>ENA-OSEO01000136-OSEO01000136.1-sediment-metagenome-genome-assembly--contig:-NODE-136-length-195492-cov-6.650897_pt1 | contig 195492 bp, 185 predicted proteins | sample MGYA00237883_ERZ534232 | MGnify/ENA metagenome assembly ERZ534232
CAATACGGTGGACATTATTTTGTCCAACTGCGTGATCAATCTTTCCCCGGACAAGGCTGCGGTCTTTAAGGAAGCCTTCCGGGTGCTCAAGCCGGGAGGGCGCCTGGCGGTTTCGGACGTGGTGGCGACGGCGGAACTTCCCCATGAAATCCGAAACGATATGGCCCTGGTGGCCTCCTGCATCGGCGGTGCCGCCACAATAGAGGCGCTCCAGGCCATGCTCGCCGACGCCGGGTTTGAAAAGATCCGGATCACCCCCAAGGCGGAAAGCCGGGAACTCATCCGCCAGTGGGACCCAGACGCCGACGCCGCCATCGCCGATTATGTGGTCTCGGCCCATATCGAGGCGGTAAAACCAGGGTAAGATAAGAAAACGTGCTGTATGTAAATGCCTATCGATTATGAAAGATCTTGATTTGAAAAAGAGAATTCGATAATCAGTGTTTGGTTTTAAATGGCGGACGAAACCAGGCAATCGATTCTTTTTTAAGACGATTCCGGGTCTGCAGTGGGATTTAAGGGACTTGGATGATCCGACTCGAAGATCTTCGACCCAATGCCAGTGTTCGTGGCCTGCTTCCAGACTGCCTGGCAACGGTGGTCAGCGTCGAGTGGTTCGGTACGGAAGCCCTCGAGCTCACTTACAAAACACCCGACGGCAACGTCGCCAATCAACTGCTTTATCGAGATGACGAGCCGCGCCTCGATATCATCGAAAAAGGCCGCCCCTGGAGTTTTGACGGCGACGGTGCCCTTTTTCGCCTGGCTTCCGAAGCCCATCGCATCCGATTGGCGCACCTGTTCGACCCTGTTTTAGCCGTCCACACTTCTCTCGTGGACCCCCTGCCCCACCAAATTACGGCGGTTTATGGAAGCATGCTTCCCCGGCAGCCGCTGCGGTTTCTCCTGGCGGATGATCCGGGCGCCGGAAAGACCATCATGGCCGGCCTTTTAATGAAAGAACTCATCGCCCGCGGCGATTTACACCGCTGCCTTGTCGTATGTCCCGGAAGCCTTGCCGAACAATGGCAGGATGAGCTTTACCGGCGTTTCCAGCTTCCGTTCGAAATCCTCACCAATGACAAATTGGAAGCGGCACGAACCGGCAACTGGTTTTTAGAAACGAACCTTGTCATTGCCCGTCTCGACAAGCTCTCGCGCAACGAAGATGTCCAGGCCAAGCTCATGGTGCCGGATTGCCGCTGGGACCTTATCGTCTGTGATGAAGCGCACAAAATGTCCGCCACTTTTTACGGGGGTGAAATCAAGTATACCAAAAGACACAGACTCGGCCAGCTCCTTTCCACGCTCACCCGGCACTTTCTCCTGATGACCGCCACCCCCCACAATGGGAAGGAAGAGGACTTTCAGCTTTTCATGGCGCTGATCGACGGGGACCGTTTCGAAGGAAGGTTTCGAGACGGTGTCCATACGGTGGATGTCTCGGATCTCATGCGCCGAATGGTGAAAGAGAGCCTGGTCAAGTTCGACGGCAGACCCCTCTTTCCAGAGCGCATGGCCTACACCGTCCCCTATAAACTTTCGGGGATCGAGGCACAGCTTTACAAAGAAGTCACGGATTATGTCCGACAGGAATTCAACCGTGCCGAGCGCTGGCAAACGACAAGCGCGCAGGGACCGTCGGCTTTGCGCTGACCATCCTTCAGCGCCGCCTGGCCTCGTCCCCCGAGGCGATTTACCAGTCCCTGCGCCGGCGCCGGGAACGCCTGGAGAGTCGGCTCCGGGAGCTGGAATTGCTTCAACGCGGATCTCAGCCGCCCCAAATCCTTCCCATCATAAAGACAATCGATGCTGAAGATCTGGAGGACCTCGAAGATGCCCCGGACAATGAAGTGGAAGAAACAGAAGGGGAAATCCTCGACGAGGCCACCGCCGCGCGCACGATCGTCGAGCTCAAAGCGGAAATCGATACGTTAAAAAGCCTGGAATCGCTTGCCTTGACGGTTCGCCAAAGCGGTCAAGACAAAAAGTGGCAGGAGCTTTCCAATTTGCTGTGTGAAATCTTTTCACCGGCAGCGTTTGCCCATTGTGTGTCCGATGGCACCCTGCCCTACGGTGCGGGTCCGATCCCGAAGCCCACCCCAAGCCCCCGCCAAAAACTGGTTATTTTCACCGAACACAAGGACACATTGAACTACCTTAAAAACCGGATATCAACGTTTTTAGGACGAGAAGACGCCCTGGTCGTTATTCACGGCAGCATGGGACGCGAGGAACGCATGAAGGCCCAGGAAGCGTTCCGGCATGATCCGCAAGTACAGATTCTTTTGGCCACCGATGCAGCCGGCGAAGGGATCAACCTCCAGCGGGCCCATCTCATGATCAATTACGACCTCCCCTGGAATCCCAACCGCATCGAACAGCGCTTCGGCCGCATTCACCGCATCGGCCAAACGGAAGTCTGCCATCTCTGGAACCTGGTGGCCCAGGAGACCCGGGAAGGGGATGTCTACCGCACCCTTCTCGACAAGCTGGAAGAGGCCCGCCAGGCTTTGGGCGGACAGGTATTTAATGTGCTCGGAAAGCTCCAATTCGACGGCCGTCCTTTACGGGAACTTCTCGTCGAAGCCATCCGCTATGGAGAGCGGCCGGATGTGCGCGCACGCCTGAATCAGATCATCATCGATACCGTCGACCGCGATCAACTCCGGGAACTCCTGGAAGAGCGCGCCCTGGTGCGCGAAGCCATGGACACCCGCCGTGTCCGGCGCATCCGGGAGGACATGGAGCGTGCAGAAGCCCGGCGCCTGCAGCCCCACTATATCGAATCCTTTTTTCTAGAGGCCTTTAAGCGCCTGGGCGGAACCGCCAAACAGCGGGAACCCCGCCGTTACGAGATCACCCATGTACCCGCCGCCGTGAGAAGCCGGGATCGCCTCATCGGCATCGGGGAGCCCGTTTTATCCCGTTACGAACGCATCACCTTCGAAAAAGACCTTGTGGCCCCCCAGGGACAGCCCCTGGCCGCCTTTGTCTGTCCCGGGCACCCCCTGCTGGATGCCGTCATCGATCTGACCGTGGAGCGGCACCGGGACCTTCTCAAACGCGGTACCGTTTTGGTGGATGAAATGGATTCAGGGAATCAGCCGCGGGTGTTGTTCTACCTGGAGCACGCCATCCAGGATGCAAACCTCAACCGATCCGGAGAGCGGCGCACCCTCTCCCGGCAGATGCACTATGTGGAACTTTCCGCCGACGGCACCCTTCACCATGTCCAGTATGCCCCCTATCTCGATTTCAGGCCGTTAAAAGAAGATGAGCCTTCCATCGAAGATGTTATGGATCGACCCGAATGTGCCTGGATTCATCGGGATTTGGAACATCAGGCCCTCCGCCATGCGGTAACCCACGTGGTTCCCGGCCATCTGAGCGAGGTGCGCGAAAAAAGACTGGCCCTGATCGCCAAAACCGAGGCGGCGGTAAAAGAACGTCTTACCAAAGAAATCACCTATTGGGACCACCGGGCGGAACAGCTCAAGCTGGAAGAGCAAGCCGGGAGATCCAATGCCAGGCTCAATTCCCAGGAAGCCCGAAAACGGGCGGATCTCTTACAGGCAAGGCTCCAGAATCGGCTGGAAGAATTGAAACGCGAAGGGCAGATCTCCCCGTTGCCGCCGGTCATCCTCGGCGGCCTCCTGGTGGTCCCCGCGGGTCTTGTGAGGGCGGTCCAGGGGCTTCCATCCCAAGTCGCCTTGAGTCCCACCGATACACAGGCATCGGCAGCAAAGGCCCGCACCATTATCATGGAAACGGAGCGCCGCCTCGGCTTCGAGCCCATCGACCGGGAAACGGAAAGGCTTGGTTACGATGTCGAAAGCCGGGACCCGGCCACGGGAAAGCTGCGATTCATCGAGGTGAAGGGCCGCGTCTCGGGTGCCGACACCATTACGGTGACCAAAAACGAGATCCTCTACTCTCTCAACAAGCCCGATGATTTCATCCTGGCCATTGTCGAGTTTTTCAACGGCGATCAGCACCGGGTATGCTACATTCGCCGCCCATTCCACCGGGAACCTGACTTCGGGGTGACAAGCGTGAACTACGACTTTGCTGAACTTCTCGCCCGTGCGGAAGTGCCATCCTAATCAAAATGAGGCCTTTTTCGTTGACAAAGTTATTTATAGTATCATAATGATACTAATTGGCGATATTCTGAATGGAAAAGCGAAGACCCCATTATCCGCTGGAAACGTTTAAAAGGCTTTTTTTCTCTGAACGATCACGAATCATCACCCAAACAGCTCGAGAAGGTGCCGTCACCATGGGGTACATGGATGATGATGATATTATGGCTGTAATCAGTCGATTGGGAACAAAACATTTTGTTAAATCCATGACGACCTATAAAAATCATAGAATCTGGCAAGATGTCTATCAGTACGAGGATGAAAACGACAACATCCTGTATATCAAGGTACAATTGTCTTCAGACTATAAAAAGGCGATTTTGGTTCAGATGAAAAAGCATGAAGGGAGCGATGAGTAACATGAAACCCAGAAAATGCCCTATTTGCGGTGCCGGCATTCTAAAAAAACGGATCGAAAATGAAACATTCGTATATAAAGAGAAACAGATTACCATTCCCAACTACGTCACCCATGCCTGCAACGAATGTGGAGAAGCCATCGTAGATCCTGTAACCTTGAAAGAATCGGGAAAACAGTTGAAAGAATTTAAAAGAGAAGTGGATGGCCTTCTTACCGGAGCACAAATCAAAGCGATTCGTCGGAAACTGGGGATGACCCAGGAAGAGTTGGCCGAGATCATCGGCGGCGGGTTAAAAAGTGTGGCGCGCTATGAGTCCGGAAAAATCTGTCAGAGCAAAGGAATGGATAACCTGCTTCGTATTCTGGACGCTTATCCGGAAACGCTGAAGGTGATCCAGAAAAACAAAAGAACCGACAAAAGCTTTGCACAGATTATCAATATTGAGGTTGAAAGAAATAGGCGAAACTATCGGATTCGAGAAGAAACCTTTTCAATCGGCGAATCTGGGGAGACGGCTTATGGAATATAGCTTTGAAATCAAAAGAATTCGGCTCACCGAGGCCCATTTCTCCATTGTTCCCCAATTCAAAAACCCAAAGGACAAACCGATAGAAATCATCAGCAATGTGAATGTAAAATACGATAAGGCTGAAAATGGAATACATGTAGTGATTTCGATCTCGTCCGATTCTGATAAACAGCCGTTTCGATTCTCTGTTTCTTGGGAAGGGCTATTCGCCTTTGCCAAAATGCCTGCGGACAAGGAAATCGACCGAATCGCTCAAATTAATTGTGCGGCTATCCTTTTTCCATACGCCCGTGAGTCGATAGCTGACCTGACAAGACGCGCCAACATGCCGCCTTTGAATTTATCCCCGTTTAATTTTGTTGCCATGTATGATGAAAAAAAGAAATCCGTTTCCAAAACCGCTTCCTTAAAGTCCCGCAAACGAAGCAAAACCAGACCATGACACAGAAGAAAAAACTCATCGAGGTGGCGCTCCCGCTGGATGCCATCAACAAAGCATCGGCCAGGGAAAAGTCCATTCGCCACGGGCATCCGAGCACCCTGCACCTGTGGTGGGCGCGGCGTCCTTTGGCCGCGGCCCGGGCCGTGATTTTCGCGCAGATGGTGGATGACCCGTCGGAATATACCGATGTGCTCTTGTCCGACCCGATAAAAAAGCGCCGGGCGCAACACGAACTCAAGAAACGGCTGGCGCTGTGGGAATCAAAAGGCGCAGATGGAAAACAAAAAGGGCCGAAGCCCACCATCGAGGAGGTGATCGCGGACCAGGAACGCGAGCGGCTCTTTAACATCATCGAAGACTTGGTAAAGTGGGAAAACACCACCAACGAAGCGGTCCTGCAAAAAGCCCGGGATGAAATCTGGGCCAGCTGGCGAAGGACCTGTGCCGAAAACGCCGATCATCCCCGGGCCAAGGAACTGTTCGACCGATACAAACTCCCCGCCTTCCACGACCCTTTTGCCGGGGGCGGAAGCTTGCCGCTGGAAGCCCAGCGATTGGGACTCGAGGCCTACGCCAGTGATCTCAACCCCGTGGCAGTGCTCATCAACAAGGCCATGATCGAAATCCCGCCCAAGTTTGCGGGAAAGCCACCCGTGAACCCGGATTGGCAGAAAAAAATCCGCGAAGAAAAATCCCTTCAAATATGGAACGGCGCCAAGGGCCTGGCCGAAGATGTCCGCTATTACGGCAAATGGATGCGGGACGAAGCCGAAAAACGCATCGGCCACCTCTACCCGAAGGTCGAGATTACCGCCGAGATGGCAAAAGAACGGTCGGACTTGAACCCCTACGTGGGGAAAAAGCTCACCGTCATCGCGTGGCTGTGGGCCCGGACCGTGAAAAGCCCCAACCCGGCATTCGCTCACGTGGATGTGCCGCTGGCCTCCACCTTCATGCTCTCCACCAAGCCGGGCAAAGAAGCCTATGTGGAGCCGGTGATTGAAAATGGCTCTTATCGATTCACGGTAAAAGTGGGAAAACCCAATGATGGAGATGCAGCAAAGGCTGGCACGAAACTCGGGCGCGGGGCTAATTTTCGATGTGTGATGTCGGGCACACCCATTGCAGGCCACTACATCAAGACCGAAGGAAAAGCCGGACGTATGGGTGCGCGGCTTATGGCCATCGTGGCCGAAGGAAACCGCGGACGGGTCTATCTTTCACCAACGCCGGAGCATGAAGCTGCTGCCCTTCAAGCCAAGCCAGTATGGAAGCCGAAAAACGAACTTGTAGGAAAATGTCGAGATCAACTTCCGCTATATGGGATGAACAACTTTGCAGACCTCTTTACCCCTCGCCAGCTGGCTGCACTGGCTACCTTTTCCGACCTGGTGAGCGAAGCATGCGAGCATATGAAGCACGATGCTTTGGAAGCTGGTTTATCCAATGACAGTAAACCCCTGCGCAACGGCGGAACCGGAGCCTTTGCCTATGCAGATGCGGTAGGGGTATATCTAAGCCTCACGGTAAGTAGAATAACGAACACTATTAACGCGCTTGCTGTGTGGTCGCAAAGTCGAGAACAGAGCGTGAATCTTTTCAGTAGGCAGGCAATTCCCATGACTTGGGACTTTCCAGAAGTCAGCCCTTTTGGAAAGGCAGCTGGTGATTTTGTTGCAACAACAAAGGCTATAAGTAAAATACTGTCAACCGCTTTAGATAGGAATGCATGGGTTTCGCAAGAGGATGCTCAAAATCAGAATCTATCAATGTTAAAAATCGTATCGACAGACCCGCCTTACTATGATAACGTCTGCTACGCCGATTTATCAGATTTCTTCTATACTTGGCTTCGCTGCTCACTGAGGCCTGTTTTTCCTGAACTCTTCGCAACGCTCGCTGTACCCAAGGCAGAAGAACTAGTCGCGACATCTTACCGTCATGGAAGCAAGGAGAAAGCAGAAAACTTTTTTCTCGAGGGCATGACTCATGCCATGCAACGTCTTGCAAAACAGACCCACCCTGCTTTTCCTATAACAATCTACTATGCTTTTAAGCAATCGGAGAGTGAGACCGATGCCACCACGGCAAGCACCGGCTGGGAGACATTTCTTGATGCAGTAATTCGGGCTGGTTTTTCTATAAGTGGCACATGGCCGACGAGGACAGAGCGGCCAACTGGTGTAAAAATAGGTACTAATGCCATTGCTTCAAGCATAGTTCTTGTCTGTCTCCCAAATACTGAGGGTTTACCTACGGCCACCCGTCTGGAGTTCGTCACAGCCCTTAAAAAAGAACTTCCTAAAGCGATTTCCAATCTCCAACGAGCTAATATCGCCCCGGTGGACCTGGCCCAGGCCGCCATCGGCCCGGGGATGGCGGTCTTTACCCGGTACCATCAGATTCTCGACGCCGAAGGGAACCCCCTCACCGTGCGGGAAGCCCTTTCGCTCATCAACCAGATCCTCGACGAGGCGCTGGCCGAGCAGGAAGGAGATTTTGACGCCGACACCCGCTGGGCCCTGGCGTGGTTCGACCACGCCGGCTTTTCAGAAGGCGAGTTCGGCGTGGCCGAAACCCTTTCCAAGGCCAAGAACACCAGCGTGCAAGGGATGGTCAAAGTCGGCATCCTTCATTCCGGCCGGGGGAAAGTGCGCCTTTTGAAACCCGTTGAACTTCCCGAAAACTGGGATCCCGCAGACGACAAACGCTTCACCGTGTGGGAAGCGGTGCATCAACTCATCCGTGCACTGGAGACCGGGGGAGAAAGCACTGCCGCTTTGCTTGCCGCCAAGCTGGGGACCCGGGCGGAAATCGCCCGGGACCTGGCCTATCGCCTCTATGTGATCTGTGAACGGAAAAAACGGGCCAAAGAGGCCCTTTCCTACAACGCCCTGGTCCGAAGTTTTACGGAGATCGGCCGCCTGGCGCAACAGGTGGAAATACCGAAAATGCCCGAACAAATGGCTTTACCCGGACAGGAGTAAGTTATGGCTGTCAGCAATCACGAACGCGTGGGAAAGGCCCTGGATCTGCTCAAAGCCGGCCTGGGCCCTTTTGTCGATCGCGAGATGAAAAGTGCTTTTGGACAAGAAGCAAAAGATCGGGCTGTCAAAATGATGGGCGAGGATCGGCTTCTGAAGGACAAGCCCGTCGACGCCTGGGATACCGCCGCCCTCCTCAAGCTCATGTGGGAAGCCTGGCATGCCGTGTTCAAAAAGATCCTCGGACCGGCGGAACGCAGCCTGGTGAACGAACTCCGGGATTACCGAAACCGGTGGGCGCACCAGAATGCCTTTAACAGCGACGACGCCGACCGGGCCCTCGATTCCATGGCACGGCTTCTCACGGCCCTTTCCGCACCCCAGGCCGACGAAATTCAGAAGATGAAGATGGAGCTTCGGCGCCTGATCTATGACGAGCAGGTGCGCTACGAAAAGCGCAAAAGCATCAGCCCCGTCATCGAAAGTCAGGTGACCGGGAACTTGAAACCCTGGAGGGAGGTGATCACCCCCCATCGGGATGTGGCCAGCGGCCGATACCAGCAGGCCGAGTTTGCCGCGGATCTCTGGCAGGTGCACCTTGGGGAAGGCGCCGACGAATACCGGGATCCGGGGGAGTTTTTCCGCAGGACCTATCTGACGGAAAGTCTGAGGCGTATGCTGTCGGACGCCTCGCGGCGCCTTTCCGGAAAAGCCGGGGAGCCGGTGGTCCAGCTCCAGACCAACTTCGGAGGCGGCAAGACCCATTCCATGCTGGCTCTGTATCACCTTTTTTCCGGGATCAATCCCACAACCCTTTCCGGAATCGATGCAATCCTGGAAGATGCCGAGACGGAAACGCTTCCCGCGGTGCGGCGGGTGGTGCTGGTGGGGAATAAAATTTCCCCGGGAAACCCGGTGCAAAAGCCCGACGGCACACGGGTCCGCACCCTCTGGGGAGAACTGGCCTGGCAGTTGGGCGGGAAAACCGCGTACAAAAAAATTACACTAGACGATGAAAAGGCCACCAGTCCCGGAGACGTGCTGCGCGCCCTTTTTGCGGAATACGGTCCGTGTTTGATCTTGATCGACGAGTGGGTGGCCTATGCGCGGCAGCTTCATGACCAGGGGGATCTGCCCGCCGGCAGTTTCGAGACCCAGTTCACCTTTGCCCAGGCCCTCACGGAAGCGGCCCGGGCCGCAAAGAACTGCCTTCTGGTGATCAGCCTGCCGGCCTCGGATACCGGGGCTTCCCCCCACGCCCAGGCCGATGACGTGGAAGTGGGGGGGCAGCGCGGCCGGGAAGCCCTGGATCGGCTGCGCAATGTGGTGGGCCGGATGGAAGCGTCCTGGCGACCGGCTTCCGCCGAAGAGGGATTCGAGATTGTCCGGCGGCGCCTGTTCGAACCCCTGACCGATCCGGCCCATTTCAGGGATCGGGACGTGGTGGCAAGAGCCTTTGCGGATCTTTACCGGATTCAATCCGCGGAGTTTCCCCAAGACTGCCGTGAAACAGACTATGAGAACCGGATCAAGGCCGCTTATCCCATCCATCCGGAAATTTTTGATCGGCTGTACACCGACTGGTCCACGTTGGTGAAGTTCCAGAGGACCCGTGGGGTGTTGCGCCTGATGGCAGCGGTGATCCACAGTCTCTGGGAAAAAGGGGACCGCAACCCGCTGATCCTGCCGGCCAACATCCCCATTGACGACAGCCGCGTGCAGTTCGAGTTGACCCGGTATCTTTCCGACAACTGGGTTCCCATCATCGAAAAGGACGTGGACGGTCCGAGTGCATTGCCGCCGCGTTTGGATGGAGAGTTGCCCAACCTGGGGAAATTCGCGGCCTGCCGGCGGGTGGCGCGCACCATCTATCTGGGGTCCGCCCCCAATCCGACGGCGGCCAACCGGGGGATCGAGGACCGGCGCATCAAGCTTGGCTGTGTCATGCCCGGGGAATCCCCGGCGATCTTTGGAGACGCCCTGAGGCGGCTGAGCCAGGCCGCCACCTATCTCTACCAGGACGGCGCACGGTACTGGTATTCGACCCAGCCCACGGTCACCAAGCTTGCCGAAGACCGTGCGGAGCAGTTGAAACGGAATCCCGATGCCGTGATGGAAGAGATTGAAAAACGGGTGCGCGCTGATCTTCGCCGATCCGGCGGTGATTTCAAAAGGATCCATCCCATGCCCCAGTCCGGCCAGGACGTACCCGATGAATTGGATGTCCGGCTCGTGGTGCTCGGAATCGAAACCCCGCATACGAGAGACCCGGATTCACCGTCCTTACATGCCGCGAAAAAAATCTTGGAGATGCGCGGGAATTCCCCCCGGCTGTACCGAAACACGTTGGTCTTTCTGGCGGCGGACAAGGTTCGCTTGCAGGATTTGGACGAGGCGGCCCGCCGGTACCTGGCATGGCAATCCATCCTGGATGAAAAGGATGCGCTCGACCTTTCACCCCATCAAGTGAAACAGGCCGAAGCGCAGAGGGAATCGGCCCAAAGCACGGTCCTCAACCGGATCCCGGAAACCTACCAGTGGCTTCTGGTGCCGGTGCAGCCCAAACCGGACGCTCCCATGACATGGGAAGCCTTCAAGCTGGCGGGACAAAACCCTTTAGCGGAAAAGGTCAGCAAGAAGTTGAAACGGGATGAGCTGTTGATCACCCGGTTTGCCGGAACCCGGCTCCGCATGGAACTGGATCGGGTGCCCTTGTGGCGGGGGAACCATGTGGAAATCCGGCAACTGGTGGAAGATTTTGCGCGGTATCCCTATCTGCCGCGCCTGGCGGAACCGCTGGTGTTGATTGCAGCGATCCAGGACGGGGTGGCGTTGTTTTCATGGGTGCAGGACGCCTTCGGATATGCGGACAGCTATGATGAAACAACCGGACGCTATAGGGGATTGAGAGGCGGGCAGAAAATTCTTTTATCGGATGCCGATGCACGGGGATTGCTGGTCAGGCCGGATGTTGCGTATCCGCAGATTGAAGCGGAAAGAACATCGCTTCCACCGGGCGGTCCTGAAACGGAAAAGGGACCGCGTGATGGAGACGTTTTCAAACAAGATGTGGAACAGCCGGAAGCGCTTCCACCCGAGCCTCCCAAACGGTTGCCGACACGATTTCACGGATCCGTCACACTGGACACCGCCAGGGTCGGACGCGACGCCGGACGCATCGCAGAGGAGGTGATCTCCCATCTTTCCGGCCTGGTCGGTGCAAAGCTGACCGTCACCTTGGAAATTGACGCGGATATCCCTTCCGGCGTTCCGGAAAATATCGTCCGTATCATCACCGAAAACAGCCAGACTTTGAAATTTACGAGTCATGGGTTTGAAAAGGAGTAAATTACTATGATAGTTTTAAAATCGATTTTCAGATAATAATGGTAGAAAAAAACCATATATAAAAGATTCATTTGAAGAAGATTTCGAAAAGTTGAAAGTGTTCTTTAGCGATATAGAAAAAAGAATTGCAGGAAAAGCAAATGGAGCAATTTGATGAAATTGGCTATTGGAGCGAGATTAAACTTGATATTATTAAAGAGTATGCATCTGCATATTCAAAAATTTTGACTGCAAGAAAGTTACAGCATATATATATAGATGCCTTTGCTGGTTCTGGTAAACATTTAAGCAGAACGACAGGCAAATTCGTCCCAGGAAGCCCTTTAAACGCTTTGCTTATCAAACCTCAATTTAAAGAATATCATTTTATCGATTTAAAAAAACAAAAAATTAAATCGCTTGAAGAAATTTCAGGTTCTCGTGAAGATGTGTTTATTTATCATGGAAATTCGAATGAAATACTACTTGAAAAAATAATTCCGGGAGTAAGATATGAAAAATATAGAAGAGCGTTATGTCTTTTAGACCCATATGGACTGCATCTTGATTGGGAAGTACTTTTCAAGATGGGACAGATGGGGACGTTCGACGTTTTTATTAACTTTCCGATGTATGATATGAATTTGAACGTTTTGTGGCATGATCCAGAAAAAGTATCTACAGAACAAGCAGAAAGAATGAATAAGTTTTGGGGAAATGACTCATGGAAAGATATTGCATATTCTCCATCTCATCAGATGAGCCTTTTTGGAGAAATAAGATTAGAAAAAGTTTCTAATGAAATTATAGTTGATGCTTTTCGCAAGAGACTTGAAAAGGAAGCAGGTTTCGGATATATTCCAAAGCCAATGGCAATGGTCAACTCCAGAAATGCCACGGTATATTTTCTTATATTTGCTTCTCATAAACCAGTAGCTAAAAAAATTGTACAACAAATATTCAAGAAGTTTGAACCGAGAATGATTTAAAATGTCTATCAATTCGAACATTGAATGGACTGAGGCGACCTGGAATCCCACTACGGGATGTACCAAAATCAGTGAAGGCTGCAGGAACTGTTATGCTGAACGCATTGCAAAAAGATTACAAGCAATTGGGAATTATAATTATAGGAACGGTTTTAATCTCACCATCCATTACCATTTGTTGAAAAAGCCGCTTACTTGGAAAAAGCCTCAAATAATTTTTGTAAATTCAATGAGCGACTTGTTTCATGAACGTGTACCGGAAGCATTTATTTTAGAGGTTTTTGAAATAATAAGACAATCACCGTGGCATGTTTTCCAAATATTAACCAAGCGATCCGAACGGCTTGATAATATTAACTCCAAAATTAAATGGCCTAAAAATTGTTGGCTTGGTGTAACCGTTGAAAGGGAAGATTACAGCTTTAGAATATCCCATCTTGCCCAAACCCAGGCAAGTGTTAAATTTCTTTCTCTTGAACCGCTCCTTGGGCCCATACCGAACTTGGATTTAAAGTGGATCGATTGGGTAATTGTTGGTGGGGAATCAGGCCCTGGCGCCAGAATCATGAAAAAAGGATGGGTTACAGATATTCGGGACCAGTGTTTAGCAGCCGACACCCCTTTTTTCTTCAAACAATGGGGAGGGTTTCATAGAAAAAAAGCTGGCCGGCTTCTTGACGGGCGGAGCTGGGATCAAATCCCAAAGAAGGGGTTCCTGATCCCGAATAGACCCATTAAAGCTGCTGTGTAGCACTTTCTAATGGTGCCGGAGGCCGGAATCGAACCGGCACGGACCCAAGGCCCACTGGATTTTGAGTCCAGCGCGTCTACCAGTTTCACCACTCCGGCACAGGTTCCTTATAAAAAGACAGCGACGCGTTGTCAAGGTCATTACGGCGTTCATCCGGGTTTTGGATTCAGGACGGAAAAGATCTCGGAGGCGGATACGGCCCCTTCCCGAAGGATCCGGGGGGGATCACACGTGACGTCAAGGACCGTGGATCCCGCGCCGCCTTCGAGGCGGCCGGCATCGAGGATGAGGTCCACGGCGTCCCGGATGCCGGGATCCAGGTCCGGCACCCGAAAGGCGCCGGGACCGCCGGAACGGTTGGCGGAGGTGCCGGTGATCGGATGCCCGAAGGCGGCGGCAAGGCGTGCGGCCACCGGGTGACCGGCCAGCCGGACCCCGATTTTGCCGGTTCCGGCGGTAAGCTTTCGGGAAAGCCCTTTGCCGGCATGAAAGACCAGGGTCAGCCTTCCGGGCCAGAAACGGTGCATCAAGGGCCCGGCCGCTTCCGGGATCTTTTCGACCAGCAGCGGAAGCTGTGCAGGGTCGTGGATCAGGACCAGGACGGGTTTTTCGGCGGGGCGGCCCTTGATGTGAAAGAGCCTTTCCACGGCCGCCTCATTGAAGGCATCCACTCCCAGGCCGTACAGGGCCCGGGTGGGGAAGACAAGGACGCCCCCTGCCGAAAGGACGCCCGCCGCCCTGGAAAGGATCGCCGGCGCCGGATCTGCGGGATCGATGCGCAGCAGGATGTCACGGCGATCCGGCGGCGTCAACTTTTTTTGCCTTTTCTTCCACCTGGGCGGCCATTTCTTCCTTGAACGCCGCCAGCTTTCCGGCCAGGCGCTTATCGGCAAGGGCCAGGATCTGGGCCGCCAGAATCCCGGCATTTCGGGCCCCGGATTTTCCGATGGCCATGGTGGCCACGGGGATCCCCGGCGGCATCTGGACCGTGGAAAGGAGGGCGTCCAGGCCTTTCAGGGCCGACGAGTCAATGGGGACGCCGATCACCGGAAGGGGCGTGTGGGCCGCCAAAACACCTGCCAGGTGGGCGGCGTGCCCGGCCCCGGCGATGATCACCCCCATGCCCCGATTCTTGGCTTCCGATGCAAACGCCGCCGCCCGGTGGGGGCTCCGGTGGGCCGAGGCCACCGTCATTTGAAAGGGGATCCCGAATCGTTTCAACACCACGGCGGCTTCGGCCATGACCTCCAGATCCGAATCGCTTCCCATGACGATTCCCACCCGTGGCGGGCGGTGACGCGATTTTGTTTTTTTCGACGTTTCAGCCATCGCAGTCAATCCTTTCTGGTGATTCCTCCAAAGAAGAGGCCCTGGCGGCGGCTTCCACCAGGGCCTGTTTTTTTTGATCCAGTCTTTTCCGGTCGATGTCCGCGCCCGCGATGCCGCCGTTCAACGCAATTTCCGAGAGATAGACGGTGGTTTCATCCACCACCTGAAGGTCCACGTGGGCGTAGGGAAACCGGCCCCGTTCCATGACGGCGCGGCAAAACGCCTCCTGTTCCTTTGAAAGACAAAAGGGCCGATGGGTGCCTCCGGCGGCCAGGTTCTGCCGGAAATTGCCGGGATTGGTCCGGGAATAGGCTTCCACGAAGTCGCCCGCGAGGATGACCCGGACATCGGTGAAGCGCGCAAGAAACGGCTGCAGCACAAAGGGGTAGGCCGCCGGCAGCATGGAGACCACGTTGTAAAGGCTCTCCATGGATTCCCACCGGCGGATGCCGTGCCCGCAGTGCATGCGGTCCTGCTTGGTGACCACCGGCCCCACCCCGTCTTTATTGTATCGGCCGGCCGCTTCCATGAGATCCGCCCGGCGGTAAATGACGCATGTGCCGGGGAGCATCCAGTCGGAAAGGATTTGGGCCTGGGCGGTCTTGGAGGTATTGAGGATCCGGGCCAGGGGAGAGGGGATGCAGCGGATCCCCCGTTCCGCAAGGTCCATGAGGAGTGCCGCCTTGTGGGTCGCGGCCGGCAAGTTCCCGATGTAAACGTCTCCCGGTTTAAGGGATGCGTAACGGGATTTGAGATCCGTGAAGGTTTTGAGAATCATCAATGACCGGTTTCGGCGGCAACACTTGTCAGGGATTGGTGGGCCGCCCGCCGTTTTTTATCCTCCAGGGCCAAGGCGATGAGCCGATCGAGGAGGGCGGTGAAGGAAAGCCCGGCCTTTGCCGCGGCCTGGGGCAGGAGGCTGGTGGCCGTCATGCCCGGAATGGTGTTGGTTTCCAAGACATAGACGTCCGGGTCTTTCAGGATCATGTCGGTGCGGCTGTATCCCCGGCAGAAGAGGGCCTGGTGGGCCTTCATGGCGGCGTCTTTGGCCTTTTGGGCCAGATCCTCCGGGATCCGGGCGGGGCAGATCTCCCGGGAGGCGCCCGGCGTATATTTGGCCGCGTAGTCGAAGAATTCGAAATCCGTGTTGGGAATGATCTCGATCAACGGAAAGGCTTCCAGGGTATCGTTTCCCAGCACCCCGCCGGTGAGTTCCACGCCCTGGATGTAGGCTTCCAGAAGGATCATGTCGTCGTGAACAAAAGCGGCTTCCAGAGCCGCCTGGAGCTGGTCGGCGGATCTGACGATGGTGATTCCCACGCTGGAACCGGCGTTGGCGGGTTTCACCACCAGGGGGAGCCCAAGGGTGTCGATCCATTTCTCGGGTTCCACGGGCATTCGGGAGGTGACCACCACATAGGTGGGCACCGTGAGCCCCGCCTTTTCATAAAGCCGCTTGGCGGCCAGCTTGTTCATGGCCAACGCGCTTCCCAGCACCCCGGACCCCTGGTACGGGATATCCAGAAGATCCAGAAGCCCCTGGATGGTGCCGTCCTCCCCGAAAGGCCCGTGAAGGATGACGAGCGCCGCATCGATCGTCGGGGCGTCGGCCATCAACCGGGGAAGGTCGGTTTTGGGATCGTAGCGAACGATGGTATACTTTTCCTTGTCTAGAGCCTCGAAGACCTGCCGGCCGCTGTTGAGGGAGACTTCCCGTTCCGAGGAGATCCCCCCGGAAAGGAGGGCCACGGTCAATTTTTTCATGATTCAAACTCCTGTTTTTGTTTTTTGGCCTGTGAAAAGACCGCGCATGAACCGTCAGGGCCGAAAAAGGCTCTTTTTGGCCTGATCGTATTCTTCCCGGGTGATGAGGCCGCTTTCCAACAGGCGGACCAGCTCCGCCAATTCTTCCATCGGTTTGGAATGGGGATCTTCCAAGAGCGCCCTGGGTTTTCCCGGTGAGGCGCCGATCTGTTTTCGATCCCGGGCTTCCCCGACTTTGAAGGATATCAGTCCGTCCATCACGGAAAGCTCCACGGATTTCCCTTGTAAAAGGGAGGGGCGCATCATCTCGGCAACGGTTTTTCCTTCCCGTTTCATCCGCCGGTAAAACCGATAGCCCAGGGCCAGGAGAACGGCGGTACCAATAAGGAAAATCCATCCCATGTAACGGACGAAACCGCCGAAGAAAAGGACGAGGAGCCCGATGCCGGCGATCAAAAAGACGTGAAGGAGCAGGATGGCATGGGCTGCCATAATACTTTTGAAGACGCCGCTTTGTTCTTTGTCGCGTTTAAAAAACATGATGCGCGAAGATCTAAGGTCTACGTTCTGTGGGATTTTTCCATCCGTGCCACCAGCTTTTCCGTGTAGTGCTGGGGGATGTCGCGTTCCGCGGAGGTGTTGCGCATGGTGTTGAGCTTCAGGATCAGGAAATTTAATTTCTTGGTCAGGCGGTATTTTTGCCGGGCGTCTTGGATGCCCGCCAACAGATCTTCCGTGCGATGGATTTCTTTTTTCAGCTCGATTTCAGGGGGGAGGCAATCCGCGTTTTTCAGGATTTTATGGGCCAGGCGCAAGTCCTCGGGAATGTGACGGTCGTCTTCCAGTCGCAGGGGTTTCCCCGCATCCGGAAGGTTTTCGAATTCTCCGTCCATGATGGCCTTTTGAATCCGCTCTTCGATGATTCGTGTGAATCCGGGGAACATGCCGGTTTTCTCCCAAAAACGGTAATGCGTTGCAGCGGAAGTATATATGCAACCGATTTCCATTTCAAGGAATAAAACATCCGCCGTTTATCGTTTGACCCCGGCGGTGCTCCTTTGATAAAGCGGATAAAACGCCGCGGGTGCGCCGGCGGGTCCGGAAAGGAAAAAGACATGAAGCGGATTGCATTTGCGGGAACTGACGGCAGGACGATGTTGTGTGCACTGGTGGTGGCAACGGCCACAAGCGAGCGCCATCCCGATGCATTCGACGGCATCGTGGTCCGGGGGACACCGGCGATGCCCGAATTTTCAAGCCGGCTTCAATGGCCGGTGGCCTTTGTTTCAACCCGAAGCAACACCGCAAAAGAGTATGCAGACGCCCTCATCGACGCCATGAAGCGAAACGAAATCGATGCCGCGGTACCCATGCCGGAAGCGCTCCTCTTTGACGGCATCGTGGACATGCTGGAGGCCGCCGGGCTTTCGGATCGCGTCATGGGGCTCAGCGCCGACGGGGCCTTCATCGAAGGGGACAAAATCCGCTGCAAGTATTTGTGCAAAAAATCCGGAATCCCGGTGGCCCCCCAATGGCGGGATGTGGATGCAAAAGATTATCCGGAGGTACTGGCCACCTGTCTTTCCTACATCCATGCCCACGGCGGTGCCGTGCTGAAGTATCCGTACAGCGCCGGCGGGAAAGGGGCCCGGATCCTCCTCAACACATGGGATATCCGGGACGTTTATGACACCCTCATGCACGACTACAAGGACGATTACCGCCGGATGTTCGGAAAGAAGGGGACCTGGCCCCTGCTCATCGAAGCCCGGATGTCGGGAGTGGAGATTTCCTTTACGATATTCGTGGACAAAGCCGGCCACTACCGAATTCTCCCCACGGCCATGGATTATCCGGAACGGTTCGCGGGCCCGGCCAGCAAGGACAACCCCATCACCGGCGGCGTCGGCGCCATATCCCCCCACCCCATGGAAACCCCGGAACTGATGGCCATGGCCGGAGAACGGATCGCCGATCCGCTGATCCGGGCCATGAAGGCCGAAGGGATCCTGAGGCCCTGTGTCATCTATCCGGGATGCTTCGTATCCCTGGATGCCTCCGGCCGGCCCACGGATATCCGGGTGTGCGAAATCAATATCCGTCTCGGGGAACCCGAAGCCCAGCCCATCGCCCGGCGGCTGAGAAACCTGGGCGCGCTGGTGCAGGGCGCTCTCGAAGGCACCCTGGATCGCATCGAACCCGAAGTCCGGGAGGATCAGGTGGCCCTTTGCATCGCCCTGGTCACGGGTCCCGGCGGCCCCGACGGCCAGCGGGGGTACCCCTGGTCCTGTACCAAGGGGGAGGTGCTCGAAATGGATTTTACCTATTTCAAACGGAAAGGGATCCAGGTCATTCCATCGGCCATGACCTACAGCCCGGAGGAAGGGGTGTTCAAGTCCGACGGCACCCGGGTGGCCTATCTCAACGCCAACGCCACCGTCCGCCCCGGGGAGGATCGGGTCCAGGTGGTGGAGCGTCTGCGAAACAAGCTTCTGGCCGCCGTTGACAACGGAAAGATCCGGGTCATCCCCCGGGAAGATCCCACAGGAAACCGCCTGGACCTGCGACGGGATCTGGGCACCCATTACGCCACGGCGGCAAAGATATTTCAAACTTGAAAGGAATCGATCCCCTTCCCTTTCCCGGAAGCGACATGAAGATACTTGGAAAAAGCAGAAAACGCATTATTATTGGATTCATTGCCGGCTTTTTTGTAATGTCCGGCGCGTTCCTTTTTACCGCCGGGGCCAACGCCGATCCGGAAGCAACCCTGACGGTCCCCGTGGGGGTACTGGAAAGGCTTATCCAGGAGGCCCTTCCCGTGGAAATCGAACCCACCGAGGGATTTACCGGGCAATGGTGGGTTAGGACCGTTGAAAAGCTCTATCTGGGAAAAAACAGCGTCTCTTTCAGGATCCGCGTGCAGGGAAAGGATGTCTCCTATTCCCGGAAAATCGCCGGATACCCGGCGGTCATGCGATTCGGGGAGGTGGATCTGGCGTTCAATTGCACGGCAAGGCTTTCCTATGATCGGAAGCGGCGGATTTTATTCATCAAACCGCAGATTCGACCGGCCCAAGAAGCCGATGAGCTGCTCACACCGTTGCTGATGGCCATTGTCAATGAAAGCGAATTCCCGGTAGAAATGGAAACACTCAAGCTGGTCACCGTCCCGGTTGGAAGCGCGTTCATGACCGTCCAATCGGACATCTCGAGCATCGCCACGGCGGACAACCGGATGATCATCGGGATCGCGCCGCGTATTCAAAAGGCTGCGACAAAGTAATCGACAACCCTGTCAATGCAGGTGGGATATGAAAAAGTTGATGAAACGGCTCAGTTTGATGTTTGCGGCGGGCGCCATGGGCGGACTCGTCAACAGCTTGACGGTGTGGTTTTTCGGAACCAAGGGGATCACCGCCCATTTCGGGGTGGCCATTGCACCGGCACTGACCGCTTCCTGGCTCTATCCGAGGCTGGTGTGGGGCGGGATATGGGGATTTTTGTTCCTCCTCCCCTTATTGGAGAACCGACAAATTCCCAGGGGGCTGGTCTTCAGCCTGGGGCCGTCACTGGTCCAGCTTTTTTTCATTTTTCCCGCGGTGGCCCAGAAGGGATTTTTAGGCGTTTCCCTGGGAGCGTTAACCCCGGTCTTTGTTTTGTTTTATAACGCCGTCTGGGGCGTGGTGACGGCCCTGTGGCTCAAATGGACGGAAAAATAGCCTGGAAGCCTTTTCAGGCGGCCGGCGGGAAAAAAACAGAAGGTGAATGATGATCGAATTGACCTTTCCGGACGGAAATAAAAAAGCATTCGACACGCCCCCCACGGGATTCGAAGTGGCAAAAAGCATCTCCGAGGCCCTGGCAAGGGAAAGCGTGGCCATCCAGTTGAACGGATCAACGCTGGATTTGAGCCGAACGATCGATCACGACGCCGTGGTGCGGATCATCACCACCCGGGACCCGGAAGCCCTGGAGATCCTCCGGCACAGCGCCGCCCACGTGATGGCCCAGGCGGTCCTGCGCCTCTACCCCGGTGCCCGGTTGACCATCGGTCCGGTGGTGGGGGATGAATTCTATTACGATATCGACATGCAATCGGTCTCCGAAACCGACTTTCCCACGATCGAAGCGGAGATGAAAAAGATCACGGCGGAAAAAATTCCCATCCGCCGCCGGGAAGTCTCCAAGACCGAAGCCCTGTCCCTTTACCGGGACGAACCCTACAAGCGGGAAATGATCGAAGCGCTTCCCGACGGCACCATCAGCGTGTACGAACAGGGAGAATTCGCGGATCTGTGCCGGGGTCCCCATGTGCCCCATACGGGATTCGTTAAGGCCTTCAAGCTCACCAAGGTTTCCGGGGCCTACTGGCGGGCGGATCAGAACAACGCCCAGCTCCAGCGGATTTACGGAACCGCCTTTTTCAGTAAAAAGGATTTGGATCAGTATCTGTTCTTCCTGGAAGAAGCCAAGAAGCGCAACCACCGGAAGCTGGGGACGTTTTTGGATCTTTTCAGTTTCCATGACGACGCGCCGGGGATGCCCTTTTTCCACCCCAAGGGAATGGTGGTCTGGAACCAGCTTCTGGAATACTGGAGACAGGAACACGCGGCCGCAGGATACGTGGAGACCAAAACCCCCATCATGCTCAGCCGCACCCTGTGGGAGCGCAGCGGGCACTGGGAAAATTACCGGGAGAACATGTATTTCTCCAAAATCGACGAGTTCGAATATGCCATCAAGCCCATGAACTGCCCCGGCGGAATGCTCATCTACAAGACCCGGCTCCATTCCTACAAGGATTTTCCCATCCGGGCGGCCGAAATCGGACTGGTGCACCGGCATGAACTGAGCGGGGTCCTTTCCGGGCTGTTCCGGGTGCGGGCCTTTCACCAGGACGATGCCCATATCTTCATGACCCCGGATCAGATCCGGGAGGAAATCCTGGGGGTGCTCCGCCTGGTGGAACGGATTTACAGCACCTTCGGCCTGGGGTTTCATCTCGAACTTTCCACCCGCCCCGAAAAATCCATCGGTACCGACGCCCAGTGGGAACAGGCCACCGAGGGGTTGCAGGCGGCCCTTACGGATTACGGTGCGGACTACACGGTGAATGAAGGGGACGGGGCCTTTTACGGACCCAAGATCGACGCCCACATCAAGGACGCCCTGGGCCGCACCTGGCAGTGCGGCACCATCCAACTGGATATGTCCCTCCCGGATCGGTTCGACCTGACGTACATCGGGCCGGACAATGAAAAACACCGGCCCATCATGATCCACCGGACGGTTTACGGCTCCATCGAACGGTTCTTCGGGATCCTCATCGAGCACTTCGCCGGCCGGTTTCCCCTGTGGATGGCCCCGGTTCAGGCGGCGCTTCTCCCCATCAACGACGCCCTGGCGTCCTTTGCCCGGGAGCAACAAAAAAGGCTTGCCGAAAAGGGGTTGCGCTGTGAAGTGGATGACCGGGCCGAAAGCCTCAACAAGAAGATCCGGGAAGCCCAGATGAACCAGATTCCCCTGATCCTGACCCTCGGTGAAAAGGAGAAGGCGGCGGGGACCTTCTCCGTGCGGACCCTGGACGGTAAAGTCACCCACGGGATGGCCCCGGATCGGTTTTTCGACCGGGTATTGTCCCACGTAAAAGAACGGAAACGCGACTCGATTTCATTTGCCGAATAACGAAACCACATCATGAAAAAAATGAAAGAAAACGCCGGTGTCACCACCCATCGGATCCAGTGGTGCGACCTGCGGTGTCCGGAGGCCGAGTTTGCCAAAACGGACGCCCTGGACGGGTCCTGCCGGACCTTTCAGGCCCTGTGGTGTAAAAAGCTGAACCGTCACGTGACCAAAAACGCCCCTTGTGAGGTTCTGTTCGGGAAGCGGCGCCCCACGACGGGATGGTGAACCTTTCAAGGACGCGTCTGGGATTCCGATGCCCGCTGACTCCAAGACAGGCGGACCCCGCCGGATCCTTTCCGACTGGGTACCGGTGGGGCTCTGGTGCCTTTTCATCTTCCTCCAGTCCGCCTTTCCCCCGGTGGTGAAAGCGCCCTTGTTTCCTTTTTCAGACAAGGCGGCGCATCTGTTCATCTATGCGGTATTGGGGATGCTGTTCTACAGGGCGTTTAAAGCGCCTTCAAAGAAAAGGATCACGGCCGCCGCACAGGCGGTATTGGCCGCCACTCTTTACGGTGCCAGTGATGAGATCCATCAGGCCTTCGTGGCGTCACGCACTGCCGAACTGGGGGATGTCCTGGCCGATGCCCTCGGAAGTCTTCTGGGCGTGGGGTTGTTCCTGGGTCTTTTCCCGGCATTTCGACGCCCTCCGGACCCTTCTTCCATGCCATCCTTGGGGGAAATCCCGGATTGACAGGCGCCGGCTTTTTTTATACATACCGTTTTTACGCGTTCATCAATAATGACAAGATCGTAAAAAGGCCAAAAGAGCCCATTTTCGTCACCCCGGCGAAAGCCGGGGTCCAGTAATTTCAAATACTTCTGGATTCCGGATCAAGTCCGGAATGACGGCTTCGGCACTTTTTACGAAGCCATCAATAATGCCATCGTAAATAAGGAGAACCGGACCCCATGGAAGCCCAGCCGTCAATCACCCTCAACGGCAACACCTTTTCGTTTACCCCCGGTGAGACCATTCTGGAAGTCGCCCGGCGGCACGACATCGATATTCCCACCCTTTGCCATTTGAAACGGGCGACCCCCACCGGGGCCTGCCGGATTTGCATGGTGGAGGTGGAGGGCGCCCGGACTCTCCTGGCGGCATGCGCCACGCCGGCAGCCGACAACATGGTGGTCCACACGGAATCCCCCAAGGTGGTGGATGCCCGGAAGGCCGTCCTCCGGCTCATGCTTTCCTCCGGAAATCACAACTGCGCCGTTCGGGGCGGGGATGACGAAGACTGGACCGCCTTTCAGCTCCGGGTGCAAAAGGACGATGGGAGCGACGCCCTTTGCCCCGTGTGGGGGGATTGCGAACTCCAGAACCTGGCCTATCGGTATCAGGTCTCCGGGGAGTGGTTTCCGGCGGTGGAAACGCCATACCCCATGGAGACCGTCAATCCCTTCATCGTGCGGGATTTTTCCCGGTGCATCCTTTGCGGCCGGTGCGTGCAGGCGTGCAACGACGTCCAGGTGAATCACGCCATCAATTTCGGCTACCGGGGATCGGTCACCAAGATCGTGGCTTCCGGGGACCGCCCCCTCAAGGACTCCAACTGCGTCTTCTGCGGGGAGTGCGTCCAGGCCTGCCCGGTGGGGGCCCTCGTGGAAAAGGATGTGCGATACCGCCACCGGCCCTGGGAAATGAAACAAGTCCGCACCACCTGCAGCTATTGCGGCGTCGGGTGCCAGATGATCCTGCATGTCAAGGAAAACCAGGTGGTCAAGGTGACCGGTGCAAAGGACGTTCCTCCCAATCGGGGAAGCTTGTGCGTCAAAGGGCGGTTCGGGGTCGACTTCATCGCTTCTCCGGATCGCTTGAAAACCCCTTTGATCAAAGAAAACGGCGCCTTTCGGGAAGCCACCTGGGAGGAGGCACTGGATAAAGTCGCCGAGACGCTCCATGAGATAAAGGATCGGCACGGATCCGACAGCATCGGGGTCTTGACCTCGGCCCGCACGACCAACGAAGAAAACTATCTGGCCCAGAAGTTCACCCGGGCCGTTTTAAAGACCAACAACATCGACCACTGCGCGCGTCTCTGACATTCCTCTACGGTGGCCGGTCTGGCCGCCGCGTTCGGAAGCGGAGCGATGACGAATACCATCGGCGACATCGAAGAGGCGGACGTGCTTTTGGTGACGGGATCCAATACCACGGAAAACCACCCGGTCCTGTCGAGTTTCGCCAAGCGGGCCGTCAAATTCAGCGGCGCCAAGCTGATCCTGGTGGATCCCCGGAAAATCGGCATGGCGGAGTTCGCCCATGTCTGGCTCCGCCAGAACCTGGGCACCGACGTGGCCTGGCTCAACGGCATGATGCACGTGATCATTGAAGAAGGGCTGTACAATAAAGCGTTTGTGGAAAGCCGGACAAACGGATTCGAAGACCTGAAAAAGACCGTGGAAAAGTACACCCCGGAATACGTGGAGGGGATCACCGGGATTCCGGCCGAGGATTTGAAAGAGGCCGCCCGGTTGTATGCCACGGCCGAAAACGCCTCCATCCTCTACTGCATGGGGATCACCCAGCACACCACCGGCACGGACAACGTAAAATCCCTGGCCAACCTGGCCATGCTCTGCGGGCACATGGGAAAACCCGGGACCGGGGTCAACCCGCTGCGTGGACAAAACAATGTCCAGGGGGCCTGCGACATGGGAGGACTCCCCAACGTGTATTCCGGGTATCAACCCGTGGCGGACCTGGCTGTGGCCAAAAAGATGGAATCGGCCTGGAGCGTGACGGGGCTTTCCACCCAGCCGGGCCTCACCGTGACCCAGATGATGCCGGCGGCCCACGATGGAACGCTGAAGGCTCTTTACATCATCGGGGAAAATCCCCTGGTGTCGGACCCGGATCTCAATCATGCCCGAAAATGCCTGGAGCACCTTGATTTTATGGTGGTCCAGGACATCTTTTTAACCGAAACCGCCCAAATGGCCGACGTGGTGCTGCCCTCCTGCTGCTTTGCGGAAAAAGACGGAACCTTCTCGAATACGGAGCGCCGGGTCCAGCGGGTCCGAAAGGCCGTGGAGCCGCCGGGCCGGGCCAAAGACGACTGGGAAATCCTCTGTGCGCTTTCCACCCGCATGGGATACCCCATGAATTATGCCGGACCCAAGGAAATCATGGAAGAAATCGCCCGCGTGACACCCTCCTACGGGGGCATCACCTACGAGCGGATCGAGGATGAAGGCCTCCATTGGCCCTGCCCCAATGTGGAGCATCCCGGGACGCCGATTCTGCACCGGGAGCAGTTTACTTCCGGAAAAGGGAATTTCCACGCCATCGAGTATATCCCCCCTGCGGAGATGGCCGATGAGGAGTATCCGCTTTATCTCACCACGGGCAGGGTCCTCTACCAGTATCATACCGGCACCATGACCATGAAATCGGAAGGCCTCAACGAAAAGGTCCCCGAGTGCTTCGTGGAGATTTCCCCCGAAGACGCCGAAAAGTACAATGTCAAGGACGGTTCCCGCGTCATGATCCGATCCCGGCGCGGAGAAATCCGGGCCGCCGTCAAGGTTTCACCCATGGCGGTGACCGGAACGGTTTTTATTCCGTTTCACTTCGCCCAGGCGGCCGCCAACACCCTCACCAACGCGGCCCTGGACCCGGTCTCCAAGATCCCCGAATTCAAGGTCTGCGCGGTGCAGTTGAAGCAGGCGGCGTAAGGCGCTGATTATCCGCCTTTCAACCGCACTGTTGGTGGCTTCGTAAAAAGGCCAGTTTCTGCGTTGCGCTTCATCTCGTTGTGATTGCGGCGTACGATAATACTGCAAGGCCCTGATAACGCAGGAGTCGGCATATCATCGGCTTTCCTGAAAGGGAAACAACACAACGAAAATTCGGATCGGCTTGCACTTCACTGAAGTTTGGGTCCTGCAACCTACGCTGGAATTCACGGAAACGGCTACCAAATCCGATAACCGCTTGACATTTCCTCTTATTTTATGCATGTAATAATCTTTGCTTTAGGCTTTTCATACTTTTTTATGTAGGAAATTATCAGGGAAATTATTCCCGATATTCTAATCTTTTTTCTCTTTCGTTTGCCGCTCAACTCAGAAGTTGGGCGACAGATAACGAATCGGAGTAAACATCATGAAAAAGCAACTTACCGCAATTATCGAGCGTGAAGGAAAGGGATATGTCTCCCTTTGCCCAGAACTCGATATCGCAAGTCAGGGGGACACAGTCGAGGAAGCTCGGAACAACCTCCGTGAAGCATTAGAGTTGTTTTTTGAGACAGCCTCATCAGAAGAAATTAAACAGCGTCTGCACGAGGAAGTTTTCGTGACCCGAGTGGAGATCGCCGTTGGGTAAGCTCAGGATTCTATCGGGGAAAGAGGTTTGTGCGATTCTCAGCCGCCACGGTTTTGTGGAAGTGCGTCGGCGAGGCAGCCATGTAGTGATGCAGAAGCGGCTTGCCGATACCACGATTACTGTACCAGTACCGGATCATTCGGAATTGAGAATGGGTACACTCCAGTCCATCGTCCGTCAGTCCGGCGTGCCTCGAAGGGAGTTTGAGTCGTGACAAAACGCCCAACATCTATTTAGGCGTCACTCTTTGCGCCTTGGCTCTGAAGCCCTCCGACTTTTGCAACGTTGCGGTCAACTCGGCATAGCGGAAACAGTTTACCAGGTGGTCGTTTACGATCCCCCCCGCCTGCAGGAAGGCGTAGCAGATGGTGCTTCCCACGAACTTGAATCCTGCTTTTTTCAATGCGTTGCTGACGGCATCGGACAGCGGCGTGGCGGCGGGGATCTGATCGATGCGTTTGAATCGATGATGAACGGTTTTACCCTTGGTGAAGCGCCAGATGAACGCATCGAACGTGCCGTGGGCTTTTTGAAGCATCAAGAACGCCCGGGCATTCTCCACGGCGGCCCGGATCTTGAGGCGGTTTCGGATGATTCTCGCGTCTTGGCAGGCGGCTGCAATCTCGGCTTCGCCCATTTCGGCCACCGCCGCCGGATCAAAGCCGTGAAAGACCTCTCGGAGTGCGTCGCGCTTGTGCAAAACGATCCTCCAGGAAAGCCCTGCCTGGAAGGCGTCGAGGACTAAAAATTCGAACCACTTCCGGTCGTCGTGGACCGGCACCCCCCATTCCTCGTCGTGATACCGTATCATGAGAGGGTCTTCTCCGGGCCAAGGGCAGCGGATTCTTGAGTCGGTCATCTTCATCCGGTCCTTCACTTCTTTTGCACCAATGCGGCGCGTTTCCTTTTTCGGACAAAAGCGGGACGCCGCCTTTTTCACGGGGCCGACACGCGCTTTTCAGTCCCTTTCTTCCAGGGGGATATAATCGTTTCGCGGCGTTCCCACATAAATCTGCCGGGGCCGGGAAATGCGCCAGTCCGGATCGTCGGTGCTTTCTTTCCATTGGGCGATCCACCCGGGAAGCCGTCCGATGGCGAACAACACGGTGAACATGCTCGTGGGAAAGCCGATGGCCTTGAGAACGATGCCGCTGTAAAAATCCACATTGGGATACAAGTGGTTCTCGATGAAGTAATCGTCCCGGACGGCGATCTCTTCCAACTCCATGGCGATGTCCAACAGCGGATCCGAGATGTTCAACTTGTTGATAAGGGTATGGCACCATTTCTTGATGATCTTTGCCCGGGGATCATAGGTTTTATAGACCCGGTGGCCGAATCCCATCAGCCGGAACGGATCCGTTTTGTCCTTTGCCCGCTCCATGAGGCGGTGGAGGGGGATCCCCTTTTCATGTACCTGGCTGAGCATTTCGATGACCGCCTGGTTGGCGCCCCCGTGCAGGGGACCCCAGAGGGCGGAAATCCCCGCCGAGATGGCCGCATACAGGTTGACGCGACCGCTTCCCACCACCCGGACGGTGGATGTGGAGCAGTTCTGTTCATGGTCCGCATGGAGGATCCAGAAGACCTCCAGGGCACGCACCACGTCATCATCGATGATGTAGGGTTTTACCGGAGAGTCGAACATCATGTTTAAAAAGTTGGCGGTGTAGGCCAAATCGGGCCGGGGATAGACGACTTTGTGCCCCCTTGAAATCTTGTACGACATGGCGGCCATGGTTCGGACCTTGGCCAGAAGCCGGGTCACCGTAATGTTGATCTCCTCGTCCACTTCCTTGAGCTCCGGATAGAAGCTTCTCAGGGCATTGACCATGGCCGAGAGAATCCCCATGGGATGCGACCCCCTGGGGAAGTTCTGGTAGAAGTGCTGCATGTCTTCGTGAACCAGGGAGTGGTCGTTGAGGAGCACGGAGAAGCGGTTGAGCTCCGCCTGATTGGGAAGCATGCCGTTGATCAGCAGGTACGCCGTCTCTTTGAAAGAGGCCTTTTCGGCCAGCTGTTCGATGGGAATCCCCCGGTACCGGAGGATTCCTTTTTCACCGTCCATGAAGGTGATGGCGCTTTTACAGCTCCCTGTGTTGCCGAATCCCGGATCATAGGTGATCAAGCCCGTTTTTTGGCGCATTTTTTGGATATCGATGGCCTTTTCCCCTTCCGTGCCGACAATGAGGGGAAATTCGTATGTGTTGCCTCCAAAGATGATCTTGACGGTGTCGCTCATGGTTTTCCTCCCAAGGGACCTTCCGACCGAATCGGATGAAATCGAGTTTAAAAAGATACAAAGCGCCTCCCGGCCGCCGATTTCAGGGCCGGTAAAAATGATCACTGGTATCTCAACTGGAACAAGATTTCAAGAAGATCGTCCGTTCAAAAAACGGTAGAAAGTATTGACCTTTACATGCAGCGCCGCTTTTGATAGAATCCAATCGTTTTTTAAAGACCCGGGAGGCGTCGTGGGGTTCAAGGAAAATCTGCTGAAAAAAATCGCTGTCGACCGGCTGGCGGACCAGGTGATCGCGTCCATCGGGCCGGCGGGAACCGAGAAAAAAACCGATCGATCCGCCATGCGCCGCCTGGTGGAAATGGGTCCCCACGCGTTTCAAAAGGAACGGGATCTGGACCTTTTCCTCCTTGACCTGGGCGATCAAGAAAAAAAAATACTCGTTCTGGATAACGAACTCCCCCTTTACCGCACCACGGTGGAAGACGTGGGATTGCGGAAAAGCCCAACCCTCAAAGAAATGATCAGCATCCGAAACGCCATCAAAATCTTAAGCGACAAGGATGTCAAGATCAGCACCCGGGAAGAGACGGTGAACCGGGTGCGAAACGCCTGGATCGCCGGGTTGGATTTATCCTTTACGGCGTCGGACCTGGAGGAAATCGAAAAAGAAGGGATTGCCTCCCTGGATCGCGGATATTCCGAGGGTGTGACGGAAACCCTGACCCTTTTTGCCGAACTCCTCGGGTACACGGGCGCCTCCAAACCCCTTGACATTCCCCATTGTCATATCATCGGACGACCCGTCACCCGGCCTTCCGGCGAACACGCGATGGGTCCCGTGGTGATTTACAGTCTCGTCCACAACCGGTTGCACCTTCTGACGGAACCGGTGGGAATTTACGAAAAGGCCGCAATCGAACGCATGCACCATGTGGCCTCCGGGAAGGAAAAGGGGGACAAGGAAGGTCCCGACGTCTTCGCGTTTTTAAAAGACGAGATCCTCCAAAAAAAACAGCCCGGCGCGGCGGGCAATACATCGGAAGGGTAGCACCCCTTCATGGCAAGATCCTTTCATATCACACCGGTGGGGGTGGTCCAAAAATCGGATGACGCCGCGTTCATTCGGATCTATAAAAAATACCGTAAGGGCCTTTTGGGCCTGGAGCAGTTCTCCCACATTCATGTCCTTTACTGGTTTCACAAAAACGACACCCCGGAAAAACGCGCCGTCCTTCAGGTGCACCCGTGCAACCTCAAGGAAAACCCCTTAACCGGCGTTTTTGCCACCCACTCTCCCATGCGCCCCAACCTGATCGCCCTCACACGGTGCCGGATCCTTGCCATCGAAGACACCCTTATCCAGGTGGATGCCATCGACGCCTTTGACGGATCCCCGGTGATCGACATCAAGAGCTATTTCCCTTACGCGGATGCACCTGAATCGTATCGTTTTCCCCACTGGAAGAAAAAATCCGAATAACATGGAACCGGCCGAACTTTCGGGACAAATCGAGCACGTGACCTATGCCGATGCCGAAAGCGGATTCACCATCGCCCGGGTCAAAGTCCCCGGAAAACACGACCTGGTGACGGTGGTGGGAGAACTCACCTCCGCCGTCCCCGGGGAAGTGCTGCAGATGAAGGGAAGATGGGTCCACCATCCCAAATACGGGGAACAGTTCCGGATCATCGAATCGAGAACCGAAACCCCGGCCACGGTTTACGGCATTCGGAAATACCTGGGATCCGGAATGATCAAAGGGATCGGCCCCGTCATGGCCGATCGAATCGTCGAGCGATTCGGGAACAAGACCCTCCAGGTGATCGAAAGCGAAAGCGCCCGATTGTCCGAAGTGGAAGGCATCGGAAAAAAACGGATCGCCATGATCAAACAATCCTGGGACGATCAGCAGGAGATCCGGGATGTGATGATTTTTCTGCAGTCCCAGGGGGTGAGTCCGGGGTATGCGGTCAAGATCTTCCGGACGTACGGGAGGGACGCCGTCACCGTGGTGAAGGAAGATCCGTATCGCCTGGCCGAAGATATCTTCGGGATCGGGTTTCTGACCGCGGATCGCATCGCCGAAAGACTCGGCATTCCCAAAAACGCCCCCATGCGCATCGCCGCCGGCATCCTGTATACCCTGCAGCGGCTGGCAGAAGACGGACACGTCTATTACCCGCACGGCCCCTTGGTGGAAAAGTGCCGCCAAACCCTTTCGGTGGACCCGGAAGCAGTGACGGCCGGGCTGAAGCGGCTTGCCCTGGAGCAGAAGATCGTCATCGAAACAACAAGGGGCGATTCATCGGAAGAAGAAAGGGTCTATCCGGTAGGGCTGCATCGATTTGAAACCGGGATCGCCCATGCACTGCGACGGCTGGCCGATGCCCCCCGATCCTTGGCGATCCCGGACCCCGAAGAAGCTCTGAAGACCGCCCAGGGGTTTCTTTCCATCCGGTTGGAATCGGATCAACTCCGGGCCATCGAGGCGGCTGTCCACCACAAGGTGCTGGTGATCACCGGCGGGCCCGGAACCGGAAAGACCACCATCATCCGGGCGGTTTTGGCCCTTTTTGCCGAACGGGGCGCCCGGATTCTTCTGGCTGCGCCGACGGGGAGGGCGGCCAAGAGGATGACCGAGGCCTGCGGATTCGGTGCCAGGACCATCCACCGCCTCCTGGAATACAGTCCCAAATTGCATGCGTTTCAGCGCAATGAAAATCGGCTGTTGCGGTGCCACCTTCTGGTGCTGGATGAAGCCTCCATGATCGACACCTTTCTCATGTACCATCTCTTGAAGGCGATCCCCGAAAGCGCCACACTGGTTTTGGTGGGGGACGTCAACCAGCTCCCGTCCGTGGGACCGGGGAATGTGCTGAAGGATATCATCGATTCGGGCCGGATCCCCACGGCCTCTCTGATGAAAATCTTTCGACAGGCCCAGGGGAGCCGGATCATCGTCAACGCCCATCGCATCAACGCCGGGGAGTTTCCGGACATCATCACGTCAAAAAAGACGGATCCGTCGGCGGATTTTTTCTTCGTGGAGCGCCAGGATCCGGAAAAAGCGCTTCAGACCATTTTGTGGCTGGCCAAGGAACGGATCCCCGCCCGGTTCGGATTCGATCCCATGGAGGAAATCCAGGTCTTAAGCCCCATGCACAAAGGAGTGGTGGGCGCCGCAAATCTCAACCGCCGGCTCCAGCAGGAGCTCAACCCCGGCGCCGACGGTGTACTGCGGGCCGGATACGCCTTCCGCCTGCACGACAAGGTTATGCAGATCCGAAACAATTACGATAAAGAAGTCTTCAACGGGGATATCGGAAGGATCGTGCAGATTTTAAAAGAGGATCAGGAGGTGATCGTTTCCTATGACGGCAGAGCCGTGGTCTACGATTTCACCGAACTCGACGAAATCGTTTTGGCCTATGCGGTATCGGTGCACAAATCCCAGGGCTCCGAGTACCCTGTCGTCATCGTTCCGGTATTGACGCAACACTACATCCTGCTCCAGCGGAACCTGATCTATACGGCCGTCACCCGGGCCCAGAAGCTTTTGGTGATGGTGGGGACCCGCAAGGCACTGGCCATCGGAATTCAAAACGACAGGACCCAAAAGCGCTATACGGGACTGAAGGACCGGCTCCTGGGGATCACCTCTTCACCCGGGGATCTTTTCGAGCCGTGACTTAAAAAAGATGAACTCGTAAAAAGTCGAATTTGGGATGGCAAAGTAAAAAGCTCCAGATGCAAGGCGCGCAAATTCTGAGGAATGAGGCGTACTTACAGATACGCCGCAATGACGAAGAATGCCGCGCAACGCCGCAGATGGACTTTTTACGAAGCCATCAAAAAAGAATCACGGGCACGCCGTCAGCCGGTCCAGAATCAGTCCGAAAAAAGACGCGCCTGACGATGACACATACATCCATCCCATATGGGTCAAGCAGGACCCGCAGACGGCCACACGCCAGGCAAATCCCTTGAACCAGGTGAAATCGTCGGTGGCCGGGCCCGCAAGGGCACATCCCGCGGCGTCTTTAAAGCATCCGATCTGAAACACGATGCCGTGGGGGTTGGCAAAGGTGTGCCGGTGCGCGCCGTCCACTTCGGTCCGGTGGCCGGTACGGGTGATGATCCGGCCGCAGGCCCGGCAGCAGAGAGCATCCCCGTCGTCGGAATCCGCTTCTTCTTGTAAAGCACTTTCAGAATCGTTTTGGGTCCCGCCGGCTCCGCCGGGAGGGATCGGTGCACGAAAGAGCCAAAGTGAACGATTCCTGTTTTCTTCCACCATGGGATGCCGCGGCATATGCATCATGGCGTCCTTTGATCCCGCCGGGTTTTAATTGACAACCCGGCGCCTCTTTTTTATACATAGCCAGAATATATCATAGCATAGGGATCGTTTTTGATAAACGCGTAAAAAGGTTTTTGTCAGCGCCGTTGGACCCGTTGCCCCTGTTTTTCCAATAAGGGGGTTTCGCCGGGGGCGGACAAGGCGGCGCGAACATAATTTTTACGATTCCGCCCGTATCGAACCGCAACAGCGAGCGCATTCCCCGCAGCCCCGCCATGCGGGGCTGCGGGGAATGCGAGCGAATCTTTATATTGGCAAAATTCCTTACGGTGAAGCCTCCCCGCTGCTTGCAGCGGGGAGACTTCAAAAGCACCGCCCGTCAGGGCCGGGACCGCCAAACGCAAACCAAGCTGAGGAACGGTTATGGAATTTAAGCTTTCCACTGAACAGGAGATCCTGAGGGAGTCGGTGCGCAGTTTCGCCGAAAAGGAGATCCGGCCCGTGGCCGGGGATCTCGACGAAAAAGAAACCTTTTCCTACGACACCATGGCCAAGATGGCCGAGCTCGGCCTGTTCGGCATCGTCGTCTCTGAAAAATACGGCGGCCAGGGAATGGATTACATTTCCTATATCATCGCCGTGGAAGAGATCGCCCGGGTGGACGGATCCCACGCCGCCACCGTGGCGGCGGAAAACTCGTTGGGGATCAGCCCCTTGTATTATTTCGGAAACGAAGCCCAGAAACAAAAGTACCTCCCCAAGCTGTGCAGCGGCGAGACCCTCTGGGGTTTCGGCTTGACCGAGCCCAACGCCGGGTCGGATGCCATGGCCACCCGGACCACCGCCGTAAAAGACGGCGGCGAATGGGTGATCAACGGGAGCAAGATCTTCATCACCAATGCCTCCACGGACATTACGGCGGGTGTGACCGTCCTTTGCCGGACCGGTACCCGGCCGGACGGCAGGCCCGAGTTGACCTGCATCCTCGTGGAAACGGGAACCCCGGGATTCACCGCGAAACCCATGCACGGAAAGATGATGTGGCGGGCGTCCAACACGAGTGAGCTTTACTTTTCGGACTGCCGGGTACCCCTTGAAAACACCCTGGGGCCCGTGGGGGAAGGGTTTCACCAGATGATGAAAACCTTAGACGGCGGGCGGCTTTCCATCGCCGCCATGGGACTCGGGGGCGCCCAGGGATGCTTCGATATGGCCTTGAAATACGCCAACGAACGGGAGCAGTTCGGCCGGCCCATCGCCAATTTCCAGATCAACGCCTTCAAACTGGCCGACATGGCCATGGAGATCGAATGTGCGCGGCTGCTGCTGTACAAGGCGTGCTGGCTGTGCGACAACCATCTCCCCCATGCCAGGGAAGCTGCCATGGCCAAACTCTACTGTTCCGAGGTCATGTACCGGTGCGCCAACCATGCGGTACAACTCCACGGTGGGTACGGCCTCATGAAGGAATACGACGTGGAACGGTTTTACCGGGACCAAAAGCTTTTGGAAATCGGAGAAGGGACATCCGAGGTGCAGCGGATCGTCATCGCCCGGCATATCGGTGCCCGGTGCATGTAACCCGAGGATTGCACTTTTTTCCCGGAAAACGGTTCCGCCTTCGTAAAGGGAATCCAAGGAGAATATGATGGAAAAAAAAGACGCCAACGCCCAAAGTCATATGGATTTTTTCAGGGATCTCACCGGCGAGATCGCCGGAGACACCCCCAGGGAAGTGGAGGAAATCGGAAGCCGGATCCGGATCCTGAGGCAGGAAAAGGGGCTTTCTCTGGAAGACCTCTCCCGGATCACCGGCTACGATACGGCGTTTTTGGCCCAGATCGAGTCGGACCAGCTCCAGCCCCAACTCGGGACCCTGATCAAGCTGTCCAAGGCCCTGGACAGTGCATTCGGAAGGCTTGTGTCGGGGGTGGGAAGCCGCCTGTATTCCATTACCCGAAAGGATGAGCAGAAGATCGTTTCCCGCTCCACCTCCCAGAAAGGGAAAAAGAAGGTTTACACCTATAAAAGCCTGGCGCCGGAGGTGAAGGGCCGGCACATGGAAGCCCTCATCGTGGAGCTGGAGGAAAACCCGGAAGAAGAAACGTCCGTACACGAAGGCGAGGAATTCATCCATGTCCTCGACGGCACGGTGCTCCTGAAGATCGCCGGAGACGCCTTTGAGCTGAATCCCGGGGACAGCGCCTATTATCTTTCCACCACGCCCCATTTTATCGGCGCGAAAAAGGAAAGGGCCACCATCCTCGCCGTCCTTTACGGCGGATAAAGGGCTCCAGAGAAGGCGTCCGGGGCGCCGGCAGAAAAAATCGAAGGAGCTGTTTTATGTCCAAAGCGGTTTTCATTCATGAAACCGGCGGACCGGAAGTCCTGCGCGTGGACGCATTCGACCCGGGACCGCCCCAGGCCGGGGAGGCACGGGTCCGCCATGACGCGGTGGGGGTGAATTTCATCGATATCTACCACCGCACCGGCCTGTATCCCCTTCCGGGGCTCCCCGCGGTGCTCGGCATGGAAGGGGCCGGCGTCGTGGAAGAAGTGGGGGAAGGGGTTCACGACGTGGCACCCGGAGACCGGGTGGCCTACGCGGGGCTGCCGGTGGGGGCCTATACGGATGTCCGGCGGATCCCCGCCCATCGGCTGGTCAGGCTCTCGGATGCCGTCTCCACGCATCAGGCCGCCGGAATGATGCTGCGGGGGATGACGGCCCGGTACCTGCTGAAAGGATGCTTCCCGGTGAAAGCCGGCGACCGCATCCTCATGCATGCCGCCGCCGGCGGCGTGGGACAGATCGTCTGCCAGTGGGCCAAACACCTGGGGGCCGTCGTCATCGGCACCGTGGGCTCCGGGGAAAAGGCCGAGCGCGCCCGGGCCTGCGGGTGCGACCATCCCATCCTTTATACTCAAGAAGATTTCGTGGCGCGCGTCAAGGAGATCACCGGCGGAAACGGTGTGGACGTGGTCTATGACGGCGTGGGGGCGGCCACTTTTTTCAAGTCCCTCGATTGTCTTCGCCCCCTGGGTACCCTGGTCTCCTTCGGCCAGGCCTCCGGGGCTGTCGGTCCCGTGGACATCAGTATCCTGGCCGCCAAAGGGTCGCTTTTTCTGACCCGCCCCACCCTCATGACCTACACCCAAAGACGGGAAGACCTTGTTGCCCATGCGAAGGATCTTTTTACCGTGGTGCAAAACGGGGCCGTGAAAATCGATATCGGGCAAACCTATCCCCTGGAAGACGCCGCCCGGGCCCATACGGACCTGGAAAACCGAAAAACAACGGGATCCACCATCCTGATTCCGTGACCCGCCGTTTTCGATGATACCGCTGGAAAAAGGAGACATCGATGCCTGAAGACTTGAAAAAGGTGTACAGGACCATTTTGGGGGATCATTTTCCCGAAAAAATGGAGATTCATTTCATTGACGCGCAAAAGACCCAAACGCTCATTTACGAAAAGGTGGGATGGACCATCGATGGCGAAAAGAAAGGGTTGCGGTACGGGGAAAACCCGGGGCAGGAGGCCGCCCTTTATAAGCTGATCAACGGGAACCTGGTCCTGGGGAACGCCCGGACCCTTCAAGCCGGACGGTATCTCGCCTCCGACCCGGCGCTTCTGCAGTCCGGCAAGCATCCCGGAAAGACGAACATCACGGATGTGGACAACGCCCTCAATATCCTGCGGTACCTCATGGACCGGCCCACCGCCGTCATCGTCAAGCACAACAACCCGTGCGGTGTGGCCCGGGCCGACACCCTGGAAGAAGCCTACATCAAGGCGAACCTGGCGGACCGGGTGGCCGCCTTCGGGGGGTGCATCGCCCTCAACCGCTCCGTGGACCGGGCCACCGCCGAAGCGGTTCTCGCCCAGTACGCGGAAGTGGTGGTGGCCCCCGAATTCGAAGCGGGGGTTCTGGATCTTTTCGCAAAAAAGAAGAACTTACGGGTGATCCGGATTTCCAACATGGCGGCCCTGGCCGATTTTGCCGAGGCCCGGACGGTGGAATTCAAGTCCTTGATCGACGGCGGGATCATCGCCCAGTGGTCGTACGTCCCCAAAACCCGGAAAAAAGAAGACCTGGTCCTGGCCGCCTGCGAGTACAAGGGAAAAACCTACCGCATCCAGCGGGAGCCCACCCCGCGGGAAATCGACGACATGCTCTTCGGGTGGCTGGTGGAGGCCGGGGTGACCTCCAACTCGGTCCTTTACGTAAAGGACCAGGTGACGGTGGGGATCGGCACCGGAGAGCAGGACCGGGTGGGGGTGGCGGAGATCGCCCGGGACAAGGCCTACCGGAAGCTGGCCGACCGGTACGCCTTTGAAACCTATCAAGTCCCTTACAACGACCTCAAGGACGCCGATAAAAAAGCCGAGATCGACGCCCGGGTGGCCGAGGAAAAAGGGGGTCTCATCGGCGCGGCCATGGTCAGCGACGCCTTTTTTCCGTTTCGGGACGGCGTGGACGTGGGGATCCGGGAAGGGATCTCCTGCGTGATCCAGCCGGGGGGCTCCGAAAACGATTACCAGTCCATCGAGGCGTGCAACGAGGCCGGGGTGACCATGGTCTTCACCGGCCAACGCAGCTTCAAACATTGAATGATAAGAAGTCTCTTTTTTAGGTGCGGATAGAGCGTGAAAGCGAATTGTGTTCCGTTCTGATTTTCTCTCGAGATCCAGTATCTTTCATTTTTTATAACGTTTTAAATTTTTTGATCATTTCGAAAATTTTTATGCCAAAATATTCTCTTTCCCGGCCAGTCCTGCTAAAACCAAATTTTTTATACAAGCGGATTGCGTGATTCAATGGTTCAAATGATTCTAATGCTATCGTCGTACAGCTTTTGTCCTTTGCGAAATGATCGATCTTTTCTAATATGGTCCAGCCAACCCCTTTACTTTGAAAATTACGGTGAACAGCCATACTTTTCACATATAATTTATCCGATGCGCCCCATGTTACCGCAACAGTCCCTATCGTTTTATTTTCATGCAATGCCACCCAGACTTCTGTATTTTTTTCACGCATTCGTTTCCCAATTTCTTGAGGCGACATCACGGTAATTTCAAAAGCAGGTTTTGTATAATCTTTTTTATAAGGTTCAAATGCATCCAGGAGAATTTTGTGTATATCATTAACTTCACTCAGTCTGGCTTTTCTAATTTTTATTTCGGACTTATTCATAAAAAAAAACCTGCGGTTTAATCACATTAATTTTGCTCAGGCTCACCCTAATTGGGAAGGCGGATAGGATAATAGCAATATTATCAGGGATATCGTGCAAATGCTTCTGAAAGCGTTTGCCCCAAAAGCTGTATCTCTGAATCGCTGAGGTGACCGTATACGATTCGTAGATGCCCCTCTCCTGAAGGGCCGTAGTCTGCCCCAGGACTGGTGAACAATCCGTACCGATGGATGAGGTGTTTCGCCAACTTATATGAATTGCCTTCTATTCGCCGGCAGTCGAGAAAAATGAAGTATCCTCCATCCGGCGAATAGAAACTGGCCGGGAGGTCGTACAGCGCCGTGGCAATGCTATGCGCTTTTTGCGACCATTGGTTGACCAGGGAGTCGATCCACTCTTTGCCCTTTGCGAGCACAAAGGCGGAGATCTCTTGCCCGAAGGTGTTAGCACATATCGTCGTGGCCAGTTTGAGCGATTTTGCTATTTTTGTGACCACATCGGGGGGACCAGCCAACCAGCCGACCCTGCAGCCAGTTAGACCGTAAACCTTCGAGGTCCCGCCGGTTAGAAAAAGACGGTCTTTCAGCTCAGAAAAGACAGGCAGGTTTTCAGGCTTGAAAATGGCTTGATCAAAAACAGTGTCGTATATAAGCCAGCAGTCTTTCGATCGGCATATCGCTTTGATGGCGGCGATAGAAGCATTATCGAGAATGACGGCCGTGGGATTGTTCGGAACAGCGATGAGAATCGCCGCGGGCTGATTTTCGTGATATTTTTCGTTCAGGTCATCCAGGTCTATTTGCCAGCGATTTGTCGGATCCGTTTTTACATAAATCGATTTAGCGCCAACGGCCTTGGCGTACGCCCTGAAGTTGGCATAACTCGGATCGAGGAGCATGATGAAATCTCCCGGGTCGGCCACGGCAAAAACAGCGAGAAAATTCGCCTCGGTTGAACCTGAGGTGATGATGATCTCCGATTCCGGATCATAATCGAGCCCGTGCATCCGAGACAAATGATTGGCTACGGCCTGCCTTAACCCAAGGAGTCCTCGAAAATCGGCATAACGATAGGCGCTTTCCTGTTGCGACAGGACACGGGCGTATGCTAATACCTCTGGTGGTAATTTCACTTGCGGATCGGCAGTTTCGGTACGCAATTGAGGGGAAGGTGTGCTAAGGGCCAAGGAGCGAATCCATTCTACCCCGATATCTTCTACACTCCACAGTCTGTCGGATGTTTTCATGATTCCGGAAACCTTTCTGGCGGAGAATCCGGTCCCCTGTCAGTTCTCTTGCCAGCAACGATTTGTGGCGAAGCTTTTAGGCCGGTTTCAGTTGTTCGCAGGCATTTAGAACAGATTGCGCCAGAACGGCAGCGCCTAGAGGAATTGCGGCTTCATCCACATCGAATATTGGGGAATGCAGGGGGTTGACAATTCCCTTATCATCGTTTCTCACACCCAACCAAAAAAGAAACCCCGGAGTCTTTTCCATCAATTGCCCAAAGTCCTCTCCGGTCATGGCTGGCTCTAGATCGCCCAACGGCCCCTGCTCGCCGCATACTGAAATTACCGCCCGACGAGCTATTTGTGTGCATTCGGGATGGTTGATGACTGCGGGTTGATCGCGTCGGTAGGTAAGGCTGGCGCTGGCTCCCATCGCCTGGGCAGTTCGTTCGGTAATCCGTTCAATCAGCGGGGGAATCTTATCCCTGACGGCCGGGTCGAAAGTCCGCACGGTACCCGTCATGACAATTTTGTCCGGAATTACATTGAACGCCGTTCCGGCCTGAAAGGTGCAAATCGAAATAACCGCAGTCTCAAAAGGCGAAAGATTGCGGCTTACCGCCGTTTGAAGGCCCACGACGATGGCGCTGCCGGCGACGATCGGATCTATGGTTAAATGCGGCAGGGCACCGTGCCCCCCCACCCCCTGCACCTTGATCTCGATGGCATCCACGGCCGCCATGAGAGCCCCCTCCTTGACGCCGAACTTTCCCCGGGGAATCTGGGGCCAACAATGAAGACCAAAAATCATATCGACATGAGGATTCTCCATTACGCCAGCTTCGAGCATTCTGATGGCACCCACGCCGCTCAGCTCTTCTGCAGGCTCGAAGATGCATTTGACACTACCTGTGAACTCGCCTTTCATTTGGGAGAGGATCATCGCGGCGCCTAAGACGCAGGTCGTATGCACATCGTGCCCACATGCGTGCATAACCCCGGGAACCCTGGATTTGTATTCGACCGAATTTTGTTCCTCCACCGGAAGCCCGTCGATATCGCCCCGCAAAGCGATCACCGGCCCGGCGCTATCGGTCTCCAGCAATCCGACCACTCCGGTTTCTAAACCGTGGTCGACAATTTTGAATCCGGCCGATATCAATATTTGCGAAATTTTTTGTGTGGTTCTCTTTTCCTTGAATCCCAACTCCGGATGCCTGTGAAAGTCCCGGCGAATGGTGATCAGCTTGTCGGCCAGCGATTGGGCGATTTTCCTTGCGCTCATGGCACACCCCTTTGCTTTTGAATTCAGAGAGTTCCGCTTGGTTTATGCAAGCCTTATTCCGAGCCGCATTTAACCAGAGCTTCAACCAGGAGGTCTGCGCCGGCCTTCAAATCCTGAAAATCTGTCCATTCATCGGGACGATGGCTGTGCCCACCTTTGCTGCGCACAAAGATCATGTTGACATGTTTGCTGACCTTGGGCATCACCATGGCGTCGTGACCCGCGCCGCTCACAATCAACTGGGCGCCGATGCCTTTCTCTGACGCGATGTCCTGCATCATATGGATAATCGGCTCCGATAGCGTTACGGCGGGAGAGTATAGATTCACTGTTATATCGTCCTGGAGACCTTCCACCTTGGCGATTTGATGAATCTTTTCTTTGACATGCTTCAACATTGCCTGGTGCTTTTGGTTGTTGGTATCGCGTATGTCATAAGTGAACTGCACGTTGTCTGGGATGATGTTAATGACGCCGGGATACGCCTGTAGAAGACCGACGGTGCCAACAGCCGCCTCGCTGCCGACATCTTTCACTGTCTCGTGTATTTCGAGGATAATCCGGGCGGCGGCCGTCATGGAATCGCGACGCATAGACATGGGTATTGCGCCTGCATGCCCGGAAACCCCCGTGAGTCTAACGGTACCTTCCTCGATTCCGAAGATAGCGCTCACGATGCCGACCGGCAGGTCATTTTCCTCGAGAACGGGCCCCTGCTCGATATGTAGTTCAAAAAAAGCATGCACTGCATCAGGTTTCATCGCTGCCGTTTCAATTTCATGCGGCCGCAATCCGAAATCTTTCATCGCCTTTGAGAGGGAGACGCCCTGTACATCCTTGATGCGCTCGAGCATATCGGAGGTTATCTGTCCCGTGATCACACGGCTACCCAAAAGACCTGAGCGAAACCGTCCCCCCCCTTCTTCTTCGACAAAAACGATGACATCGTAAGGCCGTTTCAGCCGACGTCCATTTTCGTGAAGTGCTCTCGCGCTCTCTAAAGCCGCTACGACGCCGGAGGCTCCATCGAAGATGCCCCCGTGAGGCACTGAGTCCAGATGAGATCCAGCCATAACCGGGGCTGCCGAAGGGTCCTCACCCTTCCATCGGCCGAAGATATTGCCGGCAGCGTCGATTTTGATTTTCAGCCCTATCCGGCTCATCTGCTCGATAACATACTCCCGCGCTTTTTTATCCTCCGGCGTAAAGGACAACCTTGTCATACCCTCTCCCGGCGTGCTGTTGAATTGCGCCAGGGTCTCTATATCCTTTTTGATGCGAGCTACGTTTGTTTCCATTTTCCCTCCGTTGCTTAAAAAGAAGTTGACAGCATATCAAATGCGGTTAAGGCATAAACAGCGGCGCAACGTCCGATGTTCTTTATGTCGACGTACTCATCAGGACCATGTGAGCACTCCAGCAGTCCAGGCCCAAACGCCAGTGCTGGCACGCCGCGCCCGTTGTAAAAACGGATCTCCAGAAGACCCGGGCACATTTCGAAAACCGGCTTCGTGCCGATGACCGTGCGTATGTTCTCGGACAATATCGTCGACAGCCGTAGCTTCTCCGAAGTTGCTGAAGAAGTCCCTTCCTGCAACACCGAAACCTCGAGATCGATCCCTCCAGCTTTCAGAGACTCAATGCATCCCAGCAATCGATGCTTTTCAACCTCCAAATCTTCTTCCGGATTTATTCTGCGGTCAACAGTAAAGGATATGTTGTCCGGCAACACATTGAAACCCGATCCCCCGCGGCAGATGCCTCCAATCATCAGGATCGAATTTTTCGCCTCACGTGGTTCGATATTGTAAGCCGTGGTTCTCAATTCGACTTCTTTCTTTATTTTTTGAAGCTCCCCTACAACAACGAGCATTTTTTCAAACGCATTTACACCCCGGTACTGGTGTCCAACATGGGCGGCTTTGCCTTTGACCGTTATCTCCAATGATATGGCTCCGCGGTTGGCGTTCCAGACAACCCCACTGGTGGGCTCGGCAAGCAGCATACCGATACCATCTTTTCCCAGCAGGCCGATTTGAGATAGATAGTGCGATCCGAGTAGTCCACCGGTTTCCTCGTCGGGGACGAAGGTCAGGCATATGTCACCCTTCATCTCCAGATGGCACATCTGAATTGCCTTGACAGCGTACAGCATTGCCGCCAAGCCGCTTTTCATGTCCGAAGCGCCGCGCCCATACAAGCGACCATTGCTGATTCGCGGCTTGAACTGTTCCTGCTCGAAGGCCGGAACGACATCGTAGTGGCCGTGAAAAAAGAGAGTTCTTTTACCTGTTCCGAAGCGACTGATGATCGCGTGGCGTGGAAAAGGGTTTTCTGCATGTGCAGGATCCGGGTTCGGAACTTTTATGATCCGGTATTCAAGCCCGATTTGTTCGATTTTGTCTTTGATAAGTTCAACGCACTCCTTGTAATGTCGACCGGGTGGATTTTCTGTGGCCACGGAAATCAGTTGCTGCGTAAAGTCCAGCATTTCAGACTCGCACGCTTCGACCGCCTTGACGATTTGTGACTTTATATCACTCATCCAAGCACCTTTCCGTGAATCTCCTCGCCCGCCATGGAGCGCAGGAATTCTAAATAACTGTCCTTGGTCATCCGCGGCTTGAAATTATTAATCACCTTTTTGGCCGTGTCGGCTTCGCCGGCCAATAAATCAACCGCTGTAAGGGCCAATAGCTTGGCGGATGTCAGGTAGGCGAACTCGGGGTTGACGATGTCAAAATCACGGGAGTGTAATCTACCACTGACGCCCCCGACCCAGCCATGATGACCAGGCATGAGATGCATCACGTCGCCCATGTCGGTGGAAACCGCAAGATGCGAAGCGGGCAAAACATTTTCTTCTCCGACCAAACCTTCAGCGTTCGCCGCAAAGATTTCGTTCAGGTCCGGGGGGGTAATACAGGGCAGGTAACCCGGAATGCTCGTTATTTTCACAGCAGCCCCAACAGCGTCGGCGCCGGCCTTCAGGGCGCGATCCACCTTGGTGACCGCATCGGTCATGGCCTCGATGTTGTTGGCGCGCACATAAGTTTCAATGGCGGCACGCGAAGGAACCACGTTTACCAGATCTCCCCCGTGGGTCAGTATAGGATGCACGCGAACGTTGTCTGCGTCCCGAAAGGTTGCCCGCTGAGCGTGGATAGCCATCAGGCCCAGCATCGCTGCGTCCAGGGCATTGATTCCTTTTTCGGGAGCACCTCCGGCATGCGCTTCCCGGCCCCGGTAAATGACAGTCTTGCCGATAAAGCCGCTTGTCGTCCCGCTGAGTACCACATGCCGAATGACTTCGAGATCCAGCGCATGGATTATCATGGAAATATCCACATCGTCGAACAAACCGAGCCTGATCCATTCCTGCTTGCCACCGAAAAATTCGATTTTTCTTTGTTCTCTCAGGTCTAGACGATACTCGAGCTCAACGTATTCTTCGGCCGGTATCGCCAAAAAAACGATCCTGCCGCCCAGTTTCTCTACAACTCGAGATTCCACCAGCCCGACGGCTGCGCCTACCAGACCCGCCAACTGGATGTTGTGTCCACAGCAATGGGCGGCTCCCGTACGCTTGTCGGCTTTGGGGTGGGCCGGACAGACAACCGCGTCCAGCTCCCCCATGAGTGCCACAACCGGTCCGGGGCCAGCTTTGTGATCAAAACTTGCTTTCACCCCAGTGAGCGCGAGACCTTCGGTTGTCTGCAATCCGAGTCCTCGGAAGAAAGAGGCAACGACACCTGCAGTTCTCGTCTCTTTGAAACCCAATTCCGGGTGTTCGAATATGTCTTGACCCAGATTGACGATATCCTCACGGCGGGCGTCGATCGCCTCTAAAACCGACTTTTTGAGATCTGACTTGGTCACGGTCGCCTCCGTTACAAAGGGCATTGGGCCTCTGCCCAATGCCCGGCTTATGCGATCAGAATGAGCTGATCCGATTAAATCTGGCCCATGGCTTTCAGCACGATTTCAGCGATCAGGGCGGAAAAGAAGTAGGATCCGAAAAAGGTCAAGCAGGCCACGATGATGATTTTCCACCCCGACTCCTTGAACAGCTGAAGCTCCTTGCGCGCGATCGCCAGACCGGCATACGCCAGAATGGGTGATGCCATGGGCAGGAGGGCAACGGGAGCGGTCACCTCGGTCACAAATTTATGGGTCGGGAGCCAGGGCAAGGACACCACGATCAGCACCAGCGAGACCCAGATGACCGCCGGCCAACCGATCCGGATATACTTGGCGCATATCAGGCCGATCACGGTACCAACGTAGAGAACTGCGTAGCCCTTGATCATCAACCAGACATTGGCGGTGTTGGCGGTGGAAACGCCCAGTAGATTCCATACGTTGAAAACCTGGGAGATTATGGATATGGCTGCAAATATTATCAGAAATGACGACCAGTCCAGGATGCTGAAAGTTGCTTTTTTCTCCTCGCTCATAGTGCCTCCTCTTTTAGATCTGCAAGATCGTCCTTAGACAGTTTCTTGTATATCCATTTTGTCATCGGAATGCCCATATAGAGCGACATATACATCCCTGTCGCCGTCGTAATCAGATTGCTCGCGGCGGCGTAGGCCACCACCAGTTCCTGTTGATCTTTCGGCACCAGCTCCTTGACGGTTGTGGCGGCCGCGGTCATCATGCTGGCCGAACCGACTCCCGAGGCCATGCCGAGTGCATAGGGATGAAATATATTGAGGGAGGCCATGATCGATCCCATGATGCTGAAGAACACGGCTCCGAATACGGTGCCCACGATATAGACGCCCATGGCACCGATGCCTGCCGCTGACTCCAGCCCCCAGAGCTCGGCGGCCAGTGCTAACGAAGGTTCGCGGCAGACGGAAAACGAGGCGCCCAGGGTTTCCCGCCCCATGCGCAACACCAACACCGCGAACGGCACCGCCACGAGAATCGTGCCAAGGTTGCCGAATTCCTGAAGAATCATTGCGGGGCCGCCTTTGATAATCTTGTCCATGTTAGCCCCGACCAAAACGGCCAGCTTTGCGATGAAGAGGGTGATACCGATAGTGATGCAGGGCGTGGCGGCCTTCTGTTCAAATTCATTGATGACCTTTTTAAAGCCCTTCCAATATTTATCGGTGATAGCTGGCGTCAGGAACACTCCGATGATGAAGGCAAAAACGAATGGTATCAACAATATGGTGGCCGGCCCCACCTTGAATCGTTGCAAGCCGATCAACTCAGACACGATGCAGATGGCCAGAACGACAAGATGGAGTTTATACTCCTTCGCTCTTATTGCCCAGACGTTTTCTGACATAAGCACCTCCTTTAGATAATAGCCTGATAACACCTTCTCTTAACGATACGAGCATAAGAGTTTGTCGATTACCAAGTTTCATATTATGCTCTGAATCATCTTCTCATTATCACCTCCTTTTCCGGACCTATCGACCGCCAATAATGCTTCATCAAAGGTCGCGCAGATGCTCACTCAAGACAGGAAATCCATTACGGCCCATAGATACATCTTGACGGCGTTGACCACCTCTTGCATTTCAACAAACTCTTTTGTACTGTGGGCTTGCGCTATAGACCCGGGCCCGCAAACCACCGTCGGACATCCCATATGCGGGGCGTCGGATCCGGCCACAAACGCTCGCAGCTCCGGCTTCTTGCCGAAAATGCTTTGGTATGCCTGCAAAAGCGAAACAACAATCGGTTCCTTTGGAGAAATATCGTTGGGGGGAATGAGCCAGGACGGCTCCGTGATCTCATATCTAAAACCGGGATCCTCGTCGGAGAGCGGATCCAGCCGCGAGCGAAACTCTTCGTACACTTTATCCTTTGTCTCTCCTGGAAGCGTTCGGCGATCGACCTCCATTTCACACAGATCCGGCACTGTATTGACCTGAACGCCTCCTCTGATGACACCCGGATTGAATCGGCCATGACCACATAAAGGATGGGGAGTTGCTTCCAACAGCCGCTCGTTATAATCCTTGAATGCCGTGATGACATTGGCCATACGGAAAATGGCGTTTTCACCCTTTTCCGGCACGCTGGAATGCGCTGCGCGACCGAAAGTTCTAATGAAAGTACTCACGCGACCTTTGTTAGACGGGCAAACATCGAGATCGGAGGGCTCTCCGATGATGCCCTGGTCGGCCCTGGGGCCGTGTCGGCCGATATCCTGGGATCCCAGCATTTGGTATTCCTCGTCTATGACACCAACTAAAATCAGATGCCCCTTTAATTTGACCTCGGCAGCATTCAATATACGAGCTACTTCAAGATAGGAGGCCAAAGCAGCCTTCATGTCGCATGAACCCCGACCGAAAATCTTGCCGTCTTTCTCCGTGACTTCGTATGCCCCGGGATAGCCGTCGGTTCTAGCGGTATCCATATGACCGCATAGAATTAGCGTCGGGCCGTCGCCCAAGCCCTTTCTGAACCCAAAGACATTTGGACGGTCATGGCGAACGTCTTTGGACTCTACCTCAAGCCCGAGAGCGTACATAGCCTCGCACATGTACTCTCCCATCTCCTTTTCCCGATAGCCCTCCCTTGGTTCTTCGTCAAAGGGATTCTCGCTTCTTATGGCGATCATCTCCTTTAATCTGTCCAAGAGGTACCCTTTGTCGATCGTCGCTATGAGTTTTGAAAATAGATGTTTATCCATTGGCACCACCTCTGAGGTTGTTGGGTCAGGCGTATGCCGGGAAGTCCTGGCAGAGTTGCGCAACCTGTGTAGAAACACCGTCCAGGATTTTTCTGTTTTCCGGCTGTGTCAAAACCATGTCGATCAAATCCACGATTTTGACAATTTCGGCAGCGCCCAATTTACGCACCGTAACCGCTGAAAATCCAAGCCTCAAACCACTGGCGACTGCAGACTTTTGCGGATCGTAAGGGATTACGTTTCGGTTGGCGTTGATGCCAACCGACTCCAAAGCCGCTTCTGCTTTCTTCCCTGTAATGCCTTTCGTTTTCAGATCGAGCAAGATCATGTGGGTGTCCGTACCGCCGGCGACGATGCGATAACCTCGTTTGCCGAACTCCCTGGCCGCCAACCGAGCGTTTTGGACGATTTTGCGCTGTTGCATCTTAAATTGAGGCTCCAGGGCAAGCTTAAAGCAGACTGCTTTGGCCGCCACCGCGTTCATGGCGGGGGTACCCTGGGCTCCGGGGAATATCGTTCGATCAATTTTTTTGGCATGCTCCTCTCGACAGAGAATCACTCCCCCCCGCCCCCCGCCTAAAGTCTTATAGGTCGTGAACGTTACGAAATCACTCACCGCCACCGGACTTGGGATTACCTTGGCGGCTACCAACCCGGCAATATGGGCCATATCGACCATAAAGAATGCGGAAATGTCTCGAGCGATTCGCGACATCCGCTCGTAGTCGATCAGGCGCGGATAGGAACTTGCGCCGGCGATGATCATCTTCGGCCGGTGGCAGGAGGCCAACTCGGCCACCTCATCGTAGTCAATCAGCTCGGTCTCCCGATTGACACTGTAATGGATGAAATCGAAGCATTTGCCAGTTATGGAGGCTGTGTCGCCATGTGACAGATGGCCGCCATGAGCCAGCTTCATGGCCAGTATCTTGTCGCCGACATCCAGAACCGAAAAATAAACGGCCAGGTTGGCGGAAACCCCACTATGGGGCTGGACATTGGCGTGGTCGGCATCGAAGAGCCGTTTTGCGCGGACGACCGTCAATCTCTCGAGTTCATCGGCGTGGCGACAGCCTGCATGAAACCGGTTGCCTGGATAGCCTTCGGCCGCCTTGATGCCGAAAATCGAGCCGTCCGTCTCCATTATGGAGCGGGGGGGGTAGTTCTCCGACGCAATAAGATCGAGCGTATTTTCGATGCGTGATTCCTCGGCTTCGATGATTTTGGCCACCTGTGGATCGGAATTTTTTAAGGATTGCATGCCGCTGTTCCTGCTATGGATTTAACTCCAGGATTCCTTTGGCGCCATCGACCCGGATGCGGACGCCGCTTTTGATCTTTTGAAGCTGTTCAGGGCTGAATCCGTCAACCACGGGTATGTTACCAAGGATGGAGCCAATGGTGGTCAAAACTTCCGCGTTCTGGCAAACCATGGCCAAAGGTCCAGATTTCCTCAAACCCATGCGAAAGATAGTCCAGGCTCCACCAGTACTACCTTTGCCATAGGGAAAAATTAGAATCTTGCCCTGAACGCTTTGCCCCTCCAAATCATGTCCCTTTTCGACGATCACCCCGCTTTCGGCATCGATGCCGAGGTTGAATACGATGGGATCCCGACTGACGATTGCGACGCCTTCGGCGATGCCCGGAGATATGGAGCGACCGGTTAAAACTTTGTTTGACATGTTACCTCTTTCCTTCCCATACGCCGGATATGGCGATATTGATGACGTTTTCCAGGGTATCCACCGCTGTCGTAAATTTGTTGAAAAGATGAGCGTAGAAGGCATGCTTGACGGAGTCGGTGACCATCGTTCGGAAACCCAGTTTTTCCAGCGGTGAGCAGATCGTGCACATGTCCGCGGTGAGCATTCCTCCTGCTTTTATAATTGTCTCCGCGGTGCCCAACTTCTGGGCCATATGCCTAATCGGTTCGGAGGTGTGCACCCATAGAGTGACACCCTTGTGAATCTTTCTGCCCTCGAGCAATTCCGCCACCTGCCCCAGTTGCGACAGAGAATAATGCGGGCACCCGAGAGCCACGAATTCGATGGGGCCGCGAGGCATATCATTGAGATACTCCAGGGGTTCCATCAGGTTACCTCGGGAAACGTTAATAACGGCCTCGGGCTGATGGGGACCGAAGGCTTCCTCCATATTGCCAGCTTCCGGAGTGACACCGGGAATATGATACATTGCAACAGGCCCGGTGGTCGCCAGAGCAGCACCGAGGTATATCATCTCGTCCCTGGTGGGTTCGCGCAGACCGTCGAACACCGGTACTAAAGACCCCACGTGTTTACCGACATAATATCCCAAGAGCCCATAATCGCTAATTCCTTTCATCGGACATTCGACCTTGACGAGCACCCTCCCAAGCCTATTTTCGGGAACATGATAGCTGTAGTAGGGAGTACGGCCGGTTATGGCAGCCATTAGGGCACTGGCGCCCGCCTCCCTGCTTGTTCGAGCGCCCAGGACGGCGTTTACGAACGGAGGAGTCGAGGATTCGGACCAAGCGACGTGGTCACCAAAGCGTGGTAGGTTGCTGGCGTAATAAGGTGTGCAGGAGTATACTCCAAGACAGCCCATTGCTTCATATGCCTTATTGAGTCGAAACTGGTTGTCAAACTGCACGCTAGTGAATCCGAGTTGCAGGTATTTTTCACGATCCATTCCTACCGTATTCAGCGTGGTAAAAGCCCTCACTTTGACTTTTTCTGCCGCTAGTTGTTCGATAAAGGTGATGCTGTCTTCATTGTGTTCTTTATCGATATTGCCATCGATATGGGCTGAGGTTATTTCCACCATATAGGGCGCGTTATGGATCTGGCCAAGTTTCACTAGTATTTCCATCGCTTTTTTGACAGTAGAACCGAAATCTCCTGCAAGCATTCTTTTTTCTTCTTCATTCAAACGCATTTGTCATCCTTATGAGAGAAATGAATTCTATAATGATATTTATGGGTTGACATTTTTAACGACTTCTCCGCCTTTCATAACGAAATCCACCTTTTGCAAAATCCTGATGTCCGCAAGCGGATCGCCTTCGACGGCAATCACATCGGCAAATTTGCCGGGTACCAGAGTGCCGATCTTGTTGGACATTCCCAATAACCCAGAGGCGACTGTCGTGGCGGATGCCAGAGCATCTCTGGTGGACATGCCGTTTTTGACGAACAATTCCAACTCCTCTGCATTCTCACCGTGCGGGTTGAAAGCAGTACCGGCGTCAGTACCGATCACCATTTTGACACCAGCCGATATCGCCATCTGCAGACTTTTGATCGCAGCTTCCTCGACGAATTTGGCCTTGCGATAAGCGTAATCGGCAAGACCGCTTTCTGGACCTCTTTCGCACAGACGCTTAAGCGCCTGGTGAACGGGGCATAGATAGGTGCCGGTGTCCAACAGCATCTGAAGCGATTCTTCATCCAGAAAAAACCCGTGCTCGATTGAGTTCACTCCGGCCCTGATGGCATCCTTGATACCGCTGTTTCCCTGCGCATGGGCGGCCACTTTTTTTCCGGCTTTCTTAGCTTCTTCGACGGCTACTTGCATTTCAACCAAGGACAATTGCTGAGAGCCCGGTTCATCCGCCCCCGAAAGGACCCCGCCGGTTGTCATTAGCTTCACCAGATCGGCGCCAAAGCGAATTTGTTGCCTGGCCGCCCTTCGAACCTCATCGGGTCCGTCGGCGACAACGCCGAAACCCTGGTAGATGGGCACATCCGGCGGAAAGTGCATGTCCGCATGACCACCGGTGATTGTAATGGCATGTCCGCAGGTTACCATCCTGGGGCCTGTAATGATGCCCTTTTCGATTGCCAGCTTAAGCCCGATATCCAGATAACCTTTATCACCCATGCAGCGAAGGGTCGTAAAGCCGGCCTCCAGATCTCGCCGCACGTTTGTTCCGGCTTTCAACACATGCAAGGGAAAAAGCTCCAGCAATGTCTTTTCCATATCTATCGATCCGTCCAGGCCGGCGTGAATGTGGCAGTCAATGAGACCGGGCATAACCGTACGGCTTCCCAGATCGATTATTTGGACATCCGCTGGAGACTCAATTTGGCTCTGTTCGATCGATTTGATTTTTCCATCCTCGACCACCACTTGGTGATTTTCGAGCGTTGTTTCATGCGGACCGGTCAAAATATGATTTGCTTTTATGATCGTTAGCATGATGCCTCCTTTAGCCTTAGAGAACATTGTTATGGTTAAAAAGAGTGTGAATGATTTTTCGCTCCCAAAAACATGGGAGACCAAGCGCATTAAAAATTAGTAGGGTGTCGCTATTATGGAAATAACTTCAGCTTTTGAATTTCCGACGGCCGCTGCTTTGTGAGGCACTTCGCCGGCGAAGTGCAGTGTATCCCCGGGATTCAATATAAATTCTTCATTTCCGTAGGAGAATTTAACCTGTCCGGAAATTACAATTATAATTTCTTCCTCGACATGACCAACTAGCTCAGGTGCTATAGCGGAATTCGGATACATTAATACGCTAAACGGTTCCATAATTCGGTTGGAACCCAGTGAGGATAAAGCGTGGTATTTGTAAGGCCCGTATGCGCGGCGGGGTGAAACGACCTTTTTGCCCTGGCCTTTTTTTACAACACTGATAGAAGTCGGTGGAAGCTGTTCTTCATCTAATAAAGAAGAAAGAGGCAATTCAAGTCCCTTGGCGATCTTACATAGCGTCTTTAAGGACGGCGAAACTTTACAGTTCTCAATGCGCGACAACAAAGCTTTGGACAAATCGGTTCGATGGGCAAGATCTTTCAGTGAAAGTTTATTCGCCTTTCGAGTGAGCCTTATTTTGTCGGCGACTTGTTTTTCAAGCATGAGTCTAATTGTTCACTATTTGATAACTGATACGAATATAGTAAACCTATGGGCACTGTCAAGAAATTTCTGTAGCAAATCAACCTTGATAATTTTCTAAAAAGTCTGGATAGAACCAATTATAATTTTCGAATATGAATAATTACAATAAGTTATTAACTTATAACTTGTGAATTTGATTCTTTTTAAGAATTATCAAGCCGTTACTAATGTTTTTGATAGTTTGTGTTTTATTGAGACGACGCCTCCAAGTGAAGCTCAATAAATCGTCTCGACTATTTATCGCCAACCGTAAGGTGGACCTGGTCATGAAACAACCTCCCTATATTAATGTACGCCGTGTCTTTTGGATCACTTTTAATGGATTGTTTCATCGCGGCGAAACATCCATCTCCCGCCTTGAACGGCGGTGGTATCCTAACGCAATCCTGGTGCACACCCCTGTTCACGATAGCTGACTTAATCAGATCGAAACCTTTTTCTCCATTCTCCAACGGAAAGTGCGTACTCTCCAAACGACTTTGAAAATCTCGAGGCACTTCAGGAAAGAATTATTTGCTTTCAGCCTCTTTATGAAAAATCCGCAAGCCCATTCGAATGGCAATTTACCCGGGAAGACTCGAAAAAAGTCCTGTCCAAACTTTCGACTCAAAAACAAGAAGTTAAAATCGAAGCATGAAATACGTCACCGAATTTATGGCCCAGAGCACTCAGGCTGCCGGCACCATTTCCGGAGGACACCCATGGACAGATAATTTTTGTCCGCGCCTGCCGAATATCGGAATGCCGCGATCATCATTGAGTGACTCTATTCGGACACCAGCCCAACATATCAAATCGGCACGGATGTTGCTGTTGAGGTTTCTCAACCGGGAATCGAGGGGATATCCGTGTCCGAAGCCGTTTACCATCCGTGAAGACCTCAGAATTCTCCATATTACCAATGCGTGGAGGACCATTTCGAGGCCTTCGAAGGCATCTATGAAAATCGATGTGAACAGCGATCCGGCTTTTTTCGCCCGTATATCAAAGAAGTGATCTATCGATATCTGGATTGCGGCATGCTCCATAACTGGTTTGCCCGGGTCCGTTGCGGAGAGTGCGGTCACGAATATCTTTTGGCCTTTTCCTGCAAAAGACGGCACTTTTGTCCCTCCTGTCATCAGAAACGGGTGGTGGAGTTCTGCCAATGGTTATGTGAAAACGCCATCAAAGCCGTGCCGCACCGGCATATGGTAATGAGTATTCCAAAATCCTGGGACGCCTCTTCAAACATCATGTGTTCAAAATGCTTTTGGAAAAAGGCAAGATCACAAAAGACATGATTGCCATCCTGGATCAATGGCGTCCTACCGGGTTTAACGCCCGGCGGCCTATCCGCTCGCCATTCCTCATCAATCCGCCATTGACATATAATTATAATATATTTATAGTGTAAATATGAAATATTTGATTTTTTTCCTGGGATGATAAAAAGAATTCTGCAAATCAGAGAAAACATGGCGTATCGTTTGAGGAGGCGCAAACGGTATTTTTAAGGTGTTAAAATGAGAAAAGAATACGATTTTGAGAAAATGAAAGGCAAAGGAAATCCTTATGCGAGATACTTGAAGAAACAAGTCACTATTCGTATGGGGGTCGACGTTATCGATTATTTTAAAAAGCAGGCGGAAGAGACCGGAATACCTTATCAAAATTTAATAAATTTATATTTGAGGGATTGTGTACAAGCTGAGCGAAAAATATCAATAAAATGGCAGTCTTAAAAAAATGAAGAACCAAGCCTTTCACTCGGACACGGATTTCGCTTCGCTACTCCCCGCCGGTGGAGGCTCCGTTGGTCAATTTAATCAATTTTGTAATCCTTGACAATGTACCCCATTTGAGCTACATTCATATAAACTCGAATGAAGGTGAACCATGGGAAAAACATCCACAGTAAGGGCCCGAATTGAACCCGATTTAAAGGGCAAAGCCGAGTACATATTTCAGCAGCTTGGGCTAACCACAACCCAGGCAATTACCTTGTTTTATAAGCAGGTTGAATTGAAACAGGGGCTGCCCTTTGACGTAGCCATTCCGAATGAGATCACACGCAAGACGTTCTCTGATACAGATGCCGGATGTGACCTGGTCATTTGCAGCGACGGTGACGATATGTTCAAAAAGTTAGGCATCTGATGCTCACACCCGCATATACGAGGCAGTTTGAGCGAGACACAAAACGGATGAAAAAACGTGGGAAAAACCTTGATAAACTGAAAATCATTATCCGATCAATAGTGGCGCAAGAACCGCTCGATGCCATCCATCGGGACCACTGGCGGATTGGCAACTGGCAGGGGCGCCGGGAATGCCACATTGAATCCGATTGGTTGCTGATTTATATGGTTGAATCTGATCGCGTTGTGTTTGAGCGCACCGGAACACACTCTGACCGGAACGCTTCCCGCAAGCCCCGCCTTAAAAGGCGGGGCTTGCGGGAAGCTATCTTAACATAGACACTTTCCTCACCGGGGAGCCCCGCCCTTCAGGGCGGGTGGGCTCCACTTATTTCAAAAATAAGGGGTTCAGTGCCCAACGTCCTGAAGGACCGAGAGCCCCAAGGCCCACCGCCGTGTCGTCTCCCCATCGCGCTACCCCTTGGCCTTCGTGGTCGGCTTCTTCGTGGTCTTCTTTTTGGCCGCCGGCCTCTTGGAGTTGGACGTCTTTGCGGTGGATGTTTTCGCCGCGGCTTTGGTGCCGGCAGGTTTCTTTGCCGTGGTCTTGGCGGCAGGGCTTTTCCTGGTCGTCGCCTTCTTTGCTGCCGCTTGCTTCGTGCGGGTCTTCCTTGCCGCAGCCTTCTTCGTGCTGGATTTCTCGGCGGTGGTTTTCTTCGCCGCAGCCTTCTTCGCCGGAGCCTTGTTTGCGGTGCTGTTCTTTGTACCTGTCTTGGACGCCGCCGATTTTCGGGCCTTCGCTGTGCGCCGCGTTCTCTCGGCCGGTTTTGTCGAGGTTGAACGTGCGTCCGATGACATGCCCTCCATATCGATGTCGACGCCGAAGACCGACGACAGCTCGTCGGTCTCGAGTACACGACCCTTGCGGGCCTTGCCGGCGGCCGCCGGCAGGTCGATGGCGTCTTCCACCATTCCGGCCGGGTCGACCCCTCGCAGTGTGAACAGCAGCTCGGGCTCATGGTCCAGACGCGCGCCGGCACCGTAGAGCGTCGCGGCCACGTGCTTGCACATGGTTGCCCAGTCGGGGCAGGAACAGTTCAACGTGATCTCACGGGGCGAAGGGAAAAGCCCCTCTCCTTTGCGGGTCACGATCTCCATTACGCTCCTGGAGAGAGAGCCCTGGAGCAGCTCCACCAGCGAACCGATCTGCCCCGCGCATTTCCCTCTGATCTCCGTCCACTTCTGCTCGGGCAGCGATTTGACCTGGATATCGACCGTGTACAGATCCGTACCGCTGACCAGGGCACGCACACGGCCGGCCTCGATTTGCAGGTCGATCACGGATCCGTTGCGCACATAGGTGCGCCCACGGGGGAGGCGATTGGAGTAGTCACTGTAGGCCTCGAGGTTCTTGCACCAGGCGTCGCCCCAAAAGGTCGTGGTGATCTTGCGTCCCTCGATCTCGACCGGCGAGACATGCCGGCCGGCCTTCTTCATCTTGGCGACCTTATTCGCCGCCCGGCGTCGCCGCTCGGCCACCGGGACATATGGCGGCCAGTAGCTGTCGTAGTATCTGCCCATGGGATCACCTCTTGCTTCGTTCTGGGCGACGAGCCGCGGCTCGTCGAATTCGTCTATCCCTCCAGCGCGCTGTTAAGGTCGAGTGACACCATCGATATCAACTCCTCGTTGCTCATCTCCGTCAAAGACGCCTCGGCGCCCTGCGAGAGGATCTCGTCGGAGAGCTTCTGCTTGCCCGCGATTAATTCGTCGATGCGCTCCTCCACCGTGCCCCGGCAGACGAATTTATGGACCAGCACGTTCTTCTTTTGCCCGATGCGGAAGACGCGGTCAGTGGCCTGGTTTTCTACCGCCGGGTTCCACCACCGGTCGAAGTGAATCACGTGCGAGGCCGCCGTCAGGTTGAGCCCGGTGCCGCCGGCCTTGAGCGAGAGCACCATGAAGGGGACGCGGTCGTCCTCCTGGAAGCTTCTGACCAATCCCTGACGCTTTTTCACCGGCGTGCCGCCGTGAAGGACGAGGCCGCTCTGGCCGAAGACCTCGGCGAGATAGCCGGCCAGTGGATCGGTCATCTCACGGAACTGGGTGAACACCAGCACTTTGTCCTGCCTGGCGGCGATGGATTCACACAGCTCACGCAGGCGAGAGAGCTTGCCGCTGTCGGACGGCTCATAGGCGCCGTCTCCCAGCCACTGGGACGGGTGGTTGCAGATCTGCTTGAAGCGCATCAAGAAGGCCAAAACCACGCCGCGCCGCTCGATGCCGTCGAGTTCCTCGATGGCCTTCTTCATCTCGTCGACGGATTGTTGGTACAAGGCAGCCTGGCGCTTCGTCAGCAGACAGTGTGCAGTGACTTCGGTCTTGTCGGGTAGGTCAGCAATGACGTTCTTGTCGGTCTTGAGCCGGCGCAGGATATAGGGCTGAACCAACCGCCGCAGTGGGGTATAGCCCTGCGTGCTTCTTCCCATGGACTTGCAGAGTCCATTGAACGCCTTGGCCGAGCCGAGGAGCCCGGGGTTCAGGAAGTCGAAGATCGACCATAGATCCCCGAGACGGTTTTCCACCGGTGTGCCCGTGAGCGCCAGGCGCCACCTGGATGGCAGCGCTTTGACCGCCTTGGTCTGCTTGGCGCCCGGGTTCTTGATGGCCTGTGCCTCGTCGAGGATCACATGGCGCCAGGGGTATTCCTTCATCCAAGCGGTGCGCATGGCCGTGCCGTAGGTCGTGATCACGGCGTTGTGCGCGGCCACCCGCTTCTTCGGGAGCGTCTTCAGCTCGGCCGATGGGATCCGCGACGGGTGGGTGATGAGCACCTTCAACTTCGGCGCGAAGCGCTCGATTTCGATGCGCCAGTTGTCCACCAGCGAGGCCGGTACCACCAACAGATCGGTGCCTTTGTCTTTACTGTCTCTGCACATGTTGAGGACGCCGAGCACCTGGATGGTCTTGCCCAGGCCCATGTCGTCGGCCAGGCAGCCACCCAGCTCGAGGCCGCGCAGGGTCTGTAGCCACTGCACGCCGTGCTTCTGATACGGGCGAAGCTCGGCTCGGAGCCCCGCATTGTCCTCGATCTCATCGCGCAGCTCGGGCGAGCGGAGCGCATCGAGCCTGGAGGAGAGCCATTTGCCGGCGATGACCTCCGACCATTCGGGCCGTTCGTCTTCCATGCCCTCGTCGTCGCCGTTGAGGCGGGCACCGGAGAGCATGCGCATGGCCTCCCCGAAGCTGACGCCTCCAGCCCGCGCCTGCCGCTGCACGTCGCGCCACTGCTCGAGGACCTGCGAGAGCTTGTCGCGATCCACCTCGACCCACTTGCCCTTGATCAGCACCAGGCCGTGGCTGGACGCGAGCAGCTCCTCGATCTCCCGTTTGGTGAGTTTCTTGCCGTCCAGGGTGAGGCCGACATCGAAGTCCAGCAGGGCTTCCATGCCCAGGGCCGAGGGCGCCCTGCCGCCCACCGACACGGAGACCTTGGGCCGGGGCCTGTTCTTGGCGCTCCACCAGTCGGGCATGCGTACCACCAGACCGGCCTGCTCGTACAGGGCGATCTCGCACAGGAAACGGTGGGCCTCCCTTGGGGTCCAGGAGAGGGGATGATAGATGTCGCCGGCGTCGACCAGCTCGCGGATGAACTCGCTCTGTTCTGCCGCGCGGGATAGCGGCGCCAGCAAGGCAAGGAGCTTCTGCCGGTTCTTGGCTCCGGCATAATCCTTGAGCGCCCGGCCCAGCGGCAGGTGTTGTGGTTTTGCCTGCTTGGAGATCTTGTGGATGTAGGTGGCGATGAAGGCAAAAGGGTACTCCGGGTCGCGCTTGTTCTCGGCGAGGTGGAAGCAAACCCGGCCCACCACGTTCCAGACGGAGCTGTGCCTTCTCAGGTACCCCTGGACCCCCTCTTTGAACCCCTTGGCCTCCGTCGCAAGCGCCGCGCCCATGTCGGACCAGATGTCCCTGAGCAGCGCGGCATCGAGAAGCTCGGCGCCCTGCATGGGAGGGACCGCCTGGACCAGGGCCGCGATCTCGTCCGCGTCTGGATCTGGAATAACGAGAGATTTCGGGTCGGTTGGGTCGAGCGCACCACATACCCGGCCGACGAACGCCCGGCCGACATCGCGCCAGTACGAAAGCGACGGCGGAAGACGGGTCGCGAGCTCTGCCGCGCCGAGATGCAACACCCCGTTGCCACGGCCGGCGCGGAAGGCCTCGATGATCTGCGCGGCGACCTTGGTAGAGACAAGCGGGCCGTCCTCGGGCGATCCAGGCTGGAGATCGATGCGCCCGGTCGGTGTCAGCCGACAAACGAGGGTTTCGCCGCCGCTCTGGGCGCTACAGAGGGAGAGCTGGCCCATCAGCTGTTCACGCTCGAGTGCGGCCGGCGCTACCCTGATATATGTGATCAGGTTCTGGGTTTCGGCGCGCGCCTTTGCGTTTCCATGATCTGAACCGGAGCGCCCTGGCACTTGTGCCCGTCGTATGCAGCGTCAGGGTCGGATGGGTTCTGCAGCAGGTCGGAAGGTCCTTCCTTGGATGGCTTGAGTGAGACCGAATGATAAGCAGTCGCTTTTTCATGTGCGGATAGAGATTGAAAACGAATTGTGTTCCGTTCTCATTTACACCCCAAGATATGAAAACGTCGTGTTGCCGTGTCTTTCGGACAGATCGATACCCAAATGAAGATCGGCTGTCAATATGGAAATTCTCGGCAGAAAACCCTTATTTGGGCCGATTCGGGCATGTCTCGACGGATCCGCTTTTCGGATCCCTTACAACGACAACCCGCATTTTTGCTTGGCAATTGGGGCAAATCAAGGGGTCAATCGCATCGATTTTTTGGATCAGGAACAACCGGGCTTTCCGGAATGGAATATCGGGTCTCTCCGGTTACAGCAGGCAGGGAAGGATCTCATCGATTCCGGCTTTTTTCTATTGGCCCCGGATGCCTTATTGTAGTGCCCGCAGTACGGTGCCATCTGATTTCCGGTTTTACTGCAATTGCTTCATGACCCGGGTGACGGCCGTGACGGCCTGGTCGATGTGGGCTTTTGTAATGGGATGATGGGTGACGGCCCGCAAGCGCCGGGCATCGACGGGAAGGACCCGCACCCCGGCGCCATCCAGGCGCCGGGCCAGTTCCGGCGGCGTCATCCCTTTTCGGGTGACTTCGAAATAGACGATATTCGTTTTCACCCGTTCACAGTCGACGCGAAGCCCTTCCACACCCTCCAGCCCCCGGGCGAGGTGGTTTGCGTTTTCATGGTCTTCGGCGAGGTGGTCCACCATTTCCGAAAGCGCCACCAGGCCCGCCGCGGCCAGGATTCCCGCCTGCCGCATCCCGCCCCCCAGCACTTTCCGGACCCGCCGGGCCCGGGCGATGAAGGCTTTTGATCCGCAGACCAGAGAGCCTGCCGGAGCGCCCAATCCTTTGCTCAGGCAAAAGGATACCGAATCGGCGGCTGCGGTCAGGTCCTTCACGTCGCACTTCAAGGCGACGGCGGCGTTGAAAATCCGGGCGCCGTCCACGTGGAGTTTCAAATCAAAGCGCCGGGCCAACGCGGACACGGCATCCATGTAACGGGAATCCAGGGGCATCCCGTCGCAGCGGTTGTGGGTGTTTTCCAGCACGATCAAACGGGTTTTCGGAAAATGAACGTTGTCGGGGCGGATGGCCGCTTCGATGTCTTCCAGGGCCAACGTCCCGTCGGGCTGGTTTTTCACCGTCCGGGGATGAATCCCCCCCAACGCCGCCGAACCCCCCTGCTCGTAACAGAAGATATGGGCCTGGTCCCCCAGGATCATTTCATCCCCCCGACCGCAGTGGACCATCTCGGAGACGATGTTGGCCATGGTACCGGAAGCGACAAAAAGGGCGGCCTCTTTTCCGATTTTCGATGCGGCCGTTTCCTCCAGGCGGTTCACCGTGGGGTCTTCGCCAAAGACGTCGTCCCCCACCTCGGCGTCGGCCATGGCACGGCGCATGGCCGGCGTGGGGAGTGTCAGCGTATCCGATCTCAAGTCGATGATGTCAGGCATCGGTTTCCCCTCACCAACCCTCTCTCTCAAGGGAGAGGGCGTTTTTGAGTTTTTGCAAAGCCATCAAAATGGCGTTTCGCCTTTTCTTCCGATGGCATATTTGATCCCAAGGCGCAAGGGCAATTTGGCCCTTTTTCGGAGGAAATGATTTGCAATTTGGCGTCCCGGTCCGTAGAGTGAACCCAAGAACCCATCAAACAAAGGAGCGTACCATGAATATGGCCGAAATCCGAAAGACGGCCAAGGGCTTAAACATTCGATCCTTCGGCAAAACCAAGGTGGCTCTGGTGCGGGAAATCCAGATAAAGCAAGGCAATTTCGATTGTTTTGCCCGGGTAGAGGAATATTGCGACCAACTTAAATGTGATTTCCGGGAGTCCTGTTTCAAGGAGGCGGCAAAACTGCAGCAAGGGAAGAAAAAACGTTGAACAAAGGAGGATAAAAATGAAAGATTTCAAAAAGATTCTTTTTCCCGTGGACCTTTCCGAAGCCTCCATCAAAGTGGTACCGTATGTCATCACCATGGCCCAAAAGTTTATGGCCGGAATTGACCTGCTGCACGTGGCCCGGCGGTTCGAATATTTTGAAACCAGCTATATTCCGCACCCGGCCATGGATCAGTTTGAAAAGGAGATCGCCGAGGGCGCCCAAAAGCAGATGGAATCCTTCCGGCAGACCCATTTCCCGGAAATGAAAAATGTGACCGTGGAGGTGGTCACGGGACACTGTTCGGACGAGATCCTCAACCATGTGGAAACCCACGAGGTGGATTTGATCATCATGGGGACCCATGGGAGAAAAGGCCTCGACCGGATGCTCTTCGGTTCCGTGGCCCGGCGGGTCTCCCAGGACTGCCCCGTGCCGGTCCTTTTGATCAACCCTTTCCGCGGTCCATGAGGGGCTCCACCGGTTTTCATCTTGCCAGCCGGACCGTATCCCGGTAATGAAGCGGTCCATGGAAACCGAGTCCCCCTACCGCCTGACCCTCCTGGTATGCCTGGCGGAGATCCTCGGCCTTTCTTCCATTGCGACTTTTCCCGCCCTCCTCCCTGATTTTCAGCGCATCTGGAATTTGAGCCATACCCAGGCCGGATGGATCAGCGCCGCCTACTACGGGGGGTATATGCTGTCGGTGCCGGTTCTGGCCGGGATCACGGATCGGTTCGATGCCCGTAAAATAATGGGAGCAGGCGTGTTTCTCGGAGTCCTGACGGCAGCGGGGTATGCCGCCCTGGCTTCCGGGTTCTGGTCGGGCCTGTGGTTTCGGTTTTTCGCCGGCATCAGCCTGGCCGGCATTTACATGCCGGGCCTCAAGGTGGTCAGCGATCACACGGAAGGCCGGCTTCAGAGCCGTTTTGTCTCCTTTTACACCGCCAGTTTCAGCATCGGCGCGAGCCTGTCCTACCTGGTGGCCGGTGAAGTCAGCGCCGCTTTTGGATGGCGCACCGCCTTTGCCGCGGCTGCGCTGATCACCGCGCCGGCCCTGGGGATCCTTTTGGTTTATGTCCCTGCCGCCAAGACCGGCGGACCCGGTGAAGGGGATATCTTCCAGGGCTTCAAGATCGTCTTCCGCTCCCGCCGGACCATGGCGTACGTGCTGGCGTATGCGGCCCATATGTGGGAACTGTTCTCCCTGCGGTCCTGGATCGTGGCCTTCCTGGTCTTTTCCCTCCGGCTGCAGCCCCCCGGCGCCTGGGTCGTCAGCCCCACCCAGGTGGCGTTCTGGGTCAACCTGATCGGTCTTCCCGCTTCCATCGGCGGAAACGAATTGGCGCGACGATTCGGGCGGCCGAAGGTGATTCAGGCCGTGATGATCGCCTCCGCACTCCTGAGCGCATGCATCGGATTCACGGCCGCCATGCCCTATTTCCTGGTGGTTTTCCTGGTGACCCTTTACGGCATCACGGTCACCGCCGATTCCGCATCCCTCACCGCCGGTGCCGTCGGTGCGGCGCCCAAAGGCTACCGGGGGGCCACCCTGGCCGTCCACTCCACGCTGGGATTCGGGGCCGCCTTTCTCGGACCCCTTTCCATCGGCCCGGTCCTGGATCTTTTCGACGGACGGGTCCTGGCCTGGGGGTTGGGATTCGCGGTGATGGCCGGTGGATGTGCGTTGGGTCCTTTTTTTCTGAATCGCCTGGGAGCCCGAACCGACGGAGATTAAAAGGATTGCGGTATCCGGAACCGGTCGATTCAGACTCTTGCCGGCGGAGGCCTGCAAGAGAATGTATGCCGGCTTTTCATTTGACTTTTCAGGGTGTGCCTTTTTATACTCCGATGACAAAGCATATCAAAGGATCCTGCTTTCAAAACGGCGAACAGAAGAAAAGGAGGGAAGGCCCATGGGAAAGCTGCTGTGGAGACCGGGCGAAGACCGGGTGAAGGCCAGCGCCATGTATCGCTTCATGCAGTTTGTCAATGAGCGGTTTGGCCGCGATTTTCAGGATTACGACGCCCTGTATCACTGGTCCGTCGATGCCATCCCGGATTTTTGGGCGAGTTTGTGGGAATTCGCCGACATCATCGCCTCCAAACCCTACGATCGGGTGGTGGACGATGTCACCAAGATGCCCGGCGCCGAATGGTTTTCCGGAGCCCGCCTCAACTTTGCCGAGAATCTCTTGCGATACCGGGATGATCGGACCGCCCTGATCTTCAAAGGGGAAGGACGGCCTTCCGTGAAGATGACCTACGCGCAGCTTTTCGATGAGGTGGCCCGGGTGGCCCATAGTCTGAAGGCGGCGGGAATCGCGCCGGGGGATCGGGTGGTGGGATTCATGCCCAACATGCCCCAGGCCATCATCGCCATGCTCGCCGCCGTCAGCCTGGGGGCGGTCTGGTCTTCCTGTTCCCCCGATTTCGGCATCAAAGGGGTCTTGGACCGGTTCGGACAGATAAAGCCCAGGGTGCTCTTCACCGCCGACGGCTATTTTTTCAAGGGAAAGCGCATCGATTCCCTGGGGCGCATCGCGGATATTTTACAATCCCTTTCTTCCGTGGAAAAGGTCGTCGTGGTGCCGTATACACAGGACCATCCGGAAATCGCCCATGTCCCCAAAAGCGTGCATTATGCCGATTTCAAATCGGAAAAAGACCGCCTGGAGATTGCCTTCGAGCCGCTTCCCGCCGGGCATCCCCTGTATATCATGTATTCTTCCGGGACCACGGGGCTTCCCAAGTGCATGGTCCAAAGCGCAGGGGGCATCCTGGTGCAGCACGTCAAGGAGTTGATGCTGCATACGGATGTGAAGCGCGAAGACACCATTTTTTATTTCACCACCTGCGGGTGGATGATGTGGAACTGGCTCACCAGTTCCCTTTCCCGGGGAGCGGCGCTGGTCCTTTTTGACGGCAACCCTTTCCACCCGCACCCGGGCGCCCTGTGGGAGATGGCCCAGGAGGAAAAGATCACGGTCTTCGGGACCAGCGCCGGATACCTTTCCGCCCTCCAGAACGCCGGGGTGAAACCGAAGGCGGAATACGATCTTTCCCCCATGCGGGCGATCCTTTCCACCGGCTCCCCCCTTTCCGTGGAGGGCTTCGAGTTTGTTTACCGGGATATCAAGACGGACCTGCAGTTGGCATCCATCTCGGGGGGCACCGACTTGAACGGGTGTTTCGCCCTGGGGAATCCCATGGGGCCCGTTTATGCAGGGGAACTCCAGTGCCGGGGATTGGGCATGAAAGTGGAGGCCTTTGATGAAACGGGAAAACCGGTCATCGGACGCCAGGGGGAACTGGTCTGCACGGCGGCCTTTCCTTCCATGCCCATCTATTTCTGGGACGATCCAGACGGAAAAAAGTACCACAGCGCCTATTTCGATGTATATCCCGGCGTGTGGCGCCACGGGGACTATATCGAGATCACGGAGCACGGGGGGGTGGTCATCTACGGACGATCCGACGCCACCCTCAATCCCGGCGGGGTCCGCATCGGCACCGCTGAAATCTATCGCCAGGTGGAACAGCTGGAAGAAATCGAAGACAGCCTGGTGGTGGGGCAAAACTGGAAAAACGATGTGCGGGTGATCTTATTCGTCAAGACGGCGCCCGAGTACACCCTCACGGATACGCTGAAGGAAAAGATCCGCCAGACCATCCGGGCCAACGCCTCTCCCCGTCATGTCCCGGCGAAAATTCTGGAGGTGCCGGATATCCCCTACACCCTGAACATGAAAAAAGTGGAACTGGCGGTGAAAAAGACGATCCACGGACAGCCGGTCCTGAACAAGGACGCCTTGAGAAACCCGGAAGTCCTCGATTACTACGCGGGATTGAAGGAGCTGCAGGAGGATTGACGCGTCTCGCCCGTCTACGGGGGGTTCAACCGGACGAGGGTGGCGCCCCATCCCCCGGCCCCGGGGCCCGCGTCTTGGTACGCGATCACCCGGGGATCCTTTTCCAGGTGGCGCAACACCCGCTGCTTCAGGATGCCCTTTCCTTTGCCGTGAATGATCCGAACGGTGAGCATTCCGGCTTTCAGGCATTCGGAAAAATAGTCGTCCAGAAGCGCGCCGACTTCTTCGGGCCGGAAGGTGTGCAGGTCCAGGACCTCTTCGATGGGGACGATGACGGGTTTCATGGACGCCGCCCCGAAACCGGCCGCCGCGTACACCCGCCGGGCGGCCTTTTTCTGTAAAAGGACATCCATCCAGCCATGTCGCGAGACGTTGGGCTCTTTTTATTGCCGCTTCTGGCCTTTTTGACGGGTTCGATTCCGTGGGGCATGCTGTTGACCCGGGCTTTTTCCTCCGTGGACATCACCCGGGCGGGAAGCGGGAACATCGGCGCCACCAACGTGAGCCGGACCGCCGGACGCTTTTTGGGGCTCCTGACGCTCCTGGGCGACACGGCCAAGGGGGCCCTCCCCGTGTTTTTTGCCGGACGGCTTTTCGAGGCGCCGGGTCCCTGGCGTGAGACATACATGGTCTGCATCGCCCTTCTGGCGGTCTTGGGGCATCTCTTTCCCCTTTTCACCCGGTTTAAAGGCGGCGGAAAAGGCGTGGCCACCGTGGCAGGGTGCGTCGGGGCCCTTTCGCCGCCGGCCCTTTTGATTCTCGTGATGGTTTTTGCCATGATGCTTTGCTATTTCAACCGGGTCTCCCTGGCGTCCCTGGCGGCGGCGCTTTCGGGGCCGGCGGTCATCTGGGAAGCCACCCATTCCCCCGTATTCACGGGGTTTGCCGCCCTTTCGGCGGCCCTCATCTGGATCCGGCACAAGGACAACCTCCGCCGCCTGATCAAGGGTGTGGAGCCCCCGTTTCTTTGAAGCCGGGTCCCGGCTCCGGGCGCGCTATCCGGTACCCAGGGCCCATATTCCCGCCAGGAGCCCCCCCATGATGAAGTGCGTGTCCACCAGAAATTCGAGGCGGATGCCGGGGAGCATGTGCCCCTTTTCGTGGGTCATCATGACGACGAAAAGGGAAACCGCGGGGAGCAAAAGAAGATATCCCAGGGACGTCAAGACCCTTAAGGCGGCGGATCCTGCAAGGAGCGCCGTGATGATGATCAGCATTCCTTTCAACAGGTTCATCGTCTTTTTTTCCCCGATAAGAATGGGCAAGGTTTCCTTGCCCACGATGCGGTCCCCCTGCATGTCTAAAATGTCGAAGAACGCGGTGCGGATAAAGACCAGGCCGGAGGCCCACGCAACGGCGGCAATACTCCCCGCCGTGAATTTTGCCCCGGCCGTCAAGGCGGGAAAAACCGACGTCACGATCCCCCAGGCCAGGGCGATCAGGACGGTCTTGGATCCGGGAATATCCCGAATGCGGCGGTATTTCCCGGTTCCGATGCCTGCCGGAAGGATATTCAGGTTGTAGGAAAGCCCCGTAAGGCTCATGGCAAACAGCACCAAAAACGGCAGCGTTCCCAGCGTATACGCCGCCAGGAGGCCGGCGCCGCCGGCAAGAACCGCCAGCAGGGAAAGAAATCCCTTGTGGCCGTCATAAAAGGAAGCACGGTCCGGCTCGTTGTACCGGTCGGCTTTTCTGCCGATCAGGTTGTTCAGGATGTGCATGGACTGCACGTATAATACGGCGATGAGGATGTGGGGAAAATGGACGGGAATGTTTTGGAGCCGGGTACTGGCATAGCACGTGGCCCCGGCCCCGAGGGCCAGATAGGTGCTGGTGAGCAAAAGGGTCCGCTCCAGGGTGAACCACCAGCGCCGCCACCCTTTCCCTTTCCGAAACGGGAGGGTCTGCACCCCCCGGTAAACCCGTCTCAGCACCCAGTTGGGCGTGGATGCGCCCGCCGTGATCCCCACCCGCTGCGCGTTGGCCAGGACGTCATCCAGTTCGGCCTCGGTTTCCACATGAAAGGCAGTTTTCCCTTTCCCCTGGGCGATTTCAAGGAGTCGCTGGGTGTTGCCGCTGTTTTTCCCCCCCACCACCACCACGGCATCCACGGCGTCGGCCAGGCGGCTGACTTCTGTTTGGCGCTTCTCCGTGGAATCGCAGATGGTGTTGAAGACCTTGTAGTGCGGGAAATGTTCGTTCACCCAGCGGTGCACGTTTTCGAAAAGCCCGGTGTTCTGGGTGGTCTGGACCACGACGATGGCCTGTTCGAAGCGGGGCAGGTCCGAAAGCGCCTTCAGATCCGCCGCCACAACCCCGTGGGTTCCGGCGTATCCCCGCAAACCCACGACCTCGGGATGATCCCTGTCTCCGATAATAATGCAGGCATACCCTTGTCGGGCATACTTGCGGATGATGGTTTGCACTTTGATCACGCGCGGGCAGGTGGCATCCACCACCACCAGGCCCGATGCCTGGAGCCGTTTTTTGACTTCCGGCGGAACCCCGTGGGCGCGGATCAGGACGGTTCCGGATCCTTTTTCCGGAATCTCTTTCAGGGCATAGATCCCTTTTTCTTCCAGCAGGGCCAGGACCTGGGGATTGTGGATGAGGGGCCCGTACGTGTAAATGGGCTCCGGGTATTTTTTGGGCAGATCCAAAACGAGTTCCACGGCCCTGCGGACGCCCATGCAGAATCCGGCGGTTTTTGCGACGACGATTTTCATTACTTAAAGGGTCCAAGGGTCCATGGGTTCAAGTGGATGCGGAAGATGCTTCACGAGGCGCCGCGTCCCTTGGTTCCGCGAACGACCGCTTTCACCCGGCCGATGGACTATTCGGTATCGGGTGCCAGGTAGACATTGTGGTCCACCAGGGCCAGGGAATGAATGCGGGCCTTCACGAACTTTTGTTCCCCGAAGATGTTGACCAGCTTCAATCCGTCCCCTTCCGGTTCCACCGTATCCACGGCTTCCATAATGAGCGTTTTTTCGTTTTCCGAAACCAGGTAGGCGTTGGCTTCACACATGACACATTCCTTTCTATTCCGCATTGACGAAGGGCGTGAGGGTTTCACAAACCAGTTCTTCGATTAAATGGGGCAAGGGCGCCCGGGGGGTTCCCACCACTTCCACCGGCTCCTGGGAGAGGGGGATCAGGATTTTCCGGGCCGGGCTGTCCGCCACGGCCGCCGCCATGGCAGGGGTGACTTCCCCCATCATGGCGTTGGCCATGAGGATGCCGATGGTTCCGATGATCACATCCGCCGTTTTGACGGTCTGGACAATGGCGTTTTCGCCGGACGCCCCGCGGTTGGCCCGGGCCTTGAGCATCTGGGAGGTGGCGATGGCATTGGTGCCCAGGGCGATGATTTCGATGCGTTCTTCAAAAATTTCTTTGAGCTTCTTGATGACGGCGCTCCCGATGCCCCCGCCCTGACCGTCGATGACGCAGATCCGTTTCATCTTTGAAACATCCTTTACAGTTTTTTGATTTTCAAGTGTGCTTTCCGCGCCTTTTTCGAAAGGCGTTTGCTGGGCCCTTTTTTCCGGGTAGTCGGCGTCCAGCCGTTTGTTACGCTTTCTTCGGGATCCGACGCCTCCGGGTCCATCATTTGGACATGCGTCATTTTTTCCCCGAACTCCCGGCAAGACACGACGGTGGATCCTCTTAACCGGGCGAAGCGGGCAATCTCTTTGTCGTCGGTGACCACCAGGGCCCGCTCCCGCTGCCGGGCGGCCATGTGCTTGATGAGCGTATCCGCGGTCTGGCCCCGGGGCGAAAAGCGGATTTCGATGCCGCCGATGCGCACTTTTCGATGCAAGGGACCGGGGGCGTGGGTCCCGTCAAAAATCACGGTGACGGGATGATGTTTCCGGCGGTTGTACGCCTTCAGTCTCCGGACAAGGGCTTCCCGTTGCAGTTGCAGATCCGCTGTGTCTTGAAGCCCGGCCACGGCGTCGCTTTTGATCAGGTTATATCCGTCGATGAGAATGTGAAGGGCCATACGAAAACAAAGATCCTCCAAAGAGGCTTGCAAAAGGGGCGCTTTTCAGGCCGGAAGTCGTTCATCACAACTTGATATTATTTCATATTGACGAAGATTTGAGCAGCCCCAAAAGCCGGTCCAGGTCATCGTCGCTGTAAAACTCGATTTCGATCTTTCCGGCCTGTCCTTTCCGTTTGATCTGCACCCGGGTTCCGAATTGCCGGGAAAGGGCATCGGAAAGGTCCGAGAAATACAGATCTTCCGATTCCGGGGGGGAGAGCGTTTTGGATACGGGGACCGCCTTCATCCGCTTGACCAAAACCTCGGTTTGCCGGACCGAAAGCTTTTTCGCCAGCACCTGCCGGCAGGCGGCGATCTGGCGGGCCGGCGTGTCCGCCCCCAAAAGGGCCCGGGCGTGCCCCATGCTCAATTCCCCTTTTAAAATATGGGTTTTGACCTCATCGGGGAGGATGCGGAGCCGCAGGAAATTGGCCACGGTGGACCGGTTCTTCCCCACCCGTTCGGACACCTGTTCCTGGGTCAGACCGAATTGGGCCATGAGGCGGTGATAGGCTTCGGCTTCTTCCACCGGGTTGAGGTTTTCCCGCTGGATGTTTTCCACGATGGACATTTCCAGGAGTTCGTCATCCTCCATGGATCGGACGATGGCCGGAATCCGGGTCAAACCGGCCATTTTGGCCGCCCGAAACCGTCTTTCCCCGGCCACGATCTCGTATCCGGTGTCGTCTTTCCGGACCAGGATGGGCTGGATGACCCCCTTTTCCTTGATGGAATGAGACAATTCTTCCAGCTCGGCTTCCGAAAAAAGCACCCGGGGCTGAAACCGGTTGGGATGGATCAGATCCATATCGCAAAAAAAATACCCTTTCTTGTCTGTTTCCGTTTCCATCATGTCCGGGAAAAGGGCGTCGAAGCCCCGTCCCAGGGCGACTTTATGGGTTCTTTTTTTCCCGGACTCGGCTTTTTTCGGTTGGTTTTGTGCTTTCATGACGCCTTTCAGGGTTTGTGGTTCAGGATTTCTTTTGCCAGCGCAAAGTAGCCGGCGGCGCCCGGCGAGGCCGCGTCGTACAACAGGATCGGCTTTCCGAAGCTGGGGGCCTCTCCCAGGCGGACGTTTCTCGGGATCCGGGTCTTGAACAGCAGCGACTTGAAATACTTGGCGGCATTTTCGGCCACCTGATGGGAAAGATTGGTCCGGGTGTCGAACATGGTCAAGAGGATGCCGGCGATCTTCAACTCCGGGTTCAAGCGTTCCCGGACCCGCTTGATGGTTTGAAGGAGTTGTCCCAAGCCCTCCAGCGCGTAAAACTCGCATTGGAGGGGAATGATCAGCGCATCGGCGGCGGTCATGGCGTTGAGGGTCAACAGGCCCAGAGCCGGCGGGCAGTCCAGGATGATGTAATCGAAATCGTTTCGTAACCCATGAATGAGTCCTTTCAAGACCGTTTCCCGGCCAGGAGCGTCCATCATTTCCACTTCGAATCCGATGAGTTCCACCCGGGAGGGGAGGACTTTGAGGGTTTGGATTTGGGTATCCACGATGAGGTCTTGGACGCCGTCGTTTTGGATGAGTCCGTGATACAGGGTCCGCTTAAGGGCGGCTTTATCGATGCCCACCCCCGTGGTGGCATTGGCCTGGGGATCACAGTCCACCAGAAGGATCCGTTTCTCCGAGACCGCCAGGGCCGCGGACAGGTTGACGGCGGTGGTGGTCTTTCCCACTCCCCCTTTCTGGTTGGCAATGCATAGGATCTGTGGCATAATCGACTTGTACCATAGTTCGAAACCGTTGAAAAGCGGATTGAAGATGCCGAAACCGATGAATCTGACTCAAAAAATCGTGTCAATGCTTTTGGCGGTGCTGCTGCTTTCGGCGGCCGGTGCGCCCAAAAGCGTCCATGCGCTGACCCTCAAGCAGGAAGAAGACCTGGCCGAAGAGTTCCTGCAGGTGGTTCGGAACCATTACACGTTGATCCATGACCCCCTGATCGTGTCTTATGTCAACAAACTGGGGCAGCGGATCGTCTCCGTGATGCCCGAACCCCCCTTTCCCTTTCGATTCTATGTGGTGAAAGAAGAGGTTTACAATGCCTTTGCCGGACCGGCCGGACATATATTTATCAACAGCGGGCTCCTGGAAGCCATGGACAAGGAGTCGGAATTGGCCGGGATCCTCGCCCACGAAATCGCCCATGTCCAGTGCCGGCACATCTCCGAAAAGATCGAGCGCGCAAAAAAGATCGGAATTGCGGCCATGGCCGGGATGGTGGCGGGGATCTTTTTGGGGGCGGGAGGCGCGTCCGCCGCAGGAAAGGCCCTTTCCATCGGATCGGCCGCCGCCGCTCAATCCGCGGCCCTGGCCTTCAGCCGGGAAGACGAAATGCAGGCCGATCAGATCGGGATGCAGTATCTGTATGATGCGGGATACGACGGGAAGGGGCTTTTGACCGTGCTCCAAAAGATCCGGAGCAAGCAATGGTTCGGAACGGACCAGGTCCCCGACTACCTTTCCACCCATCCGGCATCCGCGGACCGAATGGTATACATCGATGCCTATATCGAGAACCATACACCGAAAACACCGGCCCCGTCGGATCCGAGCCCCTTTGAAACCGCCCATACACGGTTGACGGCCCTTTACGGGGACCCGGAGGCGGCGTTGCGAAAGTTCAACCGGATGCTTTCCGGGAATCCCGACGATCCCATGGCCCACTACGGAATCGCCCTCGTCTTATCCCGGGAAAACCGCTACGCAGAGGCCCTTTCCCATATTCGAACCGCGTTGGCCCACAGCGCCTTTAACCGGAATTTATTGGCCGAGATGGGAAAAATTCTCTTCCTCCAGGGAAACTTGGAAGAGGCCCTTGCCACCCTTTCAAGCATCGCCGACGCCCCTTCCCCGAACGTGGAAGGCCTTTTTTACCTGGGCAGAACCCAAATCGCCCTGGGACGCGTCGATGCCGCGGAGGAGACCCTCCTCCAATTGGCCGAAAAATACCGGGATTATCCCCAACTCGATTACTTTTTGGGCGAGATTTACCAGAAAAAAGGGCGCACCGACCTGGTCCATTATTATCTGGGGATGCATTTTTACAAAACCGGAAATGCTAAAAGCGCCCGGTTTCACCTCCAGCGGGCCAAGGGAATGCTGACCGACTCCCGGAAAAAAGAAGCCGTCGAATCGGCCCTCAAGACACTGGAAAAATCCGCCTGAACCCCGTTATGCCAGGGGATGCAGCAGCACCATGGGTTCGGCGACGGCAAGGGCGCGGGAACGGTCCCATAAGACTTCCACGAGCTTGAGGGCGAAGGCGATGGCGGTTCCGGGACCCCGGCTGGTGATGCAGTTCCCGTGGACCACCACCGGTGTGTCGTCGATGCCGCGGGGTCCCATGCGGTCCACAAAGGCCGGGTGGGCCGTGGCCGGGCCTTCCGGCAAAAGGCCGTGGGGTTTCAGAACCACCGCCGGCGCGGCGCAGATGGCCGCGTAGTATTTTCCTTCCGTTTTTTGTCTGTTCAGGAGTGCGATGAGCGGGGTCGAATCGCGCAGGTGCTCGGCTCCCGGCATGCCCCCTGGAAGGGCGATGAGATCCCACTTTCGGTCCACACAGGCGTCGATGGTGCAATCCGCCACCCATTTCACTTTTCGGGAAAATATAACGGTGAGGCGGGCCACCGATGCCACGGTGACGGCGGCACCGGCCCGGCGCAACACGTCGATGATGCAGGCCGCCTCGATCTCCTCGCTGCCGTCGGCAATGGGAACCAAAACGTTCGGGGTCATGACTCGGCCTCCTTTTCCTTAAAAAGGGTTGAGGCGCGAACAACATCGGCCGTTTACGAAGCCATCAATGTTGAGCCGTTGAAACGATTATAATCGTCATTCATGAAAAAAGAAAGGAGCAAGAGATGGCCGTCTTCAAAGAGTTCAAGGAGTTTGCCATGCGCGGCAACGTGGTGGACATGGCCGTGGGGATCATCATCGGGAGCGCCTTCGGCAAGATCGTCAGTTCCCTGGTCAACGACGTCCTGATGCCCCCCATCGGCATGCTCTTGGGAAGGGTCGATTTTTCACGTCTGGCCCTGACACTGAAAGAAAAAACACCCGAGACGGCGGCGGTCACTCTCAAATACGGGGTCTTCATCAACACGGTGCTGGATTTCGTCATCGTGGCTTTTGCCATATTCATGCTCGTCAAGCAAATGAACCGCCTGCAGAAAAAAGAAGCCGCACCGGCCCCGGTACCGACCACGAGAGAATGCCCCCGTTGCTATTCCACTATTCCCCTCAAAGCCACGCGCTGTCCCCATTGTACCTCGGAGTTGTAATCGGTGACGTTGCGGGCCGAAAAATCTTGCCACACCGGCATTGAGATGCTATCGGAGACCGACACCGGGCGGCGGCGGAATCTCTTTCCGGGAAGCTGCGTATCTTGGATATAACGCCGCCGCGTCCTAAATACGAACTGTTTTGATACGCGTTTTCTCCAGGGAGGTCATGCGTGACGCATTCCCCGAACGCCCTATTGATCGCCACCATGGATACCAAGGGAATCGAAGCCCTTTACATGAAATCGTGCCTCGAGGCGGCCGGGATCACGGTGATGCTCATGGATGCGGGGATCCGGGGGGAAAGCCCGGTGCCCGTGGATATCGACCGGATCCAGGTGGCGCAGGCCGGCGGGAAGCCCTTGGAGGCGGTTAAGACCATCGGGCATGAGGGAAAAGCCCTGGCGGTCATGGCCGATGGAGCCGTCAGGATCGCATCAACGCTATACCAACAGGGCCGGTTCCGGGGCGTTATCGGATTAGGGGGATCCATGGGGACGACCCTGGGCACCGCGGTGATGCGGGCGTTGCCGGTGGGGGTTCCCAAGGTGATGATCTCCACCATGGCCTCCCGGGACACCCGGGCTTTTGTGGGGACCAAAGACATCCTGATGCTCCACTCGGTGTGTGATCTATCCGGCCTGAACCGGGTGACCCGGGGGATTTTGAAAAACGGGGCTGCGGCCCTGGCCGGAATGCTGAATTCCGTCGCTTCAGAAAAAACCGCCGAAAAACCGCTGGTCTTTATCTCCACCCTGGGCACCACGGAAGCCTGCGCCCAGCAGATCCGCAAATCCCTGGAAGCCAAAGGACGGGAAGTCGTCATTTTTCATACCGTGGGATCCGGCGGCAGGGCCATGGAAGAGATGCTCGCCCAGGAAAAGGTGACGGCCCTGGTGGATCTGTCCCTTCACGAGATCGCGGATCATCATTTCGGGGGGGATTACGACGCCGGCCCGAACCGGGGAAAAACCGCCCTCGGGCTTGGGATCCCGACGATCCTTGTCCCCGGCAACATCGATTTTCTGGTCAGCGGCCCTTTGGAGGCCGCCCGCCTCCGCTTCCCCCATCGACCCTATCATGTCCACAACACGGCCATTACCGTTTTCCGGACTTCCCGGGAAGAGCTGAAAACCCTGGGGAAGATCATCGCGGAGATCTGCAACTCCGCCCGGGGCCCGTTCAGAATCCTTATTCCCATGGGCGGCTTTTCCGCCTTTGACGCCAAAGACGGCCCGCTGCATGACCCCGAGGGCCCGAAAGGGTTCGCGGATGCGTTGCGGCGGCATCTCGACGAAAAGATCGAATCAGTCCTTTTGCCGTATGATATCAATGATCCGGAATTCGCCGGGGCCGTGATCGGGGTACTGGAACGGATGGAAAAATGATGCCTGACGGGTGAATGGGGACTTCCGGGAAAGCGCCCCGTGTGGAAGCCGGCGTTATCCCGCCGCCAGACAATCCGCCACGAGTTCCCAGAGGTATTTGATCTCGAGATTTTCCATGCCGTAGTCTTTTTTCACGGCGTTGAACTGGCCGTGGCAGCTGTGGCAGGGGACCACCAGCATGTCGGCGCCCGAGGTTTGAATCTGGTCGAACTTGCGCCTTGCGTAAAAGATGCGTTCCTCATTGTACCCGGTGTTGAGAGTCCCTCCGCCCCCGCCGCAGCAGATCTGGTTCATGCGGGTCGGATAGAGGTCCTGCCAATGGTCCATGCATTGACGTAAAATCCACCGGGGTTCTTCGAAAAACCCGTGTCCGAAGCGGCGCTGGGCCTGTCTCCCGTAGTTGCAGGGGTCGTGATAAGTGGCCCGGCGGTCCTTGAACCGGGACTTGTCCAGGTGAATTCTTCCTTCCCGTATGTATTCGATGAGAAGATCGAACACGGTGACGAAACGGTATTTTTCCAAAATTTGCGGATAGTGTGCTTCGAACCCGGACCGGGTCGCGAGATACGCATGCCCTCATTCGGGCCACAGCAGCGTGTCGATTTCGAGCCGCTCCATGTGCCCGGCGATGCGGCTGGTCATGGTTTTCATGGCCGCATCGTCCCCGGTGAAATACCCCCAGTTGGTCCCTTCCCAGTTTTCGGAGGGTACCGTCCAGTCTTCACCGGCGGCGTGAAAGATCTTCCACCAGTGTTTCAGATCTTCCGTGTGGGTGTTCACGAGTTTGTTGTGGATGGTGGTCAGAATCCGTGCGCCGGTCTTGTCGATGGGCACGGTGAACCCTTCGAATCCCGGTTCTGCGGCGATTTCTTCGGCCACGTCCTCCAGGATGAAGACATAGTCGTCTTTGGGAAGCCGGAGGTTGTTCCCGGTTTCCAGGGCCGCTTCCAATCCCTTGTGGAGGATGCCGGGGACCTCTTCGCGCCTGCGACGGGATCGGATCTTTTGCACCAGGCCCGGGATGTCGATCTCCATGGGACAGAGATTGGCGCATTTGCCGCACATGGTGCAGATCCAGGGCCAGCGTTCTGACACCGTCTCGTCTTCCATCCCCAGGGAGATCATCCGCACCAGTTTTCTCGGGTCGAACCCGTCCACGCCGGAGGCCGGGCATGCGCCGGCACAAATCCCGCAGGTCAGACAAAAATCCTGCAAAAAGGGCCAGGGCCGGCAACGGCCGTGGTCCAGGGCGTTCAACGCGATGACGCTTTGGTTTTCCATGCGGTAATACTCCGGAACTTTCGTTGACGGCTCGCCGTTCAAATGGATTTCACCGTCTGTCTTTTTATTTCATGGGGTTGGGTCCCAGGGATTCCAAATGTGCCATGAACGCCTCAAGGACCTGTGAGAATTCCGCCCCCATATTGGCCGCCAGATTTTTAAAGGCCAGCCGATCATGTGCAACCCCCAAACGGGGAAGAAGCATTTTAAGGCCGTCTGAACGTCCCCGCGCCAAAAGGGTACCGCCCCCTGAATGACAGTTGTCCGGGTGGCATCCCACCACCAGCACCCCGTCGGCGCCGTTGCTCAGGGCGTTTAACAGGTGCAACCGGGATACGGCCCCTGCGCAGGGCACGTCGATGAAAGAAAGTCCTTCCGGGAATCCACCGTTCATGGCCCGGGCCATGTTCCGGGCGGGCACGGCGGAACGGGAGCAGCAAAAGACCGTCACGTGCGGGATAAAATCGGAAGCCCCGCTCCTGTTCCCGCCGGCTTCCGATTCCGGCTCAACGGCCCCGGTTGTCGCCGTTGACGGAAACGTGTCAAAGGCGATGGCCTCACACGGGCATTCGGCCGCGCAGATGCCGCACCCTTCACACGCCGCCGCGGCGATGACGGGCCGGGGAGCCAACGCCACGGCCCGGTAAGGACAGATGCGGACACAGGTCAGGCAGCGGACGCATTTCCCGGTTTCAATACGCGCCTTGTTTTTTTCATCCGTCTCGGCGTCTTTGGTCCGGGAAAGGGACAGGGCGGTATGGGCGATTTCCGACGCGATCAAAACAGGCGGAAAAACCCCCCGGGCCGGACCCACCACCCGAATGCCCTTCCGGTTGGTGAAAGTCAGGAGCCGATGGATGTTGTCCGCCTGCAGAAATCCGTCCGGGCCGGTTTCCAGTTCAAAAAGGTCGCCGAGGGTTTTCAGACGCGGAGACGGGAGCGGCGTTTCATCCACGACGGTGAGATCCGGGTTAAGGACGGACGGCCTGCGGAGGACTTCGTCCGGGTATGTGATGGTGATCGATTCGTCCCCGGCCTGGACGATTTCCGGCGGTCTTTCCGTGTTTTTGATGAAAATGACCCCGGCTTCCTTGGCATTCCGGGAAAGGGTTTCGAGTCCCTGGCCGGCCACCTTGAGGTTTCCGGTGAAGATATAGGCCTGAACGCCTTTATTCTGTTGCAGGTCTAGCGCGGCCTGCATCACGTCGCGGGCGATCAGGGGCAGGCTTTCATCGAGCGCGCCCGTTAAAAAGGCTACCCTGGAAAGGGATTCGAATGCCTCGGAGTTTCCGGAATCCGGGTTGAGCATGGACTTGAACGCGGAAAGAGAGACGACGCCGGCACCTTCGGTAAGTCCATAGAGGGATCCGTTGACCTGCGGGACCGGGTCTTCGGCGATGAGGATGTCCCGGACCTCCCGCCGGATGCGGCGGTCCTGGTCCGCGAATTCCACCGTGAACCCGCCGGCCGTGCCGGTGATGAATCGAATTTTCGCCCCGTCCATGATCTCCAGGAGCGCTGACGCCTCGTTCGGGGTCCGGCCCGGTCCCCATGCGGGGGCGCAGCCGTCGACGCCGGCCACCAGGACGGAAACCCCGGAAGCCGCAAGGGTTTCGGCCAGATCCTTCGCACACGTTCCGCTGCCGATGATCAGTGCCGTTTTATTCATAGGCGTAAACTGTTTTTAAAATCGTAAAAAGGCCGATTTTGTTCGCGCCGTCCTGCCCGCCCGCAGGGGAACCTTTTTTTATCGTTGGGAATTTTTCAAATACCGGAGCACCTGCCAGGCCGCCCCGGCGCCGCCGGCCGCCGCCTCGGCAAGGGTCATGGGCCCGGTGACCGCCCCGGCGGGAAAGACGCCGGCGGGTTTTATGCCGTTTCCGTCTCCCAGAAAACCCTCGGGGGTCGGGCGCAGCCCCAGCGTTTTCGAAAGCGCCTCCAGGCCCGCAGGCGGGATCATGCCCACCGACAGGACCACCAGATCGAAATCTTCCTGGAGGGTTTCCCCGGTATCCGGCTCCAGATAGGTGATTTTTAACGACTCGTTTTCAGACGGATAAATGTCGCCGGGAATCGATCGGATCAACCGGACCGATTCGCGCGTCTCTTTGTAAAAGGCGTCGAAAGTTCTTCCGAAGGTCTGTATGTCGATGTAAAAAATCGTGGTGTGCATCTGGGGCCGGCGATGCCGCAAAAGGCGGGCGGTGCGCAGGGCGAATCCACAGCAATATCCGGAACACCACAAATGGTTCAACTTGGCGTCCCGGCTCCCCACGCACTGGATGAAGGCCACCCGGTCGGGTTCGCTTTGATCCGAAGGCCGGACCAGACGCGCCCGGCGCTTGAGGACCGTTTCGACTTCCGGGCTCGTCATCACGTTGGGAAAAACCCCGTATCCATACGGTTTTTCAAACGGGGAATGGATCGAGAACCCGGCGGCCACGATCATTGCACCGGCATGTATCGACTCCGTCTTTTCGGCGGCATCGAGATCAATGGCGCCGGTGGGGCAGGCGTCCCGGCAGGCGGTACAGCTTTTGTCTTTCACATAAAGGCACGCCGATTCATTCACGGCGTAAAAGGGACGGTGGTGCCCCGACGTTCCTTGAAGAATCCCCCCTTCCACCGGGCAGGCGGAAAGACAGATCCCGCAGTCGTCGCATCGATTTGGATCCACAAACCCGGGAGCCTGCCGTATCCGGACGTTGAATCCGTTGTCTTTCCGGACGTCCTGAATCCCGGATCCGGTCATCAATCGGATGTGCGGGTGTTTCAGGGCGTTTCCCAACCGATCGTCCACGCCGCAGGCCCCGCATTTCACGCATGTATCCGTGGCCTTGCAGGAAAGGCGGATCCCCTGCCCTCCGGGGAATGCATATTGGTCGATGACATCGACAAAAACGCCTGCCTCGGCCAGATCCAGCGCCGCCGTTAATCCGGCGATACCGCTGCCGACCACCAGGACGCGGTTTTGGGCCATAATGTTCCCTTTTAAAGGCTGATGACGGCGTTTGCCTGGCAGGACATGTTGATGAACTCCGCGGCCGAGGCCATCCGGGCCCCCTCCACCAGGTCTTCCGGTTGAATCTGGCGGGCGTTGGCGCACGGCGTGCATACCAGGATCGGAATTTCATGCGCCTGAAGGTACGCCAGCAGATCATCGGCCACATCCCCGGTGGCGGCCCGCACATGGGTGATGATGCCGGTTTTGGCCAGATACACCCCTTCATCCAGAAGGAAAAGGGTGGTCTCTTTTCCTTCCTTGTGGGCGATGGTGGCCAGATGGATGGCCCGGGTCGCCCGGTTGGTGTCATTCGTCCCGCAGGATAGTGCAATCACAACCTTTTCCTTTTCAGCCATGTTCCGTCTCCTTTCCATGAAGCGGGTGATTATCCTCGGGTTGTCCGCACACCAACAAAGGCTCTTTTTCCGACGCGGCGTCCATTTTACAGGATTGAACGCCCCGGAGCAAGCCAAAGAACCGGGGATGCGACGGATTTCCCGAGCATGTGTGCATTTTCCCGTAAAGAGGGGCGGTTTTTTAAAACGTTACAAAAAAAACGCCGAAGACGGTGTTCCTTTGAAAGACAGGGGAGTCATTGACGCCGGTCGAAATGGGAGAAATGCATGGTGAAGGTCCCGCGCCCCTGGGTGGCCGACCGCAGGGACGTGGAGTATCCGAACATGTGCGCCAGCGGAACGATGGCCCGGATCACCTGATATCCGGTTTTGGGACGGATGGCCTCGATCTTGCCGTTCCGGGCGTTCAAGTCTCCGATCACTTCCCCCATGTAGCCTTCAGGGACGAGGACTTCCACGGCCATGATGGGTTCCAAGAGGAACGGATTCCCCCGGGACAGGGCGTCTTTGCAGGCCATGGAGGCGCTGACGGTAAAAGCCAGTTCCGAATCGAGGGATTCCTTGCAGGCCCCGCCGATGAGAACGGCTTCCACATCCACCACCGGATAGCCCATGAAGACGCCGCTGAAAAAGGATTCCATCACGGCCTTTTCGATGACGGAGACGTAGGCGGGTGGAATCGTCTCTTCGGAGACAGCGGCGGTGAAATGATTTCCCGAGCCCCGCGGCAGCGGTTTGAGCTTGAGCCGGACCTCTCCGAAATGCCGCTGCCCGCCCACTTCCTTGTCGAAGACCGCCGAGGCTTCGGCGGGGGATTCAATGCTTTCCCGGTATACCACCTGGGGTTTTCCCACGTTGACATGGGCGTTGAACTCCCGGTCCATCCGGCTGATGATGACATCCAGGTGAAGTTCCCCCATCCCCGAAAGGAGCGTCTGCCCGGTCTCTTCATCCTTTTGAACCCGGAGGGTGGGATCCTCCATCAAAAACTTATCCAGGATCTGGTCGAGACGTTCCTGGTCCGAATGGGTTTTGGGCTCCACGGCCACGGAAATCACCGGCTCATAGAACTCGATCCGCTCCAAAAGCACCGGGTGGTCCTTCGTGCACAGCGTCTCCCCGGTGGAGGATTCCTTCAGGCCCACGACACCCACGATGTTTCCGGCGCCCGCCTCTTCGATGCGTTCTTTTTTATTGGCGTGCATCAAAAGGATTCTCGCCGGCTTTTCCTTGATCCCGCGGCCGGGGTTGTATACGTCGCGACCTGAGACGAGCCTTCCGCTGTAGATACGGACAAAGGAGAGTTTTCTTCCCTCCATGATGGCGACCTTGAAGATCAGGGCACTCAAAGGGGCTTTTTCGTCGGGGGGAAAGGCCACCGTTTCTCCGGTTTCCGGATGCACCCCTTTTACAGGCGGGACATCCAGCGGACTGGGAAGGAATGAAACCACGGCATCCAGAAGGGGTTGGATCCCCTTGTTCTTCAGGGCGCTCCCGCAGAGCACCGGGGTCAGCTTCAGGCTCACTGTGGCCTTGCGGATGGCGGAAAGCATCTGGTCCGGTGAAATCAGATTTCCGGGGGCATCCGACAGGTACGCTTCCATAATGGCGTCGTCGACTTCCGCCAGCTTTTCGAGGAGATGTTCCCGATGGAGTTCCGCCGATTCCCGCTCGCTTTCCGGGATCTCGTCCACGACAAACGTCGCCCCCAGGGTGTTGTCTTGCCATACGATCTGTTTCATGTGGACGAGATCGATGACGCCCCGAAAGCTGTCTTCCTGCCCCACCGGAAGTTGAAGGATAAGGGGGTCGGCATGGAGTTTTTCCTGCATCTGTTCCACGGTGCCGAAGAAATCGGCGCCGATGCGATCCAGCTTGTTCACGAAGGCGATTTTGGGGACCCGGTATTTGTCGGCCTGGCGCCAGACCGTCTCGGATTGGGGTTCCACGCCGCCCACGGCGCAAAAGACGCCCACGGCGCCGTCCAAAACCCGCAGCGCGCGCTCCACCTCTATGGTGAAATCCACATGCCCCGGAGTGTCGATGATATGAATGTCGGCCCCTTTCCACTGGCACGTGGTCACGGCCGAGGTAATGGTGATCCCCCGTTCCTGCTCATCGGGCATCCAGTCCATGACGGCCTCGCCGTCGTGGACTTCCCCCATTTTATGGGAGCGCCCCGTATAAAAGAGGATCCGTTCGGTGACGGTGGTTTTCCCCGCATCGATATGGGCGATGATCCCGATGTTTCGAACCTGACTGATTTTGCTTGTTTTTTTCATCTAACGAGCAACATGTTCGCCTTGAAGGAACCGGTCAAATCCACATGCCCGGAAAAGGTTTGGACCTCGCGACCCTCCATGAGAATCTTGACCGATTCCACTTCCGTAAGATTGAGAATCAACGAATTGACGATGGAATAAACGGCGAGCCACTCAAATAAAACGCTTGTTCCCGCAAAGGTTTCCGGGTTTTTTGTAAAATCCGCATAGGCGGTTTTTTCTCCGGTCACGAAAGCCGCCCGCAGGGCCAATCCTTTGGGGATCGCCCGGGTAAGCCCTTCCCGGGGGCCTTCCAGGAGCGCTTCCAATACGGCCCGGGCGAATGCCGTGGGGCTTTCCGATTCCGGGATTTGTCGCACTTCGGCCTTCAGATACGTGCGGGTGGCGTCCATGAAATACAGGTTGACCGGCGCCTGATCCGCGGCCGACGCTCTCCCTGAAAGGCTCCCGCACGCTGTTGCGGCGACGAGGAGAAAAAAAATTCGTCTGATGGAAAAACGCGATGTGTTCATCGGCTTTGGCACAAAAGACCCGTATGTTCAGCATTTGGCAGAAGGAAAAGGGTTTTCACACGAAAGCTTCGTATTTAGGGCAACGGTGCCGGTAAGTCAAGAGCAGATGGGAACGGGGTCGATTCTTTGCGGAAAAGTATGCGGAAAAAGCCTTCCTAGCAAAGGGAGGCGTCGGCGAGACGATACCGCTGGGCGATGGGCAGGCGCCTGCCGTATCCAAAGGCCTTGGAGGTGACTTTCAGGCCCGGCGGGGCCTGATGGCGTTTGTATTCGTTTTGATCCACCTGCCGGATCACCCGCTCCACCGTCTTTCGGTCGAGTCCCATTTCGATCATCTCCCGGATGGATTTTTGCTCTTCAATGTAGGCCTTGAGAATACGATCCAGGATTTCATACGGCGGAAGGTCGTCTTGGTCTTTTTGGTCCGGGGCGAGTTCCGCCGATGGGGCTTTTTCCAGGATCCGCCGGGGGATAATCTCATGTTCGGCGTTGACCCGTCGCGCCAGCCGGTACACCAGGGTCTTGGGCACGTCCGAAATCACCGCCAGGCCGCCGTTCATGTCGCCGTAAAGGGTGCAGTAGCCCATGGCCAGCTCGGACTTGTTTCCCGTGGAAAGGAGGATGGCCCCATCCCGGTTGGAAAGGGCCATCAAGAGGGTTCCCCGGATCCGGGCCTGGATATTTTGTTCCGTGATTCCGGGGCGGCTGGGATCGAAATTCGGACAGACACGGGAAAGAAACGTTTCGAATATGGCATCAATGGGATGGACCACATAGGAGATGCCCACGTTTTCCGCCAGGGCCCGGGTGTCTTCGAAGTTGTCTTTGGAAGTGTACCCGGAAGGCATAAAAACGGCGGTGACGTTTTCTTTCCCCAGTGCCTTTTGGGCGATGCACGCCACCAGGGCCGAGTCGATCCCGCCGGACAGGCCCAAGAGAACCTGGGAAAAACCGCACTTGGTGACATAGTCGGCGGTTCCCATGATCAAGGCGTGCCGGACGGCCGACACATCGTCTTCGGACACCGGATGCATGTCCCCTCCCATGGTCTCTGTATCCACCACCACCAGGTCTTCCGAAAAATCCTTGGCCCGCGCAATGAAATTGCCGTCGGTATTAAAGGCGCCGCTGACGCCGTCAAAGAGGACGGAGTCGTTTCCCCCCACCTGGTTCACCCACACCAGCCGAACCCCGTATTTCCGGGCGATGTTGGCCAGCATTCCGGTGCGGAAACCATATTTCCCCATGAAAAAAGGAGACGCCGAGATGTTGACAAGAAGATCCGCCCCCTTTTCCACCAGTTGTTCCACCGGATCGGCGGGATAGATCTGCCGGGCGAAGTAATCTTTGTCGTTCCAGGCGTCTTCACAGATGGAAAGCCCGATCCGGCAGCCTTTATAAGAAACGGGGCCCGTCACGGCGCCGGGTTCGAAATGCCGTTGTTCGTCAAAGACATCATAGGCTGGGAGGAGACATTTATTCACCTGGAAAAGGCGTTTCCCGTCTTCAAATAAAAGGGCCGCATTGAAAAGGGGATTTCCCTTGGGATTGGGGTTTTTTGCCACGAAGCCGCAGATGACACCGATACCGTGAATGGATTGGATGATCCGCTCCAGGCAGGCCAGCCCCGCGTCCACGAAATCTTTTTTTTCAAGTAAATCCCGGGGCGGATACCCGCAAAGGGCCAATTCCGGAAAAACCACCAGAGCGCACCCTTTCTCTTTCGCCTGCTGTGCATAGGCGATGATCTTTTTCGCGTTGTACGGATAGTCTCCGATGACGGGATTGATCTGTGCCAGCCCGATTTTCATGTGCGATTCCTTTCCTGGGCGCCGGGATCCGAAGCCGACGGGATCGGCTGCATTTCCCAAGTCGAAACGCTACACCGATTCCTTTTGTCTTGTCAACATGAGGAAAATACGCAAGACTTAGAGGATCGCAATGCTTTTCGATTTCATCTCTGGAAGTGAAGAGAAAAGCCTCGGAGCTATGAAAGCACAAAAAATGCAACACAGGGGGCGTTAACATGCCAGACGTGACTGCGCCGGATATCGCCCGGAATCAGGACGACACCTTTGATTTGTCCTTCAAGGTCTTTTATGATCTGATGGCCAAACGGGTGAGCGAGATCCTTCTGGTGTCCAGCCCGTACGATGCCTTCATCATGGAAGAAGACGGTCGCCTGGCCGAACGGATCATCCATGAATATCGGGGCCTCAACCTCACCCGGCCGCCCCGCTTGACCTGGGTATCCACCGCCCAGGAGGCCCTCAACAAGCTTGCCCGCCAAAAATTCGACCTGGTCCTGACCATGCCCCGGCTCGGCGACATGGAACCCCGGAACCTGGGAAGGGCCATAAAGGAACGTTTTCCGAACATCCCTGTCTTTCTTTTGACGCATGGCGTCACGGGGATGCCCATCGATGCCCCGGGGGCGGATCCGGATGCCATCGACAAGACCTACATCTGGACCGGAAACACGGATCTGTTGCTGGCCATGATCAAAAACGAGGAAGACCGGATGAATGTGGTCTCGGATACCGAAAGGGCGAGGGTCCGGGTGATTCTGTTGGTGGAGGACTCCCCGGTCTACTATTCTTCCCTCCTTCCCTTCTTGTACAAGGAAGTGGTTTCCCAGACCCAGGCGGTGATGGAAGAGTCCCTGAACGAAGAACACCGGATCCTGAGGATGCGGGCCCGCCCGAAAATCCTCCATGCGCTGACCTACGAGGACGCGGAAACCCTTTTTCGGTCTTTTCAGCGTTACATGCTCTGCGTGTTATCCGACGTGCGGTTTCCGAAAGGCCGGAAGCTCGACCCGGACGCCGGATTTTCTCTGGTCTCCATGATCCGGGAAGCGCGCCCCCAGCTGCCGCTTTTTATCATGAGTTCGGAAGAAAAGAACCGGGAGAAGGCCGAAGACGCCGGCGCCCTGTTTTTAAACAAAAATTCCCCCACCCTGCACACGGATCTCCGCGCCTTTTTCATGCAGTATCTCGGGTTCGGGGAGTTCATTTTCCAGATGCCCGACGGCACGGAAGTGGCCCGGGCGGCCAACCTGCTGGCCATGGAAAAGCTCCTCCCTTCCATCCCCGATGCATCGGTTCATTATCATGCGGTGCGGGATCACTTTTCCACGTGGCTCATGGCCCGGTCCGAAATCCAGCTGGCCATGAAGCTCAAGCCCATCAAAGTGAGCGACTTTTCGAGTATACCGGAGATGAAGGAATACCTGATCACCTGCCTGCACAACCGGCGGGTGGGACGCCAGAAAGGGGTCATCGCCGACTTTACTTCCGAAGGGTTCGACCCGGGCGCCGAATTCGCCAAAATCGGGAAAGGGTCCCTGGGCGGAAAAGCCCGGGGGTTGGCGTTCATGGCCACCCGCTTCAAGGAAAACCCGGCATTCCTGGAGAAGTATCCCCGCGTGACCATCGGCGTCCCCAAAACCCTGGTGATCTCCACCGAGGCCTTTGAAGCCTTCATCCGGGAAAACGATCTCAAAGCCCTGGCCGACAGCGATCTTGCCGACGCCGACGTCGCCCGCCTTTTTTTAAAAGGACGGCTTCCCGACTGGCTGGAGAGCCACCTGCGCCGTTTCCTTATCGGCGTCGATTATCCTCTGGCCGTGCGTTCGTCGAGCCTCCTGGAAGACGCCATGTTCCAGCCCTTTGCCGGTCTGTACCGGACGTACATGGTGGCCAACCAGAATCCTGACATCGAAATGCGGTTGACGCAGTTGCGCCGGACCATCAAGCTGGTATATGCGTCCACCTACTATGAGGCCCCCCGTTCCTTTTCCAAGAGCACCCTCCACCGGATCGAAGAAGAAAAGATGGCCGTGGTGATCCAAAAGCTCACCGGGAGCGCCCACGGCGGTCATTTTTATCCCGCGGTTTCCGGGGTCGCCCAGTCTTTTAATTTCTATCCCGTGGGACATCTGAAAGCCGAGGAAGGGGTCGCCCACATCGCCCTGGGCCTGGGAAAGACCGTGGTGGACGGCCTGACGGCCCTGCGGTTTTCTCCCAGGCACCCCCAATTCCTTCCCCAGTTTTCCACTGTGGAAGACATCCTGAAAAACGCCCAGCGGTATTTTTACGCCCTGGCATTGAAGGATGATCCCGAAGCGTTCATCGAAAGTGCGCTCAAAGGGGAAGACCCGTCCCTGGTCTCCCTGGAGATTGCGGAGACGGCCGAAGATCCCCGCCACACGGCGCTGAAACGCCTCTTGAGCCTGTATCTTCCCCAGGAGCATCGTATCCGCGATTCGGGTTTCGGGGACGGCGCGCCCGTGTTGACCTTCGCCGGGATCCTGAAATACGGCGCCTTTCCCCTCCCCGAAATATTGAGCGATGTCCTGGAAATGGGGAAAGAGGGGATGGCCTCTCCGGTGGAAATCGAATTTGCGGTGAATTTCCCGGATTCGGATGCCGAAAAACCCGAATTCGCCCTCCTTCAAATCCGGCCCATGGCCATGTTTCAAAACCGCCTCGATTTCGAAATCACCGCCGGCGATATACAAAGAGCCGTCTGCTACTCTTCCATGGCCCTGGGGCATGGAACCCGGAGCGATATCCAGGATATCCTCTTTGTGAAACCAAACGGTTTTGATCCGGCCAGGACCGTGGAAATCGCCCGGGAGATCGGATCCTTGAACAAGGAGATGATTCAGAAACAGCGGCGCTATCTCCTCATCGGTCCGGGCCGCTGGGGCTCGGCCGACCGCTGGCTGGGGATCCCCGTGGCGTGGAACGACATCTCCATGGTGGGATCCTTCATCGAGGACCGGACCTCCCGGCTCCGGGCGGACCCCTCCTATGGATCCCATTTTTTTCATAACATCACGTCACTGGGGATCAGCTACCTGACCGTGACCGAGGGCGGGGAGGATTTCATTGACTGGGACTGGCTGTTATCGTTGCCGTCCGTGTCGGAAACGACCTTTGTCCGGCATGTCCGGCCGGTCAGACTGCTTTCCATCCGGGTGGACGGCAAAAAATCGACGGCGGTGATTCTGAGAGAATAAAGGCCCCTTCGGTCATGCGGGGTACCCCACGGGCATGATGGAAAGGGGTTCGTGTTTTTGAGGAATGCTCATGACCCGGAGGACCTGTTCATCCTGAAACGCCCCCACGATGCCGGCTTTCAGACCCATGGCTTCGGCCTGGAGGAAGATGTTCTGACCGGCGTGCCCGGCTTCGATCACGGCGTACCGGACCCCGCGATCCCCATACTTGATGCAGATCCGGGCATATTCGGCCGTGATGACAAGGATTGCGGGTGCGGCGGCCATCCACATTTGGCGAAGAGAGGCCCGGGCCAGCGCTTCCCGCTTGTCCCCCGAAGATACGGTTTCGATCCGGTGCCCGGAAGGCACATAGTGATATATGCCGGCATCGAGATTCTCCACGCCTTTTTCTCCCACCACGGCATAGAGATCGAGGGGATAAAGGGCGCCTCCCGACGGGGCGGCCCGCTTGTATCCCCTAGGATCGGTGATGCCCTGGGCCGCGTATAGGAGTTGCGAAAGGCTCTCTTTTTTCAAGGGGTTCGAGGTAAAAGACCGGACGGTTCGCCGGCGCGTGATGGCCGTTTCCACCGATATCTTACCATCGTGAATCGGATCAGGCAGTATCATGGATCCCTCCTTGTTTCTGGCCGAAGCGGAAAAAAGGCGTGCCGGTTTGAAAAACTGTGCACCAAGAAGACCCAGTAGGAAGGCCTGCTTGAAAAAATTCCGGCGCGCGCTTTGATCCATGGGATCGCTCCCTTGTCATCTCTCCGGCAGGCGGTGTATGAAAGGATTCGATTAAAGATTGTAGTGTTCATGATCCAAAAGATCAACCGCGAAGAAATCGAGGGAGGATGCCCATGAAAGTGGTGTTTCACGAAGCGTTCTACCCGGTGTACGCGGGGGATCCCGCGGCCGCCGCGGGCCGCATGGAGGCGATCATGGGGACGGTGGCGCCGGTGGCGGAGATGGTGGAAGCGGATTTTGCCGCCGAAGCGGACATCGCCCGGATCCACACCCGCGTGCACATGGAGCGGGTGAAACGGGAAGGGGTCTTTGAAACCGCCGCCCTCGCGGCGGGGGGCGCCATCCTGGCGGCTCGGATCGGCCTTGAAGAGCCGTGCTTCGGCGCCATTCGTCCGCCGGGACACCACGCTTCCACGGACTGGGCCTGGGGGTTCTGCTATTTCAACAACATGGCCATCGCCGTGGCTTGCCTCAAAGCCGAAGGAAAAATCGACACCGCATACATCCTGGACATCGACCTGCATTACGGGGACGGCACCGTGGAGACCCTCGGCAATAAAGACGATGTGACGATCCATAATGTGGCCGCCTTTGATCGAGCCCGGTATCTGGACGAGGTGCGCAGGGAAATGGAATCCTGCCGCGCGGATATCATCGGGATCTCCGCGGGATTCGACAATCATCTCCTGGATTGGGGCGGCACCCTGGAGACGGAGGATTACCGGGAGATCGGCCGTCTGGCGGCTGCGGCCGCCAAACGATGCAACGGCGGCTGCTTTGCCCTCCTGGAAGGCGGATACAACCACCGGGTACTTGGAGAAAACGTCCTGGCGCTCATGGAAGGACTTTCGGAAAGGTAAGAGACGACTTGGAGCGAATCCCTCCCGCCGGTATCATAAACCGTCCGCCCTTGTTTGGGGGGATTGACCCAGAGTTTTCCCCTGCGTTACAAAGAATACGGACGCATCAGGAGCGCCGGATGCCGTCGATTTTGAAAGCGACTGACACGATATCCAAATCCCCATGGCCGGGGATTTAGCGGCAGCAGCGCTCTTGGTCCTTTCCCAAGAGGAGTGGGCTGCGTGCCCCATGGACCCTTTACGATTCCACCAAAGCCTGTGACCGTATAGAGATGCACTGGTTTTTCCTGGCCCTAGGGGCCGCCTTCGGGATGGCCACCGCCGATTTCCTGCTCAAGCGCTGGCTCAGCCACCGGCCCGCCGGGGAGATGGCCATGGCCCGGGTCTTCAGTGTGGTTCCGTTGAGCCTGATCCTTTTGGTCAGCCTGCCGCCTCCGGAGATCAAACCCGGGTTCTGCCTGGCCGTGGGCCTGGCGCTCCCGGCAGAGGTGGCCGCCACCTTCCTGTATCATCGTGCCATCAAGCGGTCTCCCCTTGGGCTTGCCCAGCCGTTTCTTGCGTTCACCCCTTTCTTTGCGGTCCTCACGGGCCTCTTTTTTTTAGGCGAGATTCCAACTCCCTGGGGAATGGTGGGCATCGGTCTTCTTGTGGCGGGTGCGTACGGGCTGAACCTCGAGCAGGCCCGGCTCGATTGGCGCCAACCGTTTCTGGCGGTGATCCGGGAGCCCGGATCCTGGATGATGCTGGCCGTCAGCGCCATCTATGCCTATACCGCCGTCTTGGGCCGCAAGGCGGTACTGGCGTCTTCCCCCCTTTTCATGCTGGCCGTTTACCCGCCGCTGCATTGCCTGGCCTTAGGGGCGGTGATGGGGGCGACTCGGCGCCTCCGGTGGGACTGGGTGAAAGAGTTCCGGCTCCTTATAGGGCTGGCTTTGGCCATGAGCGGTATGGCGCTGTGTCACTTTTTGGCACTGGAATTGGTCCAGACCGCCTATATGATCTCCGTGAAGCGGCTGAGCATCCTTTTCGCCACGATTTACGGAGGCGTGTTCTTGAGGGAAGAGCGCCTTTTCCAGCATTTAAGCGCCGGCGGTGTCATGGTGGTCGGCGCCGCCGTCATGCTCATTCTGGGATAGGATCCGAAACAGGCAATCCTTTCGGATTGCGTTTTGCAGTCTGAAACGATCGCGAACCGAAAAACGCCTGCCGGAAGGTCATTCCGGGAGAACGCACTCCTCCGAGGCTTTTTTCGCCTCCACGTAATGGGCGGCGGCCAAAGCCGCGGTGCAGCCGTCCCCGGCGGCCACGACGATCTGGCGGGCGTACTTCTGCCGCAGGTCCCCCACCACGAAAAGCCCGGGGATCCGGGTTTCGCACTTTTCATCCGTAACCACGTACCCCTGGGCGTTCATGTCCACGCCGCCGGGGACGAGCGCATTGTTGGGAGTAAACCCGACGAAAATAAAAACGCCTTCCGCCATTAAATCCCGCTTTTCATGGGTTTGGGTGTCTTTCAGGATGACGGCGTTGACGCCGTTTTCATCGGCCCTGATCTCCGTGACCACCGTGTTCCAGAGGACTTCGATTTTGCATTCGGCCAGGACGCGCTGCTGGAGGATGCGGCTCCCCCGGAAGGCATCCCGCCGGTGCACGAGATACACGTGCTTGGAGATCTTGGACAGGTACAGGGCCTCTTCCATGGCCGTATCCCCGCCGCCCACCACCAGCACCGTCTTGTTCCGATAGAAAAACCCGTCACAGATGGCACAGTAGGACACCCCTTTCCCGTAAAAGGCGTTCTCACCGGGAACGTTGAGCCTCCGGGGGTATCCGCCCAGGGCCAGGATCACGGCGTAGGCGTTCAACGTATTTCCGTCATCGAGACGCACCGAGTGAAATTCGAGCCCCGGCTCCACGGCGATGACTTCTTTTTGAATCATTTCCACCCCGTAGGATTTGGCGTGATCGGAAAGCTTTTGCGAAAGCTCGAAACCGGAGATGGTTTCAAAACCCGGATAGTTTTCCACGGAATCCGACATGGCGATCTGTCCCCCATGGACGCCTTTTTCAATCAGTACCGTATCCAGGGCCGCCCGCATGGCGTAAATGGCGGCGGTCAACCCGGCCGGGCCGCCGCCCACGATGATCAGGTCGTAGCGTTTGTTTGTCGTCACGTTGAGCCTCCTTGCCGGCGCTGAAAAGCCGATATGTTTCGAATTCTAGCGGTATTCACGGGAATCTGTCAACGGGATTTCCGGAAAGAATCGGATACCGGTAAAAAACGAGGGTCCTGTTTTGCCTGGCGTTTGACTTAAATCAATGACCCGGCCGCATAAAGACTGTTCAATCAAGACACTCGTAAAGCGCATTTTGGCAAAATCCGCTTGAAGCAGGGGCTTGAAGCTTCCTGCCGCAAGGCAAGATTTCTGCCTGACGGCAGGGCTGCGCGGGCCCGCTTTGCTCCAACCCGCGAAATACTGCCATCAGGCAGGACCCGCGGGGAATGCGCGCGCTGTTGCACTTCAAAAAAAGGAGAACAATTCCATGGACGCCTATCTGAATAAAGGCATTAAGGAGATCATCACCGAATTCCCGGAAGTGGAAACGATTTTAAACGATTACGACATCGGCTGCGGGCCGTGTAATGTGGGCATCTGTCTTTTGAAAGACATCGTTTCGATCCACCAGTTGTCCGTGGAACAGGAAAAGGAACTGATGGAAAGAATCGCCGCCGCCGTCGAGCCCGGAAAAAGCCACCCGGCACCGAAAATGCAAAAGCGGGCAACGCCGCCGCCGCCGAAGACAAGGCGATACTCGCCCCCGCTGAAGAAACTCGTGGATGAGCATGTTCTCATCAAAAGATGGATTGCGTTGATCCCCGAATTTGTCGACGCCCTTGATCTGGAATCCGAACAAGGAAAAAAGCGGATCCTGGACGGTATCGACATGATCCGGTCCTTTGCCGACAAATACCATCATGCCAAGGAAGAAGAGATCCTGTTCAAGTATTTTGATGAAACCGCCGATATTCTCAAGGTCATGCACGAGGATCACACCCGGGCCCGGTCCCTTGTGAAAGCCATGCAAAAGGCCCTGGCGGAAAACGACAAAAAAACCTTGTCCGAAAGCCTGACGGCGTACCGGGAACTCCTTGCCGAACACATCCGAAAGGAAGATGAAATCCTCTACCCGTGGATGGACAACCAGCTCACGGATCGGCAGGTGGGAGAACTTTTCGCCCGGTTCGCCCGGGTGGATCAGGAGTCGGGAATCGCCCCTGAAACGTATGAGGGGTTTGTGCGGCGACTGGAAGCCGCGTTTCAAAAAAAGGAGAACGGATCATGACAACATTTGAAGGATGTCCGGGATCCCGGACGATGCAGTTTAAAACCAGCGAAGAGAACCCGATGGAAGGGCCGGCGGGGAAAATCCGATCCCAACTGGCCCAGTGGCCCATCCAGATGCATCTCATCAATCCCGCCGCGCCCTACTACCAGGGAGCGGACGTCCTGTTGACGGCCGACTGCGTCGCGTATGCCCTGGGGGATTTTCACCGGGAATACCTGAAGGGAAAATCCCTTGCCATCGCCTGTCCCAAGCTGGATGAAGGACAATCCGTTTACACGGAAAAGATCCGGGCCTGGTTCGAGGATGCCAAAATCAACACCCTGACGGTCTTGATCATGGAAGTCCCCTGCTGCATGGGGCTGCTGCAGCTGGCCCGGCAGGCCGCCGAGGCCTCCAAAAGGAAAGTCCCCATCAAGTACGTGGTGGTGGGGGTCCAGGGGGATGTGTTAAAGGAGGAATGGGCCGCGGCCTAAACGCCGGCCTTTGACCGACACCGGGGCGTTCCATCATCCACGGGGCGCAACCGTTTTATGCGGGAGCCGGTGTATCAGGGTCAGGGAGATCAGCGGGATCACCGGAAGCCAGGAAAGGACCGCCTTGAGGGTATACAGGTCCGCGAGTTTCCCGACGAGGGGGCTCATCACGCCCCCCACGCCAAGGGCCAGGCCCATCATGAGGCTGGAAACCATGGATTTGCCCTTGGGCGCGATCTCTTGTCCCAGGGCCACGCCCAGCGGAAGGGTGGCCAGCGAAAAGAAACCGGTGAAAAAGGCAAAGGGAAAGACCCAGTTGCCGCCCAGGTGGATGGAAAAAAAGAGCATGGGCGCCGTAAAAAAACTGCTGGCATAAAAAATGGGTTTATAGCCGAACCGATCCGCCGAATGACCGGCCAAAAGACCGCTCAGGGTTCCGGCAAGGGTGAACAGGGAGACGATAACCCCCACCGAAATCAAGGAGTACCCTTCCCTGGCGAAAAGCACCGGGGTAAAGGTCAGCCATGCCTGGCTGACAAAGGCTCTGAGCACCATCACCACCCAGATGATCACGATTCCTTTCCAGGCGCTCCCCAGGGCTTCTTTCAGGGAATTGAAGAAACCGCGGCTGGAAAGGACTTCCCCTTCCGGTTTGGGAACGGTTTTGAAAAGCACCAGCATGAGGGGAAGCCCGATGAACATGGAATAGACCGCGCCCTTGAGGCCCAGATAGCGCACGATGGTGGTGATCAGTATGGGACCCACCGCAAAGGCAAAGGTGCCGCCCACGTTGAAGATGGACATGGAAAACCCGAAGTGGCGCCCCGAATAGGTGGAGATCATCCCGGCCACGGGGGGGTGAAACATGGACTGTCCGATGGATCCGATGCCGATGAAGGCCAAAAGAAAGAGATAACTCGGGGCATACCCCACCAGAGGAATGAAGATCATGGTCAACAGCGGCCCGCCCAGCACAAAGAGCCGGCTCCGGTAATGATCGGCGAAGTACCCCGCCACGGGCTGGATCACGAACATGAGAAACCGGTTGACGCCGGCAAGGAGCCCCACCTGGGTCATGGACAGGGCGAAGGTGTCGGCAAAGACGGGGAGCAACGGATTGATGAAAGACGCGTAGAGATCCCCGGTGAAATGCACCAGGGTGAGGGCGGCGATCACACCGACGTTGGCTTTTTGCGGGTTTGTCATCTGACGGTTCGCTGAAGGATATAATCGTGCACCTTTTGTCTGCCGGAAAGAAAAAAAGGGAGTAAAGGCCCTGGGCCCGATAAAGTCAAGGAATTTATGGATAACGGCCGAAAAGGGGCCCTGCCTTGGATAAGCCTTAAAATTCGAGATGCTTGGGCGTCCGGGGAAAGGGGATGACGTCCCGGATGTTGGTGACTCCGGTGACCATCATCAGAAAGCGCTCGAACCCCAATCCGAACCCGGAATGGTAAACCGTGCCGTAGCGCCGGATGTCCAGGTACCACCAGTAATCGGCGGGATCCATTCCCGTTTCCCGGATGCGTCGATGGAGGACCTCGTAGCGCTCCTCCCGCTGGCTTCCCCCCACGAGTTCCCCCACCCGCGGCACCAGAAGATCCATGGCGGCCACCGTGGTTCCGTCGTCGTTGAGACGCATGTAAAAGGCCTTGATTTCTTTCGGATAATCATAAACAAGGACCGGCTTTTTGAAATGCGTCTCGCACAGGTACCGTTCGTGTTCGGTCTGGAGGTCCGCGCCGAATTTTACAGGAAACTCAAAGGGTTTTCCGGATTTTTCCAGGATCTGGACGGCGTCTGCATACGGCAGGCGGACATAGGTGTTGTTTAAAATCGTATCCAGGTTTTCCATGAGGTCTTTGTCCACGAACCGGGCGAAAAGCTCCAGGTCCTCCGGGCATGTCTCCACCACATGCCGGGTCATGTGTTTGACAAGGTCTTCGGCCAGGTCCATGTTGTCGCTCAGGTCGGCAAAGGCCATCTCGGGTTCGATCATCCAGAATTCGGCGGCATGCCGGGGGGTGTTGGAGTTTTCCGCCCGGAAGGTGGGGCCGAAGGTGTAGACATTCCCCAGGGCGCAGGCGAACAGCTCCGCCTCCAGTTGTCCCGAAACGGTCAGCCCGGCTTCCTTGCCGAAGAAATCCTCCTGAAAGACATCGGTTTTCGATGCGCCCGGCGGGGGGAAGGGCGGCAGGGTGGTCACCCGGAAGAGTTCGCCGGCTCCCTCGCAGTCGGAACCGGTGATGATGGGGCTTTGCAGGTAAAAAAACCCCCGGTCCCGAAAAAACTGATGCACGGAAAAGGCGCTTTCGGAGCGAATGCGGAACAGGGCCCCGTATTTGTTGGTCCGGGGACGCAGGTGGGCGATGGTGCGAAGGAACTCGTCGGAATGCCGTTTTTTTTGCAAAGGGTAGGATTCAGGGTCCGCCGTTCCGAAAAGGGTGACTTCCCGGGCCTTCACCTCCCATTTTTGGCCTTTTCCCGGGGATTCCACCAGCGCCCCGGTCACTTCCACGGAGGCGCCGGTCTGAATGTCTTTCAAAAAAGCGCCGGCCGGGCTGTCATGCTCCACGATCACCTGGATGTTCTTCAGGCAGGATCCGTCGTTGATCTCCAGAAAAGAAAACCCCTTGGAGTCCCTCCGGGTGCGGACCCACCCCCGGATCCGGATCGGATCCAAAGCCGTATCGGAAGTCAGGGCGGTTTTCACGCGCGTGCGGTTCATCCTTTTCCTCTTTTAAAAATCGTTTTCGAAGCGTTCTCGTATGCGGACAAGGTCCATACCGGCCCCCAGGGCGGCCATGAGCAGGATCCGGGCCTTGGCGCCGGTGAGCCGTCCGCCCAGAATGACCCCCTTTTTCACCAGGTCCGCGCCGCCGCCGGGGTAGCCATAGATGGGCCAGACCCGGCCCTCGGCGCACTGGGTGGTGAGCACCACCGGGATCTTTTCATGGATCATTTTCTCCAGGGCGGAAACGATCCCCGGCGGGACGTTTCCGGCCCCGAATCCTTCCACGACGAGCCCCGAGACACCTGTTTGGTGTAAGTGTCGAATGATGCCGTCGTCCATCCCGGTATAACAGGAAACCAGGGCCACGCGGGGTTCGATGGCGCGGGTTCGGATTCGGGGGCGTTTCGGAGAAGTCGAAGCGGCGCCGCCCCGGGTCAGCAGGAGGGTATCTCCCGCAACATACGCCGCGGGACCGCTTTCGGGGGCTTCAAAGGCGTCCATTTTCAAGGCATTGACCTTGATGACCTCCCGGGCGCTGAAGATCCGGTCCGTCATGAGCAGCGCCACGCTGTGTTCCGGAGGCATGGGAAGGAGGCAGGCCTTGATGCCGTTGAGCAGATTCCGGATCCCGTCATACCCGGCTTCGCTGTAGTATCGCATGGAGCCGGTGAAAATCACGGGCTTTTCGGTTTCCACCACCAGGTCCGCCATATAGGCCGATTCCACCAGGACGTCGGTCCCGTGGATCACGACGGCGCCCATACAGGCCGGATCCTGAAGCTTTTGGTCCACGTCCTTTGCCAGTTGAAACATCTTTTCCGGCGTCATGTGGGGGCTCGGAAGATTCGCCCAGGATACGGATTCCAGCCGGATGGTTTTCACCAGCGGATCCAATTCGGAGAAAAAACGCTCGAAGGCCCGGCTCGGCGCCACCCCCTTTCGGCCCGAGACCGGCTTCATGGTGATGGTGCCGCCGGTGAAAAAAAGGGCGACACGCTCTTTGGGCTTAGGCTTTGGCATATCGCCAGCCCTGCCGGTCCATCCGCTTGACAAAATCGACCAGGTAGTCCACCAGCACCTGTTTCATCTTCCGGCCTTTTTCTTCTGTTCCCTTTTCCGGCGCACCGCTGGCCCCGTAATCGGTGAGTTCTTCAAAATTCCAGATCAGCTTCACGTTGGCATCCATGTCGGGAATCATCCCTTTGGCGCGGGACAGATCGACCAAGTGGGGGAAAATGGCCAGTGCGATGGAGGTTTCCCCTTCACCGCCGTGTCCGAGGCCGTCCCAGACCTCGAAGGTGTCCTTGGGAAGCAGATTTCCCGCGGTGACCCACCAGGCGTCCAAAACCGCCAGGCCGATTTCCGGGTATTTGACTTTCATGTCCCGGGCCGCGATTTCGATGGAGGCGATGTTGCCGTCGTGCCCGTTGACGACCAGGATCTTTCGGATGCCCCAAAAGACCAAAGACTCCATCACTTCCCGCAGGACCTGGGTGAGCGTGTCGCTGGCCAGGCTGATGCACATGGGCTTGTGGCGGTAATGCAGGCTCATGCCGTACCACAGGGGCGGGACCACCACGGCGTTGTCGAGCCGGGCCGCCGTCTCCAGTGCGATGTCGTAAGACACGAAGGTGTCGCAGCCGAAGGGCAGATGGCCGCCGTGGCTTTCCGTGGAACCCACGGCCAAAAGGGCCTTGTCGATCTTGGCGTCTTGGATCTCGTGTTCGTTGAATTCTTCCAGTCGAATCTTTTTCATCGAAAATACTCCCTGGCGGTTGTAAACGGCCGTCTCCGGGCCGAAAGCCCGGAGACGGCGCCGGGTTGCGTTAATTTTTTGGATACCAGACTTCCTCGACCTTGTATTTCCCGTTTTTCACGCTGATGATGGAGACCCCTTTCATGGGGACACCGCTGGGGCGGGTGTAGCTGATCTCCCCGGTGACGGCCTTGAATCCCTTGGTGGCGGCCAGGGCATCCCGCAACGCTTTTCCGTCCGTGGAATTGGCCCGCTTGATGGCGTCCGCGATCAGGCCCACCGCATCGAATCCAAGGGCGGCAAAGGCGTTTTCCGGCGGCCGGTTGTACTCTTTTTCATAGGCTTTGATAAACGCGAGCACCTCGGGCCGGTTGTCTTCACGGTATGTATGGGTGGAAAAGTAAACGTCGTTGGCCAGCTTGTCCCCGGGCACCGTGGTGACGAGTTCCGTGTCAAACCCGTCCCCGCTGACGATGGGCAGCGTCAATCCGGCTTCCCGGATCTGTTTCACGGTAAGGCCCGCCTCGTTGGGGATCGCAGAGACGAACACGGCTTCCGGGGCCGGATCGGCGTTTTTCAACCGCGCGATCTGGGCGGAAAAATCCTTGTCGCCCATCATGAAAAAGTCTTCCAAAACGATGGTTCCCCCCAGTTCGGTGATCCGCTGCTTGTAGAACTTGGAAAGCGCCTTGGTGAAGTCCATGGAGTTGTCCGTCCACACGGCCACTTTCTTGGCCCCGAGCGTGTTCACCGTGTACTCCGCAATGGCAAAGGACTGGTCGTCGTCCCCGAACGGGACCATGAACATATAATCCCCGACCCATTTGGGGAGCATGGGGTGCGTGGCCCCGGAGGTGACGAAGGGGACCCCCTTTTCCTGGAACAAGGGCGCGGCGGCCATGACAAAGGTGGTATCTCCGTAGCCGAGGCCGGCCACAACCCCCATGGCCAATGCTTTTTTCGCGCCGGTGGCGGCCGCTTTTTGGTCCGTTTTGGTGTCGATGCCGATGACTTCAAGATTTTTACCGAGAACGCCCCCGGCCTCGTTGATGAGTTTGGCCTGGAGCTTGGCGCCGTTGAGGGCCGGCGCATCGATGGAAGACATCCCTCCCGTCAGGTTGTACAAACCGCCCAGCTTGATGGTGTCCGCTCCCATTACCGGTGCCGACAGGATCACGGCGAGCACCGCGCTCAACATTACGATCTGCCATTTTGCTTTCATCTTTCGTTTCCTCCTTGTTTTTGGGTTTTTGGGGCAAGCCCCGGTTATGTGCGTTTTGCCGTTAAAAATCCCGGCTCCCGGGTTCCGAAAATCCCGGTGGGCCGGTAGATCAGGATCAGGATGAGAACGAGCGCCATGAAGATTTCCCCGATGCCGTACGCGTCCAAAGACTCTTCCAGGGGCCGGAAGAACTCCGTGACGGTGGAAAAAAGGACGGCGGCCACGAAGGCTCCCGAGATGCTCCCGCTTCCGCCCACGACCACCATCACGACGATATGGAAGGCCAGCACCAGGGAAAAAGAAGCGGGGGTGATGGCGGTGACCAGGTGGGCCCACAACCCCCCGGCGATTCCTGCAAAAAAAGCGCCGAGGGCCAAAGAAACGACCCGGGTCCGGAACAGGCGGGTCCCGATGCATTGGGCGGCCAAAGGATCTTCCCGGATGGCGAGCATGCTCCGGCCGTAGGATGAAAATTTGATTTTCCAGCTCACGTAAAGGGTGATGACGACCCAGGCATAGACCCACCAGAGATGGGTCAAGGCCGGAAGCCCGTTCATCCCCAGGGGCCCGCGGGTGACGCTTTCCCAGTTGGTGATGAGGACCTGGATGATGATCAAGAACCCCAGGGTGGCCACGGCAAGATAGTGTCCCCGGAGCCGCAGGACCGGTACACCGATGACAAACGCGGTGAGGGAGGCACAGGCGCCCCCGATCAGAAGCGCCGGCAAAAACGGCAGTGCCAGGTGGGAAAGCCACCCGGGAAGCTCCAGGAACATCGCTTTTTTAGCCACGGGGAACGTGAGGACCGCCGTAATATACCCTCCGATGGCCATGAAACCGGGATGCCCCAGGGAAAAAAGCCCTGTGAACCCGTTGGTGATGTTGAGACTGACGGCAAGGATGATGTAGATTCCCACGAAATTGATGATGGAAAGGATATATTCGTTGAACGTACTCCGGGCGATAAAGACAAAAACAGCGCCCGAAAGGACGAAAACGAAATACCAGATCTGATGGAGGGGAATCCGTTTCATGCCCGATCCTCCATTTTTTTCCCCAGAATGCCGTTTGGAAGAACCAGGAGAATCAGAATCAGGGTGGAAAAGACAAAGGCATCCCGAAATGCGGAATAAATGGGGGGGAGGAGTCCCACGAAAAGGACTTCCGAAAGACCGAGGATATATCCTCCGAGAATCGCGCCGGGGATGGAGCCCACCCCGCCGATGACCGCCGCCACGAAGGATTTCAGGCCCGGGACGAAACCCAGAAGCGGATCGATCTGCCCGAACTTTCCGCCCCACATGAGTCCGGCGATGGCGGCCAGGGCGCTTCCCATGGCAAAGGTCGCCATGATGGTGCGGTTGATGTTGATCCCCATGAGGCGCGCCACGTCGATATTTTCGGCCGTGGCCCGCATGGCCATCCCCAACCGGGTTTTGTGCACCAGGAAGAGGAGTCCGCCCATCAGCGCCAGGGCGCTGGCCATGATGACCCCGTCGATGGTCCGAAAGCTCACCGGCCCGATCTGAACGACGGCCTGCAGGTAGTCCGGAAAGGTGAAATTACGGGGTTGAGCGGTCAGCAAGAGAATCCCCAGGTTCTGCAGCATGATGGAAACTCCTAAAGACGCAATGAATCCGGTGACTTGCGGCGCGCCTCGCATGGGCCGGAAGGCGCCTTTTTCGATAATGATACCCACGACGGCCCCGGCGATCAATACCAGGGGCGCCGCGACGGGGAAGGGGAGTTGAAGCTTTTGTAAAAGGCCCAGTGTCAAAAACGCACCGATCATGATGATTTCGCCGTGGGCGAAGTTGATGAGCCGGATGATCCCGTAGATCATGGAAAAGCCGATGGCCACAAGGGCGTACATGGATCCGAGAATCAGTCCGTTCACGATTTGTTGTGCGATATACCCGCCGCTCATGGATCACGTGCCTCCCAGGTAGGCTTTTTTCACCTTTTCGTTGTCGATGAGGGCCGCGCTCGGCCCGGACAGGGCCATTCGGCCGGTCTCCAACACATAGGTTCGATGGGAGAGCTTCAGGGCCTTGATGGCGTTTTGCTCCACCAACAAAAGCGTGACCCCCTGGCGGTTGATTTCCGCCAGAACCGAGAAAAGATTGTCGACGATAATGGGTCCCAAGCCCAGGGACGGCTCATCGAGGGTCAACAGTTCGGGGCGGCTCATCAGGGCGCGGCCCACGGCCAGCATCTCCTGCTCCCCTCCCGAAAGGCTCCCCCCGGTCTGCCGGGAACGGGATCCCAGGATGGGAAACAAGGCGCAAATCCGCGCATAATCGTCGGCGATGCCTTCCTTGTCTTTCCTCAGGTAGGCCCCGATCATCAGGTTTTCCTTGACGGAAAGCCGGGAAAAGATCCCTCTGCCCTCCGGACAGTGGGTCACACCCAATCCGGTGATGGTTTCCGCCGGAACGCGGCGGATATCCGTTTCACCGGAGGTCTTTGAGGTTTTCAGGAATATTTTTCCCCGGGACGGACGCAACAGGCCGGATATGGTTCTTAAAATCGTGGTCTTTCCGGCGCCGTTGGCCCCGATGAGAGAGACGATTTCGCCCTGTTGCACATGGAGGCTGACCCCCTTGAGGACATGGGTGCTCCCCCGATAGACATGAATATCGTCGATCTTAAGCATGGGCGCTGCTCTCCGGCCGGCCGAGGTACGCCGAGATCACCCGGGAATTTTTGCGGATGGATTCGGGGTCCCCTTCCGCAAGGATGCGGCCCATGTCGAGCACCTGGATCCGGGAACAGATGGTCATGATCACCCGCATGTCATGTTCCACGAGGAATATGGTCAGGTTGTACCGCTGGTGGAGCGTACGGATGGTCTGGATCAGGTCTTCGGTTTCGTTTGGATTCAACCCGGCGGCCGGCTCGTCCAGCAATAACAGGGAAGGATTCGCGGCCAGCGCCCGGCCGATCTCCACTCTTCGCTGAAGGCCGTAGGGAAGATTTTCCGCCGGTTCGTTTTCAACGCCCAGAAGACCCAGAAGATCTAAAAATTCCCTGGATTTATCCTCAATTCGGCGTTCGGAGCGCCGGTATCCGGGAACATTCAGGACCGTTTTCCACAAACCGCATCCCATATGGGGATGCAGGGCCGCTTTAATGTTGTCTTTGACGCTTAAGGCGTTAAAAAGCCGGATGTTTTGAAAGGTCCGCGCGATTCCCAGGACGGCGTTTTGATCGGGCCGAAACCGTGTGATGTCCTGCCCTTTGAAGAAAATGGTTCCCCGGGTCGGCTTCAAGACGCCGGAAAGAAGGTTGAAGACCGTGGTCTTCCCGGCCCCGTTGGGGCCGATCAGCCCCACCAGTTCCCCGGATCGGATCTCGATATCGTAATCGGTCAAGGCCACCACGCCGCCGAATCGCTTCTCGAGACCGTTGACCGCAAGACAAACCGAATCAGACATGGGCCGCCGGAGTTTCCTTATGGATTTTATATCGAAAACCGCACGTTTTCCGGAATCGAAAAAAACCGGATCAGCCCGCATGAGGGCTGATCCATCCTAAGGGCAGGAAAATATTTACGAAAATCTATTAGCAGAAAAGCCCTTGAAAAGTCAACAAGAAACACGCACGAAGGGTGTCGCTTTTGCTTTCCGCGTCGGTGCGGGCGGTCAGCCTTCCAGGTGCCCGGCAACGGCGAGGTGGATGGCGTCCATGGCGTCCGGGGCATGCCAGGTCACCTGCGGATCCGCCTTGAACCAGGTCCACTGGCGCTTGGCGTACCGCCGGGTGTCCCGCTTCATGAGGGCGACGGCCTCTTCCCATGACCGTTCTTTTTGAATGAACTGCACCATGTGCCGGTACCCGATGGACTGCATCGATTTGAGCACGGGGTGGTACCCCCGTTTCAGAAGGGATTTCACCTCATCCAGGAGGCCCGCGGCCAGCATCTGATCCACCCGCCGGTTGATCCGTTTGTACAATACGTTCCGCTCCAGGGTCAGCCCGATTTTCAGTGCATTAAAGGGTTCCTGGGAAAATCCGTGGGCGGCATGGAGCGTGGAAAGGGGGGTTTGCGTGGATTCGCAGATTTCCAGGGCCCGGATGACGCGGACGGTGTCGTTGGGATGGATGCGGCGGGCGGACGCCGGGTCCAGGCGCTGAAGACGGGCGTGCAGGGTCTCGCTGCCGACCCGGGCCGCTTCCGCCTTGAGCCGGGCGCGGATGCCGGGGGTTTTCGGATCTTCCTTGAAGAGTCCGTGCAGCAGGGCCTTGATATAAAGGCCGGTGCCGCCCACCACCAGGGGGAGGATCCCTTTTTGGTGAAGGTCATCAATCACCGTCCGGGCGGCGGCCGCGTAAGAAGCGGCGCTGAAGGGTTGATCCGGGTCGAGGATGTCGACGAGATGGTGCTTCACGCCCCGGCGTTCTTCCGGGCTCGGTTTGGCGGTGCCGATGTCCATGAACCGGTAGACCTGCATGGAATCGGCGTTGACGATCTCGGCGGAAAACGCCTTTGCCACGGCGACGGCCGCCGCGGTCTTGCCCACCCCCGTGGGCCCGCACAAGGCCACCACCTTGGGGCGTTCGGGTACGGCTGCATCACTTCGTCCCGCCGGCAAACAGGATCTCCCCGTCTCGTTTTTTCGTTGAGTTTTCATTCAGTTGATAGCAGATTATATCGAAGATTTCCATTTTTTAAAGCCCATAACCGCGGCCGGATAGAAAATGGAGTCGTAAGCGAGCCGCGTGCCATTTTCCATGTTGAAGCCCTTCGCAAGGGCGACGGCCGCCGCGGTCTTGCCCACCCCCGTGGGCCCGCACAAGGCCACCATCTTGGGGCGTGTGGCTGCGGGCGAATGGGAATGCCTTTTCGGCAGGGTTTCTTCCACGGGGTTTAGGGTGTTGTGAATAGAACCAATCTATCCTGAAGGCAGGCCAAGGCAGAGTTACATCAATCCGGCCTCTTTGAGGGAAAGGTATCCTTTCTTTGAAACGATGATGTGATCAAGGACGGAAATTCCGAGTATCTTGCCGGCCTTGACGAGTTGGCGCGTAGCTGTCAGGTCCTCCTTTGTGGGTTCGAGGATCCCCGACGGATGGTTATGCGCAAGAATAACCGAGGCTGCCCGTTCGGAAATGGCATCTGCGAAGACCTCGCGGGGATGGACTTGGGTGGTTGTCAGCAGACCGACAGTGATGAGTCTGGTTCCGATGAGTTCGTTTGCCCCGTTCAAGGACACACAGAGAAAATGTTCCTGCTTCTTGTCGACAATCTGGGAAATGAAAGGCAACACATCCACGGCCGACTGAATGAAGACCCCGTCCTTGGCAAGACGCCTCCTGGCGAACTCCAAAGATGCCACGACCTGGCAGGCCCTGGCAAGGCCGATACCCTCGACGGAAAGCAGGCTGTTTACGTCGATGTGCTCGCCGGATCGATCCAGCTTTCGAATCAAGGATCGGGCGATCTTGAATACATCTTTTCCCGGAATGCCACTCCCTATAATCACTGCCAGAAGCTCGGTATCGGAGAGGCACTCCGCTCCTTTGGCTGCAAGCTTCTCTCTGGGCATGTCAAAGGCCGGCAGGTCCCTGAAACGGACTGACCGGCCCCTGCCATTATGATTCGGATTCCGAGGTCTGTTGACTGCCCTTCGCCTCTTCCCGGCGTTTGTGTTCAATTTCAAAAATCCCCTGAAGAAGTTTCAGGATTCCCTCTCTGAATTTTTTATTGGTCGTTTTGCGGAAAAGCCTCACCAGAGTGAGTTCTTCTGGAGAAAAAGGCTCGTGGCCAGGCAGGGAAACTTTTTCGGGCATATACTTTCTTGAGACATCGGAGAGATTGGTCAGGGATTCATCTTCAAAAAAAGCGGTAATCGGGATCTTCAAAGCCCCTGCGATTTGCTCCAAACGCATCACCGAGATCCGGGTCTGTCCCTTTTCGTATTTTTGTATCTGTTGAAAAGAAATGCCGATTCTTTCGGCGAGCTCGATCTGGGAAACGCCGTACCACTTGCGGAATTCCTTGATTTTCCTGCCGATCTCTTCGTCAATCAATTGTTGTCCCCACGTTGCAGACCGCTCTAAAACACCGGACGGATTCTTTTAGAAATCCTTATCATATGCGCCTCGAGACATGTCTAACAACTTAAGGTTGTATTTTTCGAAACTAAAATATATATTCACGGTTGTATTTTTTCCGAGGAAAAAAGGAGTCTTTCATGCACGAATCCGATCGAAAAGGACCCCGGATGGCGCAAAACATTTCAAAGAAGAGGATCCTTGTGGCAGACGATGAAGCGGGACTGAGAAGCCTGCTGACGAAGATGCTTAAAAAGGCGGGTTATGAGGTCACCGCGGTGGAAAATGGCATGGAGGCGAGCCTGCAGATTGAAAGACAAGCGTTCGATTTGGTTCTTACGGATTATGCCATGCCCAATATTGACGGCCTTGAATTGTTAAGGCGGATTAAGGCCAAGCACCCCTCTCTTCCCGTCATTGTTATTTCAGGGGATGGGCCAGTGGCTGAGCTTCTCAAAAGCGGCGCGCTGACATTTATTGAAAAGCCTTTCAATATGAAAGACGTCTTGACCGTCGTGCAGTCCGTATTTGATTGGTAGGCCTTCAGGACAATTTCGCCCTGAGGACAGATCGGTCCACAGCGTTATATCACCCAGCCGGTAGCCACTTCCCTCCCGGCCATTAAGACAGAGGTGCTTCCCGATTTTCGTGGAATCCCCGACCAGTCTCTTGAAGTCATCCACTCAACCAGGGCAAAGCTGAGTCTCGCCCACACGCTCAATGATTTCAATGGGTTTTTCATGACTCATCCCATAACGATACGGATCAATTAGCGATCCGGCTTCCGAAACATCGGTCATCCTCTCTTTGGAGGACGATGCTCGGATGATCCTTCAGAGGCGGACAAGCATACCGCGCCAGATTTCTACGGATGTTTTTTGCCATGCCTCGAAATCTGTTGACATCGGACCCCTGAACCGGTACAAAAACCGTTTCTTTGAAAAAATCGCCCGGGGGGCCATGCCGGGCGGAGCATTTGCCCCGAAAAAAGGGGGGTTGCCCCTGGTTTCGGAACCATGAGGAGGTTCTCGTCGATGGTCTTTACCGTGTCCTTATATCTGGCCCTGGCTGTTTTTGCCGCCGGCACCCTCTACAAGGTGGCCGCCTGGTTTACCCGAAAAGTCGGCGTCTTCGGTCAGGGGTTTACCCCGGCCCGGCGCGTCGGGGCCGCCGTGCGGGGGATCCTCGGCGTCGTCTTCAGCGTAAAGGTCTTTTTCCTCATCCGGGCGCTTATCCTGGATGTGCTGCTGCAGGTGCGGATCGTAAAAGAAGACCCCTTGCGCTGGATCATGCATCTTCTGATCTACGGCGGATTCACCCTGCTCCTTCTCATGCACGCCCTGGAAGATCACATCACGGTGGCCCTGTTTCCCGATTATTATTCCACCTTGAACCCCTTTTTCGTTTTAAGGGATATCTTCGGCCTCATGGTGATCGTGGGGGTGGGGATCGCGGTTTACCGCCGCTTTATTTTGAAAGTTCCCCGGATGCGCACCAACGCCATGGACCGCTACGCCATTATCATCCTGGCGGTGATCATGGTTTCCGGCTTCCTCCTGGAAGGGGCCAAAATGACCTCTCACACGGAATTCATGCGCATGGTCTACGATTATGCCGGGATGGACGACGAAGAAGAGATCGAAGCCCTGGAAAGCTTTTGGGTGGCCGAATACGGAACCGTCTCACCCAACGTGCAGGGCCCATTCGAAGAAGAGGTCCTGGAAGAAGGATCCGAGATCAATTTCGTAAACTGCGCCGGGTGCCATTCCCCCAACAAATCGGCCTTTGTGGGATACGCCGCGGCCAAGGCGCTGTCCCCCGTGGCCCTGGTCCTGGACCGGGCGGACGGAACCACCGTCTTATGGTACATTCATATCTTTGCGTGCTTTTTCGGGCTGGCCTATCTGCCCTTTTCCAAGATGTTTCATATCGTTTCCAGTTCCGTCAGCCTGATGGCCAACGCGGTGATGGACCCGGAAAAATCCCTGCCCGAAAACATCGCCACGCGGCAGGCCATGGAGCTGGACGCCTGCATGCACTGCGCCACCTGCAGCCTCCGGTGTTCCGTGTCCGTGGCTTATGAAGCCAAGGGGAACCCGATGATCCTTCCGGGCGAAAAAATGCAGTTTCTCAAGGCCTATGCCGCGGGAAAGCCCCTTTCCAGGGAAGCCATGGCCGCCATCGGCGAGGGGATTTATCTGTGCACCAACTGCGACCGCTGCACCGTGGTGTGCCCGGCGGGGATCAACCTGCGGGACCTGTGGCTTTCCGTCCGGGACGATATTCTGGCCAAAGACGCTCCGGTCTTTTTGACCCTTTCTCCTTTTTCCCTTTTCCGGGGCTTAAACCGCCACCGGCTGCCCGCCCAAGGATATGACCGGCCCCTGCAGGCCGCCATGGCCGCCATGGAATCGGCCTTCCCCATGGTTCAGGACACCGAGGCGGTGATCCCCGTGACGCCGGTCAACGCGGACTTCAAGACCCATGCGGTGCGCACACCCTCGGGTGCCACCTTTGCCTATTGTTTTTCCTGTGAAAACTGCACCACGGTGTGCCCCGTGGTGGAAGCGTACGAAAATCCCCAGGCGGCCGTGGGGCTTTTGCCCCACCAGATCATGCGGTCCTTGGGCCTTGGTCTCAGGGACCTGGCCCTGGGCGCCCCCATGCTCTGGAACTGCCTGACCTGTTACCAGTGCCAGGAGCATTGCCCCCAGGGGGTCAAGGTGACGGATATTTTGTATGAACTGAAAAACGCGGCGGTGAAAGAAGCCGCCGCCGGCGCATAACACGCGACGGAATTTGGGTGCCTGATGATGAAATTTGCACTTTTTCTCGGATGCAACATCCCGGCGCGGGTCCAGCAGTACGACACGGCGGCCCGGGCCGTTTTGGCCAAACTCCAGGTGGACCTAACAGACATCCGGGAATTTACCTGTTGCGGTTACCCCCTGAGAAACACGGACGCGATGACCGCCCTGCGTTTTTCCGCGCGCAACCTGGCCCTGGCGGAAAAGCAGAACCTGGATGTGTTGACCCTGTGCCAGTGCTGCTTCGGCACCCTGAAAAAGGCCGCCCACCTTCTGGGGGAAAACAGGCGTCTCAAGGAAGAAGTGAACACCTTTCTGGCCAGGGAAAAGCTGGCCTATGAAGGCAAGGTCCAGGTGAAACACTTCCTCTCCCTGCTGCACAAGGACATCGGGGAAGCCGCCTTGAAGGAAAAGATCAACGGCGGGTTCAAGGACTTGAAAATCGCCGCCCATTACGGGTGTCACGCCCTGCGGCCCAGCGACGTCATGCAGTTCGACGACCCGGTTTCCCCGCGCCTGGTGGATGATCTGGTGAAACTCACCGGGGCCGAAAGCATCGACTGGTCCCAGAAACTGGAATGCTGCGGCGCCCCCCTCATGGGGGTCAACGACGATCTTTCCATGACGCTGACGGCGGCCAAGCTGGCCGATGCCAAGGCCTCCGGCGCGCAGTTTTTAAGCGTTGCCTGCCCCTGGTGCCATCTCCAGTTCGACACCGTGCAGGAGCGGATGGAGACCGAAGGGAAAACCGATGCGAATCTTGCCTCCATCTTGTATCCCCAGCTGTTGGGCCTGGCCATGGGGATTTTGCCCGAAACCCTCGGGCTTTCCAAAAACGTTAAGGATATCAGCGGCATAACCGCGTTTATCGTTCAAGAGTAGGTGATCAAATGGCAAACGCAACAACCGGTTCCATCATGGTGGTCGGCGGCGGGATCGCCGGGATGCAGGCGGCCCTGGATGCCGCCGATTCCGGGTACTACGTCTACCTGGTCGAGCGGAGCACCTCCATCGGGGGGATCATGTCCCAGCTCGACAAGACGTTCCCCACCAACGACTGCGCAATGTGAATCATCTCTCCCAAACTGGTCGAGGTCGGCCGGCACATCAACATCGAGTTGCTGACCCTGTCGGAAGTGACGGGGATTTCGGGAGAAGAGGGAAATTTCCAGGTCCAGGTGACCCAGCACCCCCGGTACGTGGACATGGAAAAATGCATCGCCTGCGGCCTTTGCGCGGAAAAATGCCCCAAGAAGGTGACGGATGAATACGATGCGGGGTTGAAAAAGCGGAAAGCCGCCTACGTGAAGTACGCCCAGGCGGTGCCGCTGAAGTACGCCCTGGACCCGGAAAACTGCATTTACCTGAAAAAAGGCAAATGCAAGGCCTGTGAAAAGTATTGCCCCACGGGCGCCATCTGGTTCGACGAACCCGAGAAAAAACACACCCTCAACGTGGGGTCCGTGATCATCGCCAGCGGATGCCAGGTCTATGATCCGTCCACCCATGACGTCTACGGATACGGGCGGTCTCCCAACGTGGTGACGAGCCTGGAGTTCGAGCGGATGCTTTCCTCCTCGGGGCCCTTCGGGGGGCACCTGGTGCGGCCGTCGGACCACCAGGAACCCAAAAAGATCGCCTGGCTCCAGTGCATCGGCTCCCGGGACGTGCATATCGGGGCCCGGGGGTACTGCTCCTCCGTGTGCTGCACGTACGCCATCAAGGAGGCCATGCTGGCCAAGGATCACAGCAAAACGCCCCTGGACACCGCCATTTTCTACATGGACATCCGGACCCACGGAAAGGATTTCGAGCGCTTCTACAACCGGGGCCGGGAACAGTCCGGCATCCGGTTCGTCAAATCCCGGATCACCCACGTGGTCCCGAAGGACGGCAACGGAAACCTCTTGATCCGGTACGTGGACCCGGCCGGGAAACGGGTGGAAGAAGAATTCGATATCGTGGTGCTCTCCGTGGGGCTCGGGGTGAGCCCCGAGGCCGCCCAACTGGCTGAGCGCCTGGGCATCGAAACGGACCATTACGGTTTTGCCAAGACCCCGGGGTTCGAACCCGTGAAGGCCTCGGTCCCCGGCATCTATGTCTGCGGCGGGTTCGAAGCGCCCATGGACATCCCGTCCTCGGTGGTGGAATCCTCGGCCGCCGCCGGGGCCGCCGGAAGCCGCCTGGCCGCGGCCCGGTGGTCGCTCACCAAGACCAAAAAGATCCCGGAAGAAATCGACATCCGGGGGGAACCGCCCCGGATCGGGGTCTTCATCTGCCGGTGCGGGACCAACATCGCCTCCGTGGTGGATGTCCCCCAGGTGGTGGAATACGCCAAGACGCTTCCCTACGTGGCCCATGCCGAGGAGAACATGTTCTCCTGCAGCCAGGACACCCAGGAGATGATGGCCAAAATCATCAAGGAAAAGCGTCTCAACCGGGTGGTGGTCTCGGCGTGCACCCCCAAGACCCATGAGCCCCTTTTTCAGGAGACCCTGATCAACGCCGGGATCAACAAATACCTGTTCGATATGGCCAATATCCGGAACCAGTGCTCCTGGGTGCACGGCCAGACCCCGGAGGAGGCCACCGAGAAGGCCAAAGACCTGACCCGCATGGCCGTGGCCAAAGTGGCCCTGCACCAGCCGTTGGCCGAACCCGAGCTGTCCATCGACCAGCGGGCCCTGGTGATCGGCGGGGGTGCGGCCGGGATATCGGCGGCACGGGCCCTTTCGGCTCAAGGGTATGAAAGCATTATCATCGAAGCATCGAACCGCCTGGGGGGCCGGGCCGCCATGCTCCACGAAACCTGGGACGGCGGGGATGTCCAGGGCTTTTTAAAGCAGATCATCCGGGAAGTGGAAACGGACGAAAAGATCCATGTGCGCTTGAACGCCAACATCAAGAAAGTGGACGGATTCGTCGGCAACTTCAAGACCACCATCGAACAGGAGGGCGTGGAAGAAACCCTGGAGCACGGGGTGACGCTGATCGCCTCCGGCGCCGCCGAGTACAAGCCGGATTTTTATTTTTACGGTCAGGACCCCCGGGTCGTGACCGGGCTGGAGCTGGACGAAAAGCTCATCCAAAAGGATGTGTCTTTAAAGGATGTCCGGACCGCCCTTTTCATCCAGTGCGTGGGGTCCCGCATCCCGGAACGGCCCTATTGTTCCAAGGTCTGCTGCACCCATTCCATCAAAAACGCGCTGACCCTTAAAGCGCTGCACCCGGAGATGGACGTCATCGTTTTATACCGGGACATGCGGAGCTACGGGCTGCGGGAGGATCTCTACCGGGAGGCCCGGGAGAAGGGGATCCTTTTCATCAAGTACGACGAGGAGACGGGACTCCAGGTGGAGCGGCAGGGGGAGGCCCTGGAAGTCCTCTTTACGGACACGGCCCTGCGGCGGAAGATGTCGGTTCGGCCCGACCTGATGGTCCTGGCCACGGCCATGGTGCCGCCCAAAGACAATCCATTGGCCCAGATGTTCAAGGTCACTCTCAACGACGACGGCTTCTTCATGGAAGCCCACGTGAAGCTTCGCCCCGTGGATTGTTCCACCGACGGGGTCTTCATCTGCGGGCTGGCCCATGCCCCCAAGCCCCTGGACGAATCCATCACCCAGGCCCAGGCCGCGGCGACCCGGGCGGTGACGCTCCTGGCCAAAAAGCATATCCGGATGGCCGGAAGCATCGCCGAAGTGCATCCCATGGACTGCAGCGCCTGCGGGGTGTGTGTTTCCATCTGCCCCTATTCGGCCCCGGCCTTTGTGCAGGAAGGGCCCCATGCCGGAAAGGCCGAGATCAATCCGGTCCTGTGCAAGGGGTGCGGGCTGTGCGTGGCGTCCTGCCGCAGCGGCGCCATCCACCTGAAAGGATTTGATAACGACCAGATATTCGCCCAGATCTTTGCCCTCAGCGAAGCGGTTTGATGCCCGGGACAAAAGGGCGCGACAACGGCGATAGGAGAAGAATCAATGAGTGAATGGGAACCGAAAATCGTTGCCTTTTTGTGCAACTGGTGCAGTTACGGGGCCGCGGATCTCGCCGGTGTGGGACGGATGCTGTATCCCTCCAACATCCGGGTCATCCGAATCCCCTGCACCGGCCGGATGAGCCCCAAGTTCTTCCTGGCGGCGCTTCGGCAGGGCGCCGACGGCGTCTGGGTCTCGGGGTGACACCCCGGGGAATGTCATTACCTGGATGGTAATTATTACGCCCGGCGCAAATTCGCCCTGTTTCAAGGACTGATGACGCATATCGGCATCGAACCCGGACGGCTCCAGTTTTCCTGGATCTCTTCGGCCGAGGCCACCAAGTTCGTGGACGTGGTCAAGGACGTCACCGATGCGATCCGGGCCCTGGGCCCCAACACGCATTTCGTTAAAACACTGCCGAAGGTGGCATAAATGATCGATTACACCCAAAAGATCCGGGAAATCGCCGCCCGGCTCCTCAAGGAGGGGACGGTCGACATGGTCATCGGCTTCCGGAAAGGGACGGTGCCCATGATGAACGAACCCTGCTTCATCCGGAAACCGGAAGAGGCCGACCGCCTGGTCTGGGACAGCCACTGCGGGATCAACCTGGCCAATTACCTTTACGACCGCAAGGAAAAGATCGGCGTGGTGGCCAAGGGATGCGACTCCCGGAACATCGTCACCCACATCGTGGAAAACAAGATCCGGCGGGAACAGGTCCATGTTATCGGGGTTCCCTGCACCGGGATGGCGGATAAAAGGCGGATCGGGGCCCTGACCGAAAAGGACGGGGAGATCCGGGAGGTTTCCGAGGAAAAGGACCGGATCACGGTGAAAGGGGATGCGTTCACCAAGACCTTTGACAAAAAGGAGGTGCTCCAGGACAACTGCACCACGTGCCTGCACCGGAACCCGGTGATCCACGACGAGATGATCGCCGAGCCCGTTAAAGAGCAGACCGGCATCGACCCCTTCGAAGACGTGAAAAGGATCGAAGCGTTGTCGGCCGAAGAAAAGCGGACCTATTTTCAGGGCCTTGTGGCCGACTGCATCCGGTGTTACGCCTGCCGCAACGCCTGCCCCCTGTGTTATTGTCCCACCTGTTTCGTGGACGAATCGAGGCCCCAGTGGGTGGGGAAAAGCATCGACCCCACCGATACGATGACGTTTCATTTTTTACGGGCTTATCACTGCGCGGGCCGGTGCACGGACTGCGGTGCCTGCGAGCGGGCCTGCCCCGTGGGGATCCGGGTGCGGCAGTTCACCAAGAAACTGAACAAGGACTGCGTGGAACTCTTTGACTGGGAAGCCGGCCTCACCCTGGACGAGCGGCCGCCGCTGGATACGTACCGCCCCCAGGATCCCAACGATTTCATCAAGTAAGTTTTGAATTTATGGTTGAAAACAAGGATTTTTACCGATTCCGACACGGGACAGACAAAACTGGATCATGGTCATGAAATGGATCAAGATTGAAAAAGAAGACTTCCGCCGCGGATTCACCGCGCTGGCCGGGACCTATCAATGCGTCGGCCCGGTGAAGGGGGAAAAATACCACGACTTCAAGGCCCTGGATGAAAATACGCCGCCGGATTTCGATTTTTTGAACACCCCCCTTTCCCCGAAATTTCTGGTGGAGCCCCAGTCCGAAATTCTGTTCGAATACACCCTGGACGAAAAAAAGGAAGAGGCCCACATCCTCAAGGAAGCCCAAAAGGATCTGCCGCCGCGGCTGGTGGTGGGCATCCGGCCCTGCGATGCAGCGGCCTTCCTTTTGGTGAAGCGGAACTTCGACACCGAGAAATACAAGGATCCTTACTGGGTCCGGGCCTATGACGCACTGACGCTTTTCGGGCTGGCGTGCCAGACGCCGTGTGCGGCCTGCTTTTGCACCACGGCGGGGGGCGGCCCCTTTGACGAGGCCGGTCTGGACGCCCTCATTGTGGACGCCGGGGATCATTTTCTGGTCAAGATCCTCACGGAAAAAGGGGAGGCGGCCTGCAACACCGCCGGGTGGGAGACCGTCGTGGAGGAGAAGGCGGCCCTGGATGCAGTGGCGCCCTTGAAGGAAACCGCCGAATCCAAGATCGCATCCACGGTGGAAACCGGCAACCTGAAACAGCAGTCCACCACCGCCCTGTACGACGCGCCCTTCTGGGAGGATGTCTCCTTTTCCTGCATCAATTGCGGGACCTGCACCTATGTGTGCCCCACCTGCTGGTGTTTCGACATCCAGGATGAATGCTACGGGTGTTCGGGGGTGCGCATGCGCAACTGGGACAGCTGCATGTATCCTTTGTTCACCCTCCACGGATCCGGGCACAACCCGAGGGGGACCAAGCTCCACCGGGTCCGGCAGCGGTTCATGCACAAGCTCAAGTATTACGTGGACAAGTACGACGACGGCATCCAGTGCGTGGGATGCGGGCGGTGCGTCGTCTCCTGTCCGGTGAACATCGATATCCGGCGGGTCTGCAATCTCATGAACGCCCTCCCGGAGCCATCGACCGTTTGTCCGGTTTAGGAGGGTAGGAGGAAACCGTGTTCAATCCGTATTTGCCGTATCCGGTTCGCATCGAAGAGATCGTCACCGAAACCGAAGACAAGAATTTAAAGACCTTCAAGTTCGCCTTTCTCAAGGAAGAAGACGAAGACAAGTTCGCCTACACCCCGGGCCAGTTCGCCGAGCTTTCCGTGGCCGGAAAAGGGGAGATCCCCATCGGCATCGCTTCTTCGCCCACGGAAAAAGGATTCGTCCTGTTCACGGTAAACAAAGTGGGTCTGGTGACCACCCATTTGCACGCCATGCAGCCCGGGGATATCATGGGGATCCGGGGCCCCCTGGGAAACTGGTACCCCTGGGAAGAGATGGAAGGGAAAAACGTGGTGATCATCGGCGGCGGGTTCGCCTTTACGACCCTTCGCTCTTCCATCGTCTACATGCTGCACCCCGACAACCGGTCCAAATTCAAGGACATCCACGTCATTTACGGGGCCCGGACCCCGGGGATGCTCTTGTACCGGGAGGAACTGGCGTCATGGGAGCAGCGGGACGACATCCACATGCATATCACGGTGGACGCCACCACGGACCCCGACTGGAAATACAATGTGGGATTTGTTCCCGCCATCACCGAGAAAAAGGCGCCCCCGGGGGACGAAGACACCTACGCCATCGTCTGCGGGCCGCCCATCATGATCAAGTTCACCCAGCCGGTGCTGGACAACCTGGGATATGCCCACGACCACATCATCATGTCCCTTGAAAACCGGATGAAATGCGGCATCGGCATGTGCGGCCGATGCAACGTGGGAAAAGAATTCGTCTGCAAGGACGGGCCGGTCTTTACGCTGGCACAGCTCAACACTATGCCCAAGGAGTATTGATCAGGGTGCAAATTCGAAGGCAAAGGGGGTGTTTTCCGCATCGACACGAGGTTTGGGGTTCAACAGGAGGATGTTTTTTTAAACTTGACATGAGTGAATCGATCGGATAAAAGTTTTTGATACTTCAATGACGAGAAACAGGCGGCAAGCCAGTCAAATAAAAAAACAAAAAGGAGGATTTTTTCAATGCCAACAGTGGAATTCGGAGGAAAAACCTTTACGGTGGACGAAGACGGGTTTATTGATTCTTTTGACAATTGGTGTGAAGAATGGGTGCAGCACGTAAAGAAGGAAGAAGGTATCGATGAGTTGACCGAGGAGCATAGGAAGGTCATCGAAGTCCTTCAGGACTATTATCGGAAAAACGGAATCGCGCCCATGGTCCGGGTGCTGTCCAAAGTGACCGGGTTCAAGCTGAAACACATTTATGAGCTGTTTCCGTCCGGACCCGGGAAAGGCGCCTGTAAGATGGCGGGTCTGCCGAAACCGACGGGATGCGTGTAGCCCCATTCGTACCCGTCGATAACGCGTTGATGTAAAAAGGCCCTGCGTGATGCCAGGGCCTTTTTCTTTTTTCCGGAGAAAAAGGCCCCGCTGAACTGCAGAACCCCCGGTCTTGCATGGGGCCGTTGCCATTCAAGCATTCGAGGTGGGACATGGTTTTCACGGTCAAGACAACCCAAAAAACCGAAATGATCGACATCACGGGTCAGGTCCGGGCGCACATCGAAAAGGCCGCCGACGCCGCGGGGATTCAAAACGGGTACTGTTTGATTTTCATCCCCCACACCACGGCGGCCGTCACCATCAATGAAAGCGCGGATCCCAGCGTCCGAACCGACATTCAGGCGGCCCTTGAACGGCTTGTGCCGGAAGATATGCCGTATCGGCATCTGGAGGGGAATTCCCCGGCGCATATCCGGTCCACCCTGGTGGGCGCCTCCGAGTGGCTCATGGTGGAAAACGCCCGCCCGGTGTTGGGGACGTGGCAGGGCGTCTTTTTCTGCGAGTTCGACGGCCCCCGGACCCGGAAAGTGCATCTTTCCCTCATGGGCGGCCCTTCGTGAAAAAATCCAGGGCCCGGATGGATGCCGCCGACAAGGCGATTTTAAACCGGATCCAATCCGATTTTCCCATCACGAAGCGCCCCTTTCAAACCATCGGAGAGTCGGTGGGGCTGCAGGAAGAAGAAGTCCTCCGAAGGGTCACCCGTCTCAAGGAGACGGGGATCATCCGGAGAATCGGGGGAAACTTTGTCCCGGAAAAGCTGGGCTTCGTGAGCACCCTGTGCGCCGCCCGGGTCCCCGAAGACAAGATCGACGCCTTTGCCGAGGCGGTGAACCGCTATCCCGGGGTCACCCACAACTATCTCAGGGACAATGTGTACAACGTGTGGTTCACCTTCATCGCCCCTTCCACGGAGATGATCCGAGAGCGCCTTGAAGAGATCTCCCAAGCCACGGGGATCACACAGATTCTCAATCTGCCGGCCACCCGGGTCTTTAAGATCCGGGCCCAGTTCGACGTGTAGGATGCACGATATCCGCGTGGCCGCCGCTGTTTGCCGCACTCCGGTGAGGTCCGTCCAAGAGACGATGCGCCGGATGCGGCGGTGGGTGAAAAAGGCCCGGGATCAGGGGGCGGACATCCTGTGTTTCCCCGAGATGAACGTGACCGGGTACAGCATCCGGCATCAAGTCCGGGAGGCGGCGGAATCCATCCCCGGACCCGTCACCGCGGCCCTTTCGGAGCTGGCCGCCGCCGGAAACATGATGCTGCTGGCGGGAATGGCGGAAAAAGGGGAAACAGGCGGTATTTACGCCAGCCACCTGGCGGTTTTCCCGGACAAAAGGATCGATGTGTACCGGAAACTCCACATCGCCCCCCCGGAAGAGGGCCTTTTTTCCCCGGGAAACCGGGTGCCCCTCTTTGAATTCAAAGGCGTGACCTTCGGCATTCAACTGTGTTACGACGCCCACTTTCCCGAACTTTCCACCGCCATGGCCCTGAAGGGCGCCGAGGTGCTTTTTTTCCCCCATGCCTCGCCAAGGGGATCGAGCAAGGAAAAATATGCCTCATGGATGCGGCACCTTCCGGCCCGGGCCTTTGACAACAGCCTCTTTGCGGTGGCCTGTAATCCGGTGGGGGAAAACGGGGAAGGCCTTTCATTTCCGGGCGTGGCCCTGGTCCTCGGACCCGACGGGAGAGTTTTGGCCAAGCGCCTGGGAAAACAGGAGGGTTTGCTGGTGGCGGACTTGAAGAAAAGCGACCTGGAGCGGGTGCGGGCCCATCGCATGCAGCATTTTCTCCCCCGACGCCGCCCGGAGATGTATCGACTCCAGGGGGCGGTCGACAACCGGAAAACCTGACCCTTCACCAATGCTCCCCCATTTTGAAATACTGGCCCCGATTTACGACTGCGTCATTCCCACCGTGGACCCGGAAATCTACCGCCGCCTCCTGGCGCTTCCGGTGGACGGGACACTGCTGGATGCCGGAGGCGGGACAGGGCGGGTATCGGTGCCCCTCAGGCCCTGGGTGACACACCTGGTGGTGGCCGATCCCGCGAAGGCCATGCTCCGGCGGGCCGGCAAAAAAGGACGGATCCGGCGGGTGCGGTCCGTTGCCGAGTCCCTCCCGTTTCCCGACGGCGTTTTTGATCGGATCCTGGTGGCCGATGCCCTGCATCATTTTCAGGTGCAATCCAGAGCCCTTGCCGAGCTGATCCGGGTCCTTTCCCCGGGGGGTCGGATGCTCATCGAGGAGCCGGACATCACCCGTCCCATCATCCGGGTCGTGGCCCTTGTGGAGAAGCTGGCCCTCATGAAGAGCCGCTTTTTAACGGCGGAAGCCATTGGGGAAATGGTCAAAGCCCCCGGCATTACCACTCAGATCCACCGGGACGGCCGGTTCCTGGCTTGGGTGGTCATCCGGAAAAGAATCCCCCGGGAGCTCCACTCGGCCTCATTAAAATTTCCGGGAAATTGCGGTTCCGCCGGGCCTGCGGCAGTTCAAGGCGGCACCGGTTTCCCGAAATGCGGGTAAAGCGCGCTCAGGGGCCTGCCGAAGAGGAAGTCCAGGATCTGCGGATCCATCTTTCCTTTTTCCACCACAAGACGACGCACGTGGGTGTCGTATCGAAAGATGAAGGCGAGCCGTTTTCGGGCATCCGGATCGATGGGATCCCCGGAGAGGGAAAACAGCGGCGCTACCTTGTTTAGGGAACAGTGCCGTTCATGGTCTTGGACCAATTCCCATAATTTGTCCATGGAGAAAAGCAGGTCTTTTCGAGAAAGCCGGTTCCGGGTGTAAAGGGATTCCAGGGCTTCCGGCCGCCGGCAGTCCAAAACCCGGCATTCCAGGGGCCGATCCGCGTAGAGGGTGCAGGCCTTATTTGCGGCATCGAAAAGGACACACGCCCAGGTGCCTTTTTTCCCTTTGATCTTGATGATGTCGGCTGTGGACCGGGTGAGACGATGTTGCACGTTGTCCCGGACGGTTTCCCCGGGCCGGATGGTAAAAAGGTATTTGAGCGCTATCCGCCCGGATTCCACGAGATTTCGATCCGCCGTGTGGAGCGCAGGACCGCCTTTTTCACAACAGGTACCGCACCTGCGGCAGGCGCTTTTCAAACCGTTTTCTTTATGGGACGTTCCTTTCATCACGACGGTCAAATAGGGATTCGTTCTGCATTGCTGAAATCGCAAATCTGATGGAACCCTCCTGTGGGAGTTGATCCCTTCGGACTCGGGTTCTTCGCCCGGCGGCCGGAATTATGTGCCAGAACTATCTGAAATTTGTGACCCCTTCTTTCGGCGGGGTGGCGGAAACGGGGCTTTACGATTCCCCTTCATTGCCATGAACCCAAATAGACTTCAAGTCCCAAATCGCAGGGAATGGCTTAACGGCTCAAAGATATCCGATTCGATGGGGATTAGGCCGATCGGAAGGGGTTGGTCAACAGCACCGGAATCGGAGAATCCTGTGAAACGCGACGGGCCACCGAACCGAAAAACATCCGATCGAACCCTTTCCTTCCGTGGGTTCCCATAATGACCAGATCCATCCTGTTCTTTTTAATGTATTTTAAGATTTCATCGGCACAACGCCCGGTGACCACTTCGAGAGAGACATTTGTATAATCCGAAAAATGGATCTGTCGGAATTTCTCCAACAGCTTTTTCGCTCCCTGGGCGATTTCCTTTTCAAATTGGTCCAGCGACGGATGAGGGACATAGCTGCTTTCGAAGTACTCCAGCAGTCGTGTCACATGCAGCAGATGGAGACTTGCCTCGAATTTCTGCACCATCGTGATCGCAACGGGGACCACCTTTTCCGACGCTTCAGATAGATCCACCGGGAAGAGTATTTTTTTAAAATCGTTCATTTTTACCTTCCTTAATCCCGGATCTCGGGTGAAACGCCGATTGCGGCGTTATTTTATTTTAATTTCAGAGAGTTTTGGTGTGACTTCCCGAGTCTTGGGTATCCGTAACGTCAATATCCCCTCTTTAAAGAACGCTTCGATTTTAGTTTCGTCTACATTCTCCGGAAGGGTAAAGCATCTGGAAAAGCTGCCGTAGTAGCGTTCGACAAGGTGATATTTTTCCCCTTTTTCTTCTTTTTCCTGTTTTCTTTCTCCCCGAATGGTTAAGATCCCTTTATCCACCGTGACGTTGACCTCTTCCTTTTTAACTTCCGGGAGTTCCGCCTTAATCACAAACTCCTTCTCGGTTTCTGTGATGTCCACCCGTGGGGTCCAGTCTCCGGCCGTCATTACCTCTTGGCTTCCTTGCCTCGGCCAGCCGATCGCTTTGGTATAACGATCCACCATATCTTCGATTTCACGAAATGGATCCCATTTCACAATGGCCATGTTCCGACCTCCTTTTTGTCGATTGGCGATTTTTTCCGGCACTTCCTGTGACCATTTTCCAAAGCAAACGGTATGCCATAACCGGGTTGCTTCAGAAGAACGGGGTGCGGCATGGAAAAAAGAGCGTTTTCAAATCCCGACCGGGTTCCGATTACTGAGTTCCAGGTTTTTTCAAAATCCTTACAGAGCCTCAAATATACGCCTGTTTTTTGTCTCCCGCCTTTTGCCGTGGTGCCCGGGCCTGGAATTTTGAGACCCTTTTTATTTTGATCCGACCCATGAGTTGTGGCGGTGTGATGCGCCTCGGCTATATGCGGGATTGCCGCTGTTTGCGTTGCAGGTGGAAAAACCGTTTCCATTTTGTAAAATTGGTTGACACCCGACGTGGAGTATCGTGCTCGCAGATTTTTGCTCCGAGTTATTATTTTGAATTCAATCCAATTACAAAGGAATTGGGTTGGCTGAATTGGCACAGCACTTGCTGACATTCACTGTGAGGGACGCTCTTGTATTCAAATTCTTGGTGGACGGCCACTGGGTCGTGGACCCTCAAAGCGCGCAAGTCTGTTCCAACTGTTTTGGGACTCAGAATAGTGTCATTCGGGTGGGCCGATAAGTTCAAAAAATACGTTCATCGCTTTTGACAGACTGTTAAAAATATAGACACAAATCTTATTCCCCGCTCCGGCAGTTTTAGATCTATTTTCTTAATATGATTGCCTTTTTAAATCTCCAGGATGTTGGCACAGCTGTTGCGTCAAGATCCTTTACAATTCGGCTGCCACGGCGAATCGTTTTCGATAAGAATCGTTTTGCATGCGGGAAAAGATAAATGCCCCTTTCATCCAATCATCGGATGCATCTCAAATCAAAAAATGCGGATCAGGCAACGGACCTCAACGCGTATTTTCGACAACTCGAGCAACGCTTTCAAATCGGGTTGCTTCTAGCCTTTTTGCTGCCTTTAGCACTGCTATCGTTGTATTTTCACTTCCAATTCCACGTGACGCTTAAAAATACCGGAAAAACGAATCTCATGGTCATTGCGGAAAGCCAGCGCAATACCGTGGATCTCTTTCTCCAGGAACGCCTGGTGAATATTTACGCGTTGTTTCACAGTTCCGCTTTCAATTTGTCGCCCACCCAGGAGCAAATGCAGGTCATGCTCAACCGGTTACAGCATTCAAACGATGCATTTATCGATATCGGGTTTTTAAATGAGGCCGGTTTTCAAATCGGTTATGCCGGACCGTATCCTTTTCTCCAGAATAAAAATTACAGTGAACAGCAATGGTTCTCACGCCTGATGACAGGAGAGCGGGCATATTATATCAGCGATATCTATCTGGGTTTCCGGCAAAAGCCCCATTTCACCATTGCCGTCAAGCAAACTGTAAGCGGTCACCCGTATGTCCTTAAGGCCACCTTGGATCCGGAAAAATTCCATCTTTTTTTGGAGACCATAACCCAAGGGAAAGGGGTTGAATCCGTTATTATCAACACGGAAGGCCGATTTCAGCTCGCCGATCCCCAATCCGCATACCTTCAATATCTACAGGACTATATACCGCCGTTTCAAGCTCCTTCGGGTGCATATGAAATCAAGAAAAAGGGAGAGGCAATCCTGGTGGCCCATGCCTGGATGAAGGAAACCCCCTGGGCGTTGCTGGTGATGGCCCCTCTGCGGATCGCCTATGCCCAGTTTTACCTGGCCCGCCGCATCATGTGGGTCAGCACCATCATCATTCTGGTGGTCGTTGTGTTCACCGTTTGGTTTTCCACCCGGGTGCTGATCGGTAAAGCCAAGGAAAATGCGGAAAAAAGAGAAGAACTTTACGGACAGTTGCTTCGTGCCGCAAGGCTGGCGTCCTTGGGAGAATTGGCCACCGGTGTAGCCCATGAAATCAACAATCCTCTAGCCATTGTCATTGCCACCACCGGCGTGATCAAAGACATGCTGAATCCGGCGTTTCACCTGTCCCACGATTCTGAAGACGTGCTAAAGGAAATCGAAACCATTGAAACGGCGGCCTTCCGGGTCAAGGGAATCACCCAGAAGCTGCTCAATTACGGTCGTAAAACCCAGCCCGAGATGGTCCCAAGCGATATCAACGCCATTTTGGAGGATGTGATCCATGGATTCAAAGAACGGGAACTGTCTCTGAGAAACATAGCTGTGAAGCGTGATTACCAGGCCGATCTCCCTCCTGTCATGGTAGATCCCGACCAGATCCGACAGGTTTTTTTAAATATCATCAACAATGCCGGGGATGCCATCAACGGTTCAGGTACCATCACGCTTTCCACGCGCCAGGGCGATGGGCGGGTGGAGGTCTGCGTAAAGGATACCGGCCGGGGGATGGATTCCAATGAGATCAAGAAGATTTTCGATCCTTTTTACACCACCAAGGAAGTCGGCAAAGGCACGGGACTCGGTTTAAGTGTTTCCCTGGGAATTGTTCAATCCATGGGCGGCACGATAGAGGTCCAGAGTCTGCCGGGTGCCGGTTCGGCTTTCACAATTATTTTTCCGTTACCTTCAGATTAAAGGAGACCAGCATGAAGGACCATGCAGCGTTCAAGAACAACAGTGCTCATCCAAAAATTTTGATCATCGATGATGAAGGCGACTTTCGAAAGGGATTGGCTCAACAGCTCAGTGTGAGAAACTTTACGGTTTTAGATACGGACAACGGCGAGGCAGCCATAAAAATTGTCCGCCATATGGAGCCGGAAGTGATCATCCTGGACCAGAAAATGCCCGGTATGGACGGGATCCAAACTCTGAAAGAGATCAAAAAGATCAAACCGGAAATCCAGGTTATCATGCATACCGGTCATGGCTCCATGGAGGCTGCGCGCATTACGGGAAGGCACGATGTTTTCCGGTATGTGGAAAAACCCTGTCCCTTGGATGAGTTGATCCGAACGATCCAGGACGCCCTGGAAGAACGGGTACATGCGCTTGCGCGCCATGAGATTCCGGTCATTGAAAAAACCGGTTTTTGGCAGAAGGTGCTCGGCGCCCAAAATGCCCGCCCCGGCATTATCGCCTTGGGTGCGATACTTTTTTGCATTATCGCTTTGATGCCCACACCTCGCTCCCTCGAGCGACTGCTGGTGGCGAGCAAACAACAGATCCCCGGGGAAGCAATTGCCGGTTACGCCGATTACCGGAGAATGCAGAAGGGACAATCCATCGGCGCTTTTTATGCCAGCAAAGCGAAATTATACAGCGAGGTGACTACCTCCGAAGGTCGGATTGAGAAAAAGCTGATCTCTTCCGACCAGGTGGCCTTCCGTGCCAAAGTCATGATCGGAATTCTTGTGGTGGCCGCCCTCTTTTGGGCCACCGGTGCCGTCCCCATCGGGATTACGGCGCTGCTTGTGGGTGCGCTCATGTACCTTTTCGGTGTTCTGGGACCCAACGATGTGGCCCAGGCGTATGCCAAGGATTCGGTGGTCTTTATCTTCAGCGTACTGGCTCTTGCCGCCGCCATCAGTAAAACCGGCCTGGATCGGCGGATCGGGATCCTGCTTCTAGGAACGAGTTCTTCTCTCATCAAGTTCGGACTGTTTTTCACGCCGCTGCTCGCCGTCACCGCGGCCTTTCTCTCCGAACACGCCCTAGTGGCGTTCATCGCGCCCATATTGATGATGGTCTATTTAGGCGCGATCCGCGAGGCCGGGCTCCAAAAAGATAAACACCTTGTGGTATTTATGCTTCTTCTTTTGACCTTTTGTGCCAATCTGGGTGGACCGGGGTCACCGGCCGCAGGGGGACGAAACGCTGTCATGCTGGGCATTTTCACCGATTATGGGGTGCAGTTGTCATTCGGAAAGTGGGTGACCTATGGTCTGCCGTTCGTACCGGTAGCCGTCCTGGTTGTCGCCGGTTACTTTCTCGTTGTTGTTCGAAAAAAAATCGCCTGTTCCGATCTGAACGTGGCTGCCCGGGTTTACCGGGAAGCCGAGAAGATCGGAAAAATGACCGCCGACGAGTACAAGGCCGCTGCCGTCCTGATTTTACTCATATTTATGTGGAGCGCTTTTTCGTCGGAGTTGGGCATGGGCGGTCCAGCCCTGGTTGCCATTATTCTGTTGAACCTGTTGGGCATCCTGCGCTGGAAGGATATCAACAACATTCACTGGGATGTCGTGGCCCTTTACGCAGCCGCCAGTGCCATGGGAACCGGGTTGGCCATAACCGGCGCAGCGCTGTGGCTGGCCTCGGGATTCGTCGATTTACTGCCCGATGTGCTGAAATCGGGCACGGGTCTTCTTATTTCAACCAGTCTCATTACCGGGATTATGACGAATTTCATGAGTGACGGTGCAACAGTGGCCGCTGTGGGACCCATCACCGTGCCCATGGCCACCTTGTCGGGCACCTCCCCGTTGATGGTGGGGCTCGCCACCGCGTTCGCCTCCTCCTTTGCACATGTTCTCATCATCGGCACCCCCAACAACGCCATCGTTTACAGCCTGGCACGGGATCCCGAGACCGGAGAACAACTTTTGACTATGAAAGATTTTGCCTTGCATGGGTTTGTAGTGTTCATTCTCAGTCTCCTGGTGTTGTGGGGCTGGACCTTTCTCGGGTACTGGCGCTGGCTGATTCAATAACACGGATGTGCGGCAAAAAAGAAAAAAGCCGATTCTAAACAGATAGGAGAAAAAAATGAATACCAATCGAATCAATTTAATGATTGTGGACGATGAAGAGGCGTTTTTACATTCCATCCGGCGAAGCCTGGAGGTAAGAGATTTTAATGTCATCACTTCCACGCGGGGAGATGAGGCCGTTCAACTTGCCCGAAACCATCCCATCGATATTGCCCTGGTGGATCTGAAAATGCCGGGGATGAACGGTCAGGAGACATTGGAAGCCCTGAAACGGGAGCACCCGTGGATGGAAATCGTGATTCTCACCGGACACGGCACCATTGATTCCGCAGCGGCGTGCACCCGCAGCGGTGCCCACTCCTACCTGTTGAAACCCTGCACGTTGGATCAACTGCTTGCGACCCTCCTTGATGCGTATAAGAAAAAAGTGATGAATGCACAGAAGATTGCAGAAAAGAAGATGAATGAGATGATGAAAAAGGCGATGGGAAGCAGTCCCCTGGAAATTTTACGGATGTTGAAATCACTTGAAAAAAAGACCGATTAAGCGCATTCTGGATTACCGGTGGGGACCGGGGCCCGGTCTTTCGATGTCCTGTTCCTTTGCGAAAGGCCCAGGACCTCAACTGTATAGAACCAAAGGATTTGAAAATGCCGCAATCCATGGATCCTGAGCAATTATTTCTAGGGAAGGGGTGCGCATATTGAAACATCTCGAACTGCGGCATAAACTTTTCCTGTTACTGGTTGTCGTCGGGGCCATTTCGTTATCAGGCGGCATTGTGACGATCTGGTATACCTTCCAGATGCAAAACTTGCTGACAGCGCTCCTGGAAAAGAACCTTGTCGCCTTCCAGGCGGCAGCGGCCATGGAAACAGCTTTGGTCAATCAAAAGGGGTTTGTGACTTATTATTACTTGGACGGGAATCCGGAATGGCTCAAACAGTTTGATGCATATCGTCTGTTATTCAAAAAACGCCTCCAGGAAGCCCGACTGTTGGCGCAGGGGGAGCCTCAAAAGAACGCCATCCAAGAGATCGAACGAGAATACGATGCGTATATGCGAACCAAAGATCAGGTCATCACCCTTTACAAAAGAGGTGATCGAGAAAAAGGCGCCCGGCTCCATCAGGCTGTTAGGATGGAATTCGAAAAGATTCTGGCCCGTTGTGAAGATTACCGGGATTTTCAGATTACCGGCATCCACCGCATCCAGGAGAAAAAAAGCAGTGAGGCCCGGAAGCTGCGCTACATCACCCTGGTGGCGGTGACGTTTTCCGGGGGTCTGGTCATTGTGCTGATTTTGATCCTTTCCCGGCAGCTTTTCGGTCCGTTGACCACACTCCTTGCGTCTGCGGCCGGACGTGTGGAAGCAGAGCTATCGGGGAATATCGTTTCTGCACTCAGCAACAAAGTACAGGGGCTGATCCGCAACGCGGATCATTTTCAGCAGGAGTTGGAGAAAAGCCGGGAACACTTGGTTCATGCCGAAAAGCTGGCGCTGGTTGGAAAGCTGGCGGCCGGGATGGCCCATAGCATTCGCAATCCGTTTACTTCCGTGAAAATGCGCCTCTTTTCCCTGTATCGATCCTTAAACCTCACTCCCTCCCAGAAAGAGGATTTCGAAGTCGTCTCCCAGGAAATCCGCCATATCGATACCATTGTCCAAAATTTTCTGGAATTTTCCCGCCCACCCAAATTCAGCATGCAACTGATCAGTCCCTCCACCATCGTGGACACGACCGTACAGTTGTTGACCCATCGATTAAAATCTTACAATGTCAATGTTCGAGTGGTTCGGAAAAGGGAACTTTCAAAGGTTATCGCAGATCCCGAACAGCTCAAGGAAGTGCTGGTCAATATCATGATCAATGCATGTGAAGCCATGGTTGACGGAGGCCATATCATTATTGAAGAAGAAGAGAGCCAGGCGGGGAAAGCGGGTCAGGTCCGCCTCAAAATCACGGATACCGGCCCGGGAATTTTGGCGGCAGACGAGGAAAAAATTTTTCAGCCTTTTTTCACGACCAAGAACGACGGAACGGGTTTGGGCCTGAGCATTGCAAAAAGAATCATCGATGAGCACGGAGGAACGCTGTCCATTATTTCTCCGCGTAACGGCGGCGCGTGCTTCATCATCACCCTTCCGCTTCCGATGGAGAAGCCCCATGAGCACGATTCTGATCATCGACGACGATGATCAATTGCGGAAAAGTTTTGTAAAATTACTCAATGAAGAAGGGTATCGCGTGGCCGCGGCGGCCTCGGCGGAAGCCGGTATTCGCATGCTCCATGAAACCGCACCGGATCTCGTGATCATCGATGTGCGGCTTCCGGGAATGAACGGGCTGGATGCATTCAAGACCATTCAACGTCTCGAGCCCAAGCTGCCGGTGATCATCATGACCGCCTACGGCACCACGGAAACGGCCATTGAAGCAACCAAGATGGGTGCCTATGACTACATTCTGAAGCCCTTCGACATCCCCGGCATGCTGGAGTTGATTCAGCAGGCGCTTAATGCCGGCCGATTCATGCGGAATCCTGTTGTATTGAACACGCTTCCGGACCGCATCGACCGGGACGCCATAATCGGCAGCAGCATGAGCATGCAAAATGTTTATAAAGCCATCGGGCGCGTGGCCGTCACCGACGCGACGGTTTTGATCCGAGGCGATTCGGGTACGGGCAAGGAATTGGCCGCCCGAGCCGTCTACCAGCACAGCTTGAGATCGGATAAACCTTTTTTGGTGATCAATTGCGTTGCCATTCCGGAGACGCTACTCGAAAGTGAATTGTTCGGATATGAAAAAGGGGCGTTCACGGGTGCCGTTCACCGCCGCATCGGCAAAATTGAACAGGCCAACGGCGGGACCATTTTTCTGGACGAAATCGGAGACATGCCGTTGAATCTGCAGGCCAAAATTCTGCGGCTGCTGCAGGAAAAGCGCATCGAACGTCTGGGTGGACGGGAAACCATTCCAGTGGATGTGCGGATCATTGCCGCCACCAACCGCGATCTGGAGGGGATGATCGCCCATTCGCAATTTCGAGAAGATCTTTACTACCGCCTCAAGGTGATCACCATATGGCTGCCCGCGCTTAATGAACGCGAAGATGATATCGATCAATTGGTCGATTACTTCATGGAACGGTATGCCATGGAACTGACGATCGCCAATCCGGGCATCACCCGGGAGGCACGGAAACTCCTTCAAGAGATGCCCTGGCCCGGTAACGTCCGGGAGCTGACCAACACTCTGCAAAAAGCGCTCATCTTCAATCGCGGGGCGCCATTGGACAAGAAGGATATCCTTGCCGCCGCCACCCGTAAAGAAAAGGAACAGCCCTCCGGACAGGCCGAAGTCAATGAGTTGTTGCACGCCTGGGCGAGACGATTGCTGCAGGAAAACGATGGCAAGAACCTGTTCGAGGAAAGCATGGATCGTTTTGCGGCGATCCTTGTCGAGGAAGCCTTGAGTATTACCGGAGGGAACCGTTCTCGAGCCGCCCGTCTTTTGGGACTTTCGAGGCCCACCTTGCATGCCAAAATCGATAAGTATAAGCTTACCTTCGAAACCTCCGTAAAATCGAACGCTTAACTGGAATGGTTCCTGTAAGCCCCGGCTTTTACGGCAGGGTAAAGGGAAGTGATCTTAAAATAAACACCCCCCGCAATTCGCATGTTTTCATTTTCCCCTAACCGACCTGTCAGATAATTTTGCAAGTTGTCCGGTGCCTGACCACATCCTTCCGATCGAACGGAATTCCTTCACCCATAAAACACTTTAACTGATTGGAATTATTTTATTAAATCGTGATTCGCATCTGTGTCTGATGGCATACTATTTGCGTAAAACCAAATCAAACATCTCCTGCATCGCCCGGCCTGTCAGGGCGTTGTACTGTTTAACTTGCGAACCGGAGGGACGTCATGCGTCAAGTGGTAACAAAAATCATGATTGCTGTGGATTTCTCGGATTACACGGAGCCGTCCGTAGAGTATGGCATTTCCCTGGCTAAGGCCCTTAACGCAACGTTGTTGATGGTCAACGTGGTCAACAGTAGAGATCTGTTTGCAATGGAAAGGTATTTGGCGGTTCAGGAACCGGCGCTTTATCGTCAATATATCGAAGAGACCTATGCAGTACGGCACGATAATTTGCGGCGGTTGATGGAACTGGCCGAACGTCAAGGGGTAAAGGGGGAAATGCGTGTGAAAACAGGTGTCCCGTACCAGGAACTGCTGAAAGCCATAGAAAGCGAAACGCCGGATCTGTTGATCATGGGAACCAAGGGGCGGAGCAATTTGACCGATACCCTCATCGGCTCCTGCGCCCACCGGATGTACCGCCGTTGTCCGATTCCGCTGCTCAGCTTGCGGCCACAGAAAAAATAAGTCTGAAATGAATCGGATTATAACTCATTGAGATCATTGAACTCACCAGGTATGGATGGAAACGGAAGTATAAGGACTGCCGGGTATGAGGAACAAGGATGGAAGGCGCCTCCCGGTGCTCACCTTCATCTCGGAGGATGTCATGGCCAAAAATTTCAAAATGTTAACCGCAGAACGACGCAATGCATCTATTTGTATCCAACTGCAGGGGGATTTCGACGGATCGTCCGCCCACGAGCTTGCAGATGTTCTGGATTTTTATGGAAGGCGTTTTCCAAGGGTCACCGTTGACACAAGCGGATTGAGGGACCTCAATGCATTTGGTCTGAAGTTGTTTATCACCAAATTGAAAACATTCTGCCGATCTCCGAGCCGCTTCGTTTTTACAGGAAGATTCAAAAACAAATTCGCCCAGGAATGAAGAAGGAAAAAATTGACGGATAAGCCCGTGCAGAAACTCTCGGAGGTCGCCAGCATCGACGGCCTCCGAGAATATGGATGTCAGCAACTGCAATCGGGCGAGCAGCCGGCAGGGGCGCCGCACCCGTTCTGGGGCTGGACTGGGGTGTCGTTGATGCCCACCACCGTCACCTCGAAGGTCAGGGATTGACCCGCCAGGGGATGATTCAAATCCAGCATAATCTTTTCGTCATCCACTTGACGGATGGAGGCCGGGATCTGCTGGCCCTGATCGGACTGCAGGACCACGGTTTGACCCACTTCCGGATTCATGTCCGGCGGCACATTGGCCCGGGGAAACGACCGCATGAGGTTTTCGTCCCGGTCACCGTAGGCCTCTTCCGGTGCCAGCGTAAATGTCTTGGATTCATTGATCGCCATGCCTCGAACGGCGTTTTCAAAGCCCTGAATCATATTCCCTTTGCCCATTTCAAATTCCAATGGTTGGCGGTCCTGGCTGGTATCAAAGACATCGCCGTTGTCGAGCGTGCCGGTGTAGTGGACACTCACAAATTTTCCATTTTCCGCTTTTTGCATGAAACCTCCTTTGACTTCGTTTTAGTGGGATGGCGAATAACGCCTCTTTTTGGGTTTTCGCTTGCCCCCCGGATCCGCGGGGTTCACTTTGATATTTCGCTCACCCATACGCCTTCCGTTCAACGCCTTGATTGCCTGGTCCGCCTCGGAGTTGCTGGGCATTTCCACGAAACCGAATCCCTTGGACTGTCCGGAAAATCGATCCTTGATGATTTTCACCGTTTCGACCTCTCCGAATTCGTCAAACATGGATTTCAACTCTTCTTCCCGAACGTCATATGAAAGATTCCCCACATAAATGTTCATAAAAATTCCTTTCTTTATTTTCATCAACCCTTGCACGGCAACGCCGTGCCGCTCCTCTTAGAGGGCGCCTCGCCCCGCAAAGGAGTCGATTCCGTGTCAACACCGCTTTTATTCCAGACCGGATCCGCGGGCGGACCGCCATCGGTTGCAATCGTATGGCGTCAAAGCCAAGACAGATTCAAAAGACGTGACAAAAAGGCGGGAAATTTAAAAAACGATCACGAATCCATCGAACGATGCCTGCGGCACTATATCCTTTGTCCAATAATATAAGGCAATCGAGACCCTTTTGCAATGGAAAAATGACCGGACGTTTCCCGCAAGCCCCGCTTTTTAAGGCGGGGTCGAGGGAAGCTGTAATCATAACGCCTAAAGCGGCAGGGGTTGCATTTATGTGCCATGTCCGATACGGTGTCGGTGAATGGGCAACGTCAGATTTTCATCGATCAACGTACTCTCCGTTTTTGTTCAAAAAAAACCGTCGTATCCCCAAGCGGGTGTACGCCGTCAAAATCGGAAGCGAGTCATTTCATCCATTGTCCCGGCGGGGTGGAGGCCGGTCCGGACCGCCGGGGAACCCGGGGCATCGCCCCGCAACACGGTGAACCCCGGGCACGAGGAGGTATCATGCCATGATCATCGTTGGTGAAAAAATCAATACCAGCCGCAAATCCATCGCCCGGGCCGTGGAACGAAAAGACGCCGGGGCCATCCAGGAGGTGGCCCGGGCCCAGGCCGACGCCGGCGCCCATTACATCGATGTCAATGCCGGCACCTTTTTGGAAAAGGAAGCGCAATATCTGTCCTGGCTGGTGGAAACCGTTCAGTCCGCCGTGGACCGCCCCCTTTGCCTGGACAGTCCCGATCCCCGGGCCCTTGAAATCGCCCTTGACGTCCATCAGGGCGAGGCCATGATCAACTCCATCTCACTTGAAAAAGAACGGTATGACGCACTCCTGCCCGTGGTGGCCGGCCGGCCCTGCAAGGTGGTGGCCCTTTGCATGGCTCGGACGTCCATGCCCACCAGCGCCCGGGAGCGTATCGATGTGGCCGCCGAACTCATCGACGGCTTGACCGGTGCCGGTGTAAAACCCGGTGATATTTTCGTGGATCCGCTGGTTCAGCCCGTGTCGGTGGATGTGCGCATGGGACCCGCCATCCTCGATGCCATTGCCGGCGTGATGACCCGATTTCCCGGGGTGCAAACCATTTGCGGGCTTTCCAATATTTCCTTCGGACTTCCCCTCAGGCGGCAGATCAACCGTCATTTCCTTGTGTTGGCCATAGCCCGGGGACTCAGCGCCGCGATTCTGGATCCCACCGATTCGGAACTGATGGCCAGCCTGTTAACGGCGGAGATGCTCCTCGGACAAGACGAATATTGCTCCGCGTTCATTGAGGCGTATGAACAGGGGCTTCTGGCGATAAACCGTTGAACGCGCCGGGACTCAACCCACGCCGGAAACCGCAAGGAGGAAGATCATCATGACCATCGACCTGAATCCGCTCTCGGAAGCTGTGATTAAGGGGAACATACAAGCCGCAACGCAGGAGGCGCAGAAGGCCCTCGATGGGGGGGGCGATCCCCAGACCATTCTGGATCAGGGGCTGATCGCCGCCATGGACATCGTGGGGCAGCGGTTTGCCGCAGGCGCCATGTTCGTTCCCCAGATGCTCCGCTCCGCCAAGACCATGCAAGCGTGCGTGGCGTTGCTGAAACCGGCCTTCCAGGCCGGGACCGTGTCGAGTAAGGGGACCGTGGTGATGGGGACCGTCAAGGCCGATCTCCACGACATCGGAAAAAACCTGGTGGCGATGATGCTCGAAGGCGCCGGCTTCACCATCATCGATATGGGCGTGGATGTGCCTCCCGAAGCCTTCGTGAAAACGGTTTCCGAAAAGAGCCCGGAGATTCTCGGCATGTCGGCCCTGCTGTCCACCACCATGCCGGCCATGAAGGCGACGATTGATGCCCTGAAGGACGCCGGGCTGCGCGACAAGGTGAAAGTGATGATCGGCGGGGCGCCGGTGACGGCCAAATTCGCAGGGGAGATCGGTGCCGATCGGTACGCGCCGGATGCCGGATCCGCGGTGGCGGCGGCCAAAGAACTCCTGCAGACTTCCTGAGCCCGGGTTCGGGCGGCCCGAACCCCCTGCGGCGCACCGCGGCGCATCCCTGAAAAGGAACCAAAGGAGGTAGTATGGATAACTTACCGATTCCCACGTTTCAACCCCGCCTGAAAGTGCTGGATCACCGGCAGGCCCTGGCCATCCACACGGCGGCCCTGGAAATTCTGGAAAAGACCGGGATCAAAATGGAAAATGACCGGGCCCGGAAGCTTTTGGTGGACGCCGGGGCGAAACCCTTCGATACGGACTGGCTCCGGATCCCCGCCTTTTTGGTGGAGGCGGCCTTACGTTCCGCCCCCCGCCAGATCCTCCTATATGACCAGAACGGCGACAAGGCCATGGCGTTGCGGGACGACCACTTTTTTTTCGGAACCGGCTCGGACACCACCTTCACCCTCGACCTGGAAAGCGGCCAGCGCAGGGGATGCGTCCTCAACGACACGGGACGTTTCGCGCGGCTGGTGGATGCCCTGCCCCACTTTTCCTTTGCCATGTCCATGAGCAATCCCCAGGACATTCCCAAGATCGAGTTCATATACGTGTACACCTTTGCCGAAATGCTTCGCAACACGAACAAGCCCATCGTCTTCATCGCCGATCGCCTGGAGGACATGCGGCACATTCATGAACTGGCCTGCATGGTGGCCGGCGGCGATGCGGCCCTGCGGCAAAAGCCTTTCATCCTCAACTATTCGGAGGCCATTAGCCCCTTGCGGTTTCCGGCCCATGTGGTGGATCGTTTGATGTTTTGTGCCGAAAAGGAAATCCCCATCTGCCTCCCGTCGGGAAGCAATGCCGGCGGCGGCGCCCCCGTAACGCTGGCCGGCGCCCTGGCCCTGGGAATCGCCGAAAACCTGGCGGGATTGATCATCCACCAGTTGACCCGCCGCGGGGCGCCCTTTTTGTTCGGCCCCAATGTGAGCGTCCTCGACATGAAATCCACCGTGGTCTCCTACGGGTGCCCCGAATGGAGCCTGACCCAGGCCGCCCTGGCCGACATGCGGGATGAAATCTACGGCCTGCCGATCTGGTCTTTCGGCGGGGCCACGGACGCAAAGGTGGTGGACGCCCAGGCCGGCGCCGAAGCCATGTTCTCCATCGTCACGGCCATGCTCTCCCGCTGCAACCTGATCCACGACGTGGGGTACCTGGAATATGGAAGCACATCTTCCCTGGAGATGGTGACCCTCGCCGACGAACTCATCGCCATGGCCCGGCATTTTCTGAAAGGCATTCCCGTGAACCGGGAAACCCTTGCCCTGGAGGCCCTGGACCGGGTCAAATCCGCCGGCACCCGGGGCATTTTTCTCACGGATGATCATACCTTCGAGCATTTCGAAGAAGCGTTGTTTCTGCCCGAGCTGCTGGACCGCAGCCGGTATGATGCCTGGATGGCCGAGGGCGGGCAGGATTTGTACCGCCGCAGCAACGCCAAGGCCCGCAGCCTTCTGGAAACGCATCGTCTCGAACCGGAGATGGATGCCGGACTCAACGATGAAATCGAGGCGCTGCTGCAACGGATTTGAGCTTTCGAAGGTTCCCCCTCCGGAGAACGGACGCTGGTATGCAATTGATCTCGGAAGCGCAGCTGAGCGCCATTGATGAAACCGCACAAAGGATCCTGGAGCGGGTGGGCGTGAAAATCCTGGACCCGGAGGTCCGGGACCGGCTCCATGCCGCCGGCAACCCCCTGGATACGGCCAAAGGTATTGTACGCTTCGATCCGAGCTGGATGAAAGACCACCTGGCCCGGGCCCCTTCCCGGTTCATCCTCTACGGCCGCAATCGGCGCCACGACCTGGAGATGGGCAGCGGGCGTGTCTATTTCGGCAACGGCGGCCGCGTCTTTCAGATCCATGAGATGATCGAGAGCCGGGTGCGCCCCACCCTGCTGAAAGATGTGGCCCATACGGCGGCCCTGGTGGACGCCCTCGATCATATCCGTTTTTATATCATCGCCTGCCAGGCCTACGATCTCCCACCGGCGCATTACCATCTGAACGATTTTTACCAGTCTTTTGGGCATACCACCAAGCATGTCATGGGGGGCGTGGATACCCTCGAAGGGATGCGCCAGATGACCGCGTTGGCCGCGGCGATCGCCGGGGGCCCCCAGGCGCTGCGGGACCGCCCCTTTGTTTCGGTGATGGTCAATCCCATCAGTCCCCTGACCTGGGATGCCGAAACCCTGCGCATCATGGCCTTCGGGGCGCAAAACGGTATCCCCCTGGCGGTGGCACCCGCGCCCATCGCCGGGGCCACGGCCCCGGCTTCCCTGGCAGGGACCCTGGCGCAACTGCACGCGGAAGCCCTGGCCGGTGTCGCCCTGGTGCAATTCATGACCCCGGGGGCGCCGGTGATGTACGGCGCCGTGGCGTCCACCATGGACCTCAGGGGAATGGATCTGGCCATGGGATCGGTGGAGTCCGCCATGATCAACACGGCGTGCGTGGCCCTGGCCCGGCGGTACCGTCTTCCCATATACGCCACGGCGGGTTTGAGCGACGCCAAGATCACGGACATCCAGGCCGGATTCGAAAAAGGGGTTTCCAATCTGCTGCTGGGCAGGGCCGGAGCCGATTTCATCCACCTGGCCGCCGGGATGCTCGATTCGGGAAACGCCATCGCCTATGAACAGTATGTCATCGACAACGAACTGCTGGGGATGATCGAACGCATCCTGCGCGGGATCGAGGTCAATGAAAAGACCCTCGGATTCGATACCGTCGCCCAGGTGGGTCCGGGAGGCAATTATGTCCTGGCGGATCACACCGTGGACCACATGCTCAGCGAGTTTTTCTACCCCCGGCTGGCCGTCCGGGAGCAATTCGATCGATGGGTCGACCTCGGCCGGCCCACCCCCTTGACCAAGGCCAAGGCCCTGGTGGATCAATATCTGCAGGAACCGCCGTTTCGGCTGGATCCCGATACCGTGGGCAGGCTGCGCAAGCAGTTCCCGCAGATCGTGGATCCATGACCGGACCGAAACCCCCTTTGGAATTCCGTGATGCCCCCGTGTCTGATCGCCTGCGAGATCTTCCGCAGCGCCCTGATCGTTTTGAAGATCCAAAAACGCTATCCGGCGCTTAAGATCCGCTTTCTTCCGGGACACCTGCACCTGCAGCCCCGGGAATTGAAAAACCGCATCCTGACCGAGATTAAAAAGTTGCGGGAAAAAGGGTACCGGGTGGGATGTTTATACGGGCATTGCTTTGAAGACATTGATGAGGTATTGGAGGAAGCGGCGGTGCCGCGCATCCGCATACACCACTGCTTCGAAACCCTGGTGGGCAGCGAACGCTTTCAACAAATGATTCAGGATCAGGCCGGGACCTTTTTCATGGAAAAGGAACTCGTCGAGAACTTCGATGCGTATTGCTGGAAACCCCTGGAGTTGTATGATCCCCAGATGCGGCGCTGGTATTTTGAGCACTACCGGCAAGTCACGTATATCCGCCAGCCCCTGGATCCCGATCTGAGCGCCCACGTAAGGCGGATCGCCGAGGCGCTGGAGTTGCGGCTGCAGGTGGTGAAGGCGGATTATCAGGAACTGGATTTTGCTTTGACCCGGCTCATCGACACACTGTATGCGGCATGAAACACCTGCGGAACAATAAAAATAAAAAGAAACGGAAGAAAAGACCCTACCAGGCGCTTCCCCAGGCCCGGGACCGCAAAACGACATGGCTCAACGTCCTCCCGGCGGACCGCTGGATTAAAGTCAAACGGGGGGTGATTCTTCTGGAGGCCCTTCAAAAGGCCGGCATTGATCTGGAGAGCGAATGCGGCGGATTGGGGACCTGCGGCAAGTGCAAGGTGCGCATCATCACCGCCATCGGCCCGCCGGATGAACAGGAAAGGGCGCTTTTGTCCCCGGAGGCGCTGGAGCGCGGGGAGCGCCTGGCGTGCCGGATACGCATCAAAAAGAGCATGGTGGTGTACACGGATCTGGCCCCCAGCGAACTTGAAATGGTCCAGATCCTCAAGTACGGCCAGACCCCCGAAGTGGATCTCGACCCCCTCATCGAAAAGCACCCGGTTCAGGTGACACCCCCCAGCATCGAGCACGCGGAATCGGATTTCTATCGGCTCCGGGCCGCAATGGGCGCGTCCTATTCACAGATGCGGATTACGACCCGTTGCTTGAGATCCCTCTACCGGAAGCTGCGCCGGAATGATTTCAAGGGCGACGCCGTGATTCACAGGAATTGCCTCCTGGCCTGGGAGCCGCCCGGGAGTATCCGGGGACGCTACGGCATCGTCTTCGACATCGGCACCACCACGCTGGTGGGCAAACTCATCGATATGTCCGAAGGCGTCGAAGTCAGTGTTATCTCCCGGCTCAATTCCCAGTCTCGTTACGGCAGTAACGTCATTAACCGCATCCAGTATGTGCGGGAAAAAAAGCAGGGTCAAAAGCGCATGCGGGAACTGCTCATCCGGGACCTGAACCTGATCACGCGACGGTTGCTGGAGGCCAACGGTCTCACCCCGGACGACGTCTTTATCGCGGTGGCGGCCGGGAACACCACCATGCAGCACTTCCTTTTGGGATTGGACCCCAGCGGGATTGCCGAGGCGCCCTTTTCTCCCGTCATCACCGAAGGCGTGACCTTCCGCACGGCGGAGCTCGGCCTGGAGTTTCATCCCGACGCCATGCTCTACGTAATGCCCGCACGCTCCGGATATATCGGCGGGGATTTGATCAGCTTCATCCTGTCCTCCGGCGCCGCCGAAGAAAACGAAAAAATGATCCTGGGGCTGGATTTCGGTACCAACGGCGAAATTTTCCTGGGCAACCGGCACCGGATCCTCACCTGTTCGGCCGCCGCCGGTCCGGCACTGGAAGGGGCCCGCATCTCCCGGGGCATGATCGCCCGGGCCGGTGCCATCGAAAGCGTGCGGGTGGAAGGCAATCATCTGCAATACCGGGTCATCGGAAACATCAAGGCCAAGGGGTTGTGCGGGAGCGGCCTGGTGGACCTGGTGGCCGTCCTGCTGCATTACGGGGTGATCGACAGGGAAGGGTTTCTGGGCCCGGATCAAATCCAGGAAGAAGGGGATCTCTTCCGCTCCCGGGTCCTCCCCCGGAAGGATGCCCCGGTCTACGATTTCGTGGTGGCCGAACCCGGGGAGAGCCTGGACGGTCAGCCGATCCTGCTGACCCAAAAAGACGTGCGGGAGCTCCAGCTGGCAAAAGGAGCCATCGCCGCCGGTGTAAAGATTCTGATGCAGCAAACGGGGATGACCGCGGAGGATGTGGATATCCTGTACCTGGCCGGCGCCCTGGGGAATTACGTCAATCCGTACAGTGCCATGCGCATCGGACTGCTGCCCGTCACCGCCGCAGAGAAGATCATTTCTTTAGGGAATGCGGCGTCGGCCGGTGCCCGGATGGCCCTTTTGTCCAAGAGCCACTGGACAAAAGCCGTGGCCCTGGCCGAACAGATCGAGCATATCGAACTCTCCGTAGAACCGGGATTCGAGGAAGCCTTTGTCGAGGCCATGGATTTTCCTTCCCAAAACCTCTGGTAAGACCGGCAGGACATCCCGGTTTCACGCGGCATTTTGGGGTTGCCGCCTTAAAGGGCAACCCACTGGCCCACGGTGTGGACCGCGTTTCCGGTCCCGAAATGGGACGTAAAAAGGTTAAAGTAATAACATTCCTCTTTGCTTCGGACCATCGGAAACCGGGATCGGATCTTCTCGAATTCCGCATCCGGGACTGTTTCTTCGAAATATTGCGGAAGGACGCCGGCCGAGCCCGAACCCTGGGAGAATTCCTGCTTCAGTCTCCACACGATCGCATCCGGCAGGTCCTTTTCAAAGGCTTTCCTGAAGATCCACTTTTCGATGCGGTCCCCCGCTTCGGGCTTTTGCTTTAATTCCGGGGCGAGTTTCAGGGCATAATCGAGGAGGGGGCCTGAAATCAAGGGGGTGACCACCCGCACGCCGTTGCACTGGTTCATTCGATCCAGGCGGAGGGACGCGTTGTTGTGCAAAAATTTCAGGCAGGCGATCTGATGTTGATACAGTTCGTCAAAGGGGAGGGATTTGAGGTAGGTATACCCGCAGAACACCTCGTCGCCCCCTTCCCCGGAAAGGAGTACCTGGATCCCTTTATCCCGGGCATATCGGGAAATCATGTAGTTGGATACGGCGCTGCGCACCAGGGAGGGGTCAAAGGATTCCAGGGAATAGATCACCTCGGGCAGCACCTCCAGGATCTGTTTCAAATCGACCATCTGTTCATGGTGATCGGAACCGATGTGACGGGCGACCGTCCGGGCGTTGAGGATGTCCTGGCTTTCTTTCACGCCGAAGGCAAAGGTTTTCAGGCGGTTCTTTCCTCCGGTGTTCTGTTGAAAGGCCCGGGCCGCCAGCGCGGCGATGGCGCTGCTGTCGATCCCCCCGGACAGGAGGCTCCCGGTCTCGAAGGCAAAGTCGACGCGGTTTGAAAAGCTTTCTTCGATGAGCCGTCGAATCTCTTTGACGGCGGCCCGGGCGTCGGTTTCCCAATGCGCCGGCGGGGTTTCGGGGTATTGGGCAAACGGGACCAATTCGCCGTCGGCCTGCATGAAATGCCCGGGGGGAAATTCATAAACGTCATCGGTGACCGCGGTGATGCTTTTCAGTTCCGAGGCCAGGTAGAGGCGGTCATTGCCGTATCCGTAAAAGAGCGTCTTTATCCCCAGAAGGTCCCGTGCCGCCAGGAAGCCGCCGTCATAAAGAATCACAAAAGCGAAAACCGCATCGGTCAAACGGCGGAACATGCCGGTGCCGTCGGCGTGAAAAAGCGCCGGAAAAAGCCTTTCTTCCCGCAAGGGGCCGTCGGCGACCTTCAGGGACGCCGCCAGGTCTTTCCAGTTTCCCATCTGTCCGTCATACCCCACAACATAAGGGCCCTCCGCCAGGGGCACGGGAATTTCCGTCCCTGAATGCCCCACATCCGCGAGCAAATAATGCTGTATCAGATGCCCCCCCGGAAATACGTGCGCGCCGACCCGGTCCGGGCCCCGGTGCCGGATCCGGTCGCTCATGATGTTCATCTCCTCCGGTGTCACGTCACCGGTCCCCATTACAAATCCCGCCATTATGCCTCCTTTTTTATGATTACCGCGATCCTTCGCCGATGCCGGATGCCTTCCCGGGGGTTTGTTTTATGCGGTTTTTTCCGCCGGCATCCCCTTGTCTTGGGCTTCTTCGCAGATGGACATGGGGTCGGCCAGACGCTTCAGGTGTTCGTAGTGTTCGAGGATTTCCTGCTCCAGCCGGTCGTGAAGGCGTTTGGCCTCTTCGGGAAACGTCTTTTCCAGGGCGGCATAGCGGATTTCACCCCGTAAAAACTCCCTCAGGCTGCCGTCCGGCGCCTTGGAATCGAGGATGAAGGGGTTTTTCCCTTCGGCTTTCAAGGCCGGGTTATACCGGTAGAGGGGCCAGTATCCCGACGCCACCGCCAGGCGGGTTTCTTCCTGGCTTTTCCCCATTCCCGCCTTGATCCCATGGTTGATGCAGGGGGAATAGGCCATGATCAGGGAAGGCCCGTCATAGTTTTCGGCCTCGGTGAGGGCCTTCATGAGCTGTTGCTTGCTGGCGCCCATGCCCACGCTGGCCACGTAAACATACCCGTAGCTCATCATCATGGCGCCCATGTCCTTTTTCGCCGTCTTTTTCCCGGAGAAGGCGAACTTGGCGATGGAGCCCGTGGGGGTGGCCTTGGAGGACTGACCGCCCGTGTTGGAATACACCTCCGTGTCATAGACCATGACATTGATGTCCTCTCCGGAGGCCATGACGTGGTCGATGCCGCCGAAGGAGATGTCGTAGGCGCTGCCGTCGCCGGCAAAGACCCAGTACGATTTCTTTGTGAAGAGCTTGGCGTCTTTCAGGATTTCGGCGATCTGCGGGTTTTGGGAATGCCCGGGAAGGAGCGCCTTGAGCCGATCACCGAAGACCCGCGACTGCACGGGATCGTTTTTGTTTTCCAGCCATCCGGCCAGGGCCTCCTTGAGATCCGCCGGAAGATCGCTGTCCAGGGCTTCCTTTACCCGATCCGCCAGCTTCCGGCGCTGCTGGAGGGCCCCCAGAAACATGCCATAGGTGAATTCCGCGGGGTCTTCGAACAGGGAGTTCCCCCAGGTGGGACCGAAGCCGTCCCGGTTGACGCAATAGGGGATGGTGGGCGCACTCCCCCCCCAGATGGAGGTACATCCCGTGGCGTTTCCGATGACCATTCGTTCCCCGAAGAGCTGGGTGATGAGCTTGGCGTAAGGCGTTTCGCCGCACCCGGCACACGCCCCGGAAAACTCCAGGAGAGGTTGCACGAACTGGCTTCCTTTGACCGAGTTCCGGTTGGTCAAATGATCCCGCACGGGCAGAGAAACCGCATACCGGTGGTTGGGCACCTGCGCGTCCACCTGGGTTTCCAGGGGCCGCATGACCAGGGCCGGCTTCTTGGCCGGGCAGATGTCCGCGCAGTTGCCGCACCCGAGGCAGTCGAGGACATTCACCTGGATCCGGAAGAAATAGCCGGACAATTCCTTGCCCAGCGCCTTTTTCGCCTCAAAACCGCCGGGGGCCTTTGCCAATTCCGCTTCGGTGAGCAGGTGGGGCCGGATGGCCGCATGGGGACAGACCATGGAGCACTGGTTGCACTGGATGCAGTTTTCCATGATCCATTCGGGCACCTGGATGGCCACCCCCCGCTTTTCATACTGCGTGGTCGCAACCGGGAAAATGCCGTCGGGTGAAAAGGCGGAAACCGGGAGTTTGTCCCCTTGCTGGGCCAGGATGGGACGGATGACATTCTTGACGAAATCCGGTTCGGCGGTTTCGGCCCGGTCTTTTTCTCCGGCATTGGCCCAGGAGGCCGGGTAGCGGATTTCCACGAGATTTTCGAGGGTGCGGTCCACCGCGTCCTGGTTCATCTTGACCACCGACTCCCCCTTCTTTCCGAACATCTTGACGATGTCTTCTTTCAGGTGGGTGATGGCCTCGTCCACGGGGAGCACGTTGGCCAGCTTGAAAAAAGCGGTCTGCATGATCATGTTGATGCGCCCCCCCAACCCCACTTCCTGGGCGATCTTGACCGCGTCGATGTTGTAAAACCTGAGCTTTTTCCGGGCGATGGTCCTTCGCATGGCCTCGGGGAGCTTTTCATTCATCTCCTCTTCGGTCCAGTTGGAGTTCAAGACAAAGGTCCCGCCCTTCTTGATCCCTTCCAAGATGTCGTAAATGTGAACGTAGCTCGATTTGTGACAGGCGATGTAATCGGCCGAATCGATCAGGTAGGTGCTCTGGATCGGTTTTTTCCCGAATCGCAGGTGGGAAATGGTCACACCGCCCGATTTCTTGGAATCGTAGGCGAAATAGGCCTGGGCGAAAAGGTCCGTATTGTCCCCGATGATCTTGATGGCGCTCTTGTTGGCGCCGACGGTGCCGTCCGCACCGATCCCCCAGAATTTGCATTCCACGGTCCCTTCGGGGACGACGCTCAAGCCGCCTTTGACCGGAAGGGAGGTGCGGGTGACATCGTCGATGATCCCCACGGTGAAATGATTCTTGGGAGTTCTCGACTTCATATTGTCGAAGACCGCCTTGACCATGCTGGGATTGAATTCCTTGGAGCCGAGGCCGTACCGCCCTCCCAGGATCAACGGTGTTTTTTTCCGTTCCATGAACGCCGTGCAGACGTCCTGGTAGAGGGGTTCCCCCAGGGCCCCGGGTTCCTTGGTGCGGTCCAGGACCGTAATTTTGCGCGCGGACGGCGGCAGCACGGCGAAAAGGAATTCGGGAACAAACGGCCGGTAGAGACGGACCTTCACCAGGCCGGTTTTTTCCCCCTTGGCCGTCAGATAATTGACCGTCTCTTCGATGGTTTCACACGAAGAGCCCATGGAGACGATGACCCGGGTGGCCTCGGGGTGCCCCACGTAGTCGAAGGGGTTGTATGCCCGGCCGGTGACGGATTCCACCTTTTTCATGGCTTGCACCACCTTTTCGGGAACCTTCAGGTAATAGGGATTCACCGCCTCCCGTCCCTGGAAATAGATGTCCGGGTTCTGGGCGGTCCCCCGCAATTCCGGCCGCTCCGGGTTGGCGCCCCGGGCCCTGAATGCGGCGACGGCCTCTTGGTCGACGAGTTTGGCCATATCCGCGTAATCGATGACCGCCACCTTTTGAATCTCATGGGAGGTCCGGAACCCGTCGAAAAAATGCAGAAACGGAATGCTCGATTCGATGGCGGCCAGGTGCGCCACCAGCCCCAGGTCCATGACCTCCTGGACCGATGCCGAGGCCAGGAGGGCGAAGCCGGTCTGGCGCACCGCCATGACGTCCTGGTGGTCGCCGAAGATGGACAGGGCATGGGCGGCGATGGCCCGGGCCGTGACGTGGATGACGCCGGGCAGCAGTTCTCCGCTCATCTTATACATGTTGGGGATCATCAACAGGAGCCCCTGGGATGCCGTGAAGGTGGTGGTCAGGGCGCCGGCGGCCAGGGAGCCGTGCACCGAAGCGGCGGCGCCGGCTTCGGACTGGAGTTGCCGGACGATCATGGCCTGACCGAAGATGTTTTTCCGTCCCTGGGCGGCCCATTCGTCGGCGATCTCCCCGATGGGGGAAGACGGCGTGATGGGATAGATGGTCGCCACATCACTCATCGCATAGGCCACGTGGGCGGCGGCGGTGTTTCCGTCGATGGTCTTCATTTTTGCTGCCATGAATACTCTCCTTTATGCATGGAATAAACGCTCATCAAATCCGTGGCGGGATAATATTTAAAGGAATCAGTATATTCGAATTCGATGGCCTTGTAAATATGTAAAGCGGGAATTTTCCAGGTTCGGGGGGAAAGCGGCGGGTTCGGAGCGGAAAAAAGCGCCGGCCTTTTGACGATTCCGGCGTTATCCCAAAAGCTTTTCGAAAAAGTCGTTCCCCTTGTCGTCCACGATGATAAAGGCCGGAAAATCCTTTACCGTGATCTCGAAGACGGCTTCCATGCCGAGTTCTTCGAAGGCCAGGGTTTTGACCGAGGTGATGCACTCTTTGGCCAGCCGGGCGGCGGGGCCGCCGATGGAGCCCAGGTAAAAGCCTCCGTATTTTTTACACGAGTCGGTGACGGCCTTGGAGCGGTTTCCCTTGGCGAGCATGACCAGGGATGCGCCCTGTTCCTGGAATTTGGGCACATAGGCATCCATCCGTCCGGCGGTGGTGGGCCCAAAGGATCCGGAGGGGTACCCTTTGGGGGTCTTGGCCGGCCCGGCGTAGTAGATGATGTGATCCTTGAAAAACGCCGGGAGCCCTTCCCCGCTTTCGAGGCGTTCGTTCAACCGGGCATGCGCGATGTCCCGGGCCACCACGAGGTTTCCGGACAGCCGGAGCCGGGTGCCGACGGGATGGCGGCTCAGCACCTGCCGGATTTCGTCCATGGGACGATCCAGATCCACTAAGATCGCATCCCCTTGATCCACGCCCGGCTCGGGGAGGTATCGGGCCGGGTCGGTCTCCAGCTGCTCCAGGAAGAGACCCTCTGCGGTGATCTTGCCTTTGATGTTTCGATCCGCGCTGCAGCTCACCCCCAGCCCCACGGGGCAGGAGGCGCCGTGCCGGGGAAGCCGGATGATCCGCACGTCGTGACAAAAATACTTTCCCCCGAACTGGGCCCCGATGCCCGATTCCCGGGATTTTTCCAGGATCTTTTTCTCAAAATCCGTATCCCGGAAGGCGCACCCGGCGGCGTTTCCCCGGGTGGGAATCCCGTCCAGGTATCCCGCCGTGGCCAGCTTGACGGTCTTGAGGGTCATTTCCGCGGAAAGCCCCCCCACCACGAAGGCCAGATGATACGGGGGACACGCCGCCGTTCCCAAGGTTTTCATTTTTTCCGTCATGAAATCCAGGAGCCTTTGGGGGGTCAACAACGCCTTGGTTTCCTGGAACAAAAAGGTCTTGTTGGCCGATCCGCCCCCTTTGGCGATGCACAAAAATTCGTAAGTATCCCCTTCCACGGCGTACAGCTCGATCTGGGCCGGGAGGTTGCAACCCGTGTTTTTCTCTTCGAACATCGATAACGGTGCGTTCTGGGAATAGCGCAGGTTGTTTCGGGTATAGGCGTTGAAAACCCCTTCGGAAATGGCGGCTTCATCGGAAAACCCGGTCCAGACCCGCTGTCCTTTTTTCCCGATGACGATGGCGGTGCCGGTGTCCTGGCACATGGGAAACTCCATCTCGGCGGCGATGACGGCGTTTTTGAGCATTTCCAGGGCCACGAACCGGTCGTTTGCAGAACTTTCCGGATCCTTCAGGATCGCCGCAAGCTGCGTCAAGTGGGACGGCCGGTACAGATGGGAGACCTCCCTGAAGGCCGCTTCGACGAGAAGGGACAACCCTTCGGGCGCCACCTTTAAAACAGGGGTTCCTTCAAAATCGCCGCGGGAGATATGATCCCGGAAAAGCAACCGGTAGGGCGACGGATCATCCGGATGTCCGAACAACGGCTCAAAGGAAAACGCAACCATCGGCAACTCCTCTTTTCAGATTCGATTGGTTCCTTTCAAAGGTGCAACGGTTCCTTCTTAAGAAGGTGTCTCTCCCGTGTCAAGGGAAAGGAGACCGCTTCCGGATTCGTGCCATGAGATCGTTGGCTGTAACGCTTATGTTGGGGCCATTCCCACCAAAATCCGATACGCCTCTTCTTGGGAGGCGGCTTTGGATCCATCAGTTGCTTGATCGCTTCCATCAGAACCATGATCTGCTCGTCGTGATCCCCCAGCTTTCTCTCAAGCTGGACAATCTTGCGGGCCAGCTCCTTGTGCCCGGCGATCATTTCTCTAAGCTTTACGAAAGCTCTTACCACAAAGACGCTTACTTCGATCGCCTTGGGAGAGTTCAGTACGCTGGAGGCCATAATAGCACCGTGCTCGGTGAATGCACGGGGATTCACCGGCGAAAATTTCAGGTTCTGGAGGTGGTCACAATTTGTTACCACCTCCTGCTTTTCTTCTTTGGTGAGACGAAACATGAAATCGGGAGGGAATCGGTCGGCGTTGCGGCGGATGGCTTGATTAAGTGCTTTGGTGGTCACGCCGTAAGCTTCTGCAAGGTCGGCATCTATGATGACCTTCTCACCACGAATGAGCAGAATTCGCTGCTGAATTTGGCCGAGTTCAGTCCTTGGTTCGGCCAAAACTTTCTTTGATTTCTTTGACCCGACCCCGCCAATATGTAGGCCGTCTTTTCTGGTGGGCCACCGCCACGATCACGATTAACTCTGCCTCAACAGCATACAACAGACTGTACGGGAAATGATTCAGGACTTTTCGCCTTATGCCACTCCCGATGTCCCCCGCTGCGTAAGGGTTTTCGGTAATGAAAGTGACTCCCTTACGAACCTCTGCAATAAACCGGAGGCCAACCCCTGGAGCCTCTATTTCATAGTACCAGACCGCCTCGCGGAATTCCTCTTCAGCTTCGGGTAGGAACTCAGCTTTCATGAGATGTCAGCGATAGCTCGGTTGAACACTTCTTCCGAGGGGATGCCTTTGACCTTGCCCTCTCGGAACTGTTGGAGCCGACGCTCAGCTTCCTGTAACCACAGGCGCTCAACCTCGGATTCCGATGGTTCATCCAGGCTAAGCAGAAGCGTCCCCGCCAACTCCGCTCGCTCTTCTATGCTTAGATCCTTAGCCACTTTGATGATTTCTTCAAGTTTCTTCGACATTAATCATTCTCCCTCTGTTCTTTGATGCCGAACGCTCCGCATAACCGGCTGGCAAAGGAGCGCAGCGGATTGGCCAGACCGAGCTGATGCGGTTAATAGTTATGGCCTTCCTAAAATCGGTAAAGTGATATCACCCCTAACATCCACTTATCCAAGAAAAAGGAGGCAAACTCATGAATTTCTACGGCAGCAAAACGCATCAGATGGACTTTTTACGAAGCCATCAACGTTGGCCGGTCATTTTATATAGGCAGGTTTTAAGCCCTTAATCATAGGGTAATGCTTTACATTTAGGGTCTTTAGTTCCGCATTTTCTTTATCTGCGGTAGCAGCTAAAATTGCATCCGCAAGCCCGACTCCATGAGATTTGCCAAAATCACGTTTGTATAAACCTCCCGCTTTTGCAATCTCAAAGTTTATTGGGACCACGCGAAAAAGGGAGACAAAATTGTCTAATGCCGATAACTCATCAGTTCCCTTAACACCTGCGTACAATTCAGCTACAACGATTGGAGAAAGGACAATATAAGGTGAAAATTCATCTATAAAAGCGATGGCTTTATCGTTGCCGCGCAAAAAATCAACCAATACGTCGGTATCTATAAGTATCGCGTTCGACATGCCAATTACCTGTCCCATTCAGAGCGTATTGCCCTAAAATCAGGAAGGTCGTCTCGATCTTTCCAGATTCCTGCAGCTTTTCTCAATGCTGTTTTTTTTTGATTTTGTTTGGTTTGATCAATAAGGCGATCTATCGCTTCGCGAATGATTTCACTCTGCTTTTTCCCCTTATTTTTTGCAATTACAGCAAGCTTTGCGCGCTGCTTATCAGTAAGGTAAATTTGGGTTCGTATCATACGGCACCTCTTAATTCAATGTATACACCATACATATACATCATATTTTTATTTTGTCAAGGCCAACGGAAAGTTCACCGGGAGGCCCGCATTTTGGCCGATCCGGTGGAACGCTTTCGGGTGTGACGCACTTTACGCCACAGAACGAACGAATACACGAAGGCATTTGCGAGGATCACCAGACTTGCGAGCACGATCTGAAGCTGATCGGAGAGGTCGGCTGGATACATGACTGGCACAACGTAATGCTCGACAAAGCCCCCGGCATAGCCGGCCGAGCCGGCCGACCGCCGCAGTTCGTTCTCAAGTGGTGTCAGAGGACAGAGACCGCCCGAGAGTTCGATGTAGACCGCCCAAAGCACCGCGGGAAGGTGCACAAGAGGCGCGAACCGATATTGCAGCGCGAAAAAGCCGCCCAGCACGACGAAGAAGATGAATGCAAGGTGCGTGACGACTACGAAGTCTGCGAGGGCACGATAGATCATGACGCCGCACGGATTCGGTTCAGGCGTTCGCCTGGCCGCCTAACATGCTCTTCAGCGCAGCGATTAGCTGTCGGCTGCAAGTGCAAGGTTATATTGCTGAACTATCAATTTCACCTTCCGTTCTACAATATTCAACGAATTTAACGCCATAATAGCTTAGCCTTGTAAGGTCCTTCATGTCATCTTTGGGAGCACTGAGGCCAAATGTCACTCCTTGAGCATGAATCCTGACCAGATTAAGCCGAAGTAAATTCTGAATTAGCAGAACGTACTCGTCAGGTGGGGAATTAATGATTTCTCTAATAGCTCCATGGTCAACAATGACATCATTTATTTTTTCTGGAGGAGTACTCAAGTAGGCATCATACATTAAATCTAATACCTGAACCTCAATGGGAGAAAGTTGCCTCAAAACTTCGCTAAAGATTGTCACAAAATCCAGAGAATAATTTGGATCTGCTGCTTTAGACAATAAAGCTGTCCATCTATTTTGCATATTTTCGTCTTCTTCCATCGAGGCATTGTTTAATAAAGGGGCAAGCGTTTTTACGGGAACTTTTCGCGGATTAATTCCATTGGCTTGTAAAATGTCACTTGCACGATTCAAAATCCTGACTTGGTTTTTAAATCTCCAGTAACGCACCTGATCTTGTGCTAATAATCCCACCTCCTTTAGAGACGGATTAAGAATATTATCTAAAAAACTGAAAGCCCTGTCTACAGCATGTTTCCCAATGTCAACTATATTTTTGCTCATGATTTGAAATGTCTGCAACTATTCAGGAAATATTACGCTCCGGGCTGAGAGGTGCGAGCGAAGCGAGCATCCTTCTCCAGCCCGTTGTTATGTGAATCTTCGCTCATTTCTTCTTGATCGGACTGACTACGCGTCTAAATATTCCTACCCCAAACCAGACAACGTTCATTATACCGGCTGCAACTACTGGTCGCCAGAAATCATGAAAATTATGAAGTTTGCTTACGAAAATTAGAAAAGCGAGAAATGTTAGGGCGGTAGCCATAAACTCTGGTCGGTTAATAACCGTGAAAACTAGGTCAGACGGGGGCGACCTATCTTTTCAGATAACCGAGAGCCGCCTTGTTCGCTTTCTGTATCTTCGATTTGAAAGCCACATCTATTATTTACTATATGGTGGCCTCACCACACCTAAGGATCGTCTCCTTAACTGTATTGGTTTCATCAAAATATGTAGCGTTAGTCAAATCTATGTCGATCCTCCAGGACTGAGCGTTTAGATTCTTCACGATAAGTTTTTCCAAGCTCACGAAGAGTAGTCGCAAGTCTTGAAAAACCTTTGCTGTCTGCGTGGTCGGCAACAGCTTCCCATTTCTCTGCGAGTTCAATTTCCTCTTTTCCGCCAGAAAAACCATGGACACCGCGAGAGTTGAAAATCCGTATCCTCAGACCTCGTCGGTATTCCAGGTAATCCTTGGAATCCAATAACTCACACACCGGTTCCAACCACAAACCGTTCTTGTCCCGAGGTGCATAAAACAAAACCTCTCCGATTTGGTGCAAGGCGATCTCCCAATGACCAGTTTCCAAACACTTACTTTTGACATCCTCCACCCATTGATGGAGACGTTTCCCGTCAAATGTTCCATCGGCCAGACACCCCGGCGGATGATCCCAATCCATCAACAGACGGTAGGCCCGCTCGGCGATCCTTTGAGTTGTTTCGTCTACTTCAGGTTTCTTTTTGATCCCCTCATCAATTTCTTTGGTCGAACGGTAGATCATCCGGATCACTTCGCAGAAAAAATCAGGACGTTCGGCCAAGTGACGATATAATGTTCGAGGTTGTGCACTGCCGAACTTGTTCAGCAGGCCGAGAAATTTCACTTCCATGGCAGCAAGGCGCTCTTCGTCGACTGTCTCATCTTTTTGGAGATGATTGAAGAGTTCTTCGATTTCATAAGTATCAATATGGTTTTTATCGCTAAATGCTTCAAGCGCGCGAAGTCCCAATTCCGAATATTCACCTCCCCAAAGTTTTCCTAATGTGAAACACTGAATGGCAGCATCTGGTCGTTCATTCTTGATCAGCTGATCAATCGCATATTCCATATGTTCAGTGTTATCGCGGGCCGGTAACACTTGGACGCGTGTCCAGTATTCTGACTCGTTTTCAGTCAGTTCCTCAGTGATGCGTTCCCAAACCTCATTTACAAACGGTAAAGCAGCGAAAAACTTAGCTTTCGCAGATGCTGACCAATTTGACCGTTCAATGCTATCTACCCAATCCCATTTATTTAGGTTGAAACGACGCCAAATGTAACTAACAGCAAACCGAAAATCAGCTTCAATTTCGGATTCTAAGAAAGTTGGAAGAACTTGGGCGTCATTTGCCCGATCGGCATCAGCTCCGTATACATTACCCACTTCATGGGGCGACTCGACGGATCGCCAAAACATCTTTAGACCGTCGAAGCCATCGCGATCCAAGATTTCGCGCAATGCTTCAATTCGGCTCTGAAGTAAACGAGTACTCTGTTCTTCCCAATTTCCTCTCTCATCATATAGGTCGAAGTCGCGGCCAGAGAAAAGACGCTTATGGCGCACTTCGGGTTCCTCGGGTTTGATTTTGTCTGCAACGATGTCCAACTCTTTAAGGGCCTCCTCGGGAACTGCCCACGCATCACTGTCCGCATATTTGCGGTGATTCATAATCTTAGTCGTTAGAGCAGTCCATAATTCAAAACGGTCTTCCGGTGGCAGTTTAAGGATAGTTTCAGACTGGAGACGCTCACGTAGCGCTTCGGCAAAGTTACTGATTTGAGGAGGCAGACGAAAATAAAATGAAAGTAATTCCTTCAGGCGAGCCGGATTATCTCCTGCAAGTTCAAGCGCTAAATCGGCATAGAAAGCCTCATCATTCCAATGCTGCCCATAAGTTGCCCCTTCTTTCCAATCCTCGGGGATGAAGTTTCGCCACTTAGGGCGATGAGTCTGAGTCGAAGCTGAATGGCTTTTCGGCAGCAAGTCCAGCAAGAGTTCCCAGGCGACCCCTGGTTTATCCCGGGCAATCGCCTGAACTGCAGCATGACGCTTATCGGCATCCCCAACAGTTTGTGGTAGCCAAGGAAGCAATATCGTGACTAGGGTATTTGCAGGCCGATTCGACCACTGACCATCGGGATCAACTGATGCTAAGTTTGCAAGAATGCTACATACTCGGATCAAATAGTCTCCGCTCCACGCCAACGATTCCAGAGCCCAAAGCAAACCGGTCAAGAAGCTGCCACCAGAAAACATGTCCCCTTCCTCGGCAAAAACTTCCGAAAATGGCCCGTCGGATTTTTCACTTGCAACTCCAACTGCACTTAAAAATTCATCAGGGGCTGCTTCCGCCAAAAAAGGTATCACATCATTCAGGCTTGCCCACATTCTTGAATCAGCCTCGGCCAAAAGTTCGTTCACTACCCGGGACGCAACTTGCCGTGGTTTTCCTTCTGGGCAGCTTGACAATGATTCCCCATGTGATCCCAGAAGCGCGAGTGTTTCCGCAATGCCTGCTCGAAGCCGATCCGAATACCTCTGCTTTTTTCCATAAATGCTAACCGCATTGCGTTGTTCCTTAGGTAAATCAAGTCTTGGGTCAGCTTCCGAGAGAACAATAATCGATAGTTTTTCGAACCGCTCCAGAATTTCAGGGCCAATCAGCTTACCGAGATAAAGCCATGGTTCATAGCGTGAGGTGAGCTTCCAGCGCCCATCAAAAAATTCCAGGGGAGCGGACTTGGCGCTGGCAGCTTCGCGAACTCTAACGATCCACTCCCCGTATGGTTTTCCCGAAAGTTCTCCAATAATTTCTTGGTCTCCCTCATACTCATCTTGCCACTGCCCAATCAGCTGGGCTATAGCGAGGTCACTTGCTCCGGATTGCGTTGCCCATTCTGGAAGGGCCGAAAGGTTCTGGATTAGTCTAAGCAAGGCATTTAGGTCTCTGCCAGCTCGGTTAGTAAGGGATCGGGCACGCTCCTCAGTGTAGCCAGATTGAATCAATGCTTTTTTCATTTCATGTATGCGAGGACTAAGAAGCTCACATGCGTTTCCATGTGGAGGTCCACCTGGTGGAGATGAATATATGACTGCGTGCCGCCTTTGCAGTGTCCGTTGGATTAACTGCGGGCCTATCGCGCTGTCCAAATCAAAATCTGCTATAAATACATGTGATTCATTAAGGGAACATGCCTTTTTGAAGGTTTCTGCCGAATTAAAAATCAAGACTCTGTTTTGGTGCTCCACACGCTCCTTTTCGGGAAGTGAAGCTATAAAAGCGCTAACAAAATCCTTTGGGTGTTGTGGTAATCTTGTATCCAGCCGAAGTTGCGAATCGTTCTGATCGACTATTAATCGTCGCAGTTTCTCAGCCGCTTGTTCTCGTCCTATCGTGAAAAGGTCTGGAATAAGTGGTGGTGGCGCCCCGAATGCACTAATTATCTGCCAGTGATGTTCTGCAGTGTCAAAGTCTTCTGGCAATTGGCCCATTATTGCACCCAACCAATGTCCAACTGCCGGAAAAAGACTGATCCAGTCAGCCAGTTGGGTTCCATCGAGAACCATCACTTCTTTCCACTCGCCCTGCGCTCTCTTTTCGGCGAGCCACGATTGTATCCCTTCAGGTTTCCAAGTATCCTTCCAGTCACGTCTACCCGAAAGCGGGGTTACAAAGACAAAAGTTGTCTCTCTTCGTATCTCCACCGGTGTGTCTTTGGTTGAGTCATTGTAGTCACGGTTTGCCTTCGCGCGGGCATCGACATTGGTGCCAATCTCCCAGATGCTCTTACCCTCCGGAACGAAAGGACTGAATCCGAACGCCGTTTCCAGTTCCCCATCAGGTCCATGCTGACCAATACTGTCTCTTAATGGAAATCGGCGATGAGTCGGCCGAGGGCAGGAAATACAGACGAGTCGCCAAATCAGCTCTACGATTACGCCTTGCGCCTCGGCAGCGTTTCCTCGTACCCAGTTATCAAGATGGTTTTCATTGACAATTTGAGAAATCGCCATGACCGCATTCCTTTTGGTTAGCTGTCAACTTTCTATTCGGAAGATACCTTCGAGGGGTGAACGTCTTCCTCCTCACTCGGCTTGTAGCGAACATAGATTATCAGGCAAATTTTCCCTGATAATAGAACTTTCGGGCATTTTTTCTCCGATATTTTGATTTCAAAATCAATCGGTCAATACCTATTATATTTGTATTTCTGTATCATTACAATTGGTTGTAAGGGAGTTCGGTTTTCATGTCAACACAAAAACAACCAGGAGTGCTGCATCAGTTCGGCACTTATAGGCGATTGCATCACGATTCGACTTCCAGGGTACGCACCAGTTGCGGGCAGATCAAGCGGTATGTTCATTTCCATCATATACAATCCCGCCGGGGCCGTTCAAACAAAAAAAGGAAGATGGAACCCTTTCGCCGCCCATTTTCCCGTGACGGTTTTATTTTTCACATCTTTTTCGGCTTGACTTTTACTCTGTCCCCGATTAGGGGATGACCATCGGGGATGGAGTCCCCCTTAAAAACGCCATGGTCGGGCTGATGACTCCTACCGTGTTGGCAGATGCAGCGGTAGGGCTGACATGGCGAATCCGATAACCCGCTGCAAGGCGGGTTTTTTTGTGCCTGCGCGACGGATCGGAGGGTCTGGGCGAAAGGATGACGCATTAATGACGCAAAAACTTGTATGGCTGGCCCTGGCCGGCGCATTGGGAACACTGGCCCGTTATGGTCTGGCCGGCTTCGTTCACAGAATCAACGGCGTATCTTTCCCCTGGGGGACCCTGGCGGTCAATCTTGCAGGTTGTTTCTTTGCGGGGCTGCTTTGGTCCATGTTCGAGAACCGATGGCCGGTCTCCGGGGAGACGCGCACCCTCCTGCTGGTCGGGTTTATGGGTGCATTTACCACATTTTCAGCGCTGATTCTGGAGACCGGAGAGCTTTTGCGCTCGGCCGAGTGGGTGCACGCCGCCGCGAATTTGACCCTGCACAACGGCCTCGGGTTTGTCGCCTTGTTCGCCGGCGCGGCTCTTGGACGGATGGGGTGAAGGAGGGTATGAAAATGAAACTGCCACTCGAAGCCGCTTTGTTAAGGATCTTCCTCGGCGAGAGCGATAAATTCGACGGCAGGTCCCTATGTGAGGCCATCGTAGAAGAAGCCCGCAGGCGGGGGTTGGCCGGCGCTACGGCGTTGCGGGGATTCCTGGGGTTCGGGGCCAACAGCCGAATCCACACATCCAAAGTGCTGCGCCTTTCCGAAGACCTTCCGGTCGTCGTGGAAATCGTCGACGACGCACAGAAGATCGAAGCGTTCCTCCCGGATTTGGACAAGATGATCGGGGAAGGACTGGTCACGCTGGAGAAAGTGCGGGTGATCGTTTACCGGCACAACATGAAGGAAACCAAATAATTTCCGGATTCGCTTCTCCAGGCGCAATCAAAGACTTCGATCAAAGACCTTCCGGTCCTTGAATTCTTCCTGCTTGGCGTCGTTCCACTGGGCCACGGGGCGCAGGTATCCCACCACCCGGCTGTAGACTTCACAGGGTTGATAACGGCCCAGGGCGGGGTCTTTTTGGAAGCAGGCGTTACATTTCAGGAAAAACCGTTCCGGTTCCGGCTCATAAATACCGCCCCCTTCGACATGGATCCCGTCTTCCCGGGGAACGGCCCGGACGGTCACCGGCGCCTTACAGTCATGGCACTGCCCGATCCATTCCAGGGCGTTTTTGTCGTGGTGCAGGTCAAAAAGCTCGAAGAGCCGTTCACAGGTCATCGTGGCCATGGGAGATCTCCTTCATATGAATTTGTGGAGCATTCCGGCCACAACCGTAAGACAGCCCATATCGTATGTCAAGAGAGAAAAGACACAACATCTTGTGGCCGCATGCCCGCGTCAGGGGGATCGGGGGCAAAGATAAGCAAACAGGGTGTCCAGGTCAAGGTCTTCCCGGATCCCGAAACGGGTCAGGACGAAATCATAACGGACCGGATCCCGGGGATGGATTTCGGCAAACCGCCGGGTCACCTCCAGGGCCGTGGCCATGCCGGTGTTTTTCCGGAGCGTGAACCCCAGGCGGAGGGCTATGGCGTGGAGATGGGTGTCGAGGGGGACGATGAGGCTCGACGTCGGGACCCCTTCCCATCCGCCGGGATCCACGGCATCCCGGCGCACCATCCACCGGAGGAACAGGTTGACGCGCTTGCAGGCGCTTTTCCGGTCCGGAAGCGGGACCAGGTGCCCGGTACCGCCGGAGGCGGCCTCGAGGATGTGGTGCAAAAACGCGTTCAAGGCTTTTTCAACCGTGGGGTCATTTGTCGAAAAGCCTTTTAGAAACAGACGATTAAGCGATCCGTGGCGCTTTTGAAGCGTCCTTATGGCGACCAGCAGAAAAGACAGGTGGCGCCCGGTGGCGAACCGGTGCACGAATCCGTCAAAGGTTTGAAAAACGGCCCTTGGACTCGATTGATGCAAAAATGCCGAGGGGGAGGGGGTCATTTTTTCCAAAACCCATGACACGCTTTTGAGTATTTGCCGGACGCGCCCGTACGCCAGGCATGCCGCGGTCATTCCGGCGATTTCCCGGTCTAAAGGGTTCGGGTAGGCGTATAAAAATCCCACGGGATCCGGATGTACGAAATCCCTGGAGTGATACGCCGCATAAAGGGCGTCCAGGCAGCCTTTCAACGGCGGATTTTCCATGGGATGTCCCGCCTGCAAAAGATGTCCGTCCGGTTTTTTATCCATTGAAACGACTTTACACTAACAAAATTCTAAAGTATAGATGGGGCGCTTTGAAGGGATAAAACCGCAAAACCCCGAAAGGTTTCATGGAACCACCCCATATATTGGTGCTTGCCACCGCAAACCCCGGCAAAATCGCCGAAATCCGGGACCTGCTGCAAGGGTTTCCGGTACAGATCAAAAGCATCTCAGAGTTCGGACCGATCCCCAACGTCGAAGAAGACGGCCGGGATTTCGAGGAAAACGCCTACAAGAAAGCCCGGCACACGGCCCGGATCCTCGGCTTTCCGGCCCTGGCGGACGATTCGGGCCTTCTCGTGGACGCCCTGGGAGGACGGCCGGGGGTGCATTCGGCCCGGTACGCCGGACCCGAAGCGTCGGATCAGACCCGCTGCACCCGCCTCCTGGAAGAAATGAAAGGGATTTCCGACCGGACCGCCGCTTTTGAGTGCGTCCTTTCCCTGGCGGTGCCCACCGGCGCCGCCCTGACCTATGTGGGCCGGTGTGAAGGACGGATCACCGAAGCCCCCATGGGATCCGGCGGGTTCGGTTATGATCCGATCTTTTATTACCCGCCGTTGGACAAGACTTTTGCCGAAATGACCCGGGAGGAAAAGGGCCGGGTGAGTCACCGGGGAAAGGCCTTGCAGGAGCTGAAAAGTGAATTCGACAAGGTTTTGATATGGATTCAACAAAACATGCCGATACAGGAAAAATGGATATGCCATGGAGGTCAACATGATCGCTGATTTGGTACGCAAAAACAGGAGTTGCCGGCGGTTTTACCAGAACCATGTCGTGGAGAACGACACCCTCATGGATCTGGTCAATCTCGCCCGGTTGTCGGCGTCCGCCGCCAATCTCCAGCCCCTGTGCTACATCCTTTCCAGCACTCCCCAGCACAATGACAGGATCTTTGCTTGTCTGGCATGGGCGGGCTACCTGAAGGATTGGCCGGGCCCCAAGGAAGGGGAACGCCCCTCGGCGTATATCATCGTCCTGGGGGACACCACCAAGGCCAAGGATTTCGGCTGCGACCACGGCATCGCCGCCCAGAGCATCCTTTTGGGCGCCCGGGAAGCGGGCCTTGCCGGGTGCATGATCGCTTCCATCAACCGGGAGAAGCTCCGGGAAGCGTTTGACATCCCGAAACATTTAAAAATCCTTCTGGTGATCGCCCTGGGGAAGCCCAAAGAGCAGGTGGTCATCGAGGAGGTGGGGCCGGACGGGAGCATCCGGTACTGGAGGGACGAACAGGGGGTGCATCACGTTCCCAAAAGAACGCTGGCCGAAATCATCGTCGCCACGTACTAGCGCTTTTCAGCACAAAATGGGCGGGTTCGCGCGAATACGGGATCTCCAAACGGGTTTCAGAAAGGAACGCGACGGATGTTTGAAAAGAAGAAGGGAGAGGATATCGTTCAAGAGATCGGCGGGATCCGGTCCATGGAAGACGCCGTTGAGGTCTTTGAAAAGAGGATGCCTTCCGAACATTACCGGCGGATCCGGGCCGTCCGGAACCCGGAGGTGGCCGTCAAGATCGCCAATGCCATCGTCATGTGCGATCCGGACACGATCTACGTCAATACGGGATCCGAAGCGGATCGGACGTTCATCCGGGAATTGGCCCTGAAAAAGGGGGAAGAAAAACCCCTTCCCATGGAAGGGCATACCATCCATTTCGATCTCAAGGAGGAGCAGGGAAGGATCATCGATCGCACCTTTTATATCAAGAATCCGGGGGAGACCGTCAGTTCCCTGGCCTTAAGCAAAGACCGCCGGGACGCCCTTTCCGACATCCGGGAAAAAATGTTCGGGATCATGCGCGGCCATACCATGATCATCGGTTTTTACATGCGCGGTCCCGCCGGTGCACCGGTTTCCAACCCGGCCCTGGAGATCACCAGCTCGGCGTATGTGGCCCACAGCGCCGAATTGTTGTATCGGAACGCCTACGACGTGTTTGACCGTGAAGTGGAGCGCCTGCATCATTTCTATGCCAACATCCACAGTGAGGGACTGAACCGGTCCGAAGACCTTCCCAACGCCCGGGTCTACATGGATCGAAGCCATCAGACCACCTATTCCATGCACTGCACCTATGCCGGAAACACCCTGCTTTTGAAAAAAGGGAACCACCGGTTTTCCGTGGACAGATCCGTCTACGAAAAGCGCGGGTCCGAACTGGCGGAGCACATGTTTATCACCGGGATGGAAGGCGACGGGGGGCGGGTGACCTGGTTCACCGGGGCGGCCCCGTCGGGCTGCGGGAAGACCACCACCGCCATGGCCGGGGATTTTTTTGTGGGTGACGACCTGGCCCAGATGTGGATCGAAAAAGACGGCACCATCCGGTCCGTCAATCCGGAATGCGGCATTTTCGGGATCGTCGAAGACGTCAACTGGGAAGGCGATCCCAAACTGATGGCCTGCCTCCGGAACCCCGGGACCGAGGTCATCTGGTCCAACGTCCTCATCGATGACAAGGGGGTTCCCCACTGGACCGGAAACGGGGAGCCCGCACCCGAAAAAGGGATCAACTTCCAGGGACCCTGGCACAAAGGGATGACGGATGCCGGCGGAAAGCCGGTTCCCATGTCGCACCCCAACGCCCGGTGCACCCTCCGGTCTTCGGCGCTGGCCAATTATTCCGAAGCGGCGGAGGATCCGAAAGGCGTGATCACCCGGGTCATCACCTACTCCGGACGGGACAGCGATACCATGCCCCCGGTATGGGTGGCCAAGACTCCCCGGGACGGGGTCATTATCGGCGCCTGCATCGTCTCGGCGGCCACCGCCACCGAGGTGGGGGCCACGGGTGTGAAACGGGCGCCCTGGGCCAACGCCCCCTTCACCCCCGGTTCCCTGGGGGATTATATGCAGGCCCAGTTTGATTTTTTTGAAAGCCCGTGGATTGCACCGGAGTATCAGCCTGTGATGGCCGGATTGAATTATTTTTTAACCCATGAAGCCCGGGGAGGATCCTCCAAGGGGCTTTTGGGAGAAAAAAAAGACGTAAAAGTCTGGCTCTCCTGGCTCGAAAAGCGCGCCCACAGGGAGATGGACGCCATTTCCACCCCCATCGGCTTGATCCCCAGGTTCGAGGATCTGGCGGTGCTTTTTCGAAAAAAAATCGACAAGGCCTACCCGGAAGACCTCTACGAAAAGCAGTTTTCCCTTTATGTGGACAACATCCTGGCCCGCATCGACCTGCAGTTGGAGGCGTACGGAAAGGAATCCGGCGTGCCCCAGGCCTTCTTCAAGGGACTCCATGAACAGCGGCAGGGATTGACGGCATTGAAAGCGGCTTATGGCCCCATCGTCACCCCCCGGCAGGCGGCGGCCTTTTCCGAGGGGCGCCGGCCGTGATTCCTTGAGGCCCATCGCAACATCCAGCAGGCGGATCCGAAAAAGACCGGGGCGGCTTGTCTTTTCAATGTAACCGGGTCCGGTCGATACGCTTCACCGCCCTTTGATTTGAGGACAAGATCGTAAAAAGGCTTGTGCGGCGTGAATAAAACGGCCTTTTCGCGATTTCGTCACTTGAAGACTCCCCCGTAAAGGGTATGCCCGAATTCCATGAGATTGGCCGGTATCGATTGGTTTATCATCGTTTTTTATCTTGCCGTCACCGCGGGCATCGGCCTGATGCTTTCCAAGCGCTCCCAAAAAAGCGTCGACGATTATTTCGTCTCGGGTCGGTCCCTCCCCTGGTGGTTGGCCGGCATGTCCATGATCGCTTCCGCCTTTGCCATCGATACCCCCCTGGGGATCACCGGCCTGGTGGCCAAGGACGGCATCGCGGGGGTGTGGTATGCGTGGTCCTTTGTCCTGGGGGGCGCCGGGGCATTGGGCGCGTTCATCTTCGCGCCGTTGTTGCGGCGCTCCCGGATCATCACCACGGCGGAGCTGATCGAGCTTCGGTATGACGGCCGGTCCGCCGCGTTTTTAAGGGGGTTCAAGGGGCTGTATTTCGGCATCTTCGCCAACGCCGTCACCCTGGGCTGGATTCTGAAAGCGGTGTGGACGGTGGCCGAAGTGGTCCTCCCCGAATATGACCCGGATGCCGTTCTTTTCGGGATCCTGGTTTTTACGGGGGCGTACACGGCACTGTCGGGATTGTGGGGGATCGCGGTCACCGATCTTCTGCAATTCGGAATCGGTTCGGCGGGGTCCTTGCTGCTGGCCGTTTTCGCCTTGAACCGCATCGGCGGCATCGATGCACTCCTTACCGGGCTTGTGCAACGTTTCGGAGAAGGGCGGGCCGAATCCGTTTTGTCCTTTTTTCCGGACACGGCCTCTCCGTTTTTTCTGACCTTTCTCGTTTTTATCTCCCTGAAATGGTGGGGGAATCCCCCGCCGGCCATCACCCAGCGCATCATCGCCTCCAAGGACGAGCGCCACGCCTCCTGGGCCACGATCCTTTTTGCCACGGTGGCGTTCGGGTTCAACTACTGGCCCATGATCCTGGCGGCGCTGGTTTCACTGGTGATCTATCCCGATCTCCCCATGGCCGAATCGGGATATGTCCTGCTCATCGTGGACCTCTTTCCCCAAGGCCTGTTGGGCATCATGCTGGCCTCTCTCTTGGCGGCGTTCATGTCCACGGTGGACACCCACATCAACTTCGGGGCCGCCTACATGGTCAACGATCTCTATCGCCGATTTCTGGTGAAAAACGCCTCGGACAAACACTACGTCCGGGCATCCCAGGCCGGGACGATCCTCATGCTGGGCCTGGCGGTTTTGGTGGCCTACCATCTTGAATCGGTGAGCAGCGCCTGGTACTATATTTCAACGATCACGGCCGGCTACGGGATCCTCATCGTGGTGCGCTGGTTCTGGTGGCGGGTCAATGCCTGGGCGGAGATCGCCTCCCTGGCCGTGTCGGGGATCTTGAGCACGCTTTTGGCGCCGGGCGTCGCCGAAGCCCTGGGATACGGCGCATGGTTTTCCGCGTGGGAATGGTCCCATCGTTTCCTTGCGGTGGTTTTTTTCACCACGGCGGCCTGGATTCTGGTCTGCTTTTTGACCCCGCCCGTGCATGAGGCCCACCTGGCGGCGTTTTGTCGAAAGGTCAAGCCCTTTCCCGCGTTCTGGGGGCCGGTGGTGCGAAATCATCCGGAAATCGAATGGAATCCCCGGTTTAAACGGGCCTTGTGCCAGTGGGCCTTCGGGGCGTTGGCCGTTTATTTGTTTTGTTTCGGGATCGGCACGATCCTTTTGAAAAGCCTTTTTGGGGGGGTGCTCCTCGTCACGGCATCTGTCGTGACCGGGGGGATTCTCCTGATGACGTTGAAGGAAACGTAAATGAACGATGACGTTCTTGCCGTTGACACTGCCGAGAAGCAACTCAAGCGGCTCTATGAAAAACGGTCGGCGATTTTACATCTTTCACCGGAAGACGCCGTGAAACGGATACTCGACGCCGAGCATCCGGCCGCCCTGGTGCATTCCTTTTCCGATGAGGACTTTTATCTGCTGGTCCAGGAGATCGGGCCCGACGATGCCGTGGAGCTTTTGTCCCTGGCCGCGGATCGACAATGGGAATTCCTCCTGGACATGGAAACCTGGCAACGGGAACGATTGGACAGCCTTGCGGTCACGCGGTGGCTGGATCGATTTCTCCAGGCCGATGCCCGTCGCCTCTCCCGGTGGGTGCTGGAGGAAAAGACCGATTTTTTCAAGCTGTACCTTTTCAAGAACATGGAGTTGAGGGTCCGGGAACACGACGAAGATCCTTCGGCTTTCGGAAACGATTTTATGACCCTTGACGATGTCCTCTATGTCCGGTGGATCGATTATCCCTTTGATCCCCCCCCTTCCGCCGAGGACAAAAACAGGCGGGAGGCCGTTCTGACCGCCCTGTTGAAAAGCCTGGCGGAATACGATTTTCCGAAATACCACTATTTCATGCTGGAATCGACCCGGGTGATCCCGGCCGAGTCCGAAGAGGAGATGTTCCGCCTGCGCAATGTCCGGTTGGCGGAAAAAGGGTTTTTCCCCTACCACGACGCATTGGGCATCTACCAGGCCTTATCCCCGGATCGCCTGAAAAAAACAGGGGGTAAATTTGTTCCCCGAAGCATCGGCGAGCTCATGCTCCCGGTGCCGGTCAGTTTCTCCCATGTGCTTTCCCGGGACAATCTTTTCACCCGGGCATTGGAAACCCTGCAACCGGAAGTGATGTTTCTTCAGATTCAAACCGAGTTTGCGGCGCTTTGCAACCGGATCATTTCCGCGGATCAGAAAATGATCCGGGACCGGGAGACCCTGAAAGACGTGGTCCGGAAAGCCTGCGGTTATCTCAGCATGGGAATCGAACGCCTGTCGCCGGAAGACGCACCACTGTCGCCCGATCGTGCCGCCGCCCTGCTGGTTCGCCATTCCCTGGAAGACCTGTTCCGGGTGGGCTACGGTGCGGCCCAGGCCCTGAAATGGCGGGCGGAAAAGTGGCGAAAGAGCGCATGGTTCGCCGGCCAGGCGCTTTCCCTGTCCTTCTGGGGAGAAGAGGGACTGGGCGTGCTGGGCGGGTTGTTGATCAAACGCCCCCTGTATTTCGACAACTACCGGACCGGGGTGGTCTACCGGGAATTTGCCGACATGAAAGACGTGGAAAAAACCGAACGCGCCCTGGACGGCATCATCGCCCTGGATCGCCTTTTCGCCCGGCTGCACATCGACGTCCGGGAACATGCCCATCGCCCGTTTTTCAATTATAAAAACTGCTTGTTGACCCTCTGGGCAGGCCATCGACTCGTCCGGGACGGCAAGTCAAAAGAGGATCCGCTTCGGGTCATCCCGTTGCATCTGGAGGATTTCAAAGGCTTTTTTTCAGGGCTCTGGGAAGGCAAAAAGAAAAACCGCCGGATCCGGCGGGCGGAAAAAGCCGATTTTTTAAAGTGGCTTTGCGGCCGGACCGGCCTTTCCGAGGACGCCATCCGGGCACAAACGGGGCACGTCCTGGAAGACCTTTTTTCGGACCTTGAAAGCGAGTACCGGGACGTCACCCCCGAAAACCTGGATCCCCGCTACATTCATCTGTTTTTGATCCGAAAGCCCGAAGACGAATCCCATCAACCATGATGAAATCGTAAAAAGGCCGATTTTGTTCACGCCACAACCCTTTTCGGGCGATCCAAAGGGTTTCGCTAAATCTCAAGAACTCGACACAAGTGTCTCAAACAGCTTGAGATTTTTAACGCTCAACCCTTTGTCTCTCTTTTTTCGAAAAGGCTTGAACGGCGCTCACAAAAGCCTTTTTACGATCTGGTCAACCTTACAGGTACGCCGCAATGACGAAGAATGCAGCGCAACGCCGCAGATGGACTTTTTACGAAGCCATCAACCATAGAGCCAGGAACAGGCGAAAACAGCGAAAAGAATCCCCGCCGCATCCGCGGTGAGGGCCGCCGCCAGGGTATACCGCATCCGCTTGACCGAAACGGCCCCGAAATAGACCGCAATAACGTAAAACGTGGTCTCCGTGGAGCCCTGAAGGGTGGACACCAGGTACCCCACATAGCTGTCCGGGCCCACGGCCGGATCCTGGATGGTGGAGGCGAGTACGGCATAGGCGCCGGAACCGGACAGGGGGCGCAGGAGGGCCATGGGGAGGGCCTGGGCCGGCAGCCCGATCTTTTCGGTGAACCCGCCGATCCCCCCCACGATGGCCTCCATGGCCCCGCTGGCCCGGAAGAGTCCCACGGCCACGAGAATCGCCACCAGGTAGGGAATGATGCGCACCGCCACCTGGAATCCTTCCTTGGCGCCTTCCACGAACGTTTCATAGATGGGCACCTTGCGGATCACGCCGAAGGCCAGAAAGCCGGCCATCAGCCCGGGGAGGATCCACGGAGAAACGGCTTTTCCGTAGAAAACGGTGACCGGGATGAAGGCCAGCAATGCGGTCAAGGCGATCCCGCTGACCCATGCCGGGTAGGGCGGCGGAGCGGCGGGGGTTTCCGGATCCGCCGAAAGGGATCTTTTAGACGCGGCTTCCGGGTCTGCCGGAAGGGGTTTCCGGGATCGGGAAAGCCGGGCGTAGAGCTTGGCGGAAAGGATGGCCACCAGGGTCGATCCGGCGGTGGCAAAGAGCGTGGTGGGGAGGATTCCGGCAGGATCCGCCGATCCGGCGGCGGCCCTCAACGCAATGACGCCGGTGGGCAGAAGCGTGACCGAAGAGGTGTTGATGGCCAGAAACAACGCCATGGCATCCGTGGCAGTGCCGCGCTTCGGGTTGAGGGTGTCCAGCTCCTGCATGGCCCGGATCCCGAACGGCGTGGCGGCGTTCCCGAGCCCCAGGGCATTGGCGGACAGGTTCAGGATCATGGCCCCCATGGCCGGATGCTCCGGCGGCACTTCCGGAAAAAGGCGCACCATCATGGGGCGGATGAGACGCGCCAAAAGGGTCAGCATCCCCCCGGCCTCGGCCACCTTCATCAGGCCCAGAAACAGGGTCATGACCCCCACAAGCCCGATGGCCAGGTCCACGGAGCCGGCGGCCGATTCCACCATGGCCTTGGACAGGGCTTCCATGGGGGAGACTTCTCCGGGTGCGGGCGTCCAGAGGATTTGACGGACGGCCCCGAAGCAAAAGGCCGTCATGACGATGAAAAAAAAGACAAGATTCACGGTGCCCCCTCCGGGGGTGCAGACCCAAGAGGGTGCGGGGGCGGCGGGATTGTCACCGAGGGAAACCGGGAAATATCGGTGTGCGGGATGAACCTGGCCGCGCTGAACCGGTTCATGAACTCCTGGTTTACGTTGAGTTCCAGGTAGGTGGTCCGGTCCCGGATGGCCGCGACCCGGCCGGTGCTCTCCCGGGAAAAAAGCACCCGAACCGCGCCGCCGATGGCGCTGTTCCCGAGGACATGGAACCGGTCCCGGGGCAGGTCGGGGAGCATTCCGAGGGTGATGGCGGATTCGGGGTCGATGACGGATCCGAAGGTTCCGGCCACGTAAAAAGCCTCGATCTCCTCGAAAGAAACCCCCGCCGTTTGGGTCAAGGTTTCAAGAATGGTGTACATGGCGGCCTTGGAGCGCATGAGGCTGTCGAGGTCGGCCTGGGTCAGGGTAAGATTGCCCCTGCCGGCCGTTTCCCGCGCCGGCACCAGCACGAAACGCCATTCCCCGTCTTGGGCCACCAGGCGCTCTCCGCACGCCGCCGGGATCCATTTTCCCTGGATGTCGATCATCCCGGCACGGAAGAGCTGGGCCGCCAGGTCGATGAGTCCGGATCCGCAGATCCCCTTCGGCGGATGATTCCCGATGGTGCGCACGTTCACGCGGCGGGTCCTGGAATCGATGGTGACCTTGTCGATGACCCCCGGTCCGGCCGGCATCCCCATCCGGGTGACGCCGCCTTCCAGCGCCGGTCCGGCGGCCCCGGCGCAGGCCATGAACCACTCCCGGGTCCCCAGGACCACCTCCGCATTCGTCCCCACGTCCACCAGCAGGGAAAGACGATCCTTTTCATGCAGCCCCGAAAAAAGGATCCCCGCAAAGAGGTCCCCTCCGAAGTAACTGCCGATATTGGGAAAGACATAGACCCGGGCCTCCGGGGAAAGCCCTAGCCCCAAGTCCCCGGCGAAAAGCAAAGGGATGCGGTTGACCGCCGGAATGTAAGGCTCCCGGATCAGGTGGCCCGGGCAAAGGCCCAGGAAAAGATGGGTCATGGCAGTGTTTCCGGCAACGGAGACCAAAAAAATCCGGCGGGTGTCAATACCGCACTGCGCGCAAAGGGCATGGATATGCCGGTTGAGGGCTTCCATCAACAGCCGGTTCAGTTCAAAAAGCCCTTCATCCGTTTCCGCATAAAGGATCCGGGTCAACACATCCGGTCCGATGCGGCCCTGGGGGTTGGAAAAGGGGATCTCGCCAAGGAGGGTTCGGGTCTCCAGATCCACGAGGCGCATGAAAACGGTGGTGGTCCCGATGTCCAGGGCCAAACCGGCCACCGGCAGGGGATCCTCCGGGTCCAGAACGGCGGTGAGGACGGTGTCGTGGAGCCCTTTGAAAACCACGCATCGAACCCGGAAGTGGTGTTTCCTGAGCTTTTGGGGAAGGGCGCGAATCAGGGGCAGATCCATGCGGACGGCATCCGCGGGAAGCGCCTGCTTCAACGCGTCTGCCAGACGGTCGGCATCCGCTGTGTTGTTGTTCAGGGACGGCGGAGGAAGATCCACGGTGAGCACCCATTCCGGCCCGACCGCTTTTCCCCCCATGATCCTCTAGAGCAACGCGTCGAGTTCCGCGAGGATGGCGGAAAGGGTTTCCCCGGCTTTGCCCTGAATCAGGTAATCGCTGATGCTCCCGGTCAGCGGCGTGATTTCCGGGTTGATTTCGATGACCTTGGCGCCGGCCTGCTTGGCGATGACGGGCATGAGGGCGGCGGGCTGTACCACCGCCGAAGTCCCCACCACCAGCATCAGGTCGCATTTGGACGCCGCCTGCCTTGAGCGCCACAGAGCCTGGGTGGGGATCATTTCACCGAAGAAGACCACCTCGGGCCGGAAGATGCCGCCGCAGGTGCACCGGGGGGGGATCCGGGAGATATCCACGTCCCCGGTCTTCAAGCGGGTTTTGCATAACAGGCAGTAATGCCATGCAAAGTTGCCGTGGAACTCGATGACATCCGTGTTCCCCGCCAACTGGTGCAGCCCGTCCACGTTCTGTGTAATCACCGTTTTGAGTTTGCCCAGGGCCTCCAGGCGGGCGAGTCCCAAATGCCCCGGGTTGGGCGCGGCCCGGTCCACGACGTCTTTCATGTCCTTGAGCAGGGCGTTCCAGACCTTGACTGGATCGTTCATGAAGGCGTCGATGTGGGCGTATTCCATGGGATCGAACTTTTCCCAGATCCCCCCTTTCCCGCGGAAGGGGGGAATATTGCTTTCCACCGAGATTCCGGCGCCGGTCAGCGCCACCGCCTCTTTGCAGGCCGCCAGATCCTTTGCCGCTTGTTTGATGAGTGCTTCCATAAATAACGAAGCCGTCAAAGTGTAAATTCCATATCCGTGGCTACCGCCACACACGCCATATCCCCGCCGCTTTTGGCGATTTGGTCTTTGCAATCCTCCACGATGCGGTCCATGTCGGCATCGGAGCGGTCCTGGTTCAAATGAAAGAGTCCCAGCGTGCCGACCCCGGCCTCCAGCGCCATTTGAAGGACCTCCCGGTAAGAGGAATGCCCCCAGCGGATGGTGGTTTCGTATTCCTCGGGGGTGAACTCCGCATCGTGGAAGAGAATGTCCGCACCTTCTGAAAACCGCCGGTAATCCGGATAGGCCAATCCGTAAGGATGGACGTGGCCCAGTTCATTGTCCGTGAGAAAGACGAACGTCTTTCCGTCTTCTTCCAGTTTGTAACCGAATCCCGTATTCGGATGGCTCAACGGGATGGGGGTCAGCGTCACGGAGCCGATTTCGAAAGGACCCGGGAGAGTTTTTTCAAAAACAACCGTTGCGTCGATGTCCGAGGATTTCAGCGGGAAGTTGGGCGGATACATGATCCGGGAAAGGACGTGCTTGGCGTAGTTTTTATGAAAAGAACCGTTATGGAAAATCAAGCGGGCCTGGGAGAACAGGGTGGGCTTGAAAAAGGGAAAGCCCATGATGTGGTCCCAGTGGCAATGGGTGAAGACGATGTGGTACTCCAGCCGGTTTTCCTCGATCAGGCGCTGGCCCAGCCTCCGAATCCCGGTGCCGGCGTCGATGATGAGGATGTCATCGCTTCGCGTTTGGATCTCCAGGCAGGTGGTGTCCCCCCCGTACTTGAGGTACTCGGGTCCGGAAACCGGAATGGAACCGCGGGAACCCCAGCACTTGATCCGCATCTTTCACCCCCGAGGATTCATCGAGAAAGGGTCTTGAGAGTTAAAGAAAAAGCAACGGTTTTTCGCAAGATACGTAAACCAGATCCCCTCGTGGTTTCGGGATTCCACCACATCAAACCCCCGGGCCGGCAATGCATCGGCAACCGTGCGGGCGTCACTGCGCATCAACCCGGAAACCAGCACCCATCGTTTTTGATTCAATCCTGCTGCATTCAGCAGGTGTCGAAGGGCATCGTAATGGATATTGGCTATCACGAGATCGGCCGGCCCGTCAATAAAATCCTTTGCATCCCCCTGAATAGCAAGGATATTCCTATCTATCCCGTTGCGCCGGATGTTTTTTTGGGCCGTGACCGCCGCAAGGGGATTGAGATCCACGGCAACGGCGCGCCGGCATCCCAGTTTTACGGCAGCGATGGCCAGGATGCCGGTGCCGCATCCCAGGTCCATGACGGTATGGAACTGCTCCTGCGCCAAGAGGGAAACCAAGAGCTTCAGGCAATCCAGGGTGGTGGGATGCGCCCCTGAACCGAAAACCAGCCCCGGATCCAGGACCAGGGTCCGCGGGGCGTCCGTGGGGGTTGCCGGGGCGTCTTCATGAAACCAATAGGGCACCACCCGTAAAGGGCCGATTTGGAACGGGGCGAGATCGGTCCCCTGCCAGTGGGTGTAATCGAGATAAAAGTGATCGACCAGGCGCAAATCCGGCCGATGTGCCAACAATGCGTCCACGGTCTTTTGCGCCGGCCGGGAAAAAAACAAGAAAGAGGCCTTATCCTCTTCCCAGTTGCCCAGAAAGGTCTTGTCCGAAGCAGGAATCCCATCCCGGACGATTCCGTCGAAGTAATAAATGTAGAGGGGACCGTAAGGACAGGCGTCTTTTTTAAAAGAGGATCCCGGGACCGCGGGCGCCTTATCTTTCATCCGTAGGGAGCTGGTCAATGTACCATTCCAGGGGATCCAGGAGCGTGAAGCCGAGATCGGCCAGCTTTTTTTTCACGCGGCTCACGTTTTGGGTCAGCAAATAGGGAAAAACGGCGCGCTTTCCCTTTTCCCAGTAACGGGCCACCAGGATGCTCCCGAAGGAGATGCCTTCTTCCGTAATGGCGTCCACGATCCGTTTCATGGTCCCGATCTTGTCTTCCACCAGGATACACAAAAGGGTCCCGGGTTCTCCGATTCCCAAAACGTTGACAAAGGCCCGGAGCAGGTCCCGGACGCCGATGATCCCCTTGAGCCGTCCTGTGCCATCGACAACGGGGAGCGCCCCCACCCGGTGGGATTGCACCAGGAGGAGGGCGTCCTGGATGGTGTGGGTGGGATGGACGGTGACCGGGTCGGCCGTCATGACGTCTTTGACCTTGATTTTGGCAAGTTTGTCGCGTTCTTCACGGCTGTCGTAATCCTGAAAAATAATGGACGGCATGGCGCTGCGGATATCCCGGTCCGTGATAATCCCCACCACGCGGTCTTCTGCGTCCACCACGGGAAGATGCCGGACTTTAGCGGCTTTCATCTTTTCCCGGGCGGTCAGGATGTCGGATTCCGGATCTATGGTGATGACCTTTGAAGCCATCGATTTTTTAACGAACATCGGTTCCTCCGTTCAACAAGATGGTGACGTGATTTCTGGCCAATTCCCCCAGCCGTTGCAGGGCGTACCCCCCCTCCAGGACGGAGAGCAGCCGTCCTCCGGTGTATTTTTCCGCCAGGGCCGTAATCTGTGTCATGATCCAGGAAAAGCATTCCGTTGTCAGGCGGATGTCGGACATGTCATCGTCCATGTGGGCGTCGAACCCCGTCGAAACGATGATCATCTCGGGCTTGAACTGTTCCATGGCCGGAATGAGGTCCCTTTGGAGATAGAGCCGGTACGTGTCATCCCCCTGGCCGGGGAGCACCGGCGAATTCTTGGTGAATCCGACGCCTTTTCCGACCCCCTGTTCGAAATCCCGGCCCGTCCCCGGATAGGCGAAGGAAGGATGCTGGTGAATGGAGTAATAAAAAACGGTGGGATCCTCGTCGAAGATGTGCTGGGTGCCGTTCCCGTGGTGGACGTCGAAGTCGATGATGGCCACCCGTTTCATCCCCCCCTGGAGTTGAAAATACCGGGCGGCGACGGCCACGTTGTTGAAATAGCAAAACCCCATGGCGTTGGATCTCTCGGCGTGGTGCCCCGGCGGCCGGACCGCACAAAAGGCGTTATCGATCTCACCTTTCAGGATCATGTCGGCGGCCTTGAGGACCCCGCCCACGGCCAGCATGGCGATCTCGAAGGTCATGCCGCACATCTGGTTGTCGGGGCAGTCGAAGACCCGGACCCCTGAAATACACGCATCGTTGAATCGGTCCACGTAATTTTTGTCATGCACCGTTTCGATCCATCGCATGTCGGCCCGGAAGGCTTTGATGGGAACCAGATTCGGAAGCAGCCCGGCTTTCTCGATGCCCTGGTGGATCACTTTCAACCGTTCCGGTACTTCCGGATGCCAGGAACTGGTTTCGTGCAAGAGGAAGCTTTCTTCGTAAAGATACCCGGTTTTTTTCATGGGCCGTTTCGATTTCAACCTGAGGGTTAGTTGACGATTTGATCGAACATGGCAAAGGCGGCCTTCACGGCCGGGTTCTCGTCGGGCAGGGTCATGGTGGGCCGCCCGTGAAGGTCATATTCATAAACGGTCTCGTCTTCGGGGACCGTGCCCAGCAGTTCGAGGCCGTCTTCCTTGATAAAGTCCATGAGACGCGACACATCTTCCCCCTTGGCCTGGTTGATGACCAGAAAGCTCTTCCCCACGCCGATGTTCAACTCCTTGGCCAGGGCGTTGATCCGGGCGGCGGCCGTCAAGCCTCTCCGGGACGTATCCGAGACAATGAGCAGAATGTCCACGTTTTTGGTGGTCAGGCGGCTGATGTGCTCCATGCCGGCCTCGTTGTCCATGACGATGTACGGGTAGTTGTTGGTGAGCTTCTCCAGGAATCCGGTCAAAAGGGAGTTGGCGGCGCAATAGCAGCCGGGTCCTTCGGGTTGGCCCATGACGATGAGGTCGAATCCATCGGCTTCCACCACGGCCTCTTCGAGCTTCATGGATATGAAGATGTCCTTGGTCATTCCGGAGGGGACCTGGCCTTTTTTCATCTGCTCCCGGGCGTCCCCCAGTGTTTCGGCCACGTTCACCCCTAACACCTCGTTGAAGTTGGCGTTGGCATCGGCATCCACGGCCAAAACAGGGGTCTTGTCATGACGGACGAGATATTTCACGACCAGTCCCGCCAGGGTGGTTTTTCCGGTGCCGCCTTTTCCGGCCAAAGCAATGGTAAACGACATGAGAAATACTCCTTTGAAATAAATTAATGGATCAGTATATCAGATCCGGTGCCTTTTGAAAATCAATAAAATTTGTAAAAAACCCCATAGGACCTTTTTCCCGGGACCCGGTCAGGGGACCGGCAAACGCCTTGAATTCCCACGGGGTCTGTGGTAGCGTCCAAAAACGCGAAAAGAAAAACACCGCTCGAAAACATCCACACGGCACAAGGGGGCGTTGATCATGCATTTTGAGCTGACGAAATCGCAACGGGAGATCCAAAAGGCGGCCTATGAATTTGCCAAAGGGGAATTCGACAAGGAACTGGCACTGGAACTGGACAGGACGCATGAATTTCCGAAAAAAATCTGGGAAAAAGCCGCGGACTTGGGATTCATCGGGATCCACTTCCCGGAGGCGTACTCCGGCCAGGGACTGGGTGTTTTGGAGAACATCCTTGTCGCCGAAGAATTCTGCCGCCGGGATTCGGGCATCGGAAGTGCGGTGATCCTGGCCAGTTTTGCCTCCGAGTGCATTCTGCGGTTCGGCACCGACGCCCAGAAGGAACAATACCTCCCCGGCGTGGCGGAAGGAAAGGCGCTTTCCGGCGGCGCCTTCACCGAACCCGGCCATGGATCAGACATCACCTTCATGGACACCAGCGCCGTCAAGGACGGGGACGCCTGGGTGATCAACGGCACCAAGACATTCATCACCAACGGCGGCCTGGCCGCTTTTTACACGGTACTTTGCCAGACCGACGCTGACGCCTCGCCGTCTTATCGCGGCATCAGCATGATCCTCGTGGAAGGGGACCGGGAAGGGGTCACCACCGCCGATGTGGGGGACAAGATGGGGATCCACATGATGGCCACCGCCGAGGTCAACTTCAAGGACGTCCGCGTCCCCCTGGACCACCTGGTGGGGAAAGAGGGGAATGGATTTTACCAGGTCCTGGAGTTTTTCGACGAAAGCCGCATCCTGATCGCGGCCCAGGGCCTGGGGATCGCCCAGGGCGCTTTCGACCGGGCCCTCGATTACGTGAAGCAACGGGAGCAGTTCGGGAAAAAGATCGCCCAGTTCCAGGTGACCCAGCACAAACTCGCCGACATGGCCACCAAGATCGAGCTGGCCCGCCTGGTCACCTACAAGGCGGCCTGGAACTTCGACCAGGGACGGATCGACCCCAAGCTCACCTCCATGGCCAAGATGGTCGCGGGGCGCACCGCCGTGGAAGTGGCGGACGAGGCCATCCAGCTCTTGGGCGGCTACGGATACATGACGGAATACGAAGTGGAGCGGTTTTACCGGGACGCCCGGATCACCGAGATCTACGAAGGGACCCGGGAAATCCAGAAAAACACCATCGCCGGCGCCATCCTCGGGAAAATCAAATAGGCGTTTCTGCGGACACCGTTGAATTCCCGTTCCCGGGAGAGGTCATTTTCCATGCGCGATCGAAGACGATTCCTCAAGCGGATCATTGGAGGCGGTTTTTCCCTCCTCCTGATGGGCGGCCTGATCCCGTCGGCTTTCGGGAAGGTTTTTGCCGCCGTCAAAAAGATTGTTTTGCCCAAAGAGACCACCCGGGAAAGCCTTGTCAACCGGAATCCTGCGAATCTGGATGCCGCCCATGTGGAAATCACGCCCCTGAAGGACTTCGGGGTGATGGGCTTATCCGATCATACGGTTGACCCGGCATCCTGGAGGCTGACCCTTTCGGGTGCGGGAGAAACGACAGTGGAATTTTCGTATGCACAGATCCTTGAAATGCCCGCCCTTGAAAGAAAAGTCCTCATGATCTGCCCGGGGGTCTTTGCCAACATCGGGTTATGGAAAGGGATCTCCATCCGGACCTTGATCAATGCGGCCGGGTTCAAGGAAAAGGCCGCCGCCGTGATCCTTTCCGGACCCAAGGGATCGTATACCAAGACCCAGCGGTTCCCCATGGAAGACATCCGTTCCGACCGGGTTTTTCTGGCTTACCTTGTCAACGGAAAGGCGTTGCCCCAAAAACACGGCTTCCCCTTGAGGGTGGTGGCCGAAGGATACTACGGATACGACTGGATCAAATACGTGGACCGCATCGAGATCCAGGAAACATGATGACAGTCCTTCTCCGGACGGCGGGCGGTGTCGAATTTCCATGGCCCGGCGCCCGGCTTTTTATCCCGCTGCTTTTCCCATGGCATCTTCTTTTTTAAACGCCGTGGCGGCGGATGCCGGCGGCCGCATCTTCGAGCTTGACGGATACCGGGCGGTGGGCATGTCCGGGCCCATATTCCCGCCGTTAACGGTTGAAAATACCATTCCGGTTCCCCACGGCACCGAATTCATGTACCTTCCCGATCGATACCCCGTGGTTTTCGATCCGGGTTCGGGCCGCATCCGGATATTGAAAGAAAACCCGCATGCCCCGGGGGAGCCCATCTATCCCGTGGCCCTTTTCAATTCGCCGGGGCATATGATCACCGCCCTGTGCGCCTACCGGCAAAGATCCGGGGCAACGCCGCTGCCCTTGTTTTCCTACGGGGCGGCGGGGTGGCACCGGCGGGGATTCCGCTCCGCGGCCCTTTGCGTGGATACCGAACCCCGCCAGGATCTGCGCCGGATGAACCCCGAGGCCGTCGCCCGGGGGATTGAAACCCTTCGGAAACACCTGCCGGAAAACCGCCTGGTGCGGCACCTGGAACATTGCGCTACGGTCTATGGATGCCCGGCCGGAAAAAATTTTTTCCTGGGGCGTTACGAAGCCCCGCTGCCCACCGCCACAAGATGCAACGCCCGGTGCCTGGGATGCATTTCCCTTCAGAAGAAAAGCGATATTCCCTGCAGCCAGGAACGGATCACCTTCACGCCCTCTCCCCGGGAGATCGCCGAGGTGGCCCTTCATCATATCCGCCGGGTGAAAAAGGCGGTGGTCAGCTTCGGCCAGGGGTGCGAGGGGGAACCCCTCACCGCGGCCCGGGTCATCGAGCCGGCCATCCGAAAAATCCGGAGCGAGACCCGCGGCGGGACCCTCAATCTCAACACCAACGGGAGCCTCCCGGCCGTGGTCAAACGCCTTTTTGCCGCCGGTCTCGATTCCATCCGGATCAGCATGAACAGCGTTCGGGAGGACTGTTACAACGCGTATTTCCGGCCCAAAGGATATACCTTTTCGGACGTGATGCAAACGGTGGAAACCGGGATCGGGATGAAAAAATTCGTTTCCATCAATTACTTGAACCTGCCCGGATTTACCGACACCCCCGAAGAAGCCCAGGCATTGTTCCGCTTTCTGGAAAACCATCCCGTCCACATGATCCAGTGGCGGAATCTCAACATGGACCCGCTGGCCTACCTAAAGGCCATGAAGCGTGTCGCGCCGTTGAAAACGCCCATGGGGGTTGCGCCCTTGCTCGATGAAGTGCAAAAGCGCTTTCCAAGGGTCCGTTTCGGGTATTTCAACCCTTATATCCCCCCCGAACCGGCGGGTGCCGGTCGTGGAAAAAGGCCCGGAGTTGCCATCGGCCTTTGCAATGGATAAATTAAGAGAGTCGCCACAGACCAAACGGAAAGGATTTTAACCCATGAAAAAAGTATCCCTGTTGTGTATCATCTTGATGGTGGTTTCGGTGATTTCGTGCGCGCCGGGGAACCGGGGCGGAGAAACCGTGGGAACGCTCACGGGGATTCTGGCCGGGGCCATCCTCGGGCACCAGGTGGGCGGAGACAGCTCGGCCCGGGCCCTGGGCGCCGGTGTCGGCATGGTGGTGGGCGGCCTGGTGGGAAACCAGCTGGGTCGCATGTGGGATCAGCTCAACGCCGAAGAACAGCGGGTTCACTCTTCCATCGTCAGGGAATCCATCGAGACGTCCCGGGTGGGGGAAGGCCACCAGTGGTATAACCCGGAAACCGGACACTCCGGACGGGTCATCATCACCAAGGAAGAGGAGTATTGCCGGGAATACCAGCAGACCGTCATTATCGGCGGGAAAGAGGAACAGGCTTACGGCACCGCGTGCCGCCAGCCGGACGGATCCTGGAAGATCAAAAACTGACGGCTTCGCAAAAAGTCCATCTGCGGCATTGCGCTGCATGTTTTTTCATTGAAAGGGATCCGCTCTTAGAATTTTATTTCCAGTAGAAGGCGAGAAATGCGGCAAAGACCAGGGCCGGGACCATGTTCCCGATGCGGATGCGCGCCTGGGTCAATAAATTGAAGCCGATGGCCACGATGAGCAGTCCCCCCGTGGACGTGACGGCCTCCAGGACGCCGGGGGCCTGCAGGAAGGTCAATCTTGACGCCAGCAGGGTGATGGATCCCTGGACCGCCAGAACCGAGAGTCCGGAAAAGGCCACCCCGATGCCGAAGGTGGAGGCCAGGGCGATGGATGCCATGCCGTCCAGAAGCGATTTCACCAACAGCGTGGAGGGATCGCCCAGGGTTCCGTCCTGGATGGACCCCACGATCACCATGGCGCCCGTACAATAGAGCACGGATGCGGTGACGAAGCCTTCCACGAATGTGGAGGAATTGGAGCGGGCGCGTCTTTTGAACCATTCCCCCAGCCGCTCCACGGCGCCCTCGATATTGATGACTTCCCCCACCACGGCGCCTGCCAGGAGGCACCCCACCGTGAGAAGGAGCCGCGTCCCGGAAAGGGCCATCTGGAACCCGATCAACAGGGTGGAAAGCCCCAGTGCATGCATGACGATGGTTTTGATGCGTTCGGGCAGGCGCTTGCCGACGGCCACTCCGATGAGTCCCCCGGCAATGACGGTCCCCGTATTCACCCATGTGCCGATCATGAAAATTTCTCCTGAAACGTGCTCCGCCGTATAGCACCGATAAACGAATCCGTTACAATCCCCACTTCCGGCGGAGCGTCACCGGCTCTCCTCCTACCCCCCAGTTATCCGTGTCCACCTCTTCGATCACGACCACCGTCGTGGCCGGGTTTTTGTTCAAGACCCGCCGGAGCAGTTCCGTGGCCCCGGCGATCAGGGCCGCCTTTTGTTCCGATGTCACCCCTTCCCGGGTCACCTTGATGTTCACGTACGGCATGTCCGCCTCCTTTCCATAAGAAAAAATCAACGCAGCCGGAAGCCCTGCTTACCACGGGATCCATGGAATTCTCAACCTGCAACCGACGCGGATCGGGCCCCCGGAATCAGACCTTGACAGCGGTATACCCAATCGTTACGCTTTTTCAAACATCAAACCATATTCCGCCCGACAACCGGGCCTCCGACCCCCGATGAAAACAATCCCATACACCGTTTTCCGGATTGCCGCTTTTACCTTTCTGCTGATCCTGGCCGCGGCAGTGACCGCTCCTGTTGGGTCCGAAACGATCGTCATCTCCTGCGGCGCCGTGGGCAAGGAGTTGACCCTCTGTCAATCCGGAGCCCGGGCCTGGTCCCGCCGCACCGGCCATAATGTAAGCGTCGTCACGGCCCCCAGTTCCACCAACGAGCGCCTTGCGCTGTACCAGCAGTTGCTGGCCGCCCGCTCGGCGGATGTGGACGTGTTCCAGATCGATGTGATCTGGCCCGGCATCCTGGCCGATCATTTGCTCGATTTGACCCCGCACCTCCGGGAAGAGGACAAAGGGCATTTCTCCGTACTCATGGACAATAACCGGGTGGACGGCCGGCTGACGGCGCTCCCCTGGTTCAGCAGTGCGGGTCTCCTTTATTACCGGAAGGATCTTTTGGAAAAGTACGGTGAAAAGGTGCCCGGCACCTGGGAGGCGCTCACCGCAACGGCCCGGCGCATCCAGAAGGCCGAGCGGGATGCCGGGAAGACGGCGCTGTGGGGCTTTGTCTGGCAGGGCCGGGCCTACGAAGGGCTGACCTGCAACGCCCTGGAGTGGATCGCTTCCTGCGGCGGCGGCACGCTGATCGATACCGGCGGCCGGGTGACCGTGGACAACCCCCGGGCCGCCGCCGCACTGGCCCTGGCCGCCTCCTGGGTGGGGGAGATCAGTCCGCCCGGGATCCTCAACTATGCCGAGGAGGAAAGCCGCGGGGTGTTCCAGTCCGGAAATGCGGTCTTCATGCGCAACTGGCCCTATGCCTGGGCCCTGGCGCAATCGGAAGACAGCCCGGTGCAAAACAGGGTGGGGGTGGCCCCGCTCCCCAAGGGCGGCACCGGGGGGAGGCACGCGTCCACCCTGGGGGGCTGGCAGCTCGCGGTGTCCCGCTACTCGGCGCATCCCGGCCCGGCGGTGGACCTGGTCCGCTTTTTGACGTCCACCGGCGAACAGAAACGGCGCGCCCTGGAAGGGTCTTTCAACCCCAGCCGACCGGCGCTGTACCGCGATCCGGAGGTGCTGGCGGCGAATCCTTTCATGCGTTTTCTCGGGGAATCCCTGAAAGACGCCGTTCCCCGGCCGTCGGCGGTATGCGGCAACCGGTACAATCGGGTCAGCAGCCGGATTTGGAACGCCGTGCATTCGGTGCTTGCCGGAAAAACGGCACCGGGCCCGGCCTTGGACCGGCTCGACCGGGAACTGAAGCGCATCCTGCGGCGGGGACGGCGCTGACATGCGGCGGACGATCACGGCCTGGGTGTTTCTCGGTCCGTCCCTCCTGGTGCTTTTTCTCGTGGCCGCTTGGCCCCTGGCGCGCACGGTCCGGCTCGGATTTACGGATGCCACCCTCGGCAATATGCAGGAAGCCCGGCCGGTGGGCTGGGAAAACTACCTGGTTCAATACGACGGAGAAAGGGGCGGGGTGCTGGCCGATCCCCTGTGGTGGCGTTCGGTCAGGAACACCCTGGTGTTCGCCGGTGTGTCGGTGGCCCTGGAAACGGTCCTGGGCCTGGGGATCGCCCTGGTGCTGCATACCGGCTTTCCCGGCCGTCCCGTGGTGCGCGCGGCCGTGCTGATCCCCTGGGCCATTCCCACCATCGTTTCCGCCAAGCTCTGGGGCTGGATCTACCACGACCAGTTCGGGCTCTTGAACGACCTTTTGATGAAATTCGGCCTCATCGCCGCACCCCTGGCCTGGACAGCCGATCCGGAACTGGCCATGGTCTCGGTGATTGTCGCGGACGTGTGGAAGACCACGCCCTTTATGGCGCTGCTCCTCCTCGCCGGCCTGCAGATGCTCCCCGTGGACTGCTACGAGGCGGCCCGGGTGGACGGGGTGCATCCGGTGCGCGTCTTCTTCCGGGTGACCCTTCCCTTAATTCGCCCCGCCCTGGTGGTGGCGGTGGTCTTCCGTGTCCTGGACGCGCTCAGAGTCTTCGATCTAATCTATGTGCTGACACCCAACTCGGAAGATACCCTGTCCATGTCCGTCTACGCCCGGCAGCAACTGGTGGATTTCCAGGATGCGGGGTACGGCTCCGCCACTTCCACCCTGTTGTTTTTCGTGGTGGCGCTGTGCACCCTCGTATTATTGACGGCGGCGCGCTATCGGCCGGGAAAGGAGGCGGTATGAGGCCTTTTCCGGCCGGCCGGATCCTTTTGTACCTGTTGGTCCTGATGATCTTCCTGTGGTCGGTCTTCCCGTTTTATTACGGGTTTTTGTCCTCGCTGAAGAGCGGCTCGGCCCTGTTCACGGTGGATTATCTTCCGCGCCACTGGGAATGGAAGAATTACCGGGCCGTGTTCCAGGAGCAGCCGTATGCCGTCAACATCCTCAACTCGGTGTGGGTGGCCACGGCCGTGACGGCGGCCGCTTTGCTCCTGGCGGTGACCGCCGCCTATGCCCTGGCCCGCATCTCCTTTCGGGGCCGCGGCCTTCTCCTTTTCACGGTGTTAGGGGTCTCCATGTTCCCCCAGGTGGCGGTATTGTCCGGGCTTTTCGAGCTGATCCGAAGGCTGGGACTGTACAATCACCTGGGAGGACTCGTTTTTTCCTATTTCATCTTCACCCTTCCCTTTACCGTGTGGGTCCTGACGGCATTCATGCGCGACCTGCCGGTGGAGCTGGAGGAAGCGGCGATCATGGACGGCGCCGGGCCGGCGACCATCGTGTTCCGGGTCTTCCTGCCGCTGTTGAAACCGGCGATGGTCTCCACCGGACTGCTGGCCTTCATCGCCGCCTGGAACGAATTTCTGTTCGCGCTGACCTTTACCCTGACCAATGCGCAGCGGACGGTGCCGGTGGCCATTGCCTTGATCAGCGGTGCCAGCGCCTATGAACTCCCCTGGGGGCGGATCATGGCGGCCTCGGTGATCGTGACGCTGCCGCTGATCCTGCTGGTATTGGTGTTCCAGCGGCGCATCGTGGCAGGGTTGACCGCGGGGGCGATCCGAGGATAAGCATGGCAGAAATCCGACTCGAAGGGGTCCGGAAGGCGTTCGGGAAAGTGGAGGTGATCCCGGGAATCGATCTCACGGTGGCCCACGGGAGCTTCTGTATTTTTCTCGGTCCTTCCGGGTGCGGCAAGTCCACCCTGCTGCGGCTGATCGCCGGGCTGGAACCGGTATCCTCCGGCCGCATCCATATCGGCGGCCGTGACGTCACCCGTCTTCCGCCCAAGGCGCGCCATGTGGCCATGGTATTCCAGTCCTACGCCTTGTATCCCCACATGACCGTGTTCGAGAACATGGCCTTCGGCCTGCGTCTGGCCCGCCGGGACCGGTCTGAAATCGAGCGCCGCGTCCACGCGGCCGCCCGCACCCTCAAAATCAATGCCCTCCTGGACCGCAAGCCCGCCCAGCTTTCCGGCGGCCAGCGCCAGCGGGTCGCCATCGGGAGGGCCATCGTCCGGAAACCCCAGGTCTTTTTGCTGGACGAGCCCCTTTCCAACCTGGACGCGGACCTGCGGGTGCAAATGCGCCTGGAGCTCAGCCACCTTCATCGCCGCCTCGATGCCACGATGGTCCACGTGACCCATGACCAGGTGGAAGCCATGACCCTGGCGGACCGCCTGGTGGTGATCGACGCCGGCCGGGTGATGCAAAGCGGCCCGCCCCTGGAGCTGTATCACCGCCCGCGCAACCGTTTCGTGGCCGGGTTCCTGGGTTCGCCCCGCATGAACCTGTTGCCCGGCCGTGTGGAGCGGATCGAGCCGAACCAGGTCACGGTGGTCCTTCCCGGCGGGATTCGGATTCCGATCCGGGCGGACGCCTCCCGTGCCTCCCGGGGGGACCCGGTGACCCTCGGCATCCGGCCGGAACACGCCCTTTTCGAAGCAACGGAATCCACGGGATTCAGGGGCAGGGTGACTTTGGTGGAGCACCTGGGGGATCAGGCCCTGGTTTACCTGGAATGGGCCGAGTCCCAGCCGCCTTTCGTGGTGCGGACCGCAGGCGGTGACCTGCCCCGGGTGGGGGATCAGCGGCAAATCCGTCTCCCAGGGGAGTCCCTCCACCTGTTTGATGAAACGGGCGCGGCCTTTGATCCAGCTTCAGGTTAGGATGGATACCGTCATGTGCCCTCGCTGCAGATGGAGGGAAAGCGATCGGCCCAGGGTTTTGCCTGCTCGAGCTGGCCGGCCAGGCGGAACAATGTGGCTTCGTCGCCGAAACGGCCGACAAAATGGATGCCGATGGGCAGTCCCCCATCGTTCCAATACAGCGGGATCGACATGGCCGGCTGGCCGGTGGCGTTGAACAGGGGGGTGTAAGGGATGAATCCAAGGATTTTGTCGACCATCGCGTCGATGCATCCGAAGGCCTTCAGCAGTCCGCCCGCGTGAAGACGTCCCAGCAGTTTCAGGGAAAAGCCTTCAAGGCCCCGTGGCTGCAGCGCACCGATCTTCAGGGGCGGTCCGGCCAGGGTGGGGGTCATCAGCACATCGTGGTCTTCGAAGAACTGCCCGAGCAGGCGGCCGCTGCTTTGGATCAAGCGGTTGGCCTTGGAAAACGCCGGACCCCGGATCCGTCTCCCGATCAGCGCGGCGGCCCAGGTCCCGGGCTCGAAGTCCCTGGGCGCGGCCTTGCGTCCGAAAAGGGCTTCGGATTCTTCAATGTCGGCTCGGGTTTCGACGCATACCATCGTCAAAAACGCTCTCGCAAAGGCCTCACCGTCCACCTCCGGAGCCGCTTCCACCACTTCGTGGCCGAGGTCCCGGCAGAGCCTGGCGGCCGCTTCCAGAGCCTGGATGCAGTCCCTGTGGACCGCGCCGGGCAGAAAGGGTGTTGACGTAAAGGCGATGCGCAGGCTTCCCGGATCCGCCCCCACTTCTTCGCGAAAAGGGCGGGAAGGCGGCGGAGCGGAATAAAGGGCGCCCGCGTCCGGGCCGGCGGTGGCATCGAGCATTGCCGCACTGTCGCGCACGGACCGGGTCAGGACATGGTTGCAGACCAGGCCCTGCCAGGCCTCGACCCGGTCAGGGCCGAGGGGCGTCCGGCCTCGGGTGGGCTTGAGACCGAACAGGCCGCAGCAGGACGCCGGGATGCGGATGGACCCGCCCCCGTCGTTGCCATGGGCGATGGGCGTCATCCGCGCGGCGACGGCAGCGGCGGAACCCCCGCTGGAGCCCCCCGTTGTGCGGGCCGGGTCCCAGGGGTTGCGGGAGGGGCCGAAGCGTTCCGGTTCGGTCACCGGAAGCAACCCGTATTCGGGGGTGTTGGTCTTGCCGAGAACAATAACCCCGGCCGCCTTATACCGCCTGACGATTTCGCAGTCCCGGTCGGGCACGAAATCCTGATAAAACCGGCTGCCTCTGCGCGTAGGGACACCGGCGTAATCGGCAAGCAGATCTTTCAGAAGAAAGGGAACGCCCTTAAAGGGACCGTCGGGCAGGTTCCCTTCAGCGGTTTTCCGGGCCAGTTCGTACATTTTATGGATCACGGCGTTGAGTCGAGGGTTAAGGGCTTCAACTCTTTGGATCGCGGCGGCGACCAACTCTTTTGGGTGGACCTCTTTTTTTCTCACCAACTCGGCTAAACCGAGTCCATCGTACCGGTCATAGTCACTGAAACCGCTCATGTTTTCTCCATTTCCGGCGCCTGACGGATGAGGGGAAGATCATCTACGATGATGACGCCGCCTCCCGGCGGAGGTGTCGAATCACCTCCCGGTCTAGGGGGAATTGGCCCGGCCATCGTCTGATGTTCGGTGGTTTTTTCGTCAGTTCCCCACGCGGGACCACCACGTTCAGGCCGTAGGGGGTCGCCATCTCACAGGCATCAGCGCCGGCTAGCACATGGGATCCGTCCAATTTCAAGGCGGCGGTGCCCGAATTGACAATGCGCTTCCGGTTGGCAAGCCGTTCTTCCCGGCGGGGCGCGCAGACGCTGCGGCAGAATCCGCATACCGTGTAGTAGAACCAGTCGGGATCGAAGACCGCCTGCCGATAGTTGCTGAAGCTGTTATCGGGATCCCGCATCTGGGGATCGGCTTTCTGGAGGCGGATGCACAGGGTGTCCAAGGCCTCCTTTTCATCGGGCAGCGGACGGCCGAGGCGGTAAGGGCTCCAGTTGGACCACGTCCCGGAAGGCGCGAGGCCTTCATATCCGGTGCAGCCGATCCAGCAACGCGTGTTGGGCCCTTTTCGGGACAGGGTTTCCGTGATGCCGGCGACGGTCACCTGCATCGAGTCCTTGGGGTGGATCATCTCCACCGGACAGACCCGGCTGCACATTTTGCATTTGTCACAGGGATGATTCTCATCCGGCATGGGCGCGTCGGGCGTCAGCGCCGCGGAAGTCAGAACGCTTCCCAATTCGACCCGCGCGCCGTATTCCCGGGTCAGGAGATTCCCGCTCCAGCCCAGCCGCCCGATTCCCGCGGCAAGGGCCCCGTAACGGTGGGAAAAATCCGGATGAAATTCGGTCATCTCCGTCAGGTCGGCGGCGTGCTCCTCCGGTCGGTAATTGTTGTTGAGATCGACATTGACGGCGTCGTGCCCGTCGGCACGAAGCGTTTCGACAAGTGCATCGCCGATAGTGTAAAGCTTCCGGGCGACGGCCTTTCGGTCGCGGCAGTGGGGCGTCCACGATTTTTTACAGATGAACTCCTGCAAGAAATCTTTGTCCAGCGCGACAGCAAAGGAGATGACCGCGTTGGCGGACGGCAGAAGATAGCGCGGATCGGCCGACGGGGGCCCGTCGGCGAGAATGTCGCGGGTGGTGATGCCCACCCGGTCGGCGCCGAGGCGTAATGCCAGTGATTTCAGTTTTGTTTCCCCGGACCCCATCGGTGTCTCCCCTGGTGATTTTCCAGTCGAGGCGAATCCTTCCGGGCTTACGCGCCGGCTGCATTTGGATGGGCGTGCCTTGTCAGCCTTTTCCCCGTTTGAAGGAAATAATTCATGGATTTTTCCCAAAAGACAACATCTTCCAGGAAGGCTTCTTCGCTGAATCCGTCGATGAAGTCATTTCCTTTCGGTGCGATAGCGGTGTAGGTATACGCGATATCCACAAAGGACTGATGCCCCCCGTTGGGTATCACGGAAATATCCAGCACACAAGTCCTGGAATCCGGAGTGAAACGGGCAAACTGGATTTCTTTGCCGGCGGCATCGTGCTTGGTGACGATCCAGATCGTATCCGCCTCCCCTTTTTTCGGCGTACGGAATACGGCGCCTTCTTCGATGACGCCGGACACGGAATAAATCATGTGCGCACGCCAGCCATCGAGCCATTCCGCTTCCCGCACCGGGCACAAGAGGGGAAAGACGGTTTCCGGCCGGGCATGGATCGTCTGGCGGTACTTCCGGATCACGCGGCGGGATTGAAATGCGGTATTTTCCATCAATATTCTTACCTTCCGTTTAATTGCACGGCGGTCCGAATCCGCCGCGCGTCATTTTTCGTCTGCAGCCTCCGGCCGGTTGGGCCGTAAGCGCTCCGGGCCGGGAAATCCTTTTTCCGCTGCATCGAGACTCACATCCCGAACGCCTCCCGCAGAAACGCCACGGCGCGCCTGCGGCTGTCATGGGCTGCGTCGGCATTCCATTGAAGGATGGCGGTTTGATTTTGCGCAAAGGGCGCGTAGCCTTTCCAGGACCCTTTGCGGTCGAATCCGTGATGGACGTTTGGATACGTGATGAGTGAAACAACGCCGGGTTGTGCCGCGTTCAGTCCGTCGCAGAAGGGCCTGCAAGCCGTTCCGTCTCCCCAGGTGTCTTTCTCTCCGCAAAGGATGAGAATCGGGGCCCCGGTGGGTCCTGTGGCGTCAAAATACGGGTTCAGCCAGTTGCACGCCGGGTAGAAGCCGACATGGGCGGCAAAGCCGGGCTGATCCGGCCCCAGCCACCGGGTGACCACCTTTTGTGAAGCAGCGGAAACGCTGAGATGCCCTCCGAGAGAAAAGCCCATAATGGCGATCCGCTTTCCATCGATGCGCGGATGCGCGCGCAGCGCTTTCAGCGCCCCGAACGCCCATGGCTGGAACGTGGCCATGGGTGGACGGTCGGACGGGGAGGTGAACACCCCGGTTTTAAAATCGACTTCGAATGTCCCTATCCCTGCGTCCAGTAAGGCGGGCCGGTGGAATGCGTACCGGCTGTCCACCCCGGCGGTCCCGTGCACGAGAACCACCACCGGCACGGATTCCTGATTTCCTTCCGGCAGCGTTAAGATCCCGCGGAATTGTCTGGGTGACGTCTCAAGACCCTTGAACCGCACCGTTTCAGGATGCATCAGCGACGCGCACCCGGAAAAAAGAGCGGAAACAAGGATCAGCAGTGAAACCCGTAGCGATACGCGCAAGGGAAGCCTTCTAATTCGTTATTTCTATTTTATTTTCCCGGCACCATTCTTTAAGTGCCACCTTTTGCCGTTCATTTTCAAATTTATACCAATCTTCAAGAACTCCCTTTCTTTCGAGAAGATCTTTGTACCTCGAATACGCACCCTTGCGACGAAAAATTGAATACACTCTCTCCAATTCTTCAGGTAAAAATTCCGATGTAAATTCAATTACAAGAGCTTTGCCAAGGTCAAGTTCATTTTTGTGGGGGATGGATATATATTTGTCCGGATCATCAATATCTTCGGGAAGTTCATCTGAATCACCCATTTCTGAAGTATAGAATATTTCTCCGGTTTCTTTGCACAGATAAGCATTATTCATAAACATTTTATCCGTGCTGACAAAAAAGAAGGCATTTTCAATATCATCAAACGAAACAGCCATATAGATGTGATGCTCCTTTTTTATTCTTTCTTTCCAATAATCCGGCCGTCGGCGAAAATTCGCCACAGCTAAAACCAAAATTTCATCACTCCGTAATTGATTGATGATGCCGTAAGGAGTCGCCGCGTTTGACCGGAACGCTTCCCGATAAGTTGAATTTAGCCGTTGACAACTGTCACGTGACAGGTTACAATATGGGCATGATAAAAACATTTGCCGATAAAGAAACGCAACAGCTTTTCATAAAAGGCAAATCTAAACACCTATCCTCCGATTTGGTCAAAAGGGCTATACGGCGGTTGGAATATATCCATTATGCAACAAACTTGAACGACTTAAAAGTACCTCCAAGCAATCGATTACACGACCTAAAAGGAAATAGCAAAGGGCAACATTCAACTTCAATTAACGAACAATGGCGAATGTGTTTCCGTTTCATTGAGGGTGATGCTTACGATGTTGAAATAACCGATTACCATTGAGGAAAAAGACAATGACGATACAAAACACAACAAAAAGGGAAGTTTCCCCAACTCATCCTGGCGAAATGCTTAGAGAAGATTTCATGCCCGATTTCGATTTGAACCCAACATCAATGGCTGCGGCCCTGGGTGTATCCCGTCAGACGGTCAATGAACTTTTAAGAGAACGACGTGCCATAACACCTGTCATGGCATTGAGATTGTCTCGTCTTTTCGGAAATTCCCCCGAATTCTGGATGAACGCGCAACATGCTTGGGATTTGTGGGACTCCGAAAGGCGTTTCCGTAAAGAGCTCTCCCAAATTCAGCCTTTAAATGCTGCATAATTTGAGGATTGATTCTAACCCCCTTTTCCCATGCCCTATTTGTAAGCCCAATGTATGCATAACCTGCCTTCCAAGAGGAGAGGGGACGTGAAATCAAAAGGGATGGAAGGAAACGGTAATGAAATGGATTGAAGTACGTGCCGAATACGAGGAACGCAAGGACCGGCTGGTGTCCGAACTGGTGGCCGACGCCTTTTTCGAGACCGGGCTTTCGGGGGTGGCGGTCTACGACGGCCGGATCCAGGAAACGGACGACTGGGCCGAGGGCGCCGGGCCCGACGCCGGCCCGCCCCACGTGGACGGGTATTTTCCCGAAGACCACCGCTGGCCCAAACGGCTTGCCGACCTTGAAAGCCGCCTTGCGGAACTTAAGAAACGGACCGGGATCCGGGTGGCGCTGGAGCACCGCCGCCGGGACGAGTCCGAGTGGGCCGAGGCCTGGAAGTGGCATTTTCATCCCATGCGCATCGGGGACCGGTTCGTGGTGAAGCCCTCCTGGCGGTGGTACCCGGCCCGGCCGGAAGACGTGATCGTGGAAATCGATCCGGGGATGGCCTTCGGGACCGGGAGCCACGCCACCACGGCCCTTTGCATGATGCTCCTCGAAAAATATGTGAAAGGCGGGGAAGCGTTCATGGATGTGGGGACCGGTTCGGGGATCCTCATGATCGCCGCGGCGAAGCTGGGGGCAAAGCGCCTGGCGGGGGTGGACAGGGAGCCCACGGCCATGGAGGTGGCCCGGGCGAACCTGGTTCGAAACGGGATCGATCCGGCCCGGTTTCAGCTGTTCGTGGGAAACCTCCTGGAAGGGGTTTCCGGATCCTTTGACCTGGTGGCGGCCAACATCATCACGGACGCCGTCGTGGCGCTGGTGCCGCAGCTTCCGGGGGTTTTACGACCCGGCGGAATTTTCATCTGTTCCGGGATGATCGAAAAAAACACCCACCGGGTGGAAAAGGAGATGAAAACCTACGGCCTGACGATTCTGGAGATGCCGGCAAAAGACGGGTGGGTCGCCATCGCGGCGACGCGGTGACGACCCGGATAAAAAAAGCTTATCCCCGGATGATCCGGGGGAGCATCATCTGGTGCTGGGGGCAGATGGAGCGGGGGTTCTGGTAGGCGGCCCCGGCAAAGGCCTTCATGTAGTTGCGGATTTCGGTCATGGAGACCGTCTCGTCCACGAACCCTTTCCGCGCGCAATAGAGGGGCCGGGAGTTTTCGTAGTATTCTTTCACCATCTCGTTCATCTTTTCGATCACCGGCTCCAGGGGCTTGCCCGCCTTTTTTTCCTTGACCAGGCGCCGGGAGAAACTCGCCGCCGCCGCGGTTTCCCCGTGCATGACGTAGATTTCCGTGGTGGGAACCCCCAGGGAAAAGGCGTTGTGCCGGTTGGCGGTGGGACCGCCCATGATGTAATGGGCCGCCGCCGTCCCTTTGCGCAACAGGACCAGCATCTGGGGGACGTCGGTCTGCTGGATGGAATAGATCAGGGCCTGGCCCAGGCCCAGGAGTTCGGCTTTTTCGGCCAGGTCTCCCACGTCGATGCCGGAGGTGTCCTGGAACCAGATGATGGGGACGCGGTCCCGGCCGCAGAGGGTGACGAACTCGTTGAGCTTGATCAGCCCCTGGCGGTAGAGCTTCCCCCCGATGCCCGGATACGGGGCGTACTCGGGGTAGTCTTCTCCCAGGTACCCCTGGCGGTTCCCGATGATCCCCACCGGGAAGCCGTCGATCTTGCACAGCCCCGTGTAGACCTCGGGGCCGTAGCCGGGCTTGAATTCCATGTGCTCGCTCCCGTCCACCAGCCGGGCCAGCACCTCGTCGAAGTTGTACATGAGCTTCTGGTTGAAAGGAACGAGCCGGTAGAGATCCTCGGCGGGGAAGCGCGGTTCCTTGGGCGCGGCCACCCGGAAAAACTTGGGGTGGTAGGCCGGCATGTCCTTCATGTAGTCCTTGATGCCGTCCAGGACGCCGGTTTCTTCGTCGTAGACGTACCGGAAAAAACCGGTTTCATGGTAATGGATCTTCACGGATCCCGGCGGCTCCGCCTTGTACTGCTGGGCCGCCTGGATGAGCTGTTCCGCCCCTTCCAGGTCGAAGTATCCCTTGGGGGACATGCCCGAAAGGATGCCGCCCCCGCCCACGGCGATGTTGGCGTCCTTGTGGGCGAACAGCACGGTGGGGCTGATCCCCTGGTAGCCGCCCCCGGCCGGGTTGGTGCCGTAGATGGCGGCCAGGATGGGAATCCCCATCTGTTCCAGCTCGGCGTGCCGGAAAAAGGTGGTGCCCCCGCCCCGCCGGTTGGCGTAAAACTTTTCCTGCTCGGTCAGCTTCACGCCCGAGCAGTTGACCAGCCAGACCAGGGGGATGTTGAGGCGCTTGGAAAGGTCCGTGACCCGGAGGATGTTTTCGGACTGGCCCGGTATCCAGGCGCCGGCAAAGAGCTTGTTGTCGAAGCCGATGATCACCGCCCATTTCCCGGAGATTTTGCCGATGCCGTCGATGACGTTGGTGGTCCCTTCCGCGTTGTCTTCCGGGTTGTACAGGGTGTGCAGGGGGTGCCAGGTCCCCGGGTCCACCAGGTACCGCAGCCGCTGCCAGACCGTCATCTGTCCCCGGGAATTGATCACGTCTTCGGGGAGCCCCACGGTCTTGACCTTCTCCACGGCCTCCTTGATCTCCTTTTCCACTTCCCGGAGCTTGGAGACGTTTTCCTCGCTGCTCTTGATCTGTCCTTCGGTCAGCCGGGAGCCGAATTCGGTCATCTTTTCAAAATAGGGTCGCATGGCCTGTCATCCCCATCCGTCTATTTGCCGGTGAAGTTGGGTTTTCGCTTTTCCAAAAACGCCGCCACCCCTTCCTTTTTATCCTCGGAGCCGCAGGAAAGGGCATGGAGATACGATTCATGGGCCAGCCCTTCGGCAAGGGATCCCTCGGCGAAGCGCTGGACCGCTTCCTTGCCGTACTGGACGGCCAGTTTCGGCCGGGACGCCAGGACGGCGGCCAGCTTCTTGGCCTCGTCCATGAGGCGTTCCGCCGGAACCACCCGGTTGACAAGCCCCATTTCATAAGCCCGGGCGGCGTCCACGGGTTCGCCGGTGAGCACCATCTCCATGGCCCGGCCCATCCCCACCAGCCTGGGGAGCCGCTGGGTCCCGCCGGCGCCGGGGATGATGCCGAGTTTCACTTCGGGTTGACCCAGCCTGGCCCCTTCAGCGGCCACCCGGAGGGTGCAGGCCATGGCCAGCTCCAGCCCGGTGCCCAGGGCCCAGCCCTTGATTGCGGCGATGGACGGGATCTCCAGCTGCTCGATGTGGGTGTAGACCTCCTGGCGCCGCCGGGTTTCGGCTCGCCCGGAGATCAGGTCCCGGCGGTTCAGTTCCTTGATGTCCGCCCCGGCCACAAAGGCCTTGTCGCCCGCGCCGGTAAGGATCAGGACCCTCACGGCGGGATCCTTTTCCACGGCGGCCAGGGCCTGGTCCATCTCCTCCACCGTGGCGTTGTCCACTGCGTTCATTTTGTCGGGACGGTTCACGGTCAGCACGGCCAAGGCCCCGTCCGTTTCGTAAAGGATGTTTTGAAACATCATTTGTCTCCGTATTTGTAAAAGCCCTCTCCGGATTTCCGGCCCAGTTTCCCGGCGTCCACCATTTCATCGACAAGCGGGGGGTGCTGGTAGCGCGGATCATCGAGCTGGGTCCTCAGGGTCATCATCTTGGCCCGGTGGGTGTCGAGCCCGATCATGTCCACCAGTTCCAACGGCCCCATGGGATGGTTGGCGCCCAGCTTCATGGCCTTGTCCACGGCCGCCGGGTCCGCCACCCCGGAGGCCACCAGCCAGGTGGCTTCGTTGAGGAGCTGTCCCAGGATGCGGCTCACGATCCCCGCCGGCGCCTCGCTCTTGCAGACCACCGGGTCTTTTCCGAGCTGCCTGGCAAAGGCTTCGGCGGCGGCAAGGGTTTCCGTGGACGTGTTCTTCCCCGGCATGATCTCCACCAGCTTCATGACGACGGGCGGGTTGAAAAAGTGCATCTGCACCACCTTGTCAGGCCGTTTTGTGGCCTCGGCCATGGCGGAAATGGAAAGGGAGGTGGTGTTGGTGGCCAGGATTACATCGGGCCGGGCCAGCCGGTCGAGTTCGGCAAAGACCTGCTTTTTGATTCCGATGTCTTCCACCACGCTTTCGATGACGATGTCGGCATCCTTTGCCGGAGAAAGATCCCCGGCCACGGCGATGCGGCTCAAGACCGCGTCTTTTTGTTCCGCAGGGATCTTCCCGGCGTCCACCCGCTTGGCCAGTCCCTTTTCAATCCGCTTTTTGGCGGTTTCCGAATATTCCAGCTTGATGTCCGAAATCACGGCGTTGAGGCCCTGCTGGGCGCAGAGCTGGGCGATGCCGCCGCCCATGATGCCGGCGCCGACGACGAGTACGGTGTTGATGGCCATGGAATCCCTCCTTGGTTAGTTCAATCGTTCAACGACAAGGGCGACGCCGTTTCCGCCGCCGATACAGGCGCTCACCAGGCCCAGTTGCACATCCCGGTCCTTCATGGCGTAAAGGAGCGTGGTGAGGATCTTGGAGCCGGTGGCGGCCACGGGATGGCCCAGGGCGATGGCGCCGCCGTGGACGTTCACTTTGCTCCGGTCGATCTTGAGTTCTTTTTCACAGGCCAGGTACTGGGCGGCAAAGGCCTCGTTGAGTTCGATGAGATCGATGTCCGAAAGGGACAAACCGGCATGCTTGAGGGCCGCCGGAATGGCCTTGACCGGAGACAGGCCGAAGCGCTTGGGTTCGTATCCCACGAAGGCGTATCCTTTCACCAGCGCCATGGGGGTGAGCCCTTCGGCCTCGGCTTTTTCCCGGTCCATGAGGATCTGGGCCGAGGCGGCGTCGCACAGGGCGCAGGCGTTTCCGGCCGTCACCGTCCCGTCCTTGGTGAATACGGCGGGAAGCTTGGCCAGCGACGCGGCGGTCACCCCTTCCCGGAAAATCTCTTCGTCTTTGAAGAGGGTGGGGCCTTTGCGGCCGGGGACTTCCACGGGAACGACTTCCGCTTCGAATTTGCCCGCCTTGACCGCGGCTTCCGTCTTGTTGTGGCTTTCCGCCGCGTATGCGTCCTGTTTTTCCCGGGAAATCCCGAGTTCCTTGGCGTAACCGTCGGTCAATTCCCCCATGAGGCCGCCGCCCAAAGGACACAGGAACCCGTCTTGGTGCATCAGGTCCACGAGGGCGCCTTTCCCCATCCGGTATCCCCACCGGGCTTTCGGGAGGGCATAGGGAATTTGGTTGCTGCTTTCCGTGCCGCCCACCAGGACGGTCCGGACGTCTCCGGCCTTGATGGCCTGGGTTCCCATGATCAGCGCCTGGATGCTGGAGCCGCAGCGGACGTTCACCGATACGGCCGGGGCGTCCACGGGGACGCCGCCGTTCACGGCGGCCAGGCGCGCCGGGTTGGGACCCACGCCCGCCTGCCAGGCGTTTCCGAATATGGTCTGGTCGATGGCTTCCGGCGAAATCCCGGACCGCTTGATGGTTTCCCGGACCACCACCGCGCCGAATTGGGGGGCGGTCATGTTTTGGAGCGAGCCCCCGAATTTCCCGCCGGCCGTCCGGACGGAACTTAAGATGACAACGTCTTTCATGGAATCCTCCTTATGACTGATTTTATATTAAATTCGATGGCTTCGTAAAAAGGCCGCCTGTGGCGTTGCAACGAAACCTTTCCTTCCCTCGACCCCTTGACCTCTCGATCCTTTGATCCCTTGACCCCTCGACTCCTTGACCCCTTCGAAATATCAAACAATCGAATACTTGGGACCGCCGCCCCCTTCGGGACAGGTCCACGTGATGTTTTTATAGGGGTCCTTGATCTCACACGTCTTGCAGTGGAGGCAGTTGGACGGGTTCAGGACCAGGCGCCGTTCCCCCGGGGTTTCCTCCACCATTTCATACACCTGGGCCGGGCAGAACCGGGTGCAGGGATTCCGGTACTCTTCGTAGCACAGGGTCTCGCAGATGTCCGTATTGTGCACGATGAGATGGCAGGGCTGGTCTTCCAGGTGCTGGGTCCCGGAAAGATAGACCCCCGTGAGTTTGTCCAGGTACAGGGTGCCGTCGTATTCTGGTTTTTCCGTTTCCAGCGCAGTGGAGTCGAAGTCCTTGGGGAGTTTTTTAAGGGTGGCGCAGTCTTCGACGATGTCCAGGGGATCTTTCAACCCCCTCCCCTTGGTGAAGTATTGGGCGCCGACGTGCATGAACTTGACGACCCCTTTGCGGGAAAGGGCCTGGCTGAAATTGCGGGCCTCGTATCTCTCCGTGGTGATCCAGCTGTCCATCACCTTCTGGTCGTAGGCCCGCAGTGTGGCCTGGCTGAAGTCGTCTTTTTCAAGGGCGTCGATCACCGTTTCCGCAGCCAGCATCCCGGACTTCATGGCCGTGTGGATCCCTTTGAGGCGCTGGGAATTGAGCATGGCGGCGCTGTCCCCCACGAACATCGCCCCGTTCACGGAAAGGACCGGCATGGTGTAATACCCGCCGATGGAAAGGGTCTTGGCCCCTTGCTGGAGGACCTTCCCCCCTTGAATGATCTCGGCGATGAGGGGATGCCGCTTGTACTTCAGAAACATCCGGTAGGGCTCCAGGAGCGGATCTTCATAGTCGAGCCCCACCACCAGGCCCAGGGAGATGCGGTTGTCCTTCATCCGGTACAAAAACCCGCCGCCTTTGGTGTCGAGTCCCAGGGGATACCCGAAGGTGTGCAGGACCGTGGTGTCGCCGGTGAGAAAAGGACTCGTTTCCGGGAGTTCGATGACTTCCTTCACGGCCGTTTCGAAGACCTGGGGCATGGCCTTGGAAAAGATTTCCATTTTTTCGTCCACCTGGCGGATGAGGCTCCCCCGGGAGCCTTCCCCGAAGATGGTGACCCGGGCCGTCAGGTTCACCCCCGGCTCGAAGGTGGCTTTTTTGTTTCCGTTCTTGTCGACTCCCTTGTCGCCCGTGGCCACCCCCAGAATGGACCGGTTGTCCTCGGAGAAGAGCACCTGGGTGCCGGCGAATCCGGGGAAGATGTTGATGCCCGTCTCTTCGGCGATCTCCCCCAGCCACCGGGTGAACCGGGAAAGGCTGATGACGCAGCACTCTTCGTTGTGCATGTACTTGGGCGTAAACGGGACTTCGAATTTCCGGTTTCGGGTGAGGTAGTAGAATCGATCCCGGCATTGGGTTTCTTCGACGGGGCATCCCCTTTCCAGGTAATCGGGGATCAGTTCTTTCAAGGCGATGGGATCGAGGATGGCGCCGCTCAAGGAGTGGCTTCCGATCTGATCCCCCTTTTCGATAAGGCCGATTTCGATTTCCAGGCCTTTTTCATCGGCAAGCCTTTTCAAATGAATGGCCCCCGCCAGGTTGGCGGGGCCGGCCCCGACGAAAAGGACGTCTAAGGGAAACTCTTCTCTTTCTTCGGTCATTGTTTTTTCCAGGTCGGTTAAAGATTATTTCAACTTTTTCACTTCCTCGGTAACGGCCGGGACCACCTTGAACAGGTCCCCCACGATGCCGTAATCGGCCTTGGAAAAGATGGGGGCTTCGGGATCCTTGTTGATGGCCACGATCACCTTGGAAGTGGACATCCCCGCCAAATGCTGGATGGCGCCGGAGATCCCGCAGGCAACGTACAGGTTGGGGGAAACCACCTTCCCGGTTTGGCCCACCTGGTCGCTGTGGGGCCGCCACCCTTCATCCACCGCGGTCCGGGAAGCGCCCACCGCCCCCCCGAGGGCATTGGCCAGGTCTTCGAGCACGGAAAAGTCGCCGGTGGTCCCGCGGCCGCCCGAGACAACAATGTCGGCTTCCGTGAGTTCCACTTTGTCGGTCGCTTCCAGTTTGCGTTCCGCCACTTTCGTCTTCACGTCCCCCGCCTGAACCGCGAGTTTTTCCACGGCGGCGGAGCGGGGCGCCTCGGTAATGGTCATCACGTTGGGCCGCAGGGCGGCGATCTTGGGGGTGCCGTCGATGGTGACGTTGGCCACCACCTTCCCGCCGTACATGGGGCGGGTGAAGACGAAATCCCCGCCGTCCAAGCGGACCCCCACGCAATCCATGGCCAGGCCGGCATCCAGCCGGGCGGCCAACCGGGCCGACAGGTCTTTGCCGGTGATGGAGGCGCCGATGAGAATCAATTCGGGGTCCTGAGCTTTAACGGCTTCCGCGATGACATTGGTGAACGCGTCCGTGGTATATTCGGCCAGGGCCGGGTCATCGGCCACCAGGATCCGGTCGGGTCCGTATTTTTCCAGATCCCCTGCCAGCGCCTCGACGCCGGATCCGCAGAGGACGGCGACCAGGGGGACGTTTTTGGCGTCGGCAAGGCGCCGTCCTTCGCTCAACGCCTCAAAGCTGACCTTTCGAAACGTGCCTTCGCGTTGTTCGGTGATAACGAATATGCCTTGTGCCATGATCTTCTCCTTTTTTTCATCTCCCGGAAAAGACTCCGGGATAAACGGATATGCGTCGGATAGGGTCTTTTACAGGATTTTGGCTTCCTCGTGCAGCTTTTTCACCAGTTCCGCGGCCTGGGCGGCGGGATCGTCTCCTTGAATCATGGTGATCGCCTTTCGCGCTGGCGGCGGATTCAGGGCCTGGATCTTGACCTTGCGGTTCGCTGCGCCCGCGGTGCCGACATCCACGCCGAGGTCCACCAGGGTTTTCACGTCGAGGGGTTTTTTCTTGGCTTTCATGATCCCCGGCAGCGACGCGTAGCGGGGTTCGTTGAGCCCCCGCTGGGCCGTGAACAGCACCGGGAGCTTGGCCTCGATGACGGCCGTGCCCCCTTCCACCACCTGGTGACATTGGATGGTGTCCCCCGAGATTTCTTTCTTGATGACCTGGGTGATCTGGGGGATTCCCAGAAACTCCGCCACGGCCGGGGCCACCTGGTAATTGTCCCCGTCCACCGCGCGCATGCCCGCGATGATCAGGTCAAAGGGGATATCTTTTAAGGCGGCGGCGAGGATTTTCGCCGTGGCCAGGGGGTCGCTGCCTTCGGCGGCGGGGTCATTGATATGAATCCCCTTGTCCGCGCCCATGGCCAGGGCGGTACGGATGGTTTCCACGGTTTTGGCCGGCCCCATGGAAAGGATCGTCACCGTCCCTCCCTGGGTCTCCCGGATCCGGAGCGCCTCTTCCACGGCGAATTCGTCGTAGGGGTTCATGACCCACTTCAGGTCCTCCGTCTTGATGGAAACGCCGTCCCCGGCGATCTGAATGAGCGATTCGGTGTCCGGCACCTGCTTGACAAGAACCACGATTTCCATATCCTTCTCCTTTCCTCAAAAATGAGATCGACCGATAAATGCGTACCAGAAAGGGTTGAAGACGGCCGCCAACATTCCCTTTCCGCCCCGCTTACCGGTTGGCTTTACGAATGTCGAGCTGATCCAGGGCGATGATCCACTTGCAGATGTTGGCCGAGCCTTCCACCATGAAGTAGGTGGGAGCGTCCCGGAAGAACCGGGCCACCGGGTATTCGGTGGAATACCCGTAGGCCCCCAGGATCCGCATGGCGTAATTGGCGCTTTTGGTGGCCACCTCTCCGGCGAAGTACTTGGCCTGGGCCACATCGAGGCCGTTGTTCAGACGTCCCTGGTCCTTGGCCCAGGCCGCCTTGTACACGAGCAACCGGGCGGCTTCGATCTCCGAGGACATCTGGGCGATGAGGTCCTGGTTCATCTGGTATTCGCCGATGGCCTTGCCGAACTGCTTGCGCTCCTTGCAGTATTTGACGGCTTCTTCCAGGCAGGCCTGGGCGACGCCCACGGCGCCGGCGGCGGCGGAAAGCCGCGTCTGGTTCAAGGAGCTGAAAAGGATCTTGGCCCCGTCGCCGGGTTTGCCCAGGATGTTTTCTTTGGGGACTTGCGTGTCGGTGAGGTAAATCTCTCCCGTGGGTGAGGAAAACGAGCCCATCTTTTCCAGGGAGGTGGTGCGGACCCCGTTGAAGTTCTTCAACTCCACCACGAAGGCGGAAAGGCCCTTGGATCCCTGGGAACGGTCCGTATACGCATAGTAGATGATGACGTCGGCCACGTTGGCGTTGGAAATCCAGGTCTTGGATCCGTTCAGGAGCCAGTGGTCCCCTTTGTCCTCGGCCTTGGAGGTCATGGCCATGACGTCGGAGCCGGCGTTGGGCTCGGTCATGGCGAACCCGCCCAGGTATTCGGCGCTGACCAGTTTGGGGACGTATTTCTTCTTGATGTCTTCGGCGCCGTATTTGGAGATGGTGAACGAACAGCCCAGTTCCTGCATGTTGACCTGAACCCTCAGGGAGCTGGACACCCGGGCGATTTCCTCGGTGATGATCATGGCGGCCAGCCAGCCCATCTCGTTGCCGCCGTACTCCTCGGGGATCACCGTGCCGAACAGGCCCAGCTCGGCCATGGGCTTGATGACCTCCTCGTAGGGGAAGTAGTGCTCCTCGTCCCACTGGTCGGCGTTGGGCGCGATCTGCTCGGTGGCAAAATCGCGCACCATGTCGCGCAGCATCACCATCTCTTCACTTAGTTTGAAATCCATTTTTGGTTCCTCCCTTGTAGGGGCCTTTCCTTGGGTCCCCTCTGTATGGGCTTTTATGTCCTTTGCGGCCGGGGCGGGCGTTCCCGGCGCGGGTTTATATTTCGCGCGCCTTGGCCGCCAGGTTGCGGGCCACGATAAGGCGCTGGATCTGGTTGGAGCCGTCGAAAATCTGAATGCCCTTGGCCACCTTGAACAGTTGGGCCGAGGCGTTGTCCGCTTTGGCCATCTCCGGGCCCAGCACCACTGAGGCCAGGTCCGCCACCTGCATGGCCGTGTCGGCGGCAAAGCACTTGGCCATGGAGACCATGGACTCC
>ENA-OSEO01000137-OSEO01000137.1-sediment-metagenome-genome-assembly--contig:-NODE-137-length-195488-cov-6.939502_pt1 | contig 195488 bp, 155 predicted proteins | sample MGYA00237883_ERZ534232 | MGnify/ENA metagenome assembly ERZ534232
AAAACGCACATGAAATTCTCCGAATAACAGGCACAAAAAATGAAAGTGCATAAAGTACTTTCATGCCAAAGAAAATAAACATCCTAAAGTAAGAAAGACTGATGGCGCCTGTGAAAAATTCACAAATAGAAACTTCAATGCTCTTTTTACTTTCCTTTTCGTTTCCGCCCACCGACTGCCATACATGATGGAGAGGATACTTCAGGAAAGTATGAATTGAAAAGCAGCAGCTGAGGATAAGAAATTTTTTTCAGATTCCCAGGTTCAAATGCCACAGGTTCAGATTTATAAGGTCAGATACAGCCACATGCGTCTTATTTCAGGTTGTTTCCCGGATTTTTTCCCTGAATTTAAGCGTAAATTTTGTGCCGTTGCCTCTTTCAAGGTCTATACTCCCCTCGATCTGGTCCACAAGAGCATTTACAAGCTGCAGCCCAAGGGATTCCGTGTTTCTGAAATCGAGATCTTCGGGGAAGCCTTTCCCGTTGTCTGCGAAGATAAGAGTGAGATTTTCACTGTATTCGGATGCTGGAAGGAAGACCTTTTCGCTTATTGCTTCGGGGATCTGGCCCCGGGTACCTTCCCGTAACACGGAAATGTTGATCTCCCCTCCTTTTCCCGGAGAGAAGGCATACTTCAGAGAGTTTGTAAAAAGTTCGTTGATTATGATGCCAAGAGATACTGCCAGATCGACTCCGAGGAAAACATTTCCCACATTAAGGTTTACCCGGATAGCGGAACTTTCGGTACTGTACGAACGGCAGAGATCGCCAATTAGCTTGCGGATATAGGAAGAGAAATCCAGGATGTCGAGGTTTCCGGATTCATAAAGTTCTTCGTGTATAAGCGACATTGAAACAATCCGACTTTCGCTTTCCCTGAAAGCTTCGAGAACTTTTCTGTCACTGAACTGTTCAGCCTGCAGATCAAGCAGAGACGAAACTATTTGCAGGTTATTTTTGATCCTGTGGTTAATCTCTTTTTTCCGGAGCTGTTCGGCTTTTGCAAGGGCTTCTTCTGCAATCTTCCTTTCGGTAATGTCAATGACCACACCCTGAAAATAAGTGGCACGCTCTTCGGCGTCCCTCTGGACGTAAGTCCTCTCGTCGACCCAGCGCAGTTCCCCTGTTTTTGTGCAGATCCGGTATTCCATCCTGAAACCCTCACATTTGTCCTCAATGCAGCGGTCAAGTTTTTCCTGGACATTTTTTAGATCATCCCTATGGACAATATCGCCGTAAAGGACTCTTCCGGAGGTGAAGTCTTCAACCTCATACCCGAACATGGAGACATTTTCAGACACGAAATCCGCAGGCCATTTATCCTCGTTGCGCCATAAAAAAACGACTGCAGGACTGTTATTGATGACTGTCCAGAGCACTTTTTGCACTTCGAGGGCAATTTTCAATGCCTCCTCGCTTTCCCTGAACATGTTGCAGACGCCCGGAATCATCCCCAAATCCACGGATCCTGCCGAAGCCTCTCCGTTTTTCCTTTTGTAGATAGCGGTAAGCTCCTTTGGAATTACTTCTTCCAGCTCATGCATCGAATACCCTGAGGTTTTTCGATCAGGAGAGCGGGTATTTTTCCCGGCAAAAAGCTCACTGCAGTCCTGAAAAGTCTGGCTTACGTCTCTGAAATAAGCAGGGTTTGGAACCTCTTCGAGCAGGGATTCTAAAAAATGTATTCGGTCCTGAAGTTCGGTATCAATCCTTTTACACTTCTGGATCTTGCGAATCAGAGACAGAACGTACCTCAAAAAACGTACTTCTTCAGGGGCAAACTCAGCCTGCCTGGTTCTGTAAAGCGTTATGATCAGACGGGGTTTTCCCTGGATTCTTATAAAGACACTGATCCCGCCGGAAAGTTCATCCAACCTGGGAGGCTGTCCTGTACATCCGATTTCCTGAATAGAGGACTGATTTCCCGGGAGGTAAACGCAGTCGTGAGGAAGCTTGAAAATTCTGCAGAATTCAGCTTTGAGAGCAGAAGCTACCATCTCTGCAGTCCGGTCCATCAAGGTTTCGGGAAAAGCTTCTTGCTGCTTTTCCTGTGTAAACAGTTTCTTCGTTCTTGCTGTCATGGAGGCAAGGTCCATTCCGTAGATATGCACATATCCATTTTCCACAGGATTAAAAGTGAAAAAGTATTCTTGTTTATTCATTTTTACTTCAATGTTTAAAACCTCTTTCTTCCTGATCGCTTTTCGGGCAAGATGAAGAAATTTTAAAGGAAGTTTCTGACCAATCCCCGTTCTCCAGATTTCAAGTAAAGGAATGGAAGCTTCGTTTGCATAAAGTACAGTCCCATCATTTCCAGCCCTCATTGCAGGATAAGGGCTTGTAGAAAGGAGATGAAGCACCCATTGTGATCCGCTCTCTACATTTTTTACTGCAGTAATAAATATTCCAACTCCCCCAATTTGCTACAAATTTACATATTATTATGCATAGATATTGAATGATCTGCATAAAAAAGATTTCAGGTAAGAGATTTTTATAAACAAAATGACAATTTCAATGTCCGAAAAATGAGAAAAAATGTTACTTTTATAAGGAAAAAAACATGTTGACTGGAGAATTCTCATTTTCCTGCAAATAGCCGATTTGAATGATATAATGGAATAATTTTTATGGGCTGACCCTTATCTTTAATTGGAAATGAAAACCAGGTGATATAACTTGTCAAAAAAACAGGGAATTATTATCTTATTCCTCACAGCCGCTCTTCTCGCTTCAGGCTGCTTGGGAGACAGCGGAACAAAACTCTCAATTTCAGGCAATGATACCGAAATTAATGTCAGCATCTCCGAGCAAGCCGAAGGCAACTGGTGCCCTGTAGGTTCTCAGGTCCAGATTAAGAACCCAACCACCGGAAAAGCCCTTAATATGACAGTTACCGGCGCCGAAGAGTTTGAAAACAAAAGCCTTTGCAAAGCCATGATAATAACCGGGAGCGAAGAGAATAACACCAGATACGAGTACATGTGGTCACAGGACAAAAATACCACAGTCTGGACAAAATACGGTGAGGATGGAAATATATCAATAAGATACATCTACGCGGACGGAAAAAAGACAATCATTGATGGAGCGGGAAGGACGCTGGAGTTCGGGATAAAGGCATAAGAAACAACATTCTCAGAAATAACATTCTCCCCCCTCTTATTTTTCCCTGCAAATCTTAAAAATTACAGAGTCTCCCCGGAATAGAATATGGGTTTAAGGAGAAATGTGGATTTACAATGAAAATATAGCGAAAACATAATGAAAATATAATGAAAACATAATGAAAATAATTTAGTCAGGGGACAGTAAAAACTAATCAAAACAGAAAAGAACAAAATAATATTGGAATAAAAAAAAGTGGGTTGCCTGAATGTTGCCAGAAACGGCTGTTTCCATCTTTTTCATCCGATTCCTCCCAGATCCGCCTCTTGATTTGGCAGGTAGCCGGATTGCTTTCCTGAAACCGCTGTTCCCTTGTTAATTTCCGACACCCGCTTGAAACCAGTTCTCAGATTGCAAGAGGGTGGTGCGAATGTTGGCCAGAAGCCTTGCGGGCTCCCTTGTTTGTTTCGACACCGGTGCTGGGCGGCAAGAATGTTGGCCAGAAACCCCTTTCGGGCTTCCTTGTTGGTTTCTGACACCCATGCCTTTTCTCTCGGGGTTTCAGACTTCGAGGTCTGCCCCAAGGATTCTCGCTTCGACAGATCCTTTTTCTGGGCTCGGCTTTCCGATAGTCGTTCCGAGCAAAACGATCCAGCCCACAGGAAATAGTATCAGCAGAAGGCTATATGCGGCAATTGCTGTTACAATCGATTTCCCTGCAAGCTTCTTCAGAGTATCCATTGGTACTCCACCCCTGGCGTGGTTGTCTTTTTTATTGCTTGCGTCGTTTCGATAGTTGGGCAATTTTTACCCAGTCTTACCCAATGTCTTCGATATTGTGCGTAGTACACAATAGCATACAATTCTATGCAAGTCCTGACTTATATAGATTTTCCAAAAATAATATTACGGTCTGTATATATTTTATACTGATCAACGATGATAGACTAAAAGAGCAATTTTTCATGTTTTTTAATATTCTTTCATATATACCCCTGCAATTCCCATATTCCCTAAAATATCTCTGTATTTAAAGGTTTCCATTGAGCTCTCCCGGGTTGCCGCAATGTACCCTTTTTTTCCAGAAAAATTCTTTTTCCTGAAACCTTTAAACGCTATGTTGCCCTAACCGTTAAGTATCCATGACAGGAAATTCCGATGAGATAAACTTAAAAAATGCATCTGATGTTGAGAAAAAGACAAAAAGAGACAGCCAGAACATGCCAGATACTTTTACTGACAATACGGATAAGCAGGACTCAGGTCCTTCCCGCCAGGGTTTCGAAAGCCAGGCAAATGTTGTTATAGTTAGATACGGGGAGCTTGCCCTTAAAAGCACAGGCGTTCGGAACTGGTATGAGAAAATTCTCATGAAGAACATTGCTGCAATGCTGGACTCAAGGAAAATTCCATATTCCCTGCTGCGAAGAGAATGGGGCAGGATATTTATTGAGACGACAGATCCGCGGGCGGCGGGAGCGGCAGCAGACGTTTTTGGGGTTGTTTCAACTTCCCCTGCATTGGTAACAGAACCGGACCTTGAGAGTGCAGCCAGGACCTGTGCCCTTCTCGGAACAGGCCTCATTCAGGAAGGGGAGTCTTTTGCTATCCGGGCAAGAAGAAGCGGAAACCATTCTTTCTCCTCGGCGGATGTAGGAAGAACCTGCGGGGACGCTGTCTGGAACGCACTTGAAAAAGAAGGAAAAAGCCCCAGAGTGAACCTCAGTTCTCCGGATAAGGAAATTTTTGTAGAGATGCGGCAGAATCTGGCTTACGTTTACCTGGAGACGATTAAAGGAGTGGGAGGGCTTCCTCTTGGCACGCAGGGCAGCATGGTAGTGCTTATGTCAGGCGGCCTCGATTCCCCCGTTGCTGCATGGCTTATGATGAAGCGTGGGGTAATGATTATCCCTGTTTACTGCAATAATTCTCCCTACGCAGAGGATGCAGCAAGGGAACGGGCTTTTGACTGCATCCGCCAGCTCCAGGCCTGGGCTCCGGGACACCAGTTCACAACTTATGAGATCCCTCACGGTCCAAATCTCAGGGCTTTTATCGGGACATGCGACCGAAAAAACACATGCCTCCTCTGCAAGCGCATGATGTACAGGGAAGCTTACGAAGTTATGAAAAAAGAAGGGGCAAGCGGGATTATTACCGGCTCGTCCCTCGGACAGGTAGCCTCCCAGACAGCTGCCAACATGCATGCCGAAATCTACCAGCTTGCTATCCCGATTTATCACCCGTTAATTGCCTTTGACAAAAGCGAGATCGTGGAAATTGCCCGCAGAATTGGGACCTATGATATCTCTACAAGGCCAGCCGGAGCCTGTGCCGCAGTCCCGGAGAGGCCCGAAGTTAAGGCAAACTATGACCTTATAGTCCTTGAAGAAAAAAAGCTTGGGATTGAGACCATGGTTAGCGATGCTCTGAAAGCTGTAAAGGTTCTCAAGCTCTGATTGGAGCCCCAGCTTCTGGACAGAGATTCTGGCATTGGGTATAGCCAGGATTCTCTAAAGTATTTTTAAGCCAGTTGACTCGCAAATAATATCCCGTTTTAATATATACATCAAAAATTATATAAAATTGAAATGGTTTATATAAGATTTCTTACTTTTAATATTCCGGGCGTTATACTTCTAATGGAGTTCATTATCCAACCTCCAGTTCAATCCACAGGTTCAATCCACAATCACAGCTTTTATAATGCAGTTAACGCCCTTCTCTTTATCCGGAATTCATCAGAAACTGCTGAGGAACCAATCGGATCATACTTTTCCATATTTTTCAGACCTGGGCACGACTTTCTTCAAAACGAACTAATTTAAAAAATTATTTATTTCTACTCCTGCTAATCTATTCTATGAATAGTTTTTCCCGCTCAGATCCGAAAACTTCCAGAGTCAGAACGGTTTTGCTTTTATCCACGATTATAAGTTTCCTGTTGATGACTGCCGGCTCGCTGTATATCGATATGTACCCTGATAATCCGGAAAAAGGCGAGTTTCTTATAAGCACAGCAGGTCCGGTATTCTGGTTTTTTTGCGGCCTCTGGCTCCTTTTTAATTTAGTCACTTTCCTGAACTCCAGGCGCTAGAAAATCCCCACTGGAATTTCTTAAGCAGACATTCCAGGAAATCCGGAATAGCACCTGAGAATGGGAGTTAAAAAACGGTTTACTGCATAAGCACCTGAGAATGTAGTTGAAAAGTGGTTTGCTGGCTTTATTTAGCACCTGAGAATATGGTTGAAAAAAGGCTTTATGGGCAGGAAAAAAAGGTTTCTAAAGCAGGTGCGGGATTTATTAAGAATATTCAGGCTCTCCTGGTAGTGCTGCAGGTCCGGACTTTGTTTTTACTCCCCTGACCGCAAAACAGGCTGCAACCTGTATGTTACAAAGGCAGAAAGCCGAAAACTTCCCTCAAGTTAAAAATGGTTCCTTTCACTTTTCTTCGTTTACCTTTCTTGACCCGTTTTTATGAAGAGCTATTTCTATATTGCTGACAAGGTCCTCTTCTTTGAAGGGTTTTGAAATATACCCTTCAGGCTCTGTTAGTTTTGCCCTCTCCAGAGTTTCAATATCATTGCAGGCAGTAAGGAAAATAACGGGCACCGAAAAGCGTGATTTGATAATCCTGGCTGCTTCAATCCCATCCATATCCCCTTTCAACATAATATCCATCAAAACCAGGTCAGGGTTTGCAAGCTCTGTTTTTCTTATTGCTTCTTCCCCCGAAATAGCAATAGTGGGAACGGTATATCCCATGTTTTTTAACCTGTTTCTTAGGTTAAGGGCCACGATATTCTGATCTTCAACGACCAGAACCTTTGCTTTATCCATTATTTCACTCCGTTTTTAATCATCCCGTCTTAGAGAACTTAATTAAATTTATAAATTAGTCAGTCCATGTTTTTATCGGATTTGATATTTAACCCTGTCGGAGAGAAGCTCATGTCTATTCGTTTTCTCACCTGAAAAATAGATACGACCCTTATTTCCCGAGAAAATATTTTTAAAAAATTTTTATCCCTTAAAACGCTGGAAAAACAAAAATAAGTAAAAAATGAAAGCAGAATTCGTGAGAAAGGCTATTAAATCTTAGAAATTTTTGGGAAGTATGTATCCGTTTTAGCCGGATACGGGCTCTGGCTAAGGTGCATCGAGGAGTTTTATTCGTCGCTGCCGGAACTCTCAGTCTCTTTTTTTTCGGCTCTGTGTTTATGGAGCGCCATCTCGATATTGCTGTGAAGGTCTTCTTCTTTGAAAGGCTTGGAAATATATCCTGCCGGCTCTGTCATTTTAGCCCTTTCAAGGGTTTCATCGTCAGTATAAGCTGTCAGATACAGGACCGGAATTTTAAGGCGGGCTTTTATTTCACGGGCAGCTTCAATTCCATCCATGTCCCCTTTCAACATGATATCCATCAAAACAAGATCCGCATTCGTCAGCTCTGCTTTTCTTATTGCTTCCTCTCCTGTGGACGCAGTACCGGGTACAGTATAACCCAGATTTTTGAGCTTGTTTCTGATGTTCAGAGCGACTATGTTCTGGTCTTCAACAACCAGAATTTTTGCTTTTTTCATTGTATCTCCCCTTTGGCACTGGATACTTTTTCAGATGACTGGCAGGGCTCCTTAAACCAGATATTGAACTTAGTCCCTGAATCATTTTCAAGTGCAATCGTACCCTCAAGTTGTTCAACAAGTATATTTACCAGCTGGAGACCCAGAGAGCTCGTGTTCCTGAAATCAACATTTTCCGGAAAACCCAACCCATTGTCCGAAACTACCAGTATGTACTGGATATTTTTATCAACTGGACTCTTAGCATCAATATTATTAATGATATTACTTATACTTTTATTTTCATTAATTTCTTCTGTTCTGCAGAGACTGATGCAAACTTCACCTTTCCTGCTAGCAGGAAACGCGTGTTTCAGAGAATTGGATACAAGCTCATTGATAATTATCCCGAGAGGGACGGCAGTATCCATTCCCAGGAAAATCTCGTCGATGTTGAGTTGCATACTGACATCCCCTTTTCGAACAGTGTATGAGTTGAACAGGTCCGAGGTCAGTTTCTGAAGGTAAGCTGAAAAATCCAGAGTCTCGTCATTTCGGGACCTGTACAGCTCCTCATGAATTATTGCCATTGTAGCAACCCGGTTCTGACTCTCCCTGAAGGCTTCGAGTACCTCGATATCGTTAAACTTCTCTGCCTGAAGTTCAAGGAGACTTGAGATTACCTGCAGGTTGTTTTTTATCCTGTGATGTATTTCCTTTTTACGGATTTCTTCCACTTTTGCAAGAGATTCTTCAGCTTCTTTTTGCTTGCTAATATCATAGATTATCCCCTGCAGAATTCTCTTTTTGCCCGATGGATCGGAAACGTTCTGGATAATCTCACGAACCCACCTTAGTTTTCCATCCCTGTGCCTTATCCGGTACTCATGCTCTATTAAGAGCCAGGGGGCTTTTACCAGTCTCTCTCTATTCTCAAAAAGCCTGCCTATATCTGCAGGATGAACAAGCTGGTACCAGTTAGCTTTTCCGGATAGGAAGTCTTCTCTTCCGTAACCCGTGGTTTCTTCCGTATTGCCGTCTATGAGAATCAGGGCGAAGTCAAGCCCCATCTGGAAAGCAATTCCTCGGAAGTTTTTCATGAAGGACCTGTAGCGAGCTTCGCTCTCTTTCAGTTTTTCGGAAGCTATTTTTATGCCTGTAATATCTTTCATTACACCGAAAGACTTTCGAATGCTTCCGTCTTCGTTTCTCTGGTAAACCCCGCTGTCTTCCACATGGATATAGGTTCCGTCCTTCTTCCTGAACCTGTACTCAACGCGGAACTTATTGTCGGTTTCATGAAATATCCGGAGTTCACCAAGGGCTCTTTCCCGGTCTTCGGGATGGATATGGTTTGCCCACATAGCATAGTCGAATTTGCTAAACTCTTCTACCGTATATCCCGTAACGTCCCGAATAGCTCCTGCCCACTTGATGATTTTCTCCCCGTGGTCATGTTCGAATACTACCTGCCCGGTCTGTTCGGCAGCTATCCGGAACCTCTCTTCACTTTCCTGAAGTTTTTCCTGGGCAGATCTCTTCTCTGTGATATCTTTTATCACTCCGACTGCCATTTGCACACAGCCCTTTTCATCTTTAAGGTAAACACCCTCGTCCTCAACATAGAAGTAAGTTCCATTCTTTCTCCTGAACCTGTAGTTCTGATGGAAATCCCCTCCATGCTGCAGGCAATATTCGTGCTCGGATCTTACCCTGGGGAGGTCTTCAGGGTGGATCAGGTCCATCCATCCGTCGACCCTGACTTTCTGGAACTCCTCAAAACCATACCCTGTAATTTGAGGAATTGCTCCCGCCCAGTCAATTTTACCGTCAATGTAATTATCGTAATACAAAAGCATTTTAGTTTTTTCTGCGATCAAACGGTAGCGGTTTTCGCTCGTTGCCAGTTCCTCGTGGGCAAGTTTTCGATCAGTGATATCTTTTATCACCCCAAGAACTCTGCATATGCCTCCTTTTTCGGCTTTCAGGTAAATGCCACCATCTTCAACGCAGATATATCTCCCGTCTTTTCTTCTGAGTCTGTATTCTTCGAAATATTTCCCCCCGTTTTTAATGCACCTTTCATGGGCTTTTACTGCCTTTTCCCGGTCTTCGGGATGGACATGCTGAGCCCATACGTCGGGGGTAAAACCCTGAAACTCTTCAAAGCTATATCCTGTAAGTTCTTCTATTGCCCCGGCCCAGGAACTGTGGTTCTTTTCCACATCATAATCATAGACAAGTTGCCCGGTCTGTTCTGCTATTATGCGGAACTTCTCTTCACTTTTCTCAAGGATTTCCCTGGCAAGTTTCCTTTCCGTAATATCCTTTATTACCCCGAGGATCCGGTAAACCCGGGAAAGGTTATCCAGAAGGTACACCCCGCTATCTTCTACATGGAAATAGCTTCCATCTTTTCTTCTGAACCTGTATTCTTCAAGGTATCTCCCCCCGTTTTCCATACACTTTTCATGCGATTTCCAGGCCCTTTCGCGGTCTTCAGGATGGATGTGGGCTATCCATCCTCCCAGATTTACCCGCCTGAATTCTTCGGGGCTGTAGCCTGTAAGCTGCAGGATTGCCCCAGCCCAGTCAATTTGTTTTGATTCGGTCTCATAATCATAAACCAGCTGCCCTGTCTGTTCGGCAGCAATTCTATATCGTTCTTCACCATTCCTGAAAAATTTTTCAGCTTCTTTGCGCGGAGTAATATCCAGCATTACGCCCACAATTCCGGCAACTTCTCCCGAACCGTCCTCATAAGTAGCCTTATGGAACAGGAAGTCTCTGCTTACGCCGTCAGCACAGTTAACTCTGGTCTCGTAGTAATGGCTCCCCCCACTGTCAAGAAGTTCCCTGTCATGTTTGTAATAGATCTCAGCCAGCTCTTCTGGAACTCTCTTCTGAAACTCAGAGAATGAGCCCCCTATGACCAGGTCCTTTGGAAACCCCATGATTTGCCTGGCAAAAATCTCGTTGCAGTTTACATAGATCTCATTCCGATCCCTCTGGAAGACAGGGCTTGGGATGCTGTCAAGAAGCGTCTCAAGAAACTGAAGATTGTTCCGCAGGATTTTTTCAATATTTTTTCTCTCGGTTACTTCCTGTGCAAGTTTATCGTTTGCTTCTATGTACTCAAAGGTCCTCAACTCAACAAGATTTTCCAGCCTCTCATGCCGGGATCTGAGTTTCTCCTCAGCCCGGACCCTGAAACTTATATCAAACCCGTAAATGTCTATTAACTCATCTTCCGGGCGAGGATAAAGCATCAGGGCATACGTAGCTTCCCCTGTGCTGATTTCAAGGTTTTCAGGCTTTTTCTGAGAAATGACCCTTCTTATACTGTGTTTCAGTGCTTGAGGAAGCTCGGCTCCTTCTTTCATACCCCAGTAATCAAGAAGAAAGCAGGCTGCCCCATTGGCATAAAGAACCTTTCCATCCTTTTCTACCCTGAGGACAGGGTTAGGATTCTCTGAAGGGGAGGGCTCTATTATTTTTTCTTGCAGCCCTATTGAGGTTTCCTGTTCAAATTCCCCAGCCTCTCCTATTTCAGCCTCTTCTTTTTTCTCGGGCAAACCGTTACTTTTAATCTTCCAGTCCCCCATTTTTCACTTTTGCCTTAGTCTCCTGGATCGCAGAGCGAGAACCGTATTTTAGCTTAAAAACAGGGTAAAAATAGCCGTGCGGATCTTCCCATTTTTCCGCTATTTACTCCCTTCAATCCGACATCTCGGGGTTTTATTGCAAAAAAATATACGTTGCTCTGTTATGTATCCATTATTTAAAAAGTATATGATGTAGCCCAGGATTTTGTAAAGTTCAGGTCTGGATAGCAAAAAATACCACACAAACAGAAAAGTTCAACTGAACGCTCTCCCTTAAAAAAATATATTATAGGTGGCCAGGGGGAGCTTCAACTTTCCCTGGCCATCTGAGGGGGTTATTCTAGCGTGGGATAACCACACTAATATTTAAAAAGAGTTATTTGTATTTAATTGTTTTCATTTTTTTGACAGTTTATAAATGAATTTATTCTTTAATGGTCGCAAAATTGATTAAAAACTTCCAGGTAACCTAAAAGATTTCAACTATTATTATAAAAATTTCCAATGTAAGGGGATGTGGTTAATTATTACTTTTACAAATTTGAGTCCGGAAACAGGTATAAAAAAAATCATAAGATTCCATCCACTGAAAGCAGGTTTTTAATCCTTTTATAGCAGGTTGCCACCACCAGCTTGTCTTGCGACCCCTCAAAATAAGCATAAAAATAAAAATTCACTCATATGATGCGTTCAATACAAGAATCAAAAGACTTAAGGGCTTTATTCTAAAAAAAATATATTATCAATTCTTTTTGCCGCATTTCTTGTTCTCCATGCCTTTGCTGGGCGTGCCGCTGCTACAACTGTTACGGTTGATGAGGATGGGGCAGGGAATTACACGACTATCCGGGCAGCCTTAAACGATGCCGTTGATGTCGACATTATAACAGTACAGCCAGGGACTTATTCGGGATTGCAGGTCCAGGAAGTGGATAAGCAAATCACTGCTAAGAACAGGGCAACTGGAATATCCAGAAAGGGAATGAAACTGAAGAACCTGAGGAAAGTGGGAACAGGAATACTCTGTTGAGTATTGGGGTTGTTACAGCGGGCCTCCCTGTCGGAGGAATTATTCTGAAGAGTACGAAGAAGTAATCACTTCGAAGCCTTTATGAAAATATTCCCAATCCGGTTCCGTTTTCTTTTTTCAGGCATCTGAATTCCGTTTCATCTGGAGAAACGTATTCCATTATCCCCTGGCAAAATGCATAGGATCTGTTATATCTTTCGCATTCTCCACACCTTGCTGGTGTCTGGTTCGTTGTTTTGCCTCCTTTACATTACATTTTAATTATATTTCATTTCTAAAGTATATAACATTAAAAAGTTATATACTTTATCCATACTTTATTATTTATTTTAATTTTTTGATGAATATTTTTCATCCCTTTTCTGTTTTCCTTAAATGCGGAACGTATGAAGGGCAGTTCTTGAATGTTTCCGGAATGAGCGCCATACTCATACAAATCTTGACCAGGTAGAGGGTTCTCCTCTGGGATCTGAGACTGTGGTTTTTCCACAGGAGAGAGTTTAAGAAAGGGATATTTAAAGGAAAGTTGAAAATCAGAACATAGATAATAAAAATAAAAAAGAGTATGGGTAAGTATTGCCAGAATAGTTTTTAAATTTTTTATAAGATATTCCCTAAACCTGTTTAACTTAGAGCCTATCCGAAAAGTATTGTGATCACTAGCTTTTACAATTGGCATATTCAAAACTGGCTGAGGGATCCAGTCGGGCAGCAGAGCTTATGAGCAGAGGTAAAGATTTTTCTATCTCTGTAAAGGGCCACGACATGTCCCAGGACGATCCTCGTGGGCTTGGCTTCGCCTTTGGAATAGGGTTTGCTACTGGCCGCAGGGGCGGTGACCATCTCCAGGGCCTGCCCTGCCTGGAGCTGACCGGTGCCTTTTATCCCGGCCTGGTAGAGAAAATCCTGGGAACAAGGGAAGCGGAGGACAGTTTGTCGCCAGTTAAAAAGCCGGAAATGGAGAAATATTCCGAGGACCTCAAAGCAGTAGGTGATAGCCTTACGCAGTGCACCTTCACACACAGCTGGTCTTTTGCCGTTCAGCCCGAAGACATGGTGCGGCTACTATCTGCGGCTACGGGCACGGACATCTCTACAGATGACCTGTTAAGGATCGGTGGAAGGATAGTACACCTGGAGAGAGCCTACTGGAACCGCCTCCTCGTAGGGTGTATGGAAGACCGGTGTCCAAAGAGGTTCACCCAGGAACCCATGCCTGACGGCCCGAATAAAGGCACGGTCTTCCCGGAGGCGGATCTGATTCCTCGCTACTATGATGTGCGTGGTTGGGATAGAAAAACAGGTTTTCCTCTTCCCGAAGTCCTTACGGAGTATGGTCTGGAGGACGTTGCCGGAGACCTGGAGCCTTGCCGGGAAGAATACCGGAAAAAAGTGCAGATGGCGGAAAAGCTGTAAAATACTTAGAGGCAGCCTGAACTCATGAGGCCAGGAAAAAATGCAGGTGACTGTTCGATACTATGGCTTTTTCTCTACAGTGACGAAGAAGCTGTATGAGACCCTGGAAGTAAAAGAAGGACAAAAGGTTAAGGATCTTATAGAAATCCTGTCCGGGAGATACGGCTACAAATTCTCGCAACTTTGCTTCATCCGACCCCTTTACAGCGAGAAGGAGTATGCGAATATCTGCCTTAATGTCCTGGACCTGAATAATATCCATAAGTTTCCCCGAGGATTGGAGACTGCCCTTAAAGAAGGGGACACGGTCTCCTTTGGTGTGATGGGAGGGGCTGCATGAGCCAGGATAGATGGTCCCGGCAGATCTTAATACCAGGTTTCGGGAATGAGGGGCAGCGTAGTCTTTCAGAAAGCCAGGTGGCTGTTCTGGGTCTGGGTGGTGTGGGCGGCCCTGCTGCCCTCTACCTGGCGGCTGCGGGTGTAGGGAGCCTGATTTTGGTCGACCGGGATGTTGTGGAGATCAGCAACCTTAACCGCCAGATACTCTTCTGCGTAAGAGACCTGGGCAGTCTCAAGGCAGAGGCAGCCGGTAAACGCCTGCTATCTCTGAATCCCGACATGAAGGCTAAGGTCGTAGCCAGAGACCTGACAGAAAGTGATATGCTTACCCTGCTGAAAGGTTGTCAGTTCGTTCTTGACTGCTTCGATCGGAATGCTGATCGTCTGGCGGTCAACCGGGTTTGCATGAGGCTGGGAATTCCTGCAGCCCACGGCTTTGCACAGGACTTCAGCGGCGAAATATTAACGGTGGTTCCCGGCAAAAGTGCATGTTTGGCATGTGCACTGGACGAAAACTTTCCCGAGCTCGATATCACGCCTGTTATGGGAGTGACTACCGGCCTGGTCGGAACCGCTATGGCAGCGGCTGCTATCCTCAACCTGACGCAATTGGGAAACCCATCAATTGGGGAGAGAACCATTTACGACCTGGCTTTCTCCAGGGTTCTGAAGATTCCCGTAAAGAAAAATATCCGCTGTCCTGCCTGCATGAATGTCCGGGCTGAAAGCTAAAAACTCTTCATTACTGTTAGAAATATTAGAACTTTTTAAGTGGACTCGGCGGGATTTGAACCCGCGGCCTTTACGTTGCGAACGTAACGATCTTCCCCTGATCTACGAGCCCTTTTATTAAAAAGAGAATGATGAAAAAAGGCTTCCGGACACATTATCCGGTTCTTTTTCCCTTCTCAGATACGGTAGGCTTCCTGAACCTGAACATTCTCGACGCCGGGAACTTTTGCAAAAGCTTCTTCTGCAGGTTCGGTTCCGCCTTCTTCGTCGTTAACGATTAATGTTACAATCAGAGCCTTCAAGCCAAAAGCGATAGGTTCCTCAACAATATCTCCGTGAAGGTCTGCCCCTGCAGGAATTACGGCTTTTATTTTCTCTTTCAATTCTGCAAGGTCGGTTTCAACGCCTTCTGGCATAATTTTAATTTTTGCTGCAACATCACCCATTTCAATCCCTCTTGTGATCTATTATGATTCTATGAACAAATTCAAGCTGTTTTTACAATGCGCTTCTTGAGCTTCTGGCACTCTGGCCAAAATCACGGAGCTTTAAATCCGCACTTCGGGCAGGTATATACGTTACCCTGCTGCCTGCAGCTTGTACATCTTCCGATCTCTGCTCCGCACTGGGGGCAGGGGAACTTCACATAGCCTTTCTCCACAAGACGGATCCCGCATGAGGTACAGTATTCAACTTTCTGTGATGACATTTTTATTCTCCTGAATTATTTTTTATAGTGAACTGTAATGAATTAACCGGTGAATCAGGCACCTTCCTAAGCTTCAGATCCTGCTTTTTTCGGCACCTGTGTTAACATCAACAAGTCTGATTAACTGAATGTAATGATGCTTTTTGGACACGGTTTGCTTCTCTCCCTAGTCATATACGATATACAATTTAAATATTCCCCTTTACCGCCGTACAGGGCACAGGCTTCCCGTACACCGCCTGAATAACCCTCTCAGGAAATTTCCCGTTTATAATTCTGCACTCCATTCTGTTTTCCAGAAGGAATCCGGGCAGGAAAGGGTCAATACAGCTTTCAAAATTTTCTGAAAAATCGGAGGCAAAAATTTCCCTGGCCAGTTTTCCATCCCTGAAAATTCCATCAACATCCGTAACCTTAATGAAGAGGGCTCCGGTCTGCTTCGCAACCCAGGCTGCAATTGTGTCCGAAGTTACGTCCCAGGAGTGAGGCAGAGGGTCTTCGGACTTCAGCAGCCTGTAGGGAAAAAGAATCGAAACTCCGGAAGGCAATTCTGTGATTGAATCCGTAACCTGAGCCCGGCTTTTGTCCTGCAGGTAGCAGGCGTACTGCTCCATGCCAAGCACAGCCATCCAGTGAGCTGCATCGTCTCCAAGCCCGAACCTCTCATCAGCGTTCCTTACGGCGTCTGCAAATACTCCTCCTCCGGGCACGATAAGGATGGAAAAAAGAGGGCTTTCGGAAACCTGCTCCTCAGCAGCAGCTCCCGAAGGTCCGGAGCCAAATTCTTTTACGAGCCTGTCAAGAAGCTCCGGAGCTTCACTTATCAGGCTTCCACCCACTTTAATAACTACCTGCATGGTTTTCATTGAGATTTCTCTTTCGTTAAGGTTTTTTGGTTAAAGTTTTTCAGTTAATGTTTTCGGAGAATAGTTTTCAGTTACGGCTAAATCATTAGGGAAATAGACTCGAATTTTTAAGGGAAACAGATTTAATTTCTTAATGAGAACTGGTTCGCTGAATTTTACTTTTCGGATTTTTCGGCTGCCAGCAAACGGGCGGCAGCGTATGCCGGGAAAACCTTCGAAATCTCTTCTCCCCAGTACCCGGAAACCGAAATGCATTCAAATCCGAGCCTTTCTGCAGCTTCCTTTATAAGGAATTCTCCCAGCCCCGCGGATACAATCTTCCTGAGCCCGTTTCTTTCCGCAACTTCGAAGATAGCTTCAGCCAGGGTAGAGACCTGCTTTTCTTTTACCTGCTCTGCAATCTCGCAGATTTCCCTATCCCCCACCTCTGAAAGGTCTGCACAGACCAGCCTTGCAATCCTGCGCATGGCATCCGTTTTGCTCCTGCCGGCCCCGTCAGCCGTCTCACAGGTGTATGCAGCTTCCTCGATTTTTCCGAGGATGAGGTAAGCATCTGCTGTCGTTGCAAAGAGCTCCGAGGAGGTCCTGCACACGCCTTTCTCAAGCTTGACCTTTTCAAGGAGGGCGGCGAGGTTTGTCCTGAGGGTTCCTGCATATACAAGTTCACTCCTGAGCAGGCGTTCAAAGTCCGTAAGCCCTGCCCTGTGCTTCCCTGATACAATGGGAATAATATCGCTTGTGGTACTGCCAACATCAACGAAAAGGCAGTCTCCTACCTCTTCTCCTATCAACCGGGCTGAGGCTGCCCAGTTTGCGGCAGCAAGCTCCCTCAAGGAATCGGCTTCACTCTGGAACCTTCCCTGACTGTTAATATATGAGACTCTTTCGGAGCCGAAAGCCGAATCAACGGTTTCTTTTATGAAACGGATGCCCTGCTCCTTATCTTCAAAACAATCCGCAAGCTCTCCGGTCATCACAACAGCTACCCCTTCAGGCTTCAGCCTTTGTGCAATCTCTTTTAAGACCTCCGGCAGCCTGGTGTTTTTCCAGAGAGGCAGGTAGTGAAGTTCCACAAGAGTCCCGTCCGCAGAAGCAAGCTTTGTGTTCGCCCCTCCAATGTCAAGCCCTATAATTTTTGAATTCATTTTGATTCCTTCCCGTGTATTTCCAGGTCAGTAAATATTAAACTTATAATTCTCCGCAAATTTCCCTTCTCTAATTTTCCACACTTTTCCCGATTCCAATTATCCACACATTTCCCAGTTTTAATTCTCCACACTTTTCCCTGAATCAATTCCTTCCGAAAAGCTCGCCAAGCATATCTTTTGAAAAGTGATATTCCCCTTCGATTCGCACGGAATCGGGGAGTTCATCGAATATATTTTTCAAAAGAAGTTCGCCAATTTCTTCCTTCATGACCCTGCTGATCCCGAATAATGAAGCTGTAGGCCTTGGATTTACATCCACGACATACGGAAGATCCGAAAGTACGATGTCCACACCCACATACCCAAAACAACCCAGACATTTTACTGCAGAGATCGCAGTCTCATAGAGCTCCTCTTTTCTGGGGGTCTGGTAAGGAGTCAGGCTGCCGTTGTATTTTATGCCCGAAGCTCCGGTTTTCTCGGGGTTTCCGCCTTCCCTGTCCTTTTTCTCTCCAAACTCGATGAACTGGCGGTTTACCGTAAGCGGAAGCGGCTTTTTCCCTGCAATCAGGCTTACACTCAGGTGTTTTCCTTCAATATATTCACTTGCGATGCAATCATTTGCAATGAAATCTTCCGTTTTTTCGAATTCCGTAACAAGAGATGTTGCCTCTGCCCCGCACCCGAACCTTGGCTTTATGACATACTTTTTGCCCTTTTCAGCTTTTTCCGCAATCTCGGGAGCCTTAATTCCGGCCTTTTTCAGGACTTTTGTGCACAGGACTTTATCCGCACAGCAGGCTGCCGATTCCGGCGAGCAGCCCAGGTTTACGGTATTTTCTTCAAGGATCCGGTTCAGCTCGGGAAGCATTCCGTCAGGAGCAATAAGCAGTCCGGCATCACATTTCTTTGCCTCCCTTTCAACTACCTGCCTGAAGTTTTCAGCCGTGGATTTCAAGGAAGTGCCTGCACCTATTTCCGTACCTGCAGAAGGATAGTACACCTCATGCCCCACACGGACAAAGCTTTCTGCAAGCGTTTTTAGCATAGCTGCCCCTTCTGGGATCAGGGACTTTTCGATATCCGTACCGACAGCGAATTCTGCAATCAGGATTTTCATCGGAGAAGAAAAACCCGGTTATTTTATAATACTTTTTGTCTCAGCAGAGTTGCGCCAGCAGAGTTGCGCCAGCAGAGTTGCACCAGCAGAGTTGCGGCTCTGCAGTACGCGGTCCGTTTCGCTCCGCTCAAGCGGACTACTTGATAGGTCGACGCAGGAGAGTGGGCTTTCCCGAAAAAAAGAAGAGAAGAAAGAAGACAAAAATGAATTCTTTGAATAACAGGCACAAAAATTGGAAGGACTTTCATGCCAGGAAAAAAGACCAGAATAAAGAAGCTGGAAAGTAATAGTGACATAAAAACGGTGACATAAAAAGATGTGGAAATGCATCCAGAACAAAATTCAATATCGACCTGAAAAATACTCTTTTCTACAACTGTTTTTTACTTATTATTTCTACGGTCTCAAGACCTTTCGTTCTCCCTTATATTTCCTTCTTCTTATAGGGAGGAAACCCAAAACATGCGGAAGGAGGCATTATATAAATTGCGGATTAAAAAAAGTTAAAAGAAGCGGGCTACGGAAAATTAGCTGAATAAATTGATTGGGGGATATGAAGGAAAAATGGGAAAGAGGTAACTAATCCTGTTACGTAAGTAAAGGTTTATATAATTTATATAGTTTATAGCATAAAAGGTAAATAAATAATCTTGACGGTGGCTGGTAAAATCAACAGCAGAAACCCAAATTCTCAGTCTTTGTTTGAAAATCCTTTTGTAAAAACCCTCGCTATTGCGGTTCTCATGGGTATATTCCTGGTTGACATGGGGCTAGGGCTATTTGATATATTTTCTACCAAATCAAGCCCCCTGCCGTCGGCGTTTGTACTCTTGATCTTTGCCGTGATGTTTATAGGAGGGATGGTATTCTATGAGAAACAGGGGTTAGACACCCTGAGTTCCCTTATAGGAGGAGCGCTTGCAGGTTTTGGACTTTCCTTCGTGTTTGTCTCCCTCGTAGGAGGCGTGCAGTTTGCATTGGGAGGAGGAATTTCCGCTATTGGATGGGAACAGGTAATTTCAGCAGTTGCAGGCTGCATGATTGCAGGCGTCATAATGCTCAAAGTACTATCTTATAAACTTCAGAACCACTTTTACTGATTTTTCTTTTTTTTACTTACTCAGGAAGATATGCCGTTTGATTTGCCGAAAAGTATTTATAGAATTACAAACAATCACAGATCAAGGCGAGCGAACCGTTACAAGAATTTAATGGGGATCGATAAATGAAGAAGTCCACTAAAAAGGAAAGTACGCATTCTAAAGAAGAGAGCCAGACAGAGGCTGAAAACTCCGAAGCCCGGAAATCTGGACCTTCTACTGAAAAAGCCGATGAAAAAACGGCAGGTCCAGAAAAAGAGGCTGCAGGTTCCGGCGCTGAAAAGAGTCCGGAGGTTGCCTGCAGGGAGGAAAACGAACTTCTCAAGGATCAGCTTTTCCGGCTTGCAGCGGATTTTGATAACTTCAGAAAACGGACCGCCCGTCAGATGGAAGAAAACCGAAAAGCTGTGCTCGAACAGGTGCTTCTTGACTTTGTCGAAGTGACGGATAACTTCGAACGTGCCCTGAAATCTGCACGGACTGCAGAAGACATGGGTTCGATTGTAAGCGGAATCGAGCAGCTTTCAAAGCAGTTTTTCTCTATCCTGGAAAAATACGGGCTTGAGAGAATAAAATGCGAAAAGGCAGGCGAGTTTGACCCTCACAGACATGAGGCTGTCCAGCACATAGAAACCTCCGAAGTTCCGGACAATACCATAGTTGATGTTTACAAACAGGGTTATTCACTGAACGAGAAGGTTGTCAGACCCGCTCTGGTTTCAGTGGCGAGAACCCCTGAAGAGACCGAAAAATAAAACTGATCAATTCAAAACCAGCTGTATGTGTAAACCGAATTTACATTTACGCCGGTTAAACCGAACTTACATTTAAACCTGCATTAAAATCCACACTAAATTCGATAACCCCTATGGACAGGTAATCTAGCTAATAGGACCTGCCATCAAATGAAATAAATTTAAAAATAAGTTTATTAAGTATTTTCCGGGTTCATTGACCGGAAATTTAACTGACTAATCTAAAAAACAACCTGAAAGGGTAACCTGAATAAATAACTCAATTGACAATTTACTATGAGGATATAATATGGCAAAGATACTGGGTATAGACCTTGGTACTACCAACTCATGTGTGGCAGTGATGGAAGGCGGGGAAGCTGTCGTTATCCCGAATGCCGAAGGCAGCAGAACAACTCCTTCAGTCGTCGGATTCTCCAAGAAAGGGGAGAAACTTGTGGGGCAGGTCGCAAAGCGGCAGGCCATTTCAAACCCGGAAAACACCGTTTATTCCATTAAAAGGCATATGGGAGAAGCCAGCTACAAAGTCACACTTCATGGAAAAGGATACACCCCGCAGGAAATTTCTGCGATGATCCTCCAGAAGCTCAAAACCGATGCAGAAGCTTATCTCGGAGAGACACTCAAACAGGCTGTCATTACAGTTCCTGCCTATTTCAACGATTCACAGAGGCAGGCTACAAAGGATGCAGGAGCTATTGCAGGGCTTGAAGTCCTGAGAATCATAAACGAGCCCACGGCTGCATCCCTGGCTTACGGGCTTGACAAAGGAGATATAGACCAGAAGATCCTTGTCTACGACCTTGGAGGCGGAACCTTTGACGTATCCATCCTGGAGCTCGGGGGCGGAGTCTTTGAGGTAAAGTCCACAAGCGGAGACACTCACCTTGGAGGAGACGACTTCGACCAGCGCATTATCGATTACCTGCTCGCAGAATTTAAGAAAACCGAAGGAATCGACCTTTCCAAAGACAGGGCTGTCCTCCAGCGCCTGAAAGATGCTGCCGAAAAAGCCAAGATCGAGCTTTCAGGAGTCGCCAGCACCAACATCAACCTCCCCTTCCTGACAGTCGGGCCCGATGGGGAACCAAAGCACATGGACGTTGACCTGACCAGAGCCCAGTTCCAGAAGATGACTGAGGACCTCCTGGAAAAGACCCTCGTATCCATGCGCCGCGCCCTCAGCGATGCAAAACTTACACCAAATGACCTTGATAAAGTGATCCTTGTCGGAGGCGCAACAAGGATGCCTGCCGTGGTCGAACTTGTGGAGAACTTCACAGGCAAGAAGCCCTACAAGAACATCAACCCTGACGAGGCAGTTGCAATCGGGGCAGCCATTCAGGCAGGAGTCCTGGGCGGAGAGGTAAAAGATGTCCTTCTGCTCGACGTCACCCCCCTTACCCTGGGCATCGAGACCCTCGGAGGCATTGCAACCCCGCTCATTCAGAGGAACACCACCATTCCTACCAAAAAGAGCCAGATCTTCTCAACTGCTGCTGACAACCAGCCCTCAGTCGAGATCCATGTCCTGCAGGGAGAGCGCGGAATTGCTTCCGAAAACAAGACCCTTGGAAGGTTCACCCTTGACGGCATACCCCCGGCTCCGAGAGGTATCCCGCAGATTGAGGTCACCTTTGACATTGATGCAAATGGGATTCTGCACGTGAGTGCAAAGGACCTGGGCACAGGCAAGAAGCAGTCCATTTCCATCCAGAAGCCCGGCGGACTTTCCGATGCCGAAATCGAGCGCATGGTCAAGGACGCGGAACTCCATGCCGAAGAAGACAGGAAGCGCAAGGAAGAAGTCGAGACCAGAAACAACGCCGAAGCCCTTATCAATGCCGCAGAAAAGACTATCAAGGAAGCCGGCGATGTAGCTACCGAAGACCAGAAGTCAAAAGTCAATGCTGCCATCGAAGACCTGAAGAAAGCCCTTGAAGGCAAGGATGCAGAAGAGATAAAGGCAAAGACCGAGGCTCTTCAGGAAGCCGTATACCCGATTTCAACTGCAATGTACCAGAAAGCCCAGCAGGCTCAACAGGCTGCAGGCGAAGCAGGCGGCGCTGATGCAAGGGGTCCTGATGAGACCGTTGTTGACGCCGACTACGAAGTAGTTGACGACGAAAAGCGTAAGTAAATGGAGAAGAATTAACAGTAACAAAAGATGCCTGGGAATTCGCAGGCCTGACCGGAAACCTGGAAACAGGTTCCGTCTCCTTTATTTTTTTTAAAACTACAGGGAATCCTGATGGCTACCACACGTGATTATTACGAAATTCTCGGATTATCTAAAGAAGCCTCAGTCGAAGATATTAAGAAAACATACCGGAAACTTGCACTGCAGTACCATCCTGACAGAAACAAGGACCCCGGGGCTGAGGAAAAATTCAAGGAAATATCCGAGGCTTACGCCGTTCTTTCAGACACGGAAAAACGAGCTCAGTACGACCGTTTCGGGCACGCCGGAATTGATAATCAATACAGTGCAGAGGACATCTTCCGGGGCGCGGACTTCGGCGGGTTCGGAGACATTTTTGAAATGTTTTTCGGAGGCGGCAGAAGAGGAGGGCCTATGGGCCCGAGGAGAGGCTCAGACCTCCAGTACGACCTCTATATAACCTTTGAGGAAGCTGCTTTTGGAGTCCGTAAAGATATTGACATTCCAAGGACAGAAAGGTGTCCTACCTGCTCGGGCACAGGAGCAAAAGAAGGCACAAGCCCGAAGCGCTGCCCGACCTGCGGCGGGGCAGGACAGGTCCGTACCACCCGTTCGACTTTAGGAATGCAGTTTGTGAGCACCACCACCTGCAGTACCTGTCACGGCAGAGGCCAGATAATTGAGTCCCCGTGTCCGACCTGCAGCGGGGCAGGCAGGGTCCGGAACAGGAGAACAATAACAGTCAACGTACCTGCAGGAGCAGACTCAGGCATGAGCCTCAGGCTCAGCGGAGAAGGCGATTCAGGAGAGCCGGGGGCTCCTTCCGGAGACCTTTATATTATCATCCACGTGATGGAACACAGGTATTTCAAGCGGGTCGATTACGATGTAATCTCCGAACTGTCAATACCCTTCACCCAGGCTGCACTCGGAGCCGATGTTATGGTTGATACCCTCTACGGCAAGGTCAAAATGAATATCCCGGCAGGGACCCAGACCCATTCCGTCTTCAGGCTCAAGGACAAGGGCATACAGCACCTCCACGGGCACAGCAAAGGAGACCAGCTCGTAAGAGTGATAATCAAGACTCCCACAAAGCTTACCCAGGAACAGAAAGACCTGCTCCGCCAGTTCGAGTACCTGAGCAACGGAAAGAAGCCAGAAGGAGAGGAAAAGAGTAAAGCTGAGAAGCACAAAAAAAGCAAAGGGATTTTTGAAAAAGTAAAAGATGCCCTTGAGAGTTGAAAAAAGCTTCCGCCTAAATTTCGATTTTTCGGGTATTTTTTTAATTTTCTATTTTTCTTTTCTCTTTTACTCTCTGTTTCTATCAAGAATTCCCTTTTGGAATCCCTTTCTATTAAGATTATTTTCTACACCGGAAGCTTGAAAAACATTTATATATACCTGTTTAATTCTATGCTAAGAATCATATTTAATTCGCAAAAGCATAGGTTTGAAAAATTCTGGTTTGCAAAACGTTAATTTCCAGAGATGATAAACACGCGGACTAATTTTACTACAACGGATCAAATATCAGGCGGCATATTACGCTTCAAAATTATACCTGAGATCTTCTTTACGTTTATTTTATCTGTGTTTACTTTGACTGCTTTCACTCCGGTTATTTTTTACTTTGATTCTTTTCGTCCAGTTCGGTTTAATCTGTCCTATGCTCATTGCTTCTGGTTCGATACTTCCTGCGGTGGTAGATTCATTAAAAACAGTTTTTTTGAAGGTGTTCTATGAAGGCTGTAATTATTGGTGCAGGGGAAGTAGGCTATCATATCGCAAAAGCCCTTTCCTCTAAAAATGATGTGGTAATTATAGAAAAAGACGAGGAAGCAGCAAAAAGAGCAGATGAACTTGATGTGCTCGTAGTAGAAGGAAACGGCGCAAACGCAGACATTCTTTCAAAAGTTCTGCAGAATACTGACCTGCTTGTGGCTGTTACAGGCGTTGACGAGGTCAACATTGTTACCTGCATGACCGCCAAACTCATTACAAGGAACAAACCCGGCTGGAAAGAAACAAAGACCATTGCCAGGGTCAGCAATCCCGATTACATAGATTCCCCGGTTACGTCAAGAGCTCAGGTTGGCGTTGACCTTATGATCTGCCCCGAACTTGCACTCGCATCGGAAGTCGCTGATGTGCTTTCAAGCCCCTCTGCCATAGATGCGGAAATGTTTGCCGAGGGAAAAGTAAAGATGACCGAGTTTGCAATAAACCCGGGGAGCAGGCTCGTAGGAAAGCAGATGCAGGACCTCCGGCTTGCAGACTGCTGCATTGTCAGTGCGGTTTTCCGTGAAGACCAGATCATAATTCCTCACGGAGACGACTTAATCAAAGCAAACGACCACATGGTAGTTGTGGGCAAGCCCGAAGCTATGGAAAACCTTGAAAACGTTTTCGGGAGTGAAGTGCCCCACAGAAACAGAATTCTCCTTATTGGCTGCGGGACTGTGGGTTTCTATCTGGCAAAACTGATTGACAGGGAAGAAAATGCCGATTTGAGGATTATTGAGTACAGGAAAGGCCGCTGCATAGAAGTTGCCGAGATGCTGGAAAATGCCCTTGTGCTCAACGGGGATGGCACTGACGTCAGCCTGCTCAGGGAAGAGGATATTGAAAACATGGATGTTGTTGTTGCAGTTACGGACAGCGACGAAAAGAACCTGCTCTGCGCCCTGCTCGCAAAACAGCTTGGGGCAAAAAAAGTGATTGCCAGGGCTGACCGCTCGGACTACCTGCCTCTTTTTGAAATGGTCGGGATCGACATGGCCGTAAGCCCCAGGGAAGCAACCGTAAACGAGGTCCTCAAACTTACCATGGGCAAAGGCATACAGACGCTCACGACTATCGAAGGCGAAAAAGCCGAAATCATAGAATATACGGCTTCTGAGAAGTCCAGGATTGTCGGTAAACCCTTAAGCAAGGTAAAGTTCCCCAAAGGAGCCCTTATTAATATGGTCGTACGCGGAAAAGATACCATAATTCCCAGGGGAGATTTCATCATCAATAATGGGGACCGTGTAGTTATTTTCTCTATGGCTTCTGCGGTTTCCGAAGTAGAAAAATTCTTCAGATAAGTTTAAAGGAAAGGGTTTTTCATGAATGATAAAGCTGTTTTTAACGCCCTGGGAAAAATTCTGGTACTCCTGGCTTTTACCATGCTTGTCCCCCTTTTTGTGGCATTCTATTACAGGGAACCCCTTGAACCATTTCTGATTTCTATTTTAATAACGTTTCTTGCAGGCCTGCTCCTGACGCGTATAAATGAAAATGCTGAATGGCAGCAGAAAGAAGCGCTCGCCATTGTGGCTCTGACCTGGCTTGCAGCAGCTATTTTTGGAGGGATTCCTTTCCTTTTCGAAGGAGTGTCCTTCATTGATGCCGTATTTGAAACAATGTCAGGTTTTACCTCAACGGGTTCGACAATCCTTGTCGATATAGAGAGTTATTCAAGAAGTCTTCTTTTCTGGCGATCTTTTACTCAGTGGCTCGGAGGCATGGGAATTATCGTGCTCTTCATTGCTATTCTGCCCAAACTCGGCGTTGCCGGGCGCCAGCTTTTCCGCGCTGAAGCTCCGGGCCCTACCGAAGATAAGCTCAAACCCCGAATAAAAGACACGGCAAAAATCCTGTGGGTACTCTATATCCTGATCTCCGCTATTGAAGTTGTGGCTCTGATGCTTGCAGGAATGTCGCTTTACGATGCCCTTACGCATACCTTTGCCGGTATGGCGTGTGGGGGTTTTTCTCCTTACAATGCAGGGATAGAAGCCTTCCACAGCCCTCTGATAGAGTTTATTCTCACGTTTTTCATTTTTGCAGCCGGGGCGAACTTTGCCCTCTATTACAGGGCTATCAAAATTGATAAGGATCTCCTGTTTAAGGATGAGGAGTTCAGGGTCTATACCTCTATTCTTCTGGGGTTTACAGGCCTGCTCACTTTGATTCTTTACAAGGACATGGAGTATTCTCTTTTCAATTCTTTCCGCTATGCCGTATTCCAGATTACCTCCGTCATGACAGCTACGGGCTTTGCTTCAACCGATTTTAACCTGTGGACAGATTCAGCAAAAATTCTGGTTATTGCAGTCATGTTTATCGGAGGCTGTGCAGGTTCTACGGGAGGGGGCATGAAAGTTGTACGTTTTCTGCTGATGTTAAAGTATGCGAGAAGAGAACTGTTCAAGTTTATTCACCCAAGACTTGTCAGGCCTATCAGATTTAATAACAAATCAGTGCCGGATGAGGTCTTGCAGTCCATACTCGCTTTTGTTGTGATCTATATATCAGTTTTTATCTTCAGTGCGATGCTTCTGACTTTGCTTGGAGTCGACATGATCAGTTCTGTTACAGCTTCGATCACGACCCTCGGAAATATAGGTCCGGGCTTAAATCTTTTTGGCCCTATGGGAAACTTTGAGTCGCTTCTCCCGCTGGGCAAAATTATCCTGATAAACAATATGTGGGTCGGTAGGCTTGAAGTATACACTGTACTGGTACTTTTTACAAGTGATTTCTGGCACTCCTGAAAATCTTAAAAAGCAATTTCTTTCGGAGCTTTTTTAGATTTTTATTTTCCCTGAAGGTTTCAAAAAAATTACAGGATTTTTGCATTGCACAAATATATTTTAAAATAATTATAAAATTTTCCTGTTTTTGAAATTCATTACTGATTTAAATTCCTTGATGAGGAAAAAAGTATTTATAATAATGTACCTTACGTTTTCCATTTGTCATGTGTGCGAAAAAAGGTTTTCGTTTCAAAAAAATTCGATCGCCGTGAACTGTATGACAACACAGTATATAATCTTGGACGGTTTAATGCTCATTCTCTTTCTGGTCATTGTTACCGGGGTGGCATTACCTTTCAGCAGTTTCTTTGTCCGGGTCTTTACCGGAGATATGTCCCGAGGAATTCCGGTCCATATCGAAAAAACAGTCTACAGGTTAATCGAGACAGATCCTGATAGAGAAGACGGATGGCGGGGTTACGCCCGGGATATGCTCATTTTCAACGGTACAGGTTTTGTAGTTCTCTTCACACTTCTTCTTCTGCAAGGTTTTCTTCCTTTCAATCCACAAAACCTCGGGGCTTTTGATCTGCATATTGCGCTCAACACTGCTATCAGTTTTGTCACTAACACAAACTGGCAGGTCTACAGCGGTGAAACGGCCGCAAGCTATCTTACCCAGATGGCCGGTTTTACAGTCCAGAACTTTCTCTCCTCTGCTACAGGCATCTGCATAGCGATTGCAGTGATGCGGGGAATCACCCGCCATTCTACCGACAGGATAGGAAACTTCTGGGTGGACATGACTCGCTGTACCCTTTACATTCTTCTGCCGATAGCTTTTATTTTTGCCCTCCTGCTAGCTTCACAGGGAGTCATCCAGAACCTGGACCCGTATGTCCAGGCCACAGGGTACGGTCCTGCAGGGCAGCAGACAATAGCAATGGGGCCTGTAGCCTCACAGGAAGCAATAAAAGAGCTCGGTACTAACGGAGGAGGATTTTTCAATGCAAACTCTGCACACCCCTATGAAAATCCGACACCCATTACCAGCCTGATAGAAGTTTTTCTTATTCTCCTTATACCTGTATCTCTGCCCCTGGTCTTTGGAAGAATGACAGGCCGGATGCGGCAGGGGTGGATGATCTACACTGTTATGCTAATATTATTCTTATGCGGTTTCTGTGCAATCTACACTGCAGAACTGGCAGGCAATCCGCTGGTAAAAGAACTCGGGGTTTCCGGGATATCCATGGAGGGAAAAGAAGTCCGGTTCGGGCTCTGGGAATCGTCACTCTTTGCCACGTCTACCACAGCAACGTCATGCGGAGCGGTCAACTGTATGCACGATTCACTCACCCCACTTGGGGGACTGGTGCCTATGTTCCTGATTCTTCTCGGAGAGGTCGCCTTCGGAGGAGTGGGATCAGGGTTCTACACGATGATAGGATTTGTAGTGCTTGCAGTTTTCATTGCAGGACTGATGATAGGAAGAACTCCCGAATACCTCGGAAAAAAAATAGAGGTATTGGAGATGAGAACGGCTGTCATAACAGTCCTGGTCCCCGGGGTCCTTGTTCTTCTGCTTTCAAGTATCGCACTGGTTCTACCAAACGTTACAGAAGCGATGCATAATCCGGGTCCTCATGGGCTCTCTGAACTGATATATGCCTTTGCCTCCATGTCTAACAACAACGGCAGTGCCTTTGCAGGGTTTGACGCATCAAATACTTTTTACACACTGATAGGTGCTTTAGCAATGGTAATAGGCAGGTTCGTCCCGGCGATCGCCATGCTGGCAATGGCAGGATCGCTAGCGCAGAAGAAAAAAGTTCCACCCAGCTCAGGAACTCTTCCCACTGCCTCCATTACATTTTCTATCTGGACAATCCTGGTAATCCTGATTATCGGTGCTCTCACATTTTTCCCCCTCTTCGCAATGGGGCCCATCGTCGAATACCTGACCATGATAGGGAGGGTCTGAAACAATGCCAAGAAAGCGATACCCCAGTTTAGGCGCTTTTGAGTCGAAACTTCTTCGTGAAGCACTGATCAGTGCAGTGCTTAAACTGGATCTGCGTCAGCAGGCTGGAAACCCGGTTATGCTGCTGGTGGAAATAGGAGGTATCCTGACCACTATTAGTTTTGTTACCAGCATATTTTCTGCTACCGCCAGAGCCTCTTTCTTTACAGGCTTTGTTTCCTTCTGGCTGTGGCTGACGGTGCTCTTTTCCAACTTTGCGGAATCGGTATCCGAAGGACGTGGAAAAGCCAGGGCAGCGTCCCTTCGCCAATCAAGAACCAGCGTTCCGGCCCGAAAACTCAAAGCAGAATCTTTCGATGCTTCTTCCGTCGAGATATCTTCCTCTGACCTCCGGAAAGGCGATCTTGTCCTGGTAAAGACAAACGAAATAATCCCCGGAGACGGGGAAGTCGTGAAAGGAGCTGCACTGGTCAACGAAGCCGCAATTACAGGGGAATCAGCCCCGGTTGTGCGTGAATCGGGTGGGGATCGTAGTGCTGTTACGGGAGGAACTACAGTTATCGCAAATGAGATAATAATCAGAATCACTACTGATCCGGGGCAGACCTTCCTGGACCGCATGATCTCAATGGTAGAAGGTGCCGAGCGGCGGAAGACTCCCAACGAAATAGCTCTCGAAATTCTGCTCATTGCGCTCACAGGCGTATTCCTCGCGGTTGTGGTCAGCACCTACTCGGTTTCTGCATACAGCGCCGCCTCAAGCGGGAGGGGGACTCCTACCAGCTTCACAGCCCTTATTGCGCTTTTTGTCTGTCTGGCACCCACAACTATTGCAGCCCTGCTTCCGGCAATCGGAATAGCCGGAATGGATCGTTTATTCCGTTTAAACGTTATTGCTCTCTCAGGAAGAGCAATAGAGGCTGCAGGTGATGTAAATGTCCTTCTGCTGGATAAAACGGGTACTATAACTTTAGGTAACCGACAGGCAGCTGAATTTTTACCGGTAGATGACCAGTCCCTTGATGACCTTATGGAGGCTGCTCTGTTTTCGTCTTTCGCAGATGATACTCCCGAAGGCAAAAGCATTATCGCTCTTATTCAGGAAAAAACAGGAAAAGCTCCGTTTCCTCCGGAAAATGTAACTTTCATACCATTCTCTGCCGCAACCAGACTTAGTGGCGCAGAGTGCAGCGAAATAACCTACCTGAAAGGTGCCTCCGATGCGATAACAAAAGCCGTTCTGGAACGCGGAGGTGTCATTCCGTCGGACCTGAAGGCAAAAGTACATGGAGTTGCGTCTGCAGGCGGCACACCACTTGTAGTTGCCCGCAACGAGATAATTCTAGGTGTCATATTCCTCAAGGATATTTTGAAAACAGGTATTAAGGAAAGGTTTGCAGATCTGCGCAGGATAGGAATAAAGACGATTATGATCACAGGAGATAATCATCTCACTGCTGCCACCATTGCAGCAGAAGCCGGAGTGGATGATTACCTGGCAGAAGCAAAGCCTGATGACAAGCTCAGAATGATCAGGAACTATCAGAATGAAGGATACATGGTCGCCATGACCGGGGACGGAACAAATGATGCTCCCGCTCTTGCCCAATCCGATGTAGCCGTGGCAATGAACAACGGTACACAGCCTGCAAGAGAGGCTGCAAATATAATTGACCTGGACAGCGATCCGACAAAACTACTGGACATTGTCGAGATAGGTAAGCAAATCCTTATGACTCGCGGAGCCCTGACAACCTTTTCTATCGCCAATGATATCGCCAAGTACTTCGCAATCATTCCCGCTGCCCTTATAGGAATCTATCCGCAGCTTGAAGTGCTGAATATAATGGGCCTTGCAACCCCCCGGTCTGCCATCCTTTCGGCAGTTATATTCAATGCTCTGGTAATTCCAATGCTGATTCCGCTTGCACTCGCCGGGGTAAAGTTCAAGCCTATGCCGGCATCGAAACTCTTTGCCTACAACCTGACCCTCTTTGGCCTTGGAGGGGTAATCGCTCCGTTTATTGGGATCAAGATAATTGATCTGGTACTGACCGGATTACTGCATATCTGAGGAGGTATTGGCATGACGTCTCTCAAAAAAGCCATATTACTATTCACAGTGTTATTCATCATTACAGGATTCGTTTATCCCATGACAGTGACACTTATTGCCGGACTCCTTTTCCCGAATCAGGCCCACGGAAGCCTTATCGTCGACAACGAAAACCGGATTATCGGCTCAACGCTCATTGGTCAGAATTTCGCCGCGCCTCAGTACTTCCAGAGCAGGCCGTCAGCCAGCGGGTATGATGCAACTTCTTCTGGAGGATCAAACTTCGGTCCGACAAATCCCATTCTTCTGGAGCTTGTCGACAACAGAACAAATGCACTCCGGAAAGCCGGGATTACCGACCCGATACCTTCGGATCTGGTTATGGCTTCTGCTAGCGGGCTTGATCCGCACATCAGTTTAGAATCCGCACTGATACAGGTGCCTGTCGTAGCAAAGGCACGAAATCTTCCGGAAGAAAAACTCAAATCGCTCGTACTTGCGAAATCCGTCAATTCCCCATTATCCGGAGCTTACGTTAATGTGCTTTCGCTCAACAGGGCGCTTGACGGGATGAACCGGTCTGAGGGATGAGGGAACTATGGAACGCGATCGCTATGGTGAGGCGGAAGGCAGGCCACAAGCTGAAGATTTACTCTTCATTGCTCACCGTGATGAGAAAAAAGCAAATGAAGGAATGTTGACAATTTACCTTGGCTACGCCGCAGGTGTTGGGAAAACATATTCAATGCTTGAAGATGCCCTTCAGCGGAGACGGGAAGGAATAGATGTTGTAATCGGATACATAGAAACTCATGATAGACCTGAGACCAACGTCCTGGTAGAGAATTTTGAGATTATTCCCGCAATCTCCATCAAACATCAGAACCTCATTCTCAGGGAACTGGATCTCGATGCGGTTATCCGGCGCCACCCCAGGATTGTCCTTGTCGATGAGTTAGCCCATACCAACGCCCCGGGCAGCAGACATGTGAAGCGATATCAGGATGTCGAAGAACTTTTGCAAGCCGGAATATCGGTTTATACAACTGTCAATATTCAGCACATTGAGAGCCAGAACGATGCCGTTGCCCAGATAATTGGCATTAGAGTTTCCGAGACCGTACCGGATACTCTCTTTTCTGATGCTGATGAGATTCGGTTGATTGATATTACCCCGGAAGAACTGAATATTCGCCTCAAAGCCGGGAAAGTTTATGTAAAAGATATGGCTGAAGCCGCTGTCCACCGTTTCTTCAGGACCGGAAACCTACTTGCACTCCGCCAGCTTGCTCTGCGATACATGGCCGATTATACCGATAAAAGGATGATAAGCTATATGAGGACGCGGGCTATCCCGGGTCCATGGCCGGCGGCAGAAAGGCTCCTTGTCTGCATACGGCCCGGTCCGACAGCTGAACACATGGTCAGGGCAGCATACAGGCTTGCAGCCAGGTTCGATGCGGATTTGATTGTATTTTCGGTGGATATCGGTGACGATAGAGCATTATCTTCTCAGGAACGTGCTTGGCTCAATCAAGCCCTTGAGACAGGTCGACGGCTGGGCGGACGGATAGTGCGTTACCGTGGAAACGATGTAGCTGAAGAGATTATACGCTATGCCCGGCGGAGCAATGTCAGCATGATCATGCTTGGAAAACCACACGGGCTGGATATAATTTCCTCTCCAGTATACAGGGTTATCAGGCAGTCACATGGGATTGATGTCCTTCTGTACGAGCCAAAAGGAAACAGCGTCCACATACCTCTTAAACGGCAAATCCCACTCTATTTCACAGCGGAATATATAATCAGCATCATCCTGATTACAGCTGTAGCTGGTATCAATCTCCTTCTTCGAGAGATCATCGGACCTTCAAACCTGCTGATTATTCAACTTTTTCCAGTCCTGATATCTGCCTTCTTTTTCAGACGAAGAGTGGCTCTGTTTACTGCATTTGTAAGCATTCTTGTCTTCGATATCCTTTTTGTTCATCCTTACTACACAATTTCTATCGAGGATTGGGAATACTTCATTGCTTTTGTAGGATACGCTACCATTGCCCTCATAATCAGCAGCCTCGCCACCCGGTTACGCCACCTTTTGCCTCAGATCTGGCAGAGTGAAGTGGAAGTAGAAGCAACGTCGGCCCTTTCCCGCGAACTTGTGGAAGCAAAAACACGGCAAGAAATCTTTGAGATCCTTGCCGATCAAATGCACAACTTTGCACCGGGTGCCTTTGCGATACTGATACCCGGTCCAGTCGGGCTCAAAATCGGAGCCGGTGATGCTATCTACTCCCTCGACGATAAAGAGAGGGCAATTGCTCGATGGGCTTACGATAAAGGTCAGATGGCAGGCCACGGAACAGATAATCTTCCTGCAGGAAGGGGGTACTATGTCCCGATAAGGACACGCAGGAAAGTCTTTGGCATCATGGCCTTCGCTTTTGAAAAACCCGAAGAGGCTCTGATTCCAGAGAATAAAGAGATATTTGAAACAATGGCATTCCTTGGGGCTCTTGCACTCGAACGCTTAAATATGGAAAGGGATTAATAAAGAGAGCACTGATACTCCTGAAGTAACAGATTGAAAACAGCTAACCATAGAGTCCATAGTTTTAGTTATGGGAATATATCGATATTCACTCATTATTTCTTAGAAATCCACCCATTTACGGTTTCTTTTTTCCAAAGAATACTTAAGCAAGCAAGGTAATCTATCTGGAAACAGTCTTTTTTGAGGGAATCTTATGAAAGCAGTAATTATAGGGGCAGGCCAGGTTGGATATCATATCGCAAAGTTTCTTTCCCTCACACATGATGTGATTGTTATTGAGAAAGATGAAGACGCTCTGAGACGGGCGGATGAACTGGATGTTCAGGTCGTGGAAGGGAACGGGGCAAATGCCGATGTTCTTGCAAGCGTTCTTCCTGATGTAGATATTCTCGTTGCTGTCACCGGGGTTGATGAAGTTAATATTGTTGCCTGTATGACTGCAAAGTTAATCATAAGATCTCATGGCTGGAAAGAAACAAAGACAATTGCCAGGGTCAGTAATCCTGACTATATCGATGTGCCTGTTACTTCCAGAGCTCAGGTTGGTGTGGATATTATGATCTGCCCTGAACTCGCACTGGCCTCAGAGGTTGCCGAGGTGCTTTCAACCCCCTCTGCCATAGATGCGGAAATGTTTGCCGGCGGCAAAGTTCAGATGGTAGAGTTTGCTATCCGGCCTGACAACAGGCTCGTGGGAAAACAGATGAAAGACCTAAAGCTTGACGATTGTTGCATTGTCAGTGCGATTTTCAGAGAAAAAGAAATAATCATCCCCCGGGGAGACGATTTGATCAAGGCAAACGACCACATCGTAGTTGTGGGTAAGCCAAAAGGTATGGAAGACCTTGAATTTGTTTTTGGAAACAAAGAATCCCGCAGAAACAGAATTCTCCTTATTGGCTGCGGAATTGTGGGCTTCTACCTTGCCAAGATAATCGATAAGGATGAGAACGCAGACCTCAAGATTATCGAGTACCGGAAAAGCCGCTGTATAGAAGTCGCCGAGATCCTGGAAAACGCCCTTATCCTCAACGGGGACGGGACTGATGTCAGCCTCCTGAGGGAGGAAAATGCCGAAGACATGGATGTAGTTATTGCGGTTACGGACAGTGATGAAAAAAACCTGCTCTGTGCCCTGCTCGCAAAGCAAATGGGAGCCAAAAAAGTGATTGCAAGAGCTGACCGCTCGGACTATGTACCTCTTTTTGAGATGGTGGGAATTGATATTGCAGTAAGTCCTAGAGAAGCAACCGTAAATGAGGTTCTCAAGCTTACTATGGGAAAAGGCATAGAAACCCTTGCAACGCTTGAGGGCGAAAAAGCCGAAATTATCGAGTATACCGCATCCCGGCAGTCAAAAATAGTGGGAAAAGCGCTCAGCAAGGTCAAGTTTCCCAAAGGGGCAATCATCACCATGGTGGTCCATAAGGATGAAGTCGTTATCCCCAGAGGAGATTTCATTATCTGGGAAGGAGATAGAGTAATTGTTTTTGCTCTTTCTTCCGCGGTCCCTCATGTTGAGAAGTTGTTTAAGTAAGAAATTTAAGTAAGAAATAAATATGAGTACATTAAAAGGGTCATAAGCTGCAAAAAACAGAGGATCGGCATGAATATTAAGATTGTTTTTTATGTGCTTGGCGGTTTACTCAGGCTTCTCGGGATGCTCATGGTTGTTCCTCTCGGAGTTGCATACTATTACGGGGAAAGCCTGACGCCATTTCTTGTTTCTATCGTAATAACCGTCCTTACAGGCTTAATCCTGCTTTCATACAAAACCGATGAAGACTGGATGCGTAAAGAAGGCTTTGCAATCGTTGCTCTGGGCTGGCTTGCAGCTGCAGTTTTCGGAGCAATCCCTTTCATGCTGGACGGAATTTCCCCCCTGAATTCTCTTTTTGAATCCATGTCGGCCTTTACCACAACAGGTTCGACAATTCTTACTGATATAGAAAGCCATCCAAAAGGCATTCTCTTCTGGCGGTCCATGATGCAGTGGCTGGGCGGAATGGGTATTATCGTGCTTTTCATTGCTATCCTGCCAAAACTCGGAGTTGCCGGACGCCAGCTTTTCCGGGCTGAAGCCCCGGGTCCTACCGAAGATAAGTTAAAACCGAGAATAAGGGAAACTGCAAAGATCCTGTGGATGGTCTACTTTGTCATCTCATTTGCGCAGGTTATTGCCCTCCTGCTTGCAGGGCTTTCCCTGTATGATGCAGTAACTCATACCTTTACCACAATGGCATGCGGAGGTTTCTCGCCTTACGGGCTGAGTATTGAAGCTTTTGGAAGCCCTCTGGTAGAATTCATAATAACTTTTTTTATGTTCGTTTCAGGCGCAAACTTTGCGCTCCATTACAGGGCAATTTATGTTGACAAGGACTTTCTTCTAAAAGACGACGAATTCCGCTTCTATACGGCCCTTACCCTTGCAGCAACCGGACTTCTTACCCTCCTGCTCTATCGCGACCTTGATACCGGGCTTTTTGACTCTTTCAGGTTTGCGATCTTTCAGGTAGTTTCCATCATGACAACGACCGGGTTTGCCACAACGGACTTTAACCTCTGGTCCGAATCGGGAAAAATGGTGCTTCTGCTTGTGATGTTTATCGGAGGCTGTGCCGGCTCTACCGGAGGAGGCATTAAGGTTGTGCGCATCCTCATGCTTCTCAGGCACGGGAGAGTGGAACTTTTCAAGTCCCTTCATCCGAGAGCTATAAGAAGTGTAAAATTCAATAATAAAAACGTACCAGATGAAGTCATAAACTCCATCTTCTCTTTTGTAGTCATTTATCTTCTGGTTTTCATATCAAGCGCCCTTATCCTCTCGGTCCTGGGCATGGACATCATAACTTCAATTACTGCCTCCATAGCTACCCTCGGGAACATAGGTCCGGGTCTCAATGTGGTAGGCCCTATGGGTACCTTTGACCCTATTCCCCCTCTAGGAAAATTAATCCTTATCGCTAATATGTGGATTGGAAGGCTTGAAGTTTACACCGTAATCGTGCTCTTTACGCCGGAGTTCTGGAACAAGTGATTATGCAGCACCCGAGTTTCGCTTCGGGAGCACGAGGTCCTTTTCGCTCCGCTCAAGAGGACTAATTTACGGGTTAGAGTAGCAAGCCTCACTCAGGTTTACTCATTACGATTTCTCTGACCTGTACAACCATATTCACTGTATTTTGTCGTTTCTGTCCCGCCCGAGTTTCGCTTCGGGAGCACGAGGTCCTTTTCGCTCCGCTCAAGAGGACTAATTTACGGGTTAGAGTAGCAAACCTCACTCAGGTGTACTCATTACGATTTCTCTAACCTGTACAACCATATTTACTGTATTTTGTCGTTTCTGTCCCGCTCGACGCAGGAGAGCGGTCTTTCCCGTAAAAAAGAGAAGAAGAAAGAAGAAATATGAATGAAAAAGATAAAAGAGCTGAACTAACGCCGCTTTATATGATAATATTTCAAAATTTGGTCTTCAGCGGAGTACGGATAATAAGCTCGGAAAACTTCCAGCATATGCAGAGCTTACAGGCTTACTTTACCGGAGGACGAAGGGAATTTCTGCCCTTTCGTCAAACCAGCAGGCAAAATAAGATTGGGGGTTGGTTCACGAGCTTTCTGCATTTTCAGCGTGCTTGTAAATAACAAACCTCGTACTTTCCTCATTGCCTGCCTTGACACTGCTTCTTGATACCGAAGGTACATGTTTTGCTTCGGTCTTTGTATTGACCTTTGTATTTGCTGGCTGTCCTGTCACTGCTTTTTCACTTTTTCTTAGGAACCTGAATTCCTTTGAAAGCATAACCATGACCAGTACCACCATAATATATTCCGCAGCCGGAGTGGCAGACCAGACGCCATCGAGCCCGAAGAAAAGGGGGAGGACGAACAGGAGGGGAAAGAGGAAAACGAAGATCTTTCCGAGATTGATGAAGAGAGCTGCTCTGACCCTGTTTATTGACTGGTAATAGATGGAGGTTAGCAGTACGATGCCTTCAACAAGCAAAGAGAACATGCCAATATTCATGCCCCGCAGCGTGAGTTCCAGAAGTTCGGAGTCGTCCTGGCTGAAGAGCTGTACCAGAGTCTCAGGGAAGAGGCAGATCAGTATAAAGCCGAAAGCTCCGACCAGGATGCACGAAATCATTGTCAGTTTCAGGGTCTTTGAAACCCTTTCATAGCCGCCTGCCCCGTAATTGAAACCTATGATCGGCTGAACACCAAGGGCTATTCCTTCAAAGAGCATGTAGAAAATTGAAAATACATACCCTATGATACCGTAGGCTGAGACCGCAAGCTCGGAGCCGTATCTGACCAGCAGGTAATTGTGTGCAAAGAGTACGAGAGCAAACGAAATCTGCATGGCAAACGAGGGAATCCCGGCTTTAAAGATCTGCAGGACTGTCCCGGTTTTGAAGCTCATAGCCCTCAACCGGAGTTTAAGCTTTGCCTCGCTTCCGAAAAGGTAGCGCATAAGCAGGACTGCAGGTAGGACAAAGGAAATTATTGTCGCGGTGGCTGCACCCGGCACACCCATTCCCATGTGCATGACAAAAAGGTAGTCAAGCACGATGTTTGTGACCACTCCTGCAACCATGATTTGCATGCAGAGCCTGGGTTTTCCGTCATTCCTTACCAGGGGGTCGAGGGCGATCGTAAGGACCATAAAGACCGAACCTGCGAAGATGATCCGGAGATATTCCCCGGCAAAGGAGAGGGCAGGCCCGTCGGTCCCTAGTAAGCCGAGAGAGGTTTCACAAAAAATCAGCCCGCCTGCAGTAAAAATAGCTCCTGCAAGGAGGCTTAAGGGAAAAGCATTATGCACAATCTCGAGGGCTCCTTTCTTATTCCCTTTTCCAAGTTTCAGGGCTGTAAGACTGGACGAGCCGATCCCGATAATTATACCTGCCCCTATTATAACCAGGTAAGGGGGATAGGCAAGGGTAATCCCCGCAAGCCCCTGGCTTCCGACCGCATTTCCTATAAAAAAGCCGTCAATTATCCCCTGGATTCCGACAATGATTACACCCACAACTGCCGGAAAAGTAAATTTCCAGAAAAGATTGAAAATATTCCCGGACCTCATTTCCTCATCGCTTACCATACCCCGGCCTCCTCAGGCTGCAAAGCCATTTTTTCGGGAGCTTTCAGGAGGGCTGCCAGTTTTTTTCGGAAAAGGAAAGTCTGAATTGTCTTATTGAAGAACTTGAATGTCTTTTTTTCAATTTCAAAAGCTATCTTTGCTGCTTTCAGGTCGAAAAACCTGCCCAATAAGAAATCTGGAATTTTATACTTTTTTGAAGCCCTGTATCCCTTCAAGGGTTTGTACACCCTGAAAAGGTAGAAGCAAGAGTCTTCTGCCCTTACAAATAATTTAGATAAAGTCATCTTTCATCCTGACGAAGCTTCAGGAAAATGAAAATTCAAAAGATAGCTGCTGTGTTGCGGACTTAATCAGAATGTCTAGCCGAATTTACGAAGCTTCATCATTTAAACTGTAAAAGAGGATTCAATTGAAATCGAGAATCCTTTAAAATCATGCAACACAGCAAGTAGAATCAACAAAGTAGACTCAATAATTAGATAGTCAGTCTGGTCAGCTAATTTTATGTGTTATACAATATTTAGGTGATATTTATATATTTGCAGCCTTTTTTGTTTTAGTGGGTCACCGTTTTTAGGCCAAAAAACACAATCAGTAGCTTCTGTCTACACAACTTAGTTAAAAAAAGCCAAAATACTTTTCCAGACTTTACAGGGCTCTTAGAACCGCAGCCTGTTATTAATCGGTTAATAGTATCTCAGGGTGAGCAAATGGTATCTTCAGTTCTTCCCCATCCCTGGAGAAAGGATGAAATTAGAGAAATCAGGATTCAGGGCTTAAGCCAAAAACTGACATACTTCCCAGGCAAAATATGGAGAAGTTTTTTCGCTGGCTGTACGTTTACTAAGGAGGGTACGGGCCAGGATTTTTTGAGGGGTATCAGGGCTCCCTTTCCCTGCATCTCTTTCTGCAGAGAATTGACCGTTGCCTTTGGGCGTCAACGCGATATTAAAGGCAGCGTTGACATCGGCATGGTCAACGTGCCCGCAGTGGGGGCACTCAAATTGCTTGCCGTGTCGGTTGCCTGTATGTCCGCAGCGGCTACATCTTTTGCTTGTCGCATGGGGATCAATATAGACTACCTCTACTCCCTGCAGCCTGGCTTTGTATTCGATAAATTGTTGAAGCTGATGGAAAGACCAGCTGTTCAGAGAGTATTCATTTGACCAGATGTGTTTTTCGGCTTTGGTTTCACTTCTGGTTTTGATTTCACTTCTGGTTTTGGTTTCACTTCTGGTTTTTGTTTCGCTTTTGGTTTTTGTTTCGCTTCTGGTTTTTGTTTCGCTTCTGGTTTTGATTTCACATTTGGTTTTTGTTTCGCTTTTGGTGAACTTTTTATTCATTTCCTTGCTTCTGCTTCTGCTTCCGTTTTCATATTTCTGTTTTTCCTCGCGCTTATTTTTCCTGCCTTTTCCCGCACTTTCGGCCTTGCTGTTGAGTTTCCGGACTCCTTTCAGGTTTTCGAGCTTAATTCCGCATCCGGAATACAGGGCAAGGTCCACAATCTTTCGGCTGATTTTATGGTTCAGGTCCTTTACAATGTTCTTTTCTCTGTTTTTCACGGCTTTCAGGTGTTTGTGTTTGCCTTCAGTGTAGAGCCGCTTTTTTATGTTCTCGTATTTCTTATGTGTGTGGTAGCGCATTTTTCCGAGCTTCCAGACCTTTCCGGAATCAGGGTCTGCCACAACTGCGATATGCCCCTTAGTATTGCGGTCAACTCCTATGTAGTGTCCGGTACTTTCGGGTTTTTCTTCCGGGAAGACAACTGCTACATAGGCATAGACGTTATCGATTTCTATCTGGGAGATTTTCTTGAAGTTGCTGGAAAAATGATAGTCCAGCAGGAGTTTGAGGCAGGAAATCTCCAGGGTCTTTTCCTCCCTGTCGATGCTGACTGCCTTCGAAGGGATAATCAGTTTCACATTTTTTGCGGATTTTAGGTCCCGGTTCCTGGAATATTTCCTTATGATCTGGCCGGAAATTGTTGACCTCAAGCCTATATGCCTGACATCCGCAGGGAAAAGCGAGTCCTTACCCGGAAATAAATCCGTTCCAGGCAGAGAATCGGAAAAAGTAGAATCGGAAAAAGAAGAAGCAGAAGAAAGAACTGAGGAGTCATGAGAAGACTCAGAAGAGGAAATAGAGAGAGGAAGAGAGGAGGGAGAAGCAGAAGAAGGAGAGGAACGAAGAGATGAAGGAGCAGAAAGAGGAAGAGATGAAGGAGGAAGTTGAGGGTCAGAAAAACCCGGTCCCTGGATCGGAGGCGGGTCAAGGGTGCGATTTTGAGTCCGGTGTTCAATACAGAACTCAGCAACCTTTCGCGCCTTTCGGAGTTCTTCCGAAAAATCCCGATTGTGCTTGATTTTATAGGTCAGTAGCATCCGGGGTACTGCTCCACTTTCAATCTCTGTGATTATTGTACTCAATATGGGTATTTTTGTAAAAACTACAAATTATATTAAGCTTCTATATACATAATTGTCCTGGAGATATTTAACCATTTTGATAAGTCTGCCAGACCAGGAGCCATCAGAGATCTTTTCTACCTTCGAGCGGGTTTGAGTGGTCCCTCATTAACTGTTTGATCTATTCCGGAGCCCGGGAGAAATCTTTAGTTTTTCTCTCTCTGCGCCGCAATGGGGCTGGACAAGTGTCAGCCAGAAAAAAAGTGGCTCAAAAAACCGGCAGTGCAATTGAGAGTGCTAATATTGAAGGACATACCTCCCGGACCGAGAGAATACTTTCCTTAAGCCAGCAAACGGTTTTTCAATTTACAGGTAAATATAAGCGCCTCCGCCAGCTCGTCTGGCAGCCCTGAAAAAAAGAATAAATAAAAGAGATAAAGACCTGAATATCTTCCTCTTTTGCCTGTTTGGTTTTTTCTTATTCAAAGGCGACTCCAGCAGTTTTCACTTTCTGGCTTTTACTTTCGTTCTTCTTTACGGCATCTTTTTTGTATTTTTGAGAAGACCGCTCTCCTTCGCCGAGCGGACAAAAACGACACTATATAGCGAATAAGGTTACACGGCTCAGAAAAATTTGTAATTCCGTCCGCCTGAGTGAAGACCATTGTTAGAACCTATCAGTCCTCTTGAGTGAAGCGGAGCGAAAAGATAGCTTACTCACGAATCCAACTCGGGGCATCAACCATGTAATATGGATAGCCGTGGGTTTGAAGAATTTACCTAAAAATGTGAAAACCAGCTTAATAAGACGAAGAATGACAACCCGGAAAAGGAGAAAACCAGCTAAAAAGACAAAAAGGAATGGATAGAAAACTTATACTCAAAGTAACCTTATAATACCTTTTATGAATCCTAAAACGGTCCTGCTCCTTGTCCTTATCTTAACAGTTCTTTTCTCTGGATGTACCGATATTTACGGGGAAAAAACTTCCAAAGAGTTCACCGAATTTTCCCTCGACTCCTCTCCCGTAAAGTATGTTTCAGTTAAAGGAGTCGAACTCGGATACAGGGAATTCGGATCCGGAGAGCCCCTTGTGTTGATTATGGGTTTTGGGGGAACCATGGATACCTGGAACACAACTTTTGTGTGGGAGCTGGCGCAGGATTACAGGGTAATCACATTCGATAACAGAGGAGTCGGGTACTCTTCCGATTCAGGGGAAAATTATTCCCTAGAACTGTTTGCAAGTGATACTGCAGGTTTGCTTGAAGCGCTTGAAATTCCGAAGGCAAATGTCTTCGGGACCTCAATGGGAGCATCGATTGCCCAGGAACTGGCCATCAATTATCCAGAAAAGGTTGATAAACTTATTTTCTCATCAGCAGTCTACAGCGTTAATGCCCCTGAAGCCCGGCTTCTCAAAAGTATGCTTGAATCCTTTGCCGGCAATTCCGGAATGAGCCCCCCAATCCGGAAACAGGCAGATGCAAACCTGAGATGGAACGGCACCTACGAACGCCTGCCGGAAATAAGGAATAAAACCCTGCTTCTGGTTGGTACGGAAGATGAGTACACTCCCCCCGGAATTTCACTTGCAATGGCAGAGCGTATCCCGGAGGCAGAGGTTATTGTATTTGAAGGGGGTAAGCACTCCGGAGAACGCTATTTCCCGGAGGAATATTCAGAAGCAGCCCTTAATTTCCTTAAAAAACGAACATGAATTCCTGGATTAACAGGTACAAATAATTGAAAGTAATTGAAAATAATTGAAAGTAATTGAAAGTAATTGAAAGTATTTTCATGCAGGAAAAAAGGCAGAGAATTGAACTCTGCTCCTCCTTCCATGAAGATTAACGGGGCGACAGCTTGCCTCTGAATTTTCCGTCCTATATGCCGTGAAGTGCGCCCAGAAGGACCTCCCTGCTGATGTTCCCTTTCTGCATAACGTAAGAGACATTCCTGTTGAGCAGCTCCTTCTCGTCAAAGCTCAGGTCCTTTGCAGTACATATGATGATAGGGATATCTACGGTCTCCGGATTTTCTTTAAGAGCCTTGATGACGTCAAAACCCGAAAACTTCGGCATCATCAGGTCAAGGAGAACCGCATCCGGACGCCTGGTTACGATTTTTTCGATTGCTTCCCCGCCCCCGTATGCGCAGACGGGCTCGTATCCTTCCTGCTCAATAAAGGAACTGAGTAGCTCTACCATAGCCGGCTCATCGTCCACAATCATAATTTGAGGGGAGGAGTTTGTATTTCCTGTTACTTTTACCCTCTGCAGGCTGGAAAGCAGGTGGTCTTTTTCCACAGGCTTGGTCAGGTGATCAAACGCACCCCAGAGAATGCTGCAATTTTTGTCGTCGTTCATGGAAATGACCAGGATGGGAATGCTGGAGGTTGCAGAGTCCTCTTTCAGGTTTTTCAGAATATCCCAGCCGCTGACCCCCGGCAGCATTATGTCAAGAGTGATTACCGAAGGCTTCAGTTTACGGGCAAGCAAAAGGGCCTCCTTCCCGCTGGACGCCGAAGCAACCCTGTATCTCGCTTCCGAAAGCGTAATAATTAGAAGCTCCTTTGCCATTTCATCGTCTTCAACAACCAGCACCAGGGGTTCGTCTCCTGTGGCTCCCGCAGGCTCTACGATTACCGGAGTCCTGATTTCTTCAGGTGTTTCCGGCTTGAAGGTTTCTTTCTTTACTTCTTTCCTGGGAGTCGGAGGGACAGGTTTTTCGGAAATGTTAGAACCGTTCACGCATATTTCGAGATTTTTCCTGTACTTCAAAGGCAGTTCAAAGGTGAAAGTCGAGCCTTTTCCGGGCTCGCTCTCGACCCAGACCATACCCCCGTGGAGTTCTACGAACTTCCTGACAAGAGCAAGCCCGAGCCCTGTCCCTTCATACTGGCGGTTGATACTGGAATCTACCTGTTTGAAGGGCTGGAAAAGGAGTTGCTGGTCTTCTTCGGAGATACCTATCCCGGTGTCCGAAATGCTGACCCTGGCAGAGTCTCCTGCTCTTATAGCCTTAAACTTTACTGACCCGCCTTTAGGTGTGAATTTTATGGCATTGCTCAGAAGGTTGTAGATGATCTGCTTAAAACGGACCCTATCCGCATAGACCGAAAGCCCGGGGTCCACTTCAGGCTGCATTGAGATGTCCTTTTTCAGGGCAAGAGCCGAGCTTACAGCCCAGGTGTCACTAAATACCTCGGAAACAGAAAACATCTCCAGTTCCAGTTCCATCTTGCCGGCTTCGATTTTGGAGAGGTCAAGAATATTATTTATGAGAGTCAGGAGATGTTTTCCGCTGTTAGCTATATTGGTGAGGAACTTTCTATTCTGCTCATTGAATTCCCCGCTAATCCCACCGAGCATCACATCCGAAAACCCGATGATTGCGGTGAGAGGAGTCCGCAGTTCGTGGCTCATGTTTGTCAGGAACTCGCTCTTGGCACGGTTGGCACTTTCGGCAGCAAGCTTTGCATGCAACAGATCCTCTTCGGCTTTTTTGCGTTCGGAGAGGTCGATAAAGCTCTCTATAAGGTACTCTTTCTCTCCTATTTTTACAGGGACCACACTTTTCAGGACGGGTAACTTCTCGCCTTTTCCCCTGCTGATAAGTACCCTTTCAGACCTGTCGACCGTTTGCCCCAGGTCGGTTATCGGACACCTGTTTTTCTCAGCAGGACAGACGAATTTATGGCAGACATGTCCTATCAGTTCACCCCTCGAAAGGCCTATTGCGTCTTCAGCTGATGAATTTACTTCGACGATTTCGTGTGTTGTGGCGTCTACAAGCAATATCCCGCAGAGGGCGTTGTCAATTATTTTTTTCAACCTTTCCTGGCTTTCCTGTTCCATTTTCTCGGCTTTTTTACGCGAAGTGATATCCCGGATAACAAACTGGACTTCTCTGTCCTCAAGGCTAAGGGGAGAAGAGCTGACCTCCACATCAATAATAGCTCCGTCATGTTTCTGGATTTTCATCTCAAAACGCGCAGCTCCGGTTTCGAGCGTTGTTTTCAGGGCTTCCCGAACTGCAGGCAAATATTCTTCGGATACCAGGGAGCTAAGCGAGACATTTTCAAGCTCTCCGTCCCCCAGGCCGAAGGCTGAACGTCCTTTTTCATTAAGGTCCAGGACCTTTTCTTTGCTCAGAATCGCAATTGCATCATTTGATTGTTCAAACAGAGCCCTGTATCTTTTATCTTTCTCCCTGAGGTTCTCTTCTGCCCGTTCCTGAAACACCAGGGCATTTTCAAGTTCCAGCCAGCGCCGCAGGGAGAAAATCCCGAGAGCAAAGGTGAGATAGACTGAAAGAGTGAGCAAACCCCCGATTTCACGGTGATTGTATTCTTCAACAAAAAAAACGATGGACTCAAAAAGACCAAAGTAAGAGGCAAAGAAGGTGAAGAATAGGCCCACAGCTAAAATGATTAACAACTCATCCGATTTTTTCCCAAATGTCCCTCTGAAAAAATCTGACATTTTACAGTCCCCATAAAACAAAGAATACTCCCGCTTTCTGTTCCATTTCATGCGACAAACTGCTCTATAACCGATTTGAACCTCTGGATGTCAATTGGCTTGGAAATGTAACCGCTGAATCCTGCTCTCAGATACTTTTCTTCGTCCCCCCGCATGGCATGGGCTGTAAGGGCAATAACCGGAATCTCCCGTGTGGCAGGATCTTCTTTTAAAACTTCTAACACTTCGGTCCCATCTAACCCGGGTAACTGTATGTCTAATAATATGATGTTTAAATTATTTTTTATACTAAGTTCAATAGCCATAGCTCCATCAACCGCTTCTACAGGCTCGTATCCAAAGGAAACAAGTAGAGTCCTGACAAGCTCCATAATTAAAGGATTATCCTCCACGACGAGTACACTTTTCATAGGCAACAACCGCTAAACAGCTTTATTTTTCCATTGCGTCCTTAACCTTACGTGCATAGCCTCATTGACTGGAAAAAGCATTTTCCAAAAATAAATAACTCTTTTAATAAAACTAATATTTTTCAGTATATTTAACTTATTTATTTAAATAAGTTTCAGTATATTTCTAAATAGATAAATTAATAAAGTATCCGGACTTCACCAGAAATGAAAACACTCCAGAATGAACCTCAACAAAAGCAGAATTTAATTCAGAGCAGGATTAACTTCACAGGACAAAATAAACTTCATAGAGCAAAGTAAATTTCATAAGAGCAGAATAACCCCAATAAAATGGAGCATAATAACAATAAAATGGGCTGAGGGACTAAATAACAGGCTGAAAAACAATATAAACAGGCTAACAGATTCTCGCCCATCACATCAACTTTCCGGATTTTACCATCCATTTTTTATGCGAGAAGCACCTTTACGTTTTAAACCGGCTCTGAACTGATTTGCGTAAGCTCTTTTTCTTTACAGTTACCATACTTTTCAGCTACCGAGATTTTCCATTCACCAGAAACTACAGTTATTCAAAAAAATACTCCTGATCCAATATGTCTGACAATAACTTTTCCTGCAATCCCCCGGAAATCCTTTCCCCGGTAGGCGACAACGAAGCCCTTCTCGGCGCAATCAAGGGAGGAGCAGATGCCGTTTATCTTGGGGTTGGAGAATTCAATGCCCGCCAGGGTGCCAAAAACTTCACCATTGAAGACCTGGAAGCAGCCGTTGACCTGGCCCACTCTCACGGAGTCCTTGTTTACCTTGCCCTGAACATCCCGATCAAACAAAAAGAGCTGCAACACGCCCTTGACATAGTGGACCGGGCATATGCAGCCGGAGCCGATGCAATTATCCTGCAGGACCTGGGGCTCCTCAGGCTTTTAAAGGAAATCTATCCCGACCTCGCCCTTCACGCAAGCACGCAGATGACCATCCACAACAAAGAGGGAGTGGACTTTGCAACAGACCTCGGAGCAGATAGAGTGATCGTTTCCAGGGAACTGACCACTGCCGAGGTAAAAGATATCGTGGAACACTCAAAAGTGGGGATCGAAGTCTTTGTCCATGGAGCCCTCTGCTATTCCTACTCAGGCAAATGCCTCTTCAGCAGTTTCCTGCACGACCGGAGCGCAAACCGGGGTGCCTGTGCCCAGCCCTGCAGGCGCAGATACAGCTTCCTGGTAAACGGCAGGGAAATTGACGAAAGGCACATCGGAGGCAGTTACCCCATAAGCTGTGCCGAGCTTTCCACGCTCACCGGGCTTGAAGAAATAGTAAAGACCGGGGTCGTAAGCCTGAAAATCGAAGGCAGGATGAAAAAGCCCGAGTATGTAACTGCAAGTGCCGCGGCCTACAAAGCAGCAGTCGAAGCCATCTGCAGCCCCAGAGCTAACCCGACAAAAGAAGAACTTGAAGCAAGAGAAGCCGAGCTTGCAAAACTCTTTTACAGGGGCTTTACGCGGGGCTTCATCCTCGGGGAAAAAGGCGTGTCCCATCCCAAATACAGCTCCAACTACGGCGCCTTCCTCGGAAAAGTCCTGGACCTCTCCCGCTCAAAAGGCAACACAAAACTCACGGTCCGGCTTGAAGAAAACATCCAGGTAAAAGACGGCATAAGCATTTTCACGCGGGAAAGAATGCTCGGCTCTGCAGTGACAGGAATTATCACGATTTCAGGGGAGCACGTAAAAAGTGCCGGAAAAGGCGAAAAAGTCGGGCTTGAGATCAGCTCAAAGACAGGCAGAGCCGTCCAGAGGGGAGACGAACTTTACCTCACAACCGACACGCAGCTCCTTGACACACTTCAGAAAACAAAACTGAAAGCTCTCCCCGTAAGCCTGAAAGCAAGGGCAAGAAAAGGAGAACGGTTTACGGTTGAAATCTGGACAGAAAACAAAAAAAGCGCAGAAAACGGAAAAGCCAGCAGAGCGGAAGAACCCGCGTATGCAGAATTTACAGACGACTATATCGTCCAGGAAGCCGAGAAAGCCCCGACAACGGCAGAGCAGATAAAAAAGGCGATGGAAAGCCTTGGAGACACTCCTTTCGAAGCCGCCTCCATTGAGATAGAAACTGACGAAAACATCTTTATCCCGGTCGGCGTGCTGAAGAACACGAGGAGAAAAGCTGCAGAGCTCCTGCTCGAAAAAATCCAGAAGGCAAAGAAAAAGGAAGAAAAACATCCGGATCTGGCAGCTTTCAATAAACTGTGCTCTTTAGGAGACGATTCTGAAGACAAAAATGAACTTCGCATAAGCAGGGCAGGGACAGTATCAAGAAATATAGCTTCAAAGAGTCTTCTCCTGAGCGTTGAAGTGCAGAATATTCCTTCTCTCTTGCAGGCAGCCTCAGCCGGAGCAGATATAGCCTACATTCCAATTTCATTTTTTGAAGTACTGATGTCTCCCAACAGTGCTGACAGGCTTGAAGATTTGAAAGCAGAAAAAATCGAACTGGTTTTCAAGGTTCCAAGAATTACCCACGAATGGGAACTGGAAGAGTTAAAACCCCTGCTGGAAAAAGTAAGGGACTCCGGCTTCACAGTAGCCTGTTCAAGCCTTGGGGCATCTCAGTTTGCAAAAAAGCTTTCCATACCTTTTGTCGCCCAGAAAGACCTCAATATCTTCAACGCTTTTACTGCAAGTACATTCTATCAGGCAGGAGCATACAGAGCAACCCTTTCAAGCGAACTGAACCTGAGCGAAATAAAAAATGTCTGTGAAACCCTTCAGGCCTGCGGAGCTTCAGGCCAGACTGAGATTTTAGTTTACGGCAGGGAACTGATGCTTATTACGGAAAACGACCTCTTAAAGCCCCTCGTTGACCGGAAAATCGTAAGAAATGAAAGCGAAGTGCTCCTTGTTGACCAGAGCGGCTCCGAGTTTCCCGTCCAGCGCTTTGGCACCCGGACCCTCATATATAATTCAAAGGTGCTTGACATGCTGAAGTACGTCAAGAACATGAAAGGGTACGGAGTAGATGTGCTCAGGCTTGACCTTTCGTTCAACACCGGTGTTGAGGTAAAAGAGATTATAGAGGCGTATAAAGAAGCACTGGCAGGAAAAGAAGCAAAGCTGAAACCTGCAAGAGGCGTTGAGTATACGACCGGGCATTACTTCAAGGGGGTATGAGTTCCCAAGCTGCGCCACCCGAGTTTCGCTTCGGGATCACAGGAAATCGGAGATTTCCTGGGAGTTGCGATGTAATCGCAACAGCACGAAGTCCTTTTCACTCGCTTCGCTCGTTCAAGATGACTACTTGACGGATTTCTCAATTAGCTGCGCTCAAGAGGGCTAATTTAAGAACTCTCAACCCAGACAACATTATTCGCTGTACTGAGTCGTTCTTGTCCCGCTCGACGCAGGAGAGCGGTCTTGCCCAAGAAGACAAAAAACAGACATGAAATTTCAAATAACAGGCATAAAAAAACGAAAGTAATTGGAAGTACTTTCATGCCAAAGAAGAAAAAGAGCGGAAAAATCAAATTGTGTGCGACCAATGGTAAAGAAAGAGTAAATTCTACTTGAAGTACGCTCTTCTCAAATCTCTTTTTACTTCTTTTTTGCAGGGCCGCCAGACAGTCTGGCGGAGGCGCCCTGTAAAGCATGGGTTCAAAACCGGCTTCAAAGAGTTAAGGGAAGTTTTACCTTCAACCCAGAGCCTTTCTGATTTTTCCCATTTTGGTAAGGGTCGAGCATACGAGCTGTGAAACCTCCTCGTCCATACAGTTTCCTGCAGCCCCTGCCTGCAGAAGTTCAGGCTGCATCATCTCAAGCAGGATGCGGTATGAAGGTTCGGGGTGGGTTTCGAGGCAGAGGGTCTCGCGAAGGATCTCAATATCTTTACCGACCTCCTTGAAGCATGCTCCTGAGAGGAAGCGGGAAGCCACATTGAGGTCCAGGTACCCGGCTGCAAAACTCAGGTCACTGGTAAGGGAGGGGAAATATTTCGTAAGCAGCCTTTCACAGGCCTCTTCACCGAGTTTTTCCCGGGCTTCTTTGAGCGCAGTGCCTGTGCCTATGAATTCGGGAGGCAGGCCTATGGAATAGAGGGCACCGGTAAATTTGATAGCCCGCGGGAGGTGCAGGTCTTCTGCAGGCATGCTGGCTTGTAGCTCTTTTCCGATGTCGCTGCGGCAGAGGCTAACTATGCCTGAAATATCGGGGGCGCTTCTTGAATAACCGCCGCTTCCCCTGTGCATCAGACGGTCCCGCTGCTGAGGAAGGAGGTCGGAAAGCTGGTTTATGGTAGAGGACAGTTCGCGGATAACGTGGCTGTACCTTGTCCCGAAAATCCCTATAAGGTTTACAAGCTCTTCCTTTTCTTCGCCTGAAAATAGCTCAGGGGTTTCGGGCAGCTTCTCCTTTGCGAGGTTTACCAGGGCTTCAGCGTCCCCTTTTCCATGGCTGTACCTGACAGCTGACTGCAGGGTGATTGTCCCTACGCCCCTGTATTCCCTGAAGAAGTTTTCCGCATTTTTCAGGTCAAGGTGCCCTCTGAAAGGCAGGGTCCCGGCTCCGAAGATGATGCCTGTTTCGGTATCGAGTTCGGAGTTCAGTTCGGAAATTCCGTTTATGGCATATTTGCATGAGAGGGTGCTTGCCACATGTCCGAAAGAGAGGGCGGAGTCGGATTTGCCCAGGAAGACCCTGAATTTTTCGGGGGCTGTCCCAAAACGTTCTTTCCAGGCAAGAAGCGTGTTTTCGGCAAGTTCCCTTGCGTGCAGGAGGGCGGGAGCGTCCTCTATAAGGGGGATTATTCGAGGGACCTCCATTGCAAACCCGAATTCTTTTTTTGCAAGCTCGCTTATGTCCACCATATGCTGCTGGGCATCAAGGATTTCCCTGACCGTGCCTGTCATGGGATGCACGAATTCATTGATTGCCTGGACATCCGAGTATTCAAGAGCCCCGTGGTTGGCTTCGGCAATGGACATCATGACCATAAGCTGCCTGAACCGGTTTTCCTGGACTGCGCTTGGAGCCCTCGGCGTGATAAAAACATCTTTTCCGGGCACAAGGTCTGTTTCTTCTATTAATCTGGATACGATCTGGACATTCTGATGATAGGGAGTTGCCTTTCCCTCATAATCCGGCATATACTCGTCACAGCCGAATACCACCGCAGCTTCAATGGCTTCCCCCGGCTCTTCCTGCGTGGAAATATACCTTGATGCAGAGTCCGGGTGCTGCGTGCACATAACTTTCGGATAAGTTGATTTCCTGCTCATGAAATTGAACCCTCACTGCTTAACAGGGTAAATTTTTAGATTTTATTTTTTCTTCTCGCTGGCCAGCGGATCAATTGGGTTGCCGGCCTTATTGTCAACCTTTAAATATACTCAAACTAGTAGCGGAGAAGAATGTTTACTTAGAAATAAATGTTTTCGTTGACAATAAGTTGACATTAAGGTATCGGCTTTGAAACTATCTGCTATAAATGCATTAAAGTACAGCATAGACATAGTATCTAAAGTATATCGGTATCAAAAGAATACTTAACTTTCTTTGAAAATTAATCCAGCAACGAGAAAAACAAAAGAATTGATGAGGCAAATCGAGGATACAAATCGAGGAAAAATCGACGATACGAATCAAGGATAAGAAACGATGATAAGCGGCAATGATATCGCAAAAAAAAGTATGAGGTAACAAAATGTACTGCGACCAGTGCCCTGAAGTTTTGAGTGGAAAAGGCTGTACAAAAAACGGACCCTGCAAAAGGCAGAGAGTTGAGCTCCCGAAAACCGAAGGCCGGGGCAAAGAAGGCGGCCTGAGCCTGGCAGCCCGGTTAAAAGGCATGATGGGCGTATTCAGGGAAAAATAGGTAAAAAGGCATCGTAATGGCAAATGGATCCAGTAAATAATCTTGAGCAGCCTTTCTGCTGACCAACCTTTTCTTTTCAGGACCTCTTCAGGATTTTTTCAGGATTTTTTCAGGATCTTTTCAGGATTTTTTCAGGTCTTTTCAGGATTTTTTCAGGTCTTTTCAGACGCTGTTCCAACTCTGCTCAGACTCTTTCAGGCTCTTTTTTGCAGTTTCGGCTTTTTCAAGTGCTCCCTTTTCATCATTGCTTTTCCACTTTCCACTCTTGATAAACTTTTTCTCCGGTATCGGCTTCGATACTGATACCCACTTTGAAACTGTCTGCTATATATGATTTGGTGTCATAGGAGAACTGGTATCATAATGATATTGGTATTAAAAAGATATCGCTATTGAGGGCTAATGCTAGCTCGAAAAAACGCAGAAAACATCACAAAAGCAAGGGAAATCGGAAACTAACTTAATAACAGATTTGAGGTGGATAGGATATGTTCTGTAATCAATGCCAGGAAGCACTTAACGTAAAAGGCTGTACCAGGAACGGGGTATGCGGCAAAAAAGGGGAAGTTGCAGACCTCCAGGACAGACTGCTCTACGTTCTCAAAAGTATCGCGTTCCATAACCTTAAGGCAAGAGAAACCGGGCTTAACGAAGAAACAACCGACAGGTTTGTGCTTGACAGTTTCTTTGCCACTCTTACGAACACCAACTTTGACAAACAGGCTATTGAGGCTTACATAAGGAAAGGTTTTGAGATCCGGGACGTCATCAAGGCAAAAATGCCCGCAGGAACGCTACATGCCGAAAAATCCCTGCCTGCCGTGGCTGCGGTCACTCCTGAAAGCATAGAAAGCCTGGATGTTGCTGTCCACTCCACGCAGGACGAAGACATCCGCTCCCTCCGGGAACTCTTGACCTGTGGAATGAAGGGATTGGCTGCTTACGCTCACCATGCCTATATTCTCGGCTATAAAGACGAAGCAATTTTTGAATTCATAGAAAAAGGGCTGGTTTCTACCACAGACGACAGCGTAGGTGTGGAAGCCCTTATCGGCCTGGTGCTGGAATGCGGGCAAAAAGGTGTATCCGTCCTTGCTCTTCTCGATAAAGCAAACACCGAAACCTACGGAAACCCCGAGCCGACTGCGGTCAACATCGGTGTCAGAGACAGACCAGGAATCCTTATCAGTGGGCATGACCTGCGGGACCTGGAACAGCTCCTGGAGCAGACGAAGGGCACAGGAATCGATGTCTATACCCACGGGGAGATGCTCCCTGCAAACTCATACCCGGCTTTCAAGAAGTACGAAAACTTCGCAGGAAACTACGGAAACGCCTGGTGGAAACAGAACGAGGAGTTTGAGAAGTTCAATGGGCCTATCCTCATGACCACAAACTGCATAATCCTGCCAAGAGAGTCATACAAAAACAGGATCTACACAACCGGGGTTGTGGGTTTCGAAGGGCTTACCCATATCTACGAAAAAGAAGATGGCACAAAGGACTTCACTCCTCTTGTCGAACAGGCAAAAAAGAGCAAACCCCCCGAGCAGCTGGAAAGCGGGACGATCATCGGAGGTTTTGCGCACGAAGCAGCCCTCTCGGTTGCGGACAAAATCATAGATGCCGTAAAAACCGGGAAGATCAGCAGGTTCATGGTCATGGCAGGCTGTGACGGCAGGCACAAAGAAAGAGCTTACTACACTGAATTTGCAAAAGCCCTGCCAAAAGACACAGTCATCCTGACTGCAGGCTGTGCCAAATACCGGTACAACAAACTCGACCTCGGCGACATAGGCGGAATCCCGAGAGTGATCGACGCCGGACAGTGTAACGACTCATATTCGCTTGTGGTGATAGCCCGGAAACTTGCAGAAGCTTTCGGGCTTGAGGACATAAACGACCTGCCTGTTTCCTACAACATCGCCTGGTACGAACAAAAAGCCGTACTTGTCCTGCTTGCCCTCCTCAGCCTCGGCGTAAAAAACATCACCCTCGGCCCGACCCTTCCGGCCTTTGTCTCCCCGAATGTCCTTAAAGTGCTGATAGAGAATTTCAACATCAGGCCAAACACAACCGTCGAAGAGGACCTGAAAGTGCTTCTGAGACTCCCGGAAAGCCAGTAGGAAAACTCTGAAATTCCGGAAGAAAAGCCCGCAGAAAACACAAAAAATCCCCCGAATTCCCATAACCAGCAGAAGAATCAGAAAACGCAGACCAATCAGAAAAGCCTGCAGAGTACCGAAAAGAAGCTGGAGAAAACTGTGGAAAACCCAGAAAAGAAAAACAGAAAATCCTGGCTTAGTTACATACCATTAATTAACAAATTTGTAAAGTAAGATGTTTTCTGATTACATCTTACTTATTTTTCGAATTTACATCGAAGCAGTTGATTCCTCCATAGCCTGTGGTTTTAATTTCCGGCAACATGTTTCCCTTTTGAATTTCTCTTCTTCACCAGGCAGGGACGGAGCCGGCCCGCCAGCCACGCAAGAAAAAAGAACAGGCGAATTCATGCTGGTATTTAAGGAAAACGAGTATTAAAGTAGAATGCCTCCCTTGCCCGAAGAATACTTCCCTTGACCCCGGACACATCATTTAAACCCACACTACCATAAGCTCCTCCGCCAGCCTGTCTGCCAGCCCTGTAAAAAAGCAGAAAAGGCAAAAGGAACAGGAGTTATCTATTCCTCCGGTCACTTTCACATGTTAGTTTCTTACATGTGTCACCAGTCGTTTTTACTTGCTTCCTTTTTCTCTTCTTTCTTTTCTTCTTCTCCTTCTTTTTTTCTTTTATTGGGAAAGACCGCTCTCCTGCGTCGAGCGTGACATTATTTATGATCAACCTCAAAATTTAGTCCTCTTGAGCGAAGCTAACTGTTGCACCTATCAATTAGTCTGCTTGAGTGGAGCGAAACGGACCTCGTGCTCCCGAAGCGAAACTCGGGTGCCGAAACGGACCTCGTGCTCCCGAAGCGAAACTCGGGTGCCGAAACGGACCTCGTGCTCCCGAAGCGAAACTCTGGTGCCGAAACGGACCTCGTGCTCCCGAAGCGAAACTCGGGTGCCGAAACAGACCTCGTGCTTTTGCGATTACATCGCAACGCCCAGAAAATCGGGGCAATCAATAGATTAATATTATTCCGGGGCAAGCTGAATGGCATCTTTCATCTATCCTGTTCTTCGCCGCCCCCCGCCTGAGCCTTCAGGCTTTGATCAAGTTGAAGCGTAAGCTTCATCCGCACCTGGAAAAAAGAGGTATCAAAATCTCATGCCCATTAAGGGGACGACCAGAACCCAGGATCTGAATAAAATAAAACGGAGCCTAAAAATGGATATTTCCCGCCTGCTGAATGAAATAAAAGCTTCCAGCCGCTATGAAAACCAGATCGTACACATCGAGGAAATCCCGGCAAGGGATGCCCTGTATACCCCTCTTGAGCTGGAAGCAAAGGTAAAAGCTGCTCTTGCAGGCATAGGAATCGAATCCTTATACTCTCATCAGGCGGAAGCAATCGAAAAGGTCAGGGAAGGAAAAGACCTGGTGCTCTGCACGAGCACGGCAAGCGGAAAGTCCCTTACTTACATGATCCCCATTTTTGAAGCTGTCCTGAAAGACCCTGAGGCTACCGCCCTTTATATTTCTCCTTTAAATGCCCTGGTAAACGACCAGCTAAAGGCGTTCCTGGAATTTGAAGGGGCACTGAATTCCGGGGCAGGCATAGCCCGTTATACCGGTGCCCTGACCGCAGCCCAGAAGAGGGAAATCAGGGAAGGGCAGACGAATATTGTATTCACAAACCCTGAGATGGTGCACATGAGTTTCCTTGCCTGGCACCACCTCTGGAGGCGCTTTTTTTCAAACCTCAAATTCATTGTTGTTGACGAGAGCCATTACTACCGGGGAGTTATAGGAAGCAATATGGCAAACGTGCTCAGAAGGCTCCTGAGGGTTGTGGAGTATTATGGGGCATCGCCTCAGTTTATCTGCTGTTCGGCAACCATAGGAAATCCGAAAGAGCATACAGAAACCCTGCTGGGGAGGGAAGCCCGGGTGGTTGAGAATAACGGCTCTTCACACGGGGCCCAGAAATTTGTGTTCTGGAACCCTCCTCTTTACCTGAACGGAAAGGGGTTCACACTCCGGAGAAGTAGCTTTTCCGAAACCTCAACCCTTTTTACACGGGCAGTCCAGGCAGGGCTCCAGACCCTTGCCTTTACGCGGTCCAGGCAGGGAGTGGAGCGTATGTATAAGAGCTGCAGGGAACTTTTGAGGGAACGAGGGCTCTCTTCTGCTATTTGCTCTTACAGGAGCGGCTATTTTGACCGGGAAAGGGAAGAGATCGAAAAGAAAATGAATTCCGGAGAACTCAGGGGTGTCATTTCCACAAATGCCCTCGAACTCGGGATAGACATAGGAGGGCTTGATGCCTGTATTCTTGACGGCTATCCCGGCACGGTCATGAGCGCAAGGCAGCAGGCAGGAAGGGCAGGCAGGAGCGGAAACGAAAGCCTTGTCCTTATGGTAGCCGGCACAAATGCCCTTGACCAGTATTATATGCGAAACCCGAACGACTTTTTTGCAAGAAGCAGTGAAAATGCCGTGCTCAATCCTAAAAACCCCTATATCCTGGCAGGGCACCTGCTCTGCGCAGCAAAGGAAATCCCTCTCAGGGCATCCGATGAAAAGTACTTCGGCAGCGGGTATTCAAGAGTCGTTGAGCTCCTGGAAGCCGAAGGGCTGCTTGCAGGCAGCGACCTGAAATATTCCACTGACTCTTTTCCTTACAAACACGTCTCCCTCCGGGGAATTGATAATAATACTTATTCTCTGCTCGCCTTTGAAGGGGAAAGGAGCTTTCCTCTCGAAAAAGACATAGAAGAAACCCTGGCTTTCCGGGAATGCCATCCGGGTGCAGTCTATATGCACAGGGGAGAGCCCTTCTACATAAACAGGATCGACCACGAGAAAAAGGAAATCCATGCCGTAAAGACGCACGACAGCTACTACACGAAACCCATGATAGATTCCTCGGTCCTGGTGCGGGAGACCTATGCGGTAAAGCCTCTAGAGCACGCTCCCGAGGTGGAAGTAGGGCTTGGGGACGTGGAGGTAACGGATACGATCATAGGGTACAGGAAAATCCGGACCCATAGTGACGAGACCATGAGTGCCCATGACCTTGAGATGCCCCCGATAACCCTTCAGACAGTTGCCCTCTGGCTTAAGCTCCCAAACAGGCTGCAGGAACTGGTCGAAGAGCATAAGCTTGACTTTGCGGGAGGAATCCATGCTGTCGAACACGCGATGATTTCCATGTATCCTCTCCACCTGCTAGTGGACCGGAGCGATGTAGGCGGGGTTTCAACTCCTTCCCATCCCGACCTTGGAGGCAAGAGCGGAATTTTCATCTACGACGGGCACAGGGGAGGGGTCGGGTATGCCGAAAAAGGCTACGACCTGATCGAAGAGGTCCTTGATGGCACCTTGAAAGCCATTGAGAGCTGCCCCTGTGAAAGCGGCTGCCCTGGCTGTATCCAGTCCCCCAAATGCGGGAACAACAACGAACCCCTTGATAAACATGCGGCAATCATGCTCCTGCACGAGCTCCTGGGAAAAGCCCCTTACATCCCTCCCGAGAAAAAAGAAAAGCACCTTTCCGAAGCCAGGGCTCTGAGGCAGAGCCCGCAAAAACAGGATTCCGGAGATGCCCTTGACAGGGTCAGGAGGCAGCTCAGGCGGGAGACCATAAAACAGGAAGCTCCGGCAGGGCAGGAGAAAAAAGAAAAAACCTTCATTGCCACGGACGAAAACGGAGGAATGATCGGAGTCGTCTCAGCCCCTTCCCCGGAAAAAGCTGCAGCAAAAACCTTTCATCAGAAATTCGCAGGAAAAAAGGAAGCTACAAGAGAAAAGCCAGTTGAGATCCGGATCCGGGACCTTGGGGCAGGCAGTGATTTCCACTTCAAGGCCTGGACCGAACTTTTCGAAAGCACAGAAAACGGGGCATCCGATTCGGGTGAACCGAAAAAAGTTGTGAGAAAACTGGTTATTAGAAAAATGAACTGAGGAAGGGAAATAATTTTCAGATTTACGGTTCTTGCAGGCTTCCTGTTTAACCGTTAGATATTATTCAAAATGGTCAAGAGTGGAATATCCGATTTTCTCGCCCTGCGCCGCACGGGACTGAGGCCCTCCCTGCAGTCAGATATTATGGAAAAATATCTCCGCCGGGCCCGAGAAAATATTTCACTTAAATCCGAAATCCGGTTTTCGGTTGCGCGTTATAATTGAGTCTACCAGTTTGTGTGTTGGTACTTTTTATTGGTTTCTTATAGCTTCCCGGGTCATTTCGGTCTGTTTTTCTCACAGGCGTCTTACGTTTTTACTTGCTTGCTTGTTTCTCTCTTTGGCATGAAAGTACTTTATGCACTTTCATTTTTTGTGCCTGTTATTCGGAGAATTCCATGTGCGTTTTTTGTGTGAAAGACCGCTCTCCTGCGTCTCTTTATTTTACCGTTGTTTTTAAGTTAGTCCTCTTGAGCGCAGCTCCTGACCTTCACCTGTAAATTAGTCTGCTTGAGCGAAGCGAAACAGACCTCGTTCTCCCGAAGCGAAACTCGGGATGCAGAGCCGCAACTCTGCCGGGGCAAGAAAGACTCTGTATGGCGAATAAGGTTGCACAGAAGATTTCAAAACTCCTAATTTTGGCTATCCCGGTTCTATTTTTAACCTATCCGGAAACTAATATCATGCATGATTTCTAAATTTAGAACCGTGTCTTTACATGTAGTTATAATCGGTCTTGTCTGGAGAGGTATTACCCGTTGCTCCGGCTCTAAGCCAGCAGTTCATAGTTTCTGTCTCTATCTGCATGAGCAGGGTACATATCAGGGAATCTTTAATGAACTTTTAAACTAAAGAGTCTTTAGCTGACAAAATCAGGCAAGAAAGTATTTCCGGGTATGGAATCAAAGAATATCATACCTGAAAGTCTAATGTTAGCAGGAATAATGAAATTAAGCAGGTTTTGGGGAAGCCCGATAAACAGGAAGTGCTGGATATGACTGAAAGACAGGTTGAAAGTGTGCTTATCGAAATTCCAAAAGGAAGTCGAAACAAATATGAGTACGATAAGGAAAAGAAAGTGATTAAATTCGATAGAATGCTTTTTTCTTCAATGGTATATCCCTGTGATTATGGTTTTTTTCCCGATACTCTAGCCCTTGACGGGGACCCCCTGGATGCCCTGGTTTTAACCTGGGAGCCTACATTTCCAGGCTGTGTAATAGATGTACATCCTGTCGCATTGCTTGATATGAAAGACGATAAGGGAAGAGATGAAAAGATACTCTGTGTTCCAGAGACCGACCCATTGTGGAATTATATCGAAACACTTGAACAGGTACCTCCTCACCTGTTAAAGGAAATCATTCACTTCTTTGAAACTTATAAGAACCTGGAGGGCAAACACGTAATAGTTATTGGTTGGGAAGGCCTCGAAGCAGCAGTAGATATGCTCAAGGAAGCTAAATCCCGATATATTGAACAAAACAAATAATGTAAGCATTGAGTTTTATTTTGTTTTTGGGGTTATTGGGACGTTCTTCTGAAATTTCAAAGAATGTGAGAAGTATCTTTCCATGAAATTTCAGAAGATTTATCTACTTTTTATATATATTTCTGTTCTGGGGTGAAGGTTTTTTATACCGTAAGTGACATATTGTAAGGTAGTGGGAAAGATTATTTAAATAGTGGGAAAGGAGGAGGATTATTTGCAAAAGTTGTTTTTGATCATGGTGTTCGCCTGCATGTTTATGGCCTTCATGCTTGCAATTCCTTTTATCCAGTGATTGGGCTATGCCTGGCCTATGCACGGGTAACTGAAAGCTGTATGTGAACATGAAGCCTGCCGGTGTAGAGGTCTCAGCGTAGATGCCATCCTGAATCGCGGGAACTGCTTGAATAAATCCTGTAGAACTTACGGATTCACGGGTACAGTTTCTACATCATGGATACCTGCAAATAGATATCCGCATCACAGATATCTACATAATGGCTATCTGCATCACGGTTATCTGCATATTGGATAAGGAATAATCCGGTTTTTTGCCGGAGAAACTCGATTCTGCTGAGGCAGAGTAGCATTGAGGTGGGTGTAAATATAAGCAGGGAATATAATAATATGCTAGAGGCTGTGGGAATTAACCGAAGGGTACCAAGAAGTTCATATTAACGAGCTGAAAGAAATTCACAGGTTATTCCGGTTCTTAACGTTGAAAATTCCGGGGGAGTGACTTACGGGTAACGAAAACCAGGCTATTGAAAAAGAAAAGATTGGCTCCGCATATGATGTCGTGATTATAGGGGCAGGGCCTGCCGGGATGTTTGCAGCTTACGAGTTTGCAGCCGGGAAGCTGAAAATTCTAGTTATTGATATGGGCAGGGACATTGACAAACGCCTCTGCCCTATGAAAAACCAGAGCTACTGCATGCACTGTACCCCTTGCGAGATCATGTGCGGGGTTGGGGGCTGCGGGACTTTTTCTGACGGGACCCTGAACCTGCGGCCGGACATCGGAGGCGACCTTGCAGCCCTGACCGGAGACCAGACCGAAGCCTGGGAACTGGTAGACAGGGTCGATAAAGTTTTCCTTAAATTCGGGGCGCCTCAGGGGGCTCTCCTGACCGAAGGCCCGGAAATAGACGAGTTAAAACGCAGGGCAGCTTCGGTAGGAGCCCGGTTTATCGAGATCAAGCAGCGGCATATAGGTTCGGACAATGCCCCTGCGGTAATAAGGCGCTTCAAACAGGACCTTGTTGATAAAGGCGTGGACTTCCTGATCGAGACCGAAGTCCGGGACCTGCTTATCGAGGGCGGGACGTGTAAAGGGGTCATACTCTCAGACGGAAAGGTTATCCGTGCGCGTTACGTGGTCCTATCCCCGGGTAGAAGGGGTTGCAACTGGGTCTCGGAAATGATTGAAAAGCATGGCATAGAAGCCCGTTACGGGGGAATTGACATCGGAGTCAGGGTTGAAGTCCCTGCAATCATTATGGACCCTGTAACTAAAATCAACCGCGACCCCAAGTTCCATATCCAGAGCCGCCGCTATGATGATTTTGTCAGGACTTTCTGTACTAACCGGCGCGGTTTTGTCGTAAAGGAAGAATATGAGGACTTTATTGCAACCAACGGGCATTCGATGACGAATAAGGAATCAGAAAACACAAATTTCGCTTTTCTTGTCCATATAGAACTGACCGAGCCCATGGAAAACACAACCAAATACGCCCGTTCAATAGCAAAACTTGCAACAACAATCGGCGGAGGAAAGCCTGTCCTCCAGCGCATGGGCGACCTCAGGCGCGGGCGCCGTTCCACAAAAGAGCGCCTTGCCAAAAACCTGGTTGTAAACACCTTAAAAGACGTCACACCCGGAGATATCTCGATGGCTCTCCCGCACAGGATTGTTATGGACATAATCGAAGGCCTCGAGACCTTAAACGAGATAATTCCGGGCGTTGCCTCGGACTCGACCCTGCTTTACGCCCCTGAAGTCAAGTTCTACGCCATGCACCTGAAAGTCGACCGCCAGATGGAAACCAGCATCAAAAACCTCTTTGCAGCAGGAGACGGAGCAGGGCTTTCAAGGGACATAGTCAATGCCGCTGCAACCGGAATCATGGCTGCAGGAGGGATTTTGAAAAAGGTTGAATCAGATAAAAATGATTGAAAATAATTGAAAATGATTGAAAATGATCGAAAAAGATTGAAAATGATCGAAAAAGATTGAAAAGATCAAAAAGAATGTAGAAAGATTGAATTTCGGTTTTTAATTTTTCTTTTAAAAGAGGTGCGTTCCCATCTCAAAAACCTGGAAGTTCCGAAAGGCGTTAAAAAGTTTCAACTTTGTAATTTTTTATTTTGGGAAGAGGTTTGAGGTATTTGACTTGTGGGGTGAGAGTTTTTCGTTTTTTAATCTTTTTAGTGTGGGGTAGATCTTTTTGGAGTAGGTGTTTATTTGCTAGTGGGGTGTTCATTTGATGAGAACGCAATTCATACTATGCATTAGGAGTATATATTATTTTTAACGAATAATCGCAACGCGGAAATATAATCGTTAGAGCATCACAATAACTTTCTATTTATTGATTTAATGTTATATCGGTCGTATAATTAAATATAAAAATTATATAAAGTATATAATAATACATCTGAAAAATGCAGAAAATATACTGAATCAGGCTTTCAGGCTGAAAAACAGTTTCTTCCTCAAATATTTAAAAAGTCAAAGAAAGTAACGGTTAAAGTCGTAAATTCTACTAAAATTTACAATACTGAAGATTTACCTTCTGACAAGATGAATCAAAAACTATTAAAAATTATTTTAAAAAACTATTAAAAAATTTTCATTTTTAATTTGTTTTTAAAAGAGTTTGCGTTCCCACCTAAAACCTGGAAGTTCCGAAATGAGTTCTAAAAGTTTTAACTTTTAAATTTCTAGTTTGGGAAGAGGTTTGAGTTATTTGACTTGTGGGTTGTGGGTTGTGAATTTTCCGTTTTTTGATCTTTATTGTGGGGTAGATCTTTTTGGAGTAGGTGTTTGTTTGCTAGTGGGGTGTTCATTAGTGAGAACGCAATTTATACTATGTATTAGTAGTATATATTATTTTTAAAGAATAATCGCAATGCAGAGATATAATCATTAGTTAAGTATAATAACTTCTGGTTTAATAGACTAATGTTACACTGATAGTATAATTCAGATGCAAGAGAACCATTTTTTTTACAAATTTTCACTTGAATATCAATTTAAAGTAAGGCTACAGATAAAATTAGTAAAGGTTTTAAGCCTCAAGCAGGTTTACAATATGAATATATATTGTCTGCCATGATGAAAAACCGGAAGAAAGTCTATGATTCTGCAAAGCGGTAAAAAGCCGGAAGAAATTGCCCGTGGAGATATAGACCGGATGCTTGACCTTTCAGGCTGGGAAGTTCAGGATTTAAATGAAATGAACCTTGGCGCAAGTCCGGGAGATGCAGTCCGCGAAGTACACATGAAAGCCGGATTTTCCGACTACATCATTTTTGTTGAAAGGCAAGCTGTAGGAGTTACTGAGGCAAAACCCAAAAGTTTTACCCTGAGCGGAGTTGCTGAGCAATCCGAAAAATATGCGAAAAGCAATCTAGCGAATCTTCTGGCGATAAAAGAGCCTCTCCCGCCCCTCAATGAACAAAAACGCATCGTTGAAAAGGTCGAGCAGTTCATGGGGTTGTGTGATGAACTCGAATCTAAACTTCGAAAGGAGAGAGAGGATAGCGAGAAACTTATGGAAACGGTTGTCAGGGGTTTGTTAGAGGGGGCTGCCACCGAAATATAAAAAAGAAGTTATGGAAATCTTCCACGAAAAACCGTATTCGCTATCTTTAACGTGTCTTTTCACCGAGCGAAGCTCGGGCCGGTCCGAAAAAGCACAAAAACAAAAGCAAAAAGAAAGATTTTTCACACACAGAATTCAGTGAGTTTTCATCTCATAAAAAACCGGCACATTCTTACCTTAAAACTCCTTTTTTTTCTTTTCTTATATTACGGGAAAGCCGCACTGCGTGCGTGACAAGCTCCGTTAAAGACGCCAATTTTGTTGCTCTGGCTCCTATCCCATAATCAAAAAAATGGCTGCATAAATAAAGTTCATTAAATGGGCTTAATGGGTCACGAATGAGTCATAAATAGATCATGAACGGGTTAATAAAAATATTCTAACCCTTTGAATCGAACTGCATCCAGAGATCAACGATTCATTCTTTTTCTTCTTTTCTGTCCGCACTGACTTTTAAAGCACCAAGTATTAGGAATGTTACAAATATCACCAGCAAAATTTTCCAGTGAGTAAAACCTGTATTAAAAAAGACTAAGCAGCCTATAGTACAAATGAATAAATTAAGTATACGGTATATAGACAACGAGCCAGAAGTATTATTGAGGAATGAATAAATTAGATGCATATTTTTATTACTCAAGTTACCATACCTTCCAAAATCCAGATTTAAGTGAAAAGTTACCTTTACCTTATAACGCGTTTGAAATTATTAAGTTTTTTTGAAAGACTGGATCGCATTTGTTGCTTTTTTAAGCTCTCAATTAAATTGGAAAGGCGCGGGAGATAGCGAGAAACTTTTGGAAACGGTTGTTAGGGGTTTGTTAGATGGGGTTGCCACCGAAATATAAGAACAAAGTTATGGAGATCTTCCCCGAAAAATCATATTCGATATCTTTAACGTGTCTTTTCACCGAGCGCTAGCTCGGGCAATCCGAAAAAGCACAAAAGAAGAGAGATTTTTAGCACATAGAATTCTACGGATATCTAATTCACTGGTAATTCCATATTTACATTTTTTACTTATCATAGTATTCTGAAATTGATTGATGCCTTATTCACGAGCAACAATAGAGAGCAGATTTAATTTATAGCTCTTCTAAATCAATTCTTTTGATATATACTAGTATTTAGCTATATAGATTATTTATTAATAAATATTTTTTAACAAAAGGCTTATCTTATCCCCGTATGTAATTAGATATAATCCAGAAAAAGGGTTAGGTAATAGTAAACAGGTTATGAGTACATTGGGAAATGATATCAAGCGTCTGGGATTTCCACAAGGGAAACGCAAAAGATGTTTGGAGAACTCTTGCTATGAACTGAACACCTACACTGAGACGTTAACAATTACCTCAAAAGGGGAAATTAGGTCATTTTATCGGAAAGACAAAGCGCCTCAATTGATTGAAACGTGGGGGGAAGAAAAAGCAAGACGTTTTGGAATACTTTTCGCGTATTTATTCGTGACTACATTTTTCATACTGATTCTGGTTTATGCCTTCCGGGACCTCTTCGAATTTTTAGAGAATGCATTCTGGTTTTTTGTTCTGGCAGCAGTTGGGGCGATTATTTACTTTGGCAGCCTTTCACGTCAATATACAGATGCAGTAACTTATTACAAAAGTTCAAGATGCAAAAAATGTAATCGAGATTTTGCACTTGAAGAATTTAAAGATCCTCTTATTACGGAAGTAAGCACTCCCGACAAATATAAGATAGCAAGGACAAAGTACTGGAAATGTAAGTTCTGTGGAACTGAAGATTACAGGACAGAAGAACTCGATTATAATAACCACAAAGGTAAAAAAAGTAAACAGAAGGAAGATACATGTAGAATATGCAAGAAAAAGTTTGCAATGTCGGAATATAGGGACCCAGATGTGAAAAAAGTAGGCAATGTAGAAACAACAGTCAGGCACTATAAATGTCTAAATTGTGGTTTTCAGGAAATTACAATAGAGAAGGCGATTATAGAGGAAATGAATATCCAATGAAGTAAAGAATCTAATAATAACTCCGCAGTTGTTTCTTCTTAAAGTTAAAAAAGCAGGGTAGATGTGAAACACTAATGGGGATAGTTTTCAAGGGTTAGTTAATGGGGACACTGCAGAAATATAAAATATAGTTCTGGAAATTTTCCCGGAAAACCATATTCATCTGTCTTTCACCGATTGCGAGCTCGGGCCGGTCCGAAAATGCAAAAACAAAAAAATAAGGCTATTTAAAAACAGGACTCAGTAAATATTTTTGCTTTTAAAAAACAGAACAAGAGCTAACTTTTTCTTTTTCTTTATCGCTTTTTGGGACTGGCCGCTCTCCTTCGTCGAGCGTGACAAGAACGGTTCGGCAAAGTGAATGACGTTGCACGGTTTAAAGATGTTATAACATTATTTTTTGGATTTCGTTAGTGAAGTTTACTATTTTAACTTATAAGTTAGTCCTCTTGAGCGAAGCGAAAAGATATCTTTAATGAATAGCTTTTGAATAGCTTTTGAATAGCTTTTGAATAGCTTTTGAATAGCTTTTGAATAACCACAACACTTAGAAATTAAGTACGTAAATCAGTTGCTGGCCTTTTTTGCCTTTTTGTTTGAGAACATTCTTATCCACCATATCCTGAAGGTCCCTGTTTGCTGTTGGCTGGCTAACGTCACAAAGTTCCTGGTACTCTCTATTAGTTATCTCTCCTCTTTCTTTGAGATATCCAATAGCTTTTATTTGACGGCTACTTAGTCCTATCTGCCCGTATTTCTCCTTCATTGAATGGTCACTGCTCAGTTTCTTGACCGTATTTTCTACTCTTGAGATTTCAACTGCGATGCCAAAGAGGAAATATTCAAGCCATCCCGTAAGCTCTCCTCCTTTTGTGTCTGCGTCGGCAAGAGCTGAGTAGTAAGCCTGACGGTCTTCATTATAGTATTCTTCAAGGGTGAAGAATTTCTTCGTATCGAAACCTCTTTTTGTCAGAATAAGTGTGGAAAGAGCTCTTGCAGTTCTTCCGTTGCCGTCAAGGAAAGGGTGTATTCGGGCAAGTTCGTAATGGGCTATTCCTGCCTGTAAGGCAGGCATGAGGTCTAAAGCTTCTGCACTGTTCAGCCATTCAAGCAGAGCTCTGGTCAGAAGAGGCACTTCTTCAGGTTCCGGCGGAGTGTAGGTGATCTTGCCGGTTTTCGGGTTTCCGACAACCACCCTGACTTTCCGGTAATTTCCAGCAGAAGCTTCCGGCAGGATATCCTTTACCGTGAGCCTGTGGATTTCGAGGAGAATTTCTTCGGAAATTGCAGTGCTTTCTTCCAGGCTGTCTATATATTCAAGCACATCAACATAGTTCTGAACTTCTTTTTTATCCTTCTCGCCCGCAAGAATGTCTTTTCCTGCAATTTTTTCATATGTATCTAACCTTAATAAAATAAAGTTAGTAAGCCTCGCCAAGAAATAGTCCTCTTGAGCGAAGCGAAAATGACCGCGTACTCCCTATGCGCAATTCTGGTTTCAGTACTTTCTGTAAATTTCACTCCTGTTCCTGACTTCGATAACGAAAATAACCAGTTGCTGGTTTTCGATTGTCATGACAACACGGTATTCACCAACTCTCAGGGAATAAAAAGGAGTGGTGGGTGAAGCTTTTAATTTTTTGACATGAGAATAGGGGTCGTCTCTTATTTGTTTAATGGCGTTGTAAACCTTCGGGGCCACTTCAGGAGGAAGTTTTTTCAGGTCTTTAAGGGCTGCCTGGGTATAAATTACGGAGTACATCACTCAAGCCCCAGTTCCTTTGCGACCTCTTCTTCGGTATAGTACCTTCCTTTTTTGATATCCTCAAGCCCTTCTTCAATCCTTTTTATTGTTTCTTCACTCAGGGGTTCGGGGTCTATTGCCATGTTAACAAGTCTCTCAACCACCGCATTGTAGGATTCCTGGGGATGTGTTTTCAGGCTTGCAAGCATCTCTTTAACTTTGGGGTCAAGACAGATTGTCGTCGAAGCTACCATATAGCATCCTATAGGTATCCATAGGATATGAATATTAGCACTCAAAGTAAGAAAAACTGTATATGCCACTTTGTGATACACTGATGACAAAGCTTAGAAAGGCGTGGGAAGATTGAAGCGGCTGATGAAATGGTTTTTCGGGGTTTGTTGGAAGGGGCCGTCGCCTAAATATGAAAAAAAGTTATGAAAATCTTCCCCAAAAATTAGTCCTCTTGAGCGGAGCGAAAAGGACACCGTGCTGTTGCACTTACAGTGCAACTACAAGAAAAATCATAGATTTTTCTGTCTCGAATCGCAACTAGGGTTTCAAGCCTCAATCAGGACTTCCTTAATTCGGACTTTTTTGCCCGTTTCCAAAAAATATATATCTGCAGTCTTTTATTTCCAGAATATGCCTGCGCAGGAAAACTCTTTCAAGCCGTACACCGAGGTTATAACAGGGAGCATTATCTATGGCACTATCGGGGTTTTTCTGGACAGGGTCCAGGACATGTCCGTAGGGTCCATTCTATTCTGCAGGCTATTTTTCGGTTTATGCATGATTTTCTTTTACCTGCTGCTGAGCGGAAGCCTTGAACAGCTCAGGCCCGGCAGGAAAAGAAAATATCTGCTGCTGCTGGGTTTTCTGAATGCGGTGACAGGAATATGCTATTTCTCGGCTATAAGGTACAGCGGGATTTCCGTTGCTGTCCTGCTCCTTTATACGGCCCCTGTATATGTCAACCTGCTTGCTCCTTCAATACTGGGAGAAAAAAGCAGCAGTAAAAGCCTTCTGCCTCTTTTCCTTTCACTTGCAGGAGTCTTACTCATTGCCCGCCCCGGAGAGGTTCTGGGAAGCCTGAATGCAGGGTCCGATTTTATGAAAGGTCTGCTGTTTGGGCTGCTTTCAGGGCTTTCTTTTGGCGTAACCATAATCACGATTCGCTACCTGAGGCACGACTATACGGGGATATCCCAGACTTTCTGGCTGACCGGAATAAGCCTTTTCTTCATGCTGCCTTCTGCCCTTTCAACTCCCATACCCGTCTACATTGGAAACTTCAGCACTCTGCTTCTCTTTGGTCTGACGATTACATTTGCTGCTATCCTCTACCTTAAAGGAATTTCGGGCATCAGGGCGCAGACAGGCAGTATTCTTGCCCTGCTCGAACCCGTATCAGGAATATTCTTTGATACTGCAGTCCTGAAAAACCCTCTCTATATCTCGACTTTTCTGGGCTGCGTGCTCATCCTGACAGCAGCTTATCTTGTGAGCAGGAAAGAACCCGGAGATGGAAGTCTTCCAGCCGATGTTCAGCCAGTACCATGACCGGTTTTCTGGCAGGTGCTGTTCAGGGTAATATGCTGGAGGATCTCAGTTGCGGAAATAAGGGTTTCTGGACAGGGCGTCTTGAAAGATTTCTTGAAAGGGCTGCCGGATCACAGTCAGATTAATCACAGTCAGATTAATCACAGTCAGACAATTTTCAAAAAGGTGGTGCTCTTCTGCCCAAAAGCTCTTTACTTAAGAATCCCTCTATTTTTAATATTAAAGTTTTTAACACGCAGGAAAGCATGACAGACGAAAGCCCGATTATAGAGCTTAAGAACCTGACCAAAGTTTACAAAGACGGTGTGGAGTTTCGAGCCCTCGACAACGCAAACCTGATAATTAAAAAAGGAGAGTTTGTTGCAATTGTAGGTCCTTCTGGCTCAGGTAAAAGCACACTTATGCACCTCATAGGCCTGCTCGACACGCCCAGTTCGGGGGTCCTCCTGATAGACGGCAATGACGTTACAAAAATGTCGGATAAGGAGCGTTCCGGGATGAGAAATCGGATGCTTGGCTTTGTCTTCCAGTATCACCACCTGCTGCCGGATTTCACTGCTCTGGAAAACGTGATGATGCCGCTCCTTATTGCGGGAAAGAGCAGGGACGAAGCAAAGGGGATTGCCGAAAAACTTTTAAAAGATGTTGGGCTTGAAGACAGGATGGATCACAGGCCAGGCGAGCTCTCTGGAGGGCAGAACCAGAGGGTTGCGGTAGCCCGGGCTCTTAGCTGTTCTCCGGCAATCGTCCTCGGGGACGAGCCTACGGGCAACCTGGATACCAGAACAGGAGAGTTGATCTATGAACTGCTCCGCAGGCTGAACAAGGAATACAACCAGACCTTTATTGTGGTAACCCATAACGAGGATCTGGCCGGAAAAGCCGATAGGATTGTCAGAATTGTAGACGGAAAAATAACGGATCAGTAAGAGGGAAAAAATGGAATACGCAAAAGGAAGGATCGGCAGGGTCTTCACCGTCAGGGTTGACCACGGGGATGACCTAATTCTGGAACTTATTAAACTTGCAGAACTGGAGAAGATTGAGTCGGCTGTGTTTATGCTGCTCGGCGCGTTGAGGGAAGGAAGGCTTGTAACAGGTCCTAAAGAAAACAGAAGGCCTCCTGAACCCGTCTGGTCTGGCTTTAATGATGCCCATGAGATTCTCGGGATAGGCGATATTTTCCAGGAAAACGGAAAACCCAAAATTCACCTTCATGCAGGAACAGCCAGGGAAGAAAGCGTTAAACTGGGATGCCTGAGAGGGGAAAGTGAAGTTTTTATGGTTGTCGAGGTGTTCATTTTCGAGCTTGAAGGAATTTCTGCCAGAAGGGTTATGAATGCGGAGCAGGGCTTTTCTCCCGTGAACTTTATGCATGCCCCGGATAAGGAATGACATTCCGAACGGATTACGAGTTAAAACGGTCTGGAAATTTGTAGTAATCAAAACTGATTAAAACCGATAAAGATTTATGGAAAATCAGATCTGGCAGATTTCCTTACATTTATTTTTGAGGAATTTATTATCGTGAACTTCTTTTAAACTTAATTACAGTGAATTTGATTTGAAGTAAACTTAATTTTGCATTATAATTTCCAGTTCCCTCAGCCTTTTGAGGGCGATCATTTTTTCTGTATTATCTTTTAAGAACTCCTCTTCGAGGACCTGGACTATCTGCGGGAACGGTACTGTCAACTGGTAGTATTTCACAGGTCTGCCTTTTCCTTTGTTCTTCTTTTCGGACCTTTCATCCACCCAGCCCCTATCCCTTAGAGGGCGCATAGCTACACTCACTTCCGGTTGTCTGAGCCCGGAAACGAGTTCGATATGAAGGGATCTGAGTTCCTTGCAGTCTTTTAAACAAACGATTGCGGTAGCCTCTGTCCTCGGGAGTCCCAGGCTCTGGAGCATATCAATAATTGAATACTCTTTTTCGGTTAAATTTACTGGAGAATCGTCGGTCATTGTGAATGAATAATACTTTCAGGTTTATATATTTTATGTAGATAAAATTATTTTTTTAAATAAATTGAGCATTGTCCGTAAGTAAAAAAGGCATCTAACCCTAGTAAGACTTTCTTTAAGGAGTTTCCGTATAAAAGAGTAAGGGAATCAATCTCCAGAAAAAAACAAGCTTTGTCGTGTTCTAACCAAAACCTTTAAAGCAGGTGTTTGCAGGAATTAAACATCTCTTAAGTAGAAAAAAGGCTTTCCAGAAACAAGGAGATAGATTTTGCCATATAGAATCTGTTTATTCCCGATGGTTGGAAATAAGCATTTCGGAGAAACGGAATAATCAGTTTTAAGCGCATGGATATCTTCAATTCTTTAAAAGGGAAAGATTCACTAGAAAGGAAGATTAGTAAATCCTTGAATTCGGGACTCCTTAAATATTTGTGCCCTGAGATCAACAGGGTGCTGGAAATGTGAAATAGAGGAGTCTCTTTTATCAGAAACAAAGATATAACTCAGGCAAATTTATTCGTTCGAACCGGATAAAGAATTAAATACGATTCGGACATGTAACGCTTAGGTTAAGGAAAAGTCAAGTTCAAATAACAGAATATATGTATACATAGATCAGAGATTAGAAAGGGTGAAATGATGTCGTATATCGGTTTACAGCAGGATTCTGGAGAATATAAGATCCAAAAGATACATGCTCGGGAGATCCTGGACTCTAGGGGAAATCCCACAATTGAAGTTGATGTGTTTACACCAAAGGGATTTGGCAGAGCAAGTGTCCCTTCAGGAGCTTCCACGGGTACAAATGAAGCCCTTGAACTGCGCGATGCAGACCCCAACAGGTACGGGGGAAAAGGGGTCCTGACTGCGGTCAAGAACGTAAATACCATTATCCAGAAGGAATTGCTTGGACTTGATGTGCGAAACCAGCGGGAAATCGATGAGCTGATGATAGAGCTCGACGAAACCGAAAACAAATCAAACCTTGGAGCAAATGCCATTCTTGGTGTCTCCATGGCGGTTGCAAAAGCCGCAGCCGATTCCCTTAACATGCCTCTTTACCGCTACTTCGGCGGATCTAACGCTTTTACCCTTCCGGTACCTACAATGAATGTCCTGAACGGGGGCAAGCATGCAGGAAACGAGCTTGCAATCCAGGAGTTCATGATCCAGCCCAAAGGCGCAGAAACCTTCTACGAAGCTCTTCAAATCGGGGCAGAGATCTACCAGATCCTCGGGAAGTTTCTGGAGAAAAAATACGGACGCTCTTCTACTAACGTGGGTTATGAAGGCGGTTATGCCCCCAAAATGAGCGAGTCTACAGAAGCCCTTGACGCCCTCGTACAGGCAATTGAAGAAGCAGGCTATACCGAGTCTGAGGTCACAATAGGGCTTGACGCCGCAGCAACCGAGTTCTACGAGGAAGAATTCTATAATATTGACGGAAAGAAACTGGCTGCTCCGGAACTGCTTGACTACTATGTGGAGCTTGTAAACTCCTACCCCATCCTTTCTATCGAGGATCCCTTCTATGAGGAAGCCTTCGAGGACTTTGAAGCCCTTACCAACGAACTCTGGGACACCATCATTGTAGGTGACGATCTCTTTGTCACAAACATCGAAAGGCTCTCAAGAGGCGTGGACATGGGAGCTGCAAATGCCCTTCTCCTCAAAGTCAACCAGATCGGCTCAATCTCCGAATCCTTTGATGCCGCAAGCATGGCTTCCAGAAACGGCTACACTGTAATCGTAAGCCACCGCTCTGCCGAAACCGAAGACACCACAATCTCAGATCTCGCAGTTGCCATCGGTGCAGAAATGATCAAGACCGGAGCTCCGGCCCGTGGCGAGAGGACTGCAAAATACAACCAGCTCCTTAGAATTGAAGAAGATCTCGGTGAAGTTGCACATTACGTGCAGCTCTAACCCCTTTTTATTAAATTTTTAATTCTTTTATTTCCTTTTTTAACCTTTGCTCCTTAGTTTTTTGCCCCTTAGTCTTAGCCCTGGTCTTTTAGCTTCATCTGGATGCTTTAGTTTCATGTGGGCTTTTAGTCTCATTTCTCATTGATCCCTGATTTTCATTGCCTCCCGATTTTTTGAGTCTTTTTATATTTTCTGACCTCGGCCAGTTAGTGGGAAACCAGTTGTTACTTCTTCGGGACGGCCTGAGTGGTATTACCTGCCGTTCCTGTCCCGCGCGAAAAGAGGATGGAGCCCGCCCATTTGATAAATCAAAAAGGAAGAATGACCCCGCTTGCAAGCGAATTACTTTCTTTTACTCCCGAAATCGCATTTAATTTTACAGATAGGTATCAGCACCTCCGCCAGCCTGTCTGGAGGCCCTACAAAAAAGAAGACAGAAGGCAGAAGAATAAGAGATAAAAAGCGATCGGAAAATGAGTATTTTTTCAGGTATTGCTTTTACCTGTAGCTTTTTTCTCTTTTCTTTCTCTTCGCTTTTTACTTTGTAAGACCGCTCTCCTGCGTCGAGCTTGACAGGAACGACCCGGTCTGGCGAATACGGGTGTATGGGTCAGAATATTTGTAATTCAATTCTCTTGCACGAAGCCCACTTCCATAACTCATCAATCAGTCCGCTTGAGTAAAGTTCACTGCTAAAACCCGTAAATCAGTCCTCTTGAGCGAAACTCACATTATAACCCGAAATTAGCCCTCTTGAGCGAAATAAAGTGTAGCGAAAAGGGCAGCGTACTGTTGCGATTACATCGCAACTGCAAGAAAAATCATAGATTTTTCTGTCCCGAGGGGCAATTCGGGCGAGGGGCAATTCGGGCAAATCACAATTCTGGAGGCGCACCCAGGGCTTTAGATGTTTTTTTCCGTTTCTTTTCTTTCCGGTCTCAGAAACAGCTTTATAATCAGCCCTCCAAAAATGAATAAGAGTCCGAAAATCTAAACTGTCTGAATGGTTTAGATGAACTTAAAAGTCTTGAAAGCGTCAACAAACTTAAAAGTTTGAATTTCTCAAAGGTTTGAAACACTAAGCAAGCAGAACTTCCTTGAAAATTTGAAGGTTTTAAGCTGCCTGAAAATTCTTAAAATCTGGGCGGGTCCAGGAGTTTATCCAGATGTATGAACTGAAAATTGCTTTGAGGCAGGTATTATCCAGAAAAAAGCAGACCCTTTTTGCCATACTTGCCGTTGCTCTGGCAGTTGCTGTTATCACTGTGATGATGGCAATGCTTTCTGGTTTTCAGGATGAGCTTGTAACCTCAAGCATAGAAAATAATCCCCATATAGTTATCAATCCTCAGGATGAGAAAGAAGAGTTCATACATCTCTACAGGCATACATCAGCCCGAATTGCCGAAAAGGAGGGAGTTATAGCCGTATCCCCCAAATACCTGGGTCAGGCGGCGCTGGAGTACAGGGACAATGCTGAGGGGGTTTCTCTTCAGGGAGTTGACCCTGCGGCTGAAGAGAATGTAATGAGGGTAAGTGAAGACGTTGTAGAAGGGGATTTCATGACCCTTGTACACACAAGGTACGGGATTCTGCTCGGGGATAAGCTTGCGGAAAACCTTGAGGTCCACGTGGGAGACAGGGTGGATGCCGTTTTTCCGGGTTCAAAAACAACTTCTTTTAAGGTCGTTGGGCTGACCCATACCGGCACCGCTGCAGATGAGGTAACAGCCTATGCAAGGCTCGATTCGGTACAGGAATTTTTTAACGAACCAGGGGTTGTGAGCACCATCGGAGTCCGGGTTGCAGACCCCTACCAGGCTGAGGTAATTGCAGCTTCGATTGAAAGAGAAACAGGGCTTGATGCCGTAAGCTGGAGCGAAGCAAATGCTGAAATTCTTAATCTCCTTGATACCCAGATGGTCTTTGTAAATATCTTCTATTTCCTGATCTACGGGATTGCAGGTTTCGGGATTGCAAATACCCTGATCACCATTGTTGCCCAGAGGACAAGGGAAATCGGCATTTTGAAAGCGATGGGGGCTTCTCAAAAAAGCATAATGGTTGTCTTTCTTTTACAGTCCCTGGTCCTCGGAGCCATAGGTCTGGTGCTCGGCATCATTCTCGGTTACGTTGTGACCATTGCCCTGCAAAGCTATGAAATCGAAGTCCCTCAGGAAATGTATTTCGGGCTTCAGACCCTTCCTCTAAAGATAAAACCCCTTAATTTTGTATATGCTTCTTTTTTTGCTTTCATAGTCAATATCATCTCGGGCATCTACCCTGCAAGGAAAGCTGCAAAACTCGACCCCGTAACAGCGATTGAAAGCGCCTGAACAGGGCTGGATTCCCCGAGTTTCGCTTCCCGAGTTTCGCTTCGGGAGCACGAGGTCCTTTTCACTCGCTTCGCTCGTTCAAGAGGACTACTTGATGGATTTTGCAGTGATCTTCAATCAAGAGCACTAAATTACAGATCTTTCTCATCCTTGCAACATCACTCGCTGTACGGTGTGGTTTTTGTCCCGCTCGACGCAGGAGAGCGGTCTTTACCAAAAAGACAGTAAAAAAGAAGAAGAAAGAGAAGAAGAATGAATATAAAAGCCGGACATTAAAAGCTGCTGGCAATGTTTTTGAGTTAGAAAGAGAGTACAAGACCAAATCGGTATAAGTTTCGGCCTTATTTTTCTTTCAAATCTGTTTTTCTTTCTTTTTTCCACTTCCGCCAGACAAGCTGGTGGAAGTGCTGATATTTACCTGTAAATTGAAAAATAGTTTCCGGGGTTAAGGAAAGTTTTTCTTTCAGTTCTGAAGAAATTTCTTCGGTATATTGTATCTTTTACTTGTGGCACTGGTTTTCAAGTTGTTATTTTCTGGCTGACAAGCCGTCCCAGGTCCATTGTGGCGCAGGGAGAGAAAACTGAAATCTCTCATTCTGGGTACCGGAAGAGATCAAACAGTTAATAAGGACCACCTTTTTTGGCAGGTTCCGAAATCCCTTTCGGTATTTCTTTTTCAAATAACTCCCATCATTTCCAGCCCGACGTAGATCATCAGAAGTACAAAAAGGTGTTTTAAATATTCCGGGTTTACCAGATGGGCAACATCTGCTCCTTTTCTTGCTGCAAGGAGCCCGGGGACTACGAGCAAAATCCAGTTAAGGAGATTGATATATCCAAGAGAATAAGGAGGAAGCCCGGCTTGTCCCCATCCGTTGATTACGTATCCGGCTGACCCTCCAAAAGAAGTGAAGAGCATTATTGCAGCCGAGGTTCCTGCTGCTTTCCTCATATCGAAATGCAGAAAAATCAGCATGATCGGAATCCCAATTACCCCTCCCCCGATCCCGAGAAGACCTGAAAAAAAGCCAATGAGGATGCCGGCAAAAATATAAGCTACCGGGTTGGAGCTAATTTCATCCTTTTCCTTCACAGCCGGCGTGGTATAAGTTTTTAGAGCTCCAAGTATGATCACAACCCCGAAAATTGTACTCAGGGTAGAGGCAGGCAGGTAAGAAGCCACTGCTGCGCCCTCGAAACTGGCAATTAATCCGGAGACCCCCATAATCATGGCCGGTTTCCAGAGCACTGCCTGTCTTCGATGATATTTCAGGGTAACAATTATGGCGTTTATCAGGATCACGAAGAGGCTTGTCCCGAGAGCCGCCCTTATAGCCAGGTCTGGCTGCATTCCCGTTTCCTGCAAAAGCCAGTACTGGACAGGAGACATAATAAAACCTCCCCCTATGCCCAGAAGCCCTGAGAAAATGCCCGCAAAGGCGCCTGTAAAAATGAGGATACCAAGATAAAAAGGATCTGTAGGAGTCATTTCCATTTTAGTGTTTTGTTTTTATTTCCTGATTTTTCCTGATTTTTCCTGATTTTTCCTGATTTTTCCTGTTTAAACGTATATGTCTGGCGGTTTTCTACATGCAACTGCGAGTTTATCTAAGTTAACAGTATCATACTGAGAATATGCAGGGCTGCCACTTATGGTAAAATGGAAAAATCCGGAACTTGCAGAAAGGTTGTACTTGAAAGGATAAATCATGGCTTAAAAGGGTAACTGTTTTTCTTAAATAATTTGCCCCTGAGAAGACTTTCTTTCTCTTTTTCCAGAATATCTACGTTTTTTGAACTCTGCCGTCTGCATACATATGCATTTTGAAAACGATCCCTGTCTCACCTCTAAACCTCTTCCCTGCGTAACTAATATTTAAAATGAGTTATAAGTTATTAGCCAGAAGCAGGTTTACAAACCATTTACCGGACCGGATTTATTACCTATTACCACAATCGGTTTAATGAGGCGCTTTTATGATCAAAATCGAGTTACACGGCACATACAACCTTTATTATGCGATTCTTGGAATGCGGAACCCCATGAATTCCTGGCACCTGATGGACAGCAGCGAGCCTGATCAGGCAGGGAACTGCAAACTCGGGGAAAAAGACCTGAACCTGGCCCAGCGCCTGACCCTTGCAGGGAACGAACACGGCAAGTTTCTACGGTTCATCACAGTCTGCTTTGACCTTTCAGCTCCTCTCTACTGGTGGAAGGAGTTTGATACTTACAAATTCACGGAAAAGAATTCAACCTCAACAATGCACAAGCTGACCAGCAAAGACCTGGCTCCCCACGACTTTTCCTTTGATACGATGACGGAATACAGGCACGCACAGATCCGGCACCTCAACGACCTTATCAAAGCCTACAAATCCCGTGAAGGGGACAGTGAAGAGGACAATGCATACCGGAAAGCTGTCTTCAGGGAACTCGTCCAGGACCTCCCGAGTGCTTACATGCAGAAAAGAACAGTCATAACCAACTACGCCGAACTCCGGAACATCTACTTCCAGCGCCGCCACCACAAGCTTGACGAGTGGCGGGACTTCTGCGACTGGATGAAAAAGGGACTCCCATATGCCGAAGAACTGATCTGCGTAGAAAAAGATGAAAGCAAAAACTAAAAGCTAATGTTTAAAAAGAAGTCGCGTTGCAGGTTTTTAAAAATCCCTGCCTCCTACTTCTTTTTTTAAGCTATAGAAAACTAACTTTTTGTATTTTATTGATTTTGTTGTTCTTTTAAGTCTCTTTTTCTTCTATTTCTTCTATTTCTTCCTTCCACTAAAAGTCTGAGAATACTTACGCTGCAATCTCAAAAGGATAAACTTCCACCCATCTATCACCGGTAATCGAACTAATCCCTCCTTCTTCTACCCTCATCTGCATTGTGTCCCCTTCTAATCTAATTGTTATTAGGTCTCCTCTTTCGCAATAATCGCATTTGACAGTAGAAGAGTTTCCATAGTGCAGGATGGCAGTACCGCAGTCATACAAAACGAGATAGTCATTTCCGGATTGGAATTTTCGCTTCATACAGGGTGTCTCCGTTATTTAGAACTTCTTACAGTGCATTTGTTTAATTGTCTACATCATAAATTGTGAATTTAATTTATACTGTTATTGTTATATATCTTTATTAATTTTTTGCTCTTGTATAGTTGTTCCGTCCTTTTTTCTGGACTGGAGTTTCCGCTGGCTAATCCTGAAATAAATCTCTCGAGAACTTTGTTTACTGAGCTCAGAGCTGCCAATCTTGAGAACCGGGTATTTTCGCCTTATTGCAGGATTCAAACAGAAGACTTGCATTATAAAAACGCAAACATTATAGGGTTTCAAAGTGTATCCTCTGTTTCTTTACCTTCATTTGTATGGTTTCTCTGGAATAGAAAGGATACAAATCATGACCGAACTTGAAAAAACAGTTACTCTGGGGCGAGGTGTGGTCCTTGCAATTCTTATGGTTATAGGTTCAGGGCTCCTCGGCCTTCCCGGACTGGTTGCGGATTCGGGGACAGCGCAGGAAGTGGTTTTCGGCTGGCTCCTTATTATTCTGGCTGCAATGCCTCTTATTCAGATCTGCGCAGGGCTCGGAAAGAGATTCCCCTGCTCAGGAGGCCTTTTCCATTATGCCCGCGAGGCTGTGGGAGAGTGGGGAGGGTACGCAGTAACCGCCCTCGTCTGCGGGTCCTTTATCCTGGGAGAGCCGGCAGTTGCCCTTATTGGGGGAGAATACCTGCAGCACCTCTTTAAGCTGCCAGAATTTGGGGTTCATCTGCTGGCTTTTCTCCTCATCACGGTAATGACCCTTATCACGGTTGCCGGGGTCAGGCTTGTCTCTTTTTTCAACTACGCAGCCGTAGCCATCCTGCTTTTTCTGATAGCTGCCCTCACTTTCTATAACTTTAATTTCTTTTCCTCTGGGCTCGGTTTTTCAGTACAGGCTCTCTTTGAAGGGGTATCAGGTCTTGCAGGTTTCAGCTCCGGAGCTCCTGACCCATACAATGTCTGGAAGATTTCTGCCCTTCTCTTCTGGGCTTTTCTGGGCTGGGAAAATATGTCCTTTGGCCTTGGAGAACTCCAGAACCCGGAAAAAAACGTCAAAAGGGTTTTCTGGCTCAGTTTCGGGCTGACAATCTTCATTTACCTGATGCTGGCAGTCACAAGTATAGGGGCTGATGCAGCCGGTGTCCCTCTTTCCGGGGCTTCAGGGCTTGTGGAACTCGTTAAGTTCACCCCTCCGGGAAATCTTCTCATCTGGCTCATGGCAGTAGTTATCGTTGCCAATGTAACCTGCTGGAACTTTGCTTCAAGCCGCCTTATCTACGCATCCGGGAAAGAAAAAGTACTTCCGGTTTACCTGGGAAAGCTCTCGAAACGAGGACAGCCAATGGCAAGCATACTGAGTATGTATACGGCTTTCCTGCTGGTGCTCCTGGGGACCTATGTGTTTAAGGTTCCGGTTTCTTCCCTGCTCATGCTTGTCAACCAGAATTTTCTCTTTCTCTATGGCTTTGTCCTGATCTCTTACTGGAAGACCGAAACAGGCTGGAAACGCTGGATCTATTCAGGGCTTTCACTCCTGTCTCTCTCCTTCCTGGTCTCAGGGTTTACCTGGAGGATTCTCTACTCAGTTGCCCTTACAGGAATCGGATATTACGGTTTTGTCAGGAAGACCGCAAGGCAGAAAGGTCAGGAGGAAAAAACCGCTTATAAGGCTTATTCAGACCTTTAAAATTCAAACCTTTAAGCTCACTTTTAAACTCAATCTTTAAACCCTGAATCTGTAAATCCAGGTGGCTTCTTGCAAATTTATTAATAGTAATAACTCTCTTGACTGATGAACTGAGAGGAGTTTACTTCGAGGAAAAATGACCGAACTTGGAAAAACAATTACCCTCAGGCGGGGGCTGGGGCTTGCGATCTGCATGCTCATAGGGACGGGAATTCTGGCGCTTCCGGGCCTGGCCCTTGATGCTGGCAGTGTCCATGAGGCAGTCCTCGGCTGGTTCCTTATAGCCCTTGTAGCAGTTCCGCTTATCCAGATCTGTGCCCGCCTCGGCCTGAAATTCCCTTCAACTTCCGGCCTTGCAGGCTATGCCGAAGAAGCTGTGGGCCCCTGGGGAGGATATTCGGTTTCCTACCTTGTTGGCGGGTCTTTCTTTTTCGGGCTTCCTGCTGTTGCACTTATCGGAAGCGAGTATATGGGCCAGCTCTTTACCCTTTCGGAAGCAGGGGGCGCCCTTTTTGCAGTCCTCCTCGTAACCCTTATGTTCCTCTCAAACCTTGCTGGAATGAGAGCCATATCTCTTCTCAATTACACGGCCCTTGCAGTGCTTTTCCTGCTTATAGGCCTGCTTGTCGGCTTTAATCTTGACTTCTTCGGTTCAGGTCTCGGGATTGCAGAGGAAGCCGTAACCGGTAACGTAAAAGTAGACCTGAAAAGTGTCTGGACAGTTTCAGCCCTCCTTTTCTGGGCCTTTCTTGGCTGGGAGAACCTCTCGTTTTCCCTGGGCGAAATAAAGGACCCTGAGAAAAACGTGCCTCTCCTTTACTGGCTGAGTTTTGCCCTGGTGACTTCCATCTACATCCTCCTCGCCCTTATCAGTGCAGGAGCCAGTGCTGAAGGCGTTCCCCTTCGGGGGGCTGCCGGGCTTTCGGGGCTTGTTCTCTTTACACCCGGAGGAAAGTTCCTTCTGTGGCTCATGGTGATAGTGGTTGCAGCAAATGCCTGCTCCTGGAACTTTACAGCAAGCCGTTTGCTCCATTCCGGGGGCAGGGCCGGCATTTTCCCTGCCGTTTTCGGAAAGCTTTCAAAGAGGGACATTCCCGTGTCAAGCCTGGTCGGGCTGTATGTTCTGTCAATTTTCCTCATCCTCGGGACTTACCTCTTCAAGATTCCGGTTTCAGTCCTGATCCTGCTCGTAAACCAGAACTATGTCTTCCTTTACGCTTTTATCATAGGCACTTACTGGAAGACCGAGACTGGATGGCAGAAGTGGGTCTTTTCGGCGCTTTCGCTCGTATCCCTGAGCTTTCTGGTCTCCGGTTTTACCTGGAAGGTCATTTATCCGATCTTTCTTATAGGGTTTGGGTATTACAGGTTTATCGGAAAAAAGAGACAGTCAAAAATCCTGCAGTCCGGAAAGGATCTTCCTTTATGTGAAGATTACATGGAGCTTCCTCACCACATTCAGCCCTGAAAATCTTATTTTTGGGTGGTTAAATCCTTTTCCGGGAAAATCCTGCTTTCCAGCTCAGTTCTCTCACTTATTTTTCATATTTTTTTGAATTTTTTTGGAGAACAGGCTCGATAGCAAGCTAAATAACGGGCTAAAGATCGCGGCTAAAGATAGCAGCTAAGGATAGAGGTTAAGATAGCAGCTAAGGATAGAGGTTAAGATAGCAGCTAAGGATAGAGGTTAAGATAACAGCTGAGGATGGAGGTTAAAGATAACAGGCTATGAGCGCAGGCTATAGATAGCAAAATGATTTAATTGTTAAGTGAGAAATATATAATTTCTAGAGAGAAAAGGGTTGAAGTTTTTTGCGGGGAGCATTTAATGAATCAAAGTGTCACGAGTACGGATGAAGCAAAAAAAGCATCGATAGCTGAACTCCTGGAGACATTATCTTCAAGTGAAAGAGGGCTTACCGATTCGGAGGCAAAAGAGAGGCTTCAAAAATACGGGCCCAATGAAATCACGGAAAAGAAAACCAGTCCGCTTGTCAAGTTTTTGAGCTATTTTTGGGGGCCTATTCCCTGGATGATCGAGATTGCAGCAGTCCTGTCGGCAGTCCTGCATCGGTGGGATGATTTTGCAATTATTCTTGTGCTGCTGCTGCTGAATGTAACTGTGGGCTTCTGGCAGGAGCACAAAGCCGATAATGCCATTGAATTGTTGAAGCAGAAACTGGCTTTGAAAGCAAGGGTACTCCGCGACAACAAATGGCTTGAAGTATCCGCAAGTGAAATAGTGCCAGGAGATATAATTCGACTCCGGCTGGGGGATATTTTCCCTGCGGATGTCAAACTCATGACCGGAGATTACCTGCTGATAGATGAGTCCGCATTAACCGGGGAATCTCTCCCTGTGGAAAAGCATGTATCCGATGTCGCATACTCGGGCTCTGTTATCCGGCAGGGAGAAATGGATGCGCTGGTAGTTGCAACCGGTATGAATACCTTCTTCGGGAAGACTGCAAAGCTGGTAGAAGAGGCTAAAACCCGGAGCCATTTTCAGAAGGCTGTCATCAAAATAGGGGACTACCTTATTGTTTTTGCCCTTGTCCTTGTTGCCTTTACTTTTCTTGTGGTGCTCTTCCGCCACGAAAGCCTGCTGGAGTTTTTCCAGTTTGCACTGGTCCTGCTTGTAGCAGCAATCCCGGCGGCCCTACCTGCAGTTCTATCGGTGAGCATGGCAGTAGGCGCGGTTAGCCTGGCCAGAGACGGGGCTATCGTCAGTAAGCTTGCGGCTGTCGAGGAAATGGCCGGAATGGATATCCTGTGTTCGGATAAGACCGGGACCATTACCAAAAACGAGCTTGTTCTGACTGAAATAAACCCTTTCCAGGATTTTTCCGAAAACGATGTGCTTCTTTTTGCCAGCCTGGCTTCAAGGGAAGAAGACCGGGACCCGATTGATGACGCAGTTCTCGCCAGAACAAAAACCCTGCAGGGTTTTTCCGGGCTTGCCGGAAGCTACAGGGTACTTTCGTTCAAACCATTTGACCCTGTTTCAAAAAGGACCGAGGCCACAGTAGAGGACTCGGCTGGCAACAGGTTCCTGGTGACAAAGGGGGCTCCTCAGGCAGTTTCGGCTCTCCTGAACAGTAAAGTTACTCCCGGGTCCCAGGTTGAGGAATACATTAACGAGTTTGCTTCTAAGGGGTACCGCGCCCTGGGGGTTGGCAGGACTGATGCTCAGGGGGACTGGAATTTTGCAGGGCTTCTAGCCCTCTACGACCCGCCTCGTGACGATTCGGCAGAGACCATCAGGACTGCACAGGCCATGGGCGTGGATGTAAAAATGATTACCGGAGACCATCTCGCTATTGCAAAGGAGATTTCCAGGCAGGTAAACTTAAAGCAGGACATCATGCTTCCAACGTCCTTTCTTGATGTGCCTGACCGAAATGCAGAGGAAATAGTCGAAAAAGCAGATGGTTTTGCCCAGGTGTTCCCGGAACATAAGTACCATATCGTGGAATTGTTACAGCACAGGGGCCACATCATAGGCATGACCGGAGACGGGGTCAATGACGCGCCAGCCCTGAAGAAGGCTGATGCAGGTATTGCTGTTGCCGGGGCTACGGACGCAGCCAAGTCCGCTGCTGACATCGTGCTGACAAAGCCCGGGCTTTCCGTCATTGTCAATGCACTCAAAGAGAGCAGGAAAATATTCCAGCGGATGAACAATTATGCCCTGTACCGAATTACCGAAACGATTCGAGTCCTGCTTTTCATAACCTTTTCAATTCTTGCGTTTAAGTTCTATCCCGTTACTTCTCTGATGATAGTTTTGCTGGCGCTTCTAAATGATGCCCCAATAATGACCATTGCTTATGATAATGTCAAATACTCCGATCTGCCGGAAAAATGGAACATGCGAATTTTACTGAGTATGGCAACCTTTCTTGGAGTTATCGGGGTCATCAGTTCTTTTGGGATACTCTACATAGGCCTGCATATTTTCCAGCTTTCCCATGAAGTCCTCCAGTCTTTCATATACCTGAAACTTTCCGTAGCGGGCCATTTAACAATATTTGTGGCAAGGACAAAAGGCCACTTCTGGTCGGTAAAACCGGCCAAAATCTTATTCGCAGCAGTAATAGTTACACAGCTAATTGCCACATTCATAACCGTTTATGGGTTCCTGCTTCCTGCAATGGGCTGGAAACTTGCCCTTTTTGTCTGGGGATATGCGTTGACTGCATTTATTATAACAGATTTTCTCAAAGTCCGGGTCTATAGCTTACTGAACCACACCGGGATAAAGTTTCATGTATGAAACGGGTTGCAGTTTATTCGGGATCTTCCGGAGAATCTTTCAGAGGGAAACTTTTAAATTCATTGCCTTCTCAAAATAATACAATAGTTTCCAGGCAGTTTATAATAATTGCAGGAGCCTGATCAGATGTCATTGATAAGTGTTAAAGACGCACCCGGAAAAGGTAGAGGCGTATTTGCACAGAGAAATTTGAAAAAAGGTGAAGTAATAGAAACCTGCCCCGTTATCGTTCTTCCTCCTGAAGAAGTAAATACTCTTGAGCTTACCCAGCTTTATAATTACTATTTCGCATGGGGAACCGATTCAAGAGCAGCAGCAATTGCGCTCGGCTACGGGTCTCTTTACAACCACTCATATACCCCTAACGCACAATACCAGAAAGATTTCACTAACTGTCTTTTGAAATACGTTTGTATAAAAGACATTCGGAAAGATGAGGAAATCACAATAAACTATAACTGCGACCCTGAAGACAAAACCCCGGTCTGGTTTGATATTTCGAGCCAGAACTGATTTCCGGGTTTTAGATTCGGTGAAACAACTTTTACTCTTTCTATACAATTTGATTTTTTACTTTTTACTTTTTGGAATAAAGAAAGGGTCGATTTCGGTTCTTCCGGCATTTTCTACCTTCTTATCGATCTGCCTTAATATGTCTTAATAAACCTTAGTCTGCCCTCGTCATGCTCAATTCTTTTCGTCCTTGAATTTGATCTGCCAGTGCGTCCCGTCACAAAACGGCTTGTTCTTTGAAGCTGCGCAGCGGCAGAGTGTATAATGCTCTTTTGATTGAGGGACCGAACCGTCAGGGTCTTCCAGTTCGATATTCCCAACAACTTTATAGAAGCTGTCCTTGCAAACAATAATTGCAGGAGGACGCGGGCAGTCCTCATACATGACCCCGTCTCTGGAGTAGCTCAGGGCTCCGGAAGGGCAGCTCCGGATTATTTTCTCAATTTCCTCAGGGTCTGCAGCGTCGGGACCGATCCAGGGTCTTTTGTCCTTCCTGAAAACAGAAGATGCACCTTTAATACAAAATTCGGCATGGGAACAGACTCCCCTGTTGAAATGAATGGTAATATCCTTGCCTTTGTAATCTTTTACCTTATCAGGTACCCGATTTTCTTCCTTTTCTCCTGAAAAACCGATCTTTGCATGGACTCCGTCGCAAAAAGGTTTGTTTTCTGACTTCCCGCATCTGCAAAGGGCCATTATCGGCTTTGTTTCAATGGATTCACCTTTGGAGTTACTGAAGTTCTTCAGGTTCCTTACAAGATACGGACCGTTTTTTATGACTTTTATTGAAGGTTTCCTTTCTTCGGTTTGTGAAACCATTTGTCCCATCCCCTGTTATAAAATTAGCCTTTTCGGCTTAAGTATCTGCCCATTGCTTCTGGTAACGCATACGTTTCCGCTTCCGGGAAATAAGAATAATATTTGATATTTCAGGTTGCTTCTTTTTAGTACCCGGGCGTTCTTTGAGAGACAAAGGCATTTTTTTCCTTTACACTCGTTTTCTTCTGGCAAAACATGAATTTTCCTGCTTTCAAAAGGCTGCCTGAGCAGTTGCCCTTGATTTCTCTTTTTAACTGAAAGCCTTTAATAAAAGTTATTCCGATTACAGTTCGAACCGATAATGATCAAACATATTAAAAACAGATCAGATGTGATTTTATGATCACAATGAATTTTCTCATTCTTTTACTTGGCCTTGTCTTTCTGGTCAAGGGTTCGGACTACTTCGTAAAGGCAGCCTCAACGATTGCAAAAAAGCTTGGCGTTTCGGAATTCGTTATAGGGCTGACCCTTGTAGCAGTAGGGACATCAATCCCGGAACTTGCTTCTTCCATAGCCGCTTCTATCCAGCAGGCAAGTGGGATAGTAATAGGAAACATTGTAGGCTCAAACATTGTTAACATAGGTCTGATTGTCGGGGTTGCTGCATTTCTTTCCCCTATGAAAACCGAAGTTGAGATGCTTAAAAGAGACGGCTATATCATGCTCTTTGCAGCTGTGCTTTTCTTTGTTTTTGCACTCAACGGGGAACTGTCAATGATTGAGTCAGGCCTCTTTGTACTGCTGTATATCGCTTATGTATTTTTCCTGTTTGAGGAAGCGGAAAAATATGAAGGAAAACTCCATTTCAAAGAGTTCATAACATATTTTTTCAAATTTAAGTATATAAGCAGTGCAAGGCAAAAGCTCAATGGTGCAAACCGTAACAGAAACTCAGGCTCGGTAAATGGAAATGGCCTTTTAGAGGGAGGCTTTGCAAAAGATCTCCTTACCCTCGTGTTAAGCTGTGCAGCAATTGTAATAGGGGCAAAGTATTTTGTGGAAGAGTCAATCTTCTTTGCAGAACTCTTTGGGATCCCGGACACCATCATAGGCACAACTCTGGTTGCAGTCGGGACTTCACTCCCCGAACTTGTGGTAACGGTATCTGCAGCAAGGCAGGGTTACGGAAGTATAGCCCTTGGGAACGTGATAGGTTCTAACGTTACAAACATATTTTTGATCCTCGGGCTTTCCGGGCTTCTCTACCCCATACCCGTTGCAGAAATAAGCCTCTTCTTTACGACCCCTGTCATGATAGTCATAAGCCTGATCCTTCTTGTCTTTATCAGCACAGGCTGGGAAATAAAAAGATGGGAAGGAGTGGCTTTGATGGTGTTTTATGCGGCTTTCCTTGTAGTTTTATTCTACATCTGAGTTTTTTACGGTTTTGAGCCTTCAAAAAAGGCTCGAAAAACTCTCTTTTACTTCCGCAGAACTAAATGGTTTTCCGTGAGCGATGTAAATCTTTCCGGGTGCGATGTCAACCAGTTTTTTGATGCTCCTTCTGGCCTCAGTCGGATCATCTGCCCAGAAAGGAAGGGATGGTTTTCCGGAAGGGATTGAAGGAAAGATAAGGTCTCCTGCAATTGCATCCCCGCTATTTAGAAGGACAGATACGCAGCCCGGAGAATGGCCGGGAGTGTGGATTACTCGCCCCCGGACGCCGTAGTCCTCGAGTTCGAGGGATTCGTCGATAAGGATATCAGGTTCGAAAGCCGGGTAGCTGGAGGCTTTCTTCATGCCGAAAAAGAGCCCGAGAATTCTTCCCGTAAATCCGGCAGGATGCAGTTTCCCCTGCTGCCCTTCACGGACTTTCTCGGCATCGAGGCGGTGCACGGCAACCTTTGCACCTGTTTTCTCCCTGAGGGCAGCAGCGCTCCCTGCGTGATCAGCATGCCCGTGTGTGAGGACTATGAGCCGGATATCTTCAGGTGACCCACCTATCTCATGCAATTTTTCAAGTATGGTGTCTTCACTTCCCGGATATCCGGAATCGACCAGGATGGTCCCTTCGTCTCTGATGATGAATGCAGAAGTCATTTTCAGAGGCACAGGTATAATATTCGCAGAAATATCCATTCAAACTCCTTTCATCAGCCTGATAATCAATTTTACAATTTCTTTTTTGATTTCGCTTCAATGAATCTACAAATTGGAGGCAATTAATTATGTTGCTTGCAGGATTTAAAGCTCCGGCGTAGGAGGATCTAACTTTTAATTTTGGAACAGTCCGGTAATTAACATAAGTAAACCTGAAAATATTGGAATTAAAAAATTGTCATTGAGGAAAAACCTGAAAGCTGCACGAGAATCGAGTTCTTTTACTGTCTGTAAATCCACAACGCTTTCCAGCAGCATTCCTCCGGTTGATCCGATAAGGGCCTGGGCAGGAGTTACAAAAAATAACGAGGCAAGGAAGGCAGCGATAATTCCTGCAAGAGTTCCTTCCACGGTTTTTTCTTCCGAGTAGGGCAACTTATGCCTGCCTATAGTTACGCCTGTAACGGTTGATACCGAATCTCCGAATCCCACTATTGCAATCGAAGCGTATACTATTTCTTCAGGGAAGAGTACGAGAGACGGAATTATTCCGCAAAGGAGCAGGATATTCCCTTTGAGAGGAATGTTCTGCTTTTCAGGTCTTCCCCACCTGCATAGAAAGGGCGAAAGCGAAGGTGGAAGAACATTCTTTGAAATCACAAAGGACGTTACCAGATAAAAAACAAGCAGCAAAAGCAGGATCCATAATGCCCTTTCTCCGGCTGCGTAGATAAGAAGAATAAAAAAGACTCCTGTTAGAAGGTGAATTAGCTGGCGCTCAATCTCGCCTTTAAGAGATGAATTTTCGTCCTGATATTCGCACCTGCCTCCTTCTGCATTTCCGGCTGCTATAAAATCACCTCGTCAGCTCACACCCTTGATTTCAATTAATTTCCCGGGTTGAAGTTATGCAGAATAAAGGAAGAAACACGATCCGAAACATTAACCCAGCAATTCCCCGGTTCTTTCTTATTACAGGAATTATTTAGCAGATATAATAAAGGTGTGTTGGATAAATTTGCAATCACACTCTGTTCCTAAAATGTTCTGGAATTTCCTTTAAACCACTCTTTTACAGAATTTTCGACTTTGGTAACTCTCTGGTAATCCTGAAACCTCAAAAACTAAATCCTTCGAAAGCCAGTATTATAAGGAGATAAAATATAGGGAGATAAAATGCCGACAATCGTTCATTTTGATGTCCCGGCAGACGATCCTGAGCGGGCAAAGAAATTTTACGCCGAACTTTTCGGCTGGAAGTTTGAGAAGCCTTTTGAGGCAATGGAATACTACCTCATCGAAACGGAAGACCTTGAAGGAAAAGCAGGGCCTGGAGGAGGGCTTGGGAAACGGGGAGTTCCGGACCAGAGGATCATGAATTATATCGGAGTCCCCTCAGTTGAAGAATACCTTTCGAAGGTGGAAAAACTCGGAGGTAAAGTGGTGATGGCAAAGACTGCCGTTCCGGGCTGGGGCTATCTTGCAATTTGCACGGACACCGAGAACAACACCTTCGGGCTCTGGCAGGATGAAAAAGAAGCAAAATAATTCTTGTAAAATAACGCTTATGTATCAGGTTTTTGTCTTTCGGATTACGGGGTGATCTTTAAAAACGGAAGAGAGAAAACAGCATTTCATGTTCCTTTCTTTCATGCATCTGGTGCCGCTTTAGATTAAAGTCCAAGTGTTTTCCTGGCAGTTTCCAGTTTTGTTTTTAATTTCTGGTTATCAAAAGGCTTCTTGAGGTAATCGTCCGCTCCTGCCCTGAGTCCGGTCTCAACGTCCTCAGTCAGGTCTCTGCCGGTTACAAGAATTATATAAATGCTGCTTAGCCGGGGGTCTTTCCTTACTTTTTCACAGATCTCTATCCCTTTCATTTTCGGCATCTCCCAGTCGAGAATTACAACACCGGGAGGGTCCCTTCCGTTCAAAACCTCCCAGGCTTCGCATCCGTCACGTGTGGAAATTACTTCGTAACCCCATCTGGTCAACGTATTTTTAAGCCACAAATTGGAAATCGGTTCATCTTCGGCAATCAGAACTTTCACAGGCCTGCCTCCTGTTGAAAGCCGGAAACTGAATGTAACCGGCCGAGCTAACAGGTCTGGCTTTCCAGATACCTGACAAGAACCGGCTCAAGCTCTTCGAGCCGGGCTTTAATTTCTTCAAATTTATCGGAAGCTAACTCCATCCGGTCTTCTCTTCCGACCTGTTCAAGGTGATAAGCAGCCCTGAAGACCCTGTTTGCCCCTAAACTTCCGGCTGCACTCTTTAAAATGTGGGCACTTTCTCTCAGTGCTTCAGCTTCTCCGTTTCTTACGGCTTTATTTATGGAGGCCAGCAGTTCCGGCGACATCCCAAGGAAAATCTTCACCATTTCCTTTAAGAGTACCTCGTCGCCTTCTGTCCTTTCAAGCACTTCTTCCAGGTTAAAGACCCGGTCCTCCGGAAAATCAAAAGCCATAGTTTCCCGTTCCGGGGGTGTTGATACTTTTTCTTGAGTATTTTTTTCCCGAGTAATTTTTTCCTTAGTAGTTTTTTCCCGGGTGTTCTTTCCGATGAGGATATCTTCCAGGATATTCAAGAGTTTTTCTTTTCTCAGAGGCTTTGATATATAATAGTTCATACCCGCTTCAAGACATTTTTCCCTATCTTCTTTCAGCGCCCGGGCAGTAAAAGCGATTATCGGAATGTTGTGCCGTCTCACCCCGGAAGAAGGGTCCCTTATCCTTCGAGTGGCTTCAAGTCCGTCCATGCCGGGCATATGGACGTCCATCAGCACAGCATCAAAATCCCTTCTGGAAAGGGCATCAAGCGCAGCTTTTCCGTTGGTAACCAGGGTAAGCTTATGCCCTCTTTTCTCAAGAAGGCCCAAAATTAGTTTTTGATTTATCGAGTGGTCCTCGGCAAGAAGGATATTCAGGCTTTCTCCGAAAGCTATTCCATTCCCATAATTTTCTTTATCTTCCAGACATACCAGCAGGCTTTCTTCCGGAATGTTGTTTCCCTGCCCATAATTTTCCGAACTTTCCCCTCTTTTTACCCTTACTGTGAAGTAGAAAGTGCTTCCTTTCCCGACTTCACTTTCCACCCAGATCCTGCCGCCCATAAGCTCTACAAGCTGTGAGGAAATTGCAAGCCCGAGTCCGGTTCCCCCGTACTCCCTTGTGACAGAGGCGTCAGCTTGCGTGAAGGAGTCAAATATTCGGGTAAGTTTTTCAGGAGGGATTCCAATTCCTGTATCCTTTACCTTGAAAAGGAGCATGATCTCTTCCTCCGAATCAGGATTCGACAGTGCAGAATTCCTTTCCGATGGCATGTATGCCTCTACCGAAAGAGTGACTTCTCCCTCTCTGGTGAACTTTATCGCATTGCCGAGGAGGTTAAACAGCACCTGTTTGAGGCGAACCGGGTCCCCTATGAAGGTTAATGGGAGGCCCTTTTCAATATGAAAAGCCAGTTTCAGCCCTTTTGAGCCTGCTTTTCCGGAAAGTAAGTTAATGATATGGGTGATGAGGCTTTCAAGCTCGAAACTGATCTTTTCAAGCTCGAGTTTATTTTGTTCTATTTTTGAGAAATCAAGAACATCATCGATTATAGATAGGAGAGATTCCGCAGAGGCGTGGGCAAGCTGGAGGTATTCCCGCTGTTCGTCCGTAAGGCTGGTTTCAAGCAGCATTTCAAGCATACCCAGGACCGCATTCATGGGAGTGCGGATTTCATGGCTCATATTGGCAAGGAAATCTCCTTTTGCCCGGTTTGCGGTTTCTGCTGCTTCTTTTGCTTTGAGAAGTTGTTCTTCCATGAGTTTTCTATCCGTAATGTCCTGAAGTGTCCCGAATATCCTGATAGGGGTCCCATTCCCGTCAAGGCTGATTTCTCCCCGGTCATGGACATAGCGGATCGAACCATCGGGCTTTACAATCCGGTACTCAGAATTGAACGGATGCTTTCCCTGTCCTGCATTTCTCAATGCTTCAAGAATTCGCTTCCTGTCCTCAGGATGAATCCTGGAAACAACCGTTTCGAATGAAAACATAGGGCCGGGTTCATATTTCCATATGGCCTTAAGTTCCTCTGACCAGTAAATTTCCCCTGTCCGGGTGTCAAAGGAATAACTGCCCAGATGAGCCATTGCCTGGGCTCTGGCAAGATTTGACTCACTTCTTCGCAGGGCATCTTCGGCAATTTTCTGGTCCGTGACATCCATTGTCGTTCCTATGACCCGTAAAAGTTTACCCTCCGGGTCCCGGTGAGCTCTCCCTTTAACCAGAAAATGACGGATGGTCCCATCAGGACGGAGTACATCATGTTCAAAATCATAGCTGTCGGTCTTTCCGTCTACAACTGCCTGTACTACTTCCAGCATCCGTCTGTTATCTTCAGGGGATAGAATTCTATTAGAGAGTTCGAGCAAACTGTCATGAGTCTGGAGAAATTCTTCCCTCGATACCCCCGCCAGCCGAAAGAGGTTGTCGTCCCATGTCATGCTGTTGGTGAGGACGTCCCAGTCCCAGGTCCCCATCCCTGTGGCTTCAATGGCAAGGTCAAGCCGCGCTTTTGCCTCCGAGAGTTCGAGGGTCCTGTTCCTCAGTTCCTCTTCTACCTGCTTGAGTCGGGTAATGTCAACAAAAGAGCCGGAAATTCCCACAGGCAGGTTCCCCTCGCTCTTTATCAGGTTCAGGGAAGCGTGTGCGTAGAACAGCGTTCCATCCTTTCTTCTGGCTGGAAGCTCTCCAATCCACTCCCCTTTTTCTCTGCACCCCCTCCCTGCCCGCAGGAGTTCAGCCGGAGAATCCCATAGTCCCGAAACCTGTCTGCCCAGAAGTTCTTCCGCACTGCCGTATCCCCACATGCGGACAAAAAAAGGATTCACATAGCTCAGAGTGCCGTCAAAATCCATCGTTATGAGCCCGGTAACCGCAGAATCGGCTTGCCACTCAAGCCTGTCCAGTTTTTCCTCTAAGTGCAGCTTTTCCTGGACCTCAGTTTCTCCCCCTTCGGCTCTTTTCTTTCCCCTGATCCCTTTGATATTTTCACCCTCATAACAGTCAATGATAACCGTTTTTTAAACAGCATACTGCAGCTTAAGAAGGGTGCAGGCTTGCACGAACCTGATTCATCGGGTTCAAAACCTGAATTTATAACCAGTATTTTTTCAATAGATCTCTCTGATTGCAAAAATATGATCAGATGATATTAACATGATTAAGATGATATTAACATGATATTAACATGATTAAGATGACCTGTCAAAATATGACCTACTAAACTATGTGATTACTCGATATATAAACTTGTGTAAATATTAATGAAGCTTGTGGGCTTCCCTTCCAGCAGAGTATGTTTCTGAAATCCGAAATGAAATAGATAGAACTGATGGGATGAACTGAAAAATGAATGGGTTGAAAAATGACGGACTGGAAAACGGACTGGCTGGAAAATGGATAGGCTTGAAAAAAGAAAAACAGAAGAATGACTGAAAAGAAAAAAAGCACATGGAATTCTCCGAATAACAGGCACAAAAAATGAAAGTGCATAAAGTACTTTCATGCTAAAAGAATGGACTTAAAAGATCGCTGTAAATCTAAAGAATTATCCTGAAGAAAATATTCATTTCCGACAGAGATCTCAGTCCAGAAGCGTAAAGTACATTCTTCTGTTGCTCTTCCCCTTGTTCTGAAGTTTCTCGATTTTTATTCCCTTTATCTCGCCGGTGTTTTTAAGGTGTGTTCCCCCGCAGGCTTCAATCGTTACTCCTTCGATTTCCACAAGGCGGACCTCGCTGATCTCCTCTGAAAAACCTTTGGCAAGCGTTGTGAGCCTTGAGAGTTTTTCTTCAGCTTCCTTGCGGCTGACCAGGTAGAGGTTTACAGGATGGTTTTCGGCTATTATTTTGTTTGCAATTTTCTCGTATTCGGCGAACTTGTCCCTGTCAAAAGCTTCAAGGCTGAAATCCACGCGGCTCTGGTCAAGCCCGAGCTGGTTCCCCGTGATCTGGGCTCCGGCTTCTTTTTCGATCACATTTGCCATCACATGGGTTGCCGTATGCATGCGCATATGCCTGTAGCGCCTGTCCCAGTCAATGATTCCCCTTACCCTTTCCCCGGCTTTCAGGCCCGAAGCTGCGTTTCCGTCTGCCGGAGTTGTTTCATGGCTTATGTCCCCGTTGAACTTGCCGACATAGACAACCTTAAACTCAGCCCCGTCTTCCTCGCGAACAAGCTTTCCGGTATCACTGGGCTGGCCTCCGCTTTCGGGGTAGAAAGTTGTGCGGTCAAGGACGACATACTTGTCATCTGTCACTTTTTCAACGGTTGCTTCGAATTCTTTCAGGTAACAGTCAAGGAAGTAAAGCACTTCTGTCATTGGCAATCCTCTTTTCTCAAAAATATATTCTCAGGTAAATTGATATTCCTTTAAAAGAGTTTCCAAATCTTGCGTTAAAGGGGGTTCTTAAAAGAATCATCGGAGAATACATTTAATACGAGCACTTATTCGCCAATGTATTGACTATCAAATGAGATATAAGTCGATATTTGGCATCTCCTTAACTGAATGTTATCCATGTACCTCAGGAACGGACAATTTTTCCATATATAAATAAGCTTGAATCTGAATGAGGGCATATGCTCATATATATATTTTCTAGCCAAATCATCAAACAATCAAAGGTCAGGGATTGCAGGGATTGATTTCAGATTCGAAAAGAGTACTAAAAAGGATAGTAAGAGGATATGGTTGGAAAAACTTATAAGGAGTTGAATACGAGAAATTTATGGAGTTCAAAAATATTTTCCGTATTCACATGAACCCCCTACTCTGATGGCAGCCTGGATGTAAGAATACCTTCGGCAAAAATAGCCACAATACCACTAATAGGTCAGGGTTACATGAAAATGTTACATGAGGATTATAGTCACAGGTATACGATTTAATTGAGTATCGGCTAATTTTTTAATTACCATTTTTTATTTGGTGATGATATGGAAAGACAGCGGATTTTAAGGCATTTAGTCCCAGTATTTACGGTTTTTGCTGTAATCATACTTGCTCAAGTTGTATCCCATAGACTTATCGAAGCCGTGACTTAAAATGGAGCACATGACTATCCGTTAATAAAAATATCACTAATTGGATTTTTTCTTTTTGGGTTTCTTGCCTACTGGATTCTTGTTAAGTTGGGAATTGAGTAAGCAGGTAGTTTCAAAACCATGTTTGATTCTACAATTGAGATAAAAGATTTACTTTAATGTCAAATGATGCCTAAATTTTGATAATTTCCTACCTGGATTAAAATCAAGGTCGTTGCCTATGATGAGAAAATCAATTTACAAAATATTGTTTATCTCTACTTTTATTGTTTTTCTGATTCTAGTAATACCCCTCTTACTGTTTACACCAACACATGTCGAATCAGCCATGTCAGTTGATACGGAAGCATCAGTTCAAGAAATAAAAGCAGGTGGCTTATTCATTGAATTTGAAGACGGAACCAGCGAGCCGGAGGTTAAAGCTATTCTTGAAAGCTGCAACATGCCCGGGAACTGGATCATAAAGTACAATGTTGATTATATGGGGGAAATATATTACGTAAAAGTAGATGAAAATATGAGAGATAAATTGGATAAAGAGGGGAATTGGAATGATCCTGTATACCCTGAAATCCCCGAGCCCAGATTCCCTGAAATCAAAAAGGGAAACTATTCTTACATAATTGTGTCTCAAGGATATTTTGATAATGAAAGTTTTGAGAATGAAAGTTTTCTTAAGGTAATGGAAAAACATAATCTTCAGATGAAAAAATCTGTAGTGTGTTATATTCTTTTTGGAGATGGATCTCAGAACTGGAATGAAGCAAAGAATTGGATCCCGGAAAGGGATGCGATCAGAATAATAAATGAACTTGAAATGAATGAAAAGGTTATGCTCGTAAGCCCTGACTATCTTGAAGGGTAAAAGAAACATAATGATTTGGGATTCGCGAGTGATTTGGGGAGAGAATAGATGAATAGTAAAGTTGAGGCATCAGTGTTGTGTATTGCTATAGCGTTGTACCTATTTCTGATTCCGTCAGCAATGGCTTCGACCGAAGAACAACAAACCAACCAGACTAAAGATGCTGCCCAGTTAAAGATGGAGGCTCTGGAGGCTGAGCTGGGGGAAGAAGGAATGAAGGAAGTTGCGGATTATCTGGAGCTGCAGGCTTCTTTACCGGATGTTGTGAAGGCATCTCCTTATAGCGGGATTGCCTTTGCCGCGACTGATAACGAGAGTCAGGTTGCTTATCTGACTGCGATTGACGAATCTGATCTTGAGAAGGAAAATAAAGAAAAGTTAAAAGCCGATCTGCAGGATATCTGGAACAGGTATCCGGATAAGTTTGTGGTTGATGATAATCTTGTGCTGCGTGATGTGGCTAAGATTATGGATGAACGTTTAATTGCGAGTGTTAATCTTAGCGAAATCGGAGTTGATAGCCCGGATGATGGTAATGTAAGTAGTTCCGGAATGACAGAAAATGCGGGAACGACAGATGAGCAGGAAAGAGAACCCAACACTACTCAGGAATCAAACAGTACTTCTTTTATAAGTTCTTACTGGGTGCTTGCAATAGTGCTCGGGACAGTTATGTATGCAAGGAGAAAGTAAAGGCTTGTGACAGTTTTCTTAATCCTCTTATTTTTTGTACTTCCTTCACCTTCATCTGCACCTCAGGCTGTCATCCTCCTGAGTCTGTTGCGCTCCATCTGTCCATCTTTTTCCATATTTTTTCCATATTTCTTTCTGTTTTCCCTCTTCACTCATTCTTTTTTAATCCACAGCGCGCCTGCGAGCAAAAGAGCGATGCATATCACAAAACCGGAGCTTGGTATATCCCTGTTATCTTCGCTGCCATTATCCCTGTCATCTTCGCTGCCTTCTTCGGTGGAGTTGTCCGGATATTCGCGTGTAACCCGGATTTCCGGAGCTCCGTCCGGACCTATTTCAGGGGAGTTATTCTGTGTGGTGGTATGAGAGGAAGACTGTAAAGATCCACTCTGCTGGCCGGCAACTGCAAAAGCTGCAAAACCCGGAGTTTCGGATTCCAAATAGAAGAATGTCCCATCTTCTCCTGTGATTTGGGAAGGAAGTTCTGTCCAGTTAGAATCCGAGTACCTGTAAAGAGAAACTGAAGCCGGTTCAATTCTATTTTCGGAAACCCAGTCTTTTTCTACCCTGAAACTGACTTTCGGGTTCTGAATATTGTCCGGGGAGGCAAACCCGCTGTTACCAGCCCAGATATTGAAGTGTCTGTAAACCTCGCCTTCCGGCAGGCCCGAAACCAGAACTGACGGGTTTTTCAGCATTTCCGCGGTAACCGTAACTTTTCCGGCATTTTTCCTGGCATCAAATTCCACGGCTGTTACAGGGGTTGCGTTTCTGGTAAACTCAAACCGGATATGCCTTCCGCTGGTTACGAAACTCTGTACCAGTTCCTTGCTTTCAACATTACTTGCGGGCTCGGGGGAGCCACCTGCACCGCCTCCTCCGCTTCCCCCACTTCCTCCGCCTCCTGAACTCTTTTCGCTCTCCCCTTCTGAACTGCTGCTACTGATTATGTTATCTTCGCTTGTGTTCTCAGGCGTGCCAGGCCCTGTGTTCATCTCTTCTTCTACATAAGAAGTGGTAAGGGTCCAGCTGTGCTGCAGGGTTGAAGAGCCGTTTTTTGCAATAACTGTCAGGGTGTATTTAGCCGGGACAGGGGTGGAAGTGTTGCTCTCTGTTATGCTGCCTGTAAGTTCGCCGGTATTTACGGAAAGGGAAGCAGAAGAAGCAAATTCGTTTGTCTGCAGCAGGGCTCCATTTAGCAGCCAGCTGAAGGTACAGTTTCTCGTAGACTTGATCCCGAATTCCAGGGTATTCCCGTCAATTGAAACTATACTCTGGGCAGGAGCTGCACTACCGATCTCAAAACCTCTGGAGTAAGCTGCCAGTCTTGCAATAAGGGGGGAGGAGTCACTGCCGTAAGGTGCGTCTCCGATCCCGCTTCCGTCTGCGTCCGTGCCTCCATAATCAGAGTAAAAGTTTCCAAATCGGCTCTCGTAAACTCCTCCATTATACAGATAGCTTATTTCTGTAGCCGTGTTCCAGGTATTCGAAAGCCCGATTTCTCCTGAGGAACTTTCATTGATATTGATACTGTTTTCAAACTCGTTTTCAAGGATCCTGTTCTGGAAAGAGTCTGTTAACCTGAGCCCTTCTGCATTCTTCGAGATGTTGTTTCCTGTAAGGGCATTGGCAGACGACTCTTCGAACAGGACTCCCTGACTGCATCCCGATATCTTATTGTTTGCAAGTGTGCATGCGGCTGCACTTTCGAGATATATGCCGGCTCCTCCATCCCCGCCGTTTCCTCCAGAGCCACTTATGCCAGAGCCGCTTATGCCAAACCCGCTAATCTTTGCAGCATTTGCAGTCACATGAAAAACAGGTTCCCCGGAGTTTTCAGCTTCGAGAACAGTATCCTCGGGCTTTCCTGAAGCCGAAATTATATTCAGGGCCCAGCGCACATCCATATTTTCCCTGTACTTGCCAGGGTACACAAGAATGGTATCTCCGGGTCTGCTGCTGTTTATGGCATCCGATATCGAGGAAAAATCCCCTTTTCCGTCTGTTTTCACAGTAAATGTGGAGGGATCGGCTGAGACCTGTTCATGCAGCCTGAGGGCGTCTACAAGCCCGTATCCAAAAACATTATCGTATCCAGGTTCCCCCAGGTCGGTTGATGAAGTGGAAAGCAGCCGTCTGATATCCATAGCTGACTTTTCCGGGGCCGCGCTCCAGACCAGAGCTGCAATGGCTGCAACATGAGGAGAAGAGGCGCTTGTGCCGTAAAACTGTTCCGAAACCCCGCCTTTACCTGTGACATTTACGCCGTCAATCCCCGAGATGTCTGTCTTGGGACGAATTTCAGGAGAAGGATAGTAAAGCGTAACCGGGCCAACGGAAGAGAAGTACTCAATATAATAATCTCCGGATTCCCCGGTCCCGACCGCCCCTACTGTTATCACTTCAGGAAGGGCCGGGTGCCCGAAAATAGAGTCTTTGGAAACGATGTTTGAAGCCCTGAGTGTTGTCCCGGTCCAGTAGTAAATGTAGAGCTCGAGTTCTCTGGCTTCTCCTGAAGTTTTTCGGACCTCGATAGATGCGTTAAGGTTTTCATTTCCACTGTTGGTATACATTATGTATTCAAGGGGGAGATTGTCGCCGTCCTGATAAACTTCACTGGACGCGATGGTCTCCAGAGTATTCCCGTCTTTAATGAAAAGGTCATAGTTATTTCCCGAATGTTCCCACCTATCGTCCCACTGGAGAAAAACCCATACCTTTCCCGAGGGCCGGATTTCGAGCCGCAGGTTCTCTACCTCTCCCTGCCCGCGGCTGAAGTCGTGCCAGCCATTCCCGTTATCATAGAAAAAACCCTGGTAATGGCTGTTTCCGGAGTTTCCCGCAGAGCTCACATAAAGGAGGTCGTGCTCTTTTATAACCTCTTTTACGTGGTCTGCCACCATCCCATCTTCAAAATAGGGTTCGGCAAGCCAGCCTATATCATCGCAGATAACCGTGCACCCTTCGTTAGCAAGGTCATCGACAGCCCTGTTGAATTCGAGTCTGCTGTTTCCGCAGTCGTGAAAATACAGTTCTGCCCCGGGGGCGATATCATATACGATTTCAAGCATGTTGGTGCCTTCATTCCCCCCCACATTATTGCTCAGGATATGTACGCCGGAGGGAAGGTCCCCCGTAGCCTGTGCATCCCGAAGGTTGTCCACGCCGTCGGATATGATCCCGATTTTTATTCCTGTTCCGTTTACCCCGTAAAGTTCCCTCAGGCTGGAAGCGTTAAGAATCGAGTCCCCTTCCGAAACCGTATTTCCCTTTCTGACAAAAGGAGGCAGGACAGTTTGAATATTCCTTACCTCAGAAAGAGAAGCCAGTGTCTCAAGGGATTCAAGCGGGACCCACGTTACTGCAATATGATTTTCTTCATCCCTGTCCTCAACCTCGCAGTACCCGTCAAGCAGGTTGCTGTTTGCAAAGGGCTCCAGATAAACGTATACGTAAACTTTTTCATCAGGATAAGAAGAAGCTTCGCTGGCATTTCCCCCTGAACCCGCAACAACCTCCTGATTTTCTCCCGAAATAACCTCCCTCCTCGAAACAGGGTCTACCTGCTTCAACTGTCCCAGCTCGACCATACGGGCTCGCAGGGTTTCAGCCGACTCTTTCCCGGACAGATAGCGTTCGTCACTCAACTGCAGCAGGTCACCTGAGAGTTTCTTCTGGGCAGGGCTTAAGGTCTCTCCTGAATAAACCTGCCATTCTGCATCTGCGGAAACACTGCTGTTCTCACTATCGTTTTCTCCCTGAATTAAATCAACTGCAGAAGCTCTCTGTACGTCTGAAAAGCAGGAATTCAGGGTTCCTGACAGAACTACAGAAACCAGAAAGATAACGGATAGACCCAATCTCACTTTGCTCATAATGACCAGCGTATCAATTTTTCAAATATCCGGAAAGCTCCTGATAGTTATAAAAAAACACAGGTAACAGATAAACTCTCTGAAAAAGCTCTCGGCCCCCACGAGATTTTGCTCTCTGAATAAAATTAACCAACTGATAAGTTATAAATTCATAAGATTATCTGATAAGATAAACTGTTAAGGTAAACTGTTATGTCTGTAAGCTCGAATTTAGAATTTCCCGAGTTTCGCTTCGGGAGCACGAGGTCCTTTTCGCTTCGCTCAAGAGGACTAAAATTACAGATGTTCTGATTCGTACAACCTTATTCTCTATATCGTGTCGCTCCTGTCCCGCTCGACGGAAGAGAGCGGTCTTCCCAAAATGACAAATTAGAAGAAAAAGGAAAAGAAGAGAAAGAAAAGAACAAAAATGAAAGCCAGAAAAAAGTGACCGGAAAACAGGGAAAATAAAAAGAGATAGGAAATTTAGATTGAAAAAGCAATTTTGGGATTTAAGGGAAGTATTTCTCAGGTAAGGGGATTTCTCTGAAATTCTCCTCTAAAATTCGGTTTCTCCCGGTAGTATTATAAATTCCGGAATCTCAGGGCAGGAGTTGGATTTTTACGCTGCTGTCAATTACAGCCACACTGGCCTGAAGTTCGTATTCTTTGTTTTTGAGTTCTTCTTTGAAAACAGTTAATTTCTTTTCGGAACTTTCGAGTTCTTCTTCGAGCAGGCGGGTTCTTGCCAGCATTTCTGTTTCCTTATGTTCGAGTTCGGCAAGTTTTCCGGTATCTGAGCTGGCAAGTTCGGCTTTTTTTGCTTCAAATGCTTTTTGAGCTTCGATATATTCTTTTTTCTTCTCTTCAAAGCCTGAACTTGCGGCTTTGACCTGTGCAAGGGCTTTTTCTTTCTTCTGGGCCTGTATGTCAAGGGCAGGGTCTTCAAAAACCTTCTGGAGTTCCGGGAAGAAAGAGGGGTCAAGGTTTGCAGGAGCTTCAAGGCAGATGTCAAGTTGCTGCTTTACATCTGGTTTTAAGGTATATCGGCTGCTTTCATGGAGTTTTTTTATCTTTGAGAGGTTGCCTGAAAATGGGAGGATAAGGGAATTCAGGCCTGTTTCGGCTTTCTTGAGCCTGTCTCTGGCTGTATCCAGTTCTTCCTGAAGGCTCTGCAGGTTTTGCCAGGCTTCTCCTTTTTTGAACTCTTCGAGAGCCTGATCGGCTCCGGCAATTTCACTTCGCAAAGCCTGGATTTTTCGGTTTTTCGCTTCGAGCTCCAGGTTTTCAGCCTTTATTGAGGTAGATAACCTCTTAATTTCGTTCATGCCTGTAGAAACCGCTTCAAGAGCTTCCATTTCCCGCTTATGTTCCTGGATAGTTCCTTTGAGCTTATTAAGGACCTGGCCCAGCCTTCCAAGGCTTTCGGTAAGATCTTTTGATTCCTGGGGAAAGACGGCTTTTGTGTAACGGAAACTCTGGCTCATGTGTTCAAGGCAGGTGTCCAGGTTCTGCACAGCGGTTTCATGATATCCTTTAAGAGCCCTGAAATCTCTGTTCTCAAGAACTCCGAACTTATCTATGAATACTCCTACCTGCTTTGTCACATTTTCCCGGTTGCTCTTCGCTCGTTTTACAGCCCTTATGTCAAAATTTCCCTCAACTTTTGCTTCCTGAAGCCTGGCATTGCTTTCTTTAAGCTCGGAAATCGAAGCTTCAAGCTCTTTGAAAAGGCCTGAGACATCCTTTTCTATATCGGAAGATATTTTTTGAGAACTCTCCTCCAGCCAGGCGGGCAGTTCCTCAAAACCTACTTCGCTGGAAGCAGTTTTCTCGCTGGAGCTTTCCTGTTTTCCTAAGAGCTTTTTGATCCATTTCAATTTAGGACTTCCTGAATTTGCTGAGGTTTATTAAAATAGAGTCGGTAAATCTACAGGTCAATGGTCAGTAAAGGGTTAATAGCCAATAAATCTACAAATCAATAGCCGGTAAATCTACAAATCAATAGCCGGTAAATCTACAAATCAATAGCCGGTAAATCTACAAATCAATAGCCAATAAATCTACAGATTAATAATCTTATTGTGATTCTAACTCGTCCGGGTTAATGCTTAAAACATTAATAATCTAATAAGATAAATAATTTGGTAAAGTTGATCCTTTAATGTGGTTTTTGAGGCATACTTCTTTAGTCTTCTTTAGTCCCCGTATATTTTAAAGTTTGTTCTATGGAATTCTCTTCCTGAGTGAGAAGGCAGGCCAGAAAGCTATCTTCGATAAGTTACTTATAAAATCAATTTAACATATTTTATGCTGAATTCAATTCTAACCGGTATAGCCCGGTTATCAATCCCGGACTAACATCATTAAATATGCCCGAAAGCGGGATAAAAAGCCTTTTTGATCTTTTGTGTACCAGGGGATAAAAATCGAGGGAGATTAAAAATGGATAACGGAATAAGCAATGGAATAATGGAACAGATAATCCCGTATACTGACGTAACGGTATCAAGGCTGATTTTTGCAGTAATAGTGCTGATTGCAGGCTTTATTTCAGTAAAAATTCTTGTTTATATTTTCAGGAAAGGAATGCAGAAAACAAAACTACCTGAGCTTACGACTCAGTTTCTGGCAAATTTCCTGAGCATCCTCCTGTATGTGGTAGTTGTCCTGATCTTTTTGAAGAGTCTGAGTGTCGATGTGGATAGTTTTGTAGTGGGCCTTTCTGCAATAATAGGTTTGGTCCTGGGCCTTGGGATGCAGGACACCTTTACGAACATAACAGCCGGGGTGTGGGTTGCGGCAATCAGGCCCATTGACACGGGAGAGACTGTGACTGTAAACGGACAGACCGGAAAAGTAAAATCGGTAGGGATTATGTCAACTGAACTCCTGACCCCGGACAACCAGCTTATTACGATCCCAAATAAGCTTGTCTGGGGAAGCTCCATTGTTAATATGACACGCATGCCTACAAGAAGGGTTTCTGTTGATGTGGGTATCAGCTATTCTTCGGATATTGAAAATGCTATAGGGATAGCACTTGAACTTATGAAAGGGCACCCTCTTGTCCTTCCCGATCCCGCACCTGCCGTTGTCACTACTGAACTTGCCAGTTCTTCCGTAAATTTACAGCTCAGGGCCTGGACAACCACCGGAGAGTTTGCTGTTGTAAAGAATAACCTGACTGCCGGGATCTTTGAGGCTTACAGGAGAGAAGGAATTGAAATCCCCTTCCCGCAGATGGACATACATGTGAAGGAAATGAAGGAAACAAAAGAATAAAGGCAAAAGTGCCGCAGAAAAATGCTGCAGAAAAAAATTATACGGAAAAACATAACTGTACGAATAATGCAGGGCAGGGCTGCTTCAGCAAAAATCCTGACAGCTCTGCCTCATTTATAAAAAGCTTCTTTTACAGAAATTATCTTCCAGTTATTTTTCTTTGTTTTCAGCAGGTTACATGGAACATTGCAGAGACCCTGCCTTCAATTTCATTCCAGCGTTCAACTGCCCAGGGGGTCGGGAAAAGTTCGATTCCGCATTTCTTTCCTATGAAAAAGTCTTCAGCTTCTTCAGAAAGTTCCACAAAACCTGTCTGCCCTGTCCCTATGATGATTTTTTCTGTTCCTTCCTCATAGATATGCTCGGCTTCTTCAAGAGAGATTTTATGAGAAGTCCCGTACTTTTCTTTTGAAAGCATTTTCTCTCGTTTTTCAACCCTGCCGTCAAGGCGGATGAGAATATCGTATTCAAAGGTCTCTCCTTCTACAGTAATTGAACCAAAACTTGTGGAATCAATCCTTGGTTTCATGGTTACCTCCTGAAATTAAAACTGAAAACGAGATTTCATCTTTTACAATTGTTTAGCATGCTTCATATAAATAACAGGAAGTTCGCTCGGGATGTAAAAACAATGCAAGTACTGTTTAAAGAAATGAATGAATACTTATTTATATTTATTTTAATATATTAAACTTTTAACAATCCTAAAAATACAAATATGACCAGAGGTAAAAACGATGGGATGCCATTCGTTAGAAGATTTTATCAGAAGGACAGGAGAAAGAGCCCCTGGGCAGGGAGTTTTTGAACTGGAACGAGAACATCTGCTGAAGGTGTATCTCAACGGCGTGGTCTGGACCAGAATGGGTTCCACGGCAGCATACAAAGGGGACATAAGGTTTATTCGGGAAGGGGCTCTCGAACACGGGCTAGGGAAACTCGTGAAAATATCCCTGGCAGGAGAAGGGTTCAGCCTCACAAAAGCAGAAGGAAGAGGAAAACTCTACCTTGCGGACAGGGGGAAAAAGGTCTCGGTTCTGAAACTTGAAAACGACTCTATCTGCGTAAACTGCAACGACATCCTGGCTATTGAAGACTCCCTCAACTGGGACATCAGGATGATGAGAAAACTCTCAGGAGTGATGGAAAACGAGATTTACAACGTAAAACTCGAAGGAACCGGTATGGTTGCCATCACCACCCACCAGGACCCTCTGACCTTCAGGGTAACTAAAGAATATCCTACCTTCACTTCCCCTAATTCCACAGTTGCCTGGTCAGGAAACCTTGAGCCGGAGGTAAAAACCGATATCTCCCTGAAAACTCTCATCGGAAAAAGCAGTGGAGAATCCGTCCAGATGGTTTTCAGGGGAGAAGGCTTTGTAGTGGTCCAGCCCTGTGAAGAGGTTTATTCCCAGACACAGCCCGAAAACAAGGTTTCAAACGTATACTTTAGCTGAATGTCAGTATTTCAAAAGTAAATATTTCATTTAACCTGGTCTGGGTTCTTTACTCCTGAAAATAAAGAAAGGCACGGAAAAATTGTGCCTTCATATCTATTTTAAATCTCAGAAGCTTAAATCTCAGAAGCCGTGGCTTGAGCTTCATCGCCATAGCTTGCCGAAATTCTGGCTTTTTCCTTTTTCTCACATTCCATACCGTCTTCCACAGCTTCCCTGATAATATATCCGGCTTTATGCAGGATCGTATCTCCTATCTGGGGGTCTTTGTCCATACTTCCGGTACAGGGGTAAGAGTGGTGGGCGCCTGAAATGGTTTCTTTGTATCCCGAAATATCGGTCCAGCTGAGTTTTTTTGCGACAAACCAGGTTGAGCCGCACGGTGCATCCCTGAGGACGCCCGCTCCTATGAACATCTTTCCATCCGGGCTCATTTCGATCCTGAGCACCGGCTTTCCGAAGCCTAGGTCCACGAAAGCATCTATAATTGGCTTTCCGATTTTTTCCAGAGCACAGAAGGGTTTCGGAGCTTCAAATTCAACACCCATGGCTTCAAGTTCTTTTCTGAGCTGCTCAAGGACCCCGGCAGGAGTCTTTTTTGAATCTTCAGCGGGAGCGATTACTGCTTTTGCCCCCGTTTTCTGTACTACTTCGGGAAGGGCTATGAGGAGGTCGGGATGTATCCCTATGGCAAGGATCAGATCACACTCTGGAAGTTTCGGAGGCATGAACTGGGAAGGCTCTTCGATAAACGGAGGCAGGTCTTCCGGAAACTCATGGATTCCAACAAGAAGGTTTGCATAAGATTTCCTTACCTGACGGCAGTGGTTGCAGAGCTCACCGCACGACACGCAGAAATTTGACGAATTAATCAAATTCTGGATAACTTTTTTTCCGAGTTCGCCCGTATAAAGTACAAGGATTCTCATATTTTTGCTCCCCCTTTTTCAAGGATTCCAAAGTCATTATGCAAATTCATTTTCTTTGTTTTGTAATGAGTCTCCCGCTTGTTTTTTCTCTCTGAATGGAAAAAATAAGGGAAAAAACCTGTTTTTGCGGGAGTTGCTGAGATGTTTTCAAAATGCATTTCTGGAGGAAGGTTGTTAAGACCGCAGGCAGTTCTGGTCACAGGTGACTTTCACCTGTTATCATCTTACTATACTTTATAATTATTTGTTTCAATCTATAAATAATGGGAGTTTCAGAATAGATATCGGTATCCACAACTATACTTCCTTATGAACGCTCTATGCCGGGTTAAAAAGCTGAAAGCAGGAATGAAAGGAAAAAGAGGTAGGAAAACAGGGAAAATAAACAGAAGGAAAGGAGGGGGAAAGGAAAGTAAAAAAAGAAAGAAAAGAGAGCGGTCTTGCCCAAAAGCTGGGAGAAAAACAAGACGAAAGAAGAGAAACAAACCATCAAGTAGAAACTGCTGGTGACACCTGTAAGTTACTAAAAGGCAAAAATGACCGGAGGAGCTGATAACTCTCTCTTCCCTTTTGCCTTTTTTCCTTTTGTGAAGGGCCGCCAGACAAGCTGGCGGAGGCGCTTATATTTACATGTAAATTGAAAAGCCGTTTCCGGGGTTAAGGAAAGCATTCTCTCGATCAGGGAGATATTTCCCTGATTTTTTCATCTCTTTATTTCGATGTAGTTTATGCTGGGCACTTTTTTATCCGGCTGACGGGCTGGCTCAGACCCTGTGCAGCGCAGGAGAGAGAACTGAAAGCTTCCAGCTCCACGTGCCGAAGTAAGCCAATAATTAATCTGAAATATCAAAATACTGCTAAAGTAAAATCTGCGGTAAAAAAGGAAAAGATGGGAAGAGAAGAGGAAAAAGGAAGAAAAATCTGAGTCTCAGTTTTCTTTCATTCTCCGAGTTTTAAAGCGCCGTGCGGGCACATCTTGATGCACATGCCGCACTGGATGCATTTCTTTTCGTCCACGCAGAGGCTCCAGGTCTCATCAAAGGAGTAAACATTCATCGGACAGACCGAGATGCAGGCTCCGCATTCCACACATTCTTCTTCGTCCCTGTGAATGGGGCGGTCCAGAATTGCAACTATTGCTCCTCTTGATTCGAGGGCTTTTTTAATTCTGTCGAACCTGGAATCTTTAACGTCCGCAATCAGTTCTCCGTAAGTCGAGTCAATATTTGCGACCATGATATTAAGCAGGATTCCGGTTTCGACAATCGTCTCGGAGATAATGGGGTTATGAATCCTTTCCGTAGGGATGCAGATCTTGATTTTCATGCTCAGTACCTCCTTGCGAAGAGCTTGCTTATGTTGTCGCTCGTGATTATTCCCAGTACCCGCCTCTGTGTATCGATCACAGGCATTGCCGAAACACCGTAGCGGTCCAGTCTGCGGGCTGCAAGGTCAACGGGTTCGTTCGGGGCGCAGGTAAGGACTTTTTTCGTCATGACGCTTTCTACGGAATCAAATATGTTTTCGGCGACAGCTTTTGAGATATCCCAGGCTGTCAGGATTCCTACCAGTTCCCCTGTATCCGAAACCACAGCAAGGTGGTTAAAGGAGTTCTCCCAGATCTTCTTTGCAGCGTCCTGAACCGTCTGGTCCTTCTTGATTGTTACAATAAAGTCGGACATGACGTCTTTTACGAGAGGTACTGCCTGAGTCTGTTTCATGGATTTTGCCGAGCCCTCGTGGGAAAGCCTCTCCACAGGCATGCTGACAAAGAATTTCCCGTGCTTTACCCATTCCTTAAGTTCATTTGCAATCTTCCTGGCGTTCTTGAAACTTGAGAGAGAGGAGGTCGGTGTGTCTTTTCCTTCAAGCTCAACAGAACCTGACCTGAGTTCGGCATAGTTTACCTGCTTTATCACAGGCTTATCCCTGCTGCCCACGGCATAGTCAAGAATATTCGTAAAGATATCCTCATCACGCACTGCAGTTGAGGCTGCGATTTTTTCATTCAGAATGGGTATGGGGATTCCGATCCCCATGTAAAGGGTTGTCCCGTAACCTGTAAAAGAAGCCGCCCTTAAATAATCGGGGCTCATTTCCTTCAGGTTTCCTTTAAGCATAAGGGTTCCAAAATTGCTTGAGGGAGAGTGCTGGGTTCCGTTTCCGATAACATAGCCCTGTGCTCCTCCGATGAAAATCCTTGTGCCCGTCCCGATAGTTTCGTAGGTAGGGTCATTTGAGAGGGGAGAAAGCACTCCGGCCCCGGAGTAAGTAACGTTTCCGAAGTTGGGAAGAAGCTCTCCCATATAGGTATTCAGAATCCTTTTTGAACTGTTTGTTGCAGCGGCATATTTCTGGTATGCGTTTCTGGGGTTGAGAAGAATTGCCTCGTTTAAGTCTTCAAGGGTGATTCTCGTATCAAGCACTTTCCTGGGATAGCAGTCTGTCCCGTAGGACGTTGCATGCACATCGATTTCTTTTCCCCGCAGCAGGTCTTCAATAACGTGCGCCCCACCATACTGTATTCCCCTTGTATCCGAGATCTGGGCAGCCCCAAGATACGCGTCAACAGCAGCAATTCCGCTGTATGCCTCCACGTTGTTGAACCAGATTTTCTGGATCTTGATCGGGGGCTCGGAATGTCCGAGATTAAGCATCAAACCTGAAGAGCACATGGCTCCGAACGTGCCTGTTGTGACCACATCAACTTCTCTTGCAGCACCTTCCACGCCAAGGTTTTCAACAATTCCGACCATTTCCTCGGCTGTGACTACATTGACGCTTCCATCTTCAATTTTTTTATTGATCTCATGAACCGATTTTTCAACCATGCGGTTTTCCTCTTATTATAAATTAATCTAGATGGTAATTTTTGCCAGAATTATATATTACTTGTGATAATCCCTGGGGTAACAGCTCTTCCGGAAGAGGTTAAAATTTCCGGTTTCTCATTCTTTCTTTTAAGACTGCAGCTGTCAGTTTGTCAATTCAATAAATTATAGTCATATTTTCGAGGGATATATATTACTTGCGGTAATTAGGTCTCCATTTTTTCAGATCTGTTTTCTCAGAATCTGTTTTCCCAGAGACTGTTCCCCAAGAACCTATTTTCTCAGAGACTGTTCCCTTAAAGGCTATTTCCTTAATTAACAACAATCGTTCACACCCTATACAGGTTGAATAATATGGAATTCTTGCAGGTACGGGCGCTGGACTATTTTCAGTAAGTTTCTTATGCTTGCAGGATATTACCCGAGACCAGGTGATTTATTGACGCGTGTACTTGCTACCGGAACTTTTGACATTCTCCATCCGGGACATGTTTATTTCCTGACTCAGGCGCGAGAACTTGGAGATGAGCTCTTCGTCATTATTGCCAGGGATTCCAATGTGACTCATAAGCCGAAACCGATAATTCCCGAGGAACAGCGGCTTGAGATGGTAAATGCCCTTCGGACGGTGGACAAAGCTCTTCTTGGTAGCGAAAAAGATATGTTCGAACCCCTGAAAGAGATTAAGCCGGATATCATTGCCCTGGGATATGATCAGCGTTTTGATATTGAGCTTCTGGAAAAAGAACTGACTAAAAGAGGGCTCCCTGCAAAAGTGGTCAGGGTTCCTTTTTCAAAAGAGTGCCCTCTCTGCAGTACCGGTGTAATCATAAAAGAGGTCCTTAAACGGTATGGGTAAACTTACCCCTACCGTCTTTCCATTAAAAAGCACTTTTTTGACCTTTTTTTCAAAAGGTCGCCAGAGTCGTGTTTTATGCAAATATCTTTTCAAGCCTTTCAAGCGCTTCCCGGATCCTATCAATGGATGTTGCATAGGAAATCCTGATAAAGTCCTCGCCTGAAGCCCCGAAAGCAATTCCCGGGGTCACTGCCACATGAGCTTCCTTCAGGAGCCTTTCAGCAACCTCGGTCCCGTTTCCATACTCGCTCACGTTGGCAAATGCATAGAAGGCCCCGTCAGGCTTCTTGCACTCAAGCCCTATTTTATTCAGCCCGTCGATAAGGATATCCCTGCGCATTTTGAAGCGGTCAACCATTGCTTTGACACCGTCCTGGGGGCCCTGCAGGGCTTCAAGCCCGCCGTACTGAACAAAGGTTGTGGCGCTGCTTACCGAGTGGGACTGGATCTTCTGCAGAAGCTTAAAGATCTCAGGGGGAGCGGTAAGATATCCGAGCCTCCAGCCGGTCATTGCGTATGCTTTGGAAAAACCGTTTACAGTTATGGTTCTCTCCTGCATTCCGTCAAAACTGCCGATACTGATATGTTCCCGGTCATAGATGATTTTCTCATAGATCTCGTCCGAGACTACAAGAAGGTCATGGTCAATTGCAAGGTCGGCAATGCACTGGAGGGTCTTTTTCCCGAATACTCCGCCTGTTGGGTTGCCAGGGCTGTTTACAACAATGAGCTTTGTCTTGTCGTTTATGTACTCGGCGAAATTGTCCGGCAGGAAACCTTTTTCAGGGACTGTAGGTACCCAGACCGTATCTGCTCCTGCAAAACGGATGCAGGCATCATATGTTACCCATGCAGGGTCAAAGAGGAGAGCCTGATCCCCGTCGTCAAGGGCACCCATCATTATTTCGAAAATCCCCTGTTTTGCCCCCGGGGTGACCAGCACGTCTTTTTCGGTCACTTCAAGATGATTTTCCGTCTTCAGTTTTTCGGCAATAGCTGCCCTCAGCTCCGGAATGCCTGCAGAAGGAGCGTAATGGGTTTTTCCCTCATACATAGCCTTTGCTGCAGCATCGCAGATATTTTTAGGGGTATCGAAATCAGGTTCACCAAGGCTGAAATTGATTACGTCCGTACCCTCTTTTATCATTCTGGTTGCGATGTTTGAGATCCTGATCGTTGCGGATTCTTCTACACGCTTGAGCCTTGCGGATGTCATAGGGATGGTCCTGGTTTGTTACATTTTTGCTAGCTTATTGAAGCGTCAAGGAACTTCACAGCCGCCGCACCAGCTTTACTGCAGCTTCTACTGCCCTTTTAGCATAGTCGACACGTTCATGAGCAGCCATCCTGGTCATACCCGGACCCGGAATTCCGAGAGTTACTGGCTTGTTAAACTCAAGGGAAAGATCCATGATCTTCCTTGCGGCATGCTGCATAACCACCTGGTCATGGTCGGTCTCACCTTCGATTACCGACCCTATGGTCACCACTGCGTCAATGTCCTCCCTCTGGCAGAGCTTCTTGATTGCAAGGGGCATGTCAAAGACTCCGGGCACGAGAATGGTCTCTTTTACTGTTGCCCCCAGGAATTCTGCATGTTCTCTTCCAAGCAGCTCCATCTGGTAGGTCAGATCCCTGTTAAATTCAGCTACAACAAATCCTAGGCTGATAGTCATTTAGTAAGGTCTCCAGTCTTGTTTTTAACTTAAAGTCGCTTCACATTCTCAAAGGACCAGCGTCCTCAAAACCCTGCCTCTGGCCGGTGCCGGCTTCCCTAACCAGTTTTTCCGGCTTGAAGAGCAGTTTTATCACGTTTAAAGCATGTTCCCGGGTCCTTCTGTCCATGAGAAAAGAGAGTTCTTTCTCGTCTTTCCCTTCGTCCTCATGGACAAAGACCTCGATAATATGGGTATTGGTCATGAGCTGGGCCATTATAAGACCCTGGGAAGCTTCATGAGCGCACATTTTGTCTTTTTGCTGGGCACCGGGCATCCCAAGAGCCATTACGATATCGCAGCCTTCTTCTTCGATAAGCTTTTTGGCGGCTACCGGCAGGTCCTTAATCCCGGGCACTGTTACCCTTTTAATCTGTACGGATACGTTTTTCTGTATCTCGTCGATTGCTGCACGTCCCATATTATAGCGCGCAAACGTGGTATCTGCAATTCCTATTGTAGGCATGTGAATCCGATCGGAATTTAGTTTTTTTATTAAGGAAATTTATGTAAACTCTATAATCTTCAATAATGTAGTCCTGATAATCCAGGGTTATATATTTACGAACACAGGGTGCTATGAGGGCTCCGCAGCAGCTCGTGCCGGATGCCTTTTCGACCGCACTTGCCATGTTTATTGAGTCATTTCAGACAGGTTAAGCGCTGAATTTAATTAAGGATTGAGGTTTAAATGAATCCTAGTATATAATTCATGTGCTTTCCATGTTCGGTCTAAGACCTTACATTCAGGAAAAAGGGCTCTTTTATTGCCCCTGAAGGAGTTTCATCACGTCATGTTTTGTTACAACGCCCACAACCGTTCCTTTTTCGACCACAAGAACGGCAGGGTTTCCTTCCAGGATGTGAGAAACTACTGAAATCGAGATTCCTGGAGATACTGTCGGGAAAGCCTCCCCCATTATCCCTGAGACTTTCAACTGAGAGATGGATTTTTTCTTGCTCTCGCTCATCAGTTTTACGATCATATCTTCCGAAATACTTCCAACCGGAATGCCCCTGTCAAGCACTGGAATCTGTGAAATACCATGAACGTGCATAAGGTTTACCACCTCTTCTACCGAGTCTTCGGGGGAAACATGAAGGACAGGGGAATGCATCAGGTCCCTTATGATGATCTGCTGCTCCTTTTCAGCTTCCTCGAAAGCATCAAGGATTTTCCTGACCGTTGAAAGCCTGGGGTCTACGTCTCCCGATTCGATACGGGCTATAAGGGGCTGGCTTACACCTGCCCTTTTAGCCAGGTCGCTCTGGGTAAGCCCGAGTTCATTTCTTCTTTTTTTAAGATCTTCGGGTGTTGGAAGCTGCATATATATTACCGATAGTAATTATGGTATTTAATGTAATTGGTTAACATAATTTAAAGAGTTTATATATAAATGATTTTCGAAGCCACTTACCTTTTTTCAGTAAAAATCTTTCGAAGCAGGTTATCAATAAATAATTAAATTTTGATATGCCAGGGTTTAAGAAATAAAACGCACGAAGACAGTAGTAAAAAATTAAATAGTTTGTGATAAAAAAGAGCAACCTGTCTAAAAAAATCAGCTGAATATTAAAAATAAAGGACAAAAAAATAAATACTATGTTAATAGGTTAAATAAAACTCCGAACGGACTAAATAAAACTAATAGTTTGACAGGTCCGTGGATACAGGTGTCGAGGGTAAAAAGAAGAACCGAAAAATAAGCCTTCCACTGTTACACGGTTGGTGTTTTTGAGGGAGATAAAACATCAGCTTTACATCCTGATTTACCCCTGGCTTTACCCTAACTGTGCTGCCCGAATTGCGCCTCGGGAGCATGAGGTTCGTTTCGGATTATAAAGCGAGCTTCGCTTAAGGGGACTAATTTATTGTTTTATAATGGTGAACTTCACGCAAGAAGACTAAAATACGAATATTTCTGATCCGTACAACCTTATTCGCCGTACCGGGTCATTCTTGCCCCGGCAGAGTTGCGGCTCTGCAGCCCGAGTTTCGCTTCGGGAGAACGAGGTCTGTTTCGCTTCGCTCAAGCAGACTAATTTACAGGTGAAGGTCAGGAGCTGCGCTCAAGAGGACTAACTTAAAAACAACGGTAAAATAAAGAGACGCAGGAGAGCGGTCTTTTCCCAAAATGGAAGAAAAAAGACCAGAAATAAAAGCTGTAACTAAAAACGACCGGGAAAACCCAACAAAACTATAATCAGTAGAAATGCCCGGGAAGCTGATAAGAGAAAGACATAAAACGATCATAGAAGAGCAACGGGAAAATCAGAATTGCACAACGAAAGCAGAATCAGATTCTATCTGAAAAATATTCTTTTCCCGGGCTTTTTCTGTTTTGCTTTTTTTTGCCGACCTTCCAGACAAGCTGGTGGAGGCGCTTTTATTTGCCTGTGAAGTAAAAACGGTTATTGGGGTAAAGTAAAGTATTCTCTGAGCCCTGGGAACATTTCTTCAGCATATTTTGTTTCTCTTAATTGCGGCGTCGTTTTTTCAGGACCTTATTGTCCGGCTGACTGGCCGGCCCAGGCCCGGCGTGGCAAAGAGCGAGAAAACTGAAAGCTTCCAGCTCCGGTTACCGGGATATATCAATCAATTAATCCGGGAAAAATAGAACAAAAGCATGGAATTCTCCGAATAACAGGCACAAAAAATGAAAGTGCATAAAGTACGTTCATGCCAAAAGAAAAATGGATTCCCTTTCATATCAGATATTCTTGATATCAGATATAATAGGGACTTTCTATTTCCTTTGACTTCCTTTTTCTCAGTTCGCCTTTTATTGCCTGGTAGTACTTCATGGTATCAGGAGTGACTGAAGGCCCGGTTTCTTCAATCGCCAGCAGGAAATGTTTCTGTTTGACATTTTTTGCGTGAAGGTCTTCACGCAGTGCGTGACGCCCTGCCTTTTTACACACAGCTGCAATGTCGGCACCTGTATACTGGTCAGTAAGAGAAACGAGTTTTTCAATATCAACATCCTCTGCAAGCGCCATATTTTTTATATGAACCCTGAAAATTTCCCTGCGGGCTCCCTCATCCGGAACAGGGACAAGGATCAGCTCATCAAAACGCCCGGGCCTCAACAGGGCAGGATCTATTATGTCAGGACGGTTGGTTGCCCCTATTACCACAACAGCCCTGAGTTCTTCAAGCCCGTCCATCTCGGAGAGTAGCTGGTTAAGGATCCTGGCTGTGACCTGAGGCTCCCCTATTGAAGTCCCGCGGATGGGGGCAAGCGAATCAAGTTCATCAAGGAAAATAATGGACGGAGCAACCTGCCTTGCCCGCGTAAAGACCTCAGCAATCCTTTTTTCGGACTCCCCGTACCATTTTGAGAGCAGGTCACTGCCCTTGGCAGTTATAAAGTTGGCATCGGACTCATGGGCAATGGCTTTTGCAAGCAGGGTCTTTCCTGTGCCCGGAGGCCCATACAGGAGCACCCCTTTAGGAGCTTCAACCCCTATGTCCCTGTAAGACTCCGGGCTCTTCAACGGCCACTCCACAACCTCTTTCAGAAGCTCTTTCACTCCTTCAAGGCCGCCCACATCTTCCCAGCTGACATTGGGGACCTCTATCAGGATTTCTCTTATGGCTGACGGCTGGACATCTTTCAGGGCGTTTTCAAAGTCCTCCCTTGTGACCTGGAGAGCATCAAGGACCTCTTTTGGGATTTCAGGTTCGTTAAGGTTGATTTTCGGCAGAATCTGCCTCAGTGCACTCATGGCTGCTTCCCTGCAGAGCGCAGCAATGTCGGCTCCCACAAACCCGTAGGTTATCTGGGCAAAATCCATCAGATTTACGTTTTCGGCAAGAGGCATGCCCCTGGTGTGGATCTGGAAAATCTCAAGCCTGCCTTCGGTGTCAGGGACCCTCAGTTCAATTTCCCTATCAAACCTGCCCGGGCGGCGGAGTGCGATATCAAGGGCTTCAGGTCGATTGGTTGCCCCTATGACAATCACGTTCTTGCGGGCTTTAAGCCCGTCCATCAGGGAAAGAAGTTGAGCAACGACTCTCCTTTCGACTTCTCCGGTCACCTCAGCCCTTTTGGGAGCAATCGAGTCAATCTCGTCCAGGAAAATAATTGCCGGAGCATTCTTTTCCGCGTCCTCAAAAATCTCCCTAATTGCCCTCTCGGATTCCCCGTAGTACTTGGACATTATCTCCGGGCCGTTAATGGAAATGAAATAAGCGTCTGACTCGTTAGCAACCGCTTTTGCGAGCATTGTCTTGCCCGTTCCGGGGGGGCCTTGCAGCAGTATCCCCTTTGGAGCATCGATTCCAAGCCTGTCAAAGAGCTCAGGGTGCTTCAGGGGCAGTTCTATCATTTCCCTTACCTTGCTGATAGCGTCTTTAAGCCCTCCCAGGTCTTCATACATGACAGTAGGGATATTTTGTTCGGAGATTATTTCCATGGCTTCAGGCAGGAGCTCTACCTGCGTCATATCCGTAATCTTGACTATCCCTGCAGGAGCTGTAGATACTACCTGCAGTTTTATCTCCCCAAGCCCGAAAGATGGCCCGAAGCCCTGCCCGAAAAAGTCCTGGAAGAAATCTTCAAACATGACCTCTTTCCCAAAACTCTCCCTCTCCCTGGACCTCCTGAGGCTTGTAGTGGAAATAAAATCCCCTTTTGAAACCGTTCGGTTCATGAATACGGCTTTGAGGGTTTCACTTGGGGCATAGATCTGCATGCCCTGGGCTACGGGTGCAAGGGTTACACTCTTTGCCTCTTTCCATTCGGCTTTGCGGATATCAACATATTCCCCTATACTGGTTTTTGCATTGGTGCGGATGAGCCCGTCCATCCGGACAATATCAAGCCCGGCATCACTGGGATAGGGACGGCCTATAAGGGCAGAAGTTGATTTTCCACCTTTGATCTCCACAACATCAAAGGGCTTCAGGCCAAGTTTCTCTCTGAATCTTTCGTCAATTCGGACAATTCCTTTTCCGACATCCCGTTGATCGGCTTCTGCAACCTTAAGTTTTATAATCGATTTATCCCCTTCAGTCAAATAACACCCTCCATCTCCTCAGTAAAGTATTTCCCTCATCAAAAATGTGCAAGTTTTTTGAAAAAATAAAAGCAATGAATGGCTTTTCAAGCCGGTCTGGCTTCAGTTGCTGACTCTCTTCGCCTCCTCGTCAAGCTTTTTTAAGCTGGTAGGGATAGGGTTCTCTTTGAGAAGTTTTGCGAAGTACACAAGATTATGTGTCATATATCTTACTGTCCGATTCGTATAAAGATGCTTATCGCCGCCTGCCTCAATATAACTGGGTCCGGGACCGGCGTCCCCAACCCAGTAGCAGTCCACATTGGGAGGCACGGTACATCCGAGGTGTGTAAGGCTGAAGAGTATGGTCGAACAGACATCGTGTGCTCCGTCTTCGTTTCCTGTAACGATTACACCTGCAACCTTTCCGTAGAGAGGGTACTGCCCGGTTTCGGGATCTCCTTCCATATATGTCCCATCCAGCCTCTCAATTACCAGCTTGGCCACAGAGGAGAGTACCCCAAACCAGATGGGAGTCGCTATAATCAGGATATCGCAGGCTTTAATTTTTTCAAGTATAAAAGGCCATTCGTCTCCGTTTCCTTCATCTGAAGAAACTCCGAAGGCTACATTATGGTCAACAACTCTTATGACCTCACTCTCAACCCCAAGTTCTTTAAAAATAATCACAGCCTTGTCCACAAGCGCGCGGGTGTTTGATACCTGAGGTGATTTTTTCAGTGTGCAGTTCAAAAAAAGTGCCCTCATCGCCATAGTATATATGTTTCCAAATGCCGTTATATATACGGGGGCGGATAAATGTTCAGAAAGATTATTCCTTAACTAATCCCTGCTTGATTTACTGCCCAACTGCCGGTTTCTTTTTGAAGTTACGATTTCTCTTTTTAATGTCATGCTTCAACTTTTTGAAGCCATGATTCATCTTTTACCCTTTCTTATGGGTTTCGCAGCTTCCATTTTTTAAAGAACATGTTGAAGGGTAATGGAAGAGTCGACTCATGGATTAAACGGGATCGAAAACCGGAAAGACCGAAAAATAGAGAATAAAAAGAAAACAGATAAAAAAAGAAAACAGATGAACAAAATAAAAAAATCTAATTGAGAAAAAGGAAGCTCCTTAAAGTTTAAGTTCTTTAGCCATTTCCTGGAAAACCTTTCCTTTATCTGTTGTAATGAAAACACCGTTCTCGTGCCTGATAAGCTCTTTTTCCTTTAACATTTCAAGGTACTTCTGAGCAATGTTAAAGTTAAGATTTACCTCGTATACGATATGTGTTTTCTTTGCCCCGTTCATCGCCACTCTTAAAATATCTACTGCAATATCTGTCCTGCTTCTTCTCTTCAATACTAACTCCTCCCCCACTGTAGATTCAAAATAATCTTTGTAAGAGTCAACGCTTTCAAAATATATTAAAGCGTATCTTTTTGTAGGTAACAAAGATTCTAATCTTTATCGTTTCCCTTTCTATATAACAATATCAGTATTATATAAAGCATTAAGTTCTAAAAGGGAAATCTAACCTGCGGTTGTTATACAATAATAACAATATGAGCTACTTCTATATAAAAAAAACTGATCAGTTCTGAAAAAAAGTTTTACTAAAAAAAGATTAGTGGGCCCGCTGAGATTCGAACTCAGGATCCCCGCCGTGTAAAGGCGATGTCATGACCGACTAGACCACGAGCCCAGTTTGCTATTAGTGACATTTTCTGGATAATTGCCTTAAAAGCAGTTGCTTGAAATGCAACTCCAAAATGTCACTAGTTATATATATGTCTTTTGTTCGGAGAAGACTTCAGAACATTACCAGCAATGATAAATCATTATATTTCCCTGAGTTCTTTCCTCTTATTTTGGATCTAAAGCTGCTGAAGACTAAGACAGAAGTATTATTTTAAGTGCCTCTTTTGAGAGTATAAAAAATTCTACCTTTGCAGGTATTCTTTCTGTATTCTTTGCAACAGAATTCTTACAAGCAAAATATATTTATACGAGATTAGCATGATGTATTATGTGAGCGGGTCTCTCTTTTGTAAGATAACCCCAACCCCCCAACACCCCAATTCATACTCCCCAACCCGCTCATACTTATTCTGATATTACCTGCTTATTATCTCATTATATTGTTTCTTATATTGTGTTATTTCAGGATGCTATCCATGAGGTACTATTCTCAGAACATTACTGAGCTTTATTGGGGTGGAACTGTAACAACAAATCTATACAGGCCGTCTCAAAACCATTCCGTATTCTATAATTGGGTAAATTCTATAATTGGGTAAATTCTATAATTGGATAATATTCTATAATTGGATAATATTCTATAATTGGATAATATTCTATAATTGGGTAATATCCCATCTCAATTTTTATTTCATTTCTTCAAGAATTGATTAATTTTCACTGATCACCATAGTTTATTCGCTTTTCCTGCTACAATTCCCCATATATTCCCCATTCATTTCCTCTTCCAGTTATCATCTTTAGAATTTCCTTCAGGCTTTTACCTTCTCTTTTCATGAAACTGCTATTTTCTTTATGTTGTGTACAGTATACATCATTACAAATTCAATTTTTGTCTTTCTTTTCCCTCTTTAAAGAAATTCCCTGAATCCTCTATCCTGTTTCATCTGGCCAAACACATGTTCTACAACACATGTTCTACAGTACATTTTTCTACAGTGTGCTGATTTTTCTGTAAAATCATAAATCTCAGTAAGTTAGCAGGTAGAAAATTCAATGTTGGAGGACGGAATTATACTCGGTACACAAAAAATTGACTTTGAATTTACAGCAAATTCGCGACACTGCCTGTAAAAATGCTGCCGAAAAGTATGCCTGTCCGAAAAAGTAATCTCTTAATCCCTGAGTTGCTTTTTAATTCACAGGTACATATAAATGCCCCGCAAGCTTTTCTGGGGCTCTTCACAAAAAGCAGAAACGTGTAGACGGAGGAGAAGTGGAAAGAAGGAGATTGGAAAAGTGATAATAACAACAAAAGCAGACATATATTATTATTTACCTGTTTTGTCCTTTTGTCCTTTTGGGAGACAGGCCGCTCTTCTCCGTCGAACGTGACAAGAAAGGTTCTGTATAGTGAATTAAGTTGTAAGGGTTAGAATTAAGGATTTAATTTCTAAACAGCCATTCCTTTTGCTCAAAACATCGATTATTTGACCCAGGTGTGGAATAGCAACCTTTTCCCTAAATTGTTCTGTCAAAAAGAAAATTTCAGCAATATCACTCTCTCTTTTTTCTGTAAAATAAATAGAAAAACCAGATAATCAAGATAGCAATATTACTCTCTCTTTTTTCTGTAAAATAAATAGAAAAACCAGATAATCAAAATAAAGAGGATTGCAATGAATAATTCTCCTGGCGTTATTTGAGTAGTGGACATTGTAACAACAGGGCCTGTAACTGTGGGCATACTATTCTTAAAGATTAAATAAGTTAAGTGTTTTTCCTGGAGTTTCTTCCGTGGTATTTTTGTTTCCAATAACCTCAGTAGTAGTTTACCGACCAGCTCATTGTTTCATAAAGCTGACACAGCTCTGCATAAGGATAGCAACCTTTTATCATGTAACATGCTATTTTGCAGTTACTGAATATGGATCAGCCTAATTACCAGGAGGTCTTGAGAATATGAAAAAAAGTTCATTTCAGAGAAGTTCCTACCCGGTGTATACAGCTCTCGACGATTGGATTCTTCACGAAGCGATTCCGTTCTCCGTCGATTCGCCCGAAACCTTCAACACCTCCGTCGACAGGGTAATCTCCTCTCCTGGCGACTCGGTGGAGCTGCTTGGCTTCGGAGAAGCACTCCACGGCGGCGAGGAAATTCTTATACTCCGAAACAGGCTTTTCCAGCGCCTGGTGGAAACGCACGGCTACAGTGCCATTGCCATCGAGAGCAGTTTCCCCCGGGCGCACGTGGTGAATGAGTACATAGCCGGTCGCGGCCCGGCATCGTATGAGGCTGTACAGGATGCCGGATTTAGCCACGGCTTCGGCAGGCTCGACGCAAATAGAGAACTCATAGAATGGATGCGGGAGTACAATGCCGATCCTGCCCATCAAGTCAAACTCCGATTCTACGGATTCGATAGCCCGACTGAAATGACCGGCACCGATAGTCCACGTCAGGTCCTGCATTTTGTTCTCGATTACCTCGCTTCGATTGATAGTGTCAGCGGCCAGGAGTATCGCAAACGCATCGATCAGCTTCTTGGCCAGGATGCAGATTGGGAGAATCCTGCTGCGATGATGGATCCGACGAAGTCAATAGGCCTGTCACCGGCCGCAACTGCGCTCCGGATTGAAACGGAGGATCTCATTTCAGAACTGCATGTACGCCGTCCCGAACTGGTGGCTAAAAGCGACAAAAGCCGTTATCTGGAAGCCGTGCACTATGCAACGGTTGCAAGGCAGTTACTGAACTATCACGCCGCATTGGCGCGAAAGTCGGAGCCAGGGAAAAGGATTGTTGAAGGCCTCGGCATCCGTGAAGTGATGATGGCAGATAATCTGGCGTACATGGTATCCCGTGAGCGTGGCCGCGGGAAAGTGCTGGTCTTTGCTCACAACAGCCATCTGCAGCGCGGAAAAGCACAATGGCAATTAGGCACCGACCTCTTAATATGGTGGCCGGTGGGATCTCACCTCAATGAGAGGTTCGGGCTGCGTTATGCAGTTATCGGTTCTGCAGTAGGTGTTTCTGAAGCCAATGGTCTTGGACAGCCCGAAGCCGGTACTCTTGAAGAGCGGCTGACTGCTGAATCGGGGCCGGTGCGGTTCATTCCAACCCACGGAGGCACGGGGCTCCCAGCCTCAGCAATCGAAACTCTTCCGATTCGCTCGGGAAGCATGAAGAACTCGACCTATTTCCCATTAACTTCTCAAAGCTTCACCGATTTCGACTGGCTGGCAGTCCTAGATTCTACGACATACAACCGCGGTGGGCCGCCGTTGCAATAATAGGACGCCAGTCTCGTCTGCAACGCAAAAAAGCAACGGGCAAATTCATACTGTCACCAGGAGAAACTGAATTCAGAACTGTCTTCCCTGTCCTAAGAATACTTTCCTGACCTCGGGGACCTCATTTAAATTCACAGGTAAATATAAACGCCTCCGCCAGCTTGTCTGGCGGCCCTTTACAAAAAGAATAAAAAAGTGGAAGTAAGATAGAAGAATTTGGAAAATTCAGTAAAAAGCAGAAGTGGATTATTATTTGCCTATTCGTTTTTTCTTCATTTTTGTTTGCAAGACCGTTCTCCTTTGTCGAGCGTGGCAAGAATGACCCAATATGGCAAATAAGGTTGTATGGGTTAGAATTAAGGATTCAGATATTTAGTTTTTCAGTGACTCAGTTCCAAAATCCAGTGAGGAATGTAAATTTTAAAATTCCTATATTTTGGAACTGAGTCTTCTCTGTTCGACTGCGTAAGTTCTATCGAAAGTATTTTGCCGATTCAATGTTTTTTGTGTTTAGCTCTCTCCCTCGTTACCGTTACTCTCTGCTTCCTGTCCTTCATTGTTTGCTGTATTTTCTTCTTCATTGTTTGCTGTATTTTCTTCTTCATTGTTTACTGTATTTTCTTCTTCATTGTTTACTGTATTTTCTTCCTCTTCTTCCTCATTTACTGTGTTTTCTTCCTCTTCTTCATTATTTATGGTGCTTCCAGAATATGGTCCATTATTTATGGTGCTTCCTGAATCTTTCCCATTATATTCTGTGCTTCCTGAATCTTCTCCATTGTTGATGGTGCTTCCTGAATTTTCTCCACAATATTCTGTGCATCCCGAATTCGGCCCATTGTTGATGGTGCTTCCTGAATTTTCTCCACAAAATTCTGCGCTTCCTGAATCCGGTCCATTGTTAATGGTGCCCCCCGCTAACGGCCCAATGTAATCTCCTGAATCGGGTCCATTGTTAATGGTGCTCCCTGCTGCCGGTCCAATGTAATTCTCGTTGCCTGCTGCTGGCCCATTATATATGGAGCTCCCTGCTCCCGTTCCAATGTAATCTCCTGAATTAGGTCCATTGTTGATGGTGCTCCCTGCTCCCGACCCATAATAACTCGTGCTTCCCGAATCATCTCCATTGTAATAAGTGCTTCCTGAATCTATTCCATCGATGATTGTGCTTCCCGAATCCTGTCCATAATTTACTGTGCTTCCCGAATCTTCTCCATTGTTGATGGTACTTCCTGAATTTTCTCCACAATATTCTGCGCTTCCTGAATCCGGTCCATTATATATGGTGCTTCCTGCTCCCGCCCCGGAATTAATGGTGCTTCCCGAATCCTGTCCATTGTTGATGGTACTCCCTGCGTACTGCCCATTATTTATGGTATTTTCTGATTCGTTAAATGCGCTTCCTGCGTATTCTCCTGAGTAAAAGGAGGTTCCTGCGTATTGTCCTATGTAAATGGTGCTTCCTGCGTACTGCCCATTATTAATCGTGGTTATCGGTTCAGTTTCATTGTTGGTAGTGTTTTCTGCATTAGATTCTTCTGCACCAGATTCCTTATTCTCGGCGTTCGCAGTGTACAAATCATTTTGAACAGTTTCCCCCGGACTCCGGATATTGCGAACGACGATTCTTGGGTTCTGATCATCATAGGTAAATGTAACATTGTTAAATACGACATTGTTAAATGTGTTACATGAATCAGGCCCATTGATAAATGTGACATTGTTAAATGTGACATTGTTAAATACGTTCCCTGAGCCCGCATCTATATAATCAGGGATTTCTGTGTTCTGCTCCGAGCTACTGCTGCTCCCTATGTCACTGTTGTTTTCTGCTGCAGCAGTTGGCACTAATATCGAGAAAAAGATAATTATGAAAAGGCATACCATCTTTTTCACTTTATCAAATATTTGTTTCCGCATTTGTCCCCACTATCCAGTTTTCTTAAATTTGATCCGATTTTTAACTGTCTTTTTACTCCCAATATATATTTATTAAGCAAACTTGACATATACTTGCTACGTTTTGCTATAAATAAGCCAATTCAATTTTAAATCAGCTTTATTTAGATACTATAATGGAGTAAGTGGATAAATAGCTATGTACGGCATAAATTAATATTAATATTGTTTAGATAATCAAATAATAATCAGTGTGTATAAATATATATAGATCTATAATAATCAGCTTCTCCAAAACTAGTGTGAAATAAAAAGTTTAAATCGTTTATTTTTGCTAATATATGTGTATATCGAGCTATTTATGCAAAAATAGGCTATAATAATCTCATATATGAAAAAAATAACTCTTATTCTTCACTAAAAGTGGTAATAAACCTGAATAAATGCTTAATATATAGACAAATTATATTTATTTCTAACTATGGCATTCAGTTTTGTTATTAGTCATACTAAATTGAATCTCCAAAATAAGGATCAAAAATCTTTGAAATATGAAATTAAGAATTTTTACCCCTTTTAAAGGTAAATAACTTCCTTACAAGGTATTTTTTATTAGGAAATAGCTGATTCAACACTTAATTTTCCTAAATACGGCTCAATAACTCTTGAAAAATGAATTCTTTTATGGAGATACAGTATAAATACATATAACTTAATAATTTTTTAACTTAAACATTTGAGGATCAAAATCAAAAATTTGCAGGTCTATCGTAAATATTATAAATAAGATAATTTGAAATTTCATGCTACTATTATGTGGCAACGTTTGTCCTGAAATGTTGATCTTTTTTCAGTTTTCAGGCTTTTTTATTGCGGTTTTTCATACCTGCTAAATTGATGGTAGCAATGTTTTAATTTTATGTTGCTGTCTCTTTGAGATCAATACGATTACCGGATTAAGTATGTGGAACTTCAAAGGCTTCATGATAATCCTGCCCGGTACTTCAGGAAAGGAACGATTATCTTACCTGAAGAGGCTCGGAAGAAGGTTACGCAGAAGCAGATAAAGAGAAATATTGATAAGTTATCTTCTATCTTATCTTACATTTTTAAACAGTTTACAGGAGGTCATAGGCCGCCTGAAAGAAGTTTATGAGTTTTTAAGATGAACTCTAAAAAAGAAAGAAAAAAGCCTGAGTGAGGGCTGTTTTCATAAGTCCTCAACAGTGCTGCCGCATGAGACCTGCCAGTTCTTAACCTTCTTTACGGTGACCTTTATAAGTTTCGCAAGTTCAACAGCGTCAGCTTCCACCAGGGCTTCTATGCTTTTTATTCCTGCTTCTTCCAGTTTGCCTGCGGTGGCTTTTCCGACGCCTTCGATGTCTTTGATGGACTTGGGCCTTTCTTTTTTCGGCTGCTGGGCCTGCTCTTCCTGCTGGGTCTTCTGCCATTCGACAAAATTGCACTGGGGGCAGCCGAGGTCCCAGGGGCGTTTTCCGGCATTAATTATGCGGATGTGGTGCAGGCCGTGGGTCTCACATTGCTTGTCGGTAACCACGATCTGGCCGCTCTTTGGCAGGGGGAGGGAGAAGGTGCAGTTGGGGTAATTGCTGCAGCCTATGAAGCGGCTTCCCCTTTTCGAGCGGCGGATCATGAGTTCGTTTCCGCATAAGGAGCAGTTGCCTATGATCTTGTCTTCCCTGAGGCCTGCCTGCAGGGACTCTATGATATTATCCCGGTTTTTGTCAAGTTCCGAAAAGACCTGCTTGAGCATTTCTCTGGACTCTTCAAGAACGGCATCCTCTTTGATTTTGCCTTCTGCGATAAGGTCCATATTTTCTTCAAGCAGTTTTGTCATGTCCGGTTTTGTAATCGTGGGAGAGTATTTTTCAAGTGTATCCATCACGGCAAATGAGGTATTTGTGGGCTGTACCGGGTTTCCATGGATATATGCCCTGGAATAGAGTTTGCTGATGATCTCGTGACGGGTAGCTTTTGTGCCTAAGCCCAGCTCTTCCATTATGTTAATAAGCCTGCCCTGCCCGTAGCGGCCCGGGGGCTGGGTTTCCTTATCCAGCATCTCTTTTTTTATGACTTTCAGGATATCTCCTTCGCTGAGTTCAGGAAACAGCCTGTCTTCAGGGGCATTGTAGGGATAATACCAGCGCCAGCCGGGTTCCAGCAGCCTTGCCCCGTTAGCCCTGAACTCTTCGGCATCGATTTCGAGTCTCAGGCGCATGGTCTCCCAGGTGCTGGGTCCTGCAAAGGTTGCAAAAAAGCGCCTGACCACGAGCTCGTAGACTTTCCATTCCTCTTCTTTTAACTCGGATTCCTTTGCAAGGGACGCCGGATAGATAGGGGGGTGGTCGGTAGTTTCTTTTTTTCCGCGGGTGGGGACAAGTTCGGCTTTCTCGAGCAGGGCGTCTGCGTACTTCTTAAAAGCCCCTTCCTTAAAAATCTCAATTTGAGCCCTGAGGTCAAGGGTTTCGGGATAAACCGTATTGTCGGTCCTGGGATAGGAAATGTATCCGTTAGTGTAAAGGGATTCGGCTATACGCATGGCGTTTGCTGGACTGAGCCCTATTGAGTTTGCCGCGCTGATAAAGCCTGTAGTATTAAATGGAGTCGGGGGCTGGTCACTTTTTGTGCCCTTTTCGATCTCTTTTAGTTCGGCTTTTTTCCCCAGTTTCTTAAAGACCGCTGAAGCTTCCTGTTTATCCAGGAAACGGCGGGTTGAGTGCTGAGCAGAAAAAGTCTCTCCCGCTTTGGTTTCAAGTTCTACATGGATCTCCCAGTAAGGAGTCGGGACAAAAATATTCCTCTCTTTTTCCCTGTCAACTATAAGTGATAAAGTCGGGGACTGCACTCTCCCAACGGAAAGGAACATTTTCCCGAGCCTGCCTGCTGAAAGGGAAATGTATCGGGTAAGGGCAGCTCCCCAGACCAGGTCAATGACCTGCCTGGAGTGGCCTGCATCGGCAAGGTTAAAATCAACACTTGTAGGATTTGCAAATGCTGTATCAATTGCTTTTGGGGTGATTGCACTGTAACGGACCCTGTCAAAAGGGATCTCCGGGTTAACCTTCTTTATGATGTTCAGAGCTTCGACTCCTATCAGTTCTCCTTCCCGGTCGTAGTCAGTTGCAATCGTGACCCTGTCTGCTTCTTTTCCAAGGGTCTTTAAAGCAGTCACAATCTTCCGGTTGATTGGAGTTGTTGTAATCTCGGCGTCGATCAGGGCTCTGGCATCAACCTTCTGCCAGTTGTTGTACTCTTTTGGAAAATCTATCCCGACAATATGTCCGGAAAGCCCTACTACTGCAGTCTCCTGTCTGCCTTCGCCTTTTCCAAGCTCGTACCGGTATACGTCTACTCCGCTGACTCTTTCCTTCTTGGGACTTTTTGGAGCCAGAATCGCAGCTATCCTCCTTGCTGCTATATTTTTTTCCGTTACGATAAGGTGCATTTAAAACTCCGGTATAACTTTTCTTACATTTTACGGAGGAATACTGGCGTACCCCTGAACTCCTGCCAGTCTGAGTCGAAGCCTGCCTCCTAATTCTTGAAGTTTCCTTTTGTAATATAAATTTATGGATCAAATCTCAGAATATTCTGCTATCCAGAACTATAATAAGGTTCGGATATTCCTGATTTTTCCTTATCTCTCTGTTTTTTTCCTTTTTACCGGCCCCGCTTCACTCATATTTTCCATAATTTTTTCTTAATGTTTTCCCGTTTCTCTCTATTTTTTTCTTTTTTTTCCTTCTTCAATGAGCCTGAAAGCGAGCTCCACAGCCTCCAGTGGGCTTCTTGCGCTCTCTGCACCTTTGATTTCCCATTTTGACTCAAGCAATACCACAGGCTTTCCCATCTTCAGGCCGAGAGCTATTTCCGAAAGTGTCCCGTATTCTCCATCAACCGCAATCAAAGCATCCGAGGACTGGGCTATAAGGGCGTTTCTGGCATGCCCCATTCCGCTGAGCACGGCTACATCTATCCAGGGGTTTGCTTCCTCTCTCAGGGTTCCGGGCAAGATCCCTGTGGTCGTTCCTCCTTCGAGTTTTGCTCCCTTCGCTGCTGCTTCCATTACTCCCCCCAGGCCTCCGCAGAGCAGGACAGCTCCTTTTTTTGCAATCTCTCTTCCAGCAGCTTCTGCAAGGGCTCCGGTCTCCCTGCTGCAGTTCCCAGCTCCTATAACCCCGATCTGCATCCTTACTGCCGGTTTCACCTAACATCCCTCCTGTTTCACCTTACATCCCTCTTTTCTCCAAACGGAGCTGCTTTCAGATATAGTGACTCTGGATTTCCACAATTTCGGTGCTGTTTTTTGCGGTTGCGTATTCGTCCAGGGGCTCCCTGTTCAGCTCGAGGAAACTGTGCCCCCAGTTAAACTTTGACATGACTTTTTCGGCCTGCTCTTTGTAGCCTAAAATGTACAGGGCTGCTGCAAAAGCTTCTGCAGAATTTAGTTTAAAGGGCCTTCCGAAGTTCACCGGATTGCCTGCAAGCATGTAAGGAAGGGCCCTGTGTTCCAGGTTCAGTTTTTCCAGTTCAGGAAAGACCCTTTCCACTTCTTCCCAGGAGCAGTCAAGCACTATAATTCCTTTCTTCGGATCATCAGCTGGCGAGAGAGCCTTTTCTGCCATAGGGTCAAGCAAAATCGCGGATCTGGGTAGCCTTGAGATCTTATCGTAAAGGCGGGCAAGCTCAAAGCGTGCCATTTTTCTTCCTGTGCACTTTTTAGGATCACACTGGTCGGCGTGGTAGATGTATAGGGGAATATCCCGGCTCTGGGGAATATCCCGGCTCTTTGTCGGATTCATCATTGATCCTCTGGGATGTGGGACTTATATGTTTTACGTCTTTCTGCGCGTTTTTATCTGCAAATCCACAGGGCCAGTTCCAGACTACTTCATGGGTTCTGCGCGCCCCCGAGTTTTCCAGGTTTCCTCACTCTAATGTTCCCTTATATTCCCAGTTTTTTGATTTTTCCTTTATCCGGGGCTTTCTTGAATCGCTGCGCAAAAATTTCGGAACTTTTTTATACCTCTCACTGTTTTACTTCCTTACATTGCTAAAATATTGCATATTTTAGGCTGTGGTATGCAATTTTTTGTTTCATTATATTTCAGGCCGATTTCAAGCCGGTATGCGCGGGTTTTATCCCAGTATCCAGGCATGATTGTTTTTTCTTAAACGCCTGAGCCTTTTCGTTTCCTTTGACAGAGAGGTATCTGTTAAAAACGTCGGTGGGTTGTGAAAACAAGCCCGCTGCCTGTTTACTTGAGGGAGGTTTTTCATGAGAAATATGAACATTACTATCAGGCTATTGCTTTCGATAATCCTTATTTTGGGGCTTGCGGCAGCAGGTTCAGGTAAGGGTGATGAAAGTGAAACCGTTGAACAGTTGACTTTGACCACAGACCCGGTTGCAGAAGGAAGTTCCGGGGCATACTATTCTCTTGCTTCCATAAATCCTGAATTTCTGGAATATAAGGAACAGATGGATGAAATAGAGAACACTGATGATTTGCTCTTTTCCGCCCGACGTTCATTGACTTCCGAAACAGAAGCCGAAGCTGAACAGGAGGTTGAAGCTTATACAACAGGGCTGAAACCTGCTACTGTAGACCTTTCGTACCTCAAAGCGCTTGAAGGTGCAGAAAACTCCGGCTTTTTTGAACCTTTCTACGACCTTCGGGCGCTAGGGAAAGTGAGCCCCGTAAAAGACCAGAAAGATTCGGGAAGCTGCTGGGCTCACGGGGCCTATTCCTCGCTTGAATCTTACCTGCTCCCCTCGGAAACCTGGGATTTTTCGGAAAACAATATGAAAAACCTGCTCACACCCTATTACCCCGAGAGCTTTGATTCTTACGAAGGCGGCGCCACCCTTATGTCGGTAGCTTACCTTACCCGCTGGAGCGGGCCTGTTGTTGAAACGGATGACCCCTATGACTCCCATTCCATTCTTTCTCCAGATGGGCTTCCGGTAGTAAAACATGTTCAGGAAGTTCTGTTTATTCCGGACAGGCAGGGGGCTCTGGACAACGAGAACATCAAGTGGGCTCTGCAGGAGTACGGGGCCGTTGCCTCCTCATTATATATGGATCTTTCCTATTTTGATTCCTTTAACAACAGTTATTATTATCCAGATGAGGGATTTACCAATCACCTTGTTGCTATTGTCGGCTGGGATGACTCCTTTGATAAAAATAAATTCAGTCCGGCTGCTCCGGGAGATGGCGCTTTTATTGTAAAGAATTCCTGGGGATCTAACTGGGGAGATGAAGGTTATTTCTATGTTTCCTATTATGACTCGAAAATAGGTACGCATAATGCCATTTATACCGCAGAGAGCCTCGATGATTATGATTATATATACCAGTATGACCCCCTGGGCTGGGTCAGAAGTTTCGGGTATGCCCAAAAATCCTTTGCCTGGGCTGCCAATCTGTTCACAGCCGGGGAAAACGAGACACTCAATGCTGTAAGTTTCTATACTACGGATTCCGGAGCTGAGTACGAGGTCTATATTTATACCGATCCGGTTTCCGGACCTGTAAACCCTGAGGGGCCGAAAGCTTCCGAAAAAGGGACATTTACCTGCGCAGGGTATCATACTGTCCGGCTGGATCAGGAAGTTTCCCTCACCAAAGGGCAGAATTTTTCGGTAGTGCTCAGGCTCAGTGCTCCTGAGTACGGATATCCTGTTGCTCTGGAGTGCCCGGTAGATGGTTACAGCAGCCAGGCCTCTTCCAGTGCAGGAGAAAGTTATGTCAGCCCTGATGGCCTTAACTGGGTGGATCTCTCTTCTATCTTTGAAAACTCAAACGCCTGCATAAAAGCGTTTACTTACAGGGATGCAGCTCCGGAAGCTGCTTTTATACGAAATGTTATTTCGGGAGCTTCCCCGCTTACGGTCAGTTTCGTTGATGCGAGCAGGAATTCCCCTTCAGCCTGGGCCTGGGACTTTGGGGACGGAACTAACTCCACCGAACAAAACCCGGTGCATACATACTCTGAAGAAGGGCTCTACACGGTAACCCTTTCCGTGGAAAACGAATTTGGGACTAGCAGTACTTCCAGGGTTGACTGTGTTTCCGTGGGGGAGCAGGCTGCGATCCTTTATGTTGACGATGACGATGCATGTGGTACTTCATCCGACACTTATTCTTCCATTCAGGAAGCAGTGGACAGGGCAGCCGCCGGTTCAACGATTATTGTCCGCGACGGCTGGTACAGTGAAACTGTAAATGTTGATAAGACATTGACAATCCGCTCCGAGTCCGGGCCTGAAGCCACCATGATCCAGTCCGATAACCCGGAGGATTGTGTGTTTTGTGTTACTGCCGATTCCGTAAATATTAGCGGATTTTTCATAATCGGAGCAGGCGATTATTCAAGCAGCATTTTATCCAACTGTGGGATCCTCCTTTACAATGTCAGGGGGAACAATATCTGCAACAATATTCTTACAGATAACCTGCTGGGGATTTGCATGTACGGCTCATCCAACAATACGGTGCAGGCAAACAACGCCATTTCAAACACCCATACAGGGATCTATCTGTACGATTCCCCTAACAATATCCTCTATCGGAACAAGGTTATTTCAAACGGTTACGGGATCCATCTACTAGCTTCTGGAGGCAACAGGCTCCGCCGCAATGCGATGGGGAACAACGTATATAATTTGAAAATTACAGACTTTACGTCCATAAACGATATTGATAAGAGTAATACCGTTGACCGCAAGCCTGTTTACCACGTTGTTGGGGAAAGCGATCTGGAAATAAATGCATCTTCCGGGGCAGGGGCGGTTTTCTGCATTGACTGCCAGAATGTGACTGTCCGGGACCTGGACCTCGAAAACAACTACTGGGGACTTGTCCTCTGCAACACAAGCAATTTCCTGCTTGAAAACAACACCCTTGCAAATAACGACATCGGAATGTATCTCCTGGATTCCGGGTATGGAAAAATCGTAAACAACAGTGCGGTTTTTAATGGGGACTACGGTATCCTGTTTGAAAACGCCTGTGAAAATACCATTGAGAACAACACCGCAGATTTCAACATGCTGTACGGGCTCTACCTGATCAGTTCCTGGGGGAATACGCTCCAGAACAACACGATGTCATACAACTACTTTAATTTCGGAGCCGAAGGGGTGCTTGAGCCAAACAGGATAGAAACGAACAACCTTGTGGACGGCAAACCGATTTATTTCTTTGTAAATGGTGACGGAATCGAACTTGATTCAAGCTCAAATGCAGGCACCGCTTATTTCGTTTCCTGCCAGAATGTTTCAGTCAGGGACCTTTCCCTGGAATATAACTTATGCGGGATTTATCTCTCCAATACGAGCGGGGCAAGACTAGAAAATAACAGCATATCGGACAACCTTTATGGGATCTATCTCGAAAATACTGAGGGCGGTATGCTTGCTAACAATATTGCCTCATACAACGATGCCGGTATTTTTGTTTTAAGTTCGGAAAATACAACCGTCGCAGACAACATCCTTTCCGATAACGGGTACGGAATCTATCTGGCGATTTCCGAGAACAACAGCCTGTTTAATAACATTGCCTCTGACAATTGGTACGGAGTTTATGCCTATGGGTCCGGAAACAACACGTTTGCAGAAAACCTGGCAAATTACAACTTTGAAGGCATTTATCTGGAGTCTTCGGACAATAACAAATTAATTAATAACGATGCATCGGAAAATAGTTACGGGATCGACCTGACGTTTTCAAGCAATAACGCTCTGGACGAAAATAATGCAAACTTAAACTATTGCGGGCTTTCGATGTGGGTTTCCGAAAACAACACTGCAAATGAAAGTGATGCCAGTTCAAACTTAATAGGCATTTTACTCTGGATGTCTGAAAACAACAATTTAAGCAACAACACTGTCCTTGACAACATATACGGGGTCTACCTGCTGGACGACAGCATAGGCAGCGGGGACAAAATAAGGCCAAATGGCAATACCCTTGTGTCGAACGTTGTTGCAAACAACGATGGTGGCATCCTGATTGATGAAAGTTACGGAAACCTCATTTACAAAAACTACTTCAACAACACAGAAAACGTTGAGGACGAATACCTTAACACCTGGAACAGTTCCGAAATCGGGAACTACTGGAGTGATTATGAAGGTCAGGACGCCGACGGGGACGGAATAGGGGATACCCCCTATGTAATCAGTAATTACACAGGCAGCATGGATTATCTGCCAGTAATCTGTCTTTTCGATTGTCCGGCACTGCCTGAGGATAATGATTCTGAAGAGCAGGATAGCCAGAATGAGACTGACAGTTTCGTAGAACCTGCAGAAAAACTCTGGGCAGTTGAAGCTTCGCAAGAAGGTGTTTCAGACTCGAAAATAGAGTCCATTCTCAGCAGTTCTGAAGCTAGTGCCCCTGAAATCGGCTTTGAACCCTGGAAGTTTTCTACAAAAGCTATCTCCGGAGATGAGGGATTCGAAGAGGAATCTTTAGCTACTGACAGTGAAATGGAAGACGAGCTGGAAAATGAGCTGGACTTTGGTGCCTCTCAGAGCTTTGAAATCTCTCAGCGCACGAATCCCCTGGAAGGCAGTGAAGAGTTTGAAAACTCTGATAATATCAATAAGGCAGTTATAGAATTCAGAGCTTCAAAAGCCTGGATTGAAGAGAATAACGTAGATATCTCCACGGTCGTCCTGAAAAGGTTCAATGACGGAGCCTGGACTTCCTATGAAATGGCGATGACCGGGGAAGACGATGAATACTACTTCTTCGAGGCTGAAACTCGGGATTCTCCCGGCATGCAAATACGGGAACGAAAATGACCTGCAGACTACGGAAAAAAGAATTCTGATACGGGGTTCACGAGTAGAGGTTAAGGTTGAAGAAAACCTTAAACCTCAAACTCTTTTATTTTCAATTTGATTTTGATTCCCTTTTATCGAGATTCTCTTAATAACCTGACTTCCGTTTTTTTAGGCGCATACATGCTTTTCCGCAAATCCGTGAAGTCAGAAGATTGCGGTTTAGAGATTCTACCTTGTATCTGATGCGCTTAAGTTTAAGCGCATAAGTCAGCATCAGGCGACGTCTATGCGCTTAAAAATGCGGAACTAAGGTAATAAAAACTTCTTTTCCCTCATTCTCTTCAATTTTTTTCCTTTTTTTGAAGGAACTCCCCGCAAGCTGATGGAGTTTCGGATAAAAGAGTCTTTTTTGAGAATTAATAATAAGTTATTTTATATCCAATGATTTGTATATAATTAGTTATATCACTGCTTCATCATCAGACGAATGTGGAATGTGGATTAATCTTGGTACTGAAATCGGTCTTGAAATTAACATTTAAATTGAGATTCCAAAAGAATCCTGTCTTCATATGCTGCAGTGATAAATGAAAAGTTTATTCAGCCTGCGTCATGTCGGGGCTTTCAATGATGGAAAAGCTGCACTTGATCAAGCTGCACTTGATCAGAATTTTTCACAATGAGGTTTCCCGGGGTTGGTCAAGGGCTAACCGTACAGATGTGAATTCCATCAATGAACTTCCCGGAAAGAAGAGATGCTCTTCTTTGTGGAGAGGGAAGGCTGTCTTCTCTTTGATTCTGGCTGATTCCTGAGTGTGCCGGAAATTATCAGGAAACAGGATATTTCTGCTCAGGATGGGTGATGTCTCTTTAGCTTTGCTTACGCCTGTATTCCAATAGTGGAAAATTGGCTGGGGCACTAAAAAATTAGGGAGATGGATTATATGGAACAACCAGTTGAAGTTAAAGAACAACCAGGCAGCGGGGTAGGGTATGAAGTACTGGGAGCACCATGGTGGGTGGTTCTGCTGGAAGGGGTTATCGCAATTATCGTTGGTTTATTCCTGATATACAACCCTGCAGTAACCACTATCTTTCTCATACAGGTCCTGGGCATTTTCTGGCTGGCAGGTGGAATCCTTTCCGTTTTAGGGGCATTCGTATTCTCAGGGAACCGATTATGGAAACTGCTTGCAGGTATACTGAGCATTATTGCAGGAATTCTTGTATTGATGTACCCTATTTACAGCCCTTTCGTAGTACTCACACTCTTTATTATTTTCATAGGGGTATGGGCCATAATCACCGGTGCTGTAAAACTTTTTCTGGGACTTAAGGGAGGAGGATGGGGGACCGGAATCCTTGGTGTTCTTACCATAATCCTCGGCATCCTCCTGCTGACCAACTCTCTTGCAGGAGCCCTGCTTCTCCCGTGGATATTCGGATTTTTCCTTATTATCGGGGGTATCGGGGGAGTAATCGGGGGACTGAAAATGCGAATCTGAAGAAGGAGTTTTTCGAGACAAAAATAAGGAGACAGGAATGATGGAAAGACCTATCGGTGTTACTATTCTGGCCATTCTGGCTGTATTGCTGGCAATTTTAAACGGTATTGTAACGCTTCGTTTTCTTGGATTTTTGCCCTTTATCGGGCCTCTGGACATCCGTATTTTCAATCTCTGGTATGCCCTATTGTACGGCCTGATGACCTATATCTGGGCGTGGGTGGCCAAGATGCTCTGGGAGGTAAATCCGCAGGGCTGGATGTTTATGGCTGTTATTGCGGTATTTAGTCTGTGCGTGGATTTTGTGGTGCTGGTTACAGGCGGTTCATGGTATGACGTTAACCTTTCAGTAATTGTTAGCGCCCTTATCCTCATCTATGTTATGCTGCCTGGGGTGAGAGGGGCATTCGGAACGGATTAAACACATTTGACCAGAAAGGGTTGGGAATCCATGGGGTCCCCATAATCCCTTTTTTGCTTCTGCTAAGCAACTCTCTATCAGGGTCCCCTGTTTCTTCCGTGGTATTCGGATTTTTTCCTTATTGTCGGGGGAATCGAACAGTCATCGGGGGACTGAAAATGTGAACCTGAAAAAGGAGTTTTTCGAGACGAAATAAGGAGAAAATAAGGAGACAGAAATATGGAAAGACCTATTGGTGTTACTATTCTGACCTTTGTGGCTGCATTGCTGGCATTTTTAAATGGTATTGCAATGCTTCGTTTTCTTGGATTTTTACCTTTTCTGGGGCCTATGGACATTCGTATTTTCAATCTATGGTATGCTCTGCTGTATGGCCTTCTTGCCTACATATGGGTGTGGGTGGCTCAGATGCTCTGGCAGGTAGACCCGCAGGCGTGGCTCTTCTTAGCTGTCATTGCGGTCTTTAACCTGTGCATGGACTTTGCGGTGCTGGTTACCGGCGGCTCATGGTATGACGTTAACCTGTCCGTTCTCGTGAATGCCCTTATCCTTCTCTACATTATGCTGCCGGGTGTGAGAGAGGCATTCGGGCATGATTAAACGTATTCTACTGGCAGTAAACGATAATGCTCCCAAAAAATGGAAAAGAGCTTCGGATTTCATTTTCTTCCTTTTTGCCGAGGCCCATCGCGGTATGAAGAATATCTTAGCCGGTGAGTAACGATAGTAGATCTACCGGTTGATAGTAGATCTACCAGTTTTTTCGGGTAGAACTGCCATGAAGGAGCGTTTTTCCAGGGTGTAATCAGGCTGCCCTTATTATTCCAATTCTGAAGTGGTTACTGTGGAAAAGAAGATTGTACTTGTTGCACTCTTGCTTGCAATGTTCGTGCTTGTTATCGATACGACTATTATGAACGTCTCGATTTCGACACTTATCAGTGACTTCAATACGGACGTCACCACCGTCCAGGCTGCCATTACCCTGTATGCACTCATTATGGCTTCCCTGATGATCACCGGGGGAAAAATAGGGGATATTATCGGGAGAAAACGGGCATTCAGGCTCGGACTGGTGATATACGGGACGGGTTCGCTCCTGACGGCAATCAGCCCGACAATGGCCGTACTGTTCGTGGGGTGGTCGATCCTTGAAGGGCTTGGGGCAACCCTTGTCATGCCTGCCATCCAGACACTTGTGACCTCAAACTACAAAGGGGAGGACCGGGCCATGGCTTACGGGATACTTGGGGGAGTCGTTGCAAGCGGAATTGCCCTCGGGCCCATTATAGGAGGCTGGCTGACAACTGCATACACCTGGAGGCTTGCCTTTGCCGGAGAGGTGGTGGTGGTAATTATTGTCCTGGCATTAAGCCGCTATATCCTGGACGCGCCTCTTGAGACCGGAGAAGAGCCGAAGCTGGATATAGTCGGGTCTATCCTCTCCGCACTGGGGCTGGGACTTAGCGTTTTTGGCATATTGCTGGCAGGGACCTACGGCTGGTGGGAGGCACGCCAGCCCTTTTCCATGGGAGGGATTGAAATTTCTCCTTTTGGCCTTTCCCCAACTCCGGTGTTCATTGCAGCAGGAGGCATTATCCTGCTGGGCTTTGCCGCCTGGGAACGTCATGTCATTACCAGCGGAGGAATGCCGCTCGTGAGGCTCGATCTACTCAGGGACCGCAGGGTCACATCGGGAATCCTCATCCAGCTGGTCCAGACCCTCCTTTTTGGAGGTTTCCTGTTCAGCATGGCCCTCTTCCTCCAGATCGTCCTTGGCTTAAACGCGATGCAGACCGGCTTTGTCTACCTGCCCCTTTCCATACCGCTTTTGATAGCGTCGCTAGCAGCGTCCCGGTTATCTGCCTTTATAGCCCCTAAGCGCATCATCCAATCCGGACTGCTCGTGATTATTGCAGGGCTTCTACTGTCTATCGCAACCATTGATGTGGAGGTCAGAGGGCTCGGTCTGATGACCGGATTTACCTTAATAGGAATAGGCGGAGGGCTAATAGCGTCCCAGGTGATGAACCTCGTCCTGTCCCAGGTAACTCCCGAAAGGACAAGTGAGACAGCCGCTCTTATGAGCACTTCCCAGAACCTTGGCATGGCTGTCGGGACGGCTCTGATGGGCTCGATCGTCATTGCGGGCCTGATAGGAGGGTCCATCACTCTCATAGACGACAGTACCGTCATTCCGGAGGATTTGAAGCCCTCCGTAATATCGGCAGTAGAGGAAAATGCCCGCTTTTTAAGCAATGAAGAACTGCAGGCTCTCCTGAAAGATGCTCCCACTGACATTGTTCAGGAAATTCTGAGGATAAATGAAATCGTCCGGATTCAGGGGATAAAAGCTTCTCTCTGGGGGCTGGTGATTTTCTCAATATTCGGCATTATATTCTCGATTTTTCTGCCTCCTGAAATCCTGGTCTCTAAAAAAGAATGAAGCCTCAAACACTCTCGAATGAACTTTGGAAGTTCGACTGGTCTTGAATATTCAATACAAGGAACAATACAGGAATCAAACTATGGAAACCAAAATCGAAGATCTGGAAACCAGAATTGAAGCATTGATGGAATTCATGAGGGTCCCGCCAGGCAAAAAGATCGACCTGAGGAAGGACTACGATCCCGGTTTCACCGGCAGATGGATCAAAAAGGGAGAAGCTGAGGAAATCCTGACCAGAGGCGTCCAGATGCTGGCTGAGATGCAGGACAAGCTCTGGGCCCAGAACCAGTATGCTTTGCTAATGATCCTTCAGGCCCTCGATGCAGCCGGGAAGGACAGCACCATCAAGCACGTCATGTCAGGTGTGAACCCTCAGGGGGTCGATGTCCACAGTTTCAAAGGGCCTTCCAGTGAGGAACTGGACCACGATTATTTGTGGCGCAACTTCAAGACCCTGCCTTCTCGAGGTCGCATCGGGATTTTCAACCGTTCTTACTATGAAGAAGTTCTGGTCGTGCGTGTGCACCCCGAGTTTCTCGCCAAACAGCAGCTTCCGTCCGCACTGAAGGACGGGAGTATCTGGAAGCGGCGCTTCAAAGAGATCAACAACTTCGAGAAATACCTTGTTGACAACGGAATCATTGTCGTCAAGTTCTTCCTGCATATGTCCAAAGAGGTTCAGAAGGAGCGTTTTCTTGAGCGGGCGCTGATGCCGGAGAAAAACTGGAAGTTCTCTGCAGCTGACATGAAAGAGCGGGCTTTTTGGGACAATTATATCGACGCCTACGAAGACGTGTTCAACCATACAAGTACGAAGTGGGCACCCTGGTACATCGTGCCGGCCGATCATAAGTGGTTCACGCGGCTGGCCGTGGCGGCCGTACTCTACAACACAATGAAGAAACTCAACCTTGCCTATCCTGGAGTAAGTGAGGAGCAGAAACAGGCTTTGCTTGTGGCTAAAGAAGAGCTCGAGAGAGAGAACGGGGGCCTGAAGGATAAAGCCGTTTTAAAGGCCGAAGCGAAAGCGGCTGTCGATCCATTTCTGATTGAGGACGACGTGGTAACTGTTAACGAAGCCGATAAGAGTGGCAGGAAGAAAGGCAAGAAGAAGAACAAGTAAGGGCACGTCGGAAAGCAGGGCTACTTGTAAATAAGGGGCATCAAAGCTCCGCACTTTTCGGACTGGAGGAGAAGAGGCATGTCATCCCAATCCAATCAAACTACATTTCCGGATCCGACCCAAACGGCATCAGATGTCAAATGGTACGCACTTGAGCCGGCTGAAGTCGCAAGCCAGCTCCAGGTCGATCCGGTTAAGGGGCTGAGTACGACTGAGGCTCAGCATCGCTTGCAGCAGTATGGCCCGAACCATCTGGAAGATAAGAACAAGGAGCCTGGCTGGCAGGCGTTTCTGCGGCAGTACAAAGACTTGATGCAGATCGTCCTGCTGGCGGCGGCGATCATCAACCAGATATTCACAGGTAAGTGGGGAACCACGCTGGTGCTGGCGAGTTTGACAGTCTTCAACGCGATACTGGGCCTGCGTGGCGAATCCAAGGCAGCGGCCAGCCTGGCGGAGCTAGCAGGGACAATGAAGAGTATCACTCATGTGCGCCGGGATGGTATGGCGCAGGAAGTGGAGATCGCGCAGGTGGTGCCGGGCGATGTCGTGTTGATGGAAGCCGGCGATGTTGTCCCTGCCGATGGACGCCTGTTTGTGGCGGCAACACTGGAAATCGAGGAAGCGGCTCTAACCGGCGAAAGCGTTGCCTCGTCCAAGAACAGCGAGGCCATCGACGGGGCTGAAGTACCTCTCGGAGACCGCCACAACATGGCTTACATGAATACTTCGGTCACCCGTGGTCGCGGTGAGATGATCGTTACCACTACAGGTATGGGTACCGAGATGGGCCACATCGCCGACCTGCTCAATAAGACTAAGGCGGATAAGACGCCCTTGCAGAAGCAGCTCGACCGGCTGACGATGATCATTGCAGCGCTGGCAGGTCTTGCCTTCGTCCTGATGGTCATAATGGGACTCCACAACGGGAAGCCTCTAAACTCTATCTTCGTCGCCGGCGTGGCTCTGGCTATCGCAGCCATTCCCACGGGCCTGCCGGCTGTGGTCACCACCATGTACTCAATGGGCACGCGGGAACTGGCGGCCCAAAATGCCATTGTCAAGCGTCTACCGTCTGTGGAAACTCTTGGCTCGGTCTCGGCTATCTGCACCGACAAGACCGGCACGCTGACACTTAACAAGATGACAGCGGTCGAGTTCACCGTCCCCGGCCAGAACCGATATCGTGTGACGGGGGAAGGCTACGGCACAACGGGCGAATTGAAACTTTCCCGGGGCATCCCGCCCGGACAGCCCTGGCAGAAAAGTACTACGCCTTACAGTACCGAGGGGAAGATACAAAGCGCAGGCGGGAAAAAGATCGACCTTGATCAGATTTTGCTGCCCATGGCCCTGTGCGCCGATGCCCGGCTGGACGGCGAAACCCTTATCGGAGACCCTACTGAGGGCGCGTTGATTGTGCTAGCTGAGAAGGGGGGCATCAGTGTAGACAGCGCACGGGAGATGTTTCCTCGTGTAGCTGAGGTCCCATTCGATGCTGAATATAAGTTCATGGCGACTTTCCATAACATGACCGATGAGCAGGGAAATCCGGTTGTGCGTTGTTGCGTCAAGGGTGCTCCTGATGTGTTGATTGCTCGTGGTGGATACTACTGGATGCCGGGTGGAGATCCGGTGGCAGTCATCGATGAAACTCGTAAGCTGGCGCTGGCTGAAAATGACCGTATGGCGGCCGCCGGTGAACGGGTCATGGTCGTGGCGCGTCGGGACTTCGACCCGGCAACCTTCGATCCGAAAAGTAATCTGCTCGACCTGGTGCATGACCTGACCCTGCTGGCGATGGTTGGAATAGTTGACCCACCGCGAGCCGAGGCAAAGGATGCGATTGCCAGCTGCCACAGTGCCGGCATCCAGGTGCGTATGATCACTGGCGACCACGCGGTGACAGCTGCCGCCATAGGTCACAAACTGGGTATCGAAGGCCAGGCTTTGACCGGGGCGGAATTTGCTGCCATTCCTGATGAGCAGTTGAAGTCACAGCTAAAGCAGATCGGTGTGGTGGCCCGCGTGACCCCGGAGGACAAAATCCGGCTGGTGACCCTGCTCCAGCAGAAGGAGAACATCGTGGCCATGACCGGAGATGGTGTTAACGATGCTCCGGCACTGAAGAAAGCCGACATAGGAGTGGCAATGGGTATCACCGGCACCGAAGTCTCCAAGGGCGCAGCGGTAATGATCCTGACCGACGATAACTTCGCTACAATCGTTAAGGCAGTGGAGTATGGCAGGCACATTTACAATAACCTGTTCAACTTCGTCCGCTTCCAGATGGGACAGCTGGTGGCGTACATCACCTGCTACCTGCTGGCTGCGTTCTTCTTCGTACTCGGAGGAACTCCCTTTGAGGCTCTCGTAGTCCTGTTTCTGAACTTCCTTATCTCGGTCCCGGTAGCTATGGCACTGGGGTTCGACAAACCGGCTTCAGGCCTGATGGAGAAAAAGCCCCGGCCTCTGAAGCAACCCCTCCTGTCAACTTTACAATGGGTCCGCATTGCTTTCCTGGGCATCCTGATGGCAATCATCACGGTCTATCTGGAGGCTATGTACGAGACTGCTGGTATGAAAACGGCGGCTACTATGGGCTTTGTGACTTTCGCCTTACTCAGTATCTCCAGGGGACTCAGCGTTCGCAGCGAAACCAATACAGCCCTCAACCGGGATATTATTCATGACAGAAACCAGATGTCCCTCTACGGCATGGCGTTTTTGATAACCATCCTGGCGACAGAGCTCGGTTTCCTGCAGCGTCTCCTGAACCTGACCTCACTGAGCGGACACCAGTGGAGGATATGCATCGCCGCTGCCATCGCCCTGTTGCTCGTTGACGAAGTCATCAAGGTCTTCCTGCGCAGAAGCCACGCATGATACGGCAACTCTGCCTTCGCAGCGCCACGCCAGCCCATGTATAAGCCGGCAATATCTGAAACCATCCTAAATCTGGCCCCCCCCTAAATGAACCAATTTATACTGGAACCATAATTATACTGGAACTATAATATTACTGAAGAAAAGATATATATCCGTAGCTTTTGCAATAAAATTGATGAGCTCTTCTCTGGTCACAGTCTTCCTGTCTTCCAAGAAGACAGATCTGTTTTTGTTTTTAAAGGAAAAGCCCAGGACAGTCGAAGAAATAAACTCCGAACTTGGAATCTGTCCGGATGCAATCCTTTCCCAGCTCAAAAGACTGGGAGAAAACGGGCTTGTGGTTCAGGACGGCAGCATATACACCCTCTCTCTTCCAGGAAAAATCCTTGTTCGAAGAATGGACTCGCTTGTTAAAGCTTTCAGGCTGCTTGAGGATAATTACGATTACTGTCCGGGCGTTAAACCCGGAGGAATCCCCCCTGTCTTTTTCAAGCTGATGGAAGAACTTATGGCATATTTCCCGGCTCGCTATCACGGTGATGATGCTTCTTCAATGTACCGGGAAGTGACCGAAGCTTTTTGCAGTTCGAAACAGCTTCTCCTTATTATTTCATATCCCGATCTGAGCTACCCGGGCATCTGTGCGGATCACGCAAAAAAAGGGCTGAAGGTCTCAGTCATACTAACCCGGGTGATCTTTGAAAAGCTCGCAGAAGAGTTTAAAGAAGAACTTGACACTCTCCTTCTTTTTGAAAACTCCGAGATGTATATCCTGGGTAACGATTTTACTCCTCCGACTGTTGCTGTAACCGATACAATGGTCCTTGCATACTTTTCATCAGGGAAAATAGATGACAGTGAGGACAACAGTATGGTCATTTTCGGGGAAAAAGCCGTGCAGTGGGGGAAAGAACTTTTCGAACACTTCAGGGTTCTGGCCGAACCTCTTGGATCTGTGCCGTCAAACCAGTTATATCTTGTAGCCAGCAGGGGCGAAGGTTCAGATGACAAAAGCCTTTCTAAGCGCACCTGTCCCACCCGAGTTTAGTTTCGGCAGAGTTGCGGCTCTGCAGTGCGCTGTCTGTTTCGCTTCACTCCCCGAATTGCGCCTCGGGAGTACGCGGTCTGTTTCGCTTCGCTCAAGCAGACTACTTGATGGTTTTCAGCAGTGATGTTTCGCTTAAGCTGACTAAATTAAGATTTTCTTCTCTGTATAATGTTATTCGCTATACCGGGTCGTTCTTGTCCCGCTCGACGCAGGAGAGCGGTCTTGCCCAAAAAAACTGAAAAGAAGAAAAGAAAGTGACAAAGGAAAATTAAAAGCTTCTAAGGATGCTTCTGAGTGGAAATGGAAATGACAGATCAGAATGTCATAAATTTCAGTTGATTTCTCTTTCAAATCCATTTTTCTGCCTTTTTTGCAGGGCCGCCAGACAAGCTGGCGGATGCGTTCTATATTACTGTGGTTAAAAAAAATGGTTTAAGGGGACAGAGAAAGTATTTCTTAGAGCCCATTTGGGAACGCATAACCTTAACGTTGATTTTACTTCTGCATCCCTTCAAGCACTTTCTCAGCTTTTTCCCTTACCTCCGCAAAAATATCTTTCCCTTTTGCATCTATTCCTACAATGAGCGGCCCGAACTCTTCCACCCTCAGGACCCAGACAGCTTCAGGCATGCCAAGGTCAAGCCAGTGTACGGTCTTAACCTCTTTTATCAGTTCGGCGGCAAGGGCCGCGCATCCTCCTGTATATGCAAGGTAGACGCATCTGTTTTTTAATGCGTCTGCAACGCCTTTCATTCCACCTTTTCCGATAATTGCCCGGACTTCGTGGGCTTTCAGGAGAGGAGGAGTCATTTTTGACATCCTGCCGCTGGTTGTGGGGCCTGCGGAGACGACTTTCCAGCCGGATTCGGTCTGCTGCATAAGGGGGCCGCAGTGATAGACAACTGCCCCTTCGAGGGAGAAAGGAAGTTCTTCTCCTTTTTCTTCCATTTCAAGAATTCTGGCGTGGGCTTCGTCCCGGGCTGTCAGGATCTCTCCTGAGATATAAACTATGTCTCCTGCATTGAGTTTCTCGATATCTTCGATCTTCAACGGGGTCTGTAAGTGATGTTCCATTATTCTTCACCCCCGAACACGACTGAAGCGTGCCTGTTCGCCCAGCACTGGATGTTCACGGCAACAGGAAGGGAGGCAGTATGGCAGTGTGCGGTTTTTACATGCACTGCAAGTGCGGTTGTGCTGCCTCCCAGGCCCATACAGCCGATACCGAGGGCGTTTACTGCATCAAGGATTTCCTTTTCAAACTCGCTCATGGGGGTGTCAAGGGGTTCCAGAAGGGCTTCTTTTGCAAGCCTGGCGGCTTTGTCAAAGGAACCTCCGATTCCCACACCAAGCGTCAGAGGGGGACAGGGCATCCCGCCCGCATTAATCACCGTTTCGAGCACGAAGTTTTTGATACTGCCTGTTTCGGTCGGGTTCAGCATCCGAAGTGCGCTCATGTTTTCCGAGCCCGCACCTTTAGGGGCAACCGTGATCCTGAGCTGCTTCCCGGGCACGAGTTTCCAGTGAATATCCGGGATTCCTGCGCCGGTATTATCCCCGCTGTTTTTTCGGGTCAGGGGGTCCACAGCATTGGGACGGAGAGGGATTTCCCGGGTCGCAAGGGCGGCAGCATCCCGAATTGCGGCTTCAAGGTCAAAGCCCGGCTGAAATTCCGTTCCGAGCTCTACAAAAAAGATCATGATGCCCGTATCCTGGCACATGGGGACCCCATGGTTTTTAGCAAGCTCGATATTCTTCAGGATTGCCTGGAGCTGGGACTTTGCAACCGGGCTTTCTTCCCGGGCTTCTGCTTTCCTGAGGGCTTCAACCACATCTATGGGAAGCTCGATTTCCGCTTTTCTGAGAAGGTCTGCAATAGACCTGATAAAAGTTTCACGGTTTAGTTTTGAAGACAAAAGACCACCAAAATTTCTAAAATGGATTGATATTTCTAAAATGGATTGATATTTCTAAAATGGATTGATATTTCTAAAATGGATTGATATTTCTAAAATGGATTGATGATAGTTAGAAGATGAACGCAAGATTAATAGAAAATAAACGCCGGAGGAGGGTTTTAATTCCGAACGCCTGGCGAATAGATCCCGGACTTTCTGAGAAGTGGGTTCTTTAATTAAATAATTTCTTCTCCTCCGCACATGCCATTATCTCTATATCAGGGTAAGCCTCATTTTTATTTTGCCTTGTATTTATTTTGGCAGATATGTAGCCGGGGGCTTTATGAGAATACGGTTTTCAGGATACGCTATCCTGCTCCGTTTGCAGATAAAGGACTCTTCCAGGTCGGCTGCCATCTGCTGTGCGAGTTCTGCAGGGATGCCCATAATCATCAATTCCGGAGGCAGCCAGGGATTCCCGGTTGGGTCAACAGGCCCGACATAAGCCGAGTCTTCTGGTGCATTTTCTGCCATACCTGCCGGAAAAGCTACCATCATGGAACAGACCGGTCCTCCGGGTATTATCGTCCTGAAGAAAGGATCAGAGTTGCTGAATTGAGCCAGCCCGCAAAGATTTCGGATCTGCTCAGCGCCCGCGAACAGGATAAAGGCTCTGGCAGTCTCAGGTGAAACTTCATCGGTACACGGGGCAATGATCGTATATTTTCCGGGTGGAGTGATTTTCCCTGCACGTTCTTTCTGCTCATCGAAAAGTTCTGGGGTTGCTTTTAAATGTTCAGCAGCTCCGCCTCTGAAGTCCGGAGTGCCCACAGTCACGAAGTACTTCAGCTTCGGGTGCGGTTCAGCAAGCCCCATCCATACCATTCCACCGGGGCAGCACTGTTCGTGGCCAGCCTCAATATAGAGGGCAGGCGTCTCTTTAAAAAGTGCGGAAGTATAAGCTGCCTTTGCTACACAGCGGTCTATCGTGTACGATGGTACTGCACCCTGCGGTACTTCTTCCGCACCATAGACACAGAGAGGGCGCAGTTTCAGCCTTCCGGCTTCGGTAAGTTTTTCCCCCAACTCTTTAACGCTTAACATTGCAGTTTTCCCCATGGAATCACCTTAAAAATATTACATCGAAAACCTTAGCTTATTTTCATTCCTTTAGCCAGCCCTTTTCTATCCAGTAATCGCAGTTGTGTGCCCATTGTTCTTTGTTGGCAAGGATAACATACTTGAAGTGTTCTCTCCAGGCTTCATGTACAGCTTCCTGTTCAGAATATTTTCTCTTCTCTTTTATCGCTTCAACAAGGTCTTTTCCCATCTCATGCGATTTTTCAAGGGCTTCATCCATTGCTTCGGGACCCCGGGCTACTGAACATCCCACTCCTCCGATGACATTGCCTCCGCAGTGTATCATAAAATTATCCATAATGTGAAGGACAAAATCGAGTTCGTCACTGCCAGCAGTTGTTAAGGAAAGCCCGTATTTCCCTTCAAAGAGTTGCTCGTGAATGACAAGTGGACTTCTATCGAACAGGGTCTTGAGCTGGGCTGTTACATTTGTTATGTAATTGGGACTGCTAAAGATTATGCCGTCAGCATCCAGCAGCTTTTCCAGCACGCCGTTATAGTCGTCTTTTATTGAGCATACGCCTGTTTCCTGGCACTTATTACATGCGGTGCAGTATTTGATTTTCAACTTTGCAACATCGATCGACTCGACTTCTGCTCCTGCATTTTCAGCTCCTTCCAGGGCTGCATCCAGCAGTTTTAAGGTATTGCTGTTCTTGCCTCTCGGGCTTGATGATATTCCGACTATCTTCATGGTTTTCCCTCTCTTTATTTTAAAAACTTTTACAAAAATAACAGTACTGTATTCAATTAAAAGTTTGTTATCTTTGGGGATTGGGAATTAAGAATTGAGGCAATTTAAAGATCATTCTCTGCCTGTAAGCTATTTGGAGTTTAATCTTTATTCTGGGACCCATAACGAAAATTCACAATTCAATCTTGTGCAGAATAGTTACCGACGGACTTGAGCCTGAAAAACCTCAGGGTGCCTGATAACCCCATATCCTCAAGGACAGGTCTACCATCAGGTCGGTCAGGGATTCCTCACTCCTGAGAAGAATCGGGGAGTAGATTGTATAGAAGATAATGCCATCTACCATAATTCCCCAGTCCGTAAAGACTTCCAGAGGATCTTTGTCGCCGACATGAACGCCGTTGAAACGGCAAAAAAATTCGGATGCAGCTTTGTGTTTTTTATATTCAAAGTCCAAATTATCTATTTTTTTGCATTGTTCCATAATTTCGCCGTCGAGAAGTGCAGACAGAATCAATGCTTTTGCTAAAAATCTATTGTCTTTAGCGTATTGAAGAATATTACTTATTACATTTCTTATGTAGCCTGGAAAATCATTAAAATTAATATCTTCGGGTTTATTTGTCATCAATAGCTCGCCCGTATATCGGGAACTAATTTCCTTAAGGATGTCAAACTTGCCGCCCGGGAAATATTTGTAGATCAGCCCTATGCTCACACCGGCAGCCTCAGCTATGTCCCTTATGGTCACATTTCCATAACCTTTTGTCTCTATCAGCATGCGTGTGGCCTCCTGAATGGAGATAATTTTCGCCTTTTTGTCCCGTTTGGCACTCGTCTGGTTTTCTTTATCGTGTTTTTTTGCCAGCATATAAAATCTCCTAAGTGAACATTGTTCAAAAGCCTTATTAATAAGTTGTGCCAATACTACTCAGTAAGTGAACATTGTTCATTAACCATAAGCAAACTTACTTATAGGATTAAAATAACATATGTTATATAACAAATGTTATTTAACGAGGATCTGTATGCTGCCCAAAATAAAATTTGACAAATAAGCCATTGTGGAAGCCGTTTTTGACATCGCAAAAGAAGAAGGCATTTCCGGCATAACCACGTGTAGAGTGCCGAATCATCTCGGTTGTTCGGCTGTACCGATCTTCGTACATAGCTCAAAAAATAATTAAAAGTTTTTCAGATCAAAACAATGTGTTTGTTATCGAATCGGGGTAAAATCATGAAATCGGATAAAATCATGAAATCAATACTTTTCGTACTTGCTTTGCTTCTTTTATCGGCCCTCCAGGCCTCTGCAGCAAATACCACACAGACCGATGAAACAGGTTCAGCCCGCATAGCCGAACTCTACAGCGATATCGAGTCCTTTGATGTAACTCTCTACTCAGCCCGGCCAGAAGAGAACCTTATTCTGGAGGTTTCTCTGGTCAGGCCGGAAAATGGGAATGAAGAGATCATTGCCACACAGGAATTTTTAACCGGCAGTTTTCCTGCGAATACAAGAGTTACGAAAGTTGGCTTCTGGGATGTCAGAAATCCCGAGCGTGGGGCTTATACCCTGAGAGTGAGGCTTATGGATCAGGGGCAGATACTTTCGGAAGCGGAGTATGATTTTGTTTACGGCAGCTACTCAGCTTCCAGACTCCATGTAGATGATCTTGTCCCTAACTCCGACGGGATCTCTGTTGTACTTTCCCCAAATCAGGCTTCCCTTTTTGATATCGAATATATGCTTGTAAACGGGCATGACGTGATTTATGAAACAAAAACCGAAAAGGCATCCTTAACCAGTGTTCCGGAAACCTTTTCTGCATCCTGGGGTGCCCTTCTTGAGAATAATAAAGAGTATGCCGGAAGAGTAAAGGTTCATGTTTACTCCCCGGACCAGGGGTTTATAGCTTTAACAGAGCGTTTCACTGCCAGAGACGATGCCGAGATTACTGACGTCTATGAAGATGAGACCGGAGCAAGTGCAACTGTTTTAGGGCGTTCCCAGGTTCCTTTTGAAGGAAGTCTGATTTTTTCCGTATATGAAGTACAGGAGCCTTCAGGACGCAGCAGTCCGATGTTTGTTGAATCCGTCCGTGAGAGAGTTCCTGTTCTTTTGACCGATGACGATGAGACCGTTGAGGTCGCCTGGAAAGAAAGGCTCACTGAAGGAGTTTACAGGCTTGAGATTGAACTTATCGGCAACGACGGAGATGTTATCGAATGCAGGGAAACCATTATTGAGTCTGATCTTTCTCCCATAAATGAGAGTGAGATAGGCCCTGATACAGGAAATGAAAGCTCAGACGAAGACGATGGGAATGGTATCACCGGCGCTTCTATTGTTGCCGGAACTGCTGGACTTGCTATGGTTTTTGCCTTTTTTAAAAGGCTGAATTAACCAGCCTGAACAAAACCAAAGGTGACCTATCAGAAAAAAACCAGAATAAAAACTCAAAAAGGCCGTGAATACCATGCGTTATGAACTTTTGATTGCTCTCAGGCAGCTTCGGGCAAGAAAATTCCAGACCCTACTTTCGGTAGGAGCAATAGCTCTCGCTGTAATGATACTGACAGTATCCCATTCTCTTCTGGTAGGTGTTACAGGGGAGCTTTACAACATTACCGTGGACAAACTTCCTCAAGTCTCGGTCTCTCCAGAGGAAGGTGAGGATTACATCTATCTCTACGGCACTCTGGTAGAAAGGATCAGCTCAATTGAAGGAGTTACTGCAGTTTCTCCTTTCCTTACAGGGCAGGCTTCTTTCAGGTTCAAGGACAATTCCCTTAACTCCGAGCTTAAAGGTGTGGCTCCTTTACAGGAAAATGAAATCAGCTCTATCGAAGAGGATATGGTTGAGGGCAGTTTCCAGGAAATAGAGTTCTCGAGAAATACGGTGGTTATCGGCTCAAAGCTGGCGGAAAAACTTGAGGTTAATCTGGGAGATTCCGTAGATGTGTCTTTTCCGAATGCAAATCCCCTTTCACTCCGAGTTGTGGGGATATTTCATACCGGCTCTCCTCTTGACGAATCCCTGGCATATACCTCTCTGGATACTGCCCAGCAATTCTATGATGCCTCGAACGTGGTTAATGGAGTTTCTGTCCGTCTCAGGGATTTTAACAGGGATATGGAAGTCGCAAACGAAATCAAAAAACTTGGTTATAATGCAAAGGGCTGGACGGAAACAGACCCTGCAATCCTTCGCACCATTGCTATCGAAAGCACTTCAAATACTGTCGTATACGGGCTTATTGTTGTCGTAGCCTCTTTTGGCGTGGTCAGCACACTGAACCTTTCGGTTATCAGTGCAACGGGTCAGATAGGTATGCTTCGCGCTATGGGTGCACAGGTCTCAGGCATCCAGAGGATTTTCATCCTCCAGAGCGGGATTATTGGCCTGATGGGCGCTCTTTTGGGCACCTTTGCAGGAGTCCTTATAGCCCTGGCAATAGGCGGGTATGAAATCCCGGCAGATCCAGCCGATGCTTACGGAAGTATTTCCTTTATTCCCATTGTCGTACGCCTTCAGGATATCGTATTCATCATTTTTGCCGTTTTTCTGCTGAACCTGATTACCGGAGTTTATCCTGCGCGACAGGCGGCGAAACTGGATCCTGTAACGGCTATAAGTTCAAAGTGAGTGCAGCTGTAAGACAATTTCACAGCCAGTTTCCTGATTAATAGTAAAAATGAAAATGTAAGTATTCCATTTGCTCAAAATATTAACAGATTTAATATTTTAAAAATTATAAAATTTCCATTGTCTAAAAACTCTATACATATTCATACCAAGGAGCTTATTCAGATGTATGAGCTGAAAATCGCTTTGAGGCAGGTATTGTCCAGAAAAAAGCAGACCCTTTTTGCCATACTTGCCGTTGCTCTGGCAGTTGCCGTAATCACGGTGATGATGGCAATGATTTCTGGTATTCAGGATGAGCTTGTAACCTCAAGCATCGAAAATAATCCCCATATTGTTATCGGCCCTCAGGACGAAGAAGAAGAGTTCATCCATCTTTACAGGTATACGTCTGCCATGATCTCCGAAAAGGAAGGAGTGATAGCCGTATCCCCCAAATACCTGGGCCAGGCGGCACTTGAGTACAGGGACAATGCCGAGGGGGTTTCTCTTCAGGGAGTTGACCCTATGGCTGAAGAGAGTGTTATGAGGGTAAGTGAGGATGTTGTTGAAGGCGATCTCCTGACCCTCGTTCATACAAAATACGGGATCATGCTCGGGGATCAACTTGCAGAAAACCTGGAGGTAAATGTAGGAGATCAAGTAGATGTCGTTTTTCCGGGCTCGCAAACAACCTCTTTCAAGGTTGTAGGCCTGATCCATACCGGGACTTCTGCAGATGAGGTAACAGCCTATGCGAGGCTAGACTCGGTTCAGGACTTTTTCAATGAACCGGGAGTCGTAAGCACCATAGGAGTCAGAGTAGCAGACCCTTACCAGGCATCTGCCATTGCAGCTTCGATTGAAGGAGAAACTGGGCTCGATGCCGTAAGCTGGAGCGAAGCAAATGCTGAAATCCTCCGCCTCTTAGATATCCAGAGGGCTTCCGCAACTATTTTCTACTTCCTGATTTACGGAGTTGCAGGCTTTGGAATTGCAAACACCCTGATCACAATCGTTGCTCAGAGAACCAGAGAAATAGGCATCCTGAAAGCTATGGGAACTTCGCAAAAAAGCATTATGGTTGTTTTTCTTTTCCAGTCCATGGTCCTCGGAGCTATAGGCCTCGTGCTTGGTACACTTCTTGGTTACATTGTTACCATTGCCCTGCAGAACTATGAAATAGAAGTCCCTCCGGAGATGTACTCCGGGCTTCAGACCATGCCTCTCGAAGTCGAACCGCTTAACTTCGTGTATGCAGCTGCCTTTGCTTTTATTGTCAATATTCTCTCAGGAATCTATCCTGCGCGGAAGGCTGTAAAACTTGACCCTGTAAAAGCCATTGAAAGTGCCTGAACTGAAAATAATAGCAGTAAACAATAAATTGTCTACAATAAATTGTCTAAATTTCAATAATTTTAGTGAGGTATCGAAAAGTATGATAGAAGAACGCCCGGTTATAGAGCTTAAAAACCTGACCAAAGTTTACCAGAACGGAGTTGAATTTCGCGCTCTCGACAATGCAAACCTGAGAATTAAAAAAGGGGAATTTGTTGCAATTGTAGGCCCTTCTGGTTCAGGAAAAAGTACGCTTATGCACCTCATAGGCCTGCTGGACACACCCAGCTCAGGGACTCTCCTTATAGACGGCAAAAATGTAACAAAAATTTCAGATAAGGAGCGTTCCGGAATGAGAAACAGGATACTGGGCTTTGTCTTTCAGTACCATCACCTGCTTCCAGATTTCACGGCTCTGGAAAACGTAATGATGCCGCTATTGATTTCTGGAAAAAATCGAAAAGAAGCAACGGAAATTGCCGAAAAACTTCTGAAGGAGGTCGGGCTCGAAGAGAGAATGGATCACAGGCCTGGTGAACTTTCCGGAGGACAGAACCAGAGGGTTGCAATAGCAAGAGCATTGAGCTGTTCTCCGGCAATCGTACTCGGGGACGAGCCTACAGGCAACCTTGATACAAAAACGGGCGACATGATTTATGAACTGCTCAGGCAGCTAAACAGGGAGTATAATCAGACATTTATCGTAGTTACTCACAACGATGATCTGGCTTCAAAAGCTGATAAAATTATCAGGCTTGTAGACGGAAAAATCACCGTTCAGTAAGGAGAAAAATGTTAAAAAAAATAGCAACTGAACACAAAAAACTTAAGGAAATGGGTCACATTGAAAGATTTGGATTATATTTGCGCTATTTTCGGCGATTCTCATGAGATTGTTTATAAGACCAAAATTCAAGCGGAGATGTGAAATATGACAAGAATTACTAAAAAAGCATGGTTTGGCAAGAGGATTCTTGGATGGGGTTATCGTCCCATCAGTTTAGAGGGCTGGTTGGTAACTGTAGTAGTTTTAGCTGCGGTTTTTGCCAGCATAAGTTATCTCGAGGAAACGGCAACTCGTTATGCCGTTCTTGCTGTAATCCTGATAATTTTTCAAATTATTATTTACCTGACTGGCAATGCACCGGGCTCTGAGGTATGGGATAAATTAAGGAATAAATAACGGAAGCATGTGGGTGATTTGAGTAATTCAAAAGTGTTATAACCATTGCAATTTTCTAATGCCTTACGACTTTTCGGATAGGCTCTAAATCAAAGGTCACAGATCGTGTGGTTTAGATTTTAAAATATAAAATCCTTTCAAAACCATTTTTTTGGGCAAAGATATCAGCACTCAATTCGACGATACCCCCACAAAAATAATTATTTTTTTCATTGCTCCCTCTCCTTTTGTTTTATTTGCTGTATACGCAGGAGATCCTCCCCCATTTCCAGAAGCAGCTCCTCAGCAGCCTGATCATCAAGCCAGGACGGCAGATTACCATTGGCGGTCATGACCGAGATCCCAATTTGAAAGATCCTCATTTTTAAAAGCAGGCGCTTGCGTTCATCGTACGTCAAACCACGCAGGTTTTCGTCTTCAGCCAGTGCTTCAACCATAGCATCCTGAACGGTTTCGTACGAAGGCATGTACGGATTTTTCTGAATTACCAGTTCACGAAATAAGACCGGATATTCCCGTGCAAACACCAGACTGGCTTTTCCGATATTTTCAAAAAGGTCCGGTCCGTCTTGTTTTTTCAGCAGTTTATCCGTTAGGGCAAAAACACGCTCGACCACAGCCTTGATCAAATCATCAATTGTTTCGAAATTGAGATAGATCGGCGCAACCGAACAACCTAGACGATTCGCCACGCTGCGCGCGGTGATGCCGGCAAAGCCTTCTTCTTTCGCGATGGCAAAAGCAGCTTCTACAATGGTTTCTCTGTCAAATTTTGTTTTGGGCGGCATACAGACCCCTTTTGAATAACATACGTTATATATCCTATGTTATGTTTTCATAAAAAGATACTTGTCAAGAGAAGAAATGCAGAATGTTAACAAACGATGCGAATACTGGAAAGGAAAGGGAAAAAGAGACCGGTTATGTAAGTAACCTGGCAGAGAGCCAGAAAATACTGCTCGAGAACAGATGATTTGCTATCGGTTTTAAGGAAATCTATTCATTACCTGATAGAGGAAACTTACTCCAACGAAGGAGCTTTTGTATGAGAGGTAAACAGCAACCCGTTAACACAGCTGAAGGAATGGCACTGGTACGCGCCATCGAGGCATCAAGACCGGAAGGCGTGCGGATTTGCTACGATCCCATTGCCCGTTCGCTGGTAAACGGTATCAGTTTTACTCTCAGCAAACTGGTGATCGATTCCGGTGTTTACGGCCTGATGTTCAGGGGAGCGATAGAATTTATCACCTCTCGGGAGCGGTACATCGACGATTTCCTCAAGGCACGCCTGAGCGAAGGTCTCGATCAGGTCGTCATCCTGGGCGCCGGGTTCGATACGCGTGCATACCGAATAGCGGGAATCGAGAAGACACGGGTATTCGAAGTCGATCACCCGGCCATGCAGGAAGTCAAGCTGAAGCGTTTGAAGAAGGTCATCGACCCTCTGCCCGATCATGTCACCTTTGTCCGGGTGGATTTCAATACACAGACGCTAGGCGAGCGCCTGCCCGCAAGCGGCTACGATGAGCAGGGTAAAACGCTGTTTATCTGGCAGGGCGTGACCATGTACCTTACTCAGGAAGGCGTTGACAGGACGCTGGCTTTTATCGCCCACCATTCCGGGTCGGGCAGCGCGGTGATCTTTGATTATTTCTATAACGAAACCCTGAGCGGCATGAAGACCGTGCGGTGGATTACACGGGCGGTCGGCGAGAGGTTGATTTTCGGGATTGATGAAGGCCGGATCGAGCCGTTCCTTACCCGACGCGGCTTCCGTGATATCCACAACGCAACGACCGGGGAGCTAAAACGGCTTTATTTTACCGGCCCGAATGCCGGGCGCCCGATTTCCACGGGTGTTGCCATTGCATCGGCAAGGGTTGACAAAGCCGGAGATTAATCCGCCTCCTCCCTGGATCCCGCTCCTGCTACACAAATCGAATTGCAATAAAAATTCTGTTTGGTTTAGTGAGGCTTGTTGTTATGTCAGGTGCACTCTTTTTCTGATATGTTTAATTCCCATCAAGAGAAATAGAGGAGTAATTTCATGAGGAGCAATTTCATGAATATTACTAACAAAAGCACTTCCGCTCTGAAAATGAAAACTCTTTTTGGCTTCGTGCGGATTATTGTCATATCGGGACTATGCCTTTTTGGCCCTGCCCGGGCATTAAATTTCTGGCAGGCATGGGTTTATTTGATTGTTTTCTATGGTTCAGTAGCGATGATAACTATTTATTTGTGGAAAAAAGACCCGGAACTTCTGGAACGCCGGGTTGAAACGGGACCGGGCGCAGAGAAAGAAAAGACTCAGAAGATTATACAACTATTTCTTTTAATTTTGTTTTGTGCCATTCTCATTATTCCCTCATTTGACCACCGTTTCGGGTGGTCGGATGTTCCGATTTATATTGTAATTGCAGGAGACATTCTTATAGCTCTGGGATATTTTCTCATTTTTCTGGTTTTCAGAGAAAATCCCTTTGCCGCTGCGACCATTCAAGTATCCGCAGACCAGAAAGTAATAACCACAGGGCCTTATAGCATAGTCCGCCATCCTATGTATACCGGTGGTCTCATTATGTTTTCAGGTACTCCTCTTGCGCTTGGTTCGTGGTGGGGACTGCTTATACTAGTTCCCATTGTGCTGGTTATCATCTGGAGACTTCTTGAAGAAGAAAAGTTTCTATCCGAAAATCTGCCGGGTTATAAAGAATACTGTCAAAAAGTTCGTTATAGACTAATTCCGTTATTGTGGTAAAAACAGATTATTCTCATTTAAAGCTAAATAGGTGAAATCAAAGCTAATTTCCCCATTTTTCATGTTAAATTATGTAATATAAAAGAGATAATATAAAATCAGGATATAAAACCCAAATACCTCCTATTTTTCAAAGGTGTATTTTTTCAAAGGTGAATTTATCATGAATGTTTATGTGATGCACTTTAATGAAGTAGATAAAACGAATTTACCTGAGGTCGGGGGAAAGGGCGCTAATCTGGGAGAAATGAGCAAGGCGGGTTTTCCTGTCCCTCCGGGGTTTTGCATTACAACATCGAGCTATCGTGACTTTATTGCAGAAAGCCGCGAGATGGGTGAATTGCTGGATTTGCTTGACCGTTTAAAACCGGACCAACCGGATGAAATTAGAAGGCTGGGAAAGCGGATCCGGGACCACTTACTAACTGTTCCCATACCCCGGACAATTAAATCGTCAATCATTGATGCATGGAAAATGGTGGGAGAAGAACAGGCATATGCCGTTCGGTCCAGCGCCACAGCCGAAGATTTGCCGACTGCTTCCTTCGCCGGCCAGCAGGAGACCTATTTGAACGTAAAAGGAGTAGACCAATTGCTGCAGGCTGTGCAGAAGTGCTGGATTTCGTTGTTTACCGACAGGGCAATTCTTTACCGCATCAAAAACGGGTTCGATCATCGTTCGGTGTATTTGTCCATAGTGGTGCAGCAAATGGTATTTCCGGATGTGTCCGGGCTTATGTTTACCGCGGACCCTGTCACAGGGCACAGGAATATTATTTCCATTGATGCCAGTTTCGGGTTGGGTGAAGCGCTGGTCTCGGGAATTGTTTCCGCTGACTCTTATCAGGTCCGCAAGGGCCGGATTGTTAAAAAGCAAATCGCAGAAAAGAAGAAAGCTATTTATCCGGCCGCAGAAGGGGGAACGGTAGTTAAGGAACTTGCTCCCGAACTGCAAAACAAGCAGGCCCTCTCTGATGACAGAATTCTGGAGCTGGCCCGGCTCGGTCAAAGGATAGAAAAGCATTACTGTGGTATTGAACGGGGCCCGGAACGGGGTATTGAATGGTGTCTGGAACAGGATATTGAATGGTGTCTGGCAGGTGATACGTTCTATATCTTACAAAGTCGCCCTATTACCTCTCTTTATCCCGTTCCCGAGGTCTATGACAATAAACTTCACATCTTTTTTTCTTTTGCCCACCTGCAAATGATGATGGATGCCATGAAACCCATGGGGATTTCCATATTTCAGGGAGTGTTTCCCTTCGGGAAGGATTCCAAACTCTTTCCTAATTCGGTGATAGTAGAAGCCGGAGACAGGCTTTTTTTCGACGTTACTCTTCTTTTATACAGTAAGTTTCTCAGGCGATATTTTACCTGGAAAATTACTATTCTGGATGAATTAATGGGAAATGCCCTGGAAAAAATAGTGGAAGATGAGACCTTTCAACAGGAAGCTAAAGCGAACAAAGGCACAACGAAGCAGCTGCTCAGATTATTCAGACCGATGCTTCCGCTTTATCTAAAGGGTATCCCGGTCATTATTAGCAATTTATTCTTCCTGGACCCATCAGGCATTATTGAGCGGGCCACAGCTCCTCCGGAACAGGCCATTAACAAGTACAGGAACAGCATCATGCAGGTGTCCGGGGCGGAACGGATTAAAAAGGTCCGGGAAAGTATGGGGAACTTACTACAAGAAATAAATGACAGCATGATGTACGTACCCTTACCGTTCATTGTCCTGCCTATAGCCAGCCGCCTGACCGGAAGATGGTTGGGTGAGGACCTGGACGTTGATTCGCTGAGTAAATCGCCGCCTGGCAACGTGACCGGTGAGATGGGGTTAATGATCGGGGATCTTGCCGATACGGCACGGAGATATCCTGAAGTGGCAGATTATCTGGAAAGAGCGGAGGACAGCACTTTCTATCAGGGGCTGACTAAAGTAGAGGGAGGAGATGCATTCAGGACCGAACTGGTCAGGTTCATGGAACTGTACGGCATGCGCTGCCCGGGTGAAATCGATATATCAAACATTCGATGGCGAGAGGCTCCTACCATGCTTGTTCCATCCATTATAAACCATATGAATAGCAATGCTCCGGGTGAACACCGGAAACGGTTCGGTCAGGGCCAGAAAGAAGCTCAGGAATCCGTGCAAAAACTTCTGGAGCGTATCGGCGAGACCTCCGCCGGGAGGCTCAAAACAGGGCTTATGTCCAGACTCCTTTCCATTTACCGAAATTCCACAGGCTTACGCGAGTTTCCCAAGTATGTCATTGTTCGATTTTTTGACATTTATCGGCAGGTTATCCTGGCAGAGGCACGGGTTTTGCATGAAAGAGGGATTCTGGAGAGGGAAGAAGATGTGTTTTATTTGTATCTGGATGAGCTGACTGCATTGCTGGAAAATCGTTCTGATGAAGATGTGAGGCGCCTTATAGATTCCCGTAAAAGAGCCCACGAACAATATCAGAAGATGACTCCTCCCCGGGTTATGACCAGTGAAGGGGAAGTTGTTACAGGGGTTAGGGGCGATGTCGAGGCTCCGAAAGGCGCTTTAATCGGTACTCCTGTCTCCGCCGGTGTTGCAGAGGGGTACGTAAAAGTTGTCCTCAAACCCGAAGAGGCAAAGCTGAACAAAGGGGATATTTTAGTGGCGCCATTTACCGATCCGGGCTGGACTCCTTTGTTTTATTCCGCTCAAGCTCTGGTGGTGGAGATCGGAGGTATGATGACACACGGCTCGGTCATTGCGCGGGAATACGGTATTCCTGCCGTTGTCGGCATAGAAAATGTCACCAGAATATTAAAAGACGGCCAGTATGTCCGTGTTGATGGTACCAGGGGCTTTGTACAGGTTCTGGAGTGAGATATTAAAAGAGCCAGAGTAAAAGAGCCAGAGTTTCAGATTTATTTTCAGAATATTTATTTCAAAATCATTTTATCGTCTCGAATTATTATTCTTATAAATTATAATAACAGGCTTCTTTTTTGCTGACACAAGTTAATTTATTAAGGGGAGCATCAGTTCATGAAAAGAAACTCAATTCAAACTATTTCTATATTTTTCGTTTTTATGCTTGGGGCAACCGTAACTCAAGCAGGCGCAGCAGTTATTATTGTAGATGATAGTGGGGGAGGGAACTATAGTTCGATTCAGGAAGCTGTCGATAATGCACAAAATGGGGATACGATCCTTGTAAGCCCTGGAGTATATCAAGAAAATATAAAAGTAGGTAAAGAGCTCACAATTATCTCACATTCCACCCTCTCGGGGGATCAGGCAAACCGCGCCCGTATCATAGGTGCTGCCCCGGACAATTACGTTTTTTACATTAACTCCGACAATGTGACAATAGACGGTTTCTATATTTTAGGGTGCCAGTCGGGAACGGATCGGCCCGAAGCCGGGATTTATCTTGAAGGAGTGCAGACCTGCTCATTAAGCAACAATACCCTGATACTCAGTGACCCTGGCATTGTACTCAACAATTCTCGAGGCAATTATCTTGACAGCAACTTTGTAAGCCTTGGGAATAAAGGAATCGCTCTTGATGGTTCTGAAGAAAATGTACTGTCAAATAACATGGTGGTAACAAATAAGCAGGGAATTTCGCTGAATAATTCCGTTAATAATACCCTTGTTAATAACACCGCAGACTCAAACACGATAGGAGTTTTCCTGGGAATGTCTCATGGGAATAAGCTTGTCTATAACCATATTTTGAATAACGAATACGGGATTTCTGGCCATACTGCAGAGTACAATACTCTGGTCAATAATGGCCTGTACCTGAATGAAATTGGAGTATACCTTAACGAGTCATCTGACAACGCAATCTACAGGAATGAATTTATTAACCTTCTTAATGCAGTTGACAACGGAAATAACATCTGGAACAGCAGTTCTGAGGGTAATTTCTGGAATGACCATCCCGGAAAAGACACCGACGGAAATGGTGCAGCAAACGCTCCGTATCCGATCAACCAGACAACCGGAAGCATAGATTACATGCCTCTGGTAAACGAGACTTTATCAGGCAACAATTCTGAAAACACTACCCAGGAAATGAGTAACTTAATAGCTCTATTTAATAAAGGGTACTCCATAAACTCCAGAATTACCCGGGAAAAAGGTACTGTTGTAGAAATAACCCGGCTGGAACAGATAAACACATCCCTTCAGGAAGGTCCGGTTTTTTTGAGAGTCGGAGCTGAATGGTGCCCGTTATGCAGGGCTATGAAACCCACCATTGAGGATCTGGCATCGGAATACGGAGGAAAAGCAACAATCATGATAATAGATGGGGACCGGAACCCTGAACTTAGAACATATTTCGGAGTACTCCATATTCCTGATTTCTCTGTAATTGTGGGCATCGAAAACGGAGAATATGTTTATATGAAAGGAGATGGGAGCATCAGCAAGGACATAGACAAGGTAAGGTTGGTCGGAATAATGGATAAAGAAGTACTTGAAAAAGTTCTGGACCTCGCCCTTCTCCATGAAAGGCAAGTCAAATCCAGATAAGGAGTAAGTAAATGATCAGGTCTGGTTTATCAGGCCTGGTTTATCAGGTCTGGTCCTTGATTGGGCCTGGTCTTGTTGGAGAACAATCCGGTAGTAGTCCAGCTTGTGAGGAGAGGATAACCGACTCTCACGATTCCGGGACCGTTTTTTTCTCTGGGGTTCGCCTGGCTGAGTCCTGGATTTAGAAAACACATGGGAAAGGCGTGGTATGACGACGAATATTAATTAATATAGGGTTTATGCGGTTGATGCCATGATGTCAGCGCTCAATTCTGTAAATCTGAGAAATTGATATCGTTATAGTATAAAATACCTGGATATTTATAAAAATAAAATATATGTTGTTACAAATGCTGAAGCTGCATAAACGGCTGGATTTTCTCGCAGGGTTTCATTTGAATGATTGATGTTCTGGCTGTCCGCCTTGCTTTCCATGCTCGTGCTTCTGAAGAGTAAATAATGAGTAAAAGCGGACTGTGAAATAAACCGCTTGACTTTATTTTCGGATCTTGAATTTCTATTTTATCTTCGGCAACTCACATTATTAATTTCGGAAAAAAACATTTCCACGCCCGGAAATACCAGCTATTCGCCGTAAACTGAAGTTTTATTGAACTGATAAGGAATCTTTGAAAAGTCTCCCTCTTTAACTCTGAAGTTCATTTCGGAAGCCGGGGCAAATTCGATTATAAAGGCTCTACGTTGTTGTTCTTAATCAAAACCTGTATCTTTTTGTTTGTTTATCCTTTTCCCGGTCAAAGGTCGTCAAGGGTCCCGATTTACCCGGATCAGAAACTATTATATATTTTATCTATAGAATAATTAATAAGCTATGGGAGAAATAACACGGAAAAATATAGGTGAAGGTAGAACGAGCTTGAGACTCCTGCTGGGAGCAGCGACAGAAAAGAGGATGACTGGCAGACCGTCAGCCATTCTTTTTCAAGAATTATATTAAAACTTGGAGATAATTATATGTCCAGTATAGACGAACACATAGTTGATCAGAGCAAGTACATTGTCGATGTCGCTTTGAAACTACGCAATCTCGACCTTGAAATTGCTAAAAATCCGAACTGCTACGAGCTTAAGTCGAGGCGGTTTAAAGTACTGGAAGACCTTCACGACAAAACCCGCGCAGAAATGGTGCAGGCTGCAGCCGAACTCCGTAAAAACAGGAGTCTGGAACATTGTGCTGACTGCATGAGATGTGATTATTATAAGGAGTTTGTCTGAGTTGCAATTTTGTCGCTGACTTTCCAGTGCCCTCGCGTGTCCATGGTCACAACAAAAGTGGTTCGGCAGTGACCCACCATGTGAGTCCATGACATCTTCCCTAATTTGTTCAATAACTTTTCTTTTCACGGATTAGAGGATTTTTCTACATTTTTCAAAAATCCAGGGCCAGAAACCGGATTCGTAATTGAACAAAAATAAGCAGGCTTTCTTTCAGGCAGGAGAATTCTACAAAAACAGCGGTGAGCATCTACAGGGGGAACTGATACGAATATAGGTTCTTATCCGGTTTTTTCTTGAAAAAACGGAGCTGAGAAAGAAAACCGGGACTTTACGATTCCTTTCGTTTTTGGGGCGTGTCCCCAAGTTCTTGAACCGGAACTCTGAACATTAGTAATTCCTCTAAACTCCATAGTGATCAGTTAATTTTTCCGCCATTGCTGGAGTTCTTTGGAACCATTTTCTTTAGCTTGAAAACGCTTTCAAGCACTTTCATCTGGCATGAAAGTACTTTATGCACTTTCATTTTTTGTGCCTGTTATTCGGAGAATTTCATGTGCGTTTTTTGTGCCTGTTATTCGAAGATTTCATGTTCGTTTATGGGTTTACCATGGAAGAAAAAATTGAGTCTCAGTACTCCTTCAATTACTATTAAAAAGGTCTCATCCTATTGCAAATAATTTGCATGTCTTTCATTATTCTTTGTATTACTCTTTATATTAGTCTGGAAAATGTAACAAAAATCGCTTCTATGGAGTCTGTTTTCACTTCTCGGTGGCCCAATAAGTTAATTTCAATACACACATTAGAAGATGAAAATTTGAAACTCGTATAAGTCCTAATATTTTTCAGGCATATCTATAAAAAACAGATTAAAATAACTAATCAGCAAAACTCTAATAAACTATGTGATCTGACTGGATTTGACGGTTAAAAATTCTGAATAGGCAGGCATTTTTCTTCAAAAAAAGAACCTATTTTTTATAGATGTCTCGCTTTCTGGTACGCAAAATAAAGTAAACTGTCTCAGGGTATTCCCATGTTAGAAGAACTCCTCACAACCCTCACTTCCAGGCAAAGAGATGCGGTTAAACACGTTTCAGGCCCTCTATTGATTCTTGCAGGGGCAGGTACAGGCAAGACCACGACAATCACTGGCAAAATTGCCTGCATGATCAAAAGGGGAATTAAGCCGGAAAAGATTCTCGCCCTTACTTTTTCAAGGGAAGCTGCCAGAAATATGGAAAAGAAAATCTATGAACTTCTGGGGCAGGGAACTAATGTGAAGGTGAGTACTTTTCACGCTTTCTGTGCCGAATTGATAAGAGATAATTCTGAAAAGTGTGGGGTCTCGGAGCAATTTACTATTTTTGAGGAAATTGATGCAGCTATCCTGATTTATAAGGAACTGGGTACAACTTCGAGAAATGCAGCCTTATATTCCAGCACAATTGCAAAAGCAAAGGACCTGAACATTTCTATTAGTAAGTTCAAAGATTATCTTGAAACAAGAAAGGAATCGCTACTTAATTTTGCTGAAGAAAGTAGATTGGAGCAATTTTATAACGAGTGTAAGATCAACCTGAACACGTTTCATTTAAAAGGAAAAGACCAGCAAAAAGCCCTGAAAGATGAAAAGAAAAAATGGCAGGAATTTATCGGACTTTATGACGAATACCGGAAATATGCTGATTTCGTTCATGCCTGGGAAACCTATGAAGAGAGAAAGAAAATCCTGAACTGCCTTGATTACGGGGACCTTAACAGGATTGCCCTTGATTTCCTTAATACGTATGGCACAGCAGAGTTGAATGATGCTTATACCCACATTATTGTGGACGAGTTTCAGGACACCAATTACGTGCAGTTCGAACTTATCAAACATCTGACTGCAAGGGAGCAAAATATTACAGTGGTTGCGGATGCAAACCAGAGCATCTACGCCTTCCGGGGAGCATACTCAAACAATATTGAGGAGTTCAAAAAGCAGTTTGGGATTTCAGAAAAAGATGTTGTATCCCTTGATACGAGTTTCAGGTCAACAAATAAGATCTTAAAGGTAGCCCACAGGCTGATCTCACATAACTATCCCGAGGATCGAAAAAGTGAGTGTCTCCTCCTCAAAAACTGCAATGACAACGAAGGCAAAAATGTTGTCGTCCAGGAAACAAAAGACGACGGTGAAGAAGCAAGAAAAGTCGTCGAGCAGATCGAACTCTATATCGAAAAGGGTATTCCACTAAAAGAAATTGCAGTCCTTTATCGAACCCATACCCAGGGAAGACAGATCAGGCAGGCGCTCCAGAGGCGCGAAATTCCTGTGATTGTGAAGGATGATGCCGATTATCTAAAACAGCCCGAAATCAAGACCGTACTTTCCTATCTCTACATATTAAACAATCTTATGGATCCTACTCCCAGAGGCACAGAGGCATGGTGGCGACTCTTTCATTACAATAACAGTCTTGATAATAGCGATTCTGTTCGGATAGGAGAGTACATCAAGAAAAACAAAGTTCTTTTTCAGGAAGCCATTTACCATCATCTAAATGATACAGGGTTAAGTGAAAACGGATTCAGTACTGTCGAAAAAGTGAAAGAAACAATCAGAATTCTTAGTGAGAAAAAACTGCTGGATGTTTCTGACCTTTTACTCGAAATTTACGATCTAAGTGGAATTGTAAGACACCTTAACAGGCTGGATACGCTGAAAACCAGGGAAGCTTTCCTTAACCTCCGAAACCTGCACGAAATGGCAAAGAATTTTGAGCAATTTCATAATAGAGAGCTTTTTGGCTTCATCGATTACCTTGAGATCCTTGACGAGATGGGTGGCAACCCTGCATCTGCAAAAATCAGGGAAGATGATGCTGTAAGCCTGATGAGCATCCATGCAGCAAAAGGGCTTGAATTCGGAGTTGTTTTTGTAACCAGCATGGCAAAAGACAAATTCCCTCTATTACGGGGCGGGCAAGATTTTCTGATTCCGCTGGAAATGATGGAACAGTACCGGGACCTTTTCTCAGCGCAGTTAAGTGAAACAGAGCTTGAGAAGGCGATTAAGGAGCGGAAAAAAGAAATAAGATTTGAAGAAGAACGCCGGCTCTGTTACGTGGCATTTACAAGAGCAAAAGAAGACCTTATACTTTCGCTTTCTCTGGAATACGGCGGCAAGGAGCGGGAGCCTTCCGAGTTTTTGATGGAAATCGGATATGACCACTGGCGGGACCTGGAAATTCCTCTGGACAGGGAAGCAAGCACTAACATAGAAATGGAAACTTCTTTTGATGAGCTTGATCTATCTTACCGAAGAGACCTTGAGATAAAAACCGCAGGCCTTGTAAAAGACAACGAACTTGAACGGGAGAAAAACAGGTGTATACAGCTGCTTGTTGAATCCCTTGATAAGGACCTTGAGGAAGCTGTACACTACCTTATGGTATATAGAGCTCTAAGAGATGGTGGATGTGGTAATTACCTTGAAGAAATGCAGCAAAAATGGAGCCTGATAGATCCTGCTGAGAAGGCGGAGAAAATCTTTGCAAAAATGAAGGCCAGAAGCAATGGCTTAAGGTTCAATCCGGAAGCATTCAGTTTCAACTTTTCTGCTTTGAAGGCATATGAGAATTGTCCTAAACAGTATGAATTGCAGGAAATCCTGCGCATGCCAAGCCGGAAGAGCGAAGATTCGACAGGAGCTATGACTAAAGGAAGTTTCGTACATGAAGTGCTTGAAATTGCAGTTAAAGAAAAAGTTTCGGAAAAGCAGGCACTCTATCGGATAGCAGAAGCTCTTCACAAAAAGCCTGACTGGACGTATGTGAATCTTGAATCGACTCTCCCTTTTTTTGAAGTATTCTGGCTCCGAAACAAAGACAGGATTTCAAAAAATCTGATGGTCGAAAAATGGTTTAGCGTTCCTATAGACGGCTTCGTTTTTAAGGGGATAATCGACAGAATTGATTCGCTTGACCCCTCCAAAAAAGAGGTCGAAATCATCGATTACAAGACCGGGAAGTATGATGTGAGTCCCGAAGACCGTTCAAGGCAGCTCCTGCTCTACGCAAAAGGCTTTGAACACATGTATCCCGGATACAGGGCGAAGCGGCTCACACTTGACATGCTGGCCATGGAAAAACCCAGGAGTTTTGAGCTGCAGGAGGACGGGGAGTACAGGAGTAATGAAGGCAGGGTAAGTCCCCTTGACAGAGGAGCGATTGCCTCTATGGTGGAGACTGCACGAAATATTGCTCATGATTACGAGCAGGGGTTTAAGAAAACAAATGATCCTGAAATCTGCAAAGAGTGCGGGTTCAGGCTGTACTGTGAAGGGATTGATCTTTGAAAATTTGGAAACCGGAGTATAGAAGGCAGTGTACCTGGATTTATGTAAAATTCTCTCTATACCCTTTTACTCTTCTTTTTTGATTACTGTTCCACTCATGACCATCAGAAACAATTAACTTGACACCTCTTAAGCCTCTTTCTTTAAGGTCTTCGAATAGATCTTGCCAGAACAGAGAGTCTTCACTGTCTGCCAATCCTGTTCCAAGAATCTCACGGTAACCGTCATCCCTGATCCCAGCAACTACAAAAAGAGCTTTATTTTCGTAATGAAGTCCATCTCTCACTTTAAGATAAGTAGCATCAATAAACAAGTAAGGAATTTCATGTTCTATTCGCTTTGAGAGGAATTCGCAAACCTTTTCTCTCATAACGTTTTGCACCAGATTGAAGAAGAGCTTCTTCTTCCATTACAAGGTTTAAAAACCAGGTAATTAGCTGACGAATTCCATCTTCCTGATCGATAAGATAATCTGTTATAAATGAGATTATATTAACCATTGACTCTGCATCCTGTTTTTTGTGGTGAAAGAAAAAAGATACAGAGTCAGCCATATTTTACAGAACTTTCGGTACGCTATCCATTATTTTTAGATTGAGAGGTTCACATGGAGGGTAATACTATTTATTCCATTTGCGTTCAGTTGACCGCAGACGAAACGGCAATGAAAGAACTGAAAGCGATTTATGATAAATATATCCCGTATTTAAAGCCTAATAAAAAAAATGCTGCAGAAATAATTGACCATATCAAAAGCAAATATCCAACCGAGGAGGATGCTTCTGCAAGGGCAAAAAAGGTTGTGGAACTGAATGCACTGGAGCATCGGGAATATTTGCCCGATGGTATATTTCAGGAGGATATCGCTTTCGATACAACAACCCTAATCGTAAAAAACGAGGGAGCCGGAAGAACCCTTTACGATAAACAGGAGCAGGATTATTCTGACCTGCTTAAAGAACAAAAAAGTTTAATGAAGAATATTGAAGAATTGACTTTTGAGACATGTCCCATTGTTATCGGCATTGAAAAACACAGTGGATATGTTTTTGTTGAAGGCAGCCCGTCCCTTGCGGATGAAATAACACTGCTTCAGGGTTTAAACGCAAAGGAACTTAAAAACATATATCTGGTCGCTCACTATATTCAAATACTGAATAAGAACAATCAACTGGAATCCGTCCTGAATCGTTAGATTGTTTCTGTTTTGTGATATTCTGGTTTCTGTTTTGTGATATTCTGGTTTCTGCTTGATAACTTTCATTTATGGACGAGATTTGTTCAGAATTTCCGCAAAACGATTGAAAAAATATTCGGTGACTGCGAATCAAACTGCAGCTTAAACAAAAGATATATTGGAATGACACATTTTTCCATACAATCATTTTACGAGGCATATTGTGAAAATAAAAACTGCGTCTATAGGCATGGTTTTACTCCTTATAGGGGTTATAACAGCTGTCTCCTTCTCGCCTGGCTGTACTGAGCAGGAAGGAGCCCCTGTTGAGCCTTCTGATAATACTTCTACCGAACCTGCAGAAAACACTCCTGCTGAGCCTTTAGAAAACGCTACAGAGGAACTCGAACCAGTTTCTGCCGACGAGATCATCGGCATCAAGTGGCAGTGGACCAGCTTCCAGGACTCTGACAGCCCTGAAACCCGGATAACGGTGTCTGACCCTGAGAACTATACGCTTGCCCTTTTCCCTGAAGGCACATATTATATAAAAGCCGACTGCAACAGCGGCAGCGGAACCTATACACTGGAAGGAAACAACTTAACCCTCGGTCCGGCTGCTATTACGCTTATGGCATGCGGGCCTGAGTCTATGGACGGCGAATATCTCTCCCTTTTACCCAGCGTGGGATCAGCAGCTCTGGAGGAAGGACAGCTTGTCCTGTATCCCGGAGTCGAAGGTGACAAAATGTTCTTTACTAATGGAGGAGAGGCTAAGCAGTAAAACTGGATTTTGAATTGAATCTAGCAGATAGAGGCTCGAACAGTTATAGAGCTTCATTATAAGAGCTTAATTATAATTTTTTTATTAGATGTTGAGATCTTTAATTCATGATGGCAAGTCACTGTAGTGTGAATTCATAAGTAAGTATTGATATCGCGAAGTTGAAGAGCCCAATAAGAAATAAATTTTTTGACCATCTATTTTTCTCCTGAAGCTCTTCATATTCATAATCATAATTTGCCCTTACCCGGTCCCCACTCGCGAAAGAGCCTGACAAAACTCCTGCTATAACAAAAAAAATCAACCCGGTTAAGCCTACGATGTCTATAATGAGCCCAAGGTCTTCCTTCAGGAATGCTGCGACAGCTGCAATAATAAAAATTCCCGCATCGATAAATAGTAAACTTTTCATCCGTTCCACCGTTTCATTTATTTTATTATAAGGATATAATAGTTTATTGGTGGGTTCAACTTTCTTCGCAAGAAATCGGGCGTTTTTAGTCAAAATAGCCGAGTATCCTGTGACGGTTTCAGCAATTGCATGATCTGAATTTCATTTACGAAGTCCTTGATAAGTCCTTGATATGTCAAGAAGAAATCTCTTGCGAGTTACTTTCTTTCCTCTCCTCCTCCATCAGATTCCAACAACTTTAAAAGCAATGCCCTGTATCAAAATGTGAATTTTAATGTTACGGATAAGGGTTAACAATTCCCTGATTTCCTTCTTAAAACGCCGGGCTGTTTTCCCCGGACCTTCAACCGTAGAAGCTTTATGAGAGATTAAAATGGAACTTGACGAAGTCATAATCACACGGGCAATATTTGATGAGTATTCTAAAACCTTCCTTGACTACACGGACATCGATGTAGCACTTGTGGGAGGGGGACCTGCAAACCTTGTGGCTGCAAAGTACCTGGCTGAAGCCGGGGCAAAGGTTGCCATTTATGAGCAGAAGCTGTCACTCGGGGGCGGCATGTGGGCGGGCGGCATGATGTTCCCGCGCATAGTTGTGCAGGAAGAAGCCTGCCATGTCCTGGACGACTTCGGGATCAGGTATAAAGAGTACCAGCCCGGGTATTATGTGGCAAACTCCGTGGAATCCGTCGGGAAGCTGATTGCAGGGGCAACTTCGGCAGGGGCTGAGGTCTTTAACCTTGTGAGCTTCGAAGACGTCATGATCCGGGAGAATGACAGGGTTACTGGAATTGTCATCAACTGGGGGCCTGTCACAACCCAGCGCCTGCATGTGGACCCGCTCATGATCCGCACAAAACTCGTGATTGACGGGACAGGGCATGATGCGGTTGTCTGCAACACAATTCTCCGTAAGATCCCGGACGCAAAGATCGGAGAACTCGGGCTGCTCGGGGAAAAACCGATGTGGTCTGAGGTCGGCGAGCGCCTGGCTGTGGACGCAACCCAGGAGATCTATCCCGGGCTGATTGTTGCAGGCATGGCTGCAAATGCCGCAACCCGTGCCCCGAGAATGGGACCCGTCTTCGGGGGTATGCTCCTTTCCGGGGAAAAGGCTGCAAAACTTGCCCTTGACAGGCTTAAAAAGATCTGAGCTTTGCCTGAAGCCCGCGAGACCTGGCTGGAGCCCGCTCTCAAGCGCGCGCCTGAAACAACCCGAGCCGGGCTGATGCGGGACTTTTATCCACTCAAACTGCCGGAAGGCAGAAAACTTCCATCTTCCTGGAAAGCTTTCCCGCTTTTACCGGCAAAAACTTTATATAAAAAAACTCCTTCTATAGGTTGCTTCAAACCTGAAGTACCAGACCCTGTGGCCGGGGTAGGGTAGAGGTCCATCCTGTGGCCCTGTGGAGGCTACGACCCGAGTTCGATTCTCGGTCCCGGCCCTAAATATTTTTTTTATGTTTTTTACCTTGTCTTATATTCTCTGGATTTTTCTCTTCATTCTGCTTTTATGGTGTTTAAATCACCTGTTTTATGAGGTTTCAATCCACCTCTAATTTAATATCCAACTGCGCTCTATACTCCAATCTTCAGTTATCAAACAAAGGAAACGAGAACTGATATGAAAGCACTCATCATAGACGGCTATGTGGATGAGCCCGCCTGCCTCGGGGTTCCTCCTTATCTATCTCCTTACGCCCGCTACATAGCAGGAGCTCTGAGAGAGCGCGGGCTTTCCGAAAAAGAAATTCACTACCTGACAATCGATACCCTGCGGGAAAACCCTCCCGGAGCTGGCGACCTTATAGGAAAAGCAGATCTTCTGGTCATTATTGCAGGCATGACCGTGCCTGGAAAATACCTTCGGGCATCCCCTATCACACCGGGAGAGATCGAAACCGTTTTTAGGGCTGCGAACGGGGTAAAGGTCATCGGGGGCCCTATCAGGCTCGGTTTCAGCAGCGAAGGTGGAAGGGCTGCAAAAGGGACGGAAGGCGGGATCAGCCTGGGAGAAGCCGTACTTGCAAAAATGGATATCGAGGCTTTTGTTTACGATCTTTTTGAGGAGGGAGCTGTTGGGAGCGGAAGCGGAAACGAAAGCCGTGGAAGCCATTCTGCCAGGCTGAAAGCCCCGGAATCCGTTGACCACCGTTTCAGGACAACAACAGAGATCGGACGCTGGGGGCCTAAAGGGGCTTTTTTGATTCGACAGCACCCTGACTACCCTTACTGCATGTGCGAGCTTGAAACCTACAGGGGCTGCGGCAGGCAGGTCCACTGCTCCTTCTGCACCGAACCATTTTATGGGGCTTCGGACTACAGGCCTGTCGAGGACGTCATCGCCGAAGTCTCTGCACTTTATTCCCATGGAGCCCGCTATTTCAGGATAGGAAGGCAGCCTGATCTTTTTTCTTACCACGGGACCGATGCAGGAGGCCCTGTTCCGAGACCCATGCCTGAGGTTCTTGAAAAGCTTTATCGCGGAATCCGGAATTCCGCACCCGAACTTTCCGTGCTCCACATGGATAATGCAAACCCTATAACCCTGGCAACATATCCCGAAGAGTCTGAGCAGATTCTGAAGACGATTATCAAATATCACACTTCCGGAGATGTAGCAGCTTTCGGCATGGAGACTGCTGATCCGAAGGTAGTTGCAGCAAATTCCCTCAAGGCAAGTTCCGAAGAGGTTTTTGAGGCGATCAAGCTGGTAAACAGGCTGGGAGCCGGGCGCGGGGCAAACGGGCTTCCGGAAATTCTTCCGGGCATTAATTTCGTTCACGGGCTAATGGGGGAGACGAAAAAGACCTTCCAGCTGAACTATGATTTTCTGCAGCAGGTGCTTGATTCAGGGCTGCTTCTCCGCAGAATTAATATACGGCAGGTTATGGCATTTCCCGGAACTCCGATGTACGGCAGGGATGAAGCTGCAGGGAAACATAAGAAACTCTTTCTGGATTATAAGGAACAGGTCCGGAAGAACATCGACCTTCCAATGCTAAAGCGGGTCGTGCCGGAAGGAACGGTACTGAGGGATGTAATGTGCGAGGTGCACGACCGGGGGGTTACTTTCGGAAGACAGCTTGGTTCTTACCCTCTGCTTGTAGGAGTCCCTTCCCTCATGCCTCTGCGGAAATTCACGGACATTACCGTCACAGGGCACGGAATGCGTTCGATTACCGGAATTCCCTATCCCCTGCAGATAAACACCGCATCTCCTGCCCTTATCCGGGAAATACCGGGGATCGGCAGAAAAGCGGCGGATTCCATAGCTGCCGGAGTTCCCTATGCTGATAGAGAGGATTTTCTCAGGAGAGTAGGTGAAGGAGAAAAGATTATCGGGTTTATCGAAATTTGATGCGCTAAAGAAATCTGAGACTCTAAATATGAGATTCTAAATCCGATGTTCTGAACTTAATACCCTAAATCCGATGCTCTAAATCTAATATTCTAAATCCGATGCTCTAAATCTGTACTCTGAATCGGATTTGTTCTTCTTTTTCTTTCTTTTTCCGGTGTTCTATTCTTAGTGATATTTTTTATGCATCTACTCCTGAAATCGTAAATTTTATTCAGGAAAATCCATTATCAGCCGGACAACATTTCAAATTTCTGGAGCTAAAAGCTCCAAATATTTCAAATAAACAGCTATTTATTCAATCCCGAATCATTTATAAATGGGGTATTCAAGGGGGAGTTGCTTGAGCAGAAGCGAAGAAAATATTTGTAGATTTAAGCTTGCCTTTCAATTGAGCTTTATTTTATGGGTCATGCTTGGAATTCTCATGTTTTATGCTACTGTTGAGGCGCAGTCCCGAATGTTTGGGACATTTCTACTCCTTTGTTCGGTTATCCTTTTCACACCTTTTCTGCCTGACGGCACCGACTATAAAGAAATCGAAAATCTGGAAGACTATAAGGAAGAACCATTTGAAGCATGAGTTTACCCCGCAAACAGCAAGGCTTTATTCCAGAATATTTTAAAGCTTTACTTTTTTATAAAAAATCCTCTTTGCTATTTCAGCTGTGAGGATGTACAGTCCTATAATTGCTCCAATAATTAAAACAACTGAAATGGGGAGGGGCTTGAAACCAAAGATGGCTGCAAACGGGGTTAGAGGGAACACTAAAGTAAGAGTTCCGATAAGCAGGGTGGCGGTAAGCAGGTATTTTCCGGGTCTGCTCCTGAAGAAAGGTTTTCTGCTTCGGATTACCAGTACTATCATTGATGCCGAAATTACGGACTCGACAAACCATCCTGTTCTGAACTCTTCTGTCATTCCGGGTAGAAGAAGGAGCAAAGTGACAAAAGTGAGATAGTCGAATACCGAACTTGTAATCCCGAATGTTATCATAAACTTGCGGATAAAATCTATGTTCCAGGTGTGCGGTTTTTCTATCATCTCCCTGTCCACGGCGTCTGTGGCTATTGTCATTTCAGGAAAATCCGTCAATAAATTTGTTAGCAGGATTTGTTTTGGCAGCAGGGGGAGGAAAGGCAGGAAAAGAGATGCTCCCGCCATACTGAACATGTTACCAAAGTTTGCACTTGTAGCCATGAAGACGTATTTCAGGGTATTGGCAAAGGTTTTTCTACCTTCCTTCACTCCTTCTACAAGTACACCCAGATCTTTTTCAAGCAAAACAATATCTGCAGCTTCTTTGGCAACATCTGCGGCAGTATCGACAGAAATTCCCACATCTGCAGCATGAAGGGCTGAGGCGTCATTGATACCGTCTCCAATATACCCAACTACATTTCCACTTTTTCTAAGTGCAAGAATAATTCTCTCTTTCTGGTTTGGTTCTACCTCAGCAAAGACATCGGTATCGTTTACCTGTTTTATCAGGGCCTCGTCACTGGCCTGATTGAGTTCATTTCCGGTAATGACCGATCTATTCTTTATCCCAATCTCCCGGCTGATGCTTGCAGCTACCAGTCTGTTGTCTCCTGTAATGACCTTCAAAGAAATTCCAAGGTTCTCCATATTCTGGATTGTCTCAGCAATTCCCTGTTTTGGCGGGTCAAAAAAGAAGAGAAAACCTAGAAAAGTCATATCTTTTTCCTGCTTCTTACTGATAATTGTCTGTTGTCCGATTTTCCTGTATGCAACCCCCAGAGTTCGAAGTCCTTTTCCGCTGAACTCTTCAAACTGCTGCTCGATCTTCTCCCTCAAATCGGAAATTTTCACAGGTTTTTCTCCTGCGGTCTCAGCTGAGGAACACACTTCAAGAATATCAGGGAGAGCACCTTTAGTAATCATCAGGTTCATATTGTTATTTGAGACAAGGATGCTCAGTTTCTTGCGCACGAAATCATAAGGTATTTCATCCAGCTTTCGGTACACGGAAAGATCAAACCTGTTTTGTGCAAGGATTGCCCTGTCTATCGGGTTGTTAAAGCCTTTCTGATAATAGGCATTGAGACAGGCATAAAGGAGGACTTTTTCGCTTTGTTTTCCTTCCAGGTCTTTAAATGAATGAAGCTGCAATTCCCCCTCTGTCAGAGTGCCGGTTTTATCAGAGCAGAGAATGTTCATGCTGCCAAGATTTTCAATGGAGGCAAGCCTCTTGACAATAACTTTCTTCTGTGCCATATCTCTTGCACCATGAGAGAGATTGACACTGATGATCGCAGGCAGTAACTGAGGAGTCAATCCGACGGCAAGAGCAAGGGAAAAGAGAAAGGAGTCAAGGATCGGGCGCTGGAGATATACATTGATTGCAAAAATTGCTGTCACCATCAGCATAGTAACTTCCATCAGGAAATGCCCGAACTGTGTAATTCCTTTTTCAAATTCGGTTTCCGGCGGCCCGAGTTTCAATTTTGCTGAAACCTTCCCGAATTCTGTTTCTCCCCCGGTGAAGATTGCCACTGCTTTTCCATTCCCACTGACCACACTTGTCCCCATCCAGAGAGAATTCGTACGTTTTCCCAGTGGGGTTTCTGCTTTCAGCACACCGGTTTCTTTTTCTACAGGAAAGGTCTCTCCCGTGAGGGTGGCTTCGCTGACAAAAAGATCCTTTGAGTCAAGAATCAGGCAGTCCGCAGGGACAATATCTCCCGAATTGAGAACGACTATATCCCCAGGTACGACCTCTTCTACAGGGACTTCCTTTTCTTCCCCATCTCTGAGCACTGCTGCTCTTATCTGCACTGTGGCCAATAGCTTCTCAAAAGCATCTGAAGCCCCCTTTTCCTGCCAGAATCCAAGCAGGCTGCTGATAAAAATAATAGTTACGATAATTATCGTATCCGTCGGGTCATGCAGAAAAAAGGACATCCCGGCTGCAAAAAGGAGAATAAGGGTAATTGGACTCTTAAACTGGGAAATCAGGATCTTCAGAGTATCTGACCGTTTTCTTGGTTTTAAAACATTCGCCCCATATATTTTAAGGCGTGCAATGCTTTCGGAACCTTTCAGACCTTCGGGTCCTGCCTGGAGTTCCTGCAATATCTCAGATACAGGAACACTCCAGAAAGCGAGCTCTCTCTCCTTATACGCCAAACATACGGCTCCTTATTTCCGGTTTGGTTTTCTCAGGCTTCGGCAACTCCCAGGATTCTGGCAAGCTCTGTGCCCTCGCTTCCTATGGATGAAAGTTCACCTGAAGCCTCAGACTTCGAAATGTATTTTTCGGTCCGGACGCTTCCTGGCTCCTCCATCTTAATTGTGACTTCCCCTTTGGTGTACCCTCTTTCAATGCATTCCCTTACGAGCTTCCCATATATGCCGGCTATAATCTTCAGGCAGTCAAACACAATGTTCTCTTCAACAGCGTTTTTCCCGTCCAGCATGACCCGTCTGAGCCTTCTGAAGTCGACGGATTTTGTAAAGAACTCTTTGAGCTTTCCCATAAACATATAGAGAGCTTCACTATCTATGAGAGGAGCCAGTTTTTCGTCTCCTGTTATATCATGGTTTCCATGCATGATCAGGAGAGTCATTTCATCTGCAGAGATTTTGAACATGTGCTCTGCATCCTTGTCTTGAAGTACTGTTCTGACGCTGTTTCCCTCGTACTCGATGCTCATAATACGGAAATCGGATACATCCATTTTCTTTGCTTTTTCTTCCCTGGACAGGATGCCGCTCTTTGCCCATACGGGCAGGGTAAGTTCCTGAAGGTCCTCGACTTTTAGTGAATCATGAGAAAAGTGCAGTTCAAACTCGTACTGTACGCCGTTAACTGAACTGACCTGCCGTCCTTTCATTTCTCTGGCTTCTACTGAAGCATAGTAGGCATTCTCGGCCCCATAGATGCTCGTTTCAAAAAAAGGGCTGAGGGTTGTGAGTATCCGGGTTTCAAGCTGCTGCACTTCCGTAAGTGCCTGCCTGTTTTGCCTATCAATGTCTTCAAGCCTTTCATTCTTTTTTAACAGAGCTACCGTTGAAGCGGCCTCAATTGTTTTTGCTTTAATTTCAAGAATCTCCGCGGACTCGATTTCCTGCGCACGTTCTTCGATATAACTGATAACGTCTTTCTGGAACCTGTCTATCTCCTCAAGCTTTTCCTGAGAGGAAGCCGTCTCTTCTTTAGTCCCCTGCTTTATCCCTATAATTGATTTTTCGAGCAGTATAGCTTCTTTTGAAATCCTTATGAAGTCCTGCAGATCCTGGATAAAATCCCTCTGAACAGGAAGTTCCGTAGAGTCCTGAAAAGTGTACTTCATTTTGAGTTCCTCCCCTGTACATGAAATGTCTTTTGTTAAATTATGTTTTTACACATTTAAATCTGTGAGCATATACTTTTTAGAAGGAGAAGATGACTCCTTCAATTTCCAGTATTTTTTTCATTACAGTTTTGATGAACTCCTTTATGAAGAGTGCCCACATTTGTATATTTTCGGTGTAGTTATCTAAAAAAATATCCTGGTTTTTAAAAAATCAATTTTCAAAAAATCATTATTATTAAACATATATTTTTTATCTCGGACTATATTTAGTTTCCAATAATTTTTAGAAAGATTTATATCAAATATTTGCATAAGTTACATCATATTATCGTCACAAGATAATATAAAAAGACATATACTATATTAAATGTGAAATATTTGTGGCCCATAGGAATTCGCCAGGTTGCGAATTTGCGGTTTGCAATTAATAGGTATATGTCTGATGTCCCGAGCTGACCCGTCAGCTCAGGTAATAAAAACGGGGTTGGTTTATAATTCCCCTGCCGCGCAAGAATTAATGGGGTTAAGACTTGTCGCTCCGGGGGTAGAGGCTAACACACTCCGGCCTGAAAAGGTTTCGGAGAAGTGGTGGCTTTTTGATCTACTAATCGAGGATAAAATTGATCAGATTAATTAAGTTATGGAGGTGAGACGAAAAGCAGTTTTATAAATAAAAACTGTAAATTTCCTACAGTCTTGTTTTATTTAATTTTTAACCGATAATTAATTTCAGAATTTATAGACTGTTTGTAGGATTGTGTTCAAGCTAACTGGAATCTGCTACAACTCGCAACTTTAAAAATTTATTTAGTATAATATAATATTCAATGTTAGACTCAGAATAAAATTGAACATTTGCGGAATCTAGGTGCAGAATATGAAACAAAAAATAATACTATTTAGTGCACTGCTAATTATGTTCCTTTTAGCAGGAACGGCAAGTGCAATTGATACGGAGAATACAGATACTGTATCGCTTCCAGTTGATCTGTGCGTTGATAGTATCACCTACAGCGACGAAGGTCCTTTCGGGTTTGGAGATGTTGTAGAGATCACTGCAACCTTCAATAAACCCGTCGTGTATGCAGAGTTAACTGTTTGTGACTACTATCTGGATCCCACCGTCATTTTAATGACTCCAACGGATGACAGTGGTACTGTCTGGTGTGGTGAATATTTAGTTCCAGACGGTGTAAACGATGCGGTTGACGTGATAGTATATGGAGCAACAAGCTTAGGTGACGAGGTTGAGGCACCTGATTATTACGCCTTTGTTATTGACAACGAAGCTCCAAAGTTTACTATAATTGAACCTGATCTTGGTGTCAATACAAATTGTGTACTCTTCAATATCAAGGCTGTCGATAAACTGAGTGATACAATTGCCTATGCCATCTTTATCAACGATATCGAGAAGAAAACAGGGATTGTGAATTCTAACGGATATGTAACATATGAGCCTGAGCTGGCTGATGGCTGTTATCAATGGAGAATCGAACTCGAAGACGAAGCAGGAAATATTTGTGTCCCTGAAGTCGACTTCGACCTGTACGTGGACACCGAATGCCCGAGTGCAGTAATTATTTCCCCGGAAGACAGCTGTGTCGTCAGCACATATCCCGATCCCGTTGATCCCCTCGATCCCCGCTTGGATCCCCTCGATCCCTTATTTGATCCCTTCTTTGGGCCCGATCCTTTCCTGACATTCAGTTTCACTGCTGAGGACGATTGCTCTGAAGACTATGATCTGGAACTGTGTTACCAGGTGTACATCAACGGAGAACCTGTTGAGGAAATGTCCGGGGCCATGTTCTCTAAAGATCTCGTAAACATAAACGTTCCATCTGGCTTCTTCGAGGACGGGGCTTACACCTGGTACGTTGAAGTTGAGGATATAGCAGGAAACTGCTTTACGAGTGAAGTCCGGGAATTCTATATCGACTGTGAAGGACTTGACGTCTGGCTCAATTTCCCGGCAGATGGTGAGTTCGTTTCTGCATGTCCGGAATTTAACTTCAGTGTTTCAGGAGGGGCAGGGCTGCCTTTCGATTATCAACTGCTCATTGACGGTGAGGTAGTAGAGGAAGGCACGTTCATTGTCGGTGAAGATGAGGTTAACTGCTATTCTGTGACTGCAGAAGTGGACGAAGGCATAGATAGGCTCTGGACCGTGTGTATCACTGACTGTGCAGGCACCGAGTATCAACCTGAGCCGTGTTCTTTCTCTGTTGACTGTACTGCTCCGGCTGCCGTGGCAAACCTGTGTGTTATTGACGCACTGAGCCAATCGGATATGCCCTGGCTCTATACATATGATGAGCCCGGACTGTACGTTAGCTGGGATAATAACATCGAAGAAGATCTTTGCTTCGACCCATACGATCCTTTCTCTACTCCATATGTGGTTTTAATCAGCGAATTCGAGCCTTCATGCATTGAGGATATGCAACTGGCGAACGCTGTAAGCCCACTCGAATCCATATATGATGAAAACGGTGTGTGTACACTTGATACAGACGTCTATATTGGAGGGTGCGGTGGAGAACCCCTCGTATATGGTCAGGACTACTGGGTGGCTGTTATTGCCCTGGATTGGGCTGGCAACTATGACGATTGCTTTGCCGTTTTCGGTCCTGTCCGGACATACGAAGACATGAGCATCATGCTTGATGCAGGCTGGAACCTGAAATCCGTGCCCAAGACTCTGGCTCCGTTCAACGATGACCCGCAATCTGTCTTTGGAGAATGCAGCACAGTAATTTACTGGGACGGTTGCGAATGGGTATTCCCTGACTGTATCGAACCATGCAGGGGTTACTGGGTTTACAGTCCGGAAGCCTGCATAAGCAATGTACAGTTCAAGCCGATGTCACTTGACTGTACAACTCCAGATGTACCACCATGTCTTGACCTTGCTTGTGGATGGCAGATGATAGGACACACCTCTACAGTACCTGTACACTGGTCCGAGACTCTGGGCTCATTGCAGGGCCTTCTGGGCTTAGAGTATAAGTTCTCCAACCTCATCACGTATTCTTGCAATGAAGGTTGGGGCGGCACAATCTCTCTTGGATTCTTTGACCTGTTAGGTGCTGCAGATGAGATGGCTCCATGCCCGGTTGGGGCACTTGAGTTTGATGGTCTTATGGTCCCAGGACAGGGATACTGGGTCTTCATGAAGGAACCCGGTACCTACGCTTCCGTCGAAAACGTGGAGTTCTACGTCGATGGAATCGTGCCCTATGATGGAGCCGACGATGGAGCCGTGCCCGACGATGGAGTCGTGCCCGACGATGGAAACGGTACATTGCCTGACAATGGTACCATCGAAGATCTCATCAATGGTACGCTCGACAATGTTACCCTGTCCTTGTAAGGGGTGAAATTCCGAAAACAGGTAACTTTTCAGCCAGTCAGGCTGAAAGGTTCTTTTTCTTTTTTCTTGTTTTCGTAGCAATCGGAGGTAAATCATGAACAGGATATTAAAAAATAGTTTATTGGGAACAGCTGTACTTCTGTTGTTTCTTCTAACAGCTGCCCATACATGCATGGCAGGGGAAGAAGTCCCGGTCCCTCTGCTTCCGATGACAGTGGAGGGAGTCGCCCTGATTGATGGGGACCCGGCTCCCACAGGCACTGTTGTTGCAGCTTACCTTAATGGGACGCAGGTAGAAGAGTTTCTCGTAAATACTTCCACAGGATATTTCAAGTTCTGGATTTCTGGAACTGTCGAGGATGAAGGAAAACCCGTTACCTTTACGGTTGATGGGAAGGATTCGGGAAAAAGTTTTGACTGGGGAACCGGTAAGCAGGTCTCATCCCTTGAACTTTCGGTCGGTGTTGTAGCTGATTCCGGGAGTTCTAAGAAGAGTTCAACTTCAAGTACAAGTTCCGGATCGGCAGAAACCAATGAATCAGAAACTTCCGGAGCTGAGGTCATTGAAAGTTCAGTTTCTAAACCGGAGGTAGAAGTTCAGGAAACTGTCCCGGAAAACACTGCTGTCGATTCAGGTGAAAATGCCGGAGCCGAACAGAGTTCAGGATCTTCAGAGGAATCCTCTGGAACAAGCAGTACTCCAGGTTTCCAGATTATTTATGCGGTTGCAGGCCTCATTCTGCTCACTTTCGGCTCAAAGCTCGGGGGGGCAAGAAGGAAACCCTAACGGATTTTTCTAATAGGATCTGCACGGGTAACATGAAAATCTCAAGGTGATAAGGTGACCATCAAGGACAAATACTTAAGAACATTATTGTGCCTGGTTATTCTGGTACTGGGCATATCCCTTGTTCCGGTTGCATCTGCCAGCGATACCATTCCTTCGCTTCCCAATGTATTTTATGGAAAGCTGATTACAGGCGATGCAGATGTACCCGCAGGAACGATAATTTCAGCTTATATAGATTCCGAGCTTGCTGGCTCTAAAGCAATCGTGAAGGCAGGAGAGTACAATCTGGATGTCTCGGGTACAGAGGAAGATAATGGAAAGGAGATTATCTTCAAGCTGGGCCTCGTTGAATCCGAGCCTGTTTCCGTGACCTATCAGCACGGCGCTGCGCCGTTGAAACTCAATCTTACTTTTGAAGGGGATTTTGTATCTCCAGTCATAGAAAGCTGCTCTGCGTCTCCTGTGTACATCCTGAATGACGGAGAGGATTGCTCAGCTATCAGGGCGAAAGTCTCGGATGACTTGTCCGGGGTTCTGTCAGTAACCATCAATCTCACCAGCATAGGTGGAGGAGTGGTTCCATTAACTCCCGAAAGCGGAGGCATTTACACATGCAATGTAGGCAGTACTCTGGCAGGAGAGTTTACACTCCCTCTTACAGCTACGGATTACTTCGGGAATAAAGTTACAGATGAAAACAGCATCTCGATCACTGTAGTTTCGGAAGATGAACTCACGACAAGGTTTGGAGGCGCTGATAAGAGTTTCTCTGCCGAAGAAATCAAAAACATTGTAAATAATAATGAAATCTCCAGCAGGCTCAAATACGCAATTCTGGCAATTTACTTTGCTGACGGGTGGGATCGGATATGAAACGGCATGAGTTTAAAATTGCTTTTGTGCTGCTCCTGACCCTCGTCTTATGCGCGGTGCCGGCTTCTGCAGGCAGTGCAGAAAGGACTCTTCCTTCTTCCGTTAGCACAAGTGAGGTGTTTCAGGTAACGATAAATGTAGCTGATTATGGGGCAGCCGGACAGGTTCTGGAAAAGATTCCTGCAGGTTTCACATTTGTTAACTCGACCCTTCCGGAAGAAGCTGTAACTGTAAATGGCAGCAAGATTTCCTTCCTGCTGATGAACGACAAGAGCTTCAGCTACACCCTTAAGGCTCCTGAGTCAGCCGGTACATACCAGTTCGTGGGTCTTTTAAGGGATATCAACAAAACTGAATTCTCTGTCCTCCCTGCCAGTTCTTCCATCCAGGTCGGGTCAACCCCCAGCGGAGGTTCGGGCGGCGGTTCACACAAGAGCTCAAGCAGCAGTTCAGGTGGCGGAGCTGGAGGTTCCCCCGAGCTCCAGAGCAATGTAGAGGCTAAAGAGCTATCCCAGGCGTTCGTTACCGCTGGAACACACGTAAGGTTCGATTTTCCAAATGGTGTAACCTGCATAAGGTATGTGGAGTTTGACGCCAAGAAAACACTTGGGAAGATCACTACTATTGTCGAAATGCTGAAAGGCCAATCAAAGCTGGTTCCGAGCCTGCCTGAAGGCACGGTTTATAAGAACGTGAACATCTGGGTGGGTTCAGGAGGAATCGCAAACTCTGATAACATCGAAAACGCAGTTGTCGGTTTCAGAGTCGAAAAGGCCTGGTTCGAGGAAAACAAGGTTGATGCAGATTCGTTAAACCTCTGGTACTATGACAATTCATGGAGCAAACTTGAGACCAAGAAATTAGATGAGGACAGCGACACTTACGTCTTCTTCGAAGCCAAGACCCCGGGTTTCGGGCCCTTTGTAATTGTTGCAGCCGCTAAAGCCGAGTCTGGTCCAGTAGAGGTCGAGCCTGTTCCGACCGAAGCTACAGATGATGTGGCATCTGAGCCCGAAAAACCTTCAGGCTGGCGTTCTATGCCTGGCTTTGAATCCGCAGCTTTTCTGGGAACAGTTGGAGCCGCATACTGCGTCATGAGAAGAAAGTTCTAAATGCCTGAATAAATTCCATGTTGAAGCAGCATCCACAGCTGCTTATTTCTTATTTTTCACCCGAGTTTCGCTTCGGGAGCACGAGGTCCGTTTCGCTTCGCTCAAGCGGACTAACTTATGGACAAGTAACGTTAACTTTTCTCCTAACTCCAGCGGACTAGATAAACGATATACTTAATCCATATGAAAGTTGGATTAAAATATGGTTTCCGAGGTCAAGGAAAGTATTTTTTGGACCCGGAAGTCATTTCGCTATAATTCTCGTTTTCTTTTAATACCAGCTGGAATTCGCCTGTTATTTTTTTCTTTCGAGGCAGTCGAGATGATTTCAGCCCTGCAAGAGTAAAGGAAAAAACAAAAAATTCCAGCTTCTGGTATTCTGAATAAACAACCGGCTAATCAGGAACCACCAAAAATCAGCAAAAAGTGCATAGTGGAGAGAAAAAGAAAGAAAAAAGATAGAATAATTCATGAAGATAGAATCGTAATAAGATAGAATCATAATTCAAGGTAATTAAAAGAATATACACCAGCCGGGATTCGAACCCGGGTTCGAGCGTTGGCAACGCCCGGTGATAACCGCTACACTACTGATGTGCGAGGCTGGCAGGGCGCCCTGCCGCTTTTCTATCTATATACTTTCTTATTAATTAAGTTGACCCCCGGAGAGATTTTGCAGGTCCGGGTCCCGAAAAAAATATGTTTTAGTTCCGATTGGAGGGGTTTTTCCATTGCCGGTCAGGGAAGTATTTTTCACCTTTAATGTTTATCTTTTCCTTTTTCTTTAGTCTTTGATCAGGACCCATTCCCTGTCCAGTTTTTGTGGCATTGTGTTTTATATTATCAAGCCAGTATAGATTGGCATCTTTCGTGAGCTGGCAACTAAGTATTAATATATCTCGAAAATATATCGGTCTCTGTACCGGGCTTCTGACTTTGATATTGAATTTTATGAGTGATGGGTTTTGAGCGAGCTTGAAAAACTGATTAACCTTGCAAAAAATGCAGCCGATAAAATCCGGAAGCATAGATTTGTGCGCATAGTTTCACATAATGATGCTGACGGGCTGACTTCAGCCGGGATCATGGCCCTGGCCTTGCTACGGGCAGGGATAGGTTTCCAGCTTTCAATCGCAGGAAAACTGGATGAGGCTGTTATCGAAGAAGTGAACAGTACCGTATCTAAAGGAGACCTGGTCATTTTCTGTGATATGGGGAGCGGACAACCGGAACTTATAGGTAAGGTTGCGGCTGACGTCGTGGTGCTTGACCATCACCAGCCTGTAGGGCAGTCCCCTGCAAAAGCCGTGGTAAACGCCCATATGGTAGGAATCGACGGGGCAACGGATATCTCGGCTTCCGGCACCTGTTATCTTGTAGCCAGGGAACTCGGGACCGGAAACATCGACCTTGCAGGGCTGGCGATTGCAGGGGCAGTCGGAGACAGGCAGCTTTTCCGGACTGCAAATGCCTTTATTCTGGAAGAAGCCTTAAAAGCAGAAATTGTGTCCATCAGGAAAGGGTTGAAGGTAGGTGACGGAGCCCTTGCGGATGTGCTTGCATATAGCACGGAACCTTTCCTGGATGTAACCGGCTACCCGGAAAAAGCAGCGGAATTCTTAAACCAGCTTGGGCTTTCCGGAAACATTGAAAACCTGTCCGAGGAAGGGGTATCAAAACTTGCCAGCGCCATTGCCCTGAAGCTTGTCAGGCAGGCGAGTCCTGAGGCAATTGAAGCAGTCATAGGAGACATCTTTCTGCTGAACCGGGAACTGGTGCATAATGTCTATGATTTCATCTCCATTCTCAATACCTGCGGCAAGCAGAAGGTTTACGGGCTTGCCCTTGCGATCTGCCTGAAAGACCCGACCATTGTTGGAGAAGCCCTCTCCCTTACAAAGGAGCATGAAAAGAACCTTGCTATGAATATCCGGGAAAGCGTGGAAAAAATCCGTAAAGGGGAGAATATCTGGTATATAAACACGGTTGATGCCCTTTCCACAGGAAGCCTTGCCACAACCGTGGTCAGGTACCTCCACCCTGAACTCCCCTTCATCTGTGTAAACGAGTCGGAAGGGATCCTGAAGGTTTCTGCAAGGGGTACCCGCGAACTTGTATCAAAAGGTCTTGACCTTGCCTTTGCCCTCAGAGAAGCTGCAGGCGCAGTCGGTGGAAACGGAGGCGGGCATAGTGTCGCATCCGGAGCCTCAATTCCATTGGGAAGTACGGAGGAGTTCCTGAGCATTGTAGACCAGATCGTAGGAGATCAGCTCAGGAAAAATGCCAGTGGGAAGACAAAGTAAAAGAAAATATAAGGAAATGTAAAAAAGGAAATTAAGCAGGAAATGCAAAAAAAGGGAATTAAGCAGGAAATGTAGAAAAAGGGAATTAAGAAGGAAATGTAAAAACAGGGAATTAAGCAGGAAAATAAAGCAGCGGAAAGCCAAGTAAGCAGTAAAAGCGAAGTAAAAAGAAAAAAGCGCGAAATTAGCATAAAAACGCAAGAGGCATATTTATGAAAATCACAGGTACAATTGAGTTCCCTGACCCAAAGTCAAGAAAATCGGCAGCCAGAATCCTGAAAGCCCTTTCCCCGGACAACCTGAGGAGTATGGAAAGTGAAATCAGTGATGAGAGGGTTGCTGTGCGGTTTCATTCCGAGAAAATTGGTTCTCTTCTTGCGACTGTTGATGATTTTCTTATGAATGTTAAAATCGGGGAGGGAGTCGAACAGACTCTGGGAAAAGAAAAATAAGCAGGGAAAAGTAAAATTGAGAAAGAAAATTAAAGAAAATGAGAACAGAAATTCGGAAACGAAATTCAGAAAAGAAACGGGAAACCTGATTCTGTTTCCCGGTCGTTGTTAAACTGTTTTTTCAATTTGCAGACCCTTCGCGCCAGAGCATTATAAGTTCCTCGAGCCTGGAGCTGGTTAGTTCTACCTCTGTGTTCGGGATCGGAAGACTGTTTTTATAGACATGTATCGCTTCCTGAAGCTCTCCTGTGCTTATGCTGGTCCCTCCCTTAGAGGTCGAATCGTCCCAGGGGTTCCAGTCGCGGACTGTCAAGCTCCAGGTGTGTACAACCGTTTCGCTCCCTGTTGCGGCTCGGGCGGTAACAGTATAATTTCCGGGGGAGAGAGCACTGTTGGAATAGGAACTGCTTTTAACACCGGATTCAGAGAGCTTTACCACTCCGTTAAGGTACCAGTTTACAGTACTGCTATGGTTTGTGCTGATACTGAACGCCTGCTCCTCTCCTTCATAGGTCGCGATATTTCCGCTGGGGCTTGCAGAGAGAATTGAGAGTGGAGTCACTGTTATGTAATTGCTCTTTATCTCGGAGTCAAGCCCGTTCCTGTTGCTGACATTCAGCGAGACAGTATAAGTTCCGTAGGAGCTATAGGTGTAGACCGGATTCTGGGCTGTTGAGTCCACGGTTCCGTCTCCGTTAAGGTCCCACTCCCAGGAAAAGGCACCCTGCGAGAGGTCGGTAAACTGGACTGTGAGAGGAGAAACCCAGCTGGTGATATTTGAAGAGAAGCCAGCTTCAGGGAGGCCGTTAACAATAGTGAAAGCTTTTATGCAGAGGCTTGCTTCTGAACATCCGGCCTCTGATGTAAGGTCTTGCCAGTTGACTCCATTCGAACTTACATAGCTTTCTCCGGAATTAGCCTGTGCCTTGCTGCTATAACCGGAAAGAGGAAGCTCAATTGCAAGAGGGTACGATAAGGAAGGATTGCTGAACTTTATAACCACTGAAAATTTCTCTCCGGAAGTCAGGTTTACTGTCGAATTCAGCAGGTGGGTATGGTAGCCAGGGAAAGCACATGTTCCGGTCTCTTTTAAAACAAAATTTCCTTCCGGGTTAAGGGGGCCATTGGTCGGATTTTTGTAAACATATATTTCATAAGCCGTATCAAGATCCGTAGTATAGAATCCTATGGCTTCAAGTTTTTCGTTTCCTCCCGAAGAAAATACATTGCCGCCCCAGGCAGTTAAATATCCAGATTCAGGGTACCCATAAGAGGTTATCCATCCGAGTGGGTCATACTGGTAAATGCAGTCAAAGTTGTCCTTCTCTGCAGCTGTAAACACGGCATTTTCTTTGTATGCGAGCCTGGTGTCATAGTAGGAAATATAGAAGTATCCTTCTTCTCCCCAGGCTTCTCCCCAGCTGTTCTTTACAATAAAAGCTCCGTCCCCGGAGGGTACCTTTTTGAACATGTTCCTATCAAAAGAATCGTCCCACCCTACGATAGTTATTGCGTGATTGACATCACCTGAACCTGTGTATCGATAGGTGCAGTTATTCTCCTGGTAATAGAGAGAGCTCCAGCACATTGTGGAGTACACGGCCCCGTAATCCATAAGTGCTTCTTTGATCACCTCATTGTCCAGGGGGCCAGTTCTCTCGGGCAGTATAAGCACTTCCTGGACATGTATTTGCACGGGAAGTCCTGTCGGAGAGTAGGTAGAAGTTTCACTAAAAGGGTCTTCGGAGTAGTTTACAGGTCCGGACCAGCGGGCAAGATATGCCGTAGACATGAATGCATTCCCACCGTCATTGACAGTAAGGTCAAAACCGTCGGAATAATATTTTGTAACAAGATTTTTCATGTTATTTTCGGAAAAATCTCGATATTCTCCTTCTGTCCCCAGGATGTAAGATTCAAGGGATTCAAGGCTCGAAAAAGCCCAGCAGCTTCCGGTCTGTCCCTGATCCTTCACATAGGTGACCTGTCCTTTCTCGCGCAGGTCATAGGTTGCAGGGAGTTCCGAGCCTGATGCCCTGAGCAAAAGCTTTTCAGAAGACTTTGAAATTCCTGATAGGGTTACCGGAGAGGGCGTATATCCGGTACCCGAAAAGTCCCCACTTTCAGAAGACGAGATAGGTTCAATCGAATCTGATTGTTCGGGTTCCAGAAAGTCAGGGTTCAGGGGAGCCGCTTCAATCGCAGATTCTGAAAAGGAGGTATTGTTCAGGGACAGCACGAAGTTTTCGGGACTTCCGGCGGCAAGGTTAGGGCTGCCGGAGAAACACGAAAATAAGATCATAAATGCGAACAGGAGGGAATTTATTTTCTTCAAGAATTCTCGGCCTCGGATAGGATCAATTTCTGGTTAACTGACTGAGATTGTACGGAGGAAACGGTACCAGGGTTTTTTTTGGGATTAAAATTTCTGGACCATACACAAATCGTAAGCGGATTTTCAGTAACCTTCAGTATAATTAATATTATTCAGTAAATCCGTTTTGAATTAAAATTCATATGTTTAATTTATGAAATTTATGTATAAGTTCTTTTCTAACATAACATCTTTTTTTACTAAAAAATAGTTAAGTTGTTTGTGTACATAACAACCTTTCAAATTGGATATTTTTTAAAAATTAGGGCTTATATCCTTATAATGCCTATTTGTTCAAAGCAAACAAGCCAGAATACATCTGAAATTTTATTGAATTATATGTAAAATATTTTTCAAAATAGAAAAATTTATTCATTAAAATTTATTTTCCCTGTTTCAGGAAAATAAATGAATCAATTTATACATACTGTTTCAGTCTTAATTTTAATTACTTACAGTACTCAACGCGGATCTGTTTCTAAGAGGATCTGTTTCTAAGGAGTCGTTCCAATAGAAAGAAACATTAAGTTTGCCTTTCCATATCTTTACAGGGCATACTTACAGGGGGGGAAAAGCCTGTTTTCGGAAACAATTGCGGACCTTGAGAATACCAATCAGGAAGACCTTGATAAAGAAATCCTGAGAGCTGCAATGATCGCAGAACTGGATGCCATCAACATATACGAACAGATGGCAAACCTGACAAAAAATGAGGAAATCCGTACAATTCTTCTTGATATCGCCAGGGAGGAAAAAGTCCATTTAGCGATGTTTGAGACCGTGCTCCTGCAAACTGACAGTGAATTCTTACAGATTTACTCCGATTATTCACTTGCCAGAATGTGAAAGAAAAACTATTTTCGGATGCTTTTTTATATTTTTTTCAGGAATTTCTTTTACAAACTTTCGGCAGACATGAGAGTATCTTCCTCATGAGCCTATTTTTCAAACCTTACTGCATAATCATTTATATCTGGCGCATCCATACTTTCTATTGATCTTCCATGCTTGAGGAATATGCGAAGAAGAGAGACTTTAAAAAGACCTCAGAACCTCCCGCGAGCGGGTTAGAAAAAAGTTCGGATAACCCTGTTTTTGTGGTCCAGCGCCATGATGCAACTAACCTTCATTACGATTTTCGCCTGGAAATGGATGGAGTCCTGAAAAGCTGGGCAGTTCCCAAGGAGCCGCCTAAAAATGCCGGCATTAAGAGGCTTGCCATCCAGACTGAAGACCACCCGCTCGGATATGCCGATTTTGAAGGAGAAATCCCGGAAGGAGAGTACGGAGCCGGGAAGGTTGAAATCTGGGATAAGGGGACCTTTGAGCTTCAGAAGCGTAATGAGAAAGAAATTGCTGTAACGCTTCATGGGGAAAAACTCGAAGGGGATTATGTACTGATAAGGACAAAGTACGGAAAAGAGGACAGAGGATGGCTTTTTTTCAAGAAAAAAGCCGATTGAACAGCTATCGAAAGAAGAGATTATTTTAGTCAACTTAAAGGTAAACCGGTAAAGTTATTGAAGGTAACAGGAAAAGGGATTAAGGAATAATCGGTAAAAGGTGAAGGAAAGAATAACCGGTAAAAGGTATGAAGGAAAGAATACTCGGTAAAAGGTATGAAGGAAAGAATACTCGGTAAAAGGCATTGAAGAAAGAAAAATTGGTAAAACTTTTTAAAGGGAAAACTGGTAAAAGAGGTGCAGGTTTTTGGCTCCGTGCCCGGCCCAAAATTGTGCTTCTTGATACACAGGGTGGGAGTGACTGAATGGGGAAGGTTAAGGAAGAGAGGGTGAAAGTAAGAATTATTGAGATTGCAGGCAGCAATTTCTGTGCTGCAGCCTGCGATGGGCAAAAAGTGCACGACATAATTGCGGATGCTTTCCGCAAAAACAGGAAGGTTGAGCTCTCTTTTGCAGAGAATGACGAACTTACGCCTGCCTTTTTGAATACTGCTGTGGGGCAGCTTTACGGGACTTTTCCGGCTGAAATGATTGAAAAAAACCTTTCTTTTACGGACCTTGACCCTGAAGACGAGGCTGTCCTCAAGAGGGTTATGGAGCGGGCAAAAGGCTATTTTGAACACGCATATTCCTGCAGAAAGGCTCTCAGGGATGTGATAGGAGGCGAAGATGCATAAGAGTGTCCACCGCGCAATAGTTTATCCGTTAAAGCGCAGCGTGAGGCTTCGCCCCGGAAAAACCCTGCCTGTAAAGCCCAGCCCGGCTCCTATTCATTCCACAGCGACTTATGATTTTCCTGCCGAACAGAGTTATTTTTTTGATACCAATATCTGGCTTTATATCTACGGTCCCATAGGCTGGCCTGACCAGAGGTCTGCCATATATTCCAGAACGTTAAGAGAAATCCGGGACTCAAACGGCACGATCTACATAAACTGCATGATAATCTCGGAATTTATCAATGCCTTCTCAAGAATCGAGTTCAAACAGCAGACCGATTATTCAAGGTTCAAGGAATTCAGAAACTCGCTCAGCTTCCGTCCCATTGCCGCAGACATTGCCTCAAATGTAAAGAAAATCCTCAGAAACACCCTTGCCTGCGACCCCGACTTAAATGTCATAGACCTGCCGGAAATCATGCGCTTCTTTGAGCAGGGAAAGTACGACTTCAACGACCTCCTCTTTGCAGAAATCTGCCGCGCCAAAGGCCTGGTCTTCGTAACCCACGACAAGGACTTCAGCGACATGGGAGTTGAGATCCTGACGGCAAATGAGAAGCTGCTGCACAGGTGAGCAGTTTGCCACAGGGACTACTACGAATATGATTCCGTAAATGCGGCCATATTCAAAAACTATGTGGGAATCAGAAGGAACTCTAATCCAAAATCAAGAAATAATACTCGGTTTGATTCGAGAAAATCCAAGAATTTTAGCCAGGGAACGGCTGTCTGCGTATAACTGTTTTATTATATTTTTGGATCGGCTGCTTTCTTCTCTCTCACCTGCTGTTTACAGTTGTAAAATTCAGGGAGAAAGGCGTAGAGTGTGAGGGGGTCTGGAGGCATATATTAATCTCTATACGGTTCACAATTAAAATTGAAGATTCTGGGGAAAGAGGCTGGGTGAATTTGAAATGAGGTTTTCCTCATTTCTTTTTTACCGAATGTTCGACGTATTCTATTACCGCCCCGTCCGGATGCCTTACCGTCATATTCCTGCCGGTAGGAACCTTATTTGGCCCCCGGATGATTTCTGCACCTTTTTCATCAAGATAAGCCCTGTACTCATCGAGAGAATCAACCAGAAACGTAGCCTGTGTGCTTCGAAATGGTTTCAGAGCTTCATCCGAGCCGGCTATTAGCAGAATGTCTCCTATCTGAGCCAGTTCCAGGCCGATTTGTGGGATTTCAAAACGCATGGCTGGGGGTGTGCCGAGTAATTCTTCGTAGAACTCGAGGGCGGAGTTAAGGTCGGGAATGTAGAGGCGGGAGAGGGTTTGGAGAACTTTCATGTTTTTGGGCTCCACTAATGAAGTAAATTGAGTATTTCAGGTATATTATTCAGTCTGTCCCAATTCAGTTTATAACCAGCATTTTTCAGAACAAGTATTTTTTGAGGAAAACGAATTGATATAGCGCGAAAACTTCACTGGCTGAATCTTGAAGAAGAGATTTTAAAACATTGTTTTTACCCGGAATTCCTCCGGACAAAAGTATTCTTAAGTTGCGGAAACCAGGGACTTCAGCCGGCTAATTACAAGATTCTTATATTCGACTAACCTGTAAGTCCAGTAATATTCCCGGATTTCCCTGTCTTTTATTCTTTCTTCGTTTTTAATAAAAGGCCTTATGTATCCAAGTAAAAAGGCTATTCCGGTATAATGCGGTTTCTTCAGGGTATAGTTAAACACGTTCAGTAAGATCAGGATTGGATTTTTATTTAAATAGTAAGCCATGTATCCGTTGTATTTGTACCCCTTCCACAAACCTTCCGCACTGCCGGTTAATCTTTTTTCTACCATCTGGATTTCGTTAAACCTGTAAATCTGCCAGCCCCTCATTATGGCTTTTATATTTGAGATCGAGTCGGCGGAGGGTTCCAGTAACAAGCCCCCTGTATCAAAAAAGCATTCTTTTGACCAGACCCGGCCTGTACCTGAAGGGAAATTTTCAGCCTGGCCGGAGAGCTTTAACTTCCCGTCAATTTCATGGTACAGGCCCCCACTTGCAATGCCTAACTTATTATTTAGTTCAAATTTACTTAATATCTTTTCAAAGTACTCTTTTTCCAGTACCGTGTCCGCGTCCATCGAAGCAATAAAATTATAGGGAATTTTATACCTGTCGCAATATTTTAATATGAAATCAAATCCTGATTTATAGACATGGGATACGTGAAAAATTATGTCCCTCGGCTGGGGCGGCAAACGGATAGTTTTGATCCAGGCATGTCTGGACACAAAACGGTGTATTATTTTTGGAGAACTGTCAGTGCTGCCGTCATCAACAATCAACCAGAGCACAGGCTTTACAGTCTGAGAAATTACCGACTCGATGACCTCAGGGAGGTTCCTTTCCTCGTCTTTAACAGGCGTGATCAAAACATACACAAATAATTCACTCTCCCCCAATATGTAAACAAATTTTGGAGGATATATAGTTACCGAATTAAGTAGCTTTCAGGGTCTCCAACCAATTTTTCTCTAGAAGAAAGATTACTTTGTCCGAAATTAAAGGATGATTTCAGGATAAGCCAGCAATAAAGTTATATTCTTTTGCCGCATTGTCCGTATGGATATTTTTATGCAGACGATTAAATACCTTGCAAGAAATAGCGGGTTTTTATTTCTTAACGGCATAACAACGAATATCCTCAGTTTCTTTGCAATGTTGTATGTTGCCCGTTACCTGGGCCCTGAAGACTACGGAATATATTCTTTTGCTTTCGCTTTTATATATTTTTTCAGTTTCATCCCTGACATGGGAGTCCATCAAATACTTGTAAGGGAGGCTGCAAAAGACCCCGAAAAAGCAGGGAAACTGATCGGCAACGGGACGATAATGAAATTCTTACTTGCTTTAGTTGCACTGCTCCTGGCTTTTATTCTGATAAATGTCATAAATTTCCCACCCTCCACAAAAAATGCCCTGTATATAGCGTCTTTCGGACTGCTTATAAGCGGGACCGGAGCCTACGGAACTATATACGAAGCAAAATTGAAAATGGAATATTCCCTATTCTTTAACCTGGTCAGCCGGATCTTTCTCCTTACATTTATCTTTCTGGCTGCTGCCAGTCATTCGGGACTCAATGTTTTTGTGCTTGCCTCGGTTTCAGCCACCCTTGTACACAACTTATTGATGGTCTTATTCTCAAAAAAATTAGTTAAAGTATCCTTCGATATCGATATCTCTTTGATAAAGCAGCTATTAAAAGAAGCGGTTCCGATCGCAATCGCCTCGGTTTTTACGGTTGTATATTTCAAGATTGATGTCCTTATGCTCTCCTTTTTACGGGGAGATGCCGAAGTCGGGTTTTATTCCGCTGCCTACCGCCTGACAGACGCTCTTGTCTTCCTTCCGGCAGCGTTTACAACCTCCACATTTCCTTTAATGTCTAAATATTTTAAGGATTCTTTTGATTCATTCAGTTTTGCATATGCCAGGACTTTTAAGTACCTTTTTGCAGCAGGGCTTCTGATTGCAGTTCTGGTAACCTTTGCTTCGGAGAAAATCATTCTGACCTTTTACGGCCCTGAATATCAGAAATCAGTAATTGCGCTGCAAATCCTTATCTGGGCAACAGCTATCACGTTCATAAGTGTTCTTATCAGTTCCACATGTGTTTCGAGCGGAAACCAGCAGATTATCTCAAAAACAGCCATCTTAGCCGCATTCCTGAATGTAATTCTAAACATGGTCCTGATCCCTTCAACCGGCTATGTGGGGGCTGCTGTCGCTACCGTACTTTCAGTATCAGGGTCCATGATTTTCGGGCTGTTCTGGATTCATAAGCACCTTTTACACGAAAATCCACTAAAAGGAGCCATATCTCCCCTTATAGGCGCAGGTGTGATATCTCTTATCATTGTCCTTTTCAGGGCATATACGGATATCCTTGTCCTCAGTGCCGCCGCAGTCCCGGTTTTCGCAGCAGTCCTGTATATCACCGGCTGGATAGACTCCGATGACAAAAATCTTCTTTTAAAACTTATTTCCCGTAACACATCCTGATATAAATAGCGCCAAAATAAATATTACTAACCTATCTTATTATCTGGCTTCAGGTTCCTATCTGGCTTCAGGTTCCCAGGCTCAACGACCATAAGAAAGGTTAGAAAAATGTTAATCCTCGACCACCCCTACGTCTCTGAACTCTTGAAAGATACTGCTGCAGAAATGCAGATTCCTGTTTTAAAAAATGAAATGGCAGCCGAAATAAGTGCGGAAAAAGGAATGAAGCTTCTTGAGGAAGCCGAGTTTATCGAATTGATAAAAGAAAAGGGTGAATACTCCCTTTATTCCAATTCCGAAAATTCTCTTGGCTGGATTTCGAAAAATTTGGGCTTTACAGGGCTGCCTGAGAAAATAGAGCTTTTCAAGAACAAAATCAAATTCAGAATACTGCTGGAAAGAATATACCCTGACTTCTATTTCCAGGGCGTTGAGTTTGAAAAGCTGGACGAAATCCGGGTTGAGGAGATAAAAAAGCCCTTCATCATAAAGCCTGCAGTAGGCTTTTTCAGCCTCGGCGTGTACAAGGTTTCAACTGATGAGGAATGGCCCTCAGTCCTCCTGCGTATAAAAGCCGAAGTAGAGGAAATTAAGGGACTCTATCCGGTTCAGGTGCTTGATGTCGGGAACTTCATTATCGAAGAAAATATCGAAGGCGAAGAATTTGCAGTTGATGCTTACTTCAACGGCGCAGGAAAACCCGTAGTCCTCAACATTTTAAAGCATATCTTTTCTTCGGAAAGCGATGTCAGTGACAGGGTATACTTTACATCAAAAGCTGTCATAGAAACTTACAGGGAAACTGTAGAAGATCTTTTGAAAGAAATAGGAAAGCTTGCCGGGCTTAAGAATTTCCCCCTTCATATTGAACTGCGGATAGGGGGAGACAGGAGAGTCCAGCTAATAGAACTGAACCCCCTGCGTTTTGCAGGCTGGTGCGCAACAGATATTGCACATTACGCCTACGGAATAAACACCTTCAGGTATTTTCAGGAACAGCTTGAACCGGCCTGGGATACGATTCTTGCAGACAAAGAAGGAAAGAACTTCTGTCTTGTGGTGTTGAATAAACCTGCAGAAATAGATTCAAAAGCGGTACAAACTTTCGATTATGAAAAACTGCTTTCAGACTTTGAAAAGCCCCTGGAACTCAGGAAAGTCGAAATCGAGAAATACGGGTTTTTCGGGTTCGTGTTTACGGAAACCAGAGACAGCAACCGGGAAGAAATTGAGCGGATTTTGAAATCGGATTTGAAAGAGTATATCACTTTTAAAGAAATAGCATCTGATGTTCCGATGCTCAAAGATTAATAATCACTGAAAGCACGGAAGTGGAGAAAACTTATGTCCGTGCTTCTTTGCTTCATTATTTCTGTAGCTCTAAAGTCTTGAGTGAGTTTTTCTCATGCTGCTCGTAGTTAGAGAATCATGAGTGAATTTCTTTTTAATGTTTATGTTTTGTATTGTCACAAAACCCTGAGTAAAATTAACTGTAAATATTTACACCCAAAATTATCGATGAATTCAAAAATTCAGACAAAATTTTACTTTTTTAATTCCATTTTATGAAAACTGAATCCGATCCAAAAAGAGATATCGAGAAAGAGAAGCTGCACAAAAAAGTGGTTGTATTTGGCGCTGCACCTCAGAAACTTCATTTCACTCGATGAAGTGATTTTTGAAAAGGGTTTGAAGGAGAAGTTGGAACATGTGAGAGATAAATTATATAAAGACCGATCTATATTATTCATAGGGGATATATTTCCACATGTATTTATGAATGAAAGGGGGATGAGATTATCGGGAAAATAAAACTTTTCGGTGCTGTGCTTATTATAGTGATGCTTGTCACACTAATGTTATTTGCCTCCGGTTGTTCTCAAAAAGCACCAGAGAATGAAACTAAAAAAGTGGTAAATGAAAGCGAGAACTTAACAAAGAAAGTTGAAAATGCAAGTGAAAACCTAACAAAGAAAACTGAAAATGTAAGTGAAAACTTAACAAAGAAGGTTGAAAATGCAAGTGAAAACTTAACAAAGAAAACTGAAAATGCAAGTGAAAACTTAACAAAGAAAACTGAAAATGAAAGTGAAAACTTAACAAAGAAAACTTAAAATTCAGGTGAGAACTCAATAAAGAAAGCTGAAAATGTACCTCCATGAATAAAGGGAGGGATGAGATTAAAGGGGGTATGAGATTATAGGGAAAATAAAACTTTTTGGCACTGTATTTATTACAGTGACGCTTATCGCACTAATGCTATTCACTTCAGGATGTTCTCAGCAAAGTGCCGAAAATGAGACCGGAAACATAGAAAATAATAAAACCGAATATAGAGGAACTGAACGTGAGAATTTAAAAGAGGAAGTTGAAGGTGTACCTCAAGAAGTATTAAATGTTGTTGAGAAAAGCGATAGAAATGTCATGCAAACGTTAGCTGACAGAAACTTCACAACTTTTGTTGAGCTTCTCAACGTTGCAGGACTTGAGCCGCTCCTTGCAAAGGAGGGAATTTATACTGTTTTTGCTCCAACTAACGAAGCCTTCGACGAACTTCCTGAAAACGCGATCCCTGCGCTTGAGAACAATACCAGGGAGCTGGAAAAGGTCTTAACTTACCATGTTGTTGCCGGTAAAATACTAATGGAAAAAGATCTTGAAAACATGACGAGTGTCAAGACACTTGAAGGAAGAGAACTCCCCATCAATGTGACAGAAAATGGTGTTCAGGTTGGCGGTGCAAACATAACAGAAGCGGACATCGTAGCCAGCAATGGGGTAATTCATCAGATAGATAAAGTATTAATTCCGCCCAGTGGGGTGGAAATTACGACATCTCCATGAACTGACTAAAAGAGAAACGCTAGAGTTGTGAGAAGCTTTAATACTTCTCTTCTTTTCTAATTTTTCTTTTTTGAGTTTTCTTTGGCATGAAAGTGCTTTCAAGTACTTTCATTTATTTGGGCATGTCATTCGAAGAATATCCTGTACATTTTTTGAGTTTTCTTTGGCATGAAAGTACGTGATTATTTGTTTCTCACGTACTCTCTCCTTCCTTTTTTCCCATAATTGCGATTATTCCAC